>Ga0302252_1000008_pt1 | contig 504691 bp, 461 predicted proteins | sample AAG_RA_Leu_MG_FD_193511 | JGI IMG/M metagenome (GOLD analysis project Ga0302252, IMG submission 193511) | Enriched activated sludge microbial communities from anaerobic digester in WTTP, New Holstein, Wisconsin, United States - AAG_RA_Leu | ecosystem: Engineered > Bioreactor > Anaerobic >... | reverse complement strand
TATTTTCAACGGCAAGGGAGATGAACCTCGAAGCGCTCGTCATCATGGACTCTGACGGGCAGCACGACCCGGCAGATATCGAGAAAGTCCTCACACCCCTGCTGTTTGGTGCTGATGTAGTCGTCGGATCGCGGTTCCTTGATGAGACTAAGAACAACGTCCCGCAATACCGTAAAGTCGGGATGAAAGTCCTTGATACCGCTACTGCAGTTGCCGGTGTGAAGAATGTCACTGACACCCAGAGCGGTTTCCGGGCGTATGGCAGGAGAGCGATTGAGGTTATTGACATTACCGGTGAGGGAATGTCCGGCGGATCGGAGATCCTCATCCAGATTAGTGATCATAACCTCAACGTAGCCGAGGTCCCGATCAGCGTGAGGTATGATATCAAGGACACCTCAACGCATAATCCGGTATCGCATGGAGTTTCAGTCCTCTATCGTATTATAAACCTTATTACATACCGGAAACCCCTGACCGCTTTTGGTATTCCCGGATTAATTTTGGTAATTATTGGTGTTATTGCCGGATTCATTGCCTTTTCTGAGTATTATGATACCTCAAAATTCCCATTCGCACTTTCTATGGTGAGTGTACTTTTCCTTATTCTCGGACTTTTAATGTGCATTGCAGGCCTTATCCTCAACGCAATGATTTTTATTGTAACTCAAAACCGCCCAAAAAATAAAGCGGATTAAAAAAATGGCTAAGTCAATTAATGAAAGAAATATCTTATTAGGAATCTTAGGTAATATACTAGATTTTACTTTACGTGTGATCATAATGACATCGAAAAAAATACTTGTGACGGGCGGGGCAGGATTTATCGGGACAAATCTTGTCAATGAACTGAGATCCCGCGGGCATGATGTCCTTGCTGCTGATATCTTCAACACCGAACGCGATAATTACATCCGGGCGGATGTCAAGAATTACCGCCAGCTGGAACGAATTTTTGAAAAATCCAGGTTCGATTATGTCTATCATCTCGCTGCAGAATACGGCCGGTGGAATGGTGAAGACTATTACGAGAACCTCTGGCAGACGAACTGTATCGGGACCAAACATATGCTCCGTCTCCAGGAAATACTGAAATTCCGCATGATCTTTTTCTCAAGCGCGGAAGTCTATGGCGATTACGAAGGCAGGATGTCTGAGGACGTCATGGTCAATAACCCGGTGAAAGATACCTACCAGATGAATGATTATGCAATAACCAAGTGGGCGGGTGAACTGATGTGCATGAACTCAGCCAAGATGTTCGGCACAGAGACCGTCCGTGTCAGGCCTGTAAACTGCTACGGCCCGCATGAACACTACACCCCCTACCGCGGCTTCATTCCAAAGTTCATCTACCATGCACTCTTCAATAAACCATACACGGTGTTCAAAGGCCACATGCGCATTATCGATTTTGTTGAAGACTCCTGCAGGACCTGGGCAAATATCGTTGACAATTTCATCCCGGGCGAGGTGTACAATGTCGGCGGGAGGCCGGAATGGGAGAAGGACATCAAGGAATATTCAGACCTGATCCTCAAAGCGGTCGGCCGTGATGACTCGATTGTTCACTATGAAGAAGCGGAGCCATTCACAACCAAAGTAAAGCACATGGACTTCTCCAAGGCGGTTAAGGATTTAAAACACAACCCGAGAGTAACACCGGAAGAAGGGATAAAAAAGACTGTTATATGGATGGAAAAGGCTTATCAAGTCAATACTTGAGCGGATACAATGAGATCATCTAAAGATAACATTAACAACACTTTTTTGAATATTCAATCAACATTCCCATTCACGGGATATATAACGGATGCAAAGTTACTGAAATATCAAATAATAATAACAAAAATAATGGAGGAATATCCTCCGGGAGCATCAATTCTTTCTATTGGGGCTGGACCTTGCGATCTTGAGGCAATATTGTCCGAATTAAATTACAAAGTTACAGCGGTTGATGATTTATCAGATCAGTGGCATCTCATTGGAAAAAACAGAGAACGAATCACGGCGTTCGCTCAAAAACACAATGTTAATTTAATTGTACAATCTGCAGAAATTGCTCAACTGAAAGAAAATTGCTATGATGTCGTTCTGATGATTGATATTATCGAACATATTGTCGGCTCTCCGATGGATCTCATTAATTATGGGATTTCAATGCTGAAACCAAACGGAATGATCATAATTGAAACACCCAACGCGGTCAGCTTAATAAATCGGCTAAAGGGTTTATTTGGAAAAAGCAATCAAGTCAGTGCCGGTTTTATTTTCTGGAATATCGGAAAATACAGATCACATTTTAGAGAATACACAAGATCTGAATTATATGATCTTCTGCAAAATTTTAATCTAAACGCAACTAAAATTGAATTATTTAATATTGGCACAGAAAGTGCATATTATTCGACAAAACACATAGTCAAAAGAGGAGTCATTTTCTTATATAAAGTGATATCCGGTTTGTATCCAACCTTTAAAGACACAATAATATTATCAGGAAAAAAACCTAAAGACTGGCAATCACTTAATATCTCATTAAAAAATTTTAAAAATTTTTATGATCACATCGAAAAATTCAACATTGATAACATTTCAGATGACGAAATCATTGCAAGTATAAAAAAAATGGAGTTATGAGTGAAATGACAGACTATTCTGATTTTTATCAAGATTCTACAATCCTTGTTACAGGAGGAGCGGGGGCCATTGGAGGAAATCTTTGCAAGGAGCTCTCAACATTTAATGTGAAGAAAATTCTTATTCTGGATAATCTTTCATCATCTTATGATTGGAATATCCCTAAATCACCCAATGTGGTATTTATAAATGGAGACATTCTTGATGACGCAATTTTAAAGCGTGTCTTCAAGGAAAAACCTGAATATATCTTCCATCTTGCGGCGCACTTCGCAAACCAGAATTCCGTTGACAACCCTGAAAAGGACCTGATGATCAATGGAATGGGTATTCTCAAGGTTCTCCAGTATGCGCAGCTGACGGGAGTAAAGAGATTTGTTTACTCCTCATCAGGCTGTGGCGTGTATGGTCTGGAATCCAAGATGCCGTTTGAGGAACACGATGTCTCTATCCACCTCCATACGCCTTACCAGGTCACAAAACTTCTCGGCGAACTGTATACCAACTATTTCTATGACCTGTACAAGCTCCCCATTGTCAATGCCCGTTTCTTTAACTCCTTCGGGCCAGGGGAGGTTCCCGGAAAATACCGGAACGTTATTCCTAACTTCTTCTACTGGGCAATGAAGGGGCAGTCCCTGCCAATCACTGGTGACGGTACAGAAACACGCGATTGGACATATGTTGGAGATATTGTCAATGGGCTTATTGCAATGGGAGTACGGGAAGAGGCAATAGGAGAAGCGTTTAACCTTGGTGCAAGTAAAGAACAACGAGTTATTGATATGGCGAATATTGTCAATAAACTGACCAATAACAAGGCCGGGATCGTCTATAAAGAACGTCGTGACTGGGACGTTAAGACTCGGTTACTCTCTTGTATCACCAAAGCAGAAAAGAAACTTGGATATAAGCCCAAAATGACATTTGAAAATGGCATGAAAGAGACCTACAAATGGTTTAAACAAAATAATGAAAATATTAACAGGTCTGCCGAATTCTAAAACAGGTTCTTTTTTTATGTGTGGGATTTTTGGTATATTGGTTAAAAGAAATTCTAAACTTTCTTCATCGGATATCGAGAACTTGATCAATGATTTATTTGAATTATCTGAATCACGAGGAAAAGAAGCGTCAGGAGTTATTATAAAATCCAGTAACAAACTTCAAGTTTTTAAAAATGCCGTTCCATCATCCGAATTAATTAAATCTAACGAATTTATTAACATTTTAGATTCATCCATAAGAAAATGGATCTGTGAAGAAACAACCAATCAGGAAATTTTAGCAATTTTAGGTCATTCCAGACTTGTTACTAATGGACGTAGTGAGTTAAATTCCAATAACCAACCGGTCATTAAGGATGAGATCGTCGGAATTCATAACGGTATTATTGTCAATGATGATGCGTTATGGAATAAATACCCAAACTTGAAAAAAAATTACGATGTCGATACCGAAGTATTATTAAGCTTGTTGCAGGGGTTTCACAAGAATGATCAGACACTTACTGAAGCCGTTAGATCTACTTATCAGGAACTCGAGGGATCTGCTTCAATTGCACTCGCGTTTAAAAAAATTAACAGCATACTATTAGCGACAAATACTGGTTCATTATATATTATACAAAGTGTATGCGGATCAATAATTCTTTTTGCATCAGAAAAGTACACACTCAAGCAAATAGTCAATAAATCCTATCTCAGGGATATTTTCAATCTGGACGCCGTTAATCAGATTCATCCTGGTACCGGAAAGCTCATTTCTCTATCAACATTAACCATCCTGCCATTTAACCTCTATGATAATTCTCACGACCTAGATTCCACCCCGTTTGAAGAAGAAATCAGTCTGGAAATAATTGATTTATCACCAAGCGAACCACCGAAACCTGATCGAAATATTTCACATTATCGCATAGAGAAATCCCTTAAGGATGAGATGCTTAAAATCTGGAATGAGATTTATTCGAATTCCACAGCAATAAGACGGTGTACGCGTTGCCTTCTTCCGGATACTATGCCCTTTATCACGTTTGATGAAAATGGCGTCTGTAATCACTGTCGGGAATTCGATCTAAAGAGAAATTCCATTAAGGGGGAAAAAGCGCTTAAGGAGTTTGTTGAAAAATACCGAAAATCCACTGGTGAGCCGGATGTTCTCATCGGTTTTTCCGGGGGAAGAGACAGTTCCTATGGTTTATGGTATATTAAAAATACCCTGAAAATGCATCCCTTAACCTTTATTTATGATTGGGGGATGGTAACGGATCTTGCCCGCAGAAATCAGGCACGTATCTGTGGAAAATTGGGGATAGAACAAATTATTGTGTCAGCAGATATTCGGAAAAAACGGGAGTATATCCGTAAAAATTTTGAGGCCTGGCTTAAAAGACCGAATCTTGGAATGGTTCCGATCCTCATGGCTGGCGATAAGGAATTTTATCATTATTTCCATAAAATCCGAAAAGAAAACGGGATAAAGTTGTTTATTTTCTGTGGAGGATATGAAGGAGAAGAATCGTCAGGGTTATTCAAACTTGGTTTTTGCGGGGTTGACAGAAGCCAAGGTACTGCAGAATATCGGATGACGGGAATATCCTTAAAAAATAAAATAAAATTACTCTGGTTTTATTTTAAGAACTACCTACTGAATCCATCATATATCAATAGTTCATTATTTGATACCCTTTTTGCATTCTATTCCAGTTATGTCCTGACAGATGATTACCTTTATCTCTATCAGTACCTTCCGTGGGATGAAAAAACAATAGTATCTACTATACGGGAGGAGTTCGGGTGGGAGTTAGAGTCCGATACACCCGCAACATGGCGGACGGATGATGGAACAGCCGCAATATACAATTATATCTATTTCACGATAGCGGGATTTACCGAATTTGATGGAATCCGCAGTCACCAAATTCGCGAAGGTAAGTTAACCCGCGAGGAGGCATTGGCAATTGTTAAAGAAGAAAACAAACCACGATTTAATTCAATTGAATGGTATGCAGAGACTATCGGTTTTGATGTAAATAAAGCCTTGAGGATTATTAACAATACAGAGAGATTGTACAAAAATTAATAACAATTCGTCCTTTTTCCCTGTTTAAAATAAGCTATACAGTTAGTAATGAGATTAAATTCCTTCATTTCACAAGTATAGGTTTATTCTTGATAAACCCTAATAATAATACATAGAGAATTTCAAGGATTGAAAATGTCATCAATTTCAAAAACCATATCAGACAAAAATGAAAATATTGATGATTTTTTAAACTCGATGCGTCGGTGTACTCGATGCCTCTTGCCTGAAACATTTCCTGGGATTGATTTTGATCAGAATGGGATATGTAATTATTGCCATTCGTATCAGCCCATGGTAGTTCTCGGAGAAGAAAAATTCATACAATTCTTATCAAAATATAAAGGAAAAGGAAATCATTACGATTGTATTGTAGCGTTTAGTGGAGGGCGGGATAGTTCATACGTCCTACACCAGATTGTAAAAAAGTTCGGGATGCGGACACTCGCCTTGACTGTTGACAGCGGAGCCCTCACACCAGAAGGTTACCGGAATATCGAACATGCTATAAAAAATCTTGGGATCGACCATGTCTGGCTAAGAAATGATGAAAAAATAAAGATCGCAAAACAAAACGGAATAACAAAATTTTCGGGTTGGATCAAGAATCCATCAATCAATACTATTGTTCCCGTTTTAAACTGTGGAGATAAGACAATGAACCTTCAGATGTACAAGTATGCAAGTGTTCATGGAATACCGCTTGTCATTGGAGGAAACAATATTGGCAATGCAAGCATAGAACAAGAACATTTTAAGACAGGATATATGGGAATATATCCGAATGAAAGAGGAGAGTACTCAAATATCGATAAAATTAAACTTGCGTATTATTTTGGTGTGGAATTTTTTAAAAACACGGATAATTACCATTGGCCGATTTTTAAGGAATATTTCTCAGGATATTTGGTATATATGTTTGAATCGCTGCTAAAACCAAAAAATGTTGATACCGTAGGCTTTTACGATTATATCTACTGGAATGAAAATACAATTTTATCAACCATAACAAATGATCTTGACTGGAAAGGGGCAGATGATACTACAACCACATGGAGAATCGATGATAGTTTTTATCCACTGATTAATTATCTCTACTTTCGACTCGTAGGATTCACTGAACATGATGAAATGTACAGCAAACTTATCCGTGAAGGGCAGATTACCCGCGACGAAGCGATGAATCGGTGTACTTCCGATCATTCACCCAGAATCCCCTCATTAATAAAAATATTTAAAGAATTGGGGGTTACAAAAGAGTTGGTTGATTCATCTGTTGAGAAATACCGACCTTCACTTCTTTTAGAGATAAAACAAACTCGTTAAAATTAGTTTATTACAGAAACCGGGAAAAATTTTATGAAATTCTTTTGGTGAAGAGGTTAAAGTTAGAAAGAAATGTTGAGTGGTCTCTCAAAAAAATGACATGATGAAAAAAATAGGAAAATCCGCATGTATGGAAAAAGAAGTAACTGGAGTCTGATGCTTTGAGAATATTGCAAATTGCCCCGTATTTTTACCCGCACATCGGGGGACAGGAGAAGTATATTTTTAATTTATGCAGATATCTTGTGAAGATGGGACATGAAGTCCATGTAGTTACATCAAATGTTCCCTCATCATCGAAAACGGAAATAATTGAAGGAGTTGTAATAAAAAGACATGATGTTATCGCCCAGCCTTTGAGAAATCCGATCTCAATTGACTCGCTCTTTTTGGCAAAAGAATTTGACTCATACGATATTATTCACGCTCACGATGAGCATAATTTTTGTGTAATGATGACTGCCTTTTTAAAAAGAGGCCATCATTCACCCCTGGTCATAACAAACCATGGCCAGATCAAATATGGGGATCGGGTGAGGGATGCATTTGTTAAGATTTATGAAAAGTCTATTGGAAAATTCGTATTAAGATATGCAGATCAATGTGTTGTAAATTCAGTTTCCGATTTAGAATATTTGTGTATTATTGAGGAGAAGCTGAGATCGAAAATCCAGGTTATTCCAAATTCAATTGATCCCGATGAGTATAATATCCAATCGTCTTTAACCAAAGATTCTTTCACGAAAAAATACGGATTATCCGGAAAAAAGGTTATTTTATTTGTTGGACAAGTAATCAAACGCAAGGGAATTCAATATTTAATAAATGCCATTCCGGAAATGGTTAACAAAACATCCATCAGTTTTTCGTTTTTAATCATTGGAATGGGAGAGGATTTTGAATTCGCAAAACAATTAGCACGACAAAAACACGTTGATCAGTATATTGTATTCGCTGGGGAAGTCTCCTTTGAGGAGTTATGTTTGGCGTATAAACACTCCGACATATTTACTCTACCATCGCTTTCTGAAGGCTTACCTACCGTTATTCTTGAGGCAATGTTTTTTGAATTGCCTATTGTCGCAACTGAAATCCCCGGCATAAAGGATCATTGTTCTGATCTGGCATATCTTGTCCCACCGGAAGATTCAACTGCATTAGCCGATGCATATTTATCATTACTCACTGATGAAAATTTGAGAGATTTCTATAAAAAACAAGGAAAATTAAAGATCATTGAGAACTACACATGGATAAAAAATGCCCAGCGTTATGATAATCTATATCGTCATTTGATCGAGGGTTGACAATGGGTGACATTAAAAAGCCGATTTTAAAAATCACATTTTTAGGATTAGCAAGTATTGACGGCCCCGGAACCGGCGGAGCTGCACGTGTTAAGGACATGGTAAAAATTTTTAATAACCTTGGAATTGCGGTAGATTTAATCTCATACGCTTTTTATTCTAATAAATTCAAAATTGAAAAAAAGCAAGTAAGCCCGTCGTTATCAGTGATTACTATCCATGTCCCCGAGAAACTTCCAAAATTCTTAAAATTTTTTTCAATAGTCCCTTTGTTGTACTATGGGTATAAATCCTCAAAACGGACAGATGCAATTTTTGCTGATTATATTGCTGTTGTTACTTCATTCCCTGCATTCCTCCTTAAAAAAATAAATCGTAAAATATTATTATTGGACTTGATGGATGTTTCCAGCGATAACTGGATCGATATTTTTCATAAATTCAACATTGGAGAATCAGCAGATATTGTATATGCGATAAGCCCATTCCTTTTTAATAAGGCAAAAAATGAATATCATTGTAAAAATGTAGTTTACTTACCAATCTTTATTGATCCCAATCAATTCAGTCGAAATTCCGCATGCAGAATAATGATGCGCGAGCGACTTGAAATCCAGGATAATGTAATATTAATAGGATATATCGGATCCTACTGGTATGTTGAAGGTGTTCCGATTCTTATTGATGTCTTTAACGAACTTGCCGAAGAACACAGGAATATCAGACTCCTTCTGATGGGAAAAATGGATAACAGTTCGTCATTTGATAACATTCCTGAAATCATTACAAAATCAAAAGTAAAAGAACGTATTATCCTCATCCCACCTCAACCCAGGGAGAAAGTCCCTGATTTTTTATCGGCATGTGATATCCTTTGTTCCCCAAAAATTGACTGCGAGATCAATGCAGCGGCCAATCCAGTCAAAATAGTCGAATATCTAGCGAGCGGTATTCCTACTGTCGCATCAGGTATTGGTGGAACCAAAGATATCATTACTCACGGAATGGATGGATTATTGGTAAAACCCGGAGATAAAATAGATCTTAAAGAGATGATTGAATGGCTACTGACAAATCAAGATGAAGCTAAAATAATTGGTCAAAAAGGAATTCAGACAATAATTCAAAAGTATAGTTACGATTCGGTGGGAAAAATTATTCAAAATTCTTTAGCGGAGTGTGATAATCTTGAATAAAAATTCTTGTTTTGTTCAATGTGGAGGAGGATGGCCAGAAAATATCGGGAATGCATTCATTGACTACGGTGTGAAATATATTTTAACAAAAGCGTTAGGCGGGGCATCAGGTCAAATACATTGTACAAGCAATGCTACAAATTGGATTTATAATCGTTACGGATCAGAAAAAAACTATTTCAACATAGCTTCGAAGATGAGACCTGATTTTTTTGTCTTTGGTGGTTCTATGTTGGATGTAGACTGGTTCACCAGCCACGAATCCATTTATAATAATCTCGTAAACTCGAAAACAAAAGTAATTTTGTTAGGTATTGGTGGTGGGGATAAATATCACGAGAATGAAATCAGCGCGATGAGAGAAAGACTCAGTAAATTGAATATTTTCACTTTCATTTCCCGCGATGAGACCGCATATCGATGTTATCATGATCTTGCTGATCATTCATATAATGGTATAGACTGCGCATTTTTCCTCAATGATGCCTTTACTCCAATTCATATGGATTTTGGCGATTATGTTGTGTTTAATTTTGATAAAATGAATTCGCCGAACATTACGGTTAAAGAAAAAATTTTAAAAATTCATCATGAACCATGGAAATTTGCACATAATCGGATTTTTTCCTGGTGGGATTTTAAAAAATTTGTCTGGAATTTCATTCATAGACAGCATAACATTATTTCCAAAAATAATTTTTTTTCAGATATCCCTGACGATTACTTGAATATATACGCCAATTGCAAAGTGACATATTCAGATCGAATTCATGCTTGTGTTGCGACAGTATCATTTGGAAATTCCGCCAGATTATTTACAGACTCATCAAGATCACTTCTTTTTGAGAGAGTGGGAATTGGAAATATTAAAGAGAAGTTGGTGTCTCTCGATAAGAAAGCAATAGATTTTGAAAAAGGAAAAGAAATAAAATTTTTAACTGAGGTATTATCAAAAAATTAATCTTTTCATGGTTTTTCATATGAGCGAGGAATCTTATAAACAGGTTAAAATCTGTTTTGTGGCTCTCGGTAATACCTATCCGGTATTAAAAGGAGAATCCTGTCAAAAAATTGTTGGAACTGATATTCAACAGGTTTTTCAAGCGAGATCATTAGCAGATAGAAAATACACTGTAATAATGATCACCTTCGGTGTGGAATCGAAGCGGGAGAACATCGATGGGATTGAAGTTATTACTATTATTAAAGACCGATGGTCGTTTCGACCATTTAATATAATTTACCGGGTTTTATCGATTTGGAATTCTATCATTATCAGTAAAGCGGATGTGATAATCTACACAGGTTTATTACCGGGTGTTGTCATCTTTTTTTCCAGATTATTGAATAAAAAAAGTATCTACCAGATTAGCTCAGATGCTCTTGTTGACCGGAATATTATTACAAAGAAAAATAATGATTTCCAGCTCTCAAAATTCAGCATCGGGAGTTTTGGGAATTGGCTGGATATCATGTTTGCTACAATTATTTGTTGTCAAACAAATTCTCAAAAAATCATGTTGGAAAAAAATTACAACAGGAAAGGTATTGTCGTAAAAATGGCTATCCCGGAACCGCAAAAGAAAATGTTGGGTACAGAGAAAACATTCACCGTTTTATGGGTTGGTGCTTTTGCGGAAGTTAAACAACCACAAGTATTCATCGAATTGGCAAAAAGAATTCCTGAAGCCCAATTTCTCATGATCGGAGGATATACTCCTGAAGATGAAGGTTTATTTATTCACTGTATCAATCAATCAAAATCATTAAAAAATTTTTCCTACTTGGGTGTCATTCCTTTTAATAAGATTGACCAATATTTTGCTCGATCAACAATTCTTGTAAATACATCGATGTTTGAGGGATATCCTAACGCATTTATCCAGGCCATGCAGTTCGAGTTGCCTATCGTCAGTCTTCATGCAAATCCCGATGGTATCCTCAATACATTCACTATCGGGTTTCACTCAGCGACTTTTGAGCAGATGATTGATGACGTGAAAAAACTAATGATGGATCCTTCCATTTTGCATGAGATGGGAAAGAATGCTTTTGACTATTACCAGAAAGAACATAACTGGGACGAATATATTTCCAAGTATGAAAATTTGATAACCTGGACCAATAAATGAACTGGAAAATGAAAAATTATTCATCCTAATATTAATATCGATCATTTACTTTCACGGTTCAATTTTTTATCATGAATTACCTATCACATAAAATTTAAGTTTCTGTTTCACATTCTAATATCTACGAATTCATGAATACAGAAGAGAAAAGAGAAAAATTTTCAGTTGCAATCGTTGTAAATTTATTTCCCCCGAAACAAATAGGGGGATCTGAATTTGCAACATGGACAATTGCTAATTACCTTGGGAAACGGGGGTACGACGTAAGTGTTTTGACTTCCTTCGACGAAGGATTGGAGCCATTCAGCATTGAATCCGGATTCAAAATATTTCGTCTTAAAAGCGTGAAAATCAGATTTATCGAGCATTGTTTTTTCTGGTTAAAAATTTTGTATTATATCGAAAAATTAAGGCCAAGGATAATTCATATTCAGACTATCAGCATGGGTCTGGTTGGTATCATCGCAAAAAGGTTTTTCGGGATTCCTTTTGTCATATGGGGTCGAGGCACTGATGTAAATTCACCAGGCTGGTTTACCCGCATCATCGCACCCCATGTGATAAAAAATGCTGATGCGGTCATTATGTTGACTGAAAGCATGAAAAATAACGCTCAAAATTTTTATCCAAGAGAGATTTTTGTTCTGCCAAATGGTATAGATTTTGAACGATATTACAACGCCACACAAAAAGAACTACGAAATCCATTACGTAAAAACCCCGATGAAATAATTTTGATATGTGTTGGAAGATTTCAACCCGAAAAAGGACAAAAATTTTTAATTGAAGCAATGGATATCGTTCGGAAAACAAACACTTCTATCAGACTGGTACTATGTGGTTCTGGGCCTGAAGAAGGAAAGATAAAAAATCTTGTGAAAAATCTTAACCTTGAAGATCGTGTTTTCTTTATGGGGACCGTACCAAAAGACACGATACCAGAAATTTTAAAATCCGCAGATATCTTCGTTTTACCTAGCCTTTCGGAAGGATTCCCAAATGTTCTTCTTGAGGCTATGGCATCAGGATTACCCATAATTTCTACAAATGTTGATGGGGTAAATGAAATCGTCAAATCAGGAATCAACGGATATATAATTCCATCAGGATCATCGGAGAGTATTGCTAATGCAATAATCGAATTATGTTCAGAGCCAGGAATACTAAAAAAAATCGGAGAAAATAATATCATCTCTGCAAAACGGTACAGATGGGATCAGATAATGGACGAACTAGAAAAAATTTACCATAAGGTTACTGATTGCAGGACGGGTCCGTTGGATGAATATATACAATAAATGTTTTGAACTACTCTGTTGAACTTGAAAAAAGGTTCATATAAAAGGTAATAACTATGAAAATTATTGAAAAAATCAATTCACACTTTGCGGAATTTGATACTATCGTCACTTTTATTGGAATTTTTTTATCTTCGTTATTAATTTTTTATGCAATCTGGAAACTATCCGCACCGGTTATTATCATTGATATATTTTTTTTACATTCGTTATTCTATGGGGTCCTTGTTTTCTTTTTTTGCGTCTTATGGTTAATACTAAGAAAGTATGATCCATTAAATATCGAGATGCCAGAATCAGATTCACGATTTAAAATCTGGGCAATTTGCTTTTTTACACTCTATATATTGAGCATTTTCATTCTCATTCTTCGTCCGAATATATATGAACGCCCGCTTCTTTACTTTATCTTCACTATCCTTATGGGGGGTGCAATTGCCTGTGAAATTGTATCTGCAAAACGTAAATATTGTGGAGTTATACTAATTCAGATACTGCTGTTGGGAATCAGTCTTTCCGGTTCGTTACAATTGATCGTTCCCAGTATTATCGGTGGCGATCCCTGGTATCACAGTGGTCTGACAAATAAAATAATCGAGAGCCATTTTATTCCTGATAATTATGGATATTCAACAATTCCATTATTCCATTTGATCAGTACAATTACAACAATTGTGACCACACTGTCCTATAAATTTGCTACATTTTTATCGGTAAGTCTTGGACAGATAATAATCAATGTTACATTTGTATTCTTAATAGCAGATACATTGTTTAAGAATCATCGAATAGGGCTGTTGTCTGCACTTCTGGTAATCATTGGAGGAGAACATATTTTAAGAACAATTGCCCCAATTCCCTTTTCATTCGGATCAATATTTCTGATAATTGTATTATTCCTCCTTATCACAAAAACAAATGACCAAAATCGGTTTAAAGATTATATTATAGTATTTTTATTGATGATTCCTATTATCCTTACCCATAGTCTGATGGCACTAATTATGGCATTCTGTCTCTTTGTCATCTGGGCCGGGTTTTATTTTTGCAGCGCATTTAATTCTAAACAAATTAAGAAAATAACTCTGACAATTCCAGTTGGTTTCACAATAATTCTCCTTGTCTGGTGGTATTATGTGAGTACGATTCAAGCAACCGCAATCACGAGAGCATTTGGAGGGATATTGGGTCTGGATATCGATTTTCCTTCTGTATTGCCCAACATCGCATCTGGTATATCTAATTCAATTGGAGAGACCATTTTTAGCAATCTGGGATTATATTTGTTCTTCACCATATCAGCAATTGGTTTACTTTACATGATTTCCCGAAAAGGGAATTGCCTTACATTTACTGCTGCCGGTGTAATATTTGTTCCAGTATTTTTTTACACATGTGTTATTTTTTTAGGAAGTTATTTCCTCGCAGGTCAGTCGAATCTTTTAAGCAGATGGGTATACGTATCCCAAATTGTAATCAGTATTCCACTCGCTTTTTCTCTTTATTCATTAGCAACATATAAAATTAAAAACGTGAATTACCTATCTATTTTTTTATCCGGGATCATAATATTTTTAAGTATCCTACTGATTGTTTCACCAAATGGGGGTAGCCCGGATATCAATATTTTTTCACCTTCAGATCATTATTGGCCATATTACACTGATTCTGAAATGATTGCATCGGATTATTTTGCATCAAAAACTGTCGGTGCTATTACAACCGATAGAGAATATGGTGTTGAACCAGGCAGTAGTGTATTTTTAAATCATTTTAATATTGATGTTTACCGACTTCAGATGATTGATTTCGCTCTAAATTCCGGAAAATTTGAACATGATCGTTCGATCAAAATTATTCGAACAAGACTTGTTTCCGAATTTCAAAGGCAGAAGATACTGTCATCATCAATAAAACCCAATATTGATATTTATTTATCAAATAATGGATTTGATAAAATCTACAATTCCCAATTAGTCCTAGGTTATCTGTAATGACTTAAAAAAAACAATATAAATTAATAATCATCGAATTTTCTCGTCTTCTTTAATTTTCAATGCGAAACATACCAATTATTAAACAAAAGAGAAAACAAAATTATCAAATGGCAAATTCCATGAAAGAATCACCTTTTTTATCAATAATATTATCGATTTTTTTAGCATTTGTTATTGCATTAATTCTGTATATTTTGGTTATTCACTTTGTTGTAGATGAAAATCTATCAAAAAATTATCGGGAAAGCGCACTTATCGATTTTTATAATCAACCGCATACCGGGGATATTTTTGTCATCGGAAGCAGTTATGTGAATGAAGGGGTTGATGCTAATATCATTGAAGAATCGTTACAGAAAAATCAAATCAACCGTTCTGTATTTGTAATAGGAATGAATGCAGAAACACCTTTGAGTAGAGTGCCTGAACTGAATAATCTTATCCGTTCAAATCCGGAAATTGTGATTATCGGAATAAGTTATCGTGACCTGACGGATAATAATGAAATTTATGATGATCGATTAGCACTTATATCCCAAAAAATCACTTGTGATAAAGATTGTATATCATTTTTCAATGATTCGCAATTAAAAATGATCACGCAATCACCATTTGAAAATGCAATTTATAAAAGAAAATTCATTTTTAATTCTGCGTTCAAATCCCTAAAAAATTTTTTTTCCGAAGAGACAAAAATAAATGAAAATAAAATTCTAAAACGGGAAGAGTTATTTCTTACAAATTTTAAGGATCCATGGGTTCATAAAGTTAACAAAACTGAATCAGAGATTATCAACTCACTCGCTAATGTAACGGATGCAAAAAGGATATATGACGATCAAAATTTGCAAAAGCAAGCTTTGCTTTACACAATTACAAAACTTCATCAGAATAATATCAGCGTAATATTAATAAATATGCCAATAAATCCACACCTCTCAACGGTTATTAATAACGCAAGTAGACAGAATTACACGATTTTTCTAAATTCCACTAATGTTTCGTGGTATGACTTTGAACGGGAATATCCCTCGGATTTTTTTACAGATACAGCCCATATGAATGTTGCAGGTCGGACAGCCTTTTCTCCAAGAATTGCCGATATTATTGCAAAAAAATTGAAAGCGGGTGAATGAATGCAATTTAATAGCATTGAATTTTTTATTTTTTTAACAACAATTATTATTTTAATTAATTGCATAAGAAAATCATATCATCAACAATTATTACTAATTGGTGCCAGTTACCTGTTCTACTGGACTACAAGCAATTACTTTATTTTATTGTTATTATTCGTCACTGCAATTTCATTCCAAGCGGGAGAGACAATATATCATACAAATCATCCAATTCAGAAAAAAATAATTCTAATTTTTACATTAATTTGTTTGTTAATTCCACTTGCGTTTTTTAAATACTATAATTTTGGTATTGGTATTTTAAATCAAATTTTATATAATCACACATTATTGCCAGATTTTCCGATTTTAGAATTGATTTTACCTATTGGGATATCGTTTTTTACATTTTCTGCAATTAGTTATGTCATTGATATCTATAATGATACAATCCAGCCTGAGGAAAATTTTTTCAAATATGCTCTATTTATTTCCTATTTCCCTCATCTTTTAGCTGGACCAATTGTAAGAGCGGGCCAATTTTTACCTCAACTTAAAAGCAGAATTTCAATAAACCAGGAAAATGTCAAAATTGGAATCACCCTAATGATGTGGGGGTTTGTAAAAAAATTTGTTATTGCTGATAGCTGTGCTCCCATTGTCAATGAAATATTTTCCAACCCTACAGAATTTACCTCATTCTATATAATATATGCAACAATTCTTTTCGGTATTCAGATTTATTGTGATTTTTCCGGGTATATCGATATTGCTTTAGGAGCAGCAGAATTGATTGGATTTCATCTTCCTCAAAATTTTTTCCGACCATATCTTTCAAAAAATCCAACCGAGTTCTGGCGACGGTGGAATATTACCCTCTCAAAGTTCATAAGGGATTATGTCTATATCCCGTTAGGGGGAAACAGAAAAGGAAAAATTCGTACGTATTTTAATATCGAATTTTCTATGCTTTTATGCGGTTTGTGGCATGGAGCAGCATGGAATTTTCTTATTTGGGGGGGATATCATGGAATTCTTCAATCGGCATATAAATTCATTGTTGATAAAACAGAGAGTTTTCCCAAGATCCTGCCCTCATTGAATGATAATTTTAAACTTTTTTTACAAATAGTAATAACACAATATTTTATTTTTCTCGGGTGGATCATGTTTAGGGTGAGCAATTTTTCCGAGATGATTTTCTGTATTACAAAGTTCATACTAATTGATTTTGATTTTTCAAGACCGAAATACTCCATTTTTGGGATAACTACCATATTGGATTGGTTTGCCACCCTTGGATCTTTTATAAAATTTTTCATTATTATCTCGGTTCTCCTCAGCATTATCTTACTGATTCACAACCGTTTTTTTATGAAAACGATGTCTAACATACTCACAACCGATTGGACTCACGCAATTTCATCTCTACCACTTAAATACTGGATTATCTATCTGACATCGACAATCTTTATTCTTCTCTGTTTTACACCAAGTTCAAGTCCAGAGTTTATCTATTATCAATTCTAAAAATACCGTTAATAATGAATTTCAAAAAATTACTAATTATTTCTCAAGAGTTCGAAGAACGGTTTCTGCCCTGGATTGCCAAGTATATTTTTTAATAAAATCATTCTGGGCATTCTTACCAAGCTGCTTCAGCAATTTTTCATCCCGAGAAAGAGATAATAATGCTTTTTCCCAAGTATCTATACTGTCGGGTTCACACAGAAGGGCATTATGATTATGAATTAAAATTTCCCTTAATACAGGTATGTCCGAACAGACAATAGTTTTTCCGGTAGCCATATACTCAAAAATTTTCAGTGGAGACATCCATTGAACAGTATCGCCACTACCCCCGGAAACGGCAACGGTTTTCTGGTAAGGAGATAGCAAGATATCAAATTCGAGAAGATATTGTCCAGCCTCCTTTGGTGGTTTATATCCATGAAGAGTAAGGTTTGAAATTGATCCGATACGTAATTTACATGCATCAATATCCTCCTTGGTTCCGCCAACAATATGGAAATCCGCCCAAGGACATCGCTTAGCTAACTGTTCGATGAGTTCAATGCCGCGTCCGGGATATAGATGACCTACATACCCGACCTGAATTTTTTTTCCATCATTTAATAAAGGACTGCCTTGTTTGTTTTCTACTACTGGATCCGCACCATCGGCTGCAACAATTATTTTTTCCTGTAATGCTGGATATTGTGATAAATAATATTCTTTCAACGCATGCGTTATTACAACAAGATTAATAAAATTTTTCTTATTAATAAAATTTGAGAATATTTTCCTAAAGAAATTGTTTGGTATAGGACTGTGTGATTCAAAAATTACAGGAAGATTAAAAATTACTGCGAAAAAACAACCCAGAAAGTCTCTACCATATACGACATCAGCGTTCTTTCTTTTGGCGAGATGCCCGGCCATAATACCGTATACAAATCCCTGTCCGAAGATGGGATACCATGGTAAAAAAAGGATTTTAAAATTATCAATTACTCCGTAAAAGGAAAAAGGATCGCCAACGCCCTTCTCACGACCTGTTTGGAAATCGGGTGCAATTAATATGACTTCATGCCCGTTTTTTGCAAAAGCCTGGCACATTTTCATTACATGAATACTATTTGCAGTTCGTGATGGAATAATGGAATTTGAAATATAAACAAGCTTCATACGATCAACAATGTATCTTCTTTTTCCCGTTTAATTTCTTATTTTAAATCTCTTCAATAACAAGGGTTATCAGATTTAAGATTTCTCATGGTTTTCTAAATCAATAATATACATACAGCGCAAACCTTCATGAGCCGAATCAAAACAAATTTTCTTACCTGTCCTATCCCACCGGGGATGAAGATCACACCGAAGATCGCCAGTATAGTCCAAAGGACTAAAATAGGATCCAATAATATTTAATGATCCACCGGGAAGATAAAGGAGAATTTTTCGTTCTGAATATTTATCAGGATAGGTGTCTGTCAGCAATAAAGAATTTTCCGGATTATAAGATGGATGCCCGTCACCACACAGATGTTCTTTTCCTAGAATTTCTTTACTGGAGGATTTGTCAGTATAAAGAAAGTAATGGGATCCGAGTTTGTTATGATAAGTAAAAACTAAAATCTCATTATCCGTTTTCCAAGTATAATGCGATACTATCCCCTCATTTTCAAGTAAATACAGGTTTTTCCCAGATAAATCGCAGGTAAATAACCTTGAAAATCTCTTTCCATTTTTTAACCACAAATGAAAAAATAAAAATCGTGTTCCGGATGGATTAAATGAGAGATGATTGATGTAATGTTCCGCACCTGCCATAGAAGGTAAAGGGTTGATTTGTGCCAGAGTGCCAAGAGTCAATAATAATGTTCTTTCACCTGATGACAAATCCATACGCCATATTCCATCATTATTCGGGCAAGGATCATTCTCAGTTTTATCGGGAAAATTATTATACCCATAACCCGGCCGTAACCTGTGAAGTCGGGAAAAATTTAATGAAATTGCCCAGGATCCATCACTATTAATATCATATATCGGAAACTCATACCGTCTAATTATTTCTTTTGTATTTATATCCTGGATAACTGACCCATACTCCCCATTCACCAGGTGGTTATAGATTATTTTATTGTTGGACCTATTGGGAAACCATTGCAATCGGCACCCTTGCTGCCAGCACCATGTTGCGGTACTACCAACAGGATAAAATGTGTTTTTTGTTTTTTTAAGATCAAAAAAACCAATAATTAAATTATCCTTATTGGAGGGGGATTTGTTATGTTGAGGCCCGCTCATCGCAAGGAGGAATTCGTTCCCGTCACTGAAAGGGGTTTTATCATAATATCCAAAAAAAGTCTGTGTTTTTGGAACCGAATAGCGGGAAATATTGGATCTTTGTCCATCTATTTGATTAAAAAAAAATCTCCGGATTAGGGATCGCAAAAAACGTCGCAAAAAAATTTTTTCTGAATGAAAAGAAATCAAAAGCAACCACACCTAGCTAGCTTTTTTTATAAGAAAAACTTGATCTGAAATCGGCGTTACAGAGATATCATGAAATCTTCCTGTACATTCTTGCAATTTTCTGATAACCACTTCTATTTCTTTTTGCGTTAGTCCCCCGAATTTATGTAATACATATTTTTCAGTTTTTCTCCCTTTGAACTTTTCAATCCAAGTTGGAATATTCCGCAGGTTGGATAAGAAAGGGAGGGAAACATCGTGTGGCCTGATAATATCCTCATTTCGATAATTCTCTTCCAATCCATCAATTGAACATATCGTTTCAGCGATTCGTTCCGAAGCAAACTCACCTTCAAAACCGACAATATATTCAGTTAAAATTTCTTTTTTTCTTTGTTGATTATATGCAATTATTGTCTGTTTGCCGTGGATACCAAATGATTCAATAATCGCATTTAACTCTTCAATTGTTTTTGCAGGATATCCTAAAGTGTTGGGTAAAAAAAGATCATATTCACCAGGCTCAAAGGGGATAAACGATACCGTGGGGGTTTCCGCAATGACGGATTCAACTGCTGTAGTACAACCATTATGTATCATGAGTTCAGCTGCACATAACCAGGGAATAACATTCCCTTCATGAATAATTTTTACATTCGCACAATCCTTTAAAAGATTCTCCCAACGGTTGACATTTTCGGAAGGATGAGGTCGTAAAACAAATTGGATATTTGGATACTGTTGGCTAAGAGAAAAAACCATTTTTTGAAAGTGATCAAATGTGGCTGAGACATGCTGGATCCTTCTTATGTGGTATTCTTTATCCTCAGCGATTCGCGTCCAGCCTTTCACATTTAAAGATTGGATATAATAATCTGCACCATTGAAATGATTACAGGCTCCAAAATTTGTATTAATCAAGATAAATTTGCCAAATTTTTTATGAATACTTTCAATTTCCTCCTTAAAAATGCCTCTAATTTCGGGTCGTAAAAGATCAAAGCGTGAGTTACCAGTCAGGAATATCTTTCTCACAGAATCCGGACATTTTAAACCGATACAGTTTGCCTGGTGTTTACCCCAGGCAAAAAAAAACTTCAGATTGTGAATTGAATTGCAGGATATGCGAAATTTTTGATAAAATTCGGGATTAAAATATACCAAGCCCTCTTCGTCCTGAGCAACAACAATAAATCCTTTTTCTGATAAAAATTGAATATCGCGGGAAAAATTCTCGTTGATACCGTGATAAAGGATAATACCTTTGGGCAAATGAGTTATCTGCTTTCGCAGAGCTTCTTTTTGTCCCAGTACAACATTCAATCCGGATTCAGCCGTCACACATGCGAGAAGGGTTTTTGCATGAAACTCTCTTGTTTTTATTTCTATAGGAATGTAAAAATAAATATTTTTCATCGCTTTCTGCATCACCATTGACTAATAGATTGAAATCCTCTCTATTTATCAGTATTTTAAAAAAAACAAAAGAGGAAAACTATTCGATTAAAAGTACATTAGCAATAAAAACAATATGTGTCTTCATCAACTTGCACAATTTTTACTCTAGTGAACCTTCCAGTAGCTTGCTGGAGTTGCACCAGAATTTTCTGAACTTCATGATAATCCAAACCTGAAAAAATTTGAATAGTTTTTTGTTGTTTCGAGGGCGGATTCAATATTTTTGAAGTAATACAAAATTTTATTTTTGATGCTATCTCAAGGAATGCTGTCTTATACGCAGATTGTATTGGAAATACGGCACAGACTGTCGGCATATTAGTTTTGTCCAAGGTATCCATAATATGATCACATGCTAATTTTCCATTAATATTTGCGATATATTCGGATGCAAATTGTATCTGCTTATCATGTTCGAAATTCAAATACGATTTCTTTTGAAGAACATCGCGTACTAACTTAATCAGAGACTCTTCATCGGATGCAGTGAAACTCACCATATTGGGAAGTGGATGATCGATATCCACATCCGAAAAGGGATTAAATGAAATTGCGGGTTTATCAAGCATAAATGCCTCAACACCGGTTGTGCAATTATTATGGATCATTGCATCTGATGCCAAAATCCATTCATTAGAGTTTCCCTCAAAAACCACTTTCACATTGGGCAGGTCTTGTTCAAATCGTTGCCAGGGAGCATGATTTTCAGCCGGGTGGGGTCGGATTATTATTACATAGTCAGGAAAAGTTTTTGAAAGGACAGGAATGATTTGCAGGAAACGATCAAACATCCGTTTTTGAAAATCAATTGCCTTTTTTATCAGTAATTCCTGTTCAGGAGTCTTTGTCTTTCCATGCGTTATCAGCCATTGATTGTAATCCTTTATTTCAACATTATTGATAAACGCAAATTTTGTATTTACTAAAATAATTTTTCCGTATTTTGACTGGATATCTTTTGCTTTTTGTGAAAAAATACCTCTGAATTCAGGTCGTAAAAGATCAAATCGCGGATTTCCCGATAAAATAATCTTTTCATGAGGCCGGTGTAAAACATCACACATATCTCGTGCCTGGTGCTCACCCCACGCGAAAAAATATTCAATTGCATCAAAAGATTGAATGTCAAGTCGCCTTTGGAAATAGTCATCTTTCCCCCAATAAATAAGGCCCTCTTCACACCATGCAGATGCAGAGCTTCCTGTTGCCTTTACCCGTTTAATTTCATTTATTTTTCCTTTCTGGATTCCTTTTTCGATATGAACTCCACAAGGTAATAATTCCGATTTGTTCGTTATGACCCCTTTTGGTCCAATTATTGCACCCCATCCCTTTTCCGCCGCGACACAGGACAATAATACTTTGGCGTAGAGCTCCCGAACTTTAACATCGATGGGCAGTAGTATCCAGCGACGCGGAGAGAGGGTTTTGCTATTCATTTCTTTCACCAGGTTGTGCTAAGTAAGATATACCTATTACTATACATTATATCCTGACCAATCGGGAAAAATGGAATATGTCTGAGTTATATGATTTATTATATAATAATTATATTTATCTAAAATCTTCTCAAAAGATTCTATCTAAGTTCGCCATTATATTCACCGGGTAATCCTTCAAATCGAAATAATACGTTATTTTTGTGCTGAACATACATAAGAAGCCTGCATATCTGAGCAAAAAATAATTTCGGTTTTCCCTCGTGCACGTTTCCTGATATCCGCTTTAAATTTGGATACTGCTGTATGATGCTCCTAACATCATTATCAGATAACCAGTCCTGACTTTCACCGATATTTTTATTGGTTAAGATACTGACAATCCTTCCGATTAAGGGTACATGAACAATTGAGCCAAACTGTCGCTCGGCCAAACTCATTGTGCAGGATATCTGGGGCAGATTTCCAAGTGTTTTATTGAGTGAATTAACTGCCCACTCAGGAAATGCATTATTATCTTTATCGCCTTGAGGTAACGAGACATAATACTCTCTGATATAATTTCCGTCAAAAACGGGTAATCCGTTTTCTAAAAGTATTGTAGAACGGGCAGCGGTTTTACCGTATGCAGAAAAAATACTATATGAAACGTCAGTTATGATATCTTTTCTACTATATTTTTCATTCAACCTATTCATTACCTTTTTAATCATCTTCATGTTTTGTTCTTTTTCCTTGAGGAAAAGACCTCTTTGATTTGGGAAAGAATCAACACATGATTTTAATTTTTTTTCTTCAAGAGCAACCCAGAAATCGAGCATATTTTCAGAGGCCGTATAAAATGGATATTCCTGTTTCCACCCAGTTAATGAACTCATAAGAATTTTTTTCAGATTAGGATAATCGCTCTCCATAAAAGTATAAAGTCCTGCTGCAGATATCACACCAGGAGCAAAAAACCCATCCCATCGTGAGAGATATCCCTGCGTTTTTAAAAAAACCCATCCTCTCCGGGTTACTTCATCCGATGGATATTCATGGAACGTTGCGCCGGCGGATTCCGCGACATGTCTTGCCACATTCGCCTCACGTTTAGAGGTAATATAATGATAACAATGGACTTTTTTCTTCAGATGCGTTAATATTGCCAGCTCGAGCCGGCTATCAAGTCCGCCACTTATTGCCAAACAGACTTCAGTATCATCATGATATAGTTTTTCATATTGGTCAATTAATAATTCCAAAAATTTTTCTTTCGACATGTTTTCATGGAATTTAAAGGAAATATCTGACCAAATAATCAAAGGGCGATCATTTTCAAAGGAGATACGATATTCAGACGATGGCAAAAGTAAAGAAATCTCTTCAAATAAACGGGACAAAACACTTCTGATACCATCCGATCCTGCAGCAGCGTGTAAAATGTTAACCATTCGGACAGAGATTTCCTCTCCTGGAATTAACAATTCTGACACATCATTGGATAACCATACTTCATTGTTTACGGCCCGTATATAAAATGGAAAAATATTCCGATGAAACGTTTTAATCTCAACAGATGTATCATTAATCAATCCAATCTGGTCGTTAAGATTTTCAAAATCAAGACAAATTGAGTTCCCTACGATGGAAATCCGGCCTGATCTATCAACACAGATTTTATTTGATTCCGAACAAGAGATAATCAGTTTGAATACATTATTATCCGCATTTATAATTTTCTTCATACTTGATCCACTTCCAACAAAATTTTTAATATTTAAGATAAACGCGAATCTGGAATATTCGCTATGAATATTGGCGATAGTAACTTATTTCTATCAAGAAATATATAAATATATCCAATAGCGAATTTTACTGGATGCTAAATTTACCATTAAAGTATGATATATTATCACATAACAAACCTGAATATTATTATAAATATATTATTAAATGTTTTCAAATATTAAAATATATAATGCAATGAAATTTTTTTAACGAATAAATTTAAATGATACTTTTTTCTTTTCTTGTATTGTTTTTAAAAACCTGCAAATCTGTGCGATATATAATTCCGATTTCCGGTTTTTTGCTTTTTTCGAGATAAGACGGATATCGGGCAATATCTCCATAATATATTCAACATCACTATCCCGAAGCCATTCTTGACTATCCCCAATTTTGATATGATCAACATAGTTACCAAAGATAATTTTTCCGAACACGGGCAAACGTGCAAGGGAATTCAAAGTACGCTGGGGAATACTCCTTGACACATACATATATGGCAAACTGTCTAATCTGGGGTCAAGTGTTTTTATTGCCCATGTAAGAAAATTTTGTTTTTCTTTATCTTGCTGGGGTAAAGATATGAGAAAATCCCATATATTTTTCCTGCTGGTAAAATAGGGTGCCCCGTTTTCGAATAAAAAAGATGAACGTGAAACGTGCTTTCCATCGAATGACAAGAATGTTGCTACGATATCATTAATGATATCCTCCCTCGCAATTCCATCTTTTGCACATTGGGAAAAAATTGCTGAAATCAATCTAGTAATAATTATTTGTCTGCGTTCTTTATCCACCTTGAGCAGATCAACATACTGAGGGAAATATTTTTGACATATTGTAAACCGTCGTTCCTCTTCTAAAAGGTAAAACTCCATTAGTGTTTTCGAAGGTCTGTAATAACGGCGAGCGTCAGTACCCATGATACACTTGACTTCACCAGGGAACTTATTTATCATTTTTAAGTATAATCCGGATGCTGTAATCGCTGCGGGAGCAAAAAATCCATCCCATCGAGTTAAATATCCTTGGTGTTTTAAAAAGTCCCATCCAGGGGAAATCAATTCCTCAAACGATACCAGAGTAAACGAAGCGCCAGCTGTTTCTGCAACCACCTTGGCCAGATCGGACTCGCGCTTTGAGGTTTTATAATGAAAACAATGGACATTTTTCTTTAAATGTGTAAATATGGCAAGTTCGAGCCGGCTATCATATCCCCCACTGAGCGCGAGACAAATCTCATTACTATCCAAATACGTAACTCGATATTGTTCAATCAAATAATTGAGATATTCCTCTTTTGTTGCATTTTTTGTGTAATTAAAATAAAACTCTATCCAATCAATTACGAGCCCATCGTTTTTTTGGGAGATCCGATAATAAGAGGAAGGCATCAGTATAGTAATCTGGTCTAATAAATGAGATAATGCATTTCGATTTCCATTGGAACCTGCAGCTGCATCTAAAATCTCGACCATTCGAATTGGTACTTCTTCACCTTCAATTAAAAGTTCGCAGACATCATTAGAAATCCAGATTTCTTTGTTTATTGCCCTTACATAAAGAGGGAGCAAATTCTTATGCAATGTTCGTATAAATGCTGAAGAATTCTGGATCACCCCAATTTCATCAGTGTTATTTTTATAATCAAGATGGATTTTACCACCTTCAACTCGAATTCTTCCATTAGATAAAATAGAAATGTTACCCAAATTATCCTTCGAGAAAATTAATTTGAAAACATTTTTTTCTGCAGGTTCGATTTTTTTCAACTACAATCCCCCTTTATCAGAAAATTTTTTATTTTTTGGGCAATGAAGACTTCCGTTTTTTCCATGGATTCAATAGTACAACCACCTAAATGAGGAGTAATTAATAAGTTATTGTTTTCTTTTGCATATCGGATTAAAGGATCATTATTTATCCAATTCACATCGTTAATATTCTCACCTCTCATTACATCCAGAGCTGCTCCGGCCAGGTGACCATTAATAAGGGACTCAAGGAGAGCAGTCTCGTCAATAACTTCCCCTCTCGACGTATTGATTAAATACGAACCATTCCTCATTTTTTGAATTTGTTCTCTTCCAAAAAAACCGTGAGTTGTCGGATTATAAGGAACATGAATTGATACGATTTCCGATCGGGTAAGCAATTCCTCAAGAGAGACAAGTTCCATTTCATCTCCTGGAATAATCCTCTTGGTATCCGTTAGAAGAACCTTCATTCCAAATGCAGTACCATATCGTGCAACCTTTTTCCCCAGTCTTCCATATCCAATAATACCAAGGGTTTTTCCGGATAATTCAGATCCTTTAAACGCGTCCCGGTTCCATCCACCCAAATGAACATCATGAGTGGATGCAGGTATGTGTCGTATGAGAGCCAAGATCAATGCCCATGTATGCTCCGCCGTTGCATGTATTGAATCCAGAAACGCAACCTCTCCTCGAAGAGAGAGAATGGAGATTCCACATTTCTGTGCATAATCACAATCAATATGATTTAGACCAGTCGTCGCTGAAGCAATAAATTTTAACCGCGGTGCAGCATCAAGGATTTGCCGGTCAATCCTGTGATTAAGACGAACAATAAGCCCATCGTAATTGGAAATATTCGTTAATAATTCATCTCGGGTCATTGGCCCGATATCAACCTCTGAAAAACTGGTGAGCACATGAAGTGCTTTTGGGCTATATCCTTCCGGTTCAAGGTTGAGTATCCGTGGTTTCATGAGACATCATTTTTTTCAAGAGATATGAGATACTCTGCAATGCGGATATCAATTGGAGCATCAATATTGACCGATCGAGTCTCTGGCATAACAAAGGCCAGTGGTTTTTCATTGACAAAGGTATGTTGGTTGAAGACCAATGATCGGGAGACGATATAAAGCGCACCATTTCTCAGGTAGACAGGATTAAACTCCTGACGTCTTCTCATTGTTTTTCCTTCTTCAAGGATTGGTGTGAGACACCCGTTATTCAGATAATACATGACCAATGGATGATCGGCCCCTACTTCGCATACACTGATAAGTGACTCTCCGTTCCGAGAAAGGAACAAATCAACCGCATTGTCGATATCGGATGAGGTTCTGAAGGGTGCAGTGGGTTGAAGGAGGACAATAAAGTCAACAGTCAGGTTATGTTTTTTCTCATACTCCAATACTTCGTATATCACAACATCGACAGTCTTCGCATTATCTGTTGCAAGTTCTGCGGGCCTCATGGATTCACATTTCAACCCAAATTTCTCTGCGCATTTTGCTATCTTTTCAGAATCTGTTGACAGAATTATATCATTCAACCGCCTACTGCGTTTTGCTGCTTCAATTGAATATGCAACCAGAGGTTTGCCGGAAATCGGAATTATATTCTTATCCGGTATTCCTTTCGATCCCCCACGGGCGGGTATGATACCCAGAATAAAGACCATTATTCACCTTGTATGAATTTGATATGCATGCAATAAGGGAAATATTGGACTATCAGGAATTCAATATATTGATGATCTAATGCGCAATTAATATCCTGCGATGTTTTTTTACACATTTTGCCATACATTATCAAATCAATAGGATAATCTTTTTGAAAATTTTAAGTCAACTTTACTGAGATGATCGGCGATTATTTCTCCGGCGCACCCACCCCCATAGACACTGCTTTTTTCATAGTGTCCATGCACTATCTGCTTTTTTATTGCCTCTGCAATCTGTTCGGAATCGTAATCAACATCGATAACGTTATACCCCCGTTCCCTGCCGTCCTGCCTTGATCCAATATTAACAACAGGAACGCCCAGAAAAGAACATTCCCTGATACCTACGCTGGAATTCCCAACCAAACACATACTGTTCATTAACAATTTGAGAAAGTGGTTTGGTTCCATATTCTTGAAGAAGTGCACCGGAGCGTTTGGGTTTTTTTCACGGAACATCCGGATCCCTTTGCTGGTTCCGTCAGACCCTGCGTCCACATTCGGCCAGAACCAGAATGTGGGCAAATTCAACTTTTTAATTGCGTGCAGGGTTTTTTCAATATTTTCTCGGGAGGCTTCATATTCTGTTGTAACAGGGTGCTGCAAAACAACAAGATATCCTTTTTTGCATATTTCTTTCCCGGGTCCAACACCTCCATAGATAGCGAACGGATCAAAATCCAGGTGTGGATTCTTATAAATCTCTTCCGCGAGATCAATCGAGGGGCATCCTGTATTAAATACATATTTTGGATCTTCTCCCATCTTTATCACTCGTTCATATGCACCCTGAGAAGCAACAAAATGGTAATCTGCTAGTTTTGTTATCGCATGCCGTACTTTCTCGTCAATATTACCCGTTACTTCCCCCCCCTGGATATGCGCAAGCGGGATATTCATATACGCAGCGCTTATCGCTGTTGCTATCGTTTCAAACCGGTCGGCAACAGTGACAACAATATCTGGCCTGATATTATCGAATATTGTTGACAGTTCGAGGATTCCAACACCAGTAGTTTTGGCAGCAGCTGCCAGGTTTTCTCCCTCTATAACATTATATACCTTAGCAGTTATCGTAAAGCCATCTTTTTCGATATAATTACTCACTGTTCCATACCTGTCAAGTAAAGCTGATGCAGCTACAACGAGTTGAAGTTCAAGACGCGGATGATTCTTAATAGCTTGCACGGCAGTTTTTATTCGGCTGTATGATGGCCGTGCTGTAATTACAACGCAAATCTTTCGTTTATTCATCGATATCAGACTCGGTGATAAATTCTCCTTTTTGCATATCCCTTTTGATTTTTTTTCCAAGGATTATATGAAATTTTTTTGCATCGATACCAAAGTCTTTTGGTTTTTTTGCTTCAAGCATCGATTCATATATGATTTCTCCTGATTTGATTTCACGACGGGCTGCAAGAGATTTTTCAAATATTTTTTTCATGTCAGCATACTTGTTTGAATTTTTATCGATGATACTCGTACGGGCCTTACTTATGTTGTTGATACCGTTTACAAGCATTTTTACTTGATCGATAGTAAGGGAGGCAGAAGTATCCGGACCAAACATGCGTTTGTCAAATACAACATGGAATTCCAAGACATCAGCACCCAACGCAGTTGCAGCCAGGCATGCAAATATATCCCCAGAATGATCACTAAAGCCAATAGGATATGGATATCGTTCTTTTAACTCCCTGATGACATTGAGTCCCCATTCTTCTGGTTTTGAAGGGTAAGCTGTAGTGCATTGTAATATGGTAATTGAATTATTGTGGCGTTTAAACAACTCAACCGCTTCATCAATCTCAGAAAAAGAACTCATCCCGGAGGATAGATAAACAGGTTTTCCGGTTTTTGCAATTTTCTGTAACATGAGGAAATTATTCACTTCACCTGATCCAATTTTATAAGAATTTACCCCAATCTGCTCCATCATGTCAACAGCCGCATTACTGAAGGGGGAAGGAATAAAATCCATCTTTTTCTCTTCGCAGTGTTTTTTTAGGCCGTCCCACTGATCCAGAGTAAACTCCATCCGTTTCCAGTAATCATATCGAGTTCGATCTTCGTAGGAGAATTTTGTTCGAAAGGGTTCATGTACACTGCTTTCCGCATCTGCAATATGTACCTGAAACTTTACCGCATTTACTCCGGTATCTGATAGTGCATCGATGTATGAATGGGCAATACCAAGACTTCCTTCGTGCGCTTGCCCGATTTCGGCGATGATATACACACTATCTAATTATTGGGGCAAGGTGAAAAGCATTTTCTCCTTTTTTTTACGATTTATTACGAATTGCTTATCAGGAAATCCTTAAAAATATACTAATCATTTTTTTGATATTAACAACTCAACGCTGACAAAGGTAATTAAAACCCAGTTAATTAACCATTTACAAAAACGATTATTGACAAATCTTCCGAAGATAGGATGATTTATAAAATAAGGATCATCGATTGTAATGAATTTCACATCAAACATTTGGTTTATAAAAATGTTTTTCACCGAAACTGGTTTCCGATAAAAAGTTTTATTTATACTATAATGGTAATAATAATCACATTTATCCAATAAAGAAAAATTCCTTACTTCAGGCCAATCGGGATCCATACCTAATATTGCAAAAAATATTATGAAATATTTCCTTAGAAAATTCTTTGGTAACCAGTGGATGAAAGGCATGAATAAATGACCTTCGATAATATGATAGTGTGCTGGATAAATATGGAGACCAATGCCATCGTTTTTCAATAATCTCCTGTTTTCCAGGGCAACAGCTTCAAGATTCTTTACATGCTCAAATACTTGATCAGAAATAATGAAATCAAAATAGTTATCTTGAAAGTCAGTATGTCCTTCAGATGATACCAATTTCAGGCAGGAAGAGTCATACCCTTTAGAAATAAACAGTCCTACGCCGTTTTGAATCGGTTCCTGATCAATATCGATTCCAAATGCATTGTATCCATGTTCTTTCAGCCATAAGACTGTACGACCTCTCCCGCAACCCCAATCAAGAACTGTCAGTTCCCTCGGGGAAACATTCTTTTCCAACCGATAGGTTTCAAGATGTGTTATCAAAAGGGGGTGTGGTGAGAAACCAGAGAACTCCTTTTCTGTCAACTGGATATGTTTTGACATCGGTCACCAATTTTTTAGAATTTCAAGAATATTCCTTATTGCATTTTCTTGAATTTACCAAATGAGTAATACGAGTTATCTAAATTCTCTTTTTGAATAATTCTTGGTTTTTCCATTACAACAACAGAATTATCTGGAATATCTTGCGTAACAATACAATTTGCTCCAATTCGGCAATTATTTCCAATAGTAATCCCTCCAATAATGACTGCACCCGCACCGATAAAAACATTATTTCCAATTATCGGAGCTCCCTTAGTCTTGGACGTAGGAATCGTATTGGATCCTATAGTAACATGGTGAAATATTACACAATTTTCTCCAATTATGGCACCCTTACTGATAAATATTCCCATCGGTCCGTGAGGAAAAATTGGTTTACTTGCAAATTTCGCTCCAGGTTGAATAACACTCCCATTCTTCTTCATATAACAAAAATAAATGAATATGAAAATTTTTTTCAAGAGAGTAGACCTCGTTTTCACCATAATTTCTCTAAAATTCCAAAAGCCACCAAAAATTAAAATGAAAAATTCACAGATCATAGAAATCATTCCGCACGTGAAAACATTTTTCAGCAGAATAGTCTTAAAATTGTGGCATTAATAATTTGGGTAAAAACAATTTTTTATTCTTACTGTTGTTTTTTGACAAAAAGAATTCTTTAGTTTTAGATTATTATATTTTTATTATTAAAATATTAAATAAATATTGTTGTTCTATTTAACATAGTTGATATAAACAATTATGACTATTTTAAGTTCCAAAATATTCATTATACTTGAGATTTACTTGTGGATTGATAGAGCTCAAAATACTTTCCGTGAATCTCCATTAACTCATTATGGCAACCTCTTTCAACAATACTGCCGTTGCTCATGACATAAATTGTATCAACATTTCTGATTGTCGATAAGCGGTGAGCAATTATCAGCGTCGTGATATTTTCGGATATTTTATTAATTGATTCCTGAACAATAGCCTCGGACTTATTATCTAGGTTGCTTGTTGCTTCGTCAAGAATAAGAATTTCCGGTTCCCGGACAAGGGCACGGGCAATCGCAATCCTCTGCTTCTCCCCACCGGATAATTTTAAACCCTGATCACCGACTACTTCATCATACCCAAGCGGATGCGAAATTATGAAATCATGGATATTTGCTTTTTTGGCTGCTTCGACGATCTGTTCTTCCGAATATCTACCACCAAAAGCGATATTTTCTCTTATCGTCGCGTTATATATGAATGTGTCCTGGCTTACATACCCAACTTTTGCCAGTATTGTGGTTTTGTCATATTCCCGTAAATCTATACCATTAATAAGAATACTACCATTAGACACATCATAATAGCGAAGAAGCAATGATACAATAGTCGACTTTCCGGAACCGGAATGCCCGACTAATGCAACAGTTTTCTTCCGTTTAATTGTGAGGTTCACATCGTTGAGGAGGTGCCGATCTTTTCGATAGGAGAAACCGACGTTCTTAAATTCAATATCAGAAATGAGTGAATCAAACTTATGTCGTCCATTTAAAATTGAATTATATCGATTATCGTTCAGAAAATGAAAAATGTTTACGAGATTTGGCCAATCATCCATTATTGTCATATACTGAAGGCCAATGTTTGAGAGTCGAGGCACAATTTTCATTGCCGAAAAAACAAACGTTCCAACAAGAGGTATTACATAAACGAGGTTTTCTTTGTAAACATAATAAAGGAGTATAGCAGAGACAGCAATAATAAAAAACAATAGGAAGTTTATCGTTGAACTCGGCAGTGTCTTGATGAATCCTAAACGTATGTACTTACCCCAGTAATTATTGAGAGCAGCATTATATTTTTCCCTCCAATAAGAATCTCCATTTACAGAGCGTATCTGTCGTAATCCTTGAAGGTAGCTGTTAAGAACCTCATTCTCTGATTGGATTGAGCGTAACTGTAACATACCAAGACGATATGCGACACGTCCACCAACAATCCTGATAACAAAGGCAAACAAAATACTACCAGTTAATATTAGTGCAACTCCGATGGGGGAAACAAATAGCAACATGACAAGGATACTGAATATTACAATTATTTCAGAAAAAAAAGACATTGCAGTTTCTAAAAAACTCCGAATTTTTGTTGGAGATGTGATAACAGCATATTGGATATTTCCACGTTTGGTCTGTACAAAATATTTATAATCATTATCAACAAGTTTGTCGAAGATTGAACCTTTTGTTTTTATAATTATTTCTTTAGTAAGATAAACCGTCACATACCTTAAGACCAATGTTAAAAAAAATGCCAGGATAATAAAAACAAGAAGTAACAATGAAAATGCCACAACGTCTGGGAGTTGAATTGAATTTCGCACTATACCATACAAAGAACCAAATGAAGCGATATCACCGGTCTGGAGATTAAAAGAATCGTTGAGTATAGGGTAAAGAAGGACGACCTGAATTGTTTCCATTATACCGAGTGCAATACTTAATACAAGTAAAGCAAAAAGATACCATTTAAAATCAGATATAAAAAAAGTTAATATTTTTGTATTTTCGTTATATCTCAAAATTAAGTCATTTAAATAAATTGGAATTGAATTTTTTTCCTTTGGCAGTTTATTCGGAAGTTTTGTCATAGGATTACCATAAATAAAAACTAGCTAAACATAAACATTATTGGATAGTATATTTTTTTCACCAACTTTACTCAAATCGTTGCTGGGTTTTTTTATCTGTTTTGGAAAAACTCACAGCGTCCTATAACACACCCCGGCCTTCTCCGCTTCCGCCGGCCCGAATATCCGCCGCACATCAACCAGCACCGGTTTTGCACTCATCAGCCCCTTTATCTCCCTGAGAGACATCTCCCGGAACTCCTTGTGCGCTACCGCGATGATCACGGCATCCATCTTCTTGTCGAGCTTCGGCAAAGGCGTTGCCCCAAAGTGTTTGATTACAGACGCAGGTAGCAAAGGATCGTACCCGAAGACATTGACCTCGTACTCCTTCAGCTCCTCCACCATATTTTCGACCGGTGACTCGCGGATATCGGCAACATCCTCCTTATACGTGAGGCCCATGATCAGGACATTTGCATCTTTCACCGGCTTTCCAACCTTGATGAGGCTCTTGATCGTCATTTCGGCAACGTACTTGGGCATGCCGTCATTGATTGAGCGGCCGGCCAGGATGACCTGCGGGTGGTAGCCGAGCGACTTGGCCTTCTGCACAAGGTAATACGGGTCGACCGGGATGCAGTGGCCGCCCACCATGCCGGGCCGGTAGTGGTGGAAGTTCCACTTGGTCCCGGCAGCCTTGAGGACCTCGACCGTGTCGAGGCCCATGCGGGCGAAGATCATTGAGAGCTCGTTCATGAGCGCGATGTTGAGGTCGCGCTGGACGTTCTCGATCACCTTTGCCGCCTCGGCAGTCTTGATGTCGGGGGCGCGGTACACGTTGGTGACCAGGTCGTACAGCGCACAGAGCTCATCGGTGGACTCCTTGTCCATGCCGGAGACGATCTTGTAGATATTGGGGAGGATGTGCTCCTCGTCGCCCGGGTTGATCCGCTCAGGGGAGTAGCCGACCTTGAAGTCCCGGCCGCACTTCATGCCGGACTCCTTCTCCAGGATCGGGACCATGACATCTTCGGTCACGCCGGGATAGACCGTTGACTCCATCACAACGATGGCACCCTTCTTCAGGTTCCTGCCAACGAGTTCGGAGGCCGTGATGACCGGCTCCATGTCCGGGTCCTTTGCCTTGGTGACCGGGGTGGGGACTGCGATGATGACAAAGTCCGCCAGTTTGATCTTCTTCGGGTCGGTGGTGGCCTCGATCTTGTTGCCCTTCGTCTTGTTCAGCTCGTCAACCTTCTTCTGGTCGCGGCGGTACCCGATCGTCCGCAGGTGTTCGGCAAACGCCTCGGCGAGGGGCAGGCCGACATAGCCCAACCCGACAACGCAGACGGTCTTATCGAGAAGTTTCTTTGATGCCAAGAATGGATCGCTCCCTTAGAAAAATTCCAGTTAATATTCACGGATAAAGAGTAAAAATATATCTGATTGCATGAACTGCTGCAACCGGTCAGAGGACAGGTATGGCAGAAACGATAGGACGAGGGGAGGGGAAAAAAGGAGGTAATCACAGCCGGCGGTAATAGAAACCGGCCTCAGCTGCTTTCTCTGAATCCACCATACCCCGCACATCAACGAGCACCGGGTGGCCGTTCATCATCTTCTGGAAGTCCGCAACCGTCATCGACCGGAACGGCCGGTGGGCAACGGCAACGATGATGGCATCGGCCATGATATCCAGGGACTTCACCGGCTCTGCACCGAAGTGACGGATCACCTCGTCCGGAAGGAGCGGATCGTACCCCAGCACCCGGACCTTGTACTCCTGCAGCTCGCGGACGATCTCCTCGACCGGCGACTCGCGGGTGTCCGGCACGTCCTCCTTGTACGTCAGGCCCATGATCAGGACCGTTGACCCCTTGATCACCTTGCCGGCATCGTTCAGTCCTTTGACGGCGAGCTCCGCCACATGTTTGGGCATCGAATCGTTGATCGCACGCCCCGCGAGGATCACCTGCGGGTGGTAGCCCACCTCCTCGGCCCTCTTCACCAGGTAATAGGGATCGACCGGGATACAGTGGCCGCCGACAAGGCCGGGAGTGTAGGCATGGAAGTTCCACTTCGTCCCGGCAGCATCGAGCACGGCCCGGGTGTCAAGCCCCAGCCGGGAGAAGATGAGGGAGAGCTCGTTCATCAGCGCAATGTTGAGGTCGCGCTGGATATTCTCGATCACCTTCGCCGCCTCGGCAGTGCGGATATCCGGAGCACGGTACACGTTCGTCACCAGGCTGTACAGCTCCACGAGCCGGTCGGTGGTTGTCGTGTCCATGCCGGAGACGATCTTGGTGATCTTATTGAGCGTGTGGGCATCATCGTTCGGGTTGATCCGCTCGGGGGAGTACCCCACAAAGAAGTCCTTCCCGCACCGCTTCCCGGACTCGTTTTCCAGGATCGGCACCACAATCTCCTCGGTGACACCGGGATAGACCGTTGACTCCAGGACAACGATCGCGCCATCTTTTATGTTTCTCCCGATAGTTGCTGCTGCAGAGCGTACCGGAGTGAGATCAGGATCTTTTGCCTTCGTCACCGGCGTAGGGACACAGATCATAACAACATCCGCTTCCCGGATCCTCGCCGGATCGGTCGTTGCCTGGATCTTCGAACCCGATGCCAGGAGCCCGCTGACCTTCCGGGTATCGATGTCAAAGCCGATGGTGGGCAGGTGTTCAGCAAATGCCTCCGCAAGGGGTGTGCCCACATAGCCCAGCCCCACAACGCAGACGGTTTTATCGGGAATTTTCTTTGATGCCACGAATGGATCGCTCCTGGTAAAATACCAGTATACCTTGCCGATGGAGAGTAAAAATATATCGGGCGGGATGGATGGAAGTCCGCTCGTGCGGCACCCGTTCCTTTTTCCCCATGCCCGTCAGACGGGCCTTAGACGTTCTTATGTACCATGAAATCAAAAATCCGGTATACAACACCCTCTTGTGTATCACCGGTGTTACACAAGGAGATCCTGCATGTCACACAAATGGTGATGAGGGCCAGGTAAAAAAAATCCCCCCGGTCCTGAAGGCAGGGGAAAATTTCCCGTTGCTCGTCCCGGTTACCGGGATCAGATGGGAGAACCGCAGGATGGCCGGGCGTGATCCTTTCCCTTCTTGGGTTACACTAAGAATCCCATCGTCTGTCAGTGTACGCAGAATACGATGAGTGCTTTGTTTGGGATTTTTGATCCTGTAATAAATTGCTTACGAACCCGTCAGACAACCTGCCGAAAAACCCCTCTTAAAAATCTAAGAAAACGGGTGGACACTCAGCTCCGGATCCTGCGGGCAGATTACCGGCGTTCCGGGGCTGCCCTTCCCAAGCGGTGAGCGGCTCTGTCGGTCCCCGCCGGGGAAAATGCCCCTTTCCGAACGCTCTGCCGTATGCCGGTTTTACTGGCAGCCCCAACATCCCCCTCTTTCGGACATCCGCAGGCACCGGCCGACAGTTCATGAGCGTGGGGACATCTGCCGGAACTGCACCCGGACACCCGCAATACAGACCATTCAGAAGCAGGCCGGGTCAATGGGGGTCCGGACACAGGATCCGTTCCGGGGATTATTGGAGCAGGATAACCGGGCAGATGTTACCTGCGGCACCTGCAAGCTTTTTGTCTGCGGTAACAAGGGACGCGTGACACCGGATCGCTGCAGCAATAAATATCGCATCATACTGGGTAATCTTGTGACAGCATGCGAGATCCCATGCCGGAGTATTCAGGTCATACGCCGGAATGACTTCACACGTCTCCCGGATAAACGAAAATGCGTCATCCAGGAATGTTTTCATTAACCCGGGATCATTTTTTGCCTGCACAACCCGTTTCCATGCAACATTTGCCACTTCAGGATACGCAAGGTCGGCCGTTATGCATGGATGACCGGCTGCTGCTTCGATTGCTTTGCCGGTAATGGTCTCCGGGAAAAATATTGCAGCGATAACGCTGGAATCGAGGACAATCTTATCGTGCATCACGATCCTCCCGGATCGCCGGGGCAGCAGGTAGCCCCATGGATTGGGTGCGCTCGTTTTCCCGTGCCCGTGCAAGAAGGTAGTCTTTTCTCTTCTTTTTTACAGACTGCTCGATGAGCACACGGATCTCTTCATTCAGGTTCTGGTCTGGCATCTCATCAATCATCTTCCGGACCCGGGAATCAATCCTGATGCTGTATACAGATGTTGATGCCATAGCCATATGTATACAATAATTGTATATCAATGTTGGGCCGGAGGAAACAAAAAATCCCTCATCCTGAACTTCTCATTTTACCAATAATCCCTCTCCCGTATGGACATTGATAAGAGCTGTAATCGTTTCTAAAAAAACCGGGGAACACGGGATCCGGTATTAAAAACCCGGCGGCCGGATAATCTGCACCATCAATGGCGATCATGCCGGAATTTTGCCCGGCTCCGCACCCTGCAGGGAGCAACGGACCGGTATACCGCATACCGCTCAGGGAAGAGAGAGAAAAATCCATATAACCCCCGGGTTCACCGATTTATCCCGGCACTTCTATTAAAAAGATTTATCTCCCAAAACGATCAAGTAACGTTCCGCGATACATCATCCGGTTATTTTCATGTTCAGGATGTGTCGGAAGAACGGTGATAATACATGGAAAAAGAACAACCGCATTTGAGAACCAGCCTTTCTCCGCAGTATTTCATCATCAACAAATCCGAACCACAATACGATCTTCTCAAGAAGCAGCTCATCGACAGACCGCACCACACCATCGGGAACTCGCATTACTTCATCCGTTCCGCGCAGGAGAACTGCTGCGTCTGCCGGATCAAGCCGGGCAACGGCACGCTCCTCTTCTACGAGATCCTCAACCACATCCGGGAAGGGATCCCGGACGAGGAGATCCGGCATGCAGCCCTGGACCCGGCGAACGCCACGACCCTGCCGGAGTACTTCCACATCACCGATTCCATCGAAGAGCGCCTCCGGGCCTGCAACGGGACCGGCGCAGAGCAGCAGGGCGCGAAGTGTGTGCACCGGACCGCGGCGTGAAAGGAATCCCCGGGATACTGTTTTTCTTTTCATCATACGTTCCGGATTTTAAGCCAACAGGCACATGATCCCTGGTTTACCATCACGGCCGAACGGAACATACCATGGACTTTTTAGGCAAGGAGAAATAACATACGGATAATCAGGATTGAATATCCAGGTGAACATTATGGCAGGAACCGGCACTCTTGTACCCGTATCAGCACTGACCCCGGCTGTCCTGCAGGAGATCATAAAGAGGATCGTCGATGCAGTTGATCCGGAAAAAATCATCCTTTTCGGGTCATATGCCTATGGAACACCCCATCCGGACAGCGACGTTGATATCCTGGTAATCCTCACAACCGATCTCCCCCGGCATAAACGCCCGGCAGTAATTCACCGGGCCCTTGCCGGACTCCTGATACCCAAAGACATTCTTGTCTATACTCCCGCTGAAGTGGATGAGTGGAAAGGCGTCCCCCAGGCATTTGTCACCCGGGTGCTCAGACAGGGGGTAGTTGTCTACGACAAAGACACGGCATGACCTGGTCCTGGCATGGTGTGAGAAGGGACGCAGGGACTTCATCACTGCTCAGAACGGCCTCGGTGATATCAATGAGATATTTCCTGACATCGTCTGTTTCCACGCCCAGCGGGCAGCTGAGAAATACCTGAAGGCCTATCTTGTTTTCCTTGAAGAGGACTTTCCCAAAACACATGCTCTGGAAGACCTCGTCCTGCTTGCAGCGGTAAAAGATCCTGCGATTCGCGATCTCTTCACACGGGCAAGCGAACTTTAGTCCTTTTGCAGTTGAGATCCGCTACCCGGACTCCTCTTCGCCTTCTCTTGCTGATGCGCGCCAGGCAGTTGACGCAGCAGGTTCTATCAGGGAATACATTCTGCGTGCCATCGGTTGATCCGATAACCGGGTATCCCATATCCGTTCTCTCTGGTAAGGAACCGGCCAACAAAACATCTTGCACGGACAATTTCATTATCACACGAACCAGTGACGAAAACATCATAACCTCAAGCGATACCGGAGTACAGCCGCAGGGCGCGAAGTGTGTGCACCGGACCGCGGCGTGACCATATCAGCCATCTTTCTTTTTTCGTCCACACACTTCAGCTGCAACCATCCCACGACTCAGCATACACTACCGGGGAGAACCCGGTTAATAACCGGAACACACAGCAGGACTCATCTCCGGTCCGGTTTCCCATCCAGCCGGAAAACCATGAGAGAGGTACTCCCATGACAGGATACATTTACATCAAACCATTATTTAAATAAAACAAAAACATACGTAGATTATCATGGGCACGATCACGATCAGCATCGATGACGACATCGAGAAGCGTTTCCGGGCTGCTGCAAAGAAGAAACTGGGCGGAGGGAAGGGCTGCCTTGGCAAAGCAACAGCCGAGGCACTGGATAACTGGGCCAGGATGCAGACCCAGGATGAGATTGCAAAGGACGCGCTGGAACTTCTGAAAGCCGGGTATCCCCTTGGAAAGCGCACGACGCTGGAGCGAAAGGATCTCTATGACCGCACGGCCGGCACTCGTTGATACGAATATCCTCTGCTATGCGCTCGATGCGGACGAACCGGAGAAACGTACGGTGGCTGCAGAACTCCTTGCACGATGCTTTCGCTCGGAGATCCCCCTTGCAGTCTCTGTCCAGAACCTGGCTGAGTTCTCGGTTGTCATGCTGGAGAAGGTAAAAAACCCTGTTCCGGATACGGTTGTTACCCGGTTTGTCCGGAACATTGAATCGTTTGATGGGTGGACAGTGATCGGGTACGATGCAAAGACGATCATGGATGCTGCAGCAATCCGGAAGAAGTACTCACTCCATTTCTGGGACGCACTTCTTGCCGCCACGATGAAACAGCATACCATCACGACAATCTACACCGAAGACGCGCATTTTTGCAAAATTTCCGGCATAACCGTCATCAACCCGTTCACTAAGGGATAAAAGCCCGGTCTTCCCCCCGTTGTTTTTTCTGACAGGAAAAAAAACGGACAACCATCCCCTTGATTGCAACGATACTCCTCTCTGCCGTACGGTATGACTGGGCTCGCGATCCGGCAAGACTGCCGTTAAAGGCCGCTGTCCCGTATCCCGGGCAACGATATTGAAAGGCCATGCTCTGTCGAATTCCTCCTTACAGATGATTGCACCCCCCTTGCGCCAGCCCTGCCCCCGTTGGGGGCGGGGGCGCATGCGATGCCTCCGTATTTCCTGTTCGAGATACTCTAATGAAGAAATGTTATCAAAAACAGAAAGTGAGGCCGCCGCGGGGCGTCCTTCAGGGCGGCGGCAAGCATCTAAAGGGGGGTATGGGGGCATCAGCCCCCATCATCACTTCAAAAGATTTCTAAAACGCAAAAGGCCGGGAACACAGAAATTATATCCAATAAATGAGCATTAATTATAGTATAGAATGTGCATTAGATAGACATTAACGGAGGGTGATCATGAACATCAGTATCGGGGCTCCTTACGAAGCCGCAATTAAACGGATCATTGAAAAAGGGTATGCCGGAAACCAGACCGAAGTGATACGCCAGGCTGTACTGGCCTACGAACGGATGCTCGAACAGGAAGAACTCTTGCTTGTCCACCGTGCAGCAACCGCTGAAGTGCGGGAGATTGAAGCGGGTAACTGCAGTACCGTTTCCTTTGATGAATTGAGGAAGAACCTGAAAAAATAATTCTTCTCGTGCGATCATGGAACTGGTTTTTTCAGAATACGCGCAAAAAGAACTGGCGGATCCTCCCCGTTCAACCCAGGCACTCTTCCTTGCGCACCTTGAAAAAATGCAGGAGCGCCCCCCGAAAAAACATATGCGGCACGGCATCCCCTGCCATGTGGAGAAAGTGACCCGGCAGGCACGGATCATCTATGACATCAATGGCGAGCGGGTGATCATCCTGCACTGTTTTGCAACTCATAAAGAGTACGAGAACTGGTATAACTCGTACCGCTGAATTCTCCGTTCAGGCATACCAGGAGATACCCCTGCAGTCATCCGGCCCGGGGACCTCATCTCCCCCGTGGTAAACAGAGCCTGTTTTCGCCTCCGTTTTCCGGTACCCTCCCGCGGTGGACACGAAAACTGACTACCGCGATCCACCGCAGGCAATCCCCCGGGCAACCTCCGGCGAAGACGTTCCGGAAAAGGACCAGAAAACACCTTCCCTTTACGCGGTGTTCGGGCAAGGCAGTTTTCTGGGATTTTCTCAAGTAAATGCCCCGGATTATCCCAGGAGGGAACTGCAGGGTGACGGGAATTTCCACGACGGTTGAGTGTGGGATAAATCCATTAAAACCGGTCCCGGGGGTGTCCCCATACCCCGGAGGAACAACAAAGGTACTCCGGGATTCTGGAGGAGAAAGCCCGGATTAACAAAAGAAAGAAGGAAAATCCCCGAATTTATTTATTATTGTATTATTAAGACAAGGATTTAAATAAAGAGCACAAACACGATCCCGCCAGACGACCGGGACAGTGGACCGGACGGGCATGCAGGTCTTCCAGAAAAGGTACACGCATGAGCGGACGCTCTCGCACTGAGCCGGCACTGGCAGGAATGAAAAAATGAACAGACAAACACCAGCGTATTCAAACCGGATGATGACAGGCAATGCGGGAATGACCCGGCACGCATCCTCCGGTCGGTTGGCGCACATGAGCAAAAAAAATCCGGTACCGGAAAGACAAGCCGGTCTCCGCGTACAGGAAAGAAAAAACATGCCGGCCGGGGATCACCGGCCGGAGCAGAGTGAGGCAGGATGAGCAGGGGAAAACGGCCGGACCGGGCAATCGGCGATGCGGTAGAAAAAGCACTCGCCGGGGGCTTTGTGGTCTACGCTGTCGCGGCACCGGTGGATCTCGCGTTCGACTTTGTTGCCGAGCGTGAGGGCACCGCAAGCCGGGTCCGGGTGAGGAGGCTCAAGTATGCCGGGTACCAGATCGAGAATATCCTGCAGGTGTGCAGGCAGCAGATCCGGGAATTGCGGGAGTCTATGCACCTCAGGGCACTGGCCATGGAACTCTGGGTCCGCGGACCGGGCCGGGCATATCACCGGTACCGGGTCCTGCCGGATACCGTGGAGGAACTCGGGAACCCGGCAGTGCCGGTTGTAACGGAACCGGCAAAAGCTGAAGAGATTATCGAGACACCGGAGCCCGAAAAGAAAAACCCGGATACCGGAGGTGTCCGATGGGTCCCCTATGTCCAGGTGTCGCCGCTCCGGATCGAGCGGATCAAAAAGATCATGAAGCGGATATGGGAAGAGAAGCAGCAGCGTATGGCGGCGCCGGCAGAAGATGCCGGATCAACCGGGACAGCAAAAACCTGAAAAAATTTTTAAAATTTTTTTACGGTTAAAATCATCCTTCCGTATGATCCCTCCCCCCTTGCGCCAGCCCTGCCCCCGTTGGGGGCGGGGGCGCGGATGATGCCTTCGTATTACCTGTACGGGACATTTCAAAGGAAAATTGCATTCACAAAAAATAAGGTGATGCCACCGCGGGGCGAGTCGAAGAATCTCTTTTGAGATTCTTCTCCAGACTGCCCTGACCGGAAGGTCACGGCAGTCTTCCTGCGGGGACGACCGAAGGGAGTGGAGAAGATTTTCTTCAGAAAATCTTCGACTTCGGCGGCAAGCATCATTATGGGGGTTTGGGGGAGTCAAACGTCGCATCGGCGAGGATTGACTTGAGAAGAATCCTCAGGATTATTCGAACATCAGCCCCCATCATCAGTTCAAAGGAATTCGACAGAGCAAAAATTCTCAAAAATTTTTTTCCCGCAACCGTTTTTTTACAAACCAGCGTCGCTCAGCCCTGCCGGCCCTTGTACCACGCGACCGTCTCGGCAAGCCCGGTCTTCACGGTGTACTGCGGCGCGTACCCGAACGCCTCTTTTGCCCGCGTGATATCGGCAAGCGAGTCCCGCACATCGCCGGCCCGGGGTGGTTCGAAGACGATCGGCACGGTTTTGCCGGTCAGCTCCATGATGGTCGCGGCAAGCTCCTTTAAGTCAATCCGCTGGCAGTAGGCCACGTTGAAGACGCCCTGCGCACTGCTCTCCATGGCGCGGATGTTGGCCTGCACAACATCCTTCACGTAGCTGAAGTCCCGGGTCTGCCCGCCATCGCCGAAGATCGTGAGCGGCGTTCCCGCGAGGCAGCCGGTGATGAACTTCGGGATGACCGCCGCGTACTCGGACTTCGGGTCCTGCCGGGGCCCGAAGACATTGAAGTACCGTAAGGAGACGGTCTGCAGGCCGTAGATATCGGAGAATACGCGGAGGTACTGCTCGCCGGCCAGTTTCGAGATGGCATAGGGCGAGAGCGGGTTCGGGGCCATGTCCTCCTGCTTCGGGAGCGTGGGGGTGTTGCCGTACACGGAGGAGGAAGAGGCAAAGAGGACTTTCCGGACCCCGCAGTCGCGGGCGGCGATGAGGACGTTGAGGGTGCCGGTCACGTTGGCCTCGTTCGTTGCCGCAGGATTCTTTATCGAGCGGGGGACCGAGGCGATCGCACCTTCGTGGAAGACACCGTCAGCGCCTTTGAAGGTCTCGAGCAGGAACGGCAGGTCGGTCACCGAGCCTTCGGCAAGCCGGGCCTTCCCGGTCTTCTGGAACGGCCCGATGTTCTCCGCGTTTCCCGAGAAGAAGTTGTCAACAATGACGACCTCGTCGCCGCGCCGTACCAGCTCTTCAACAATATGGGACCCGATAAAACCGGCGCCGCCGGTGACGATGTACTTCATGCCCTGTCCTCCCTGCGTAACTGACGTTCTCTCAACATTATACCCCGAATCCTATAAAATCACTGCAGGGGAGTCCGAAAACAATCCTGCTGCCGGCCGCGCAATCCGGCAAACCTTTGAAGATTGAGTACCAACACAGGTACAGGCATCCATGTACTTCTTCTTCCACCTCTTTGCCGGGCTCGTCATCGGCCTGTTGATCGCCGACATTTTCCATGACCGGCGGTGGATACTGCCCTGTGCGCTGGGCAGCGTGCTGCCGGACCTCATCGACAAGCCGATCGGCCATATCCTCTTTGCAAGCAGCATCAGTTACGGCAGGATTTACTGCCACACGCTCGCGTTCTTCCTCATTCTCCTGGTTGCCGGCATCATCGTGTGGCACGAGCGCAGGAACGTGATCCTGCTGGGTCTGGCAACCGGTGTCCTCTCCCACCAGGTCCTCGACCTCATGTGGGAGAGACCGGCGAACTGGTTCTGGCCGCTCCTCGGGCCGTTCCAGGGAAAACTCCCCGCGGATTACATGCTCACGCTCATCAAAGCCGAGCTGCAGAACCCGGTCGAGATCGCTGCAGCTGCTATCCTCTGCATCGCTGCGCTCGTGTACCTGAAATACCGCGGGCGCATCCTCGGGTCCGATACCGGCCGCGCCATGGCGAAGAGCGCCGCCATCCTCGCCGCGCTCGGCCTCTTCATCCTCGGGGGAGTCATCATTGGAAAAGCGCTGGCCGGCGACCCGCTCCCGGTGCCGGAATGGTCCGGGACCGGTAATGCGCTGATCGGCGGCACCGTCCTCCTGCTTGCCGGTGTTGCCGCATGGCGGATTGTTGAGAAGATCCCCGCCGGCCACAGAAAGCGCACAGGGCCATGACTACCCGGTCCTGCACACGCCCTTTTATTCCGCCCCCGCCAACAACAGATCAGCGAAGTGGTTAGTGCGTGTCCCCCGTCATCGAAGCGATCGGCCTGAAGAAGAACTACGGCACCATGACTGCTGTCAACGGGATCGGTTTTGCGGTACGGGAAGGCGAGATCTTCGGGTTCCTGGGCCCGAACGGCGCCGGGAAGACCACGACCATGAAGATGATCACCTGCATCTCGCCGCGCAGTGCGGGTACGCTTACGGTGCTCGGCATGGACCCGGAGCAGGACCCGGCCGCCATCAAGGCACGGGTCGGTGTTGTCCCGCAGGAGACCAACCTTGACCCGGACTTCACCTGCCGGGACAACCTCCTCACGTACGCCCGGTACTTCGATATCGAAAAGAACGAGGCAGCGCGGAGGGCTGACGATCTCCTCGCCTTCGTCCAGCTGCAGGACAAGCGCGATGCGCCGGTCGACAAACTCTCGGGCGGGATGAAGCGCCGGCTCATCCTGGCACGGGCGCTCGTCAACAACCCGAAGATCCTCATCCTTGACGAGCCGACCATCGGCCTCGACCCGCACGCCCGCCACCTGATCTGGGAGCGGCTCAAAGCCCTGAAAGCACAGGGGACCACCGTTGTACTCACCACGCATTACATGGACGAGGCAGCGCGCCTCTGCGACCGGCTCGTCATCATGGACTACGGCAGGATCCTGGTGGAGGGCGCGCCCGCTGCGCTCGTGCAGGAGTATATCGGCGAAGAAGTCATCGAGGTGGAGAAGACCGATGCGGTCATCTCGTGCCTGAAGGAGATGGCCGTACCGTTCGATGACCTTGGCGATACGGTCGAGATCACGCATACCGGCGGGCAGGACATCGGGCGCATGCTGTACGACCGGTGCCGGCCACGGAAGATCATCACCCGCCTTGCAACCCTCGAGGACGTGTTCCTCAAACTCGCGGGACGGGAACTCCGGGAGGGAGCATGACCGGCATCCTCACCATACCAACGGTCACCCGCCGGGCATGGAAGGTCTGGCACCGCAACCTGCTCGTCTTTGTCCGGACCTGGCAGGTCAACTTCTTCCCGCCGTTCGTCGAAGCGTTCCTCTACCTGACTGCCATCGGCCTCGGGATTGGCACCTACGTAGGAGCAATCGACGGCATCCCGTACGTGAACTTCATCGCGCCGGCAATCCTCGCCATCGCGGTCATGAACTCGGCCTTCTTCGAGTGCACGTATGGCAGTTACGTGCGGATGTACTACCAGAAGAGCTTCGATGCCATGATCGCGACCCCGCTCTCCATCGAGGACGTCATCGCGGGCGAACTCCTCTGGGGCGCGACCCGGAGCGTCATGTACGTTGCCATCATGCTGCCGGTCCTTGCCGCATTCGGGGTCATCTCCCTGCCTGCATCCCTCATCGCCATCCCGCTCGCGTTCCTCGGGGGCATGATGTTTGCCGGCATCGCCATGTGCTTCACCGCGATCACGCCGGGCATCGACACGCTGAACTACCCGGCATTCCTCTTCATCACGCCCATGACGCTCTTCTCCGGCACCTTCTTCCCCCTCACCCTGCTGCCGGCTGCCCTCCAGTACTTCGCCATCATCGTCCTCCCCCTCACGCACCTGGTCGCGGCAACCCGGATGTGCACGCTCCCCGCGTTCTCGCATTCGATCCTCCTGAGCCTCGCGTGGATGCTCATGGTCACGATGATCTCCTGCATCATCGCGATCAACCTGATGAAGCGGCGGCTGATTGTGTAAGTTTCCACTAACCGCCTTTTCGCCCGGACCGTGCAGTGAGAACGCGGACGGGCACAAGCCTATTAACCCGGCGCCGGACACTATTGATCAGCCCTATGGGACGCCTGGTACTGCTGTATTATCTCTTCCTCTTCTCGACGGCAGGGTTCATCGTCTCCCTGATGCTCCTCACCGATGCTTCGTGGCTGATGCCCGCGTTCATGATGATCGGGCTCATCTTCCTCACCAACATCATCGTCTTCATCATGAAACTGCACATGTGACGTGGAAAAACTAGGTGCGGAGAAATTTCAGGACACAGAGCATCTCGCCCTCAGCATCGGTCTCGGCAACCGTGACACCCGAGAATCCCCGGGCGGAGAAGAGTTCCATGACCTGGGGGATCCCGGTCAGCTCCGAGACCAGCAGGAGGATCCTCCCCCCCGGGGCAAGCACCCGGCCGGCATCGGCAGCGAACCGGCCGATCACATCCCGTCCAGTCCTGCCCCCGTCAAGGGCATACTCCAGCCAGTCGTCCATCCGCTCCTCCGGCAGGGTCGGGAGATAGGGCGGGTTGAAGACGATCAGGTCGAACGGCCCGCGGAGCCCAAAAAAGAGATCGGCCCGGACCACCTCGGCACCCCAGCCCCGGGCTGCCATGACCGCGTGGGGGCTGATGTCGGTTGCCACAACCTGCGCCCGGAGCGCGAGCTGTGACGCGATCAGACCGGAGCCGGTCCCGATCTCGATGACCCGGTCGGTCGGGCGCACTTCGTGCATCGCAGCACTCAGCAAGAGGTACGTGTCCGCTTCGGGCTGGTACACCTGGGCCGGGTCGGTCTGCATCTGCCGGATCCATTGGATCCCTGCGGCTAAAAGGGATTCTTTTCCATGGAGTTTCCGGAAAATTTCGGCGTGGATTATTCCTGATTGTATATCCGGTCGTTCATAAACTCATCCGCGGTTTATATGAAAAATCCGGGCGTTTTCCATGCTTTTTATCGCCCGGAGCACCCTGCCATGCCAGCGACACCGGCAGGGCGCGGAAACATCTTTTTCAAAATTCCCTGCAGGACCACCAATCATTTTTGTCCGCGCCCCCAAGATCTCTGGAAATCAATCCGGAGATGCATGAGCACACTGGTTGAATGCGCAAAACGAGGATCGGTCTCACCGGTCATCGAAACCACGGCACGGCAGGAAGGGATGAGACCGGAGGATCTGATGCAAAAGATCGCCTGCGGGCGTGCAGTCATCATGCAGCGCGGGGCACGGTCCCTCGGGATTGGCGAGGGATTCCCTACCCGGATCAATGTGAACCTGGGGACTTCGGCAGGCAAGGCGTGTGCTGAGGACGAGGTCGAAAAAGCACGGGTTGCTGAAAAATACGGTGCGGATACCATCAGCGACCTCTCGATGGGGGGCGACATCAACGCGATCCGCAGAGAGATCTTCGCTGTCACAACCCTCCCCATCACGACCGTCCCGGTCTACCAGGCCGCTGCCGAGCATGGCCTCGAGTCCCTTACACCGGAAGATATCTTCTCAACCCTGGAGAAGCAGGCAGATGAGGGGATCAGTTCCGTGGTGATTCATGCGGTGTCCCGGGACATGCTCGCACAGTACCGGAAACAGGAACGGATCCTTGGCATGGTCTCCAAGGGCGGTTCCATAACAAGCGCTTTCATGCTCATGCACCAGTGCGAGAACCCGTTCCTGGAAGAGTTCGACCGGCTCCTCGCGGTCTGCCGGAACCATGACATCGTCCTCTCCCTGGGCAACACGGCACGCAGCGGGTGCATCCACGACACCATGGACGCGTTCATGCACGCCGAGATCGAACAGAACGCCGGGCTTGCAGACCGGGCGCTCGCATCCGGGGTCCAGGTGATCATTGAAGGATGCGGCGGGCATATCCGCAGCGACCGGATCCCCGGCTCTATCCGGCACTATAAGGAACGGTCGCCGTTCCCGCTCTTTGTTGCCGGGCCCCTCCCGACCGATATCGCGGCCGGGTACGACCATATCGCCGGGGCCTGCGGGGCCAGCGCCGCCGCTGCAGCCGGAGCGGACTACCTCTGTTACATCACGCCGGCAGAACACCTCGGGCTCCCCAGCCCCGACGCGGTAAAGGAGGGGCTCATTGCGTTCCGGATCGCTGCCCATATCGCGGACACGGTAAAATACGGGCGGGATGCCGTGGACAGGACCATTGCGGAACGCCGCGCCGTACTGGATCGCGAGGGGCAGATCCGGTGTGCGCTGGACCCGGCACGGGCACGTGAGCTCGCGGACAGCGGGGAAGAATGCACGATGTGCGGGAAGTTCTGCGCGATAAAGATCATGCGGGAGTTCGGGCAGCAGGCGGATCTCAATCCGTGATGGAATCGCGGTAAATCCCGGCATCCTCATCCGCAGCATGAGCGGTGTAGCGGCGCAGCACTTCCGATGCCGAGGAGTTGGCATAGCAGTACGCGCAGAGGTGCATGCAGGTAGAATACTGCCCGATATCCTTGGAGACAATGCACCGGCAGGTATTCCGCTGCCCCGGGTCCTTGAGCCGGCGGGACGGATCCCTGCCTGCAGGAGTGCCGGAGAGCGTTTGCTGCTCTTTTGGGTGCAGGAAGCCCGCCAGCACTGGATCATCGGCAAACTCGCGGGAGATGAGATCGTAACTGATGCACTGCCCCCTGCCAATCCCGTAGCGGGTGAGATCGCGCTGTTCACTGCATGCAGTGACCGACAGGTTCCACGTCCTGGTGAGAGCCTGCAGTCCCGTGCAGAACGCATCAACCTCCGCTTCGCTGAACTCCCGGGCATCCGAAAAGCCCTGCCGCTGCAGGTTCCGCCGGACCTTTGCGTACTTTTCGATATCAACGAAGCTGAAGACCATCCGCTCCGTGTATGGCGCAATCCGGTCACCGATCCGCTGTGCCCGGGCAAGCAGGTCTTCGACCGTGATCGAATCCGAGAGCACCAGCGGGTCGAACCGCCAGACAACCCGTCCTTTGCCAATCCGTTCCGAGAGCCGGATGAATGTCGCGATCCGTTCCTCGCAGGGGGGGACCCGCGGCTCGTACATCTCGGCGTCGTAGTCATTGAGGGTGAAGAGGAAGTAATACCGGAGACCTGCTGCATCGAGCGCGTCCAGGTACGGGAGGAACGGGGCCGGGTTCTTGGACCAGAAGACGATGAGGCGGGTATTCCGGAACGAGACATAGACCGGAGCGCCGCCGAACGGGCTCTTCCACTTCACGTACCCCGCGTTCAGCCGTTCCATGAACCACCTTCCGTAGAAGGCGGGGATATCGGTAGACCGGCTGGCGGAGATGATGAGCGGGGCTATTGCATCAATGGTCCGCGTGCCAGCGGAACCGCCGGTTTTCTGGATTTCCAGCGGAACTTTCTCCCAGCCCCTCCATTTCATCTGATGTATAATCCTAATTGACCGGGTACTTGATCGTTTCGTCTTATCAACACAAGCATACCTGGTTCTGGTCAAAGTGCATCACAGGGAACATACAATCTGCAATTAATCTGCAATTACCCACACATAATCCGCATTTTTTGCACATTTTTCCTGAAAATTCGTGATCAGGACCATCAAATAAACTGCATGATGGTTTATACAAACTCAGCCCGGTTGGCCGGAAACCTGGTTTTACCTCGCTAAAATGACCCCATGCCATCGCGGGCCGGAGTAAATCCGGAGACATGAGGAGAAGCGCCGTTGGTGCACCCGTCAAAGCACAGGCGAACCGGTCTCAACCGTCAGAGCAGCAGGGAACGAAAACACCGGAAAATGTCACCACCAGGGACAGTGCAAATCCTGAAGGTCAGCAGATAAAAAAAATATCTGGTTCATGCCGGCAGGTACAGATAATGAAAGACCAAAAAAACGGCTCTGTAGAAATCATTGAAAATGATTTACGCTCTCGGGGGTGTCGAATCTCAGCAGAGATGAGACTGGAGAAGAACGCGATAGCGTTCTTCGACTTTCATGATTCTGCAGTCGAAGATTTCACCAAGAAATCTTTTCCTCCTCCGGGTTCTTTGAACCAGTCGGACCCCGCCGCTGATGCAACCCCCACTTTGCGATGACGACGTATTACCTTTAACCGACCTCATCCCATCGCACTGCGCCCAGGGTCGAAGAACGCGTTAGCGTTCAGGAGAAGATAATGATCTTCTCCTGCGGAAGGACTAGCGTCCTCTCCGCATTCTCTTGCTGCGGGTCTGAAGACCCACAGCATCCCCCACGGGGGAAGACTGCTCTTTTCAAAGAGCAGGCTGGAGAAGAGCCTCTGGGCTCTTCGATTTGCCGAATCTCGTAGATATGAGGCAGTTGAGGATTCGAACGAATCCTCAACTCTGGTGGCGCAAGAGGGGGGCATCGCTTCTCCAACATGAGTTTTCTACAGAGCCAAAAAACCAACCATATCCCGGGCTCAGGGGACATTGGTGATGGTTGCAAAATCTTCCAGGTAGAGCTCCTCGGGACGACTGTTGAGGATCTCGGGCGGCAGTTCCTGAAGCACCCGCTCCACCCAGGGGCCGGAGAGCATGCTGCCGGTCGAGCCCTTCAGGCAGTTGCGCACCGTCTTCCTGCGGTGCGAGAAGAGTGCGCGGACAACATCCGCGTAGAGCCGGCGGTCGCTGATATAAAAGATCGGATCGCGGGGGAAGATCTTCACCACCGTTGAATTGACCTGCGGCCGGGGGGAGAAGCACTGCGGGGGCAGTTTGAAGCACTGCTGCACAACCGCGTAGGTCTGGACCATGATGGAGAGGCGCCCGCAGTCCTTGGTACCGGCAGGCGCGAGCATCCGCTCGGCAAACTCGGTCTGGTACATCAGGACAGCAACCTCAAAACCGCAGTCCAGGAGGCGGAAGGTGATCTTGGACGAGGCCGAGTAGGGAAGGTTTGAGACCGTGATCTCAAACGGGGGGATGGGGCAGCGTGTCGCATCCCCGTGCTGGAGCACGAGTTGCCCGGATTCAATCTCGGCAGAAAAAGTATCAGCGAGCTGTTCACAGAGAATGCTGTCGAGCTCGATTGCATGGACCTGTGCCCCGCGGGCAAGCAGGGCACGGGTGAGGGCCCCGTTGCCCGGCCCGATCTCGAGGACTTTTTTTCCCTGCACATCAGCGCAGCCGGCTATCCGTTCTATCGCTTTCTGGTCGATCAGGAAATGCTGGTCGTGGTACGCTTTCATTTCGTGGTAAAGACGTGGTACTTGACGTCCTTGTCCTGGAGCTCCTCGAGGATCCGGGCCTGGATCATCTTCTCCGGGTGGGGAAGGGCCTTGATCCGGGATGCGATGTCGGCAAAGCTCTCAAACGGTTTCCGGTTCCGCGCCTCAAGGATCTCCCACATCAGCTTCTTGCCAATTCCGGGCAGGAGGTGGAGCATGTGCAGTTTTGGCGTGATGGAGATGGACTTGTTAAAGAACGTGACAAAGTCCTGCTCACGGTCTTTGACAACCTTCTCGATGATGAACGGGAGTTCTCCCTTCGCAGTCTGCGTGAGTTCATCGTACCCGATCCGGCGCTTGACCCGCTCGATCTTCTCCCGCTCAGCGTCGCCGATATAGACCTTGTCGTACAGGTCGATAGTCACCGTAGGTTTCGGGACGAGCTCGAGCAGTTTGAACTGTTCGAGTCCCATTGCCTGGACGATCGGTTCGCGCTTGAAGGGTGGGCGGGGGTCGTCAGGATGACCCTTTAAAAGCACATCCAGTACTATCGCATTGACCTCTTTTTTTTCCGCCTTCATAGTGTCACACCTCAGAAGTGTGTCATGACGAGCTCGATGATTGCATCGAGTTCTTCGGGGGTGAGCGTGTACCGCTCCTTGGCAAAGATCGCCCGCACTTCATCCCGGCTCTTGGGCATGATATTCGCGATACGGTAGGCGATCTCGGGCTTCATCTTCTCCATCTTGGAGAGCTGGGCAACAAGATCGTCCGCTTTCTCGGGCGATGTCTTTGCAAGATGATTGGCATGCTCAATGCTGCGCCGGAACTCGTAGGACATCTCTTTCTCGGCGGCGATCCGCTCGGACTCGACACCGAGAAGGACACCCCGGAGTGCCGGGAGCGTGACCTTCTCTTCGCTAATAATACCCTTGACTTTCATGCCATTCACCTGACAGAGAGTTTACTTTTGGGCTTTTAGATGTTGTGGTCGGGCAATGACAATCTTATCGGCGTCGCCATCGCGGATGGTGAGCATCCATGCACGGCCGCGCTGGCCGAGTACGGTGCCGGTCTTGCCGTGGAAGCGGCGGTGCGGCATTCCCTTCTGGATGCTCGGGTTGACGACAACGTGGACCCGGTCCCCGATCTCGAACCGCTGGATAACCGAGGTTACGGGTGCGATTCCGCGCTTTCTCAAATCTTTCTTGAACTTATACCGGGTTTTCTTTCTTGGACCATTGTGATGTGCCATTTATTCTCCCTCCTGTGCTCCTTCCACCTGCGTAACGTCGAGGCTGGTGACATGAGCCTTCTTCTTCAGGATCTCCGTAAGACTCGGGACCGTCCTGCCCGAGTCACCCGAGACGAGTTCTTTGATGTAGAGGCCGGCTTCGCCGAGGACTTCGACAATAAACTGGTTGTCCTGCTGCCCCACGCACTCGATATCGAGGACTCTGCGTTCACGGACCTTGTCTGCTCTCCGGTGTGCGACCCGTTGTGGGGTGCGCTGCTGTATTGTGACGCCTTTTAAGGCTTTTACGGCAATTGCGAACTCATCCGCTGGTACCGCACCGTCAACCTCGACCAGGATCCTGTATTTTTTATGCGCTTTGTTTGATTTAAGGGTTTCCACCTCTGCACGTTCTGCCCAGCGGGCAAGCGCAACCGAGACACGGCCGTCCGCGGTCCGGTTGATCTCCGCCTCGAGCGTTTTCAGGTCGATGGAGCGCTTCCGGGGCTCGACAACTTCGAGAATAAACGGGCGGCCGGTCCCGACCATGCGGGCATCGATGTCCTCCCGCCCCGCGCCATGCAGGACCGCGTCGGCTGCTGCAAACGCCTCGATGACCGGCCGTCCGATGAGCTCCTCGACCGAGTCAAGGTACTGGGCCCCGGTGAAGTTACACTTCTCGCACCCCTTGCCCTTGCAGGCCCGGCAGTCCCAGTGCGTCTGGGGAATCCCCCGCTCGAACTTCTGGTACCGGCCATAGAAGAAGACGGAGTTGATCTGGACCTCGACATTCCCCCCGGATACATCGAGGATGATGACCACATCCGGTTTTTTGAAGTCCACGACTTTCCCGATCCGTGCTGATACCGCCTTCCCGACTTCACGGTTCACCTCAGATTTGAATGGCTCCGGGTCGGTAAGCGACAGGTCGCTCCAGACCATCTCCTCGTTCTCGGCAATGAGCGGGGGCACGCGGCAGCCGACGAGGAGCGTGCCAAACTCGATGCCCTTCACCGCTTCGACAACGCGGTCAGCCCAGAGCGGGACGGACTCGAAGAAGTTCCCGCAGACCCAGCAGGTGCCGGCCGGCTTTTTGTACGGGATGTTCGTGGCAATTGCATGGGATATCCGCAGGCCTTTTCCGCGTTCATCATTCGCAAGCCCGTGCGATCGTTTGCCAAAGAACCGGCCGAGACAGTGGTCGCAGATCTCCCCAAATGCGAGGATGGCGGTGGTTTTTTCCGTTATTTCCATGATGCAGCCCTCCGGTCCAGTTCATTGTGCAGGACGGTTATGGTATGATCGGCATGGAGGCATTTCGGTCCCACGGAATACCGCGGGCAGGATGCGAGAAGTGCCTCCTCGCTTTCCGTAAAGTTCAGGTGGTCCGAGAGGATAAAGGCTTCCGGCAGTTCCGGTGCCGTGCGGATATCGGTCCCGTTCTCGTCCAGCACTGCGAAGACGTGCTCCTGCATGAGCCGCTCCAGTCCGCCATTCCGGATGAAGACACCCTGGGCTGCCTCGCGGAACTCGCTGCCGCACGGGACATCGATCACTTTCTTGATCAGCGCACCGGCGCTCCGCTCATCCGGGGAGAGGGAGCGCACGAGCGACCCGGAGAACCGGATGGTCTTCGTCCCTGCGGGTTCCCCACAGAGGATGAGGTAGCAGTCCGTGTCGCGCCGCAGGTCATGCGAGAGGAAGAGCGATGCGTTCACGCACCGGCAGAGGACATCCATGCGCCCGCCACTGCCCGGCAGGTCATTGAGGGAGAAGCCCCCGTCCGTCCGGGCACGGTGCCCGATTATGGCAAACGCGGTCATCACTGCATTCCGGAGAAGCGCTTCATCAGGCGCTGCATGTTGAACTTTCCGCCGCTTGCCCCGCGGAGCCCCTTGAGGGTCCGCTGCATCATCTTGTAATACTTCAGGAGCTCCCGCACTTCGTCGGGACTTGCCCCGGCACCGTGCGCGATCCGCTGCATGCGTGAACTGTTGATGAGTGCGGGGTCGTCGAGCTCGCCGGGAGTCATCGAGTCCATGATGATCCGGTAGCGGACCATCTTCGTGCTCGTCACGTCATAGACTCCTTCGGGGAGCTGCATGTTACCGAGCGGGAGCATCCCCATGATCTGCTTTAAGGGGCCCATCTTGTTGAGCGCCTCGAGCTGCTTGTACATATCGCGGAGGGTGAACTTGCCCTTCATCATCGCGTTGACGTCGACATCCTCGGGTTTGAGCGCCTCGTTCGCCTTCTCGAGGAGGGCCTTGAGGTCGCCCATCCCCAGCAGCCTCGAGATGAACCCGTCCGGGTCGAAGCGTTCGAGGTCCTCGATGGTCTCGCCACTCCCGATGAATGCGATGCCGCTCTTCGTCTCCGCCACTGCCGACATGGCGCCACCGCCTTTTGCGGTACCATCCATCTTCGTGATGATGACGCCGTCAATGCCGATCGCTTCATGGAACCGGCGGGCCTGCTCGCTCGCCTGCTGACCGAGTGCTGCATCGATGACGAGCCAGCGGTGGGTGGCTTTCGTGAGCTGGTTTAAGTCGATGATCTCTTTGATCAGGTCGGCCTCGAGGGCGTGCCGTCCCTGGGTATCGACGATGATGAGCTCCTGCTCTTTGAGCGCTGCAAGTCCCTCGCGGGTGATCTTCAGGGCATCCTTCTCCTGCGGGTTGCCAAAGCAGGGGACATGGATCTTGGTACACAGCGTCGAGATCTGGTCGAACGCGCCGGGCCGGAACGTATCGGCACAGATGACCCCGACCTTCATCCCTTTCTTCTGGAAGTACCGGGCGAGCTTTGCCGTTGTCGTGGTCTTGCCGCTCCCCTGGAGGCCGGCCATCAGGATGGTCTGGGGTTCGAGCTTCACTTCCGTTGATGTCCAGACCAGTCTCACGAGTTCCTGGTACACGATCCGCAGCACGTGCTCGCGGACGGTCATCCCTTTGGGCGGCTCCTCCTCAAGCGAACGCGTGCGGATCGCTTTGGAGAGCTCCATCACGAGCTTGACATTGACATCAGCTGAGAGGAGCGCACGCTGGAGGTCCTTGACCAGTTCGTCCACCGCGGCACGGTCGACAACCGTCTTTCCCGCGAGTTTCTTGAGCGCATCCTTGAGGGATGTCGAGAGGTTGTCGAGCATCACGCACCCCCGTCCAGGAGCTCGTCAACAACCTTTGCCGGTTCAAACGGCATGATATCCTCGTATGCCTGCCCGACACCCAGGAACATCAGGGGTTTTCCGATCGTGTGGGCGATCGATATGGCTGCCCCGCCCCGCGAGTCCATGTCGGCTTTGGTCAGGACAACGGCATCTGCCCCGACCGTCTTGTCAAACTCGAACGCCCGGGTCACCGCATCGTTGCCGGCAACCGCTTCATCCACATAGATCACGAGGTCGGGTTTCATGACACGCTTGATCTTGTCGAGCTGGTTCATCAGGTTTGCCTTGTTGTGGAACCTGCCCGCGGTATCGGCAAGGACGACATCGATCTTGTGGGAGCTCGCGTACTGGACGGTATCGAAGAGGACGGCGGAGGGATCGGCACCTTCCTGGTGCTGGATGATCTTGATGCCAAGGCGTTCGGCATGGACCCCGATCTGCTCGATTGCGCCGGCCCGGTACGTGTCTCCGGCTCCTATAACAACCGAGAAGCCCTGCTTCTTGAGGAAGAATCCAATCTTTGCAACCGTGGTGGTCTTGCCGGTCCCGTTGACACCGGTGAAGAGGATCTTGACCGGCCGGTCATGTTCCCGGATATATTCGGCAAGATCAAAACCGTTTCCGAGCACCTCGAGGAGGGCTGTTTTGAGTGCATTCACGACAAGGGTATCGACCGACTCGCCGATCTTCCGGTGTTTCCCGACCAGTCCCTTCCGTACCTGCCCGATGATGGCATCCGTTGCAGGCAGGGCAACATCGCATTCCAGGAGCGTGATCTCGAGATCAGAGAGGGCATCCGCAACATCTTTTTCCGAGACGATCAGTTCCCGGTCAATGATGAGGGTTTTGACCTTGTCGACAAACCGGACCTTCTTGTGCTCTTCGGCAAGGGTGGCTTCGGGGACGGGTGCGGGTGCTGCCTCAGGTGCTGCAGCCGGGACCGCGGGGGGTTCGGGGGCTCCATTCCCCTTCTCCGTTCCGTCCGCGGGTTTCACCACGGCCTGGATGCTGCTGCCAAGCCGGTTGCGAGCTGCCTGCAGTTTCTCGCGAAGGCCCCCGAACATGGATGTACGGCTCCTCAATCCTGGCCCTGTTCCACGGCCATGGCCTGCTGGTAACCGGACTCAATGCGTTTGTTGATCTCGTTCATCTGCGCCCGCAGCTTGTCGATGGTCTCGGCAACCTTCTTTGCGGACGCTTCCATCTCCATGACGCGTTCCTGCAGGAACTCGACCGCATCCTTGTTCGAGCGCTCGACGATGACTTCGGCGCCGATGGCCAGCAGGACCTTCTCGGGCTCAACAACTTTCGCCCGGACGCTCGCGCCACCGCCAATCTGCAGCAGGACCGTACCATCGTCGCTGGTCAGCATCTCCTGGAGCGACTCGATTGCTGCAAGCGCTTCCATCCTGCCATTCTCCAGAAGCTGCAGCTGCTGGACAAAGATCTCTGCCTGCTGCCCGTATTCCTGCAGGTACTGCTGGAGCATCATCAGTTCGCGCTGGTCCATGGGGGGTGTTGTAGGTGCCAAAATCCGCCTCTCCTTTCACGTAGCTCAATAATTGTGACTCCTGATATGTATGTTCTCCATCATCATAAAAACATCATTGTACCTGATTCCCGCCTGAAACGGATGATGAGAACAGCAGCCGGGGCATTGCCCGCAACCGGCTCCAGACGGGGATTCCACGACGTGTTTAATACGGGAGACGGTGAACATATCACTGCAGGGTGTAACCAGCCTGCAGGAGGCGTCTGATGGATTTCAAAAACAAGGTTCTGATTATCGGGTATGGAGCAGTTTGCAAGTGCATGCTCCCAATCCTGCTGCGCCACGTGAATATCCCCCTTGGTATGATCACCATCATAGACTTCAAGGACAAGTCCGCCGACCTGAAGGCATGGACGGCCGGGGGCCTTCGTTTCGTCAAGAAGAAGATAACGCCAAAAAACCTGACCGAAGTCCTGGCTGAACACCTGTCCCCCGGCGGCCTTCTCATCGATGTGGCATGGAATATCGATTGCTGTGAAGTGCTCCAGTGGTGCCATGACAACAATGTCCTGTATGTCAATACTTCGGTGGAGGCATGGGACCCGGATGCCGGAATCGAGACCGCGAGCCCGTACGAGAAGACCCTCTATTACCGGCAGATGAAACTCATGGAACTCACCAAAGACTGGCAGGACGCGCCCACCTGCGTCGTCGATCATGGTGCAAACCCGGGCCTCATCTCCCACTTTGCCAAACACGGCCTTGTCGATATCGCGAACCGGATGATTGACGATAAGATCGCCAAGGATCCGGAGCGGATCAGGAAATTGATCAGCGACCAGAACTTTGCCGAACTTGCCATGGAGACCGGTGTCAGGGTGATCCACTGCTCGGAACACGACACCCAGATCTCCCGTTCACCCAAGAAAGTCGGCGAGTTTGTGGGGACGTGGTGCATTGAAGGTCTTCGCGAAGAGGGGGTGGCGCCGGCTGAGATCGGCTGGGGCACCCATGAAAAGACGTTACCGCCACTGGCAATCATACCTCCCGTCGGGCCGAAGAACGGCATCCTCATTCCCAAGATGGGGCTCAATACCTGGGTACGCTCCTGGATCCCCAACCAGGAGATCATCGGCATGGTCATCCGTCATGGCGAGGCATTCGGCATCTCCTCGCGCTGGACGGTCTGGAAGGATGGCAGGGCGATCTACCGCCCCACGGTCCATTATGCGTACATGCCCTGCGATGCAACAATCGCTTCCATCCATGAATTGCGCGCACGGAACTACGAGCTCCAGCCCAAACTGCGGATCATGAGCGATCGCGAGATCGTCTCCGGTGCGGATATTCTCGGCGCACTGCTGATGGGACACCCGTACAAGTCCTGGTGGACCGGCAGCATCCTCCCGATCGGGGAGGCAAAGAAACTCGCGCCCGGCCAGAATGCCACCACCATCCAGGTGGCGCTGGGTGTCGTGAGTGCGGTCATGTGGATGATCGAGCACCCCCGGGAAGGCTTCTGCCTGCCCGACGACCTGCCGCATGAGTACGTCCTCGATATCGCAAAGCCGTACCTGGGGGAGTTCCGTTCATGTCCGTCCGACTGGACACCGTTAAAGAACCGCACGGTCTTCTTTAAGGAGAACCCGGAGAACAATTACGACCGCGAGGATATCTGGCAATTCAAAAACTTCTTATTCGTGCAATAAATCAATCATATAATGACAAAAGTCGCGGTTGACACCAAGAAGAAGCGGAAGAAGAAAGGGACAAGCGAAACCCCGTCTCCGGTTCCCCATATCAGCACTTCCAGGAAAAAATTCCTGCAGGACCTTGCTGCACAGCACGGCACCCCCATTTTTGTAATCGATCATGAAAAACTCCGGGAAAACTACCGCGAGTTCCACAAACACCTGCCGGACGTCCAGGTCTATTTTGCCGTAAAGGCAAATTCAAACCCGGAGATTGTCAGAACACTGTATGCAATCGGGTGCAGTTTCGACGTTGCTTCGATGCCCGAATTCATGATCGTGTACGAGAACATCAAGAACCTGCCAAAGAAGGAGCAACAGGCCTTCATCTGGGATAAGATCATCTACGCAAACACCATCAAGCCCATCGAAACGCTGGTGGCGCTCGACAAGTACAAACCGCTTGTCACCTTCGATAACCACCATGAGATCCTCAAGATTCGCGACCATGCACCCCACGCCGGTCTTGTCCTCAGGATCCGCGTGCCGAACACCGGCTCCATGGTCGAACTCTCGAGCAAGTTTGGCGCCCATCCCGGCGAGGCGGTTGATCTGATCGTCGAGGCATTCGATAACGGGCTCATTGTTGAAGGTCTCAGTTTCCACGTCGGCAGCCAGTGCACCAACTTTGACAATTATATGCAGGCCCTCCAGATCTCGGCAGCAATTATCAAGGAAGTGGAAGACCGAACCGGAAGAAAGATCCGCATCCTCGATATCGGCGGAGGTTTCCCGGTCAAATACCACCCGGGCATACGGTCAATCCGGACGCTGGCAAAGAAGCTGAACGCTGAGATCCGGCGTCTCTTCCCGAGTGACATGCAGATCCTTGCCGAGCCGGGCAGGTTCCTTGTTGCCAACACCTGCACGCTCGTTGCAAAAGTCGTGGGAAAAGCAGTGAGGGACGGCAAGCCATGCTACTACATCAACGACGGGGTGTACCACACGTACTCGGGGCAGGTCTTTGACCACATCAATTATCCGGTACTCCCGTTCAAGCGCGGAGAGACACAGATCTCGGCAGTATTCGGGCCAACCTGCGATGCATTTGACACTATCACCCTCTCTGCCGAGCTCCCGGATCTCGATATCGGCGACCTGGTGTATTCAGAGAACATCGGGGCCTACTCGCATGCCTCGTCAACCTACTTCAACGGGTTCCCGCCGGCAAAAGTGGTTCACATCAATAAATAGGACCTGCGCGCCGTACAAAAGACCCATCATTTTTTCCCTGACAGCAAAAAACTCTCTTTACGCGGACGCTATTCTTTTACGCACCGGATACCCTCGCTGACTGGGAATGCAGCCATATCCTTGCTGAACTCCATTCCGGGCGGTTTTACAAGATCCCGGCATGCGGTACCGGATCCGGATCTGTGGCAGCTCACTGGTCCCATAACAACCATGGGGGGCTCATTCTTGTTCCTGAAATGCTGGTCTCAGAGATCCGTCCCGGGAAAGATGATCTTCTCCTGCTGCCCGGGGCAGAGACATGGCTTGCTCCTGAACATGGGGCAGTATCGAAAAAGTCCGAAAAATGCTTTCAGATAATGTCACAACCGGTGCCATCTGCGGTGCAACCATGGCACTGGTAAATGCAGGTATTCTCGATACGCGGCTGCATACCAGCAATGATCTGGCAGTCCTGAAGATGTACTGCCCGGGATACCATGGCGAGGCAATGCACCGGGACACCCCGGCGATTACCGACGGGGATCTCATTACCGGCAGTGGCATCGCTCCCGCAGATTTCTCCTATCACGTCTTCAGGAAACTGGGCGTCATGAATCCGGCTACCCTTGAGGCATGGTATGCGCTCTTCACGACAAAACGACCGGAATACTATCATGCGCTCATCGCATCACTGGGAGGACATGAGAAGACTGCCAGGTGAAACAGCCAGCTTTTCGCTCGTCCGGGACCTTCACCATCAGGCATGCCGGTCAGCGATACAAAGATCGGGTGCCTGCTCCTTCGGGAGCATGTCCGGAATATACGCTTTATGAGAGGGATTGCCCTGCTGGTACCGGGGCGGGATATGCAGCCGTGGATGCTTGTGGATCCGTATCCACCCTTTCTGAAGATATTCAGTTGCATTGATCATCGATGCGATAAACATTGGTGATTCAGGAACCGGTGTGATGGTAGCTGATACGATCAGAATCCGGTGATTCCCCGCAGCAATACGGAAGATTTTCTTCTGAATCTGCGGCAGTAGCCCGAGGCGGACCATCCGGAGCCCGCGGGCAAGGCGCTGTTTGTCTGCACCGGGTAAAAAATCGGTCAGGGACAGGGTGCCTTCAATTTCCTGTCTCGCAAAGCCGGTCAGCGTGCAAAAGACGGTATTAACCGTTGAGATCCTCCCCGCTTCATCGAATATAACGATGGCAGTACCGGAGTTTTCAAACAGGGTGGCATACTGGATTTCTCTCTCCGTGAGGGCCATTTCAGCCTTATGCCGTCGGGATGCTTCCCGGATCTTCTGTTCGAGTTCGGCAAACTGGGACTTCGGATCGCCGCCTTTTTGCATGTAGAACGTCGCCCCGTGATCAATCGCCTCGATGACAACTTCCTCGCGCCCCTTGCCGGTGAACAGGATGAAGGGAATCTGGCAGTTCCGTTCCTGCAGGATTTTGAGAAATGCAATTCCATCCGTCTCAGGCATCTGGTAATCGGAAAGGATGACATCAAACACGGAGGTAGCGAGGTGCGTGAATGCCTCCTGCACCGAGGCGGCGGTTGTCACCGTTATCCCCCGGCGCCCCAGGTAGATTTTACAGACGGTGCGAAGGACAGATTCGTCATCAACATAGAGTATCCTGAGCGGATCCGAAACCGTCATCGGTTTTTCCGGTCTGGTGTTGTTACCAATCACGGGACTCATGATACCAGCGACAGATAAATCAGCATGTGCTCGTTCGGACGAGCCGGAAATAAATTCCGGGAGTAAGCGATCCGTGTTCAGTGGATGTGAGTTCGAATGACACGGTCGTTACCCCGACACAATATCAGGGGAGAAGAAGTATATTGTTATCCGTCTGGGGATTTTAACACGATTAAAATTTTTAATGTCGTTGTAATGCGCGCCGTCGGAGGCAGGACAAAAAACAAGCTGATCCAAAGATCATTGCCGAAGCAGGCAGAGAGCAGGAGGTGATCCCGCCGGCCTGAGGAAAAAACACCTGTTTGGGATCAAAAAAGACAGGAAGCCGCGCAGGAAAGCATCTTTTTTTTCAGGTAATTTCAAATATATGAGAACATGGATAAAAGACGAAAATAAGCAGTCTTTTTCTTATGGTGTGTCAATCACTCTAATACAGAGGGTGCGTTATGAACGAACTTCTCAATGTCATCTCAGCTTCTGACAAGCGGCGAAATCTTCTGATTCTTTTGAAAAGCGGGCCAAAGGAATGGGATGATATCAAGAGGATTCTGAAAGTCACATCTACCGGCATGCTGCCACAGGTCAAGATACTGGAAGAAGAGCACCTGATTGAACGGAATGGAAGACTGTTTTCCCTGACCCCGATGGGAAAAATCCTTGCCACCCATATGGAACCGCTCATCCGGACAATGGATGTATTTGACAAGAACAGGAAATTCTGGCGGGAGCACAACATCGGTGTTCTTCCTCTTGAGATTCTCCTCCACATCGATGAGCTTGGCAATTACCAGATTCTGGAAAACTCGGATGAAGAGATTTTCGATATCAATACGTTCTTAAAAAACATCACCCAATCAAAAGTCCTGAAAGGGATTTCCCATACGATCCACCCCAAGTACCCGAACTTTTTTTTAACCCTTGCACAGAAAGGCGTTGAATCCCATCTCATCCTTACACCGGGGGTCTATCGGATAGTCAGGGAGAAATATCATGACCTGCTGGAGGACTGGCTGGCGTGTCCGGCAGCGCACCTGTATGTCCCTGATGAGGACCTTAAGTTCTCCTATGTTGTCACGGACCGGTATTTCTCAATCTCCCTGTTTTATAATACGGGCATCTTCGATTCGAAAAATGATTGTGTCAGCTTTGATCCATCAGCCCAGAAATTCGGAGAGCGGATATTCTCGTACTTTTCCAAACGGTCAGAAATGATCAAATCGATCGATTAAGCCGGTACGCAGGCACGCATTGTCAGGCCGATAACTGACTCCCAGCTGATGGCAAATTCCCGCATCTTGCGAAAAAAGGGCTGGGATCTTTTTTCAAAGGATGGCCGGTAGATTATCAGGAAGATGAACATCAGGAAGAATCCGACAGCGATGAGAATCCATTCGTTCTGGATGAACGCATTGACCAGTGCGAATATCAGAATCAGATAGGAAAAAAGCAGAAGGACAATCAGGAACCTGCGAGTAAGCGACTCCCCCAGTTTTACCGGAAGCGTCTGAATTCCGGCAGCCATATCACCGGGAATATCTTTGATATCATTCACACAGGATGTAATGAATACCTTGAGGAAAAAGAACAGGAATATGACCAATCCGGTGATTGAATTTGAGCAACAGGATAAGACGATCAATGCTATAGATCCTCCCCATGTCAGACCGATCACGGCATTTTTTATTCCAATCCCTGCCTTGAAGCGGATGGTAACTGAGTTGACCTGTATGCCGTGAGTGTAAAGGTAGCCGATGATAAATGGAATGAACGGTACGATAAACATCCCGGCTGAAATAAAAACACCGGTGCCGATAAGAAAAGAGATAATACAGGCCCGGAGGCCGCATTTCCTGTCAGCTCCGGTGAGATCATTCCTGTTGAGCGCATCTTCCTTACAATCCAGAGTCCTGTCAAGCGTGTAGGTAGCATACACAATAAGCGAAAATGCAATATATTCCGGAATTCGTGGGGGAATGCCCGCCAGCAGGAAGGCAACGTGGAGACGCAATCCGCCGGATATCGCAACAACGGAAGAAGAATTCAGGAGCCGCAGCGTAGGTGCGTCAAAGAGAGTCACACCAGAAAAAATTTTCCCGGGCTATGTTATTACAAACGCTTCAAAATTTTTAATCGCATTGAAATTTTTAAAAAATCGCTCCCATAAAACCATCTGAAGAGGGAGAGCAGAATCACCATAGCGACAGGATATGCATTAATACAGAATTTCAGGACAACTTTTATCGGCTGACAGGAATATCAGTCTCATGTCCGGAGGGAAAGGACAATGGAGACCATGATAGGGAGAGTTACCCACTACTATCCGAAGATCGGTGTCGCTGCTGTCATCCTGGACGACCACCTGGCCAGGGGCGACCGGATCCATATCCATGGGCCGCATGACGATGTGCATCAATCGGTGACCTCGATGGAGATCGACCATATTCCCATCGGGGTGGCAGAAAAGGGAGCGGATATCGGGATCAAAGTCATTGAACGCGTTCATGAAGGAGACTTCGTGTACCGCGAGATCTGACCTTTTTCTTTTTTCATAACCACGACATTTCATCCCTGCAACAAGGACTCTGGCTGAAAGAACAGATAAAACCTGTAAATATCGATTGGACATCCGTAATTAATCAATTCAAATAAATTCTCCCGGCGAATTCCACGACAAAAATGGATTGCCGGACAACCCCTCCGGCATTATTGGACAACACGCATACCCGGATTTACAATGCCGCAACGAGCCGTCTCCGGTTTCTCTCAAGCTCAGAGCGCACATGCCCCACCGTGCCAATCGTGTCAGCAACCACGGCGATGACATCATTGGGTGTAAGTGGGGCAATATAGACAGGGCCCTTGTCAAGTTCCAGCGTCATATCATGCAGCTCACCGAGCGCGAGCGTTCCTCCGATTACTTCAGAGGAACCGATGCAGGTGGAGACCATGGATCCTATCTCCTCAACATCCATCGCATCCTCTGCTGCGCTTTCAATGATAACCCCGTCCTTGCCGATGATCAATGCTGCGAAAACACCATCGATTGTCATGAATTCATCGAGTAGATCCTCCAGCATACCTTCATTCCTCCAAATCCCCGGAAACAAATAATCCGGATATTCACGAAGCAGATTCCGTAATCACAAATTCACAGTACTGGTCACCTTTGGACAGGCAGGCAGTCTCTTTTCCGCGGACCTTTATGCCATAAGCGCCTGCAACGATACCGGTCAACAAACCATTTGTGCAATTGCAGACCGTTTTATTACTGGCACCAAAGGTTTCCGACTCAATACACTGGGAGAGCCGGATGGTAGTCTCTTTTGTCTGGGGATTCCGGTCGATTCGGTCGATTTTGAACCATCCCATTTGCGAAAAGAGCGAGACTGCCAGGGGGACAAGGGTTTCCGGATCATTGAACCCCTTTTTCTGCAGGTACGCAACATTCTCTATGCCAAGGTCCATGTATGCCCGGTAGGAGATGACACCCCCGGCAGCCGCTTCCCCGACAATCTTGGTCATTGACTTATGCAGGGCCATGAACATGGAGGCCGGGACAATGATGTTCGGGCTGTCGATAAATGCCATCCTCCCGTCGAGAGGTTTCCAGTCAAACCAGGCACGGACATCCTGTTTGCCATTGATAACTGACGCAACAAAACTCTGGTCATAGATTACTTCACTCATAATGTTCACAGGACACTGAATACATATTTAGGTATAAATACCTATTGAATTCTGAAAATCCCATTCAAAGTTACCAATTTTAATTTTACCCATTCTTTTTCGTTTGTTTTGAAAATTTACCAGTAAACCGCGGAAAAGATCAATCAAATCGGGGGTTATTGCTTTTTCCCAAAAAACGTGGTGCAGGGAAATTATTTGTAGTGGTTGACTTATTTACCGGGACTTTCCCCGATCCAGACACGGGCGGCAGACCGGACCGGAATGGATGAGCAGAGAAAACCGATCCGTCACCAGGAATAGAACGGAATAAAAACGGGAAATAAAGTTACTGAAGGCTTATACAGCCTTGACTGCATCGATTCTGATGTACCTGCGCTTGAGGTTGTGCTTGCTGCCGATAACGGCGAGCGTGCGCTCCTTCGCCTGGTTCTCGTTGGGTGCTGCGACAACCTTGGTGTAAGGCATCCAGTCTTCGCCCATCAGAAATGTACCTTTCACTTCAAACTTCAGCTCTGCTGCCATAATTGTTACTCCAGAAATCCAAATACGTCTTCTACCCTGCCCAGTTCAAACCCGCTCGTGGCATTGCCGGCGATATAGCCCTTCTCGTTGACAAGGAGGCCGGTCCCGACAAGACTGCTGCCCATATTGATGGTACCTGTCCCGACCGGGATCTTTGCAACCGTTTCGAGACGCGCCAGCTCCTGTGCGGTTGCCCGCGGGTGTACGATCACACCCTTGTTTGTGGCAACACCGGCCATCCCGACGGTTTTGACACCGCCCAGGGTCAGGAACACGAGCTCACAGCCGAGAAACTCGGCAATAGCCTTGCCCATGTCAGACGGCATATCGGGATGAACTGCGACAAAGGAATCATTTGCCATGATCACGTTTCCGGCTGCGTTCATGCTCTCGTTCAGGAGAAGGACCTCGCGATATTCCGCGAGCCGGTCCACTTCCTCATCGGTTGCGAGACCTGAGACAACCGCTCCCCGGCTGTTGCCGGCAACGAGGGACCCGATGATCGTGCTCCCCTGGATGGTTGTCTCGATGACTTCCGCGTCGAGTGCTTCTTTTACTGCAGCCCTGAAATCATCCGGCGATGCCGGGGGGATGATGACGATATCACCGAGTACCCGTGCAAAGACGCCGATGTTCGGATCGCCGTCAAACGTGATCGTGTGTTCCATCTTATGATTCCGGCGCAAGTTCTGCCTGAACCTGCCCGTCCTCCATCTTCATGGCACGGACACGGATCTTTGAGGGCGGCTTCTGGCTGCCCTGTGCCCATACCTTCTCGTTGATGCTCTTGTCAAGCTTGACATCCTCGCTCTTCATGTGCTTGGCGAGGTAGTTCCTGATGTCCTTGATCGCGCCGTTGCTCCGCTTCCAGCGGGGCATCCTGCGTGCATCCCGCAGCGGGATGATATAAATGCGCTCCTGTAAATTTTCTGCCATGGCTCACACCTTCAGCGTACTCTTGCGCCAGTTGCGCCTTCTGGGGTGCGCAACCACGGCGCGCTTGGTCCTGATCATTACCCACTGGGGGACGCGCCGGTTCTGGTCACATGCCTTTGCCAGCCGGATCTTCCTGCCTTTGCTAACCTTGCTCATGTTGTCACCAACTATGTTGTTTTCCTGCCTTCGACAAGCGACTGCTCGTGCTGTGCGGGAAAGAGGGATGCCACATCGAGCCCGCGGGCCCGGATCGCATCCCGTAACTCTGATTCGTAATCGCCGTTCCGGATCGTCCCGGTCTCCCCGTAGGTAACAACGAGGAGTTGATCGGTGAGCCGGTCGACTTCGCGCCTGGGAACACCGAGCAGGGGCCGCACGTACGAGCACCCCGTCCTGCTCATCAGGCTCTGGACCGCTTCACGCGGGAGCATCGGGACCCGGTCATCGAACCGTGTGCCGTCCCCGATCACGTCATACTCCCCCGCAAGCGATTCAAGGGCGGCCTTGTGGACTGCGTTGATGGCATCGTTCGGACACCCCTTTGCAACCACAAGGTCGGCCATTTCTTCAATCATTCCTTCTCTGAATACCCGCTTGTGTAGCGGGTAGCCCAATGCACGCGCTGCAGCCTCGATGGTCGGGATCTGGCGGAGCGGGTCGAACACGAACGTGTTGAGTTCGACCTCATAATACGTACCCAGCAGGATCGCTGCAAGGGAACTGTCCTTTCCGCCGCTGTACAGCACTCCGGCTTTCATTATCTCCTGGTTATGGAGTAATCCCGCCTTGCAGGCGCGAGCTGCCTGAGCAGCTCCTTGAGCTGTGCATCGGTGATCTTCTGTTTCAGGCGCCCGCTCTGGGCAAGCGCTACCAGCTGCTGTTCAACTGCCCCGGCAAACTCGGGCTTGGTCAGCTTGATGGTATTCAGCCGTTCACGCGCCTCTGGCTCGAGAACCTGCATGAGTATCATCTGGATCTGGGACTTCAGCTTCTGCTGCCGTTCGAGCTCTTCCTGCATGCCCTGCTGATCGCCAGCCTGCTGCTGCAGCTGTGCCATCCTGCGCCTGCGGAGTTCTGCCAGCTCGTCGTCTCCCATGATTATACCTCACTGGGGTGCTTCTGCTTTATCTGCTTTCTTGCCTTCGGACTTCTTTGCCGGTTTCTTCTCGGCCTTGCCTTCGGCACCTTCAGCAGCTGCAGTCTTGTCGCCACCCTTCGCCTTGCCCTTCTTGGAATCTGCCTTCTTGGGCTCCTCGACTACGGGCTTGACACGCTTGGGTACCGGTGCGGGCGGGTTCTTTAAGACTTCCTGCGAGAGGTTGTCAAGGAACTTCATGCCTTCAGGGGATACCCGGCGACCGGTCTTGTCGTGGATGACGAGGCCGGCTGCCTCAAGCTGCTGGAGAGACTTACGGAGGATTGAGCCGCTTCCCTTGCGGAACGCGTTCGGCTTGGATCCGCGGTTCTTGTTCCCACCATAGAAACTCCGCATCCGTTCGACACCCAGGGGGCCGTCGACATAGACGCGTCTCAGTACTGCTGCTGCCCGGATGAACCACCAGTCGGGGTCTTCAGGGGGCATCTCCTTGTGAACGCCCGTCTTTGCAAAGGCAGCCCAGGCAGGAGGGACGATCTCCTTCTTCTTCTTGAGCTCCTCGGCGACCCGTCTGATGATGTGGTCCGGAGGGACATCGTATACGGTTGTCATGTAATTCACTCACTGTTGATAATGAAATAACAGTCTTAATCTATTGGCGAGGAGGGTTCTTATACGTTTCCAAGGTCAGAGATGCCGACGGATGGAAATGGGGGATAACCCGGCTGCTTCAGGGGAATTTTGTGGTTTTTTCCGCCGATTTCCCGGACGATTTGCTCGGTGCCGATGATATGCCGGCCGTGGCACCCTTCCTCTTCTCCTTCAGCACCATAGTCCGCCCCCGTACCCCGACAAGCTCGGCTCTGGCTTCCCGTGCAACCGATTCCGGGTCAACCTCGGCATTCTGGAGCCACTTGACCTTGATCAGTTTCCGTTTCTTGAGCTGCACCACAATCTCGTCGATCATGGTCGGCGTACAGCCCTGCTTGCCAATCCAGACCGTCGGCTTCAGGTCCTGCATCGAACGATCAGTATCACTGTCCATCAGATCTCACCACGCGATATCGGGTTTTCCCGTTACATGCAAGGCAGGTCACCACTACATTTCCCCGGTGCACGCGGACACGCATGTTGATTCCCGGTACCAGGAATGCTGAGCAGTGGTGACAGAACCGGCGCCGGAACTTCCGGTCGATCCGCACCCGCTGGCGCATCGCGATCTTCCGCGCAAGCAGCACATACCGGTTGCTCATGCCGGGATCGGTTGCATATACCTGTTCCGCCTGGTGGAAGAGGACGGCAATCCGTTCCCGGGCGATCAGTTTTGTTGAGGGTTTTTTGGATCGCTCTTTCATGGTATCGAATGCCCTGCATGCAGGATTTTGCAGTACTATCAGCGTCAAGGCTAATAAGGAGGCGGATGCCGGGCAACTGCCCGCGGGGAGCAGGTGGCAGGATTGCGGGAAACCGAAGATAGCCTTTTTTATCGCACCGGGTAGAACACCTGGTGAGCGCGATGCCACGCAGGGAATCCCGACGGATCATTGCCATTCTCATCGGTGTCATCCTTATTGCCGGGTTCATTATTGGCATTCCGGCATTCTGCCAGGGATTTCCCACGCCGGTGATCACTCAGGTGAAGCTCACCGGTGTTGGTTCGGATACCTTCGGAACCCCGGTCTTCTTTGTGCAATCCACGGTTACCAACCAGGGAACGGACGGGTATGTGGTTATCACCACAAAACTGGTAAATGCATCCCGCAATTCCATTGAGGCACAATCCAGGGCTGTTCAGTACCTGAAAGACGGCGAAATCCGTACTCTCTCGACAACGGTCAAAGGGCCGCGGGGCTCACCCTGCCTGGTTGTTGTCGAGGCTGAACGCCGGAGCGTTTTCAATAGCGTACCCTGACCCTGCGGCCGGAAATTTCGAGGCGATCCTCGCAGAAAAGACGTACTGCATCGGGAAATGCGATATGCTCCTGCTCAAGGATTCTTTCCGCAAGACTCTCTTCGTCGTCGGTCTCCAGTACCGGTACACATCGCTGGAGGATGATGGGGCCGCAGTCGAGGTTTTCATCGACAAAATGTACTGTACACCCGGCCACTTTAACGCCATAATCGAATGCCTGGCGCTGACCGTGCAGGCCGGTAAATGACGGGAGGAGGGCGGGGTGGATATTTATCATCCTGCCGGTAAATTCACTCACAATTTCCCTCCCGAGGATTCGCATATACCCGGCGAGAATGACAAGGTCGGCGCGCTGCTCTTTCATGGCGGCAAGGAGTGCACGTTCATACTCCGCCCGGGATTGAAACGATGTGAAGTCGATAATAATAACCGGAATATCTGCTTTCTCGGCCCGTTTGATGGCATACGCGTCCGGGTTATCAGTGATGAGTGCAACACATTGGCCGGAGATGCCCCCCGCCGCAATTGCATCGATAATCGCCTGGAAATTCGATCCTCTTCCCGATGCAAGGACTGCAAGACGCTTGATCATGATCGCTCTTCCCCCGTTGCGTTTGAATCCAATCCGGTATCCGGTGCATGGGCTGCATGGACAACAACCTTCACTTTAACGATCCGCCTGCCATGCATCTGCATGACCGCGAGCGTGATATTCTCCCCTTTCAGTTCGACCTTCTCACCGGGATGAAGGGGGAGATGGCCCAGCCTTTCGATGACCAGGCCGCCAATGGTCTCGTACGCCTCATCCATCGGGAGGTTGATTCCCATCCGTTCATTCAGGTCCTCGACCCACATCTGGGCATCGACAGCATATACTCCCTTTGCAATCTCCTGGACATCCGGCTCCTCCCGGTCGTACTCGTCCATGATGTCCCCGACAAGCTCCTCAAGGATGTCCTCAACGGTAACGATCCCGACAAAACTGCTGTATTCATCGACAACGATTGCCATCTGGACCCGGTGGACCTGCAGCTCCTTGAGGAGATCATCGATCTTCTTGGTCTCCGGTACAAAAGTCGGATCGTACATCACCTCGCTGACCGTTGCATCCTTCCTGCGGGAGATCATAGCGGCAAAGACATCCTTGACATTCAGGATACCGGTGATATTATCAATCCGGTCGTGATAGACAGGGATACGGGAAAAACCACTCTCGTTGAATACCCGGATCGCCTCTTCAAAACTAAGATTGTCCTCGATAAGGATCACGTCCACCCGAGGAGTCATGATCTCGCGAGCCGTAGTGTCCCCGAATTCGAGAACCGAATAGAGCATCTCCTGCTCATCCTTCTCGATGGTCCCCTCTTCCTTGCCGACATCGATCCATTCCTTGATCTCCTCTTCCGTTACTGCGGGTTCAGAGGTGTCTTTTCCGATCCCGAGTTTCGGGCTCACCCGTTCGACCAGCCATATCAGGGGGGTAAAGATGCGCGAGAGGAACAGGATGACCGGGGCTACGGTCAGGGCGAATCTGTCGGAGGCGCGTGAAGCATAGATCTTCGGCCCGATCTCACCAAAGACGAGCAGGATGATAACAACGACACCCGTTGCAATCCCCACACCCACATCGCCGAACATCCGGATGGCAACTGCGGTGGCAAGGGATGCTGCAGCGACATTCACGATATTATTGCCAATAAGGATCGTGGTAAGGAGGTGCTCGGGTGACTCTTTCAGCAACGCAAGAGCAGCGGACCCGGGCCGGTTTTCGTTCACCAGGGTCCTCACCTTTGCGCGGGTTATCGAAATGAGTGCAACCTCAGAGCCTGAGAAGAACGCGGAGAGGATGACACAGACGATGAAAAGAGAGATCTCAAGAGCGTATTCTATCATTATATTTCACAACGTGCGGGTGCACGCAAAACGGTTGCCGGCTGAACGTCTACCACAATAATCGGAAACAGATCAAATAAAACCAGCGCTTATTCCATACACGCCTGCATAAACGCACGGTCGCGGGAGAGAATTGCGATCTTTTCCGCAGCGGTGAGCGGATGCCGGAGATTCAGGTCATCGATCTCAAGAGTCAGGGGTCCGGTATATCCTGCTTCCTTCAGCGCCAGCATTACCCCGGCCATAACCGGGCTGCTGTCCAGCGGCAGATGTTGTGTCTTTCCATCAACCCGGCTCATATGGACATTTACCAGCCGGTCTCCGCAGAGATCGATATAGTGCTGCGGTTCAGCAGGGGATCTCACCAGCGCATGTGCCACATCAAGAGTGAAGAAGAGCCATGGTTCCCGATCAAGAAGTTCGCGCATACGATCAGGGGAACAGATGAGTGAATTCACGGCGGGTTCCATGTTCTCCATACATACCTTCACGGACTTTTTCGCCGCGGTTTTTCGGATAGCAGCCAGGTACTTTTCAAACCGGGCAAAGTCTGCTGCACCCACCGGCCTCTTTGCGGTTCGTCTGCCAGGGTGAAGGGTAAGAACGGAGATGCCCAGTTGTCCGGCAATTTCAATCGAACGGACGGCATGCTTGATTGACACATCAGCGACATCAGGATTGATCGAACAGGGGTTGAGGTCCAGAATGGGAGCATGGAGGGTAAGGCTCCTGATTGCAGGATGCTGGTTCTGGCATGCAGTAATCTCATCGACCGGTAAGTTGCGGAGCCAGAAATCCGGCGTCTCAATCCAGTACTCTATCCCGTCAAGGCCGCTCGCCTCAACGTGTGAGAAGATCTCCGGCGTAGTATACTCATGGAAGAACATGCTGGATACGGCGAGCGAGACCATAACAGTACTATTTGATATGCGGTTTTGCCCTAATAGTTGTTGATGGACTGGTTCAATACCCCGGAAACGCAACCGGCCGTAGCGAGTGCCCCCCTCCTTGTCTCCGAACTCTCAGCGATAATCGGGGATCTCCTTGATGATCCCCGGCTGCAGGATGTCCGGGTGCGGGGAGAGATTACCAATTACAAACACCACGGGAGCGGTCACCGGTACTTCTCCCTCTCGGAGAAGGGGGGCGGGAGCACCGCAGCAGTCATTAAATGCGTAATGTGGCGTTCAGATGCCGATCGTCTCTCCTTCTCCCCCGGTGAGGGATTGGAAGTCGTTGTCACCGGATCGGTGACTCTCTATGCCCCGCATGGATCGTACCAGCTGCGCGTACGGAGCATGGAGAAGGCCGGGCTTGGAGAGAAATACCTGCTTGTCGAGAAATGGAAGAAGGAACTCGCCGCCCAGGGCCTTTTTGCTGCTGATCGGAAGCGGGAGTTGCCGGCGTTTCCCACAAGAATCGGTGTTGTGACCTCGGAAACCGGTGCGGTCATCCACGATATCCGGAATGTTGTGGAACGGAGGTACCCCCTCGAGATCATCATCTCCCCGACAGCCGTGCAGGGCGAAGAGGCTCACCATGAGATCGCCCAGGCTATCAGGCGGGTCGGAAGCCTCGCTGACGTGGTCATCGTAGCGAGGGGCGGGGGGAGTTTTGAGGACCTCTTCCCGTTCAACCACCCGGACGTTGTGAAAGCAATCGCTTCCTGCCCGGTCCCGGTTGTCAGCGCGATCGGTCACGAAATCGATGTTACTCTCGCAGACCTTGCCGCGGATATAAGGGCACCGACCCCCTCCGCGGCTGCAGAGCTCGTTGTTCCGGATCGGCCGGCCCTGCTTGAACGACTGAGGGAACACCGGGAACAGCTGAACGCAGCCCTGAATGGCAGGATCGCATGGGCAAAGGAAGAGATGGGCGGGCTCCGGGACCGCCTCCGCCCCCAGAGATTCTCCCGGAAGATTGGTGAGCGCCGGCAGTATACCGCAGACCTTGCTGAACGGCTGGAGCGGGGCTGGCAGACCCGTATTGAACGTCATCACCTCGTCCTCGATGGGCTGAAGACCGCGCTTGAAGGGAGGAGCCCGCGCGCCGTGCTCGCACGGGGGTATTGCGTTACAGAAAAAGGCGGATGCATCGTGAAGAGCAGCGCGAGTATTGCAAAGGATGACCGGCTGAAGATCCGGTTCTATGACGGGAGCAGCCAGGTGATCGTGGAGCGGGTGGATCATGACAGAGACCTATGAGAAAAAAGTGGAACTACTCAGGGAAATTATCGGAAAGATTGAGGACGGGAATACAAGCCTTGACGAGAGCATGAAACTCTACGAGCAGGGCGCACTGCTCGTCAGGCAGTGCGAGACCCTGCTCGCTGATGCCGAACTGAAGATCAGCACACTCAGCCGGGACGCGTGACGGTGAGAGTCACCGTCATCGGAATTCCCCCGGCAAGGTTGCGGATGAGATCGCGGGGAAGGGTCAGGGCGACGGTATCGGAGAGTATCCCAATCGTGCGCCCGCAGACGAACGCACTCTTCCGCCACACCATATCGGTCGGGTGATTCAGCAACATCTGTGATGACCCGCGCGAACGGACAAGCGCAACAGACCCGCCGCAGTCGAGCCGGGTAACCAGAACTGCATCGTCGTGGGCAAGAGCCCGGCGGAACTCATCGGACAGGCCGCTGCACCCTTTGTCAGCAGCGATTCCGATGATGCAGTTCCCGTTTGCCGTGAGGTGATCCTCGCAGGTAACCTCGAAGGTTGTCGGGTGTGTCCCGAGGACCAGCGGGTGACCCCTTGCACGTACTCTCTCCTGTGCCTCCATGCTTTATTATCCGGGGGCTGCCATTGATATTCAATGTTTATTGCCGCCACCTGCCCGGAATGCAGGGACGAGACCGAACATGAAGTGGTTGCAGAATCGCGCGACCTTCTTGTCCGGTGTACGACCTGCGGTCACCACCACCGAATAAAAAAGGAGCGCGAGCCACCGGCCCTGATGATCAAGGCAATTGTCTCCCGGGAAGGAACAAGCCAGGTCTGCAGCATCGAACTATCCCAGGAGGACGATTGTTCTGTAGACGACCATCTTGTTGCCGAGTGCGGAGATGATGCATTCGGTGTCGAAGTCACGGCTATCGAGTGCGGGGACAAGCGGGTAAAACGGGCAAAGGCCGGAACTATCACCACGCTCTGGACACGGGCGATCGAACAGGTGGTCGTCAAGGTGTCGGTCCATGATGGGAGGAAGACCGTTCCGCTCTATATGGAATGCGATGGGGAGCAGCAGTTTGTGGTCGGGGAGGTCTATGCTGTTGCCGGCAAACGGTTCAGGATTTCACACCTCAAACTCCGCGACGGTCCACTGATGCGCAAAGAGGGCTGGAAGACCGTTGCTCACCGGATTAAGCGGGTTTACGGAACCCGTTCATAAGTGCTTCTTCAGTGAGGCTTCCAGCTGCTCAGCGTGAACAACCCCCTCGAACCGTTCCTTCACCACCCCGTCATGAAGAATGACGATAGTAGGTGTGGCCTTCAGCGAAAATTCACTGATATACCGGGGATTTTTCACTGCATCGATCTCTTCGATGAGGACCTTTAATCCCCGGCTGACTTCAGCATTGATCCGTTCCTGTTCCATGCAGCCCATGCAACCCGGCTGGAAAAAGCAGAGTACCCGCAACACCATGAATGGGAATAGACTGCAGCGGTAAAAAAGGATGTGGTAAAAAAATTAATTGTTGCCTGAGAATGAAATGACGCGGATATCTGCAGTCGGGTACCCGAAATCGACGACGATGCCGGTGGTTGTCTTCCGGGTGATCTCACCCAGTCTCATGTAGGTTTTGGCTGAGGTGTTCCCCGACATCTCTTCTGGGTTGTCTGAAACGCCCATGCCAAAGACGTCCCCGACATTGACATCATCCATGTTCACACCATTCATCTCGAGCTGCTCCTTCGACCAGAGCTGGCTCATGGTGGATGATGACGGGAGGGCTATGGTCTTCTGCTCGTTTGTCCTCATCCCGACAATTGCAGAGGTGAGTGCAGTATATTCCGGTGCAAAGAGCGCAAACTGGAGCGTTTCCCCGGTTCCGGGGTTATACACCGTTACCGGATACAGAGTAGTTGTCGGGGACTGATTGGCAACAATAGCAACCTGCTTGGTGACAAGGATATTCTTCTTGTCGGCAACCGCCTTTTTGTATACCGATTCACTCGATGTGATAACCGGGTTACCGGATCCGTCATATAGCGTGAATTCGATCACGGCAGTCTGTCCGGGCTTAACGGAGCTGAACATCGAAAGCCAGCCATATCCCATACCGGATACCACCATGAGCACGACAAAGAGTACACAGGCGGTAATCACAACAACCTGCTTCCAGCGGGCTACCGTCTCTTCTTTCTTTTTCTTCTCGCCCATTTTTTCTAATCCTCCTTATTACATCGGAACCGGAGTGACATAAACCATTCCGCTCCTTTGAGGAAAAAATCCCTGTTTATTACCAGCAAGCATTCACGGGCAGGTATGCCCATGCCAGATGTAGAAGATGACAATGGAGCGGAGATGATAATGGAACAGACACATCTATCCGTTCAATTCACTTCAGGACCGATAACAGGTTGTTGCTTATGAGAGAGAACCACTGCGCTCAATTCGGCCAGAGAGGGTTTCAATCAGGTAATCCATAACGTTCCCGACAACCCAGAGCCGCACAATCCACATCTTACCGATGTCTTTTAGTCCACCGGGCGGCTAAGCAGTACTGATGGAGAAGAAACGGGTCAAGGACTACATGACCTATGAAGTTGTCAGCGTTAATATCACGGGGACAGCCCGCGATGTTATCGAGAAGATCCAGAAGACCAATCACGATGGCTTTCCGGTCGTGGAAGGAGATATTGTTGTCGGATATGTCTCAGCCCGCGATCTCCTCTTTATCGGACCGGAGACACCGGTCAAGGAGGTCATGTCTTCCAACCTGATCGTTGCCGATCGCGATATGGACATCAATGATGCAGCACGGGTCATCTTCCGATCCGGCATCCAGAAGCTCCCGGTTGTCGATGAGAAGAACCACCTGATGGGTATCATCTCCAATTCCGATGTAATCCGTTCCCAGATCGAACACGTATCACCGGAGAAGGTCTTCAACTTCATGACAACCCTGAAAAAACTTTATGGGGTTGATCCCTCGCTTGACCGTGGCACGGTCTCGGTCAAGGACCTTCTTCCAACACAGTCTAAAATATACGAAGACGAGCTGGAGGGACGCATCTACGAGATCAAGAAGGGTCTTGCCGAACCGATCATTGTTGTGCGCCGACCGGGAAAGATCATCCTCGTCGACGGACACCACCGGGCGATAGCTGCCAGAAGGATGGGGATGACATCGCTGGATGCCTACATTATCGACATCAAGGAGGATATCGAGCTGGGCATGGAACGGACAGCTCACGCAATGAACCTGAAAAATCTTGATGACATCCAGATCCTGGATTATGCCCGCCACCCGCTGGTAGCGATCACCCACCGGCTGGTGAAACGGGATTAACTGCTCCTTTACCCGGGTTGCCGGTTAATTCTTTCCTTAATGGAGATAACTGACCGTGCTCCCAAGAAGCATGATTCTTTGAAAGGAGAAAACGGGATCTGGTGTCAGAAAAAAAATCACGATCCCTCATAGCGCAGATCGAATTTTTCGTTGAGCACATGCTCCTTGACAACCGCTTTGTCGTTGATCACAACTTCAGGCCAGAGCCGGGTTTTGGAGTGGACCACGACACGATCGCGGAGGACAACCCGGGGCCCTATTACCGTATCGTTCTCAATGCTGCAGTGCTCCCCGATATGGGTGTCATTGTCCATGATGCTGCCGGAGATGGTGCTGTTTGCTCCGACAATTACCCGGTTGTAGAGCGAAGAAGAGAAGACTTTGACATTATTACGGATTATGCACTTCTCACCGATGCTGGTGTAGGGGCCTATCAGGACATTGTCGCCAATGGTTGTCCCCGGGCCGATTGCAACAGGGCCTATGACCTTGGTATTTTTTCCAAGCGTAATCGATCCGCCAAGCTGGACCGGGCCGTGTACCTGCGCACCATGAACGGAAAGATCACCGGTGATATCCGTGAAATGAAGGTCCTGCAGCTTCCAGCGCTCGGCCTGCCGCAGCGAGTGCGGGCTCCCGACATCGGTCCAGTTCCCCCTTGCGAGCCAGCCCTTGAGAACATGGCCTTCTTCCATCAGTTTCGGAAAGAGATCGCGGGCAAAATCGTACTTGGTATTAGCCGGGATATGATCGAAGATCTCCGACTTGCAAACGTACATACCAGTGCTTGCAAGGTTGCTGAAGATCTCGCCCGGTGACGGTTTCTCCTTGAACCGCTGGATGGCATATCCGACATCGATCTCCGCGATACCATATTCACCGGGGTCATCGATGGAGATGAGACCGATAGTTGTGGTGGCTTTCTCTTTCTGGTGGAACCGGTAGAACTCGAGCACGTTCAGGTCGGTGACATGATCTCCGCCGACAACAAGGAAATCCTGACCTTCGAGATGCTTCTGGGCATTCTTGACACTGCCGGCAGTGCCGAGCTTCGTTTCCTCATGGACATAGGTTATCTCCGCACCGAACAACGATCCGTCACCAAGCGATTCTTCAATTGTTGTCCCGAGATACCCCAGGGTGAGGACAATCTCGCGGAAACCCATGTTCGCCAGGTGTGCAACAAGGTGCTGGATTGACGGGCGGTTGACGATGGGGATACAGGGTTTTGGCCGTTCAAACGTGAGCGGGCGAAGACGGGTCCCTTCCCCCCCGCACATAATACACACCTTCATACCAGCAACTTTCGTGCTGATCTGTTTTAAGGATGGTGCTGGAAACGCATGGCAGGAAAAACCATTTTTTTATCCTGCAGCCTTCCATATCTGATCACAAGAGGCACAACACAGCATGAGTGACGAGGACTACCGGATCCTGCCGGTTACAAAGGGGCATGTACAATGCCTTGAAACAAAAAAAGAACCCGTTGAAAACTGCGGATTCTGTATCCACTGCAGGGAGTTCCAGGTTGGCGGGAAATTTGTCAAATCACCATCCCTTGCCTACTGCATGAAATGCCGGGTCACTGAACGGGTGGATTATTCCCGCGCAACGGCCGTGAAATGTGCTGACCGCCAGGGAGAAGGATTCCACAGCATTACCAGCATCATCAGCTGATATCAATGCCCTTCGAGGAGGATTCGTACTACGGCCCCCATGTCGACATGCTCCTCGAAGAGATCGGCAAGCCGGTCATACGGGTCCGCATCGTAACGGGTAATCGGGGTGAATGCGATCCCGTTTTTCCGGTGCAGATACGAAAGGAGTGCGTTTGCGGCAGAGATATTCTGGAAGAGCCCGTGCATATAGGTCCCGAAAACCAGCCCGTCCTCCGTTACCCAGCCGTCTCCCTCAAACGCTTCACGGTCCTTTCCGGATCCGGTCGTCCCCCCCATATGAATTTCATAGCCGGAAACCTCGCTCATTTCGGAAAGGATCGGGGGAATATCGCGAGCTTTGCGGTTCACCTGCGTTGTGTTCTTCGAATAGCTGGCGAAATGTGTTGAGCAATCGAGAAGACCAAGACCGGCATACGTGCCAGCTGCAGATTCGTACCCGGCATCGACAAGGTCTTTGCCAAGCATCTGGTACCCTCCGCAGATGCCAATGATTGGAATCCCTTTTTTCCGCACACGATGGATCTCGCGATCGGTACCGGTTGAAATCAGAGCCTGCAGATCATCAATCGTGTTCTTGGTCCCGGGCAGGATAACGCAGTCGAACCCTTCGAGCGATGACCCCGGACTGACATATTCCACCGAAGCATGCTGTTCGAGCAGCTCAAAATCCGTGAAGTTCGAGATCCGCGGGAGCCGGATCACCGCGATCCGGATACCGTGTTCAGAAGCCTGCTTATCACCGATGGAGAGAGAGTCCTCGCTTGGAAGCGGGAGTGTGTGGTGTGGCACAACACCGAGGACCGGAACCCCGCATATCTCCTCAATCTTCTTCACTCCGGATTCAAAAATTGCCGGATCCCCCCTGAATTTGTTGATGATGATTCCGGCAACAAGAGGACGGATATGGTCGGGAAGCAGCTGGATCGTGCCGATTACCTGTGCAAAAACACCCCCTCGTTCGATATCAGCGACCAGGATGACCGGGATGCTGAGCTCCGCTGCAAGGAGGGTGTTGGCGATATCCCGATCATACAGGTTCAGTTCGGCTGCACCACCGGCACCTTCGACAACGACCTGCCCGTAACGGGTGACGAGGCGGTTGTAGGACTCAACGGCTTTTTTGAGCAGCGACGGTGTTTCCCGATAATATTCCGTAATGGGGACATCCTTGTACGGTCGCCCGAGAAGAACAACCTGTGAGACGCAGTCCCCCTTGGGTTTGAGAAGGACCGGGTTCATGTCAGTATGCGGGGGGATCTTCGCAGCGAATGCCTGCATTGCCTGTGCCATGCCAATCTCACCCCCTTCGGAAGTTACGTATGAATTGAGGCTCATGTTCTGGGACTTGAACGGTGCAACCGGAATCCCGCGTCGCAGCAGGCAGCGGCAGATGGCTGCCACCGTAACGCTCTTTCCTACATGGGAGGCAGTCCCCATCACAAACAGTGACATGTTCTGCTATAGCATCGGACCCGGACAATAAAAACAGATACACTTCAGCAGCGCCCCGTAACTCTCACACGTTTACCGGTTCTGGGAAAAATCTCCTCTTTTTTTGCAAATTCCGCGGATTTTTACCGGTAATGCCAAGTAATAAATAAACAAAGACGTAAAAAATACATGTAATGATTGGTGGGATTTGCCCGACGTGTGGACTACCTAAAGAACTGTGTATCTGTGAGGAGGTAGCAAAGGAACAGCAGAGGATCAATGTCAAAGTCAACAAGCGCCGGTACGGAAAAGAAGTGACCGTTATTGAAGGACTTGATCCTACGGATATCGATCTCGAAGATCTCTCGAAATATATGAAGGGCAAACTTGCCTGTGGCGGGACCGTCAAGGGGAATTCCATCGAGCTGCAGGGAAATCACCGTGACCGCGTCAAGGAGCTCCTGTCGCTCAAAGGATACAGCACGGAAAATATCTCATAATCCGTTTCCTTTTTTTTACTCGTGTGCAGGTGTATTCTGGCACGGGTATGATAATCGGTCATTTCAGAATTTTTCCGGAAAATTCCAGGTGCGTATAACCAGGAATTGGACCTGATATTGGTAAACCGGTTTACCGTAGAGGAGAATCTCCCGGGGGGCTTAAAAAAACCTGAATCCTGCTGGGCAAAAAGGAAAAAGAAGGTTCAGATGAAGAACCGGAAGGTGACCCATGCGATGATGAGCATGATTGCAGAGTACTTCAGTCCTGCAACGAACCTTCCTTCACCCATCTGGCCTGCTACAAGCCCCGAGAAGAAACCCTGGAGCATGGCTGCATGTGAGAAGAGGCGCTTGTATACGAAAATGTCGATCTTCCCGCCGAATCCCTGTGCCCCGGTGGCAGATGCCGCTGAACCGGCGGTCGCCATCGTACTCAGGAATGAAGAGACCAGGATCGCGATAACGAAAAGGAAGACCGCGAATGCAACGAGAACAATGATAACATAGATGAGCATGTTGTTCGCGCGTTCTGTCTGGAGGTTGACCACCTCAAACGTGTCTTTTGCTGCCGCTCTCAGAACCTCGCTTACGTCACCACCGGCCTTGCTTGCCTTTGCGATCAGGTCCACGCTCCGGTCGGCAAGCTTGGTCCCAAGACCTGCACCGAAGCGATAGAGGGCATCGACGAAATTGACACCCCAGGACATCTCGTTATCGAGTTTCTTGATATGCGGGGTGAGCGTCCCGTATTCGGCGCCGGCAACCAGGTGAACGGCGGTTGGCAGAGTCATACCGGAATCGTTCATCCCGGCCAGGTCACGGAAGAAGTTCGGCAGCGAGTTCTCAAGGTTCGTGACCCGGATCTGTTCCTTCAGGTCCAGAAGCGCAACCGGAATGATACAGATGAGGACTGCTAAGACCAGGAAATCATCGACCGTCGTTGCCTCGAAGATGACCTTCATGCCATAGGTCTGGATTGAATAGATGAGCCCGCCCAGAAAGATGAGGAGGGCCAGCGGAACGCAGACGATGAGGATGTGCTCCGGCCGCTCCATGAGCACCTGGAGGGGATGCTTCATGAATTTTCCGATACCTTCCCGGCTCTGGCGTTCATGTTCGAGCTTCACGGTGATCTCGTTGAGTTCCGCTTCCATGCTCGACAATTCCGAGGATTTCGCCTGCTCGGGCTTGTTCTCACCCTTGTTGAACAGGTTGTTGGTAATATCCTTGAACCCCATAATCAGGACTCCGGTGTCATCGAGCTGATCATGATAACGAACGCAGCACTGCCAAGCGGGATCATGATGTAAATGATCGCATACAGGAAGAGCGGTTTATTATCTCCCGAAAGAACCGACATGATCGATTGCAGGATGATCAGGAAGAGCGTGCCGGCCACCATCGCTGTTACATAGGACTCGGAGATGAGTGCCAGCATATCGAGGAACTGCTTCTGCGTCTGCCGGTTCTCAAGCGCGTACTGGTCGGCTTTTGTCCGGAAATATTCCGTGAGGTTACCACCTGATGAGATACTCGCCATCGCACCCTGGAGGAACTCCTTCATCCGTTTACTCGGGGTACTTGCAGATACGAGCCGCAGGGCATCGATGAGGTCACGGCCGAATATATCGATCTCCCGCGCCACGTACCGGGCTTCGACCGAACTCTCCCCGTAAATCGGGCTGTCACCGAGCAGACGGAAGACCTCTGCCGGCGTGATACCTGCCGTTGACATGGACGTGACGTAGTTGATTGCGTACGGCAGGGTGGCATCGATGTTCCTGCGACGGTTCCCCGCCTCAACACCGGGATACACGATGAAGATTGCATACGTGATCCCGCCAAAGACCAGAAGGGAAAAAATGGTAATGGCAATGGTACCAATGACCAGGCTGTGAGCAGAGAGGGCGACCAGCGGCCCCGGGACGGCGCCCTTGTATTTGATCAGGGAGGGGAGTTTGAAGATCCAGGAGACTGCACCGATGAGGATCGCAAATGTAAGACCGACAACAATAGAACTGACAAACGCAGTCGAGAGGTAGACTTCGAACGGGGTCTTGAAACGCGCCGAGATGAGATCGTTTCTGAGCTGGGCGTACTCGTCCCGTTTTGCCTTCATTCGTTTTCCCAGGAGGTTGAAGCAGAAGCGCTCGTAACTATTCATAGAGATCCTTCCTGACTTTCTCGATAACGGCTTCCGGATCGCGATGGTACGAGATCAGGATCTTCGACACGTCCTTATAATGCCGGATCTTCTTGATCCGCATCCACTCAAGAACCTCCTGCCGGCGTTTGAGTTCTTCGCGCATCCGGTTCTCGCTCCAGCCTTTCGCCTCCATAATCTCCTCGAGGACATAGGATTTTCCCGAGTACGCGTGTTCATCGGTTGCCGATCGCCACTTGAAGACCTCGTTGGTGATCAGCTCGTTCGTCCGTGGGTCGATATCAAGAACCTCGACGATCTGCTTGTTCCTCCTGATACGCTTCCCGCCGACCCGTGCCTGCACCTGGATGCAGATGAAATCGAGTGCCGAGAGCATGTTACGGGGAACATCCATGGGCGGGTTCTCGATACGGTGCACGACCGATGCAACGGAATCGGCGTGCGTTGTGGAATAGGTGACGTGGCCGGTGCTCATCGCCTGGAAGAGCGTCTGGCATTCCTTACCACGAACCTCACCGACAATCATGTATTCAGGACGCTGACGCATTGCAGCACGGAGCAGTTCATACATATTGATCTCGCCGCGCCCTGCGGTATCGAACGAGTCCCGGGTAACACTCGGGATCCAGTTCGGGTGTGGCAGTTTCACTTCACGGGTATCTTCAAGCGAGACGATCTTTGCCATCGGCGGGATGAAGAGCGAGATGGCGTTTAGTGCCGTGGTCTTACCGGATGCAGTTCCCCCGGCAAAGATGGAAGATTTGCCATTCTCGACAGCAAGCCAGATGTAAGCAATGGCAAGCGGTGAGAATGTCCGCCACTCGATGAGATCGGTGGGGGTGATCGGTTCGTCCTTGAATTTACGGATCGTGAAGGTAGAACCATGGGCCGTCACCTCGGTCCCGAGGGTCATCTGGATACGGGAGCCGTCCTGCATGGTCGCATCCAGGATCGGTTCTGCAATTGAGATATATTTGCCGGCCCGCTGCGCAAGCTTGGTCACATAGGAGTCAAGTTCCTCGGCACTCCTATAAATCAGGGTTGATTTCATCGACTCGTAACTTGAATGGAACGCGAAGATCGGGGTATTGACACCATCGCAGGAAATATCCTCGATATACTTGTCGTGCATGATGGGGTCGATGATACCATCGCCAAGGAAGTCCTTGTGCATGTTGTAATGGATCTTCTCCCGCTGGACCGGCGTCAGCTTGATACCATAGTCCTGGATGATATCATTGGTTGCCTCGCGGAGTTTGGCCCTCGCCTCCTCTTTCGAGATATCCTTGGTATTGATATCAAGGGTCTCAAAGAGCCGTTCCTTGAGTTCCTTGAGAAGATCTTTCTCCGGATCGGTCAGTTCGGGCTCGAGGACATAGTACGTGTATTCATGGGTTGCATGGTCATACGTGATCCGGATATACGCGAATGGTTCGTTGACCGGGTACATCTCCATCTCCTCGACACCGGCCTTGGGATGAAAAGCGAGGTCAACAAGCGGCCCGTGCTTTTTGGGATCGTACTCCTCCTGTTCGGCACGAATAACCTGGAAGAGCGCCGAGAGCCCGCCGAACCGTTTCGGTTCCGGTTTGAGCTTGATCTTCTCAGCAACCATCTCCTCTTCGATATCCAGGTCCTTGAAGCCGGCAGAGGAGAACTCCTTCTTCCAGATCTCGTCAAACTCCGGGGGGAGCGCACTGCTGCCGGTACTCTCAAAGGCGTTGATACGACCGTGGAGTTTCAGTTCCTCGATCTGGAATGTCGCACCCTTGGGAAGGATCAACCCGGACAGATCAGATATCTGGTCGACCGTGATGATCTTCTCGTCACTGTCAGTGATTACTGCAGGGGGTGCCGGTTCTCCTGCAGGAGGGGCTACCTGGACTTTCTTCGCAACAGGCTTTGCCTGCTTCCTGAGTGCTGCCTTTGGATCCTCATCGATAATTTCAACAACCGGCTCTTCCACGGGCGGGGAGACTGCCCTGGCAGGCGGTTCGGCTCTCTTGGGGGCAGGGGCGGGGGGTTCGGCTGGAGCGGGGGCCGCAGCCGAAGTTTTATTCATCCCGGCAAGGAGCTTCCCGAGGGATTCACGGACATCACGGCCGTCGGCCAGGGGTTGTGCAGAGGGTTCAGGCTCCTTTTGGGGTTCCGGCGTCGGTTCGGGCATGGGTTCGGGCATGGGTTCGGGCGGAGGTGACGGGGGCCGGGGTTTTGGTGCAGGGGCAGGTGCATCCTCAAGCAGGTCGTCAAAATCATCAACAGCATCGGATACGGGGGCAGGGGGTGACGGAGGCGCAGGTTTAGTGACCTGAACGGGTTCCTGAGATTGTTGGGGCATCGTCTCCGGCTTATTTGCCATCCCCAGTTTCTTCATAAGGGCAGAGAAATCACCTTTTCCACCGAGATCGGGCATGCCGGAACCCGGTGTGGCCACCAGGGGTTCCGGGATCTTCTTTTCCGTGCCGGTCTTCTCTGGCGGAGCAGGTTTCTTCTTTGCACCGCCGATCATCTTCATCAGTGAATTAACATCGTCAAGAGAACCATCGTCATCCTTACTCATAGCTGACCTCCCCCGCGCTGAACCCGCTTTTCATCTCCATGAGGGGTGAAATCCTGAAACGAATATCTATAAAAGATAATTTTATCTTCGAGTATATGTACCCTGTGGAATAAACCGGGATGTTTTGTGCGCCGCTTGTGCAGAATAATCCCATGTTCTGCGAAATTTGCCGGAAGGGCGGGCTATGCTTACCCGCCGATCTCGTTCTGAATCCCCTTCAGGACAACACGGATAAGGCCGAGCTGGGCATCAGCCCGGGTGTATATGCACAGGTAAAGGTCACCACAGGGAGCTATGATGAATTTGTTTGTCGGCGTTTCAAGGATGAGCTGATCCAGGTGACCGATCTTCATTTCCTGGGCAATTTTACTGCCAGCCCGTGCGAAGTCCTCGGCGGAGGCTGCAACATGCTCAAAATCCGCATCGCCAATGGACTGCACAGGAAAGCCTTCGAAAAATGCAGAAACCGCAATAACACCGGGCTGATTCATGATCTTTCGCAGTTTGCTTTCATCAAGCAGCTGAGGAGAGCCTGAACCGTCATGATCGGCAACAGGTGATTCAACCGCAGATGGTACAGCAGGACCCGGTTCCATCAGCAGCATATCCTCTTCCCGCGAGATCTGGATTGCCCGGGCAAATTCATCGGCATTATACCGGTGAAGACTGAATGTCTGGGGAGAGTCTTCACCTCCAGGATCCAGTGTCATATGGGCAAGGGCATCCCTGCCACGGAACGTGCCCTGGTCATCCCGGTAGTATGCCGAGATGAGCCGGCCGTTGTCGGTCAGGATAAAACCATGGCCGGCCCCGGTACTTATCTCAATTGCCCCACAGAAGGCCATCATATCCTTGATGAAACCTTCATCCTGGGGATTGGAGATTGTGCCTCCATCAGTTCCCGCTGGAAATTTCATAAAAAGAAAAGGGGTTACAGGGCTGCAACGATTCGTTCCTTGTTCTTCTTCAGTTCATACCGTATCCTGCCGACATTTGCTGTCGTATCTGCTACTATTGCAATCAGTTCGTCGGCAGAGAGAGGAGAGAGGATGATCGGTCCTTTTTCCAGTTCAACAAGCATCTGGGAGAGTTCCCCCTTACCCAGGGTATTGCCCATCGCTTCCGATGTGCCCAGGCCGGTTGAAGCCATCGCACCCAGGGCTTCAATATCAACCTTGCCGGAGACGGCGCTCTCAATAACGAAGCCGTCCCTTCCAACGACGACCGCCGCTGATACCCCTTCGACCTTTAGAAACTCCTCAAGTAATGGTTTCAGCATATTTGCACCACTTAATAAAGGTATCTTCTGATTCTTTATCTATTAAAATGTTGGTCTTTGTGTCTGGCAGGAAATGTAAATATTGAGTTTGGACGCAGCAAAACCTGCCAAAAGGTATCATTCCCCAATTCCCTGAAAGGAAAAACATTATATATCACCAGCGTTTCTGGGGCTGCAATATATCGGGAGCGCATACATACTATCCCTGAACAAAAAGAAACTATATACCAGAATGCCGCTAAAATATCAGTAATGCAATTACCGAGGGGTACGTTTCGCGAGATCAAAAAAGGCGAGACAATCGATAGTATTCTGAATGAGCTCGAACGAAGCAGGTTCTCCGGGATCTGCAGCCTTTCATCCGGCGAGGGAACCGGGACTCTTGTCTACAAGGGAGGAAAATGCATCCTGGTCAAATTCCATGGGCAATCGGGCGATGCCGGCTGGGATGAACTGGTAAGGAACAGGCCTGGTGAGATCGATGCTGCCCTCTCAACGCTTGACGATGCCCAGATCCAGCTCTCGCTGGAATTCAATAAGGCATGCCGTCTCATCAAGGGAGGAAAAAACCAGGATGAGAGCCGGAAAACAGCACCCCCCGTTCACGAGCCGGTAAAAAAGCCGGCCCCCCCGGTTCAGCCCCCAACGCCCCCCACACCAAAAACACCCCAGAAACCTGCAGCAGGTTCCTCTCTCTTCCACCGCCCTGCACCCCCGGCTGCGCCTCCTGCTCCTCCTGCAGCACCGGAATCCCGAACAGCCAGGCCGGCGGCTTCCGTATCCCCATCACGACCAGCGATGCCCGCTCCCCCGTCAATGCCCCAGTCATCCACTCCCCCCGCTGAGGTGAAAGGTCCGGAAACCGGCGATGCGGGTGGTGACGGGCAGGCCCAGGGCAGCAGTTTTGATAAGGATATTGATACCTTCGATACCATGGACCTTGATAACGTTACTGACAAGATCCGTAACGACTGCAAGACGATGATCAAACAGCTCCATCTGGAACATCTGATGGAACGCTGAGTACTTTTCAGTAAGGATTTGTTGAAATGACCCCTGCAGTCACCGAACCTCCCCTTCTTTACGGACTGATTGCCGGGATCGTTGTCGCTTTTGGAATACTTGTTGTTGTGCTTTACCGGAAATGGTATACCCGGACAACCGTTACAGGTGAGAATATCTCCCAGATGAAAGCCGGACGTCTTGCATACCAGCCGGAAGCCCGCCCGATACCGGCAATCCAGCCGTCGGCAATCCCCCGCCCGGTCGTTCAGAAAAGCCCGGGACTGCCCAAACCCAAGGATGTCAGCATCCTGAACGGGAGGAATGATATCTCAGAGAGCATGCTGGCCCTTGTTGACAAATACTCTCTTAAGAATTTCACTATCGCCACATCCGATGGCCTGGTCTTTGCATCGGCCGGGAGTGATTCTGCTCCGGTCGATGCAGCACGGTACAGCGAGATCTTTCAAAACGATCCGCTCTCTGAGACGCCCGGCGTGGTTCTTGCCGGTATCCGCCATAAAGGCTCCGACCTTGTCCTGATTATCAGCACACCACTGCCGGTTCCGGAACCGATCATGCAGGAGATTGAAAACGATACAAAAGATATTTTAAACTGGTGGGTATAAAACGATATGAAGAAATCCACTAATCTTATATAAATACAATAGAGATTCTTATTACCAAAAAGGTGTCCAATGGTCAAAGTCTACACGATCGCATCAGGAAAAGGTGGTACCGGCAAGACCACCGTTTCCGTGAATCTTGGAACAATGCTTGCCCAGCTTGGCAAAGAGACCTATCTAATGGACGCCGATATCGGTATGGCAAACGTTGGTCTTGTTCTCGGGCTTCAGGACGCACCAGTCACCCTTCATGAAATCCTTGCCGGGAAGGGTAACATCAATGATGCGATCTATGAAGGACCGGCTGGCCTCAAGGTCATCCCGAGTGGCATCTCCCTCCAGGGATTCCAGCAGGCCGACCCGGACCGGATCCGCGATGTCATGGGTGAACTGGTCAAGCGCTGTGAATTCCTGCTCATTGATGCACCTGCCGGCATCAGCAAGGACGGCGTTGTCCCGCTTGCCGTTGCCGATGAAGTTATCCTTGTTGTCAATCCCGAACTCTCCTCAATCGTGGACGCCCTCAAGACCAAGATCCTGACCGAAGTTGTGGGCGGCCATGTCCTCGGATCGATCATCAACCGGGTCGATCAGGACAAGACCGACATCATCACCAAGAAGATGGAGAAAGTCCTTGGTGTGAAGGTCATCGGTATTATCCCGGAAGACACCAATGTGCGCCGGGCCTCATCAGCCAAGACCCCGATCGTGGTCAAATTCCCGACATCCCCTGCATCCAAGGCGATCAAGCGGATTGCCTCTGACCTTGTGGGGGTTGCCTACAAGGAAGAGAAGACCGTTGAAGTCAAGGAGAGTTTCATCGACCGCTTCAGCAAAGCACTCTTCAAGAAGAAGTCCGAGATGTGACAGCGCTACCCGCGCTTCGTTTTCTTTTTTATTCTCATTTTCGGGATTTGCATCTGTCGCGACGACAGAGACGTATTTTCAGGTACAATGGGATAAAAAAAAGAGAGGAGCATGCGATGGCACAGAAGATACCCGCGTGCCCGGTTATTCGTTAAGCCAGCTCAGGTCGTTCAGCTCGTCGATCCGGGTCAGGTCCACATTCAGCGCTGCAGCTTCGGCAGCGCCTACTACCACATGGCCGTGATTGCTGCATATCTGAGTGCGGGCTGCCTGGGGACCGTTCTTTCCCAGTTCGCCGGAAATTGCCGAAGCGTGCTCGCGGTAGAGCACTGCGTCGCGGAATGCCCCGTCAACCCCATCGGCAAACATGGTGTCAAACGCATTCCGGCAGCTCATCTGGTTCTCGAATTCGGAAGGGATACGGTTTCCGTCCAGAATCGACCGGGTTATCGTATTGAGTTTTCCGGTAATGAGACTTACGAGCATATCGGTGTCGTGACGCCCGCCGGATGAGAGGAACAGGATATTGAAATCATCGGTATAGATCCACTGGACCTCCCCCCCGGGGATCTTTTTCTGAAGTCGCTCGGTAATCGTCCAGCCACCGCGACGGATCCGGAACTTCAGGATATGCCAGTCCGGCTTCCGGTGGGCAATGACCGGTACGATACTCTTGAAAACAGCGATTTTCTTCCCATTCCGGCGCGATTCATCGATCTCGACCTCAAAATACCGGGTCACCGGGAACGGGGGTACACGGGTACGGTTCTCGAAAAGGTCATCGGTCACTTCGATCTGCTGGATCTCAATTCCGGTTCCCACATCAATAAGATACGAATGGCACCGCTGGCGCCAGCCTGTCCTCATGGTTTTATGGAATACGACACCGGTCACGCTATCAACTCAAGCCTACAACTGTTTCCTGATTATGTGCCCCCCCGAAAGAAAAATCCGGAACACATGAGGGGACTCTTCTCATTCAGGTTAGCTTTCGATTTATTTATATATATTTATCGGGAAGCAGCTCGTCGGGAAAAAGAGAGAAGTACGTTTTTTTAGGGTTTCTTTGCAGACATCCGGATCTGGTCGAGCGTCTTCTCCCGGATATGCATGAAGACTCCGATCAGTTCGTGGTTGTCATCCTTGACCGGCCGGATAACAGCACTGACTTTCTTGCTCTTGTTGGACCGGGTAACAATCGCGGTATTAAAGTCATGGGAGACAACAAGCATCTGCTTGACCACTTCCGGCACGGGATCGGGAAGCTGTTCGCCGGTCATATCATTGATGAGCATCATGGTATCACGCCAGTGATGCATCAGGATTGATTTCTCGGGCAGGTCGAGGAACCGCGGGGTATACGGGTTGAAGAAGATGATCCTTCCCCTGGTGTCCATGATGATGATGAGGTCCAGCGCCGCCATCAGCTTCTTGGGCTCACCGACCGGGTACAGGTCGAGATATTTCTTGCGCATATTGTGATTATAGAGTGCAAGCTCGACATTGGAGTTCAGGTCCTTGTCGGTGAATGGTTTGAGGATATAACCGAGCGGCTGGGCATGTTTTGCCCGCTCCAGAAGCCCGTCATCGCACAAAGCAGTCAGGAAGACGATGGGATAGTGGAAGAGCTGGAAAATATACGTGGCGGCAGCAACACCATCCATACTACCATTGAGGCTGATGTCCATCAGGATGAGATCCGGTTCCAGTTCTGCCGCCTTGATGATCGACTCTTCCCCGGATCCCACCCTTCCGACTACCGCATATCCCCGCTTCTCAAGCATGGTAGTGATGAGGTTACAGATTATCTCATCATCCTCAACGATCAGTATGCGGGGGATTGGTGGCATGGGTCTCCGGTGTGATAGTATGGAGTAGGCAGAAATAATATTTAAAAAATAGGTTATTCTTTCTTGTTGGTGATCGTGAAGACGCAGTTCTCGTCGCCTTTGGACTTACACTTGACCTCTTTTGCATCAACCCGGATGCCGAAAGCCCCTTCAATGATTCCGGCGAGCAGTCCGGCTGTGCAGTAACAGACAGGCTTACCGATGTTCCCGAAAGACTCGGACTCTACGGTATGGGAGAGGGTGATCGTCTTTGTCTTGGTCTTCTCGTCCCACTCCTCCTTGACAAAGTTGAACCACCCCATCTGGGAATAGAAGGCAAATGCCATATCAGAGAGGGTCTTTGGGTTGGTCTTTTTCAGGGCCTCTTCCTTACCGGAAATACTGTCTTCAGGAGTTCCGACAAAAAGGATACCGATGGTCTCTCCTTTGGCGCTCCTGATTGGCTCATACGCTACAACAAACGGTTTGCCAACCACATCTGCGGTGCCATAATAGGTCTGCCCCCTGGTGATCACGGTGTCATAGACAATATGGGAAATCTCGGTTCCAATAGCCCGCTTGCCATCAGCACCCACAACGTTCGTGGATACACGGATTGCCTTATTTCCGATTTTCTGGAAGACGGTGGCCTTGCTGCCCGCCTCCTTTTCAATGGAATCAACAACCTCGAAGTTGTTGTTGACGACATGGCTTCCAAAAGCAATCTGGTCCCCGGAGATCGAAGGGGCCCCGAATGCTTCGAAACGGCTGCGCAGCAGGTGAAGATCCTTGTCAAGTTTGGTCCTGGAGAGGTCGAAGTAGATACTCATCTTCTTGTAGTGCTCCACGTTCTCCTTTCCCATGTCCTTGTATGCACGGTAGTTGACCCCGCTTGCCGGTGCTTCTCCCATAGTCTTTTTCAGGGACTGGGTCATGGACGTGAAGATGAACCGGGGCATCATGACGACCGGCTCGTCCATCAGCACGATCTTGCCTTCAAGGGGCTTGTGCTCGATGAACTCGGTGATGGCTGAGTCGCCCTTGACGACTGCTTCGGCCTTGAACTTCCAGCTCGGGGAGACCTGATCTGCCTGGAACGTGCAGTATTCGTCGCCCTTTGCATGGCAGGTCTTCTCGAGGCAGTACCACGTCTTGCCGGTCACTGATGTGAGAACTCCCTCAATCCAGCCCTGATGGATACCACACACTGCCAGGTTCCAGTCCTTGAGAATCTCCGATTCGAAGGTGTGTTTGGTCCTGAGGATGATCCGCTTTTCAGAAGCTTCAACAAGCTCGAACGGGGCACCCCACCCCTGCTGGTGCTGGAGCTTGAATACGAGCATCAGGAACTCGTGGGGCTTGAGATCCATCCCGAGTTTCTTCAGCAGGTTGTTTAAACCGACGGACCCTGCTCCAACAGAACGATAGAGTTTGCGCACAGCTTTGACAGCGAGCTTCTTGTTGAGGTTTGCCTCGTACATCTCGTACACGGCTTTAACCATATAATTCGGGTTACTGGCTGTTTTTACGCCGAACACCGAATAGGACCCGGCAAGTGGATCCAGCTCGATATACGGGGCAATAGTCTTGTCCCCCTTTATCAGAGCCTCGAAGTCTTCACGTCCTATCTTCATAAAGGATTGATCTGTATTCATCCAATTAAAGGGTTTCGTCTTTGCTGTCTGGTAAAAAAAGGACGAAATTGAGAAAATATCTCAAAAAAGAGGGCGGGAAATGCGATTCAGAGCTCGAGGATAAACTTTTGGTTCTGATCAGTAAAAGTAACCCTGCGGGTCGTGATCATCCCGCCCCGGTCCTGGAGGACACAATCATACGTTGCATGTTCAACCCGGAAACTGACACTGCCATCATTGGTGGTGATGTCGCTGCCGACGATCTTATTCTCCTTGCGGATCGAGACCCGGATACCATTCTGGGGTTGCTGGTTTTGGCTCACGGTCAGGGTGAGGTTACCCATCCCGGAACTCTTCTTCCCGAACTCGGGGAGATCAACCGTTGTCGTTGTCCGGAAGTGGGACTTGTCAAAGACCCGGCAGCCCATCACCAGGGTATCGACAATATCTTTCTGCACCTCATGGAGCGAAAAGGTCTCCCTGCCGGTGATATGCATAACTGCCTTGTCACCGAACAACTCCCCCTTTTCATCGATGAAGATGGCTCCCTCAGTCTCACCGTTCACGATTGCAAGGTACAACTGCCTCTCCCCGTCATCTGAAATGGCAATGCCCGTCCTGCTGTCTGCTTTTGCCTGACGAAAGAGATCGGGAGTGAGATACTTTCCGCAAACCGGAGAACTGGTAAGAATTGTCCTGAGCATTTCCTGGATCTTCATGAGATGCGTCCTTCCTGACGGAAGATCCTGTTCGCGGGGTGCAACGTCAGGATCCCGTATTCACCTAACCTATGAAACCCCTTTTAATATATACTTAAGGCAGGGCCGTTCTTATCGTCATGCATAAGTCCTTGAAGCATCCAATGTATGGAGCAGCATACTATGGAGACATTCTGGCCCCTCGTCCTGTCAGCTCTCGTCGTCCTTGTCACCCTCCTGTATACTTCGTGGCTCGACATCAGGGACCGGAGGGTTCCGTTCGTCCACTGGCTGCCGATGGTTGTTGTCGGCGGTGCCTGCACCAGCTGGCTGCTCTGGCAGACAACCGGCAATGCCAGCCTCGTCACGGGATACCTTGCACTCCTCGTAAGTTTCCTCTACTCGGACTATCTCGATAACCGGGGACGTACCGACTCCCTGTACCTGACCGGATATTACCGGAAACAGAACATCGGCATCTTCCTTGCTGTTGCCCTGCTCCTCCCGGCCCTGTCCTGGTTCATTCTCCTGCCGTCCATCAGCCTCCAGCTCGTTCCCTGGTATGCCATGTATGCCGGGATCCTCTCCCTTGTTTCATACATGGAATACCGGGGCCGGTTTGATGAAAACCCGAAGAGCAGACAGAAGCGGGACACGGTCGCGGACTCTGTCGGGCGCTGGTACTTTGTCCTGATCATCCTCGTATTTGCCATCGTCTCGACTACCCTGTTCTTCTCCGCATCCAGCTGGGGCACATCTGCGACAGTCGTCCTCTTCCTCTCCATCTTCTGCGGGATCTTCTACACGTTCGGACGGATGCACCTCTTCGGGGGAGCGGATGCCTGGGCAATGGTCTTCATCGCCTTTGCCGTACCGGTATTCCCGTTCGAGCCGATCCTCGGCACGCCCCCGCTCGGGTTCCTTGCCTTCTCGGTCCTGGTGAATGCACTGATCCTCAACCTGGCAACGCCGCTGTGCATCTTCATCGTCAACGTCCTGCGCGGAAACCGTGCGCCGCTGATGTATCTCTTCTTCGGTTTCCCGGTGAAGGGAGACGAGATCCAGAAGGAGTGGGGATTTGTGATGGAGGACTTCAGCGAGAAGAATGGGGTAATATCCCGGCGGTTCATCGGGTTCTGGGACGCGATCCGGCGCATGTACGCCGGCGCTGACCGGATCTACACCAAGGACCTTCGGGAACACCCTGATGAGTATCAAGAGGAACTTTCCCTGTATCGCCGGGCAGGGAGGGTCTGGATATCCTATGCCGTGCCGTTCATCATCCCGATCACTGCCGGGTTCGTGACTGCACTCCTTTTTGGGGATATCCTCCTTGCGGTTATGACCACCATTTTCTAAAGAACTGATACCATGCTGAACCTGAAATTCGACAACGGGCTCATCCCGGTGATTGTCCAGGATGAGAAGACACGCGAAGTACTGATGATGGCCTATGCGAACGACGAAGCGGTCCGGCTGACGCAGGAGACCGGTTTTGCCCACTATTACAGCAGGAGCAGGAAGAAACTCTGGAAGAAAGGCGAGGAGAGCGGGCACTTCCAGAAGGTTTTGCGGATCCTCACGGACTGCGATGAAGACTGCCTCATCTACGAAGTGATACAGACCGGTGCCGCCTGCCACACGGGATACATGTCCTGCTTCTACCGGACGCTCAGCGGGGACATTGTCGGCACTAAGGTGTTCGACCCGGAGAAGGTATACCACAAGAGATAATCCTCCCCAAAATCCCCGGTTTTCGCATAAAAAAGGGCAATGTTTATCTTCTGCCGGGTGAACGCCCATGCATGAGCAGTTCCCGGTACTCCCTGGCACTCCTTTTTTTCCTCATCACATGCAGCCTTCTCCCTGCAGCTGCGGCAGGCCAGTCCGGCCTTATCCCGCCGGCCGACCTTGAATACCGGGGAGCATTCCGCCTTCCCCAGGATGGCAATGACTGGACTTACGGGGCAACAGGACTCACCTATTATCCCGGTAGCGACACGGGGGGTTCTGCTGACGGATATCCCGGATCGCTCTATGGCATGGGAAACGACCAGCGGTGCGAGGTCTCCGAGATAAGCATCCCTGCGCCGGTCATCTCCCCGCACAAGAATATCGCGGACCTGAACACCGCAGCAACCATCCAGCCGTTTGCCCCCATCCTCCGGGGCGTCTTTGTCCCTGCTGATGACGGGCTCCCGCAGCGGGCCGACATCGCCTACCTCCCGGCACAGCAGGGCCAGTCTTCCGGAAAACTCTACATCACCTGGGGCGAGCACTACCAGTACGAGCAGGTGCCCTCCCATGCGTGGAGCGAACTGACCCTGTCCGACCCCCGGGTCCAGGGCCCCTGGTACCTTGCCGGGTACGAGAACTATGCAACCGATGATTACCTCTTCGAGATCCCCGAAGAGTGGACGAAGGCCAGCACTCCTGGTCTCCGCCTCGCAACCGGCCGGTTCCGGGACGGGAGCCTCGGGGGCAGTGGCCCCGCGCTCTTTGCATTCGCACCCTGGCTTGACGGGAATCCCCCGGCGAGGAATGCAAGGCTTTCGCATGTAACACCCCTCCTGCTGTACGGGAAAGGCTATGAAGAGGACGGGCGGGACCGCGTCATGCAGGGCTACACGAGCGCCGATGAATGGTCCGGGGGAGCATGGCTTACTGCGGGCGATCGCTCTGCGGTCATCTTTGCCGGGACCAAGGGCAGGGGAAAATTCTGGTATGGATTCTCCAACGGGGTTGTCTGGCCGGACAACCCGCCCTTCCCTGACTTTCCCCCGGCACCGCATAATGAACGGGGCTGGTGGGCAGAGTCCTTTGAAGGAGTCCTGTACTTCTACAACCCGGACGACCTTGCCAAAGTTGCCGCCGGCACCATGGCTGCCCACGAGCCCCAGCCCTACGCGGAACTGAGTCTTGAACCATATCTCTGGCATATCACCGAGCGGTGGCAGAAGATGCATGTTGGCGCTGTTGCATACGACCGGGAACGGGGTATCCTCTACATCGCGGAACCCTTTGCTGACGGAGAGCAACCGATCATCCATGTATTTGCACTCAGGCCAAACGCATCCGCCGGGAGTACGGAACAGGCGCCAGGTATCTCATCCGGCACTATGACGCGTACGTCAACCGCTGCTGAAACCGGTTCGCCGGGTACTGGCAGCATGCTTCCGTCAGCTACTGCCATTCCTCCGACACGACAGACACCGGGTTTTATGCATGCCACTTGTGCAGCCCTTGCCCTCACGGTGATTATCAGAATAATCCGGTCCCGTCCTCTTTTTTAACACCCCGCCGGCAGCCGGCTGCACCGGCCGCAACCGCCCCGGGTACATAAACCTTCTAAATAATGGAGACCGATACCGGTATGTGCTGGAACTGAAAAAGAGACGCCGGGGGATAACACCGGTAAAATTCGGCATTGCAGTTGTTTTTATCATCATCTTCTGGCTCCTGCTCCAGTTCACCATCCAGTCTCTCATGGACACGGTCTATTTCAGGTTCCTGCTCCTCTGCTTCCTCGGGTTCGGGTTCCTGGCCATATCCTATATGCTCAGGTTTGCCTGATGCACCGTGTTCGTGGCCTTCATCCTCCGCGGAGCGGATCAGGACATCCCGTCATGCCCGCACAGGACCTGCTGGAGCGGGTTTCCCTCATGCACGGTCGGTCCTGGCTCTGCCTGCCGGACCGCTGCCCCGCGTGTTTTTTTCAGGAGATCGAGGATGCAGAAGAACGCTGCTGCCTCAACCGGATCCTGGAAATGCACCAGCTGGGCATCGGTCACCTGTTCGAGCACGTCCGTCAGGTGCCTCCCGTACTCCTGCTCATGGATCTTCAATGCCCGGGTGGTCTTCTTCCACCGCAGGATAACCCCGTCAAGTTCCATCCGTCGCATACATTCACCGGGATACACGGGATCCTGGTACCTGATGAGGATAGGGGTAACGGGGGGTGAAAGTGATAGTGGTGCTGGATGATCCTGCCATCGCCCGACATAAAAAAACCATACAGGGTCCGTGCATGACTGGAGGGTGCTGAAACAGACCTCCCCAGACGGCCCGGGCAGACAGGGTCATCTTATTACTGCCCGGAAGGCATACGACTAAGCAGATATGCCGGGAAGACCAGAAACGGGCCGGGCTGCCGCGGATACTACGGGGACAGGGAATCCGCGGGATACTGCATTTACCGGCTTAGAGGCTGCCCTCATCCTCATCGCGTTCGTCGTGGTTGCAGCAGTCTTCTCCTATACAGTGCTGAACACCGGCTTCATGGTCACCCAGAAGAGCCAGAGCGTGATTTTCCGGGCTGTCGAGCAGAGCACATCAACGCTTGAGATCCCGGGCACTATCTATGGCATCGGGGACGAGAGTTCAACAACGGAGATCTACAAGATCAACTTCTCCTGCGGTATCCCGCTCTCGGGTTCTCCGGTGGACTTTGAAAAAATCGTCCTGACCTACAGCAATTCATCATGGCTGGAGACACTCGACCGCGATCCGGCCACATTCAACCCGTCCGGGTGCGTGAAAGGATCCGGTACCTGGGCGGTTTACCGGAAAACACCGGATATTGGAAGCACTGACAACCAGCTGGATCCCGGCGAGCACTTTTCGATCTCTGCCTGCCCGTCGCAGCCGATTCTTGGTGACCGGTCATTCACCCTGGAAGTCAAACCCGCAATCGGCGTTGCACTGAGCATCACCCGTACCGTCCCGGGCGAAGTAAAACCGGTCAACAGCCTCCACTGAACCGCTGTGGTCTTGTTTCCCGCATTATGAACGGGTGCGGGGATGGTTACCCGGCACGAGACCGGGTTCATACCATGGATCAGCCCCCGGACCGTTGTCCCGGCATGCTATTGCCATCCCCGGCGCAGATGCCCGTTCTGGCATGGTATCCCGCCGGGAATGGAAAAAATTCAGTTCACCGGATTGCACCGGCATCAATGGTCCAGGTTGTATGGTAATCCGGTATGTCCGATACCGGGACATCATCGGCAAACTTCTCCATGAAGTAGACATCGAGAACCGCACCCTTCTTCAGGGTCTCGAGGTCGCGGTCGGAACGGATGTTCACATAGTCGCGGGCCATGTCGGTCTGATTATGCTGGAGGACAGCGGGCCTTGCCCCATTGCCGCCGTGGGAGATCCCGATGCCCCCGTAGGTCTTGCCGTTCATATCGGTCAGCTTGGAGAACCAGACCAGCTGGACTGGTTTTTCCCCGGTATTTTTTGCAGCAACATAGATGGTGAGTTCCTGATCGCCATTCTCCTGCACTTCGCCAATCTCGAAGCTGTCGATCCAGACCTCAACGGTAGTGTTGCCGGTGTTATGCACGGTATGACCATCCATCGGGAGGGCTTTGCCGGAGACCAGCGGGCCTGACGACGACGGGAGGGTGATGCCGCTGCCGGAGGGGCTGCTGCCGGCCGGGGACTGCGATACACAACCGGAGAGAATGACCATGGCTGCCACAATGAGTATGATACGAGTATATTTCATGGACCTGCCTCGCTCTGCAATGGGAGTACTAGATTCTGTTGCACCCGGCACAAAAGGATAGTGGCTGGAGACCGGGCCGGGCACCCCGGTCATGCATAGATTGTATCGAGGATGGTCCGCTGGTACCCGCTGCTGAACGTTGCAGTAACAACAACATGGTCGGTGCCCTTGTGTCCCGGAAACGAACCACCTACACCGAGCTGGTGCGGCAGCGTGCCGGCAGGCTGGTCGTTTATAAAGATATTAAGCTCTTTGACATCCTGCAGGCTGCAGCTGGATGCAGAGACCCGGAGCAGGATTGAACTGGCAGCCGTCTTCTGCCCGGTTATGGCAATGGTGCATGCCGGGGGCGTGGGCGAAGGCGTGAGGCCGGGGCCGGGCAGGGATACCGGTACTGACGGGGGATTCCCCGGAATATGAAATACAAAGACCGCAAGCAGCACGACCGCCACGACAAAACCTGCGATAACAAGATAGGTCCTGATACCCCTTCCCTCGTCAAGCGGGGCTTTGCAGACCGGGCAGATCTCCCATGCACCGGTCACCATGGTGCCGCATTTATTACACCGGCGCTGTTCACCCCGCGGCTTGACAGGTGCGGCATTCTCATCAGTGGCTGTGAAAGAATGCCCGCAGTACGGGCAGGTCGTCTGGGATGCCGATGTATTGTTGTGGCAGACCGGGCAGCGTTTGAGATCAAGCATAACGGGCTCTGTCATAAGAGATGGTCTGACTGCTATTTGAAGTTCATGAAATTGTCCGGGCATGAGGCTGCTGCCGGGAGACGGACGGTGAGGTCTGAAAGGGAATACCTTTAACACCGATTCATTCCGTACTGAAGAATAGATGAGGATCTCCGGTCTTGTCTCCCTTCTTCTGCTCGCCTCCCTTATCGCCGCAGCCGGGTGCAGTGCATCGCAACCGCACCAGGGCGGATCCGTGCCATCTTCCCCCCACGCTGGAGAACCGACGCTTACGACATCCGCACCAGTATCTCCTGCAATGACGGCACCTGCACTGCCGGAAGGTACGACACTGGTCCCGGTCGTGCCGGCACCTACGTGGATCCAGCACTCAACTGCGGAAAACTCTGCCGATGACCCCTTCATCCAGGTTCTCCAGTTTACCCCGGAATACCTCCCGTTCCGGATCCCCGACTGTGGCATGCGTGCAGCATTCCCCCAGGCAGCAACCGACAAACGGTACGGGATCAGCCAGCCGGAGCCGAAACTGCTCGCCATCACTCCTGCACAGATGAAGGCGTTCATGAACGCGTTTGCCCAGGATGCAGAAGGCGATCCCAACCGGATCGGCGGCAGTGCCTGCGAGGGTTTGGTTGTGACCCCGACATGGAACGTTGTCCGGATCGATGCAACCCTGATCCCGCGGAATGCCCGGCCGGCAGACTATGATATCGGTATCAATGTCCGGTCTAAGGGAAAGATCGCAGACCAGCTGACCCTTGCACGGCCGTTCATTCTCGACCAGCCGGTAATACTCGAGCTGTATATCCCCCTGAAGACCGAAGAGACCGATGCGTTCGACAGCGTGGAGCTGGTCTTTGCAAAACGGCCGGTCTCACCGGAATAAAAGACAATATTTATAGTTCCCCGGCCCGACGATACACGTATGCACAGGATGGGAATTGCGCTTCTTTTGCTCATAACACTCATCGCAGCCATTGTTCCCGGCTGCACATCCCCCGCTCCACCGCAGGATGCGCCGGCCGCCACGGCTCTTGGAGATACCGCCACACCGCTGGAGACAGAGACGGCAACGGGGGAATCTTCCCCGGCCGCTGCGAGTGAAGAGCAGGCAGCCACTCCTGCGGTCTCCGAAACGCCGGCAGCGGAAGCCGTAAACGGGACTGCAGAACCTGCAGCGGGAGACACCCCGGCACCAATAATAGCCGTGCCTTCTGTCGTGCAGGCCGTTCCGGCAGTGACAGTAACCAAAGCCGCAGCGGACCCGGAGGATCTCGCGCAGATCGTCTTCCTGCGATATTCCGACAGCGACTTCACGCTCGACTACCCGTCGACCTGGACGGTCGAACACTCATCGTATGTCTCCTCCATCTGCACCAGCACGGCAACGAACCGGTGTTACGAGAAGGAAGTCAGGGAGACAGGCCCGTTCGATTTCAACGAGTATGCGTTCCTGAAAAAACCCACCCGGATCGTGACATTCACGAGCGCTGACAAAACGCAGAAGATTGTATCCTTTGTCGCCGATTTCCGGGAAGGCATGAGCAACAACCTCCAGCTCGATCCAACCCTCGAGTGGTGCAAGGAGCGGGTTGTCACCAGCTACCCGGATGTTTCGGGATCGGCGGTTGGCGATTACCAGTACTCGGCGACCGGCAATACAAGGACCTCAATTCATACGGTCATGACCGCGCCCGGTTCATCAGTATATCCCCTGGCATACACGATGAAGAACATCGTTACCACCCACCGAACCGCTGAGTTTGCCTTCATCTCTGATGTGGATAATATCCAGAAATACCGGTATCTCCGGGACCGGATGATCGGATCGATACAGGTAGAGGATTGATCCCGGGTTGCTGCCGCAGGGAGCTGGCCGGAACCCGGGCAGAACCTGTCATGGCAGGCACTCTCTTCAACTCAGGCCGATCCGTTTCCGCACCAGCGTCATCAGCTCGCCCAGGTCATGGCACTGCCGTATCTCATCTGCACTGATGACGAGCGTAAACCCGGTTCCCTGTTTGAGCAGCACCACCGGGAAGGCCAGCGGCTGCTGCCCGAATTTTGCGAAGAACTCGTTCTTGTCCATGGACTGCGACGGGATACCAAGATCTTTCAAGAACCGTTTCCATTCCTTCTTCATGCCCACCGGGCTGTGGGTGAGCGCGCTGAGGTGGCAGATCTCCCTTCCCTCGCCCGACACGGCGGAGGTCGAATAATCATGGAGGGACTGGAGCACCCCGCTGTCGATATTGTACAGGAACAGGAGGGCATTGGTTTCCATGATGGTGCGTCTCACCTTCCCGGGACTTATAGATTGGGATGATCCCCCGGTCCTGCCGGCTCATGGCATGCCGCTTGCGGGATTGCCGGCATCCGCGTCCCGGGCTTTCCCTGCAAAGAAGACCGCTGCTAGGCTGAGGAGCGCCGCGAGCAGGAACGCTGCATGGAACCCGGCAGCGATCTGGGGCATCGGGACCGTAAACGGGTCATGATGGTACAATGCTGCCGCTTCGCCGGCCAGCAGGGTCTCGGAGAAGGCGATCTGGAAGACCACGATCCCCAGGATGATGCCGGTGTTGCCAAGGGCCTTCATGATGCCGGATGCCTCCCCTTTCATGTGCCCCGGGCTGTGATCCAGGATCAGTTTGGTATTGGGGACCAGGAAGACCCCGCGGGCAAGGCCGAGGAATAACAGGGCGATGACCACCGCAGCGGGTGCCAGCTCTGCCGTGAATGCGAAGAAGACGAGATACGCGGCAGCCGCACCCAGTGCCCCGATGACACTCAGCACCCGGGCGCTGTACCGGTCGGTGAGCGCCCCCACGCCGGGACAGGTGAGGAGCATCGCCGCCCCGGGCACGATGATGACGATGCTCGTAAGTTCATACGACCACCCGAGCACCAGGTGAAGGTAGAACGGGAAGAGGAAGACCGGGCCATTGAAGACCATCTTCAGGAGCACGTACGCGATGTTGGCGCTGGCGAAATGCCGGTTCTTAAAGAGCGCGATCTCGAACGCGGGATCGTCGACCGCACTCTCGTACACGATGGCAAGAGTCCAGAACGCAACCGTGGCCAGGGCAAAACCAGCCGTGATCCGGTCGGTCAGCGAGAAGACATGCACCGAACTGATCGCAAGGACGAGGGTGACGCTCGCGCAGGAGAAGAGCACCGCGCCGGGGAGGTCGAAGGTTCTCCCGTTCTGCGGCTCTTCAGTTCCGGGCAGCAGGAACCACCCTGCAAGGAGGATGACGATCCCGACCGGGATGTTGGCAAAGAAGATCCACTCCCAGCCAAGGGTATCGGTCATCGCCCGCCCGAATGACGGCCCCATGATGACACCGAGCACCGCTGCACCGGATACGTACGCAAGTCCCCGCCCGTGCCAGTCCGGCGGGAGATGCCGCATCACGAAGGCCGGGCCGACCGCGGTGATCATGGCAGCACCCGTTGCCTGGATGATGCGGAAGACGATGAGCTCGTTGAGCGTATCGGACATCCCGCAGAGGAACGATCCGATCACAAATACCCCCGTGCCGGCCAGGAAGACCCGGCGGTATCCCCAGATATCGCCCAGTTTCCCGAAGAAGAGGAAGAGCCCCGACAGGACCAGGAGGTAGACGATGACGGATGCGGATGCAGCGCCGGTTCCCGTATGGATGTCCGCGGCAATCTCTGTAAGGGAGACGTTGATGCTGCTGACTGCAAGAGAACTGATCAGGGCACCAAGGGACATCAGGGCGGTACTGGCCGCCATCCGTCGCCCGGAGATCCACCGGCCCGGTACTGCATCCATCCACCAGATGGTACCGGTGCCGGCTATTTGAGCCTTTCATTATTGATCCGGGCCGACTCCGGCATACAGGCACCGCCGGGGATGGAAACACAATCCATTTGTACAGGAAACCAACAAGGTACCGGTCAGATGGCACACGGGCGATTCACCGGCAGGGATCAAGCGATCATCGTCTTCTGCTGCGCCCTGCTCGTCCTTGCCGGTTTTCTTCTCATGACCGGGTATTCCGCCCAGGCTGACGAGAAGAAGCACAATATCCAGATCCATCTCCAGAAGGCGGCCGGCCGGATGGCGGGGCAGATCAATGGCGACGGGCTCCGCTCCCTGAGATCAGGGGATGAGGGGACCCCGCTGTACAATTCGTTTGCCCGTGCCCTTTACGAGGGAAGGAAGAATGACACCTACCTGGTTACCGCATACCTGCTCCGGATCGATAACGATACGATCTCGTATATTGTCCATGATGCATACCTCGCCCACGGGCTGGATCCCTATGTTGTCAGGACCGGCGAACAGGTTACCGAGGATTTGGATGTTATCCGGAATGCATCCGTCTCGGGGCCGGTCTATTCTCCAAATATCTACACCTCAAAATGGGGTTCGTACATCTCCGGGTATGCCCCGGTACGGGATTCCCATGGAACGGTCGTTGGCGTCCTTGGAGTGGACGAGACCGCAGAGACCGTTTTCAGCTACATGACCTACAAGTTTTACAACCTGATCGAAGTGTCATAAAAATCCCGGTGAATCCATGCGCGTCTTCCTGTCCTGCGTTACCTTAACCCACGGGTCCGATGAAGAGACCTAAATCCCCAGCGCTCTCCTGAGGGCCCGCAGCTGGACGCCGGCTGCGATAATCAGGAACCCGATCGTGGAGGTGATATAGCCGGCAAACGGGAAGGTCACATGGCGGCCGGACCGGTTATCTGCCGCAATACCAAAGCCCCAGATAACAATGGCGATACCGATGAGAATGATGACGACCTGGACTGCAACTTCAAGCCCGAAAGCGACTTTCTCACCGGTCGAGAGGACCGGCTGCGGGGGCGGCGGGGGCGGCGGCGGGATATTCGTGCAGGCATGATTCTCCGGTTTTGCGTGCTGCCGGCAGAAGACCCGCCCGCAGTACCGGCAGCGGACCGGGTGGTCGAAGAGGTTCTTCCCGCAGGTGTCGCACGGGGCGGTGTACTCGATGATATCCAGGTTGCGGTGGTCGAAGGAGATCCCGAACTCCTGTAAGGGTGAGTCCTCCATCTGCCGGTTGCCATACTCATGATCCTCGAGTCGTTTCCCGCATTCCGTGCAGAACGCCATTTCCCGGTCTCCGTTCCGTGCACCGTGTGCCGGTCTGCTGATTATAACGGTCTCTCATCCCGGAGTATAAATTGCTGTCCATGCCCGGAATTCGGTTACCGGATACCCGGGGATTCCCCGGCATTGTCAAGAGGAGAAAATACAAGAGAGCAGGCGACAATACAGTTACCAGTTCGAATCACTGATGCCGTGCCGGTTTACGAGGGGAATTCCCCCTCGCGGAACGGGAGGGGTGCCATGAGATTTTTCCGGAACGCAGGGACCTGTATTATCATCACGATCATGCTCCTCCTCGTACCGTTGGCACTGGCCGCTTCAGCGGAAGAACCTCTGACCGCCACCCCGACACCGGAAACGGAAATACCAGTCACACGGGAGGCATCACCGGCAGCCACCACGGCGATCCCCAATGCAACGGAACCGGAAGGCACCCCCGCGGTCACCATGACAGCGGTGGCTGAAACAACCACGGCCCCAACGACCCCGGTTATTCCGGATACTACCATAATCCCTGGCGTGACAGGCACCCTTCATCGGGTTTCTGCCTCCGCCACTCAGGCTGTCACAGGGAATACCTGTCCTTCCTGCAGCGGGGAGCGGGAATATCCCCTGATGCATCTCTCGCAATCCGATTTCGATGCAAAGAAGCAGGAGATGGCAACCGGACTCTCGTACTCCGCCCCCAAGCGATCGCTCCTCCTGCGCAGTGCCGCTGCACCCACCAGCGCCAAAACCCTTGTCCAGTACCTGGATTACACCCCTTCGGAGCGCGACCAGGGGTACTGCGGCAACTGCTGGGTCTGGGCATCCACCGGGGCCCTTGAGGTCGACCATGCAGTGAAGAACGGGGTGAAAGACCGGCTCTCGGTCCAGTACTTCAACTCCAAGTATATCTACGGCCAGGGCGCGAGCTGGGCATGCTGCGGCGGGTGGGCGTCCACGTATGCATCCTGGCTCGCCACGGATGGGGCCATCATCCCGTGGTCCAATTACAATGCATCGTATGCGGACTATTATTCGCAATGTGAGCATTACCAGACCGCAATGCCGTTTGAGCTGATTTCGTACCGTCCCGACTATCACGTCAACTCGGTATCGACAACCAATGTCGCGACTTACGGAGTAACCCGGTCCGCAGCAATCGCCAATATCAAGGGTGCGCTTGACAGCAACAAGGCTGTCATATACTCCTTCTTCTACGGCACGTCGGGGTGGAACGATTTTGTCAGCTTCTGGAAGAATAATATCGAGACCGACATCTTCGATCCGGTCCCCCACGCCGGCGAGACCAATGCCGGCGGGCATGCAACGCTGATTATCGGGTACAATGACACCGATCCGGCAAACGCGTACTGGCTGGTGGTGAACAGCTGGGGCAATAATGCAGGGAGGCCGAACGGGACGTTCCGGCTGAAGATGGACATGGACTATTCAGCGGACTTCATCGATGGGTCGTACGCATACCAGCAGCACTACTTCGAGATCCTGGACTCGGACTTCGCGGTGCCGGACGCTGCTTTCAACTTCACGCCGCTCTCCGGCAAGGCCCCGCTGGCGGTCACGTTCAGGGACTATTCAACCAGCTCGCCCACCGCGTGGAACTGGAGTTTCGGCGACGGGAATTTCTCTGAAATCCAGGACCCGGTCCACACGTACCAGTACCCCGGGACCTTCACGGTCTCACTCACGGCAACCAATACGGTCGGATCGGACACCACGACTCAGGTTGACACAATAACCATTGATCCGGCTGTCATCCCATCCATCACCGGCTTTACCCCGTCTGTTTCACCGCAGAATACCACTATCGCCTTTACAATCAACGGAACAAACTTCGATCCCGCATCCGGCATGACCCGGCTCAACTTCACGAAAGGGGCCTTTAACAACGATAATTTCACGGTCAATTCCATAACCCCCACAATGATCACCGGCACGATGGATATCGGGGCCGGTGCACCGGCCGGCTCCTGGGCCGTGAATGTAACCACCGACAGCAGCAGGAAGACTGCGATAAAACCTGCCGCCATGACGGTGACTGCAACGGGCAGGCCCGCTCTTTCCGTTTTATCACCAGTCTCCGGCCCGCCGAACACGACCGTGAACTTCACGATCACCGGCACGAACTTCCAGTTCGGGGGCAGCGACCAGACACGGGTCCGGCTCTTCGAGAATGTCACGGATTCGGAGCTCGATACAACAGTCATCTCCGTAACACCCGCAAAGATCACGGGCAGCGTGGCAATTGCTGCCGGCGCTCCCCAGGGCCCCCGCTATCTCGAGGTCTTCACGGTGGACGGGGGGTCGGTGACAAAAGCTTCCGCGTTTACCGTTGCGAGCCCGAAGATCCCGACCATTGCATCATTGTCTCCCGCATCCGGGTTCCGGAACGATACCGTCCAGTACACGGTCAAAGGCACCGGGTTCCAGCCGGGCCTGACCACGGTATACTTCCGGAACCAGTCCACCGGCACAACGCTCGGGACGAGCGAGACATCGGGAGTCACCGACACGACCATCACCGGCAACCTGACGATCCCGGCCGATGCACCCGCAGGCTCGTACCGGCTCGATATCCTGACCGCGGATGCCGGGTCCGTGAGCCGGCCCAATGCCTTCCGGGTCACGGCGGCCGTAGCCCCGACGGTCTCGGCCATAACACCGGTATCCGGCGCCAAGAACAGCACGGTCGCGTTTACGTTGACCGGCACGAACTTCATGGCCGGAGGCAGGACCACAGTGAGGATCATCAATGATGCATCAGGCACTGAGCCTGCCACCACCATCTTCAGCGAGACCCCGGCAAAGATCATCGGCAGTTTTACCATCCCGGCCAATGCCCCGTCAGGCAGATACCGGCTGGAGGTGACAACGACCGATGGCGGCACGGTGAACAGGAACGATGCCTTCACCGTCAATTATCTCAGCCTTCCCGTCATCACCTCCATCGCCCCGGCCACCGGGGGACAGGGAACCGGTGTTGCTTTCACGATCAGGGGCGATAACTTCGTTGACGGCGGCACGGTCGTCCGGATGCGGAAAGCGGGGACTACCATCTCATCATCCGCCCTCTCGGTGAACACAACGCTCATTACCGGCGAGTTCCCGATCCCGGCCGGAGCCGCAACCGGTGCGTACCGGCTCGATGTCATCACCCAGCACGGCGGGTTTACCAGCAGGCAGAACGCGTTCACCGTAATGGCACCGTAATGGAGTGCGTGCACCGACCACATGGGGGGACCGGGGATCCTCTTTTCTGCAATCACCTGCGATGTATTGGGGATGTCAACCGGTTTGCGCAACCTTCTTCATCCCGTACATCCCCGGTTCCGGCATGGATGGGCCGGCATCTCTTGAGAACTATCCCGTATCGACCGTCATCATCGCAAATCTCATGACCCTGCTCATATACGCGATCGGGGCATATGTCCTCCTGCAGGTTTCGCTGGTGCTCGTCATCGCATACCTCCTCCTTATCCTGTACCTTGAATCGCGCCTCATTGCCGGGCATTGCCCGGACTGTTACTATTACGGCAGGACCTGCGCATTCGGAAAAGGCCGGCTGAGCGCGGTCTTCTGCCGGCGCGGCGATCCGTCCCGCTTCACTGCCATGCAGCTGACCGCAAAGGACCTCCTGCCGGACTTCCTCGTCTTCATGATCCCGGTAATCCTGGGATTGTACCTGCTGGTGGTCTCGTTCAGTTTCGGTATCCTTGCCGCCGTCATCGCCCTGCTCCTCCTCGGGTTTGCGGGCAATGCTGCTGTCCGCGGGAAGCTCGCCTGCCGGTTCTGCCGGCAGCGGGAGATCGGGTGCCCGGCCGAGCAGCTCTTCAACCAAAAAAGGGACACCTAGATACCGTCATCTCGGGGATTGTTACCCTCACATCTCCGCAGGAGGCCAGTTCAGCACCAGCCGCATGTCCCGGCCGGTCATCTCGGTCAGGACACCCTCGATCATCCGGGCCATGGTCTGGCGGTGCATGGCCGTCACTTCCTGGAGCGCCCGGGCATCGTCCCGCTCCGCAGAATCGGTGCGCATCTGCAACTCATGGTCCCTTCGCTCGCCGAGGAGATCCTCACGGCGTCTTTCGGGGGTGGTATGCTGCCGGGCTGCGGTCAGCGCTTGGTCGCACTTGACGCCCGTTGCCTGGTAGTCCTTGCAGAGGTTCCGCATCCCGGTGGTGAAGGCCCCGGCATCCATGAAGAGGTACCGCTCGATCTCGTCTCCCGGGACGAGCTCGCCCTTGTCGATCATCTCCAGGAGGACCGGGTACCCGTTGATGAGCGCCGAGAAGAGGATGTCACCATCCGGCACGCCGCGGGCCTCGAGGATCGCGGTGAGGTGATCGAGGACCTGTTGTGCTTCCTCGTCCCGGTTTGCAGACGCGTGCGCTGCAGCCCGCCGGGTAAGGCCGGTGAGGAGCACCGCGAGCTGTTCGTACGTGGTGCGGAGCCGGGTCCGCTCTGCTTTGAGTTGCTCAAATTCCCGGTTTTCCTGCTCGGCAAATGCTTCAGGGTCGGAATCCAGGGCGGCAAGGGCAGACCCGATGGCGGCAAGCCGGATCTGGTGCGTGTGGATGTTTGCTGCTGCCATGGTCTCCTTTGCCATCGCCACCCGGGTCTCGGCATCGATCTTCTGGATGGCGGCATGAATCGTGCGGATCTTCCGGATCCGGCCTTCGAGCAGCCGGAACTCGGTGATGGCCGGTGCAAGGGTGCCGACCTCTTTCCTTATCCCCGCCCCTCCCGTGTGGAGTGCAAGCACAAGGTCGGGATATACGGGGATGAGGAGGTGGGAGTACTCGGCAAAACAGGAGTCGCACCGCTGGCTTACCCGCCATGCATGGTCGTAGAATGCACTGACATCATCCGGATCGGGGCTTGCGAGGAGCCCGGCCTGGGGATCAAACTCGTCAAGGATCTTCCGGAGCACAGCAGCAGCACCGGGCTGGACGTCCGGCAGGGGGTCGGCTGTCCTGAGCGGGACAACCTGCTGCGCTATGTCCTCGTACATGGCAAGGATTGACCGGACCGGCTGCCGGGTGAACCGGCGGAACTCGGAGACCGATATCTCTTCCTGGTCGTGGAGCCAGGCAGGGAGCTCGGCGTATCCCATGACCGCGGGCAGGTCCTCGCTGTATTCCCGGGTACTGGTCTGTGGCGTGAACATGACTTGACTCCACCCTTGTTGTGACCGGAACAGGCGCACAGGTACCGGAACGACCGGGACTTTTCCCGGTGATGATGCATTATGATACCGGGTATAAAATCGTATGCAGTTTACAGGAAACGATGTAAACGGATTTTTTTGCGAAAATGAGTGAAATTCAAAAGAATTTTAGATCTTTCCCGGATGTTATTGCGGGCCGGGCCCGGGCAGTAATACCAGGCAAAGGACAGGATGATCTTCCGTACCCTTCCCTAATGCCCGCGCCGCTCCTGCTGGGGATATCCCCCTCGCCAAAAGGATACGGTATGGCAGCCCCGGCTGCCAGCCGCTCACTTCCGGTCCGGTTTCCAGATGCCGAACATGTTCCCCTCGCTGTCCAGGACCATCGCGACAAGGCCGACGCCCGGGATTGCGGTTTTGGGCATCGTGATCTTCCCGCCGAGTTTCTCCACCCTCGCGACCGCGGCATCGATGTCCTGCACCTCTGCAAAGCTGAGCACCGGTTCGTTCGTGTGCCGCTTGTAGAGTCCACCCGAGCTGAGGGTGCCGGCCTTCACCATGCCGGTCCTGATCTCGTGGTACTGCATCGCGTCCATCCCCGGCATCTCCGGAGTGTCATGGACCGGTGTGATCGTCCAGCCAAGGACGCCGTTATAGAACTTCTTTGCCCGGGCAACGTCATCGGCCGGGACCATGAAATGCGATATGCCTGCCATGAGGAGTGCTCATGTGCTGCCGGGTTATAAGGATGGGGGTGGGGGGTACCTCCCCTGAAGGAATATTTTCAATGAGGGGGGCAAACCCCCGGTATCGTTCCCTGAAGTGCGGGTTCCCCCGTCATATCGTGTCCGGACACGAAAAAGCGTGCAAAACCGTGTGCAAGGAATCCCAAAAATTTTTGAGAGATGGATCGAACTTTTTTGAGATGGATCGAACCCGGGAAAAATCACTGCCGGCGGAACGCCACAACCAGCGCAACGAATCCCGCTGCCACGATCGCGGCAAGCGGGGAGACCGGCACCGGTTCGGCCCGGTCGGTGGTGGCGATCGTTGTCACGGAATAGATGGTCGGGGTCCGGGTAACGAAGTCCGCCTCGACCTTCACCACATTGTTCTTCCTGACCGTGACCGTCTCGGTGTAGGCCGGGTATCCCGCGAGTTCGACCGTGATTGTGTGCGTACCGTCCGGGACACTGTTGAGGATGAGCGCTGCCCGGCCGGTCGGGGTGTTGCCGACCGGTATCCCGTCCAGCTTCACCGATGCGCCGCCGGGATTCGAGTCGACCCCTATCGATCCCGTACCGTGGACCACCGCAAAGGTTGCCGCTGTTGTGGGAGCAGCGCCCGCTGCGATGAGGTTGACATTGATCTGCCGGCCGCTGCCATGGAAGAGCGTTGTCGTGAAGGTCTCGTTCTGGTACCCGTTCATGCTGACATTGACCACGTAATCTCCCGGAGGAATGCCCGTCATCTCCAGGGGGGTGATGCCACGGAAGCCGCCGTTGAGGTATACCGCTGCCCCTTCAGGATACGAGGCAACCGTGATGTTGCCACCGGGACCGCCGGTGCTGGAAAGCTCCGGTGCTGCGACCGCGCCGGGAATCCCCGCCAGGAGCAGGAAGACGATGAGGATGATGAGGTGCCGGTGACGGCACGTGACTGCATTCATGGGAATAGCGTCCTGCCCGTTTCCACTTCAAGGTTGTGGTAGGACCGCGGGCCGGGGATCCCTGTGCGGACCGCCACTACCGCCAGCGTGTCGCATCAGTCAGGTTTAATTATCTTCCAAGGAAACCACGGACATGTGATGGATATGCCGGTTGTTCCAAAATCCCTCTTCCTGGTCTTCCTCATCCCCGCACTGGCAGGCATGGCAGTCGTTGTCTCCGCTGCCGACCAGCCGGTTGCAGACTTCGTTGTCCGGGACTCGTTTACGAGCGGGATCGCCCCGTTCACGGCCGGGTTCGATGACCGCTCCACCAATGCCGCGCTCTACTCATGGGAGTTCGGGGACGGCTCAACGTCCTTCCTCCAGAATCCTGAGCACACGTACCAGTACCCCGGCACCTTCACGGTCACGCTCACGGTGAAGGACGCGACCGGGACGCTGAGCAGCACGAAGACCATCCCCGACTGCATCTCCGTTGCCGCGGAACCGGGCGGCCACTGGACCACGGTGCCGGCAACAACGGAGACGACCAGCCCCGGTACGACACTGACACCGGGTCCTGCCGGGATCATCAGCGTGACGTCAGAGCCAACCGGGGCGATGGTCTCGCTGGACGGGGCCCAGCAGGGGATAACCCCGATCACCCTGTACCATGTCCAGGCCGGTCCCCACATCGTGCTCGTTCACCTCAAAGGCTATTCGGACATTGCCCGGCGGGTGACTGTCGAACAGGAGAAGACGACTGTGGTCGAAGCGGATTTTGTACAATCCATGACAACAACGGTGGCAACAACCAGGACAACAGCCACCCTAGCAACAACCGTCCCGGTCACCACGGCACCGGAGCCCCCGCAGGAAGGAACGTCTGCCGCTGCAGCGATGATGGTCCCGACCAGCACCGGAACGATACACATTACCTGTAGCGGGTGCAGCGCCCTCAAACCATCCGGCAGCACCGCTGCTTCGACCCAGTACCAGGTGTACATCCTGAACCCGGAGACCGGGCAGGAGACACTGAAGTATTTCGGGGAGATCAAGACCTCGGATGAAGCCCTCATCACCAATGTAGTCCCAGGCCCGTACAGGATCCGGGTCACTCCGTTGGACTACCGCTCGCAGTCAAAGCAGGTCAATATCACACCGGGGACGGTGACATCTGTATCGTTCAGCGGGCCGGCATTTGTCCGAACGCCGGGGTTCGAAGCGGTGCTCGGCATTCTCGCGGTTGCAGGGATCGTGGTGACCTGCAGAAAACGGGCCTGAAGGGGGATGGGGCCCGGCAGCCGGGGATTGCCCGCCCGATCCCGCCCCATTTCCGGAGCTGCGGTTTCATCCGGACCTGATGAATGCGACAAGCGTTGAGCGGGTTTTTGTTCAGGCCACAAGCCGCAACGTCGTTTCGCAAGACCGAATGTTGCGCATTCTATCATTCTTAATACCTTCAGGGAGAACTTTATATAAGGAGTCACGCGTGTGCACCGGATGCGACTCAACACCCCGGAGAAAGTCGTCATCATCATCTCGGTATTCTACCTCATCCTCGGGGTGATCTCGACCGGCGCTGCCCCCGGCCTTCTCGGGATGTACGGGATCTTCTTCCTCTTCTCGCTCGTCTCCCTGTACGTCTCCTACTTCATCATCTCGAACCTGCACCCGAAGAGCCTTGGCTGGGACGGGGTCATCTAGGCGGCGGTTCTCGCGGTAGCCACCTATGTCATCATCGCGGTGACGATGCTGGCACTGACGGCAGCGGGGATCGACCCGGTGATCCAGTGCGTCGTGGGGATGTCGTGCTGAAACCGGAATATTCATTCACCAATCCTCTCCAGGGGTGAGGGGAGTGCCGGGAGGATTGTGGCAGAACGCAGATGGGTACCCTCTGCCGCGTCATCCGCTCAGGGCCCGATGGGATTCCGGCATTCCGGAGATCTCAGATCGAAAGCGTTTTGAGAGAGAATTCCCCTTTTACATCCATGCGCGTTTGCCCGCGTCTCCCTGCCTACCTGCGTCACCGACCGTACCTTGTCATCCTCCTTGTCCTTGTTGTTTCGGCCCTCTTCTGCGGGGCAGCGGATGCGTTTACCACGGAATGTGCCTATCCTTCCTGCTGGGTCACACCTTATATCATGAGCAGTGACTGGACCGGGGGGGACCTCGGTGACAGCCTGCCGGTGTATGAATGTAGCGGGAACTGGCCGGACATCGAATGTGATGACCCGTTCTCCGGGACATTCACGTATACGATTACCATCCCCGCCACGGTGAACCTCTCGCGGGTATTCAGCGCACGCATCGGCCTGGATGGCTGGGTCTACGGGGACTGCAGCGGGGTACTGCTCTCCCGGGACGGTGACCGGTTCGACGGGAAGGACCTCATCCGGATCAACGGGAAGCAGTACACGGACTGCCCCTTCAACCAGCCGATGTCAAAATCCGGATATAGCAATATTTATGACTGGGAGTTCGATATCGCCCCTGCCGACCTGCACCCCGGTGTCAATACGGTAACGTACGAGGCATACGGGTGGGGGAACAAGGTAACCGACATCTACCTGTACCTGGAGTATATGTCACCCCCGCCCCCCGAACTCATCGATCTGTCCATCACGCCCGAGATCTTCGTAACCCGCCACGACATCACGGTAAAGCCCTCGGTCCGGCCGGGCGGGCCTGACTGGGAGATCAACGATATCTCCTATCATATCATTGACCAGAAGTCCGGGAACCTGGACTATATGCGGGTGATGCCGGACACGGGCGATTTCGTGTACACGCCGGCAGCAGGAGCATACGGGAAGAAGTGGCTCATTGCCCGGCTCCATGCTACCGACCGCATGAGCCACCAGCAGGAATTCTCCGAGATCAAGGTCCCGATCACCATCTGGTTCGAGAAGGGGAATTATCCCGACTGGGTGGATGATGACAGTGACGGCCAGCCCAACTGGTTTGAGTACTGGCGGGACGATGCGGCAGTGCCCCTCCTTGACAATACCGTACAGTATAACGGGACTGAAAGCGGGTGGGGCGAGTACTTCAGCGGGATGATCTATCTCTACTCCAAGGCCGCAACCATGCACTACGACGACCCCCTGGTCCTGCCGACAACAACGCTCAGCCCGGGCGGCGAGTCGTTCGGGGGACCATCGGTCACCGGGATCGACTGCGCTGCCGAGGTGCTCGCCCACGAGAACATGCATAAGTGGATCGCCGACCAGTGGAAGCCGGGCGGGGAATTTTACAACAAGCAGGACAGCGATTACGACCCGAATCCGGTCAACGTGGACGGTGTGAACACGTATTATGACGACAGCCTGCCGGACTTCTACGAAGAGAACGTCTCGAAGACCAACTGGTGGAGCTCGACCGATACCTATGAACTGAGGAACCGCAAGGGCCCGAACTACTTTTTTTACGGCGACGAGGAGTACATGTGCATGCGGGAAGGGGACGGCAAGAAGGGCGTTGAATCCAATGACTGGGGATATCCCGGCAAACAGGCAGGAGGGCGTATCCCGGGGCTTGTCCTCTCGCCGCCAGCCGCGACCAGCTGCACCGGTAAGTGCGATACCATGGAGCGGCGCCTTGAAGGGACCGAGACCATCGGGACCATCGACGCCCCTGCCGATGCCGATGCTGACGGGCTCTTCGACACGCTCAGCGCCGCGGGGGACATCTCCGTTGTCCAGAACGGTACCCACGAGATCGTCTTCATCTTAAGCCGGGACAGCGGGTCGGGCCCTGAAGTCATCTCCATCCAGCGGAACCAGTCGTCGCTCGAAGCAGGCAACTACTCGGTCACTGCCGTTTTCCCGGGAACGGACATCTCATCATCGGCAATCGACGGCCCGTATACTGCCACGGTTGTCTGGCGGCATGAATACCAGGAGAACAGCGCCCCTCCCTCAAAATCATGGCAGACCGCCCCGTACCTGAGCTCGAAGTTCGAGAAGACCGCAGCCGTGTTTGCCGGTCCTGCATCGGCATCGCCTGCCGGCAGCGACCTGCAGGCAGCAGTCCCGGTCACCATCAATGCAGCAGGATCGTATACCCTGGAAGGGTACCTTGAGGACCCTGTTGGGACCCGGATGGCGTACGCAAAGAACACCGCGGCATATGCAACGGGCAGTGCTGTGCCCGCACTCATCTTTGACGGCGACACCATCGCCGCGTACGACCGTGACGGGACGTACAACCTCTCGGGCTTCCGCCTCCTCGATGATTCCGGCACGATCGTTGACCGGCTGGAGCACGCCGGCACCGTGGAGATCACTGCCGGTGAATTCGGGACCTTGGTGCCGATCGTCACGAATGTCACGGACTTCCCCTCGTCACCGAATGATGACGGCAGGAACGAGACCCTCTCCTTTTCCATCGGCATCAATGCATCGGAGAACAGCGATTACTTCTACAGCGGCTCGCTCTTCGATGCCAACAACAACCTTGTCAGGGCAATTGACGGGGGGGCGCACTTTTCCGATGCCGGGACTCAGGTTACCTGGCTGAACATCAGCGGCAAGCAGCTCTTCAACACCGGGTCAAACGGGTCCTATACCCTGCGCTCGTTCGAGATCCACGGTCCTTCGGGATATGAACGCCGCGCACTCCTCCATACCACCCGGCCCTACAACTTCACGCAGTTTGCCCAGCCCACCATCGTCATCCTGGGCAACCTTACCGATTACCCGGTTGATAATGACGGCGACGGCCTGTACGATGCCATTGTCCTCGGGTTCGATGTCGAGGTCGGGAACACCGGCTGCGACCTGGAGGGCTGCGGCGTATCGTTCCCCTTTACGGCAAACCTGACCGGGCCGGGCGGGAAACTCATCACCATAGGAGGCAGTATTGTCAGGCTCGACCGCCTCATGACCCATCACGTGACCCTCGATTTCCCGGGCACGACCATCAATGGCACACTCATCGACGGCCCGTTCGCGGTTGAGGACCTCCATAACACCAATATCGGGTACCCGAATTATTATCATCAGCCATACAGCACGGGAACATACCGGTTTACCGGGTTCGAGCCGTCCGCTATCCTCACCGGCCGTATCCAGAACGAGAGCGGGTTCCCGCTGGGCGAAGTTGGCGTCTCGTCCATGGGAGAGACGGGGGTCACGAACAACGGCGGCTACTACCGGCTGATCTATGGCGAGAGCACGTTCGGGGGAGTCGGCGCCACGCCCCCGGCAGACTCCGGGCTGAGCTACGCGTACCAGACCGTGTCCGTGAGCCTGGGGAACACGACCTGGCGCAACTTCACGCTCTTTAAGAGCATCAGCATCCATGGCCGGGTAACCGCGGAGAACGGGACGCCGCTCACCTCCGGCACGGTCGCCATCAGCGGCCCCTCATCGGCAACATTCAACCTGAACACCTGGAACAACGGCTCGTATGCCTTCACCGGCAAGGCGAACGGCACGTACAGGATCTGGTATATCCCGCCAATTGGTTCGGGGCTTGTCGGCAACAACACCTACAATGTCGTGACCGTCCCCGGCCAGGACCTCTCCTGGGACCTGGGCGCGTATGCCCCGCGCTCGCTCTCGGGCGTTGTCCGGGACATCGACGGCCTGCCGGTTGAGGAGGCGGAAGTCTCCTTAACCGAAGGCCCCGTGACGGTCACGTGGCCCTATGCGCCTGATACCGATGCCGCAGGTTCCTATGCCTTCTCCTCGCTCGTCCCGGGGACCTACACGGTGTACGTGGAGCCCCCGTACGGGAGCACGCTTGTGGCAAACACGAGCACGGTCACCATCGCACCCGGTGATTCCGCGGTCACCCACGACATCTTCCTCGAGCCGGCAGCAGTTGCACCGACCGCATGGTTCCCGGATATCGATCCAACGTCCGGTGCGGCTCCCCTTACTGTCACGTTCACCGACAATTCCAAAGGGTACCCGACCGCATGGCTCTGGGACTTTGGCGATGGCGGGACATCAACGGAGAAGAACCCGGTCCATACCTACACAACGGGCGGCTCCTATACGTTAACGCTGACCGTCACCAACGCCCATGGGAGCGATACGGCAGCGTGGGGTGATTCGGTGCAGGTGCTCGAGTCCCGGGTGATCCTTCCCAATGCAACGCTTGACGAAGGCGGGACGGGCACATTCCCCCTTGCCGCAGATGACCTGGATGGTGCCGCGGCAGTATGGATGACCATGGAGTTCGATCCGTCCGTTGTCCGGCTCGATGGCGTTGTGGACAAGGCGGCAGGAATTTGGTCCGTCGAAACATCGATTGACAACACCACCGGGATCGCGATCATCAATATCTCGTTCACTACTGACAGGACCTATACCAGTCCCACCCGCATGGCGAACCTGAGCTTCACTGCAACCGGGTCTCCCGGGAGCACCACCATCCTCACGGCGGACCCGGTCTACCAGATCGCCTGCAGCGGTGGCGAGGGGTGCTGGCCCGGGGCCACGCTGATCGTAACACCGGTTGGGACGACAAATGGCTCCGTAACTATCCTTGGAGGTGCCGAATCCCTGCCGGTGGCGGGTTTCACCGCAACGCCACGGAACGGGACCGCCCCTCTTTCGGTCACGTTTGACTCATCGTCCTCCAATGTCCTCTTACCCACCGGGTATCTCTGGGCATTTGGCGATGGCAGCACCTCGACTCTCCAAAACCCCGGCCACACGTATGCAGCACCCGGCTTTTACAATGTCTCTTTGAGGGTGAGCAACATTTCGGGATCCGGCTCGCTCACCCGGGAGGGATTCATTGCGGTGTCCGCTGCCGGAACAGCAGAGACATATGAGTTCGTGACTGAGTTCGGGCACGAAGGCTCCGGTTCAGGGAGCGGGCCGGAGTTTAATTACCCGGAGGGGATTGCCATCCATCCATCGGGCAACCTGTACATCACTGATTCGGGCAATTACCGGGTCCAGGTCATCAGCCCGGAAGGAACATTCATCAGCGCATTCGGGTCCGAAGGATCCGGCAACGGCCAGTTCACGTACCCGTTGGGGATTGCGGCTGACACTGCCGGGAATGTCTATGTCGGGGACGTCTCCGGCAACCGGATCCAGAAATTCGATGCAGCCGGCTCCTGGCTCACCGGCTGGGGAGCCCCGGGTACCGGCAATGGCCAGTTCTCGATGGTCGGCGGGGTTGCGTCCGATGCTGATGGTATGATCTATGTTATGGACATCGCCAATGCCCGTGTACAGAAATTCGACCCGGACGGTACATTCCTCACGAAGTGGGGAAGTGCAGGATCCGGCCCCGGGCAGTTCACGGACCCGTTCTTTATTGCCGCGGACGGCTCCTCGGCGATCTACACAACGGAGCGATCACCGACTCACCGGGTCCAGAAGTTCGATTTGGCGGGGTCTCCCATCACCGCATGGGGTGGAGGGGGAACGGGGGCCGGGCTGTTCGATTACCCGGCCGGCATTGCCGTTGATTCGGCAGGGGACGTCTATGTCGCCGACAACGAGAACCACCGGGTCCAGAAGTTCCGGGCGGACGGCCAGTTTGTTACGGAGTGGGGTTCGGCAGGGAGCGGGACCGGACAGTTTGCCTATCCCGAAGGGATTGCAGTGAGTGCTGATGATCGTGTCTTTATTGTCGACGCAGCGAACCACCGGATCCAGGTATTCCGGCCGTGCTCATCGGGGACGATTACCGCCGGGTTCACCGCCAACACAACAACCGGGGAAGCACCCCTTCACGTGAAGTTCACGGACACCTCAGCCGGTTCCCCAACCGAATGGAACTGGTCGTTCGGGGACGGGGAATTCTCCGGCACACAAAACCCGGACCACACGTATAACGGAGCCGGCACCTACACCGTTCAGCTGACCGTGACCGGCACAACCGGTTCCGACACCCTGACGCGTACGGATTACATCACGGTCACTTCCGGCTCCTCACCGGCGCCGGTCGCCGCATTCTCCGCCGATATCACCAGCGGGATCGCCCCGCTCACCGTCCAGTTCACCGACCAGTCCACCAACTCACCAATCCAGTGGAACTGGTCCTTTGGCGACGGCAACTTCTCAACACTCCAGAGCCCCTCCCATGTCTATGAACCCGCGGGTACCTTCACGGTCATCCTCAACGCCACCAACGCCGATGGCTCGGACACCGAGACAAAAACGGATTACATCACCGTGACAGCATCGGTCCCCCCTGCACCGGTTGCCGCGTTCACTGCTGATGTGACCAGCGGAACCGCCCCGCTCACCGTCCAGTTCACCGACCAGTCCACCAACTCACCAACCCAGTGGAACTGGTCGTTCGGCGACGGCAACTTCTCAATACTCCAGAACCCCCTCCATGTCTATGAGCCAGCGGGAACATACACCGTCACCCTCAACGCCACCAATGCCGGCGGCTTTGACCTGATGACCCGAGCGGATTACATCACGGTTACCGGCGCTGTGATTCCCGCACCGGTCGCTGCATTCACTGCCGATGTGACAAACGGCACGGCTCCACTCTCCGTACAGTTCACCGACCAGTCCACCGGCTCGCCCACCGAATGGAACTGGTCGTTCGGGGACGGCAACTTCTCAATACTCCGGAACCCCCTCCATGTCTATGAGCCAGCGGGAACATACACCGTCACCCTCAATGCCACCAATGCCGGCGGTTCGGACCAGATGACCCGGGTAGACTACATCAACGTCACCGGCGAAGTGATACCTGCGCCAATTGCGGCGTTCACGGCGACACCGACATCGGGCACAATCCCGCTGACCGTCACCTTCACGGACACTTCCGCAAACGCCCCGACCGCATGGAACTGGAGTTTCGGCGACGGGAACTTCTCGTCAGCCCGGCACCCGGTGTATACCTATCCGGACGACGGCCTTTACACGGTTTCCCTGAATGCGTCGAGCAGCACCGGGTACAACATCTCGGTACGGACAAATTACATCAATGCAACATACCCCCGCCCGGTCATCGCATCGGTCACGCCTTCCCCAGTGCTCCTTAACAGTACAATCAGCTTTGCCGTGAACGGCGCAAACTTCGACCCGGCTGCCGGCATGACCCGGGTGAACTTCACGATGGGGGCGTTTGACAACACCAACATCACCATCACGGGCGTGACGCCGGCTACCATCAATGGCACGATGGTCATCGGCCCCACGGCACCGGCCGGGAAATGGAACGTGACCGTGACCACGACAAAAGGCGGTCCGTCCGCTGTGCGGACCTCCGCCGTCGTCGTCAGCCCGGCAGCCCGGCCGGTCATCGGGTCCGTCCGCCCGGCAACGGCAGCGCTCAACACAACAGTCAATGTCAGCGTGAGTGGTTCGAACTTCGATGAGACCGGCGGGATGACCCGGGTGAACGTGACCCGGGGCACCTTTGACAACGCCAACATCACCATCACGGACGTTACCACGACCATGATCAATTTCACGATAGTGGCCGGCCCCGGTGTCCCAACCGGTCCCTGGGATGTGATCGTGACAACGGTCAACGGCGGCTCATCGCTGGTCAGGACCGGCGCAATAACCGTCTCAACGGTCCCCGCACCTGCCATTGCATCACTCTCACCGGCAAAGGGGGCACGGAACACGACCGTGAACTTCACGATCACCGGAACAAACTTCCAGGCCGGTGCAGGCAAGACCCGTGTCCGGATCTATGAGGACGTGATGGACACGGAGCTGGATGCAGCGGTCACGGGCATCACTCCTACAACAATCAAAGGCACCGTCAGTATCGATGGCGAGGCGTACCCGGGGGACTATATTGTCGAAGTGAACTGCGTTGACGGCGGCACGGCAGCAAAGGCCGCAGCGTTCACCATCGGGTACCTGGAGATGCCCGCCATCACGTCCATGACACCGTCGTCCGGGTTCCGGAACGATACCGTCCAGTACGTTATCACCGGCAGCGGCTTCCAGCCGGGCCTGACAACGGTCCTCTTCCGGAACCAGACCACCAACGCGGTCTTCGGGACCTCAGAGGTCTCGCTGGTCACCGGAACCCGTATTATCGGCAACCTCACCATTCCCGCCGATGCACCGACCGGACAGTACCGGCTCGACATCCTCACGGTGGATGGCGGAACCGTGAGCAGGAGGAATGCGTTCCGGGCCGACGCGGTAAAACCACCGGTCATCGGTTCGCTGACGCCATCCACCGGCGCAAAGGGGAGCGTCACGGCTTTCACGCTGACCGGGTCGAACTTTATGGCAGCGGAGAAGACCACGGTCAGGGTCTCCGATGATGTGACCGGTACCGAGCTGGCAACCGACCTCTTCAGCGTCACCCAGACGAAGATCATCGGCAGCTTCACGATCCCGGCATCGGCGCCGTCCGGCAAATACCGGCTCACGGTCAGCACAACCGACGGCGGGGAGACGACCCGGAGCGAGGCGTTCACGGTCAGTTACCTTGAGCGCCCGGTCATAGGGACACTCACACCAGCAACCGGGGCACGGAACTCCAATATCGCGTTCACGCTGACCGGCGACAATTTCGTTGACGGCGGGACAATCGTGCGGATGCGGACGTTCGGCTCAACCATCAATGCAACGGCACTCTCGGTCAACACTACAAAGATTACGGGCGAGTTCCCGATACCGGCAGATGCGGGGACCGGCGCCTACCGGCTCGATGTGATAACGCAGGGCGGCGGGTTCAACAGCAAACTGAACGCGTTCACCATGACCGCAGCGTAAGGCCGGGCCGGCGAACCTTCCGGCCTGGATCATCCAATACTTGTTCCCATCAGAAACGGGCGACACGAAAATCGGCAGTTTGATAACGATTAATATTATTACAATTAATAATTGGTGATTATGGCGGTTGGCAGGCGATATTCCGGTTTTTCATATGGGCGAAGCGCGGCATGGAGCGGCCTGTATCTTATCCTGGTCACCAGCCTCTGCCTGGCAGTCTGCGCTCCTGCTGCACTCGCTGCCGGCCAGGACTCCGCATGGGTGATGGCAACGGACAAGGCCCCATTCTCAGATCGCCTCCTTGAATCGGTTGTTGCATATAACGACAGCCTCTGGGTCATCGGCGGAATGACCGGCAACTACCGGTTCTTCTCCGATGTCTGGCGATCGGATGACGGCATGACCTGGGAACAGGTCACCCCCGCGGCTGCATTTGGCGAGAGGGCGGTCCAGGGTTCGGTCGTGTTCAACAACCGGATGTGGGTAATTGCCGGCCGCGAAGGAAAGACCCTCCGGTTCAGGAACGATGTCTGGTCTTCTGCTGACGGGATAACCTGGACCCGGGTTACCGAGAAAGCCGCCTTCCCCCCGCGAACAGACTTTGCCACGGTGGTGTTCGACAACAAGATATGGGTCATCGGAGGGAACGTGAACGACGGGACTCCCGGTAACGATGTCTGGTACTCTTCCGATGGAAAGACCTGGCATCAGGCAACGCCCCGCGCCCAGTTCTCCCCCAGGATGAACCCCTCGGCCTGCGTGTACAACGGGAAGATCTGGGTGACCGGCGGGTTTGACTGGAAAAGCGTGTACAATGATGTCTGGTCATCAGACGACGGTGTGACCTGGACCCGGGAGACGTCCCACGCCCCGTTTGCCGCCCGCAGGTACCAGCGGATGGTAACGGCCGACAACCGGATGTGGGTTGTCGGGGGATATGACGGGAATAACCCGCTCAACGACATCTGGTCTTCCACGGACGGGAAGACCTGGACCCTCCATGGAACAACTGCGTCATATCCGGCCACCTGGGGGTTCGATTCGGTGGCATTCCGGGACCGGATCTGGGTTGTCGGTGCCGGATCCGGCAACGATGTCTGGTATTTCCCGATCAGCAATACCGGTGCGGGATCCGGAAGCCCCGATGACGGATCCTGCGATCCCGGCGCCTGCCTGGTAATTGGAAAGGAGATAGCGCCGGTCTCGATCAAAATGGGTACCCCGGCGAAGGTGACGCTGAGGATCTTCAATAACGGGTCGTTGCCGGTGCACGATATCCAGGTCCTTGATACAACGTTACCGGAATTCCCCGTATCGGATGGCACCACCACGATCAGCTTCGGAAACCTGGAAGCGAACGAATCCCGGTCAGTCACGTACACGGTCGCAGCAGAGAAGCCAGGGAGATACAGCCTGCCGAAGACCAGCGCGATGTTTGCCGGCAGCGATGGCAATTATCATATCGTGTATTCCCATTCACCCGGTGTAACGGTGCTCGCCCCGCTTATTCCAGACCGGAACGAGGATGGTGACCTGCTCGACACACTCTTCTCATGGTTCGGGAATCTCCATTTCTAACGTTTTTCCTGTTGAAGGATTGATCGGGGCTGACAATAACTGCACGATCCGGGCAGGGGCATGATGGTAATGTCCTGTTGATCCGGTCCGGCACCGGTCGATGAATGAGACATATGAACCCGGCCGATGCAGCGGTAGGGCTGAATGGAAAAACGGTGCAGCGGGTGTGCTACGGCCCGCTGAAAAAAAATTACAGCACCGGCAGGAACCAGCCGGCAATGCTGGTGACGATCCAGATAAAGAACGCGATGACGAGCGCCCGGAGCCAGCCGATCGTGTACAGTTTCTGCAGGGCAAGGAGCCAGACGATGCCGGCAACGAATGCCGGGAGGAGCCCGTGGCCGAGCACGTAGTAGAAGATGGTGTACACCGCTGAACCGACCAGCGCGGCGATAACTGCCGTGGAGAGGCTGTCCTTTGCGCCGAACCATTTCGCGATGTAGTAGATGATGACGGTTGAGATGACCAGGGCGACGATGAAGTTCAGCACCAGCGAGATGTTCGATACCATGATCAATCGCTTGGGCTTTGTCCCACATAATCCTGTTGTGCGGGGGTGTTTTCCGGACCCGGGAAAACAGGGGCCACCGGGCGGCCTCCACCCCAGGCAACGTCCGTTACCCCTCATGCCCCTGAGATCCGCAAACTGATATGGCCCTATTAGGCCTGTTCACGGCCGTGCAAAATGGCCGGATCGCGCTGAATCCTTTGCTATCGGCGTATTCCGGAAACACTTGCACTAAATTGGGGCAGTTTTGCACTAAATTCCCGGAAGGGGAGGTAAAAGGGGGTAATCCGGGGCTGTAGCGGGGCCGGATTGGAGTGGGGGAGGGGTGCGGGAATGGGAGGGTGAAGGGGTGCCTGGAAGGGTGGCCGGCCAGGAAGGATATTCAGAAACCGTGGCGGTATGCGATGAACGGCCGCCGGCTCGAAGAATCAAATGATTCTTCTCGATCTCGTGGTTCGAAGATTTGCTTTCCAAATCTTCTCTTCCTTGAGGTCATTGACCTCATGGATTTTCTCAAACCACTCGATCCCCGCGGGGGCGCTCCCGCGGCGGCATCAATTACCGGAAAACATGCATCGATCTCAAAACGAAAAACGATCCCGATGGATCCGGAAAATTTTTTCAAGCGCGACAGGTCATAAGACCTGGAGCGTGAGAAGAAACTGTAAGGTTTCATCGAATCGCGATCTTAGTTGCGATTTGCAAATGAAAAAACGCTGATCGATTTTGCCGGAAAAATCACGGATTGATTTTGCATTGAAAATCACGATCCGGTTGTGAAAAGTTAAACACTTATGCACACGCATCCCGGCATATCTTACAACGGCAGCCTTCACCCGCGGGCCGTTTTTCAATCGCGATCCGGTTTTGAAATAAAAATCGCTTAACGCTTTTGCCGGAAAAATCGCGGATCGATTTGAAAATGAAAACCGGATCGTGATTTTTCCGGAACGGTTTTGGATCGCGACAGGTCATAAGAATGCTGAAAGTCATCAGACTTGAGGCAGGAAAAGAACATGCGATGTTCTTTGACCTGAAGTGTGAGAAGAAACGGTAGTCTCTTTGAATCGCGATCTTAGTTGCGATTTGGCGATGAAAAACGCGGGCTGCGGGATTTTCGAACGGTGGTGAGGGGAACGCATTTCTCATCAACTCGAACAATGCTCTCAGCATTCTTCTCCCGCTCGGGCTGGAACGTTCCGTTCCACAATAGAAGAATGCCTTCGGCATTCTTCTCAAATCAGGTTTCGCCCTTACGGGCAGAATCCTGCCTCCCTCACGCATATATACCCTGTGGTCTAATATCAATTCATCAACGATTCTTAGCTTAGACAAGATCGTTGAATAGAATATCCGGTACCCGCGGACGCAAATAAGACGCGGGGACCGGACATAGGGAGGCGTGCGGGCTCCCGTAAACTTCCCGATATAATCCCACAAATCCTACCCAAGAGAATAGCATATGAGACCATACCATAGCCAAGACCATACATCAGGTGAAATATTTTATGATACTCGTACCAGATACCAGCGTCCTCATCGACGGGCGCATAACCGCAATGATAAAAGCCGGTGAATACAAGGGTGCAACAATAATCGTCCCGGAAGCAGTGATTGCCGAACTCGAGGCCCAGGCAAACAACGGGCGCGAGATCGGGTTCTCGGGACTCAACGAACTCCAGCAACTCTGTAAGATGGCCGAAGAGAAGACCATCGAACTCAAGTTCTCCGGTATCCGGCCATCGCTTGAACAGGTGAAACTCGCCAGCGGAGGCGAGATCGATGCGATGATCCGGGGTATTGCGATCGAGAACAATGCACGGTTCATCACCAGTGACAACGTGCAGTCCGAGGTGGCACGGGCAAAGGGGCTCGATGTCATCTACCTCAAGCCGCAGATCACCGATTTTGTCCCGCTTGCCATCGACCAGTTCTTTGACGAGCACACCATCGCGGTGTACCTCAAGGAGCGCGTCCAGCCCATGGCAAAGAAGGGCACCGTTGCGGACATGAAACTCATGAAGATCCGCGACCAGCCCACGAGCGAGTACGAGCTGCGGATGCTCGCCCAGGAGATCCTGGAGCGGGCCAAGCGCGACCCCGACGGCTTCATCGAGGTCGAGAAACGCGGCGTCACGGTCGTCCAGATCGGCTCCATGCGGATCGCGATCACCCGCCGCCCGTTCAGCGACGGCATGGAGATCACGGCAGTCCGGCCCATCGTGGACGTGACCTTAAAGGACTACAAGAAGTCCGACATCATCACCAAACGCATCCTTGCCGAGAAGCAGGGCATGCTCATCGTCGGGGCGCCGGGCTGCGGCAAGACAACCCTTGCCCAGAGCATTGCAACCTTCCTCGCGGACGCCGGCCACGTGGTCAAGACCATGGAAGCCCCCCGCGAGCTCCAGGTCCCCGACAACATCACGCAGTACACGATGCTTGACGGCAGCATGGCAAACACCGCCGACGTCCTCATGCTCGTCCGGCCGGACTTCGTCATCTTCGACGAGCTCCGCAAGACCGAGGACTTCAGTGTCTTCTCCGACATGCGCCTGGCCGGCATCGGCATGATCGGCGTCATCCACGCCAACGGCGTCCGCGACGCGGTCCAGCGCTTCTGCGAGCGCGTGGACTTCTCCGTGCTGCCGCAGATCATCAACACGGTCATCTTCGTCAAGGAGGGCGTGATCACGAAGATCTACGATGTCGGGTTCACCATCAAGGTCCCCGAGGGCATGGGGGCCGAAGTGCACATCCGGCCCGTCACCACCGTCACCGACCACGAGACCGGTGAGCTCGTCATCGATGTCTTCCGGTACGATGGCGAGACCATCGTGATGCCGGTCATGGGTCAGGCAGCACCCGCTGCTGCCGCCCCGGCGCCGGCCCCGCGGACCGTTCCCCGGATCCAGCCCATCGGCCAGCCGATGGCCCCGCTCCAGCCGCTCCGGCCGCAGGCAGCGCCCGCGGAGCAGAAGAAGGAGAGCGACGAGCGGCCCGGCTGGAAACTCACCGAGAAGGAGATCCAGCGGGAGCTCGGCCGCTACACCGAGGGATTTGTTGACGTCCAGATGATCTCCGACACCAAAGCCGTTGTCTACATCGACGACAAGGACGTGCCGGCAGCCATCGGGAAGGGCGGCAAGAACGTCTCGGGCATCGTCAACAAGCTCGGGATCGGCATCGACATCAAACCGCGGTCCGAGTTCGACCGCCAGCAGACGCAGCCGAAAGCCGAGGAGGAGATCAACCTCGGGGGCGGCCTGAAGATCCAGACTGACAAGAAGCAGCTGACCATCATCGCGCCGGGCGAGAGCGGCAAGATCGTTGACGTCTTTGCCGGAAAAGAGTACCTCTTCACGGCAACGGTCAACGAGCAGGGCGAGATCCATCTTGCCAAGAACTCAAGCATAGCGCAGGAGATGATCCGGCGTTATACCAACAACGAGAACATCAAGCTGAGACCGGTATAAGGGGGTATGCCATGAGCGAATTCAACCTTGCACAATTTGAAGAAGAGGCGCACGAGAAATGGACCCACGCATTTGAGTCCGATCCCGGAACAAAAGAGAAGTACTACCTGAACGTCGCGTTCCCGTACCCGAGCGGTGCCATGCATGTCGGGCACGGCAGGACGTACATCGTGCCGGACGTGGTGGCACGGTTCCAGCGGATGAAGGGCAGGCAGGTCCTCTTCCCGATGGGCTTCCATGTCACGGGTGCCCCGGTGGTCGGTATCTCGAAGCGGATCGCCAACCGGGACGAGAAGACCATCCGGCTCTACCGCGACCTGTACCGCGTGCCGCAGAACGTGCTCGACAGCTTTGTCGACCCGCTCGTCATCGTGAAACACTTTGCCGATGAATACCAGCGCGTCATGACTGCCTGCGGGCTCTCCATTGACTGGCGCCGGCGGTTCATCACGGTCGACCCGACCTATTCAAAGTTCATCGAGTGGCAGTGGAGCAAACTCTATGCTGCAGGACATGTCAAGAAGGGCGCCCACCCGGTCCGGTACTGTACCGTTGACGAGAACCCGGTCGGCGACCACGACCTCCTGGAGGGCGACAAGGCAGAAGTGATCAAGTTCACGCTCCTGATGTTCCGGTTCGGCGATGCACATATCCCGTGCGCAACGCTCCGGCCCGAGACCATCTATGGGGTGACGAACCTCTGGGCGAACCCAAGTGTCACCTACGTCAAGGCAACGGTTGACGGGAAGCTCTGGATCGTGAGCCGCGAAGCAGCGGAGAAACTCTCCCTGCAGGACCACACGGTCGAGATCACGGGCGAGATCAAGGGCACGGACCTTGTTGATAAGAAGGTCAGCCACCCGCTCTGCGGCGACGTCCCGATCCTCCCGGCTGAGTTCGTGGACCCCGACATGGCAAGCGGCATGGTCATGAGCGTCCCCGCCCATGCACCGTTCGACTACATCGCGCTCCGTGACCTCCAGCAGAAAGGGAAATACAAAGAGATCAAACCCATCCCGCTCATCAAGGTCGAAGGCTATGGCGAGATCCCGGCCATGCAGGCTGTCGAGAAGGCCGGCATCAGGGACCAGATGGACCCGCGGATGGACGCTCTCACGCAGGAGATCTATGCCGCCGAGTTCAGTAAGGGGAAACTCTTCGACCAGTACGGCGGCAAGCCGGTCAAGTTCGCCCGCGACGAGGTCGCCCAGCAGATGATCGAGAAGTACGGATCGGTCGTCATGTACGAGTTCGACATGCGCCCCGTGGTCTGCCGGTGCGGCAATCGTGTCAAGGTCAAGATCCTCCATGACCAGTGGTTCTTAAAATACAGCGACCAGGTCTGGAAACAGGAAGTCCAGGACCACATCAACGACATGGCCCTCGTGCCCCCCGAGGTCCGCGTCGAGTTCGACCGGACGATCTGGTGGCTCAAGGACTGGGCATGCACGCGGAAGGTGGGGCTCGGTACCCGGTTCCCGTGGGACACCACGCAGCTCATCGAGCCGCTCTCCGACTCGACCGTGTACATGGCGTACTACACCATCGCCCACCTGATCCGTGACATTGACTCGAAGCTCCTCACCCCCGAGGTCTTCGATTACATCTTCCTCGGGAAGAAATCCGACGACCTTCCCGAGAAGAAGAAACTCGATGCAATGCGAAAGGAGTTCCTGTACTGGTACCCGTACGACTTCCGGTTCAGCGCCAAGGACCTCATCAGTAACCACCTGACCTTCCAGGTCTTCCACCACACCACCGTCTTTGCCGGCAAGAAGGAACTGCTCCCCAAGGGCATGGTCGTCTTCGGCATGGGCCTCCTGAACGGCGCCAAGATGTCGAGCTCGAAAGGCAACGTCTTCCTCTTAGAAGACGCCGTGAAAGAGTTCGGCGGCGACACGGTCCGGATGTTTTTGATGGGCAGTGCCGAACCGTGGCAGGACTTTGACTGGAGGAACGAGCTCGTGCTCTCCACGAAGAAGCAGATCGAGCGGTTCCACAACACGGTCATGGAGCTCAAGGATGCCAATGGTGAGCCGCACGAGATCGACCGCTGGCTCATGAGCCGGCTGCAGGCCCACATTGCCCGGACCACCGATGCCCTGGACAAGTTCCAGACCCGGCAGGCACTCCAGGAGTCGTACTTCGGGATCGAGAGCGACCTGAAGTGGTACCGCCGCCGGCTCGGGAAGGACGCGACCGGCAGCAGGGAGCTCCACGAACTCTGTTCGGTCTGGACACGCCTCCTTGCCCCGTTCATCCCCTTCACCACGGAGCACCTCTGGAAGGAGCTTGGCGGCGAAGGCCTCGCCTCGTTCGCGGCGTGGCCGGTTGCCAATGAGAAACTCGTGGACGGGAAGGCCGAACTCGCCGAGGAACTCCTCGCGAGGACCGTCGAGGACATCGAGTCGATCGTAAAACTCATCCAGATGAAACCGAAGGCGATCACCATCGCCCTTGCACCGGCCTGGAAGCAGCAGATCTTTAATACGATCGCCAAGGCAGCCGACAAGAACACGGTCGTGAAGGAGATCATGAAGGACGAGGGCATGCGCAAACGCGGCAAGGCGGCAACCGATGCGGCAAAGCAGATCACGACCCTCATCCACCGCCTGCCCCCGTACGTGGTCGAACCGCTCGTCCGCGAACCAATCGACGAGAAGGCGGTCTTTACGGCCGCAAAAGGATTCCTGGAGCAGGAATTCGGTGTCGCGATCCACATCGCCGATGCGGAAGGTGCCGGTCACGCCAAAGCGGCGACCGCACTGCCGTTCAAGCCGGCGATCATGATCGAATAATTCTCTCTTTTTTCAAAATCCAAAAATATGTAAAAAATGACATCTTCAGATTGCTTGATGATCACTCGATAATCTAAATTCGCATAAATTTTAAAATAATTAAAATTAAAAAATGCATATTGAAAGATAGGGTGTTTTACATGTTTTATGTATCCTATATTCCAAATCATTCCAATAATAACCGGTTCCGATTCTTGATCTTTCCGCTCCCTTTTTTAATTTTTATCATTTGCGTTACAACATCAGCAACATTAATTTACGACGAAAAGCCGGATAATGTATCTTCCAATTTTTCGTATACTAACAAATCAACAAATGATTCCTTTAGTGGATACTGGACGATAGTTAATGCGGACGGTGGCGTAATTCCTCGGGGGATTGCCTCCAGTGTCGTGATGCAGGACGGCAGTATTGTACGTATGGGAGGTGGTAAAACGAGTGAGACATGGCATTCATCCAATTACGGTATCAATTGGACTGAGATAAACTCGGATGCCGGGTGGGGAGAAAGGGTAGGTCAATCCAGCGTTGCGATGCCGGATGGCAGTATCGTCCTTATGGGGGGTTGGTCAGGGAATAGTTACAGAAATGATGTCTGGCGTTCAGCAGACTGCGGTTCGACATGGACGGAGATGAACTCGAGTGCCGGGTGGGAGGGCAGAGCCTATCACACAAGCGTAGTGCTGCAGGATGGGAGTATCGTGTTAATGGGGGGTTTAAGATCTGACCCTATGAAACTCTTCAATGACGTGTGGAGGTCATCGGATAACGGTGTAACGTGGATACGGATGAATACGAGTGCCGGGTGGTTGGAAAGATATGGTCACAGCAGCATCACAATGCCTGATGGTAGTATTATCCTCATGGGGGGTGCCAAAACTATTGGTGATTTGAATGATGTGTGGCGATCAACAGATCATGGTGAGACTTGGACGGAAGTAACCCGAAGTGCTGACTGGTCGGCAAGAGCCAATCAGGGCGCGGTCGTGCTGTCGGATGGGAGTATCATACTATTTGGCGGTAACACTTATGGCATTTTTTTAAATGACACCTGGAGATCGATTGATTATGGTAAAACATGGACTAACGTAAACACTGGTCCTGGATGGTCACCACGGGACTTGTTCACCAGCTTAGCTATGCCAGATGGAAGCATTGTTCTAATTGGAGGGGAGAGTCACGTTTTCATGAACGACATATGGTGGTTGATACCAACCAGATCATCAAATAGTCTCACATCAGTTATGAGGACTGAAGGGGAAGCTCTTGTACCTGATTTTAACACCAATATCACGTACGGTGCTGCACCACTTACCGTTGCATTTACTGATTTATCAACCGGTTCTCCTGCCCGATGGGAATGGGATTTCGGAGAGGATAATCGCACATGGAGTAGTACGGGTTCATTACTACGAAATCCGGTTCATACCTTTGTGAACCCAGGAAATTATACGGTGACTCTAAAAATATCTTCTCGCGGAAATCAATAGCTATTCGTAACCACCGGTACTCTCATCCACCGCCTCCCGCCCTATGTCGTCGAGCCCCTCGTCAAGGAGCCGATCAATGAGAAGGCGGTCTTTATGGCGGCAAAGGGATTCCTGGAGCAGGAGTTCGGTGTCGCGATCCATATCGCCGATGCGGAAGGTGCCGGTCACGCCAAGGCGGCGACTGCGCTGCCGTTCAAGCCGGCGATCATGATCGAATAATCCGAGAGGTTCAGTTTGAACCTCGAGGACGAGAAGAATTGCGAAGCAATTCTTCGAATCTCTTCTTTTTTCTTTTTCGCATCCGTCTCCATTACCCTGTATCGCGCAATGGAGCATGGGACTCGTTTGCGGGCGGTCACCGTTGAACTGCCCGGTGCGCTCCGGCCCTCACAGCGGTCCGCCAGCAGCCGGAGAACCGGCCCGGTTCCCCGGGAGTTCGCTGCATGGACTTTTTCTTGCCGGTATCGCTGCATTCAGCCCGGATTTGGTCAATTTTCCCGGAAATCCGGTAAAAACAATGACCACGTTTTCGAAAACCGGGCGAACCCTTATATCCCTAAATAAGTTGATCCCTGCCGAGATTTGAGAAACGGGGCGCGCAAATCAGGGATTGTATCCAATATATTTATCGTATAGCAAAAATTACATTCTCCTCAAGATTGTTCATGGATCGTCCGGTACCACGGATTTTCGATCTGCGTGTTGTGCAGTACCGGAGGTTCCGGCAGGGCAGCAGCAGTTCGCGGAGTCTCCATTCGCCTTTTGCCACGGGTGACCTGCCATGAGAGCAACATACGGGCTGATCGTTGTCCTCTTCCTGCTCCTTGCCGGCAGTGCCGGTGCGACAGGCACATCGCATAACGTGGAGATCGCTCCCGTGGGAACGAGCGGGATGAGCTGTAGTGGCAGTCCCATCCTTACCTGCACGGCAACGGCTGATGATGCAATAATGTTTATTAACGACATCCTGACAGATCTTCCTTCCTACAGCCAGGTCACGATATCCAGCGGATCGGGCGGATCGCAGGCCGGGGACATTCTCATCGACGGCCCGATAAGCTACGCTGGGGCGGGTGGCGCCAGCCTTGCCCTGCAATCAACAGGTTCTGTCAGCGGCACTCACCTCATCTACTCGGCAAATAGCATGGGCCTCAGTTTCCAGCCAGGGGCTGACAGCACCTATGCCGGCTCTATCGAAGGCAGCATTTCCGTTGCAAAAAAATGTGGTGATGGCATACTGGTCCTAACCGGTGCAAACACCTACACCGGCACAACGGATATCAGCAGCGGCAACATCCTGCAGGTCGGCAGCGGCGGTACGGCCGGCACGCTCGGCACCGGCGCAGTAAACAACAACGGCAACCTCACCTTCTTCCGGTCAGACAGCATCACCGTCCCGAACGACATCGCCGGCTCCGGGACGGTCACCAAGAGCGGCGCGGGCACGCTCATCCTCACCGGTTCAAACGAATATTCCGGCGCCACAATTATCAACGCCGGGACCCTGCAGATCGGCAGCGGCGGAACGACCGGGTTCCCCGGCACCGGGATGTTCAGCAACAATGGCATCCTCTCCTTCTCCCATTCGGATACGCTGGTGATCCCGAACTACATCTGCGGCAGCGGGGAGGTCCGGCAGATCGGTTCGGGTACAACTGCACTTACGGAGGATAACTGCTACACCGGCCAGACCACGATCAGCAGCGGCACCCTGCAGCTCGGGAACGGCGGCACGAGCGGTTCGCCCGGTACCGGCGATATCGTGAACAACGCGAACCTTGCGTTCAAGCGTTCGGACTATTACATTGCCGACAACCGGATCACCGGCAGCGGGACCGTGAACGTGAACAGCGGCGAGTTCAAGCTGACCAGCGACAACAACGACTACTCGGGGATAACAACCATCGACTCCGGCGCCGGACTCCGGATCGGGTATGCCAGCAGCGCGACCGGAAAGCCCGGGACCGGGCTCATCCTTGATAACGGGGCACTGGACTTCGACCGGTCGGGCAGCCTCACGGTTGGCAACGCGATCAGCGGCACCGGTAGCGTGACGCAGTACGGCACCGGCACAACAACCCTGACCAGCTCGACGCTTTCCTGGTCCGGTGACACATCCGCCCATGACGGGAAACTGGTCTTCGGCACCGCAGTACCGGTCTCGGACATCTGGATCATCGGCTTTACGAGCCCGTCCACCTACGGGCAGATGGCGCTGCCGTCCAACCCGAACCTTGGCAGCAAGACCATCAATGTCGAGATCCCGGCATCGACCACCGGACCGCTGGACATAAATGTCATCTCCTGGACGGGGACCGCCTCCGGCACTCCCACGCTGATGATCAACGGCGCCGTGGTGACGAGTGGGCAGTACGTGGGGAACATCGCGGTGGTCTTTGATCCGGTTGCCGGGGTGAATGTAAAGGTGAAGGAGACCGTTGCACCGGTGACCACAACGACCGTCCCGGAGACCATGGTTCCCACGACCGAGCCGACCCAGCCACCGGATGGCGGGGACCCCGGCGAACCTGCTGCGCCCCCGGCAGTGCCCCAGCCATCGGCAGCGCCTCCGACCGTGACCAACGAGGTGAACGTTGGCGGGAACTCGGCCGTCACCCACGTGGTGGTCACCGGGTATGGCGTCAATAACATCGTGGTCACCGGCACGGTCCAGCCCGGCCCGCCCCCGGGCGTTGACCCGGCGCCGGGCATCGCGTACCAGTACATCGACCTGACACCGGCCTCCTATGACACGATCACGGGAGCGACCATCACCTTCAATGTCCCGGTCTCGTGGCTCGAAGAGAACGGCCTCACCCCGCAGAACATCGTGATGCAGCACTACACGGGCGGCGCATGGCATTCCCTCCCGACAACCGTGGTGTCCACGGCAAACGGCATGGTCACGTTCACTGCAGCAACCCCGTCCTTCTCGATGTTTGCCATCATCGCGGTGGAGCGGGGCACACCCCCCGAACCCACCGCGGTACAGACATTCGGCATGGGACAGCAGGCCCCGGCCACACCGGCAGCAAAGCCCGCTACAACCGGCGGACAGCCTGGAACCGTGCAGCCGGTCCAAACGCAGACCACCAGTTCGCTCCCGGGCTGGTTCCACTTCTCAACCATGGGGCTCCTCGCGGCAACCATCGTCCTCCTTGCAAGCAGCGGGTTTCTGGTCCGCCGGTGGTGGGTCCGCCGGCAGAACCCCGGGCTGTTTGATGAGGACGAGGAGTAAGGCGGGCCGTTTCTCCCCGACTATCTCTGGGTAATACGGTCCGCTCCTCACCCGGCACCCGCTCCGGTATATCCCGGCAGGGGTACCGTTCAGGCAGACATACCGCTCGCGGCATATGGATCCCCCTTTTGGATCCTGGATCAGTACTGCGGGATTTTTTACCCAATCTGCCCGTGAATTTCACGGAAAATCTCTGCAGACCCTGATAATGGCACGAACGTTACCTTCGTTCATATGCGAAGAGGATTCAACCGGATACCGGCCGGAAAATCCGATAACTTTATGAGATACCACACAGTATGAGACTTCTTACCTCTTGGTGTACCTCATGTTATGTCATCCTGTAGTCATACCCCATGAGCGGGGTTCCGGCTCGTTCCGGACCCCCTCTGGCACCCTTGTCTGTATCGCCCTGCTTTTTTGGATGATTTTTTTCTCACCGGTCTCTGCTGCGGAGATCACCATCGATCCCGGCCAGTCAATCGCGGATGCGATAAACGCAGCCGCTCCCGATGACACCATCATCCTCAACCCGGGGACGTATCCGGAGAACAACATCGCGATATCAAAGAACATTATCGTCCGTGCCAACACCAGTTACGGCGGTAATGCGGCCAATACCATCATCGATGCCACGCTCGCAGACCGGGTCTTCATAAGTGAGTTCGGGAATTCTCTCACGCTTGCCGGCCTGACCATCCGGGACGGGTACACTCCGGACGAGGGAGGCGCAGTCATGACCACCACCGGGGCGCTGACCGTGAACGCAACACGGTTCGTCAACTGTTCGGCGGGGAGTAACGGCGGGGCAATCTCATCCTCGGGCGCTACCGTCACGATCGATTCATCGGAGTTCTCCCACTGCTCGGGAGATGGCGGCGGGGCAATCTTCTCGAGCGGAGACCTCATCGTCTCATCATCGGTCTTCACCAGCTGTTCGGCAACCAATGGCGGGGCGGTGGACAACACGGGGTCGTCCACCATAACCTCTTCAACATTCTCCCAGTGTTCGGCAACCAATGCGGGAGGCGGCCTGTACTATCTTTCAACGCCGGGCTCGATCCATTTCTCCCGGTTCTCCGGCAATACGGCAACATTTGGCGGCTATGACATCTACAGCGAATTTACCACCGTAGATGCGCAGGACAACTGGTGGGGGACCAACAGCGACCCCTCAGGGCAGACCGGCGGGAGCGTCAACGTTGTCCCGTGGCTGATCCTCGGGGGAACAGCCACACCTTCACTGATCCTGGACGGCAGCACCTCGTCAGTGAAGGCGAACCTGACATTCAATTCAACCGACGGGGACACCAGCACGATCGGCCATGTTCCGGACGGAATACCGGTCACCTTCGGCGTCACCGACGGGACCGGCAGCATACTGCCTGCGGAAGGCAACCTCACCATGGGGATGAACCGGACTACGTTCACATCCGCCGGGACCGGGACGAGCATCATTACCGCAACGGTGGACGGGGTGGAAGTCCCGGTACCGGTCCGGGTGACCGGGGCCATGCCACTGCCGGTTCCAGACTTCACGGCAACGCCCCGTTCAGGACCTGCCCCGCTGGAGGTCACCTTCACTGACTTGTCACAGGCGGATCCGATCGCGTGGAACTGGTCGTTCGGTGACGGGAGCTTCTCCACGCTCCGGAACCCGGTGCACACGTACGTGTCCACCGGGAACTTCACGGTCTCCTTGAACGTGACCAATGCCAGCGGGTCGGACGGTATCGTCCGGACCGATTACATCCAGGCAGAAAAACTCACCTTGATCACCGCGTTCACTGCCAATACTACTTCCGGCCTTGTGCCCCTCACCGTCCGGTTCACTGACCTCTCGACGGGAAGCCCGACCGGCTGGGCCTGGTTCTTTGGCGATGAAACGTACACGCAGGGCTGGCAGCGGATGAACGCCAGCGCCGGGTGGCCTGCCCGAATGGATCAATCAGCCGTGGCGATGCCGGACGGTTCCATCGTCCTCATGGGCGGAAACGATGGAAGCACGAAGAACGATGTCTGGAGGTCTACTGACGCCGGCACTACATGGACCCTCGTCAACGCAAGCCCGGGCTGGTCAGTCCGGTCGTATCATTCAGCCGTGGCGATGCCGGACGGTTCCATCATACTCACGGGCGGAAACGGTGGCAGCAAGAAGAACGATGTCTGGAGGTCTACTGACGCCGGCACTACATGGACCCTCGTCAACGCAAGCGCAGGCTGGTCAGCCCGGTATGGTCATTCTACTGTGGCGATGCCGGACGGATCCATCGTCCTCATGGGCGGATATGATGACGACATGAAGAATGATGTCTGGAGGTCTACTGACGCCGGCACTACATGGACCCTCATCAACGCAAGCGCAGGCTGGTCTGGCGGATCGTATTTTCCAGCCGTGGCGATGCCGGACGGATCCATCGTCCTCATGGGCGGATATCGTGGCGACAGGCTGAACGATGTCTGGAGGTCTACTGACTCCGGCACTACATGGGCTCTCGTCAACGCCAGCGCAGGCTGGTCCGGACGGTATAGCCATTCGGCTGTGGCGATGCCGGACGGATCCATCATCCTCATGGGCGGAACCGATACCCCCGACAGCAGGACGAACGATGTCTGGAGGTCTACTGACGCCGGCTCAACATGGGCCCTCATCAATGCAAGCGCAGGCTGGTCAGCCCGGCATGGTCATTCAGCCGTGGCGATGCCGGACGGATCCATCGTCCTCATGGGAGGATATGGTGGCGGCATGATGAACGATGTCTGGCGGATGAACCCGGCGGGATCTTCGGTCCAGGACCCGGTGCACACCTATACCAGTACCGGCAAGTACACCGTTGCGCTGCAGAACTCCAATACCGGGAACCGGAATGCAACCGTAAAGAGCGGATATGTCACGGCATGGGAGGGGGTCGTTGCCAACTTCACCGCAAACGTCACAACAGCCCGCCCGCAGGCACCCATCGCCTTCTCGGACGCATCGCTTGGTGCCATCACGCACTGGAACTGGAGTTTCGGCGACGGCACCTACTCGGAGGACCGGGACCCGGTCCACCGGTACGCGTACGGTGACACCTTCACGGTATCGCTCAATGTCTCGGGTGCCTATGTCAACCATACCAGGACCAACAACGGCTACATCACCATCGAGCCGCGGTCAACCGACCCGATCCGGCTCATAGGCCCGAATGGCAGTGTGTATATCGGCGAGACGTGGCTCAACATCACGGAGAGCATGGGGGCAAACACAACCCTTGCATGGTTCAACCCGGGCGATGACGAGTCAGCAACAGTCCCGGTACAGACTCTCGATGTCTCCGACATGGAGCGGGCGTATACCATTGAGCCGCTGAATTTCACCGCATATCCCGGGGCATGGTACAGCTGGAGCGGTGGCAGCACGAAAGGCGGAGCACCGGTCGCTTTCCAGGTCATTGACCCATCGATCAACTTCACAATCACTGATGTGACAACCGGCCAGAATGTCAACGGCATGGTCCTGGTTGGGGACCAGCTTGCTTTTGAGATCAATGCAACGATTGCCCCCGGGACATCAGCACCGGGCGTACCTCTCCGGATCGTCATCCACGGGCCCCGCGGAACCACGTACACAACGCTGACCGACCAGAGCGGGACTGCCCATCCGCTGAATATTTCTGTGGTGGAATCACCGTTCTCAACCGGAACCATCTGGAATACCGAGAACAGCCTGTACGAGAAAGGGGTATACAATATCACGGCGATCTATGACTTCAACGAGATGACCACGACAAACCCGGTTGCCGGCAAAACCTTTGCATTATACCAGACGGTCAATATCTCGAACAGCGCACCCCCGCCAGCACCCCAGCCGTCGTTTACCTCCATTACCCCGACGCAGGGGACCCGCAACACCACCGTTCCGTTCGTGATCCTGGGCAAAGATTTCGTACCAGGAGATACGATGGTCAGGTTGGTGAATATATCAGGGAGCAATATCACGGCAGCACTTGCCAGTGTCACTCCCACCCGGATCGACGGCAACATCACCATCCCGGGCAGAGCGGTCCCGGGCAAATGGACTCTCTGGATCACAACCGGCAGCAACGGAAATCTGGTGAAAGTGGATATCTTCACCATCGCCAATTGGAGTAAACCTTCCGTGACATCAATATCCCCGGCAGGAGTATGGACACGGAACAACACCGTCAACTACACTATCACCGGGACAAACTTTGAGCCGGACAATACCGTTGTAACGTTCTGGAATGCCAGCGGCACCCTGCTCAATGCAACCGGTTCCGGTGTCTGGCTCATTGAACCCACGAAGATCTACGGCACCGTTGTCGTACCTTACGAGGCCCCGTCAAAGACACCCTACAATGTCACGGTCAGGACCGGTGATGGTGGAACAGGTGGCAAATCCGCCATGTTCACCGTAGGCGATTCAGTGAAACCCACCGTGACTGCCATTTCCCCGCCCGGCCCCTGGGCACGGAATACCACCATCAACTACACTATCACCGGCACCAATTTCCAGCCGGATAATACTGAGGTGACCTTGTGGAACGCAAGCGGCACTCTGCTCAATGCTTCCGGGTCCGGTGTCTGGCTTGTCACCCCGACCAGGATATACGGCACCGTCGTCATTCCCTACGAAGCCCCGTCGAAGACCGCTTACAACGTCACAGTCAGGACCTACTACGGTGGAACCGGCGGAAAATCCGCCGCGTTCACCATCGGCAATGCCGCTGAACCCTTCGTGACTGCCATTTCGCCGTTTATCTGGGCGCGGAACACCACCGTCAACTATACCATCTCCGGTTCAAACTTCGAGCCGGACAACACCGAAGTAGCTCTCTGGAACACCAGCGGGACTGTCCTGAATGCAACGTCCGGTTCCGGGGTCTGGCTTGTCACACCGACAAAGATCTACGGCACAGTAGTTGTGCCTTACGAGGCATCGTCCAAGACCGCCTACAACATCACCGTATTCACCTATAACGGCGGTAGTGGCGGAAAATCTGCTGCATTTATCGTCGGTAATATCGCAAAGCCCACCGTGACTGCCATTTCCCCGCCCGGCCCGTGGGCGCGGAACACCTCCATCAACTACACCATCTCCGGCACTAATTTCCAGCCGTACAATACGCAGGTGACCTTGTGGAACGCGAGTGGAACGCTGCTCAATGCGTCCGGTTCCGGGGTCTGGCTTGTCACCCCAACCACAATCTACGGCACGGTGGTAGTGCCCTACGAAGCTCCCTCGAAGACTCCGTATAACATCACGGTCCGGACATACTATGGCGGGACCGGTGGAAAAGCTGCTGCATTTACCATTGGCAGTGCCGCGAAACCCGCCGTGACTGCCATTTCGCCGATAGGCTCATGGGCACGCAACACAACTATCAACTACACCATCACCGGCACCAACTTCGAGCCGGGTAACACGGTTGTCACGTTCTGGAACGCCAGCGGTACCCTCCTCAATGCTTCCGGCTCCGGCGTCTGGCTCGTTGAACCCACGAAGATCTACGGCACCGTCGTCGTTCCTTTCGAAGCCCCCTCGAAGACCCCATACAATGTCACCGTGTCTACCTACACAGGGGGAACCGGTGGAAAAGCTGCTGCATTTACGATTGGCAACCCGGTTAAACCCACGGTCACTGCCATTTCACCGGCCGGCTCCTGGGCGCGGAATACCACCATCAACTACACCATCACCGGTACCGGCTTCGAACCCGGCAACACGGGGGTAACGCTCTGGAATGCGAGCGGCACACTGCTCAATGCTTCCGGTTCCGGGGTCTGGCTCGTCACACCGACCAGGATCTACGGCACCGTCGTCGTTCCCTACGGAACATCGTCGAAGACTGCCTTCAATATCACCGTGTCCGCCTATAACGGGGGTACCGGGGGCAAATCCGCCGCATTCATGGTAGGCAATGCCGCCAGACCCACGGTCACTGCCATTTCCCCGGCAGGCAAATGGGCACGGAACAACACCATCAACTACACCATCACCGGCACCAACTTCCAGCCGGACAACACCGAGGTCATATTCTGTAATTTCAGTGGCACGCTGCTCAACGTAACCGGTTCCGGGGTCTGGCTCGTCACCCCGACCACCATCTACGGAACCGTTACCGTACCCTTTGAAGCCCCCTCAAAGACACCCTACAACATCACGGTCCGGACCTATTATGGCGGAACGGGCGGTAAAAACGCCGCATTCACCGTAGGCACCTATCCCCCCACGGTGACCTCCATATCCCCGGCGGGGGTCTGGGGGCGGAACACTACCGTCAACTACACCATCACCGGCACATACTTCGAGACGGACAACACCTGGGTGGGATTATACAACTCCAGCGGTACCGAGCTCAATGCTTCCGGCTCCGGTGTCTGGTATGTCACGCCGACCACGATCTATGGCACTGTCGTCGTACCGTACGAAGCCCCGTCCAAAACACCGTACAGCGTCGGCGTATTCACCTATGACGGGGGAATCGGCACCAAATCCGCGGCATTCACGGTTGGCAATGTTGTCAGGCCCACGGTCACATCCATCTCTCCGGCCGGCCCATGGACGCGGAACACCACCATTAATTACACGATCACCGGAAAAGACTTCCAGCCGGACAATACGCAGGTGACGTTCTGGAATGCAAGCGGTACCCTGCTCAATGCTTCCGGCTCCGGGGTATGGTACGTTGAACCCACGAAGATATTCGGCACGGTTGTCGTACCCTTTGATGCCCCGTCAAAGACACCCTACAATATCACCGTATGGACCTACGATGGGGGCACGAGCGGTAAAAACGCCGCATTCACCGTAACTGACCCGCCGAAACCCACGGTAACGGGCATTTCACCGGCCGGCCCGTGGACGCGGAACACCACTATCAACTACACCATCTCCGGGACAAACTTCCAGCCGGACAACACTGACGTGACCCTGTGGAACGCAAGCGGCACACTGCTCAATGCTTCCGGCTCCGGGGTCTGGCTCGTCACACCGACCACCATCTACGGAACCGTCGTCGTTCCCTTTGAAGCACCCTCAAAGACAGCCTATAACATCACGGTCCATACATACAATGGCGGCATTGGCGGGAAGACTGCGGCTTTCACCATCAGCAACCCGGCAAAACCCACGGTAACTGCCATCTCACCGGCCGGCGTCTGGGCCCGTAACACCACCATCAACTACACCATCACCGGCACCAACTTCCAGCCAGGCAATACTGACGTCACTCTGTGGAACGCAAGCGGCACCCTCCTCAATGCTTCCGGCTCCGGGGTCTGGCTCGTCACACCGACCACGATATATGGTACGGTGGTTGTGCCCTTTGAAGCACCCTCAAAGACAGCCTACAACATCACGGTCCATACATACAATGGCGGCATTGGCGGGAAGACTGCGGCTTTCACCGTAGCCGACCCGGCAAAACCCACAGTAACTGCCATATCCCCGGCCGGTCCCTGGTACCGCAATGAAACAATCAATTATACCATCACCGGTACTAATTTCGAGCCGGAGAAGACCACGGTCACTTTCTGGAACAGCAGCGGGAGCGAACTGAACGCAAGCTCCGGTTCCGGTATCCGGATCGTTGAATCCACGAAGATCTACGGCACCGTTGTCGTACCGTTTGAGGCATCGTCTAAAACCTCCTACAACATCACGGTCCATACGTACAATGGCGGCGTTGGCGGGAAAGCAGCGGCGTTTACAATAACCAATAACCCTCGTCCTACGATCACCGCCATCACCCCCACCAGAGGTTACCCGAACACAACGGTCGCGTTCACGATCACCGGGACAAACTTCCAGCCGGACAGAACAACGATCAAACTGAGCCACCCGGTGTACGGGGAGATGGATACAACAACCTACTCGATCACGCCGACCCAGATCATCGGTGGCGTCTGGATCCCGGGCAATGCCACCCTGGGCGCGTGGAAGATGAACGTCACGACCCTTGATGGTGGTAGGGCAACCGTGCCGTTCACGGTAGAGAAGCTTCCGGCACCGAAGATCCAAAGTGTTTATGCTAATAGCGCGGGTGCGAGTGTTTTGTATACTTCCTGGGGTGGAAGTGTATCGGTGAATGGTTTATATTTAGAACGCGGGGGACGTACCAGGGTAACACTGTCAAGGGCTGGTTCTGCTGAGATAGAGGGAAGCAACTGTAACATGGGATCAGGTACTACGGATAATTGGATTTGGTGTAGCATGCAAATTCCTGGCTCTGCTCAAACAGGGTTGTGGAATGTTAATGTCACGACCATCGACGGCGGAACAACCACATATAAGAATGGGGTAGAGATTCGTTGGTGGAATCCGAATTGGCCTACTTAATTGCGATCATCCACATTTTTCACCTGCCGGCACTGTTCCCGGATGGCAGACCGCTGGATCCCGGCGGTTTCCCAGCCATCAACGGCCCCGCTGGCCGAAACCACGGATGAACGCTGGCAGGAACCCGGCTGTGATCCACGAGGTCGTCACCGGGTACGATGTCAACAGCATCGTCGTCACCGGCACGGTCCAGCCCGCCCCGACGCAGACCACCAGTTCGCTCCCGGGCTGGTTCCACTTCTCAACCATGGGGCTCCTCGCGGCAACCATCGTCCTCCTTGCAAGCAGCGGTTTTCTGGTCCGCCGGTGGTGGGTCCGCCGGCAGAACCCCGGGCTGTTTGATGAGGACGAGGAGTAACAAGGCAGCGGGCCGGATGCCCCCCGGGGATTTTCCGGCTAGGGCATTTTTTTGCCATCTCCAGCCGCATCCCGGCCCGGCCAAAGGGCGGCCGGACGGGCACGTTTCAGTATGAACCGGGCCGGGTTTTCCGGGATTACCCCTACAGGATGCTCTTTTCTCGATCCGCCTGCGCATTGCATAGAGAACAATTGCAAACATTCATATTCGTACGAACGGCCCTCTGGTGAATCGGCCTGCAAAATTTACGCCTGATAACTACCAGTAATTTCGATATATTTATAATAAACCGGACTGTATGACATATCTTATCCTTCTGGTGTATCTCATGCAAAACGCTCCCGCTGCTTTCGAAGGAGCCCGGGGTCACGGCCCATACCGGACCCCGTTGAGCATCCTTTTCTGTATCGCCCTTTTAACCGCCCTCGTGCTCCTGGGTTTTTTGACAGGACCTGTATCAGCAGAAGAGATTAATATCTATCCGGGCACCTCGATTGCCTCCACGATCAATTCTGCTGCGAGCGGAGATATCGTCGTCCTTAACCCTGGAACGTATCCCGAACACAGTATTGCCGTGGACAAGAATATCATCGTGCGGGCAAACACTTCAAGTGGCGGCAGTGCTGCAAATACTATCATTGACGCCGGGGTCAGCGGGCGGATATTTTCAGTCAATGGAGATTACACTCTGGTGATCGACAACCTGACGTTAACCAACGGGTATATCAGCGGGGATGACGGGGGTGCCGTTTCCTCCGGTTTTTCCAACAGTGTCCTTTTTATCAATTCCTCGATGATAACCAACTGCTCCTCAACACACTACGGCGGTGCAGTTTATACCTCGAATAAGAACACGACAATTGATTCATCCACCTTCACCGATTGTTCGGCAACTTCCCGGGGCGGAGCAATTTACTCAACCGGAAGCGGTATGACCGTCATTGACTCCACCACGTTCACGAACTGCCAGGCATTATATGGCGGGGCCATAGACGCCGAAGGCGGATCAGAATTCAGGATCCTCTCCTCCACGTTCTTTGGCTGCTCTGCATTTTCCGGGGGTGCCATCTATACTAGTTCGAGTACGGCAACCATTTCTGATACTACCTTCTCGAATTGTTCAACAACCGCCGGCGGCAATGGCGGGGCGCTTGCCGTGGCCGACAGCTCTCGTACAACCCTCATACGATCCTCGATAACCGGCGCATCCGCCGGCAATGGTGGTGCCATCTTCCTCACCAATGCGGCAAACACCCTTAATGTCGATTCCTCTTTCATAACAAACTGCACAGTGACCAATAACGCCGGCGGTATATACATTTACGGCAGCAAGGCCACCATAACCAACTCAACCATTGCCGGCTGCTCGGCTGCCTGGGGAGGCGCCTTCACGGTCACGGGACTCACCGCAACGGCTACATTCAATTCATCAAAGATTTCCGGGTGCAGTGCAACCAACAGTGCCGGTGCAGGTCATATCACCACTGGCGGCACTGCAACCCTTACCGATACCACGGTAACGGCAAGCAAGGCAACCAATGGCGGGGCGTTCTACATCGACAGCAGCGGAAGCAAGGCTACCCTCACTTCCGGTTCCGTAACCAACAATGCAGCAACAACACTGGGAAGCATCCTTTATGCAACCGGAGACGTAACGGCAGACATTCACTATTCCCGCCTGTACAATAACACCGGAACAACCGTTTACCAGAATTCAGGGACCGTAAATATGACCTATAACTGGTGGGGATCGAACTCCAACACCTCTGCAGTGTTCTCCGGGACGGTAGCCTCCGACCCGTGGCTTGTCCTGGGCATTACGGCAAACCCGCCCACGGTGACACCGCCCCAGACATCGCTGATAACGACAAACCTGACCTTTGATTCCGCGGGGACCGCCCATAATCCCTTTTCAGGGCATGTCCCTGACGGCATTCCGGTCACCTTCAGCGTGTCGAGCGGCGCTGGCAGCGTCCTGCCTCTTGCCGGCAACATCACCATGGGAATGAACCGGACCACCTTCACCCCCGGAGGCACCGGCACGAGCCTCATTGCCGCAACCGTTGACGGCGTGAGCGTCCTTGCACCGGTCACGGTAACGGAAGGAGGGGGCGCCGGCCCGGTAGCCAATTTCACCGCCACGCCAACATCCGGTGCGATCCCGCTCGCGGTCACCTTCACCGATACATCCCAGATCAATCCCACGGCATGGAACTGGTCGTTTGGCGACGGGAACTTCTCCTCAACCCAGAACCCGTCCCACACCTACCATGCACTCGGGTCGTTCACCGTGACCCTCAACGTCACCAATGCCAGCGGCTCCAGCACCCTGGTCCGTTCAGATTTCATCACGGTATCAGCGCCCTCCGACTGGGCGATCGAGACCGTTGACGACACCGGGAATGTAGGAGACAGCTCCTCGCTGAAACTGGATACCGGCAGCTTCCCCCACATCAGTTACACGGATGCCTCAAATTTCAACCTGAAGTACGCAGTCTGGACCGGATCCGCCTGGGCCCTGACAACGGTTGATGCGGGAGGAGATGTCGAACATTACCAGTCGCTTGCACTGGACAGCAATGGCAGGCCCCACATCAGCTACAGCAATGTGTCGAACGGCGGGCTGAACTATGCCGCATGGAATGGTGCAACCTGGTCCATTGAACAGGTCGACGCGGAAGGAACCGTCGGGCTCCATAATTCAATTGCCCTCGACAACGCTGACAACCCGCGGATCGCCTACATTGATGACTCAGATCCTGTACGCGGCGGCCTGAATTTTGCTGAAAAGAATGGCGGGGTCTGGACCAATACGACCGTGGATGCCGGGGGTTCCGGCCCGGTATCCCTTGCCCTTAATTCCAGTGGCTTTGCGCGCATCAGTTATTACAACAGCCTGGGCGGAGACCTGAAATATGCTGCCTGGAACGGGGCAGAGTGGGTTACGGAAACTGTTGACAGTGACGGGATAGTAGGAGATGCAAGTTCACTGGCCCTCGATGCGGGCGGCAATCCCCGGATCAGTTATTACGATACCACGAACAGCGACCTGAAATACGCAGCCTGGAATGGGACCGGGTGGGAGATCAGCACGGTTGACAGCACCAGTCTCGTCGGGCTTTACAATTCACTTGCGCTCAATGCAAGCGGGTATCCGGGGATCTCATATTACGATTCATCCTCGCAGACCCTCAGGTATGCCGCATGGAGCGGGACCGCATGGGCAACCGAGATCGTTGACAGCACGGGTTTTGCCGGCAACACCAATTCGCTGGCCCTTGATTCCGACGGGAAACCCCACATCAGTTATTACGATACCACCAATGGCGCCCTCCGCTATGCAAAAACAGGTGCTGAAAAAGGCCCGGTCGTCCTCTTTTCGGGAACACCGGTTACCGGCACTGCTCCCCTGGAAGTGACCTTCACCGATCTCTCGGCCGGTTCCCCGACTGCATGGACCTGGTCATTCGGCGACGGGAACTTCTCAACGCTCCAGAACCCGGTGCACACGTACGCCTTTGCCGGGACATTCACCGTCTCGCTGAACGCGACCAATGCCAGCGGCTCCAGGACCCTTGCACGGCCCGGCTATATCCGGGTATCCTCCCCGCGGCCGGTCGTTAACTTCGAAGCCTCCCCGACTTCCGGCATCGAGCCGCTTGAAGTCTCGTTCACTGACCTGTCCGGTTCCGCAACCGGCTGGGCATGGTTCTTTGGAGACGAGAATTACACCGCCCCGTGGAGACTGATGAACCCGGACTCCGGATGGGCACAGCGGTACGGCCAGACCAGCGTCACGATGCCGGACGGCAGCATCGTCCTCATGGGTGGACAGGGCACAGAGAACCTGAACGATACCTGGCGGTCCGATGATTCCGGTGCCACATGGGCGGCGATGAACAGCAGTTCCGGGTGGCCCGCCCGGTACTCCCACACGAGCATTGCCCTGCAGGACGGCAGAATCCTCCTCATGGGCGGCATGAGCAGCACCGTTGGCACCCTGAATGACACGTGGATCTCGGCCGATCGGGGTGCATCCTGGACGCTGGTGAATGCCAGTGCCGGGTGGCCATCACGACGGAACCACAACAGCGTCGCTATGCCGGATGGTAGCATCATCGTCCTTGCCGGCGACTCCGGCACTCCCTACAAGAACGACACCTGGCGGTCCGTGGACAACGGCGACACCTGGTCGCTCATGAGTGCAGAGGGCAGCTGGGCAGCCCGGCAGTCGGCAGGCTGTGTCGCCATGCCGGATGGCAGCATCATCCTGGCAGGGGGACGTCTGGACGGGGATGTCCCGGCCAACGATGTCTGGCAGTCAGATGATTACGGCGCCACATGGTCCCTCATCAACGCCAGTGCGGACTGGACACCGCGGTACGAACATACTCTGGTTACACTGCCGGATGCCAGCATCCTCCTCATGGGCGGAATGGGCGCGGGCGGTAATACCAACGATGCCTGGCGGTCGGCTGACAATGGCTACTCCTGGTCTCCGGTCAATACCACGGCTGCATGGACAGGACGGTCCGGCCACACCGGCGTTCTCCTGCCGGACGGGGGGATCGTCCTCATGGGTGGCAGTCTCACAAACGACACGTGGATGATGAACCCGGCGGGATCACTGGTGCAGAACCCGGTCCACACCTACACAAAACCGGGCACCTACCGGGTCTCCCTGCAGGCATACCATGCCGACAATTACAACAGTACCCGGAAGAACGCGTTCATCACGGTGACCGGGTCCGTGCCCCCGGTGGCGGATTTCATTGCCACCCCGCTGAACGGCAGTATCCCGCTGGAGGTCACGTTTACCGACCTGGCCCGGGCCGGGATCATCAACTGGAACTGGTCATTCGGGGACGGAACCTTCTCGGAGAGCCAGAACCCCGTGCACACCTATGAGTCGTCCGGCACCTACACCGTCACCCTGAATGTCACGAACGCCAGTGGCACGAATTCCATTGTCCGGAATAACCTCATCCGGGCCACCTACCCGCGGCCCGTCACGCAGTTTACTCCCAATATCACCCGGGGGACGGTCCCGCTCACGGTCCGGTTCAGCGACCTTTCGCTGAACTCCCCGACCGGCTGGGCATGGTTCTTTGGCGATGAGCGGTATTCCGCGCCCTGGACCCAGGTGAACGCAAGTGCCGGATGGACTGGCCGGTATTCCCACACGAGCGTTGCCCTTCCGGATGGCAGCATCATCCTTTCGGGCGGACAGACCACGGAGAATACCAATGACACGTGGAGGTCACAGGACAACGGCAACACCTGGACACTCATGAATGTCAGCAGCGGCTGGCCGACCCGGTACCAGCATGCCAGCGTTGCCCTGCAGGACAACAGCATTGTCCTGATGGGCGGCATGAGCAGCACAACCGGTACCTTCAACGATACCTGGCGATCCACCGACGCGGGTGCCTCCTGGGTACAGGAGAATGCAAGTTCGGGCTGGGTGGTAAGGCGCAGCCTCTCGGGCGTAGCCATGCCGGACGGCAGTATCCTGGTCATGGCAGGCGAAGGAACGAACGGTTTCCTGAACGACACCTGGCGGTCCACGGACAATGGCGCAACATGGTCGCTCATGAGCGCCAATGCCGGCTGGGTGGGTCGTGACAAGACGGGCGTAACTGCCATGCCGGACGGCAGTATTGTCCTTGCGGGTGGGCGTCTCGGGACCGGCGTGGAGAGTAATGATGTCTGGCGATCGGCGGATAACGGTGCCACCTGGACACTCATGAACGCAAGTCCCGGCTGGACACCCCGCTACCTGCACACCATGGTCACGATGCCGGACAGCAGCATCCTCCTGATGGGCGGCACCGCAGGTGCTACCTGGATGAACGATGTCTGGAGGTCAGCGGATAACGGCGCCACCTGGACGCTCGTGAATGCCAGCGGATGGCTGCCGACACGGACCGGCCACACGACCGTTGCATTGAAGGACGCCAGCATCGTCCTCATGGGCGGCGGAACAGAAAATGATGTTTGGACGATGAGCCCTGCCGGTTCATCGCTTCAGAACCCCGTCCACACCTACACAGAGCCGGGCACCTACAGCATTGCACTCCAGGCATACACTTCCGACAATGCCAACAGCACACTCCGTGCCGGCCTCATCACGGTTGACGGCGTGACAGCGAACTTCACCGCGAACGTTACAAACGCCCGCCCGCGGGCAGCTGTCGCGTTTTCGGACATCTCCACCGGCGTCATAACTGCATGGAACTGGAGTTTTGGTGACGGCACGTACTCGGAAGAGCAGAACCCGGTCCACCAGTACGCCTGGGGCGACACCTTCAATGTCTCACTCACGGCAGCGAATGTATATGACTCCGATACCCGTACTAACCCGATGTATATCACAATTGAGCCGCGGTCAACCGACCCGATCCGGCTCATTGGCAAAAACGGCAGCGTCTACATCGGCGAGACCTGGCTCAACATTACGGAGAGCATGGGCACGAACACGACTCTTGCATGGTTCAACCCGGGCGATGACGAGTCCGTAACGGTCCCGGTAAAGACTCTCGATGTCTCCGGACAGGAGCGGGCGTATACCATCGAGCCGTTGAATTTCATCACCCATCCGGGGACCTGGTACAGCTGGAGCGGGGGCAGCACGAAAGGCGGGGCACCGGTCGCTTTCCAGGTCACTGAACCGTCGATCAACTTCACGGTGACCGACATGACCACCGGCAGGGATGCCGGCGGGAAGACGATTCCCGTTGGCAACCAGCTCGCGTTCGAGGTCAATGTCACGGTTGCGCAAGGGACGACGGAGCCGGGCGTCCCGGTCCGGATCGTCATCCGCGGACCCGATGGAAGATCCTATACAACACTCACCAACAGGAGCGGGATCATCTACCCGCTGAACATATCCGTTGTAGAACCGCCGTTTGCAACCGGCACCATCTGGGATACCGAGAGGTCCTTATACCCGGTCGGGTCGTATAACATCACCGCAATCTACGACTTCAACGAGATGACGGAGACCTACCCGGTTGCCGGCAGGACCTTTGCCCTGCACCAGACGGTCAACATCTCGATCGCCCCGCCACCGGAACTCCCCCCGCCGACATTCACCTCCATGATACCGGTCTCCGGGATCCGGAATACAACCATCACCTTTGCCATTGCGGGTAAAGACTTCGAGCCGGGGAGCACTACCGTGGAGTTCAGGAACCAGTCGACCGGGAAGATCACCGCGGCCTTAACCAACGTGACCGCAACCCGGATTGACGGCAATATCACCATCCCCGGTGATACTATCCCCTCGCAATGGAATGTCAGGATCGTCACAACGGGCGGCGGAGAGGTCACGAAACTGAATGCGTTCACCATAACGGCTATGAGCAGGCCTGCCGTGACAGCGATCTCGCCAGCCGGCGTCTGGTACCGGAACACTACCATCAACTATACCATCACCGGCACCAACTTCCAGCCCGACAACACGGTTGTCACGCTCTGGAACGCCAGCGGTACCTTGCTGAATGCATCCGGCTCCGGCATATGGCTTGTCGAACCGACCAGGATCTACGGGACAGTTGTTGTTCCCTATGAGGCACCATCAAAGACACCGTATAATGTTACGATAACGACAGTTGACGGTGGAAGCGGCGGAAGGACCGCTGCGTTCACGGTCGGCAATGCCGGCAAGCCCACGGTGACCGCCATCACCCCGGCCGGCATATGGGCACGTAACGCAACCATCAACTACACCATCACGGGTACCAACTTCCAGCCGGACAATACCATCGTCACGTTCTGGAACACTAGCGGTACATTACTCAATACTTCCGGCGCCGGAGTCTGGCTTGTTGAGCCGACAAAGATCTACGGCACTGTAGTAGTGCCGTATGAGGCTCCATCAAAAACTCCGTATAACGTCACGGTGTGGACTTATGATGGGGGAGTCGGCGGAAAACCGGCTGCATTCACCGTCGGTAACGCTGCAAAACCAACCGTGACAGCGATCACTCCCGCCGGCATGTGGGCACGGAACACCACCATCAACTACACCATTACCGGTACCAACTTCCAGCCGGACAACACAGAAGTGACGTTCTGGAACACGTCCGGGGTTCAGTTGAACGCGAGCGGCGCCGGAGTCTGGCTTGTTGAGCCGACAAAGATCTACGGCACTGTAGTAGTGCCGTATGAGGCTCCATCAAAAACTCCGTATAACGTCACGGTGTGGACTTATGATGGGGGAGTCGGCGGAAAACCGGCTGCATTCACCGTCGGTAACGCTGCAAAACCAACCGTGACAGCGATCACTCCCGCCGGCATGTGGGCACGGAACACCACCATCAACTACACCATTACCGGTACCAACTTCCAGCCGGACAACACAGAAGTGACGTTCTGGAACACGTCCGGGGTTCAGTTGAACGCGAGCGGCGCCGGAGTCTGGCTTGTTGAGCCGACAAAGATCTACGGCACTGTAGTAGTGCCGTATGAGGCTCCATCAAAAACTCCGTATAACGTCACGGTGTGGACCTATGATGGGGGTGTCGGAGGAAAGGCTGCAGCATTCACGGTAGGGAATGCCGCGAAGCCGACCGTAACTGCGATCTCACCTGCGGGAGTATGGGCGCGGAATACCACGATCAACTACACGATCACCGGTACCAACTTCCAGCCCGACAACACAGAAGTGACGTTGTGGAACACGTCCGGGGTTCAGTTGAACGCGAGCGGCGCCGGAGTCTGGCTTGTTGAGCCGACAAAGATCTACGGCACGGTTGTTGTTCCATACGAAGCACCGTCAAAGACTCCGTATAACATCACGGTGTGGACCTACGATGGAGGTGTCGGCGGGAAACCTGCTGCATTCACTGTCGGTAATGCTGCAAAACCCACCGTAACAGCGATCACTCCCGCCGGCATGTGGGCACGGAATACCACAATCAACTACACCATTACCGGTACCAACTTCCAGCCGGACAACACCATCGTCACGTTCTGGAACACCAGCGGTACAGTACTCAATGCTTCCGGCTCTGGTGTCTGGCTCGTTGAACCCACGAAGATCTACGGTACCGTTGTCGTACCGTACGAAGCGCCTTCAAAGACTCCCTACAACATCACCATCCGGACCTACGATGGAGGTGTCGGCGGAAAACCGGCTGCATTCACTGTCGGTAATGCTGCAAAGCCAACCGTAACCGCTATCTCACCGGCCGGCTCGTGGGCACGGAACACCACCATCAACTACACCATCACCGGCACCAACTTCCAGCCGGACAACACCGTCGTCACATTCTGGAACACCAGCGGTACATTACTCAATGCTTCCGGCTCTGGTGTCTGGCTCGTTGAACCCACGAAGATCTACGGCACCGTTGTCGTACCCTACGAAGCACCATCAAAGACTCCCTACAACATCACCGTCCGCACCTACGATGGTGGTGTCGGCGGAAAACCGACTGCATTCACCGTCGGTAATGCGGCCAAACCCACGGTAACCGCGATCACTCCCGCCGGGATTTGGACACGTAATACTACCATCAACTATACCATCACAGGTACCAACTTCCAGCCGGATAATACGGCAGTGACGTTCTGGAACAGATCCGGCGTCCAACTGAATGCGACCGGCTCCGGTGTCTGGCTGGTTACACCCACGAAGATCTATGGAACAGTAGTTGTACCGTATGAAGCACCATCAAAGACTCCCTACAACATCACCGTCCAGACCTACGATGGTGGTGTTGGCGGAAAACCGGCTGCATTCACTGTCGGTAACGCGGCAAGGCCGGTGGTTACGGCAATCTCACCATCCGGTGTCTGGTACCACAATGCCACGGTCAATTATACCATCACCGGTGCGAATTTCGAACCTGAGAACACTATTGTTACCCTCTGGAACAGCAGCGGCAGTGTGCTGAATGCAACCGGCTCCGGAATATGGCGCGTTGAGCCGACCAGGATCTACGGTACGGTAGTGGTCCCCTACGAGGCATCGTCCAAAACACCCTACAATATTACGATCCGGACGTATGATGGCGGAGTCGGCGGGAAAGCTGCTGCATTCACCGTCGGGAGCTTCCCTGCACCAGCCATCACCGCGATCAGTCCCACAACCGGTTACCCGAACAGCACAGTCGCGTTTACGATCAGAGGGACGAACTTCCAGCCGGGAAAGACCGCGATTAAGCTGAGCCACCCGGTCTATGGGGAAGTTGATACTACAACCTACTCACTTACATCCACTCAGATCATCGGAGGAGTTCAGATCCCGGCCGATGCAACGGTCGGCGCATGGAAGATGAATGTCACGACAGCGGATGGCGGCAGGGCAACCGTACCCTTCACCGTGAGCAGACTACCGGCACCAGCGGTCACTTCATTCCTCCCGAACATCGCCTTTGGCGGGACAACCGTCAACTTCATCATCAGCGGGAAGAACTTCCAGCCCGGTGACCGGACCACTGTTGTTCTCTCACGAACTGGCGAGGCCGAGATTGAGACAACGCTGAACGCAGTCTTCCAGACACGGATCGCCGGATCGGCAGTCATTCCTCCCGGGACAAAACAGGGCCTGTGGAAGGTCAATGTCACAACCATTGACGGAGGCAGGACCAGTTATTCCAATGCCCTGACCATCATCTGATCCCTTTTTTGCCAGTTTTTTTTAGAGAAGCCCCGGTATCACTATCACAACCACGTCCGGATCGCAACAATAATCCCGTCCGGTCATGCATTCTTCTCCATGAAATACTGGCAGGCGCTCCCGCTCCTTGTTCTCCTTCTCGCATGCCCGGCCCTGGCCCTCGAAACATGGATCGAGAACTGCAGCTCGGGCCTTGTCGACCAGGAAGGTTCGGTGATCTTTGTCAGCAGCGTACCGTCCGGGGCGCTTGTCACCATCGACAACAACGTGCTCGGCACAACCCCCTACCAGGAGAACATCGGCCTGAAAGGGTTCGTGTACGGGGCGCACACGCTCGTCCTTACCAGGGAAGGGTACGAAACCGCAACGGTGCGGTTCAACCTCTGTGTCCCCTACCTCACCGTAGTCCGCGTGGACCTGGTCCCCGTCACCCCGGCGCCGACCGCGACACCGGTCGTTACAACCGCGGCTCCGCCAAAGAAGAGCACGGGGCCATCAGCGGCAGCGGCCCCTGTCGAAGACCCCGCAGTCGGTGCACCGGCGCTGGTCACCACCGGGTCGCTCACCATTTTATCAGATCCCGCCGGTGCCGAGGTCATCATAGATAACGGTGCGATGGTCGGCATCAGCCCGGTTTCCTTTGATGGTCTTTTGCCAGGGACCCATGAAGTCCTGGTCCGTAAGCAGGGGTACAGCAACGAGAGCATTCTTGTCGCGATCACCATTGGCGAGACGCAGACCTATGCAGCAACGCTCCACCCGGTCGCGGGTGCCGACGGCACTGCATCCGGAAGCGGTTTACCGGCAAAACAGTATACCCCCGGGTTCCTGGCACTCCCCGTGATCGCAGCCCTCTCCATGCTCATTGTCCTCCGCCGCAGGTGATTGTCCGCGGCATGGCTGTATGCGTATAACCGGCAGGTTACACAAATAAGATATCCCGGGGGATATCACCCTCCTCCGGAAAGCACATGACAGCCGGTCTGCGTATCTCCCATGCCATCCTTGGCGTGCTCTTCGCTGCATGCCTCGCCGGTACGGTCTCGGCCGAAAGCCTCGGCACCGAATGGAAAGACGTCCCCTTCACCGACACCCCGTTCTCCGGCGTCCGCTTCTCGGACGACGGGAACATGGTCTTTGCAACGGGCGACCAGCTCCTCCTCCGATCCTGGGACGGGCAGAAACGATGGGGCGGCCGGTCGGGAGCGGTCGCTGCCCTGAGCGGCAACGGCGAGTTTGTTGCTGACGGCATCGGCACAGCCCTCATCCTGCTTGACAAGACGATGGTGGACAACTGGACCCGGAACCAGAACGGCCAGGTGAAGGCCGTCGCGATCTCCGGCAACGCTTCCTTTGTCTTCTCCGCTGACGACCAGGGGAACTACAATACCTGGGCCCGCAACGGTGAATTCCTCGGCCGGACCACGGACGATGTCGTGATTAAGATGGTCTTCTCCCCTGCCGAGAATATCGTTGTGGCAACGACCATGAACGGCCTGCGTGCCTGGTCCCCGGTATTTATCCCGCTCTGGTCGGACAACACCACCGGCAGCATCCTCACGGACGTCATCATCTCGCAGGACGGTTCGACCATCATCGCATCCGGGGGCAACCGGCTCTTGTCATACTCCAGTAAGGGCCAGAAGAACTGGGAGATCAACCCTTCAAGCGGCGCGATCATCGATACGGCCTGCAACCGGGACTGCTCCCTGATCGTGGTCGGGACGCAGGACAGCACCATCGTTGCCATCGACCGCTACGGCAAGACCCGCTGGACCTATAAGGCAGGGCAGTGGATCAACGGCGTAGATGTCTCAAAGGATGCCTCGGTCATCGCCGCTGGCGGTCTTGACGGCACCGTGTACCTGCTCAACCGTGCCGGGGATGTGACAACAAAGAAGAAGATCGGGTCCAATCTCCGGCCGCAGTCAATCGCCATCAGCCCTGACGGCAGGCGCGTTGCGGTTGCCGACCTGACAAACCTCTACGGCCTCTCGGTACTTGGCGACGCAAGCCCGGGCGTGATGGAGACCTTCACCCTGCCGCCGCTTGACCCGGTCAGGGCGGCCGGGATAACAACCCAGCCAACCACCGTTGCGGTGACGGCCACGGCTGCACCCGATACTCCGGCGGAGGAGATCACTGCCCTGCCCACACCTTCGCCGACAACGCAGAAGTCCGATGCAGGTATCCTCCCGGTGCTGGGAGCATGGGCTGCAATTGTTTTCGCCATCTGGGTAATCAAAAGATAGAGGGGCCGCTAGAACATGAGGCGATGATGCCCTTTTTTTCTACACGTCAGGGTAACACATCCGAAATACTTTACCATAAGGTGCATGATATATCATTTTTATCGAAAAAATGGACGTTCAATCAGGATTTACGCTGTAATGGTGAATGCATTCATCCTGCTGTTGAACCCGCCGCCCATTGTGATGACATCGAGCCGGTAGGTGCCAGTCACGGCTCCAGCCGGGATTGGGAACTCGCCCGTGATCTTTGTCGTGTTCACGGAGAGTGCCGTTGCATTGATGGTCGAACCGAACGTCCTCATCCGCACGATCGTCCTGCCGTCAGCGAAGTTGTCGCCGGTGAGCGTGAATGCGACATTGGAGTTCCGTGCCCCGGTTGACGGGACGAGCGACCCGATAACCGGCCGCTGGAGGTAGCTGACCGTGAACGCTTCACTCTTTGTTGTGGCCCCGCCATCGGTTGTGCTGACCGTGAGCCGGTATTTGCCGGACGGTGCCGATGCCGGGATCGTGAAGCTGCCGATGATCTTGGTCGGGGTGACGCTGAAGAGGTCGGTTGCCAGCTCGGTACCGGATACGTCATCGATGACCCGGACTGTGGTCTTCTCCGCTGCCATGAAGTTCGAGCCGGTGAGCGTGAATGCCGTGACACTTCCCTTTGCGCCGGTGGAAGGCGCGAGTGTTCCGATGACCGGCGGTTTGACCGCCTCAACCCGGATCGCATTATACCGGGATGCCGATCCCGCGTCCGTGGTGATGACATCGGCACGATAGAACCCGGTCGGAGCCGCGGCCGGGAGGGAAACGGTGCCGGTAATCTTCGTGGTAGTGACATCGGCAACCTCCGATGTCCCGAGCACAGTGTTCGTTGTCTGGTTGCGGAAGGTGACTGTTGTGAGGCCCGGCTGGAAGTTGGTACCGGTAATAACGTACGGGACCGTATCGTTCCGGAATCCGGATGAAGGTGTGAACGTGGCGATGGATGGCATACTGGAGTACCCGATAGCAAAAGCCCCGGTTTTTACTGCTGTGCCGCCATCGACCGTGAATACCTCGACGATATATGTGCCGGGGAGTGCGTTCGCATCGATATCAATGCTGCCGGTGATGGTGGTGGGGGTGACGGCGATGATGGTTACCGGTTGCTCTGTGTCCATGACATCCTCGAAGATCCGCACGCGGGTCTGTCCGCTCCCGGTCTGGAAGTTCGATCCGGTGATCGTGAAGTTCACGGTCGAGTTCCGTGCCCCCCTGGCCGGAGAGATGGATGCGATGGCCGGGAGAGGCGGTGTTGCACCGAGAGTGAACGCATTCTTCCGCATAGTCTCTCCGCCATTAAGTGTTGTCACATTAACGTTCCACCCTCCGGGCACTTCGTTTACCGGTACCCAGACTGTCCCTTCGATCCGTGTTGACGTAACGGATGTGAGGTTCGGAGTAAGCCGGCCTGACGCGAGGTCGTGGAAAAAGACTGTTGTGTAACCTGGTTGGAAGTTGCTGCCGGTGATCGAGAACGTAACAGTTCGGTTGCGGTACCATACAGGAGGCGATACTGAGGAGATGACCGGGACCGGCAGATCCGATTTCTTCACTGTGATGTACTCAGTCCGCGTACTAATGTTACTGCCTCCTGCATTGGTCGCATTCAGCAATATCGTGTAGGTTCCGGCTGTCAGGTAGGTATGCACCGGGTTCTGCACGGATGCATTTACGAGCGAGCCGTCCCCGAACGTCCAGTTCCATTTCGTGGGAGAGCCGGTTGACGTATCTGAAAATGTAACTGTCAGAGGGGCAGTACCTGATGTCGGGTTTGCCGTGAAGCTGGCAACCGGTGAAGATCCAGAATTACCTTCGGGAGCAAACTTCTGGATCCGGCTATTACCAGTATCAGCAATATAGACATTCCCGTTCCCATCCACCGCTATGCCCTCGGGCACAAGGAACTGGCCATTTTCGATTCCAACAGATCTCAATGTGGAGATGAAGGCTCCATCGGAGGTGAACTTCTGAAACCGGCAATTATTGTGGCCCACAACATAGACATTGCCACTCCCGTCCACTGCAATACCGAGGGGAAAAGAGAACTGGCCGTTTCCATTGCCGAATTCTCCCCATTGAGTGATATAGGTACCCTCGGAGGTAAACTTCTGGATCCGGTTATTACCAGTATCAGCAACATAGACATTGCCGCTCCCGTCCACCGCTATACCAAAGGGATATCCAAATTGACCGTTGCCGGTTCCAAACGACCCCCATTGAGTTACATAGGTGCCATCGGAGGTAAACTTCTGGACCCGGTGATTACCACTATCAGCAACATAGACATTCCCGTTCCCGTCCACCGCTATGCCCTGGGGCGACATGAACTGACCGTTCCCGGTTCCGTATGATCCCCACTGTCCGACATAGGTACCTTCCGATGTGAACTTCTGGACCCGGTGATTACCACTATCAGCAACATAGACATTCCCGTTCCCGTCCACTGCTATGCCTCGGGGCCAATAGAACTGACCGTTTGCGGTTCCGTTGGATCCCCAGTGCGTTAGGTATGTGCCACCGGAGCTGAATTTTTGGACACGGCTGTTGTGAGTATCAGCGACATAGACATTACCGCTTCCATCCACGGTTATGCCGTTGGGATAATAGAACTGACCGTTGCCGGTTCCAAACGACCCCCATTGGGTTACAAAGGTGCCATCGGAGGTGAACTTCCCGACCCCCGCCCCATACCCGTTATACCACTGATCAGTGACATAAATATTGCCACTTCCATCCACATCTATGCCATGGAGATGCTGGAACTGACCACTTTCAATTCCGACGAGATCGAACTCGGGAACGTAGGTACCGTCGGAGGTGAACTTCTGGACACCCAAATAATAACTAACGACAAAGACATTCCCCTCTCCGTCCACTGCTATGTCATCAGATTGACAAAACACGCCGTACCCGGGTCCTGATGTTTCCCATTGGGTGAGATAAATACCATCGGAGGTGAACTTCTGGAGCCGGTAATTCATCGTATCAAGGACATAGACATTCCCGTTCCCGTCCACTGCTATACCCCTGGGATAGGCAAACTGCCCGTTTCCTGATCCTTGAATTCCCCACTGTGTGACATAGATGCCATCGGTAGTGAACTTCTGTATGCGGTCATTACCGCTATCAGCAACATAGACATTACCGCTCCCATCTACTGCTATTCCATAAGGATATAAAAACTGGCCGTTGCCCGTTCCAAAAGATCCCCATTGGGTCAAATACGTGCCATCGGAGGTGAACTTCTGGACACGATGGTTACCGTAATCAGTGACATAGACATTCCCATTCCCATCTACTGTTATTCCACCGGTGAAATTGAATTGCCCATTGCCGGTTCCATTGGATCCCCATTTAGTCAAGTACGTGCCATCAGATGAAAATTTCCAGATACTCTGGTTCCAACCGTCTGTAACATAGATATTTCCGATACTGTCTGATGAAATCTTATCCGGGTGAACTCCCACTGTTGCCGGAACCGCCCACTGGAATACATATGAAATGGATTCACCATCAATAACCCGGACAAATCCTTCCGACGTGGAGATATTACTGCCAAATGCATTGGAGGTATTCAGCGAGACCGTGTAAGTCCCGACCGTTGTATAGGTATGCACCGGGTTCCGGAGCGATGAGTATTCCCCGTCGCCGAAACTCCAGTTCCATTCTGTCGGGGAGCCGATTGAGGTATCGTTGAACGTGACGGTCAGTGGGACAATACCGTATGTCGGAGTTGCCCTGAAGTTGACCAGTATCGGTTCAGAAATGTTAATGTAATGAGTTTTTCGTGTACTATTGAAACCCCCGACAGTGTACGCCTGTAAGGAGACCTGATACGTTCCCGGTTCTCTGTAGAGGTGTGTAGGGTTTTGTACTGATGATCCTGTTGGATTAAAGCGCCAGACATCATTCTTCAGGGAACCGTCATTACCGCCCATCAGCACAATACTGCCATCCGGCATTGCTACGCAGGTGTGATCAAATCTCCCCGACCATCCGGCACTCGCATTTATCTGTACCCAGGTAGAGCCGCGGTCCACTGATCTCCAGACATCGTTCACCAGCCATCCGGCATTACCACCCATCAGCACAATGCTGCCATCCGGCATCACAACCGTATTGACTTTATTCTCGCGTCCCGACCACCAGGCACTCGCATTAACCAATGACCAGGTAGTCCCATAATCCGTTGAACGCCATACATCGTTGCTGGGTCCATAATCTGACGTACCCCCCATAAGCACGATGCTGTTATCAGGCAGAACAACAGTGCTGAAGCCATATCGTGATGACCATCCGGGACTTGCGTTAACCAGTGACCATGTATCGCCATAATCCGTTGAACGCCATACATCATTCAGGGAATACCCATTCAGACCTCCCATGAGGATAATGCTGCCGTCCTGCATCACAACAGTACCCATCGCCTCTCTCCCCGACCACTCGGCACTTGCGTTCACGAGCGTCCATGTTGCACCGTTATCCCCCGACTTCCATACGTCATTCAACCCGGATCCACCCATCATGATGATGCTTCCGTCAGGCATGACGACGCTGCTATGACCATATCTTCCCACTCCCTCGATACTCTCATTCACGACTATCCATGTTGCGCCATAATCCGTCGAACGCCAGGCATCTGTTGTCCCACCATTAATGCCACCGATAAGCACAATGCTGCCATCCGGCATCACCACGCTGCTATGTGCCTGTCGTTCCGACCATCCGGCACTCGCGTTCATCTCATACCATGGCGCCGTGTAATCCTCGTCACCGAAATACCATGCCCAACCGGTCGGATTGTTCAATGACCTGTCGGTGAACGAGACGGCCTGCGGTGCAGTACCTTTCGTGAGGTTAGCTGAGAACTCGGGGATTGGTTTTGAATCTGTTACGGCAATATAATTTATCCGGATTGTTGTATTGCTTCCCACCTCATTGGTCGCATTCAGCGATACAGTATAAGTGCCTGCCCGGGTGTAGGTATGAACCGGATTCTGCACGGTTGCATTGGTTGTATTGCCATCACCAAACGACCAGTTCCACGTGGTTGGAGAACCAGTTGACGTATCCATGAATGTGACCGTCAGCGGGACGGTGCCGGACGTGGGGGTAGCGGTGAAGTTGGCTACCGGCACCGAGGCCCCACCATCCGTAACCGTTATATAACCACTCTTGCGGGTGCTGTTGTAGCCATCGGAGTTGTATGCCTGCAAAGCTACCTGGTAGGTGCCTGGCACGGTGTAGGTGTAGGATGGGTTTTGTACAGATGATCCAACCGGCGTGAATCGCCACACATCACTCTGATATCCTCCGTCATTACCCCCGATCACAAGAATGCTGCCGTCCGGCAACGCAATGCTACTATGGTCTTTTCTTGGCGACCATCCAGCACTCCCGTTTATCTGCGACCAGATTGCACCGTAATCGGTCGATCGCCAGATATCATTCTTTAACAATTGTCTGTCGTATTCGAGACCACCTGATAGGATTATGCTGTTGTCAGGGAGCGCAACACTGCTATGGTAAGAACGTGCTGACCAGTTTGCATTTTCAGTCATCCGGGACCAGGTTGCACCCTTGTCAGTTGACCGCCATACTCCGGAAGTAAGTTGGCCGCTTGACCAATCCATGCCCATTACAACAATGCTGTCATCCGGTAGTGCCACACTACTGTAACCTTCTGATGGAGCCTGTCCGAAAGGACTTTCGTTCATCAGTACCCAAGATGCCCCGTTATCCGTTGACCTCCAGATATCCACCGTGCTAAAACCCGGACCGAGGATAATGCTGCCATCTGACAGAGCTACGCAGTTTTGATCACGCCGTGGTCCCCATTCGGCACTTGCTGTCATCAGGGTCCAGGTGGCACCCTTGTCAGTCGACCGCCACACGTCAGATAACTCAGTTAAAAAATCATATCCACCCATCACTACGATGCTGCCATCAGGGAGTGCTACTCCGGATTGCCACCATCGTTTCGACCACCCGGCACTGGAATTCATTTGGACCCATGTTGTACCGTTATCGGTCGACCTCCAGACATCGTTCATCAGACTGGTAATCATTCCTGCGTCGTTTATCTTGCCCCCCATAATTACGATACTACCATCCGGGAGAGTAACCGTGCTATGGTCAGCTCGACCCAACCAGCCTTTTTCTGCATTCATAAGGGACCATGTTGCACCGCGATCGGTAGATCGCCATACATCATTCAGAGGTGTAATTGTGTTGTAATCGCAACCCCCCAACAGTACGATGCTGCCATCAGGAAGTGCTACACTACTATGATCTGATCGTGTCGACCATTCTGTATTTGTGGTCATAAGGGACCATGTTGTACCATAATCTGTGGACTGCCACACTTGAGATACAACGCTGCCATCCCACACTTTACCCATGGTCACGATACTGTTGTCCTGTAATGCCACGCTGCTATGGCCTTCTTCAAAAATGCATCCGGCACTTGCATTCATGAGGGTCCAGGTAGCACCCTTATCGGTCGACCGCCAGACATCTGATGGATTGGGATTTCCCCCCATGAGGACGATACTGCCATCCGGAATTGATACAGAGCTGTGACCACGCCTTGGTCCCCACTCGGCACTTGCATTCATCAGTGTCCAGGTAGCACCCTTGTCGGTTGACCGCCAGACATCGCTCAAATAGCCAATTGTTGGAGTATATCCACCCATCACTACGATACTCCCATCAGGCATTACGACACTGGCAAGTCCAGATCGCCCGATCCACCCGGCACTGGCATTCATCAGGACCCAGGTTTTCCCGTGGTCTGTTGACCTCCAGACATCATTTTTAAAATCCATACCGGTATACATACTCTCATTGTAGCCCCCCATGAGTACTATACTCCCATCGGCCAGGGCAACACTGGTATGATGTGCTCTGCGAGACCACTCAGCACTTACGTTTACCTGTGACCACGTTGCACCTTTGTCGGTCGACCGCCAGACATCGTTCTTAAAGCTTAGATCTCCATCATTCCCGCCGGTTAAGATAATACTTCCATCCGCGAGTGTCACGGCGCTGTGCTGCTTTCTTGCGGACCACACAAGACCAGCACTCTCTTGCGACTCGTTTACCATCTGTAGATCCCAGGGATCTGAAAAAGTTTCATTTCCAAAGAACCATGCCCATCCGGTGGGGTTGCCGCTTGACATGTCAGTAAAGTGAACCGTAAGGGGGGAAGAGCCTGAAATTACATTGGCAGTGAAATCGACCTTGGGTTTTGAAACTGCACCCCCCCCCAGCGTAAGATTCTGTTTGTGCAGCATTGGGACGGTTTGTGAATGGCTGTACTGAAGTGACGGTCGGGATTATCGGCATTATCGGTGTCGTGATTACCAGAGGGAAAGATTTGGTGGAGGGTATTGGAGTAATCTCATGGGTTTCAGTAGGGATTATTTCAACAGCAGTGGTTAGATTGGGGAGAGGTGAATCCGTTGGTGAGGGGGTTGGTGTATCTGGAGTGAATTGTATCGGGGTTTCCGTCACATTTGGTATAATTGTAGAGGTCGGGATCGTCGTAAGGGGTGTTTCCTGAACCGTACTATTCTCCTGCGATCCATCCTCAACCGGTATTAAATTTGAATAATCATGTAGTGGAGAAATTGTTCCAATCGTAAGAAATGTACAAAGAACAAGAAGGAGGCTGCAAACGAGAGAGAGAGACAAACGAAGAATCTGGGAGTGATGAAGTTGGCGGGTCATACATACGGCCCCCGGTGGATGAAAAAGTGTGCTTCGATAATAATTCTCCCTTTATTAACCTGACGAATACCTCTTTTATTACATACACTGCTCATTTGTAACCACATGCCATCGATGGTTTTTTCCCAAATAGAAAAAGGGAGATAATTAAGTGTTTTTTTAACTTATATCTCCCATCACAAGCGCCCGGGGATTTCGAGACTAGACCTGCCCCTGTTGTGCAGGATCGTTCCCCAATCCTGACAATATCAGTCTGTTCGATACCTGCCTCTGAACAGTTTCCCCGCGCTCCAAAAAACTTAGAATATCTGAATAATCGGACCTTCACGTTCACATCTCCAGTCCTCTGCTATTCTACTGGTGACCAGAAATCTGACCGTGTTTGTTTTTCTTGCACTCGATGGACTCTATCTTGTGGTGACGATGATCGGCGGCATTGTGTCGGCAAGAATCCGATTATTTTTGTAACGACCCAAACTCCGTTAGCCAGACCCCGATACTACTGTTCCGGATGTTCAAACATATATTATTTTTGATTTTATCTTATGATCTCAATGGAAGAAATTGCACGTTTTTTTGCTGGTATGAAAAAGTCCTTCTCTTTTTTCATCAGCGTTCTATGGCATTTCGCAGCATAACGTGCTCTGTTGGAAACATGGTAAGAAATCATCGCCCCCATTGCAGCCAGTCCCGGGTGGACAATCCTGACGAATCACAAACTGCCTTATACCTGATACGATAGGGCATGTGGAAGACTCTGAAGCGTGATAACGAATAGTAATGATTTAGAAAAAACATCATCTCGCAATCGGATCCCGGTTTTGAAAATGCAATCGCGATCATTATCGCGATCGAAAACGAATCCAAATCAATCGCGATCCGATTTTGATCTGTGGGTAGTTCACTACCCACTTGCAGGAACTACTCAACAGTATCCTGCATCGCAGAACCGGATCCCGGTTCTTCCGGTAAAACCGATCCATAGCTGTTTTCCTATGAATAACGGTTGTCAAAAAAACAGGAACTTACAAGACGCAGCGCGGATTTTGGCTGCCCATAGGACCCGTATACGGGAGGAAGTTCCTGCGCCATCAGCCCCTCACCGTCGCATCTTTGCCAGCAGCCGGAGGATCTCGAGGTAGAGCCAGACCAGGGTGACCAGCAGGGCAAACGAGGCGTACCACTCGTAGTGCCGGGGCAGGCCATTTTCCACACCCTTCTCGATGTAATCGAAGTCGAGGATGAGGTTGAGCGATGCCACGACAACAACAACGAGCGAGAAGCCGATCCCGAGCCATCCGCCCTCGTTGATGAACCCGATCGGCATACCGAAGAGGGAGAGGACGATGTTCGCGAGATACAGGAGGGCTATGGCCCCGGTAGCACCGATGACCACGAGACGGAACGTCTGGGTGACGCGGACCAGCCGGGCCCGGAAGACAATCAGGAGCAGGAAGAAGACCCCGAAGGTCAGGGCAACTGCTTGTGCAACGATCCCCGGGTAGGCGGCATTCATCCAGACCGAGATCCCACCCAGGACAATTCCTTCGAGCACGGCATAGACGGGGGATGTGAAAGGTGCGTACTCCGGCTTGAAGATCGTGACGAGCGCGATGATGAAACCGCCAGCCATCGCCCCGATCATGAGGAGGAACGAATCGGGGAAGTACTTCCAGGTCACTGCCGCTGCGGCGATGACCAGGAAGAGCAGGATGAGGGTCTTGTCGATGGTCCCCTGGATGGTCATTGGCGTAACCGTGCCGGTGCACTGGTTGTTGTAGAAGATCTCGTCCCTGAGTGCGGGGTTGGATGAACGGTCCATGGTCGTCTTCCCTGCTGCCGTTGTCCAAAGATGCCGATAAAACAGGATCTTCCGGCAACGGGTATTACACTAAAAATATGGAACAGATAATTATTAAAGTGTCCGATTCGGGAATGAACCGCCCTGACCGGAAAAAATGTACGGTTGCCGAAAATCACCGGGAGACTGGCGCACCGCACCCACCGCAGAACTTCTCGTTTCCGGTCAGTGCCGTCCCGCATTTCGGGCAGACATTGCCGGCAGGGGCAGCAGCTGCTGGTGCCGGGCTTGCGCCGACTGCCGCACTGCCACATGACCCGCAGAACTTCTCTGATCCACTCATCGGGTTCCCGCACGATGCACAGACATATCCGCCGGTTGCTGCCGGAGTACCTGCTGCAGCCGCAGGAGCCGTTGCTGCGGGGCGGGCAGGAGCCGGGTCCTTCACCATCACCAGGCACTTGCTGCAGTACTTGTCGCCGGGTTTGATCGGGTTCCCGCACGCGGTGCAGAGTCGTGCGCCACCCGCAGGTGCTGCCGGTGCTGTCACGGGTTTTACCGGAGCTGATGCTGCAGGGGCCGGAGCCGCGGTCGCAGGGATTGGGTTCTTCACCATCACCAGGCATTTGCTGCAATACTTGTCGCCGGGCTTGATCGGGTTCCCGCACGCGGTGCAGAGCCGTGTGCCTCCTGCCGGGGCAGCCGTAACCGCAGGTTCCGCCTGAACGGGAGCAGATGCTGCAGGGGCCGGAGCCGGGGCGGCAGGAGCCGGGTCCTTCACCATCACCAGGCACTTGCTGCAGTACTTGTCGCCGGGCTTGATCGGGTTCCCGCAGGCCGTGCAGAGCCGTGTGCCTCCGGCGGGTGTCCCCCCGAGAGGAGCGCCGCAGGAGCCGCAGAACTTCGTGCCGGGTTCATTGGGAGTCCCGCACGCGGGACAGGTATTCTTCGCTATGGCAGCAGCGGGGGCCGGTGCCGGAAGCACTGGTTCCTTCACTGTACCCTCGCCGGCCCGGGCCCCACAGTGGCCGCAGAACTTCTCACCGGGATCAAGCGGCTTGCCGCACGAGTCACAGGCCAACGCGGGCGCTGGTTCCGGGGCCGGGACGGGGACCGTCACTGCAGGGACCGCTTCGGGTGCAGGTTCCGGTGCGGGCTCCTTCACCGGCTCTTTTGCCGGTGCCGGGACTGGAACGGGAGCCACAGGGATCTCACGGGATGCAGGTGCTTCTGCTGCAGCAGGGAGATCCTCTGCCTGCGATGCACCGCAGTTCCGGCAGAACTTGGCTTTTGCAGCAACCGGTTTTCCACATTCGGGACAGAACGGCATGATCAGATCACGGAAGAGTGATTATACGTTTGGGAAAAAAAAGCGTTGCTTTTCCGAAAGGAGACAAAGGGAATTTCAGGTATTTTATGCTGCACCATAGGGGGCATACTTCTTCACCATGGTCAGTACCGCGTCGAAATTCTCCTCAGTACAGTACAAAACAACCGGGCTGATGAGGTACTGCGACCGCAGGACCACCGAACGGACGCTCCGGTAGACCGAAACATACCGGACGTCCTTCCACCGGAGCGTGTTGAACTCCTGCGACATGGCGATCAGGCCTGCCCCGGTCCCGCCCATCGATCCCAGGAGGATCGAGCCGGCCGCTGCTGCCCGGTCAAGGTTCTGGATGGTCCTGCCTGCCTTGTGGGCAACACCCTCGCTGCTGATGAAAAATGTCGTGAGCAGGCCTCCGCCCGTGGTTATCTGGAGGAAGAGAAGGACCAGGATAAAGATGATCGCGAGGACCCCGCCTATGAGCATGAACATCGTGACCATCATGGATTCGCCGGTGATGACCTGGAAGAGGAGCCCCAAAAAGATCCCGATCCCGATGGGGATGACCAGGCACTGCAGCACCAGGTACGGGTTGGTGATGAGCGGGATCTTCCGCTCCCAGACCAGGTATTCCCCGGGAGCGGCACTGCCGGTGCCAGGGACCGCCGTCCCCGGGGCAGGCTGCGGCTGAACCGGCGCCCCGCAGGCTGTGCAGAACGCCACTCGTGCCACAACCTCCGTCCCACAGACCGGGCAGGTCGCCATACCGGGTTATTCCTCGGCGGTGCTCTTTGCCCGCTTGACGCGTTCCTTGGTGGAGAACCCGGTCACCGCATCGAGGAATTTCCGGAACCGCTTGTTGGTGTCGATGATGACCTCGTCGCTGACGGTCATGTCCGATTCGGTGTCGATGATGACGCTCTTGCCGCCGGCACCAAGGGTTACATCAAGCCGCTTCAGTGCGCCAAAACCGGTGCGGTACCCTTTCGGGGTCTTCTCGGGTTCACGGCCAAAGCAGTTTTTGAGCTCGGCGACTGCCCGTGTCTCGAGATCTTTGGTCAGGCCGCGTTTGATAGGATATTCTTGCATACACTTTTGTAGTACTTTTGTGTATGTTAATTTAATGACGGCAGACAATCCTGAATGTTGCAGCCAGATCGTCAGCCGGCTCGATGCCGTGCACGACGAACTGGGCGAGATGAAACCCCGAAAAGACCTCACCATCACCTCCCGCCCGCTCCCCGAGAACGGGGCAGTCCTCCTGGGCTTTCCGGGCAGCGGGCTCGTCGGGACCATCGCACTCCAGTACATGGTCGACCAGATGGAGTTCGAGCAGATCGGGTCGATCACCTCCCGCTACTTCCCGCCGATGGCGATGATGAACCGTGGCATCATCAACGACCCGGTCCGGATCTACAAGAAGAATGATATCTCGGCAGTGGTTGCCGATATCCCCATCCACCCGACGATATGCTACGAGATCTCGAACAGCCTGATCGAATGGGTCAGCCACTCCAGACCACGGGAGGTGCTCACCATCGCCGGGATCATCACGAATGAGCCAGAGAAACGGGTATTCGGGGTTGCCACGTCTGCCGATGCACTCCAGCGGATCCAGGATATTACGCTGCTCCTCCCGATCGGGAGCATCTCCGGTATCGCCTCGAGCATCCTGACCGAATGCAAGGTGAGGGGCATCCCGGCGTACGGCCTCCTTGGCGAGACCATCAATGCCCCGGATCCGCGGGCATCCGCGGCAACGATCGAGGTGCTCAACAAGCTCTATGACATGGGTCTCGACACCCAGCCCCTCATCGACCAGGCCGTGGAGATCGAGCAGAGCATGGGCAAGCTTGCCGAAGAAGTCCAGCAGTCGGCTGATCCGGGGCCCAAGAAAGACCTCATCATGTACGGGTGATCCGGATGAAGTGCGCAGCGTTAACCAGCATATCGCCCGATGTCATCAAAGACCTCAAATCGGGCCGGCCCCGTACCATCGAACTCCAGAGCACCCACAACATCATCACCATCGAGGGCGTGGTACCGGGCCCGGAGACGCACATCTTCATGACCTCCATCGACCTCGAGGATCTCTCGCCGGGCGATCCCGGCATCTGTGTCTACGTTCTTGCAACCAACATCACGATGAAACGGATGGTCGAGTACTCGCACCGGAGCTACGAGGAACGCGAGCGGATGTCAGCCCGCGTCCAGGTCCGGTTCTGTGCCACATCGGTTGTCAAGGATGTCTATTACGAGGGCCTCTGCAAACCCGTTGCCGTCGAGGTCCTCAAATCCTCGTGTTACCACGCCGGATAAACCCTTTTTTCATGCACGTTTCAGGAAGAGGATGGCTGCAACCGCTGCAGCCACCATCCCCAGCTCATGCCCGGCCGGTGACTCCTCCGCTTCCGAAGTCGGCCAGGGTGTCGGCACGGTTGAGACTGATTTCACCCGTGTTGGTGCAACGGTCGCTGGTGCGGTTGTGACGACCGCTGCCGCGTACGTCTCCGGCACGGGAGTTGCGGTAGTGATGGTCGTGGCAACAGTCGTCGTAGTGGGGGTCGAGCCCGCATACTCCAGCGTTGCATCCTCATCGGTCTCTGTGCCCGCGGTCACGACAACCGTATCGGACCAGTTCAGGTAATTGTACTTGTAGAAGAGCACGCTGTATGAACCGGGGGTGAGATCGGATACTGTCAGCGGGGTCGTGCCGGCATATTCCCCGTCCACGTACACCATAGCATAGGACGGTGACGATGTGAAGTAGATGCTTCCGTTGACCGTTGAGCTCGAGAATTCCACGATGAACGTTTCGGTCGTATTTGCTACGGTGACAAGGTGTGTCTGGTCGTCATACCCGTCAAGCTCCATCAGGACGGTATGGTTCCCGTACCCGGCCGTGTACGCGCTGATGTTCGAGTACCCGATATAGATATTATCGAGATAGACCCGGGCACCGGAGGGGACCGACTCGAACGAGACCGAACTGGTGAGGTTGGTCATCGTGGCGGAGAGCGTTGTGGTCGCGTTGTCCATAACCGATACCGATGGCAGGACATAGGGCACCCAGCCCGGATGGACGAGCGTCACGTTGTGGGTGCCGGCCGGGACGCTCTCGATAACCGAGTCGGTGTACAGGCCGGTCGATGTCCCGTTGAGCCAGATCTCCGTACCGGCCGGTTCGGCACTGATCGAGATATTCCCTTCGGCAGCGACCGTGACCGGCAGCGCCAGCAGCATTACGAATAAAAAACCGATACCAGGTAATTTCCGGTTCATCCTTGATCCGCGTCTCCTGTTGAACAATTTTTTGGGAGTTACCACGGACGGGGTTATATTTTGGGTGCATCCTGTGAGTTAATATAATCGCAGCCACGGTGCATGATAGTCGCGGCAGGGAATACGGTTGCGAGAAAAAGAGCGGGGGTGATATCAGCGCCGGCTGACAACGATGAGGGCAAGGCAGATCCCGCCGATGATTGCAGGTATGCTCACCGGTGACTCGGGGGTTGCTGCTGCGGTTGCCCAGGGTGTCGGGACCGTCCGTGAGGACGTTATGGTTGGTTTGGGGGTTGCCATGGTCGTGATGATGAGCGGCGTTGGCGTGGGCACGGTCGTGCTGGAACTCTGGTAGGTCATGTCGGCGCTGACCGTGGTCTGGTTATTGGACGTGACAGCCACCCGGTCGGCCCAGTCCAGGTACGATTCCTTCTGGAGCTTGATGACATACGAGCCCGGGGCCACATCGAGGTACAGCGGGGTTGTGCCGCGGTGCACGGAGTTCACGTACACGTTTGCACCCGTGGGGCTTGATTTGAAGTACAGGGTGCCGTTCGCCGCGGTGACCATGGAGGTTACCGTGAAGGTGAGGCCGCAGACGGCACTTGCTCCGGTATTGACTACGCAGACCTGGTAGGGGCCGGGGACAACACGGGTGAGGTTGAAGGTGCCGGTCAGCAGCGTTGCACTGGAGCGGGTAAACGTCCCCGGCACGTCATTGTATCCCGACCTCTTGAGGTAGACCGAGGGCGTTCCGTTGAAATTCGTGCCGGCAAGGCTCGTTATCGAGACAGTGGTGTTGGTTACAGAACTGGCTGGCGTGATGCTTGTGAGCGTTGCGTCGGAAGCAACGCTTAAGATAGTAAAGCCATTTGAAAGCGTGTATGATTCTCCGGTGGGATTAATGACAACAACATCCCACGCTCCGGCTTGTTTATTGGTAAGATCAAAGGTGCAGGTAAGAATCGTGGAGGTTGTGGATGTGATTATGCCGGTGATGTTGTTCGACCCGGCCCGGTATAGTCTCACAGTGGGATTGGTTGATGTTGAGAAGCCTGAACCGGCAAGGCTGGTGATATCTACAGTTGACGTATTATATCCGGTTGACGGTGTTATTGAGGATATTATCGGGGCTGCAGTAGTGGATGAGAGTGTGAACGTTAACGAGTTTGTAGTATCATTCGCAACGATCACATTATTCTGGATACTATCGTTATACCCTGACAGATGGAGCCAGATCGTGTGGGACCCAGCTTGGATATTTTCAACCGTAGCGGTAGTCACCTGCCCGGTGTCCACAGTATCGAGATAGATTGCTGCTCCTGCTGGTGATGAGCTGATCGTGATGTTCCCGTACATTGCAAGAGCACCGGCAGGGATGATTGCAAGGAACAGGATAATTAAGATAAGATGATTGATCTTTCCCATGATATCATTCCGTATGCGTATTCCTTGGAGTATTTTCCTTCGACATCACATATATTTTTTGAAATTTATTCACAATCACCGGGACGGGAGAATCACCGGAATGTCCCGGCGTTCCCGAGGGATTCTCCATGAGCCGATGGCAGGACCCGGATCGGATTCCCCTTTCCAATCCAGTTGTTGGAAGGCAGGCGATTAAAAGCAATCCATGACTGCGGTTTTTCCCGCAGTCATGCCGTGCAAGCCAGCCATGCTCAGGGGCTGCTTTACTGCAAACCAGGTCCAGAGGTTAGGCTGCCGGCAGGCTCCCAGGATCTTTGACGGCCCCACGGTTACGACAAATGACTCATTGGTGCCGGGGACAACGCTGCCCCTTTCATCGAGGCCCTCCAGCCGGACCGTGTAGCGCCCGGGAGCCCCGAACCCGTTGAACTCGTGGCCGAACTCGAAGAGCGAATTGAAGCGGGCATCGGACCCGGGCGTGAAGAGCCGGGAGAGGTTGACCGGGCGGGTGGAGCGGTGGACGACCGCACCCGTATCACCGGTCACCGTGTAGGATATCGATGCGATCCGGTTATCGAGCCGGTACCGGTAGGGCGTTGCTGTGGTGGTTACCGTGGCATGGATCGGTTTTGTCACGCCGTACAGGGTGAACCAGCTCCCCGGGGGCAGGGTTATGCCATCCGCTACCGCGGAGTCGACCCGCATGAGCGTGGTCGTGCTGAACGGGTCAACGGTGTTCTCGCCGTTCGTCCTCCCCGCCAGGTAGATCTCTGCCCGGGTGAGGGCGAGCCAGTCGCCACTCTCAAACGGGACGAGCGAGCCCGTGAGGTTGACCGCATTGCCGGCACGGTCATTAACGTATGCGAGGTACGGTTCGCCGATATTGTAATACAGGAACGTAGTATTCCGGCGGTCCTCAAGGTTGTAATACACGATGCCGGCAATCTCGACTGCATAGGTCGCACTCCGGTCATTGATATTATAGAGGATCATCATGTTCTGTGCAACAGCGGGCTTGTCGATTGCTGTCCCGGGCAGGTCATTGACGATCTCTATCCCGTTGTTGGGGTTCCAGCGTTTGGGAATGGTATAGCCCTTGTTATCGTAACCGGGAAAGAGGAAGTATCCCGGGAACCAGTCCCGGTACACCCGGAGATTGTGGTTCCAGGCGTACTGGAACCGGTTCTGGAGATTGACCGGGGGGCGGTCGGTGCTGAGCGCCGAGCTGGTGAGGCCAAACGAGATAGTCTTCTCCGCGGTCTGCCCGGCAAGGTCGCCACTGAGCCCGGTGACCCGGATGGTGTAGTTTCCGGCCGTCAGGTCGGAGAGAGGCCTGCCGTCGGCATCACGATAGGTCGTGTCAAAGTCCTTTGTCACCCCGCCCAGGATAAGCCCGAGATAGTACTCGTTCGTCACCGCGACCTTGTTGGAGGGATCCGTAAGACCCCCGGGCTCTTTGATCAGGTCCGGCACCATCTTGTTCCCCCAGTCGGTGCCCTCGGAGTAGTTCATCTCGATTGCACTCCACGGGGTGATACCACGTGCCGGGTCAACGTGGCTCTCAACCAGGCGCACCCGCTCCCCGCGGGTATCATCGCCCCGGAAGAGTTCGATCCGGATGTCCCCGGGCTTATCCACGCGGGCCGGAAAGATCCCGTACACATAAAAATCCCGCATCTCCGCAAACACGGATTCGTTGATGCTCGGCTGGGTAATCACCAGGCTCGGGCCGGTGCCGGCAGAGGCCAGCGGCAGGATACATGCGATCAGGGTGAGCAGGAGAACAGGGACGATCACTCGCATAATCAGAGATAACCAAGGCGATGTACTTGAGTTTTTCCTTCTGAATCCAGAGATCCAGGAGGAGCATCCGACTCCGGGCAGGGTAACACTCAGGGGGGATTTCGCACCCGGTAGCGGTCCGGCCAAGCTCCTCCCTGGGGTTCCCGCAAGGCGCGTCAAATAATAAAACAGTCCGGAAATGGAGACACTATAAATACCACGGGCTCACTACCTCACATAGTGAGAGCAATGGAAAAGAAGAGCTTTATCGATCACTGCAAATCCTACAGCCCGAAGGACTGGGCACAGATCATCTTCATGATCCTCATCTGCCTTGCCGGCGGGTACATGATCATCTACAGCGTGTACATGATGACGGTGAACAACAACCCCAGCCTCTTCATGTTCTCCATTGTCATGTTCGGCGTCGGCTGCACGGCTATCTGGTTCGGCCTCTCGCACGTGGAGATCCAGTCTACCGAGGAGAAACTCGAGAAGATCACCAAGCAGCTCGACCGGATCATCGAAAAGATCGAGAAGGAATAAACCCCGCCCCTTTTTGGCCCGCCTTGACGGGCAGATTAATTATCCCGCAGTGCAAAATTTACTGGCACAATCCGGGGCCTGTGGCTTAGCCCGGATAGAGCGCCGGGCTTCTAACCCGGATGTCGGGGGTTCGAATCCCCCCAGGCCCGTTCCGTTTTTAATTCTGCAATCCTTCCATAATCTTCTGGTCGGGATTTCCCTTTCCGCTATTAAAAAAGGTAACAGAGGGGATTTACAGGATCCTGACGGCATCGGCTTTTGTCCCGGTGCCACCATCAAGAGTTGTCACGTTCAGCTTCCACACGCCGGTAACCGCATTATCGGGTACGGTTGTCGTCCCGGAGATCTGCGTTCCGTAAACCGATGTGAGGGTAGTCGTGATATTGTACCCGCTGGTGTTGGTCAGCAGGACGATCGTTCGCCCGCCGGTCTGGAAATTACTCCCTTTCACCATGAACGCCACGGTTGTCCCGCGGTAGATGGTCGACGGGTAGATGGTTGAAACGGTCGGGGGTGGCACTGCGCTGATGGTAAAGGGGGTCGCCCATGACCGGGTGCCGCCATTCAGGGTCGTGACATTGAATTTCCATGACCCGGTATCTTCGTTGGGCAGGATCTCGAATGCTCCGGTGATTTGCGTCGGGGTCACCGAGTAGAGCGTTGTGCTGATATCCGTGGATCCGGCCTTTGTGAGCGTCACGGTGGTCTGGTCGGGCTGGAAGTTCGATCCGGTGACCGTGAACGAGACCGTGCTGTTCCGTATGCCGGATGCGGGAGTGACAGCGGTAATGGCAGGGGAAGGAGAGTTGCCAACCGTGAACGCTGCAGGTTTTCCACCCGCACCTCCGTTATAGGTCGAGACCGTGACATTGTATGGTGTGCTTGACGATGCCCCGAACGGAACCACGACCGTCCCTTTGATCGTTGTCGCAGTCACTTCCGTTACGCCCGACCCGGACGTCTCGTTCAGGATCGCGCCGGTCGTATTCCAGAATGTTACGACCGAATTGTCGGGCTGGAAGTTGGTACCGGTTATCGTGTACGCGACCGATGAATTGCGGGCCCATACACCCGCCGGGGTTATCGCAGTAACCGTGGGTTTCGCAGCACTCCCGACCATGAACGCTGAGGCCTTGCCACCAACCCCGCCGTTGTAGGTCGAGACGGTCACATTATACGCTGTCTTGGACGATGCTTCGTACGGTACCACCACCGTCCCGTAGATCTTCGTGGGTTCAACAAGCCATACACCGGCTCCCGTTGCGTTCAGCAACACACCGCTCGTGTTCCACAGCGTTACCTCAGTATTCCCCGGCTGGAAATTCGTCCCGGTAATCGTGTAGTTGATGGTGGTGTTTCTCGCCCACGCTCCTGCAGGAGTAATTGCCGTGACCGTGGGTTTCGCTGCGCTTCCGACCATGAACGCTGAGGCCTTACCCCCAACCCCGCCGTTGTAGGTCGAGACCGTGATGTTGTACGCAGTCTTCGACGACGCTTCATATGGCACAACAACCGTACCGTAGATCTTCGTGGGTTCGACAAGCCACACACCGGCTCCCGTTGCATTCAGGTGGATTCCACTGGTGTTCCACAGCGTCACCTCGGTGTTGCCCGGCTGGAAGTTCGTTCCCGTTATCGTGTAGTTGATGGTGGTGTTCCTGGCCCATGCTCCCGCCGGGGTAATTGCCGTGACCGTGGGTTTCGCTGCGCTTCCGACCATGAACGCTGAGGCCTTACCCCCAACCCCGCCGTTGTAGGTCGAGACGGTCACATTATACGCAGTCTTCGATGACGCTTCGTACGGTACCACCACCGTCCCGTATATCTTCGTGGGTTCAACAAGCCACACACCGGCTCCCGTCGCATTCAGGTGGATTCCACTGGTGTTCCACAGCGTCACCTCGGTGTTTCCCGGCTGGAAGTTCGTTCCCGTTATCGTGTAGTTGATGGTGGTGTTCCTGGCCCACGCCCCGGCTGGTGTTATCGCGGTTACCGTCGGTTTTGCTGCGCTTCCGACCATGAACGCTGAGGCCTTACCCCCAACCCCGCCGTTGTAGGTCGAGACCGTGATGTTGTACGCAGTCTTCGACGACGCTTCATATGGCACAACAACCGTACCGTAGATCTTCGTGGGTTCGACAAGCCACACACCGGCTCCCGTTGCATTCAGGTGGATTCCACTGGTGTTCCACAGCGTCACCTCGGTGTTGCCCGGCTGGAAGTTCGTTCCCGTTATCGTGTAGTTGATGGTGGTGTTCCTGGCCCATGCTCCCGCCGGGGTAATTGCCGTGACCGTGGGTTTCGCTGCGCTTCCGACCATGAACGCTGAGGCCTTGCCACCAACCCCGCCGTTGTAGGTCGAGACCGTGATGTTGTACGCAGTCTTCGACGATGCTTCGTACGGTACCACCACCGTCCCGTAGATCTTCGTGGGTTCAACAAGCCATACACCGGCTCCCGTTGCGTTCAGCAACACACCGCTCGTGTTCCACAGCGTTACCTCGGTATTCCCCGGCTGGAAATTCGTTCCCGTTATCGTGTAGTTGACCGTTGTGTTCCTGGCCCATGCTCCCGCCGGAGTAATTGCCGTGACTGTCGGTTTGGATGCACTGCCTACGGTGAAGGCGCCGGTCTTTCCACCCGGTGCACCATCCGAGGTCACGACACTGATATTCCAGGGGGTTTTTGACGAGGCCTCATAGGGAACAACGACCGTACCGAAAATCTGGGTCGGTGTCACCAGCCACACACCGGATCCCGTTGCGTTCAATGCCGTGCCACTGGCATTCAGGAATGTCACAAGGGTGTTTCCGGGTTTAAAGTTCGTGCCGGTGATTGTATAGTTCACCGTCGAATTACGGTTCCAGACCCCGGATGGCGTGATTGTGGTCACCGTTGGTCTTGGAACGGCAGTTAGGGTGAAGGCCTTCAGCAGGGTGACCTCGCCCCCGCTGGTAGTGATTACCCGGACATTCCACGATCCGGTAACGGCGTTTGCCGGGAAGGTCACGTTCCCGTCAAGGCGGGTCGCTGTCACGTTGGTGACATTGGCAGTCACGATCCCACTCGACTGGTTCCTGAACTCAACCGTCGTACTGCCGGGTTCGAAGTCCTTGCCGGTAATAACATAGGCAATCGTTGTGTTTTTGCTCCCGGTTGCGGGGGTGAGCGTTGTAACGGTCGGGGGAGGCAGCGCTGGTGGCGGGGTTGTAGACGTGTTGAACCAGCGGTACGCGCCAATAGTCTTCCCGCTGACCGGGTAATTTTCGTTCATACCATTTATCGTGGACGTGGCCGTGATATTGTAGGTCCCGGCAGGGTACAGGCTCTTGCCGGTATCCCAGATCGCCCCGGTTGAATCCGATGCGGTTGACACATTGATATGTACAGACGCGACCTTTCCGCCCTGATCCGTCAGCGACGTATACACGGTCCCGTCCGGGCCCCGGACGTTCAGGGTAACCGGAGCGCCCTCAATCCCCCGCTCGGTCAGCGTTGCGAGATTGCTCGTGATCGTGAATGAAATATCATCTCCTACCGGTATCGTCTTCCCGTGCGGGTTCCCGCCCGTTGTCACATCGGTAACCGTGATCTCAAGAGCAGGGTCGGCAATTAGGAATGCCAATGGTGCACCTCCGGCACTGCTTCCGCCCGACCAGCTGTACCAGTTACCGGTAAATGCGCTGAAATTCGCCTGGGTGGCTGCAAAGTTCCGTTCAAACCCGGCAACCTCGTAGGTCTGGTTTGGCTCCGTGGCGGCCCCATCGATACCGGTGGTGAACCACGCAATCGTGGTATTGGTGCCAAGACCGCTGGTCACGTTCAGGCCGGACTCCCCGATGAAGACAGTCCCTCCTTTCGGTACAACCCGCTTCGCGAGCGTTGACGGGACAGGGTCGACATTGATATACGACGTCTTTGTCTCGATATCGTAACTGTCTGAACTCGATACATTCAGGGATACCGTGAAGTTGCCGCTGAAATTGTAGGTATAGACGGGGTTCCGGGCTTCCGAGAAGACCCCGTCACCGAAACTCCAGTTCCAGCGGGTGACGGTGCCGGTGGACGAGTCGGTGAACCGGACAGCCATGGGTACGAGACCGAATGTTGCGTTTGCAGTAAAGCCGGCTGACGGCGGCACACCCCAGACCCGGATGAAGGCGCTCTTCCGGGTACTGTTGGCGCCGTAGTCATTGAAGGTCTGGAGCGCGACAGGATAGATCCCCGGTATTGTGTAGGTATGGGTGGGGTTCAGGATGGTGGATCCCGCCGGCGAGAAATGCCAGACATCGTTTTTCAGAATACCACTGTCGTATCCTCCCAGAAGGACGATACTGCTGTCGGGGTTCATCACGATCCCGGCCGAATTCCGGGCATCCCATCCTGCACTCGCGTTGACCTGCGTCCAGGAAGCACCATGATCCGTCGAGCGCCAGATGTCATTCTGTTCCGCACCACCATTACCACCCATGAGGACGATACTGTCATCAGGCATGGCAACGGTGCCATGGGCTCTTCGTGCCGACCATTCAGCATTTGTGGATAAACGGGTCCAGGTTGTCCCGTCATCTTCGGACTGCCATGTATCGTTCAGATATCCGCCCTCTCCGGCCCCTCCCGTGAGGACGAGCGTGCCGCCCGGCAGAACGACCGTGCTGTGTGCACTGCGTGCACCCCATCCGGCGCTGGTGTTGATCCGTGCCCAGGTTGCACCGCTGTCCGCCGATCGCCAGGTGTCGTTCACAACACCGCTGTTATCCTGTCCGCCAAGAACCAGGATGCTGCCGTCCGCTGAAACGACGGCACTGAACTGGCTGCGTGGCGACCACCCTGCACTGGCGTTGATGCGGACCCATCTCTCTCCCTGGTCATCTGACATCCAGACATCGTTGTAATACAGGTCGTTGTTGTCCCGGCCGCCCATGAGAATGATGCTGCCGTCAGGCATCACCACGCTCCGGTGGTTATAGCGGACATTCCACCCGCTGCTTTCGTTCATGAGCGCCCAGGTCGTTCCCCCGTCAGTTGAGCGCCAGGAGTCGTTCTTGTAACCCACGTTGCTGATTCCACCACTGATGACCATGGTGCCATCCGGCAGCATGACGGTGCTGTGACTGTACCGCTCAGCCCATCCGGCGCTCCCGTTCAAAAGGGTCCAGGGCGCGGTGTAATTCTCTTCGCCAAAGTACCATGCCCAGCCCGTTGGATTGCTGGTCGAGAGGTCCGTGAAGGTGACGGTGAGCGGCGCTGTACCATTCGTGGTGCTGGCAGTAAATCCCGGGACCGGAGCCGGGCCGCGGACAGTGATATAGTCCACCCGGGTAACGATGTTCGATCCCTCGGCATTCGTGGCGTTCAGCGATACCGTATACTTTCCGGGGTTCGCATACCGGTGCACCGGGTTCTGGACGGTTGCGTTGACCAGGTTCCCGTCGCCAAACGACCAGTTCCATTGAGTGGGGCTGCCGGTCGACGAGTCGGTGAACTGGACCGTCAGCGGGGCGGAGCCGCTTGCCGGGCTTGCCGTGAACGACGCGGTTGGCGGGACCGGGCCGAGGGGTTCCCAGACAGAATAGAACTGGAACGGGTGGGCAAGGGGGAAGACATCATTAATTCCGGAGGACAGGTACGTTGTTGTCCCAATGCCCCCCGTTCCTTCCGATCCGGTATACCCGCTCCAGAAGTTCCCCATGATGCTTGAGTAGTTCGTGCCGCCAAACTCGTAATCCTGCGTCGAGGTTGAGTTGAATTTCGATGAACCGGTACTGACCGTATTGCCGGTGCAGTTGATGAAATTGTTCAGCCAGAGCGCGTTGTTGTCTGAGGAGGACAGATAGATACCGGTTGCAAACTGCGAGATATTGTTCCGGGTAAAGGTGTTGTTGTGAGCGCTGAAACTCAGGTAAAGTGCGGTTCCCGATCCCCGTGATTTCAGGGTATTATTAAAAAACAGGTTTCCCTCAAGGTTACTCAGGTAGAACGCCGTGCCGGAGTCGCTGATGGTGGAGTTGGCGATGGTGACATCAGCATCTCTCTCAAGCCACATGCCATAGGTCGTGCTGTTGGTGACCACGGACTGGTTGACGATGTTCCTCGTGGTGGAGCTGTTGATATAGATACCATACCGGTTCAGGCTGGCGGTAACGTTTGACACCCGGACATTGCTGGTGCGGTCAATGTATACGCCATAACTGTTCCGGGAGATGGTCTGGTTGCTTATCGTGATGTTGTCACTGAGGAATGCTGCGATCGCTCCAGCGGGGGTTGTCTCATTGATGATAATGTTGTTTTCCTGCACAAGCCAGTACACCGGCAGGCCTTCCACCAGGTTGGTGGTGTCCATCAGGTTTGTCGAGATATTTTTCTTGCTGGACGAGATGTCGATATTATAGGTATTGTCATCGAAGACATTGAGGGCAAAGCGGTTGTCACCGGAGTCAGAGAAGGTGAGGCCGTTCACCGAATTCCTGACGGTATTTGCAGTGATGTTGTTGTAATGGGTGCTTTTCAGGTATATCCCGGACTGGGTGCTTCCGGTCACGGTGTTGCCCGAAAGCGTATTGTTCCGGTTGTCCGGGTAGGATGCTGATGTGCTGAAGCGGCGGAGATCAATGCCATACGAATACCCGTCAACGAAATTATCCTGAATCGTGCTGAACTGGCTTGAACTGAGATAAATACCCTCGCTGATTGAATACGCTTTGCTGTTGAAGACCGTATTGCCGGCAACCGTACTGTGGGTCAGGTTATGGGTGTAGATGGCATTGACATCTGCCATGATGTTCTTCACCGTGATGTTGGTGTCGGCATTCTTCAGGTGAATCCCGTAGTAGGAACCGGAATCGTAATTATCGCTCAGCCAGCCGCCATCAAATGTTGATGACGTGGTCCGGTCAACGACGATACCGGCAAGGTTATTCCATGCCGATACATTGGTCGCCGTTACAAAGCTGCTGCCATTGGTATAGACGCCCTTGCCGTTGGAGGTGATATTGAAATCACTCAGCACAATCTGGTTGCAGTTGATGAGGTAGACAACCCCGGGATTCTCGGCTTTGGTGATTGCCCGGTTTTCCGCACCCCGCCAGTAATAGACGGGCTTCCCGCTGACGGTATTGGTCGGATCGATGTCCTGGTCAAAGTATCCCGTGACATCGAAGTCCAGGAGCAGATTTCCTCCGATGGCGTTGTTCCGCATGGTTGTGTTGCGGGAAGTCTCGATAACCATTCCGCGATAGGTGTTGAAAATGTAATTCCCGTCGAAAAGGTTGCTGTCGGAGTACTGGAGCCGGAACCCGTACTTGTCACCGGTCGTTACTGAATTATTGATGAACGAGTTAAAGCGTGCGGTCTTCAGGTATACGTTCCCGTAATTATGATAGTTTTTTACCGTGTTGCCGGAGAACACGTTGTTCTCTGATGTGTAGACTTCAAGACCATAATCAACGCCGCCATTCGTGGCAGTGTTGAACCCGTCAGCAATGTTGTCAGATACCTGGTTGAAAGACGATGATGCCAGGTAAATGCTGTTGCTTTTAATGACACGGTTCTTCCTGACAATGGTGTTCGTTGTGTTGAGAACCTTGATCCCGAATCCCGACCGGGTAATACTGTTATTGGCGATCAGACCGGATCCGTAGTTGATGATGATGCCCGCGGTGTTCGAGTTGGTGATGTTGAACCCGGACAAGTTCACGGCTGTCCCGGTGATGGTCACGCCGCTGCCGCTTTGTCCGGCGTCGATGTACGGGTAACCGGTCTCGTTCATCATCCCGTAAACGTTCACCGTTTTGCCAATCTGGATATTTTCCGTATAATTGCCCGGATGCACATAGATGGAATCCCCGGATGATGCGGCATCTACCGCTGCCTGGATGGTAGTGTAATCCTCTAAGCCGGATTTACCCACGGTCCAGGCAGCAGCATCAACCGGAGCTGCAGCAAAAGAGATGCACAGGATGAGTATCAGGAGCAGGAACCAACGCATACGCACAGCTATCACACACCACTATTCATATTTTTTATAACCTATAAAATTGACTAAACAGTATCGTGATTTGTGAGTTAAATTAAAATAATATTTTATGAGAATACTGAAAAAATCAGGTGACATACTGGTGATAACTCACCTGCACCAAAATGAAAACACCTGAATATTAAGACGAAACCCGGGAATACAGCCGGTACGACAATAAAAAAAGACCAAAAAAGGGGTTACTCGAATCCCTGGCTGCCGGCAGGCTGGCCGTCCATCGGCTTTTGCAGGATCTGGACGTCGGCGATGTTGTGCTGGCGCAGGGCGAGCTTCTTTGCCTTGAAGATGTTCTTGCCATCCTTCCCGATAGCGATACCGCGGTCCTCGTCACGGACCTCCACGGTTGCCATCTGCTGGCCTTCTTCTCCCTCGAACTGGATGGAGGTGACCTGCGCGGGCAGGAAGCAGTTCTTTAAGAACTGCTCGACATTGGTATTATATTCAACAACTTCGATCTTCTTGCCCATCACTTCGGAAGCCTTCTTGATGGAGGCGCCCTTCTTGCCAATGGCAAGCCCCATGTCGCCCGGGTTGATGACAAAGATGAGCCGGCCGTTGCGGTCATCGACCACACAGTCGCGGCTGCCGGCACCGGTGAGGCTCTCGAACTGGGAGATGAGGCGCATGCAGTCTTCAGTCAGTTTGACTTCTGCCATATCATGCCCTCTTGAGAGAGAGAATGTCTGACTCGCCCGGAGTCACGATGGCAAGGGTGCTGACCATGAACGGTTTACCGCAGGCCTTGCCGAGTGCAACGCTCGAGCCCTCGAAGGTGTGGATGAAGAGACCTGAGTTCTCTGCAAGTTTTGACTTGAAGGCTGCCGGGCAGTTCCCGGCAACGACTACCATCTGTGCCTTGCCTTCCTTTACGCATTTTTCCGTATTGTTCTGGCCAAGAATCACGTTTCCGGTCTTGATTGCTCTTCTGAGTGAAGCATTAAAATCCATGTACAATTCCTCGTAAAATTTTTGGGTTTTAGATTAGTTCTCTTTCTGTCGTACTGCTACGAGTTTCACATCGCCGGTACCGAGCTGGATCGGCTGCCCGACAATGACGTTCTCCGTTACGCCGCTCAGTTCATCAACTTCATTTGCGACGGCTGCATCGAGGAGGTGGTTGACCGTCACCTCGAATGCGGCACGGGAGAGGACGCTCTCCTTCTCACCGGCAATTCCATGACGGCCGATCTGTTTGACCTCACCTTCCATGCACATCATATCCGCGACGAGCATGAGGTGGCGGACGTCCACGAGGATACCCTGCTCGTTGAGCGTGGATACCGCTTCGTGGATGATCGCGTTACGCGCCGCCTCGATGCCGAGCACGTTTGCGATCTCACTGATATTGTTGGTGCGGGTCCGTGTCGTGTCCACGCCAACGACATCAAATACGTCCTTAAGATTGGATCCTTCAGTATATAGAATATATTCTCCTGTTTCCTTCCTGACGACAACACGGATGATATCGTCGATGCCCTGCACGATGACGTTCCTGACGTGCTCGGCGAGCTGGAAGAGGTTCTGGTAACTCTCCTTATCCTTGGGTGAGAAGATGATCGTGGAGGATGCCTCGTCGATCTCGTGCTCAAAATCACGGTAGTGGCGGCGGTCGCGGATCTTCTTGGGGGCAATCTCCATGATCTCCCCGGGCGCGATCTTGCGCTTGTCGCAGACCTTGGTGTTGAGGTGGACGACCACGTGCATGTTCTCCATGTCGGTGGTGATGTCACCGAACTCGTGGAGGGGGGCTGCCTCGATCTGCCAGCTGACTTCCCGTGCCTTGTCACGGTCATCGGCAAAGCCGGCCTCAAGGTACACCGTCATCGTAGGGGTGCTCGGCTCCTTCCTCGCATCCATGATCTCGATGAGGCGCGGCAGACCGAGGGTAACGTTGATCTCGGCCACACCGGCGTAGTGGAACGTCCGCATCGTCATCTGCGTGCCCGGTTCACCGATGGACTGCGCAGCAATGATCCCCACCGCTTCGCAGGCCTCGATACGCGTGCTCTGGTACTCGGCAAGGACCTTGTCCAGGATCTGCTTGAACTGGGCATCGGTGATCTCCTTGTTGTCCAGGAACTTGGTGATCTGGTCCCTGGTCTTCTGGGGGAGGGAGGCTGCCTCGATCTTTTTGGTGAATTTGTCGGCAAGCGCCATGATTATACCTCCTCCTTGAGGATACTCTCGACGATACCTTTGACATCGACCGGGTCACCGAATGCACTCTTGGTCGGGTCCGTGCCATCCTCGCCATACTGGAACTGGATGATCTTCCCGCCGGTGGAACGGACCGTGCCGTCATACGCCACCTTGAGATCCTGCAGCGCGTTGATCATACGCCGCTGGAGGTACCCGCTCTGGGATGTACGGACTGCCGTATCGACAAGACCTTCACGGCCACCGATTGCATGGAAGAAGAACTCGGTCGGGTTGAGACCGCCCTTGTAGCTGTGCTGGATGAAGCCGTGGGCATCCGAACCGCGGTCGCCCTTCCTGAAGTGCGGGAGCGTACGGTCATCGTACCCACGGACGATACGCTCACCACGGACGGACTGCTGGCCGATACAACCGGCCATCTGGGTCAGGTTCAGCATCGAACCACGGGCACCAGAGACCGCCATCACGACAGCGCTGTTGCCAAGACCGAGGTGGAGGCCGGCGATATGACCGGTCTGGTCACGGGCCTTGCCCAGCACCTGCATGATCTGCATCTCGAGGGTCTCTTCGACAGTACGGCCGGGCATGGGTTCGAGCTGCCCGTCCTCGTAGATCCGGATACGGCGGTCGACATCGAGCGCCGCATTCTTCAGTACCTCGTCGATCTGGCCATGCTCGGTCTTGGTAAGGTCTTCGTCGTCGATACCGAACGAGAAGCCGTCGATCATGATCCCGCGGATCGAGAGCTTGGTCAGGTCGTCGATGAACTTTGCTGCACGGGGCATCCCCTGCTGCCGGATGATACGGTTGACGATCTGGCCGTCGAATGCACCGATCGCCTTCTTGTCGATCGTCCCCGATTCAAGTTTCCCGTCAATGATGCGGACATAGGCATCGCGCTCGCACAGCTCCTTCTTGCAGACATCACAGTTCTGGCACGAGCTGGCATGGAAGACCATGTTGAGGTGCTCGGGAAGGATGATGGAGAAGACCTGCTTGTTGCTCCAGTAATCGATGCCGTTCTCGGTCTTTCCCGGAGCGGGCATGCGCTCGATACCGGAATACCGCAGGAGGTAGAGTGCCTGCTCCTTGGTGAACCACCGGGTATCGTGCGTGAGCATGAAGATACCCGAGACGTGGTCGTGGATACCGCCGATGATGGGGCCGCCGAAACGCGGGGAGAGGATGTTCTCCTGCACGGAGATGAGGATGGATGCCTCGGCCCGGGCCTCTTCGGTCTGGGGCACGTGCATGTTCATCTCATCACCATCGAAGTCGGCGTTGTAGGGCGGGCAGACCGCGGGGTTGAGCCGGAATGTCCTGCCTTCCATCACCTTGACGCGGTGGGCCATGATGCTCATCCGGTGCAGCGAGGGCTGCCGGTTGAAGAGCACGACATCGCCGTCGCGGAGCTGGCGTTCGACCGTGTAACCGGGCTCGATCATGTCGGCAACGGTATCGAGGTTGTCGGGACCGAGGCGGAGACGGCGGTTGTCGGGACGGATGACATAGTTGGCGCCGCAGGGTGCGTTGACATTCGGGCGCGAGAAACCGTTCCTGACGATCTGGCGGAGCTCCTCGATATTGTAAGGGGTGACACGGACCGGGATGGTCATCTCGTTTGCAACGGCACGCGGCACACCGACCTGTGCAACCGAGAGGTTCGGGTCGGGGGAGATGACGGTACGGCTCGAGAAGTTCACACGCTTACCGGAGAGTGAGCCACGGAACCGCCCGTCCTTGCCCTTCAGCCGCTGCGAGAGGGTCTTGAGCGGCCGGCCGCTGCGGTGGCGGGCGGGGGGACAGCCGGCAACCTCGTTGTCGAGGTAGGTGGTCACGTGGTACTGCAGGAGTTCCCAGAGATCCTCGATGATGAGCTGGGGGGCCCCTGCGTCCTGGTTCTCCTTGAACCGCTGGTTGATACGGATGATGTCCACGAGCTTGTGGGTGAGGTCGTCTTCCGACCGCTGGCCGTTCTCGAGGATGATCGAGGGGCGCATCGTGACCGGCGGGACGGGAAGGACGGTGAGGATCGTCCATTCGGGCCGGGCAACGTCGGGGTTGATACCGAGCGGGATCAAATCCTCATTCGGGATCTTCTCCATCCGCGCGCGGATATCGGCCGGAGTGAGCTTGTGCTCCACCTTCTTGCCGTCCTCGACCATGACCTCGGAGAAGGTTGTCGGCTTCTCGAAGTTGATCTTGAGCTGCTGCTCGCCGCAGTGGGGGCAGACGCGCTCCTTCTTGACGTCCTTCTCGGAGAGCAGGTCTCCGGTCTGGTCGTCTTCGGTACCGACGACCTTCTCGATCTCCTCGGGGGAGAGGAGCACCCGGCCGCAAGCGCGGCAGGTGACACGCAGGAGTTTCCGGATGAGCCTCGTGTAGCCCACGTGGATGACCGGTTTTGCAAGCTCGATGTGGCCGAAGTGGCCGGGGCACTCGCTTGCCTTCTGGTCGCAGGTTTTGCACCGGAGGCCCGGGTCGATGACACCGAGGTTTAAGTCCATGAGTCCCTGGGGGTACGGGAACCCGTCGTCATCGTAGGTGTCGGCCCAGATGATCTTGCGGACACTCATCTCGCGGATCTCCTTTGGCGAGAGCAGGCCGAACTCGATCTGGCCGATTCGCTTGGGTGATGGCATTTACACCACGTCCTGTAACTTCAGCCTGGGCGCTATGCCCATGCTCTTCATCTCGTCAAGCAGGAGCTTGAACGCATAACTCATCTCGACCGAGTAGATGTCGGTCTCGTTGCCGCAGGCAAGGCACCGGGTCATGTTGCGCTTGCGGTCAAGCATCGCGACCATGCCGCAGTGTGCACAGACATACTCCTGCACCTTGTCGGATTCGTCAAGGAGACGTTCCTTGAGTGCCATGGCGGCGCCGTGGCCGATCATGACATCGCGTTCCATCTCACCGAACCGGAGACCACCCTCGCGGGCACGTCCTTCGGTCGGCTGGCGCGTTAAGACCTGCACCGGGCCGCGGGACCGTGCGTGCATCTTGCTCGACACCATGTGGTAGAGCTTCTGGTAGTAGATGACGCCGATGTAGATATCCGCCTTGAAGACCCGGCCGGTGATCCCGTCATACATGATCTCGCGGCCGTTGTGGGAGAAACCGAGTTTCTTTAAGCTGGAGCGGATCGACGCTTCATTGTCAGCATCTTCACTGAACGCCGTGGCGTTGATACGCCGGCCTTCAAGCGAGCCGACCTTGCCACCGATCATCTCGAGCATGTGACCGACCGTCATACGGCTCGGGATTGCGTGGGGGTTGATAACCAGGTCGGGGGAGAGGCCGCTCTCCGTGAAGGGCATGTCTTCCTGGTGGGTGATGAGACCGACGACACCTTTCTGCCCGTGCCGGGATGCGAACTTGTCGCCGACTTCCGGGACACGAAGGTCGCGGGTCCGGACCTTGACCAGGCGGGAGCTGTTCTCGCCTTCGGTGATGATGACCGTGTCAACGATACCGTGCTCGTTGCTGCGCATCGTGACGGAGGTGTCCCGGCGCTTCTCGACTGCGATCAGCTCGCCGCTGGGTTCTTCGAGGAAACGCGGCGGGGAGGTCTTGCCAATCAGGACATCCTTCTCCATGACCACGGTCTCGGGGTTGATGACACCGTCTTCGTCCAGGTTCTTGTAGGACTCGGCGCCGTGGGCACCGGCAACATCCTCCTCGGGGACCTCGATGCGGTCGATCTGGCCGCCCGGATAGCGGCGCTCTTCGCCTTCGTAGGTCCTGAAGAAGTGTGACCGGCCAAGGCCGCGTTCGATCGATGCCTTGTTGAAGATGAGCGCATCTTCAATATTGTACCCTTCGTACGAGAGGATCGCCACGACAAAGTTCTGCCCTGCAGGACGGTCGTCGGAACCGATCAGTTCCGAGGTCTGGGTGTGGGTGAGGGGTTTCTGGCAGTAGTGGAGCAGGTGGCCGCGCGTGTCGGGCCGGAGCTTCATGTTGGCTGCACCGAAGCCCAGCGCCTGCTTGACCATCCCTGCGCCCATCGTTACACGGGGACTTGCATTGTGCTCGGGGAAGGGGACGTGAGCGGCACCGATACCAAGGATCAGGGAGGGGTCGATCTCCAGGTGGGTGTGCTCGGGGGTGATCTTGGTAAAGTCCATGGCGATGAGGAGGTCTTCTTCCTCTTCGGCATCGATGAACTCGATCAAGCCCCGCTGGACGAACGAGTTCATGTCAACTTCCTTGCGGTCGAGCCGTGCAAGGTCCTCCTCGGAGATGAGGGGTTCGCCGTTCTTCAAGACGATAAGCGGGCGGCGGGCGCGGCCCCGGTCGGTGAGGAGGACGACATCGCCATTGTACTCCTTGTGGGATACGTTCACCTCGGGGGAGATGGCTCCCTGCCGGCGCATGGTCCGGATCGTTGCGACCAGTGCTTTGGGGTCATCGACAAGGCCGATGAGTGCCCCGTCAACAAAGACGCGTGATTTCTTGCTCATGATTCACCCCGTATGTGTTCGACCCCGAGATTATGCAGGATCCGCAGGATCTCTTCTTCATCATCGACTCCCTTGCTGATCTCGACCATCTGGGCGAAGTTCTTCACGAGACCGCAGTTCGGACCTTCAGGCGTCTCGCTCGGGCAGATCCGGCCCCACTGGGTCGGGTGCAGGTCACGGGCCTCGAAGTGGGGCTGTGACCGGGAGAGCGGAGAGATGACACGGCGCAGGTGCGAGAGCACGGCCATGTGGTCGACGCGGTCGAGGAGCTGGGAGACACCTGTCCTTCCGCCCACCCAGTTACCGGTGGCGAGCGGGTGGAGGAGGCGCTCGGTCAGCACGTCGGCGCGGACCGCCGTCGCGATCGAGAGGTCGCGGTGCCGCATGCTGGCGCGCTCGAGCTGGTACTTGATATCCCTCGTCAGGCGGTTGAGGGAGATACGGAAGAGGTCCTCCATCAGGTCGCCCGCGAGTTTCAGCCGCTTGTTCGAGTAGTGGTCCTTGTCGTCGATCCTGCGCTTATTCAGCACGAGATCGAAACAGGCCTCGGCCATACGGCCGAGGAAGTGTGCCTTTGCAAGCCGGACCGAGAGGACTGCTTCCTGGTAGCCCTCGTCGCCCTCCTTGAGGTTGGCCGGCATCGCATAGTTGAGGTGCGGCAGGAGGTAGTTGTCCAGGACAAACTCCGCGCGCTTGCGCTGGTAGTCCTTGGTCTGGTTCGGCGCAAGCTTCTTCCCGACATACATGATGCCGCCGTCAACGGAGTCGCATTCGCTCTCCTCGAGGTTCTGCATCATGAAGGTGAGGATGTCCTCATCGGTCGAGACCGCGTTCACGACCTCCTGGTCGTTGGTCATGCCCAGTGCCCGCATCAGGTCCACGAACTTGAGGTGGCCGGCAACGGACGGAAAGGAGACCTCGAGGAGGTTCTTCTTGTTCCGCTCGACAACCACCAGTGCGCGGTACCCGCGGAACTGGCTGAACACCTTGGCTACATAGATACGCTCGTTGTAGCGTTCGGTAAACTCGGTCATGATCTTGTTGGACGCGAGGTCCTCCAGGGTCATGAGCACGCGCTCGGTGCCGTTCACGATGAAGTAGCCGCCCGCATCGAATGCGTCCTCGCCGTGCGAGACCCGCTGCGCGTCATCCATTCCATAGAGGTTGCAGGCAAGTGACCCGACCATGATCGGGAGCTGCCCGATCGTGGTGATGATGGGCTCCTGCCGGTCCTCGCCATGGACGAGTGTCAGACCCAGCTGGATCGGGGCCGCATAGGTCAGGTTCCGCAGGCGTGCCTCGCTCGGGTAGAGCTCGCCCTGTGAACCGTCCGCTTCCCGTACCAGCGGTTTCTTCACCTCGATCGTCCCGAGCTCGACCCAGACCGGGTCATTGTTCTTGCCCCGGTTCTCGATGTCGGTCTCGATGATCCGCTGCTCGTTTACCACTTTCTGGAGATTGTGTTTTAAGAAATAATTGAAGGAGTCAAGCTGGTGGCGCGCAACATGCTCCCGTGAAAAATATGCCCTCGATAAGATACTTCTGTCAATCAGACTGACCAACCCCGGAATTACTTCTTCGGTCTCTTGATCACGAGACGGTATGCCTCGGCTCTGCCAGCCGTGTGACTCGCCCGGATAATCTTAATCACATCGTCGACTTGTGCGCCGATTACCTTCACTGCAGGATCGTCGTTGTAGATTTTTGGTAATTGATCGGTAGTAATGTTGTAGTGCGACAGGAGTTCGGATACCTCCTCTTCGCTCATGATTTTATGGTCCGGCACCATCGCGTGGTCCAACACATTCAGTTTGGTGCTCAATGAAAAACCCCCTCACAGATGAACAGATTTCCTCTCAGATGCATCACCGCAAAAAACCCACGATTTCTCGTGGCAACGGGCCCGGAGGGATTTGAACCCCCGACCACCTGGTTAAAAGCCAGGCGCTCTACCGAACTGAGCTACGAACCCCAGATTTTTCTTAGATGTACAGCATTATAACAATGCAGAAAAACTATATAAATATTCTTGCCAATAATAATCATTTTCCGCACATGCATAGCCAGGCCGGAAACCAGCTACCCCGCTTTGCTGAACTTCGTATTGATCTCCCGCAGACGTTCCTCATCCGCCGTGATCTTCTCTTCGAGCTTCTTCATGGACGCCGCATCCTCATCCGAAGCAGTGCTCCCGGGGCGGCTCATGGACGTGGACTTTCTCAGGACCTCCAGAAGGTTCCGGTCAACCTCGATACTCTTGCGGAGCGCGGAATACTCCTCGATGAGGGCGGGATCGAGCCCCGCATCCTTGGCAACCACCGCCTCCAGGGTCACGTCCTTCCTGCGCTCGAAGACGCGCCTGATGGCATCGAGCAGCTGCGCAGGGTTGACCGGCTTTGAGACAAAGTCCTCGATATTGAGGCTGTGCTCCTGTGCCTCCTCCGGCGTGATCTTCTTTGCGGAGAACATGAGGACGGGCAGATCTTTTGTCGCGGGATTGGCTTTGATCTTCTCGAGCGTCTCCCACCCGTCCATGGGTTCCATCATGATATCGAGGAGGATGAGGTCGGGTTTTGTCGTGGCGAGAATGGTGAGCGCCTCGTCGCCCCCATGGGAGGCGATCGGTTTGAACCCCTTCCGCTTCAGGAGAGCAACAAGCCCGTCAACAATGTAGGGGCTGTCATCAACGATGAGAATTACATCATCCACGGGTGTTTCCTCCAGGTATCTGGTTCCGGCCGACAGAGGTGCGGGGACGGGGGTTTTCGTGTTCCGGGGGCTCGTTGAGACGCATGGTAAGGATGCGCGGATACCCGTGAGGACCTGGAATGGCAGGGCCCGGCGGGGTATCCCTACGGGGTGCCGGGAGTGCCCGAGAGCTCTCCCTTGATCTGCTGCAGGCGGTTTTCCTGGAACTTGATGTTCATCTCCATGCTCTTGATGGCACGGGAGATCTCGTCGCTGACACGGACCTTGGAGTCATTGAAATTATAGGTTGTCTCCAGGATCTTCATGAGGCGTTTGTTCACGTCAATGCTCTTGCTCAGGCGGGCGTATTCGGTTATGATCTCGGAGTCAAAACCGGACTGCTTGGCCATGTCCATGTCGGACTTGATGGACTGGCGGCGGGTGAGTACGTGCTCGATGGCATCGTACAGCTCGCGGTGGGTGATAGGTTTGAGGACGTAATCTTCGATGTAGATCCCGTACTCCTGGGCCTCAGCGGGGGTGAGCTGTTTTGCCGTGAGCATAAGGACCGGGATCTCCTTGGTCTCCGGGTTCTCCTTGATCCGTTCAAGCGTCTCCCATCCGTCTACCGGTTCCATCATAATGTCCAGGAGAATCAAGTCCGGGGTTACGGTCTTCAGGATCTCCAGACATTCCTCGCCCCCGTATGCGGCAACGGTCCGGTACCCGCCCCGTTCGAGCATTGTGACGAAGACATCAACAATAAAAGGGCTGTCGTCAACCACGAGAATTGTATACATCACATCGCCTCCCTGATCTTCTTTGCAACTGTGAACAACTGAGCATCAACGTTCCCGATATCTGCATTATCAGTGATGATGGCTGCAATAAGAAAGTTTTCCCCTGCTCCCATGATGATGATGGATGAGTCCGGGGCCCGGATGGTCACCGATCCCAGTGACTTCATCCGGATGATACTCCCGACAGACTCAGCAGATGCGAGGATGGTAGCGGAAAGTGCAGCGAACCAGGGTTCGTTCAGGTCCCGGTCGAACTGTTTTCCCGCAATTATCCCATCCCGTGAAACAAGGGCACATGCTGCAACCCCGTCGATAGATTTGATCTGTTCGATGAATGCAGAGATCTTTTCCTTTAACATCCTCTGGCTCCTGCCGCACTATACCCTGTGTAATTGATAATACCTGATAGGAGCATATATACATATTCTTTTTCATGTCTTCGTCCGGCTCATCATTTCGGGCAAAAAACCAGAAAATGTCGCCTTTCCCCGGAATATCCTTCATGCAGCCGGCCCCGGTCCCCCGGGTGCGGGCGCCGGGGTTTTTCTCCCAAATCACGGCCGCTGCCGCAGGTCTCTCCCATCCCCGCCCGCTGAAGATCCTTCTCCGGATCCGGCCGCAGCCCCGGTATCACCGTTCCCCCTATCAATAATTTATAAATACCTTTTTCCCCAACCAGTTGAAATAAGAGATGTCATGATCCGGGCATATACCATCACCTCAGGAAAGGGCGGCGTCGGGAAGACCACGCTTACGGTGAACCTCGGTATATCCCTTGCCCTCCTGGACCGGGAGACCTACATCCTTGATGCCGACATCGGCATGGCCAACATGGCACTTATCCTGGGCATGGACGAGGTACCGGTCACGCTCCACGAGGTCCTGGCAGGAAAGGCCGACATCGACGATGCAGTCTACGAGGGCCCTGCGGGAGTCAAGGTCGTGCCAAGCGGTATCTCCCTCCAGGGGTTCCAGCAGGCAGACCCCGACAAGCTGCGGGATGTCATGCACCGGCTCGTGGACCGGTGCGAGTACCTCCTCATCGATGCACCGAGCGGCATCTCCAAGGAAGGCGTGGTCCCCCTCTCGGTTGCCGACCAGGTAATCCTTGTCGTCAATCCCGAACTCGCTTCCATGGCCGATGCACTCAAGACCAAGATCCTGTGCGAGGTCATGGGAGGGAGCGTGTACGGCGCCATCCTGAACCGTGCCGGGCAGGAGCACACGGAGCTCCGGTCGCAGAGTGTCGAGGACGTGCTCGGGGTCCGCGTCATTGACGTTGTGCCGGAGGATGCAAGCGTCCGCAGGGCGGCAGCATACAAGACCCCCTGCGTGCTGAAGTACCCGAGCACGGATGCCACGCGGGCGTTCAAGCGCATCGCGGCCCAGATGTGCGGTGTCGAATACGAAGAAGAACCGGTCAAGACAAGGGACGAGAATTTCGTGGATCGTCTTGCCCGTGCGGTATTCAGGTGATTGATCATTCTTGGAGTTCTCATGGCCTACGAAGGATACATGCTGGTATTGTTCGGCGGAGTCATTGTTGTCCAGCAGTTTATTATTTACCTCATGTACGTGCGGATCCGGCAGCTCCTGAGCGAGATCGATGCCATTGAAGGCAAGATCAAGATCACGGATACGGAGCTGGAGAACCTGATCTGCCGCGTGGAAGAGTTCAAGCGCGGGAATATCTGATCCGGCCTGGTACTCACCCGGATTTTCCCCTGTTTTACCTGCCGCATAACAGAAGATACATAAGTGATATGAGCCTATAGTAGGAGAGCGGGGCCATAGGGTAGCCTGGCCATCCTAGGAGACTGGGGGTCTTCTGACCTGAGTTCAAATCTCAGTGGCCCCATTTTATTTTCCCGTTCTGCCAATTCTTTACGGAATGAAGCTCACAGATACGTGCGTCGACTGTCTGCTCTCCCGCGTCCACATGGAATGCATGCTCGCGGCTGCCGATCCAAAAACAACCGAAACGACCATAGCCGCATGCAGGCAGATGCTTGAGGCGAGTCGCGGAAAGGAGCACTCCCACCCCGTCATTGCAAGCGCTATGCACCGGAAGGCCTGTGCCCTGGTGGGAAATCCCGATCCGTTCCGTTCCCTGAAAGAAGAGGGAAACTGCCAGGCCCTTGAAGTCTGCCGCGAAGTCCGGCCGGGCCTGACAACATTCCGCGACCATGTTCTTGCAAGCGTGATTGGCAATACATTCGACTATGGTGTCCGGGACCACGATGTCACCAATGACTTCTCGAAGTTCTTCAGAACGGAATTTGAGCGAGGGCTGGATGTCGATGACACGGATGCAATCCTTGAACGCTGCAGCCGGGTCGTTTACCTGACCGACAACTGCGGCGAGGTTGTCTTCGACCGGCTCCTGGTCGGGTTTCTGAAAGCCCGCGGTTCTCACGTGACCGTTGCCGTCCGTGACGGCCCGATCCTCAACGATGCCACGATGGGAGATGCCCTTGCTCTAGGTTTTGACCGGGTGGCCGACTGCCTGACAACAACGGGCGGGGGTTCGGAGATCGGGATTGATCTTACCAAGATCCCTGCCGATCTGAAAAAGGCCATCGGTGAATGCACCATCATCATCGCAAAAGGCATGGCAAACTTCGAATCGCTCCACGAGTACAGCAACATGCCCCCGATAGCGTACCTGATGTGCATCAAGTGTGAAATGATTGCAGAGATTACCGGAATAAAACGCGGTTCTAAGATCGCAATGCTGCGCGTATGACGTGGCGATCGTCCCCACGTGCCGCCACCTGGACCTGAAGCCCGCCGGGTGTCCCCTCCCGGCCACCATCCGGTGCGCTGTTGCCCCCCGGAAGCCCTTCTTTTATAATCGGCTTATAAAAAAATGCCATAGAATTTTAAGATGGGACACAAAGAACAATTGAATATGGTACTTCCTGAAGTGGGAATATCCTTCGGGTGGCTGCTGATCATCGGCGGTGCCCTGCTGATACTCGTGGAGGTGTACAGCCCCGGGTTCTTCGCGACCGTCCCCGCGACGGTCATGATAATCCTCGGCGTCCTGCAGCTGATGGGGGTGGACATCGCAAACCCGTGGATGGGCGGGATCATCGGGATCTCGGTGGCGATCCTTGCCGCCCTCATAACCGTCTGGATGTACGGCAGGATAACGCCCGACAACAGCCCGACCACCATCAGCCGCGACTCGCTCGTCGGAAAGCTGGGGATCGTCAAGGTTGCGGTTGACGCAACATCCTTGTCCGGCAAGGTGACCATCGGGTCAACGGACTGGAGCGCCCGGTCAAAGGGGCTCCTGATCCCGGAAGGCAGGAAAGTGAAAGTCGTCGACTCCGAAGGAGTCCATATCATTGTTGAAGAGGTAAGCTGACATGGCATTTCTGAAAACGCTCATCGTAATATTTCTCATCCTCGTGATCGTCGCCATCTTTGCAAAAGGCGTGGTCATTGTACAGCCGTACGAACAGGGACTGCAGATCCGGCTCGGGCAGTACGTTGGCAGGATGAACCCGGGCTTCCGCTGGATCGTGCCGTTCATCTCGGAAGTGACGAAACTCGACCTCCGTACGCAGGTCATGGACGTCCCGAGCCAGGAAGTGATCACCAAGGACAACTCCCCGACAAATGTCGACGCGATTGTCTATATCAGGGTAATCGACCCCGAGAAGGCATATTTTGAGGTCTCCAATTACCGGCTCGCAACCATCGCCCTTGCCCAGACAAGCCTCCGTGGGATCATCGGCGACATGGAACTTGATGAAGTCCTCTACAACCGCGATATCATCAACACCAAGCTCCGCGACATCCTTGACCGCGAGACCGACCAGTGGGGTGTCAAGGTCGAGCGCGTGGAGATCAAAGAAGTGGATCCGGTCGAGCAGGTCAAGAATGCGATGACCGAGCAGACCGCAGCGGAACGGGCACGGCGTGCAGCAATCCTGCGTGCTGACGGCGAGAAGCGCTCCGCGATCCTCAAGGCAGAAGGTCTCCGGCAGAGCATGATCCTCGAAGCGGAGGGCGAGCGGCAGAGCAAGGTCCTCCGGGCTGAGGGCGAGCGCCTTTCCCGGATCCTGCAGGCACAGGGTGAGGCCCAGGGGCTGCGGATCCTCTCGGTCGGATCAGCACCCCTTGACCGGAAGGCGATTACGGTACTCTCGCTCAATGCCCTCAAGAGTATGGCGAACGGGCAGGCAACCAAGATTATCTTCCCGTTCGAGGTCTCCGAGCTGATCCGCCAGGGTGCAAAATTCCTCGGAGCGAAAGATGAGACTGCCGATGAAATTGCAGGACGGCCGGTGATGGACGATACTATCCTCGGCAACATTCCCCGGCGCGAGGAAGTCGATGCAATCCTCAAGGAGATCCAGGACGCCGTCCCGCAGGTCTCCGAAGACGAACTCAAGGACACCAGCAAGCGAAAGGTCATCGAATAACCCCTTTTTTCACGGCACCGCTGGATTCATCTGGTTTGGGCTATACAGGTTCTATCCTGACAAAAACGGTCATGGATGGCCGCCCGCCATGGATGCTCCCAATTTCAAGGATACGATCGCTGCTTCGCCCTACATCTTCACCATCGGCGTAGCGGGCGACAGCGGATCCGGCAAGACCACCTTCACCCGGGGCATCCGCGAGATCTTTGGCAACGACCTGGTATCGACCATCACCCTCGACGACTACCATTCGCTTGACCGCGATGGACGAAAGGCAGCGGGAGTCACCGCCCTCCACCCGAAGGCCAACCGGATCGACCGGCTTGAGCGCGATCTGGCTCAGCTCAAGCGGGGAGTCCCGATCGAGAAACCCGTGTACAACCACAGCACGGGGACATTCGATCCTCCGGTCATCTTCCGGCCCCTGAAGATCCTCATCCTCGAGGGCCTCCATACCTTCTCAACGCCCGCCCTGCGCAGCCACCTCAACTTCACCCTCTTTGTCAATCCCGAACAGGAGGTCAAGTACGACTGGAAGACCAAACGGGACATGGCAAAACGGGGCTATTCCCGCGATGCCGTGCTTGCCGAGATCCGGGAGCGGGAGCCGGACTATGCGCAGTATGTCGCCCCCCAGATGCAATATGCCGATGCCGTCATCGGTATCGGGTACTCCCGGTTCGGGCGCGAACTCGGTGAGAGCCGGAACGTGTACCGGATCACCCTCTCCCAGAAACGGCTGAAGCAGAACCTGGAGGACATCGACCTCTCCTTCGACCTGTACTCCATGCTCTCGCTCTCCGAGCGGAACTTCCTCCTTGCGTTCCTGCGGGGGGACGAACACGATGACCGGCACCTGATGAGTACGCTTGTCATGGACGGCGAACTGAGCGAGCACGTGGTGCACAAACTCGAGCGGGGGATCGAGCGCCAGACGCGCGTCCACCCCATCTCGATCTTCCAGAACAGGGCGTATGTCACCGCCGGCGACCTTGCCCAGCTCATCCTCTGCTGGCGTATCATCAACCGGCGGATCTTCATGGAGATGCAGCAGTAAGAGGGGAATGAGCAGGAAGAGGCGGCTGGCAGGAGCCCGCGGTTCAAAAAGGGGAGGCGGACCCGCCCGGCCTAGGAATTGAGGATGAGCGGCAGCACGATGACCGCAAGCAGGATCGCCAGCATCGCGTAGCTGATGGCGCTCACCACGTATCCCGAGTACTGGAGCCAGCCGCGGCGGTCCAGGAGCCGGTCCATCCCCTCCTTGAGGATATACCCGCCATCGAGCGGGATGAGGGGGAGGGCATTGAAGGTGGCGACCACGAGGTTGAACCACCCGCACCAGAACAGGACCTGGACCACGAACCAGAACCCGTCGAACGGCACCTGCCACATCACGGCATCGACCGTCTCGATGGTGAAGAGGCTGAAATGGCCCCAGCCGGCCGGGTCCATGATGGTGTAGATGGGGATGGCAAGCAGGATGACAAAGCCGATCGGGGATGCAAGGAGCTTAAACTGCTCCTTGATCAGCGCCGAGTCATAGTAACTGACACCCATGAACCCGCTCTTCTTGTCGCTCATATCCTTTGGCCATGCAGCAAGCGTGAGCGTGTATTCCGTGGTCACGCCTCTGCTCTCGACCAGGAGGGGGATGGAATCGCCCGGTTTTGTCGTGTCAAGGACCGCGGTCACGTCGGCACGGTTGCTGACCGGGACGCCGTTCACCTCCCTGAGGACCGAATTGGGCGGGACCCCGGCGGAATACGCGGGGGAGTCGACATACACGCCCTTGATGAGCGGGGTATTGACCGGCACCGCCATGCCCAGGAGCGCGATCATCAGGAGGAAACAGAGGATGCCGGCCAGGAGGTTGTTCGTGATGCCGGCGCCGAACATCCGCATCTTGGGAAGGCCCGTGCACCGGTCCTGGTCGCCCTCGTCAGGCTCGACAAACGCACCGATCGGGATGACTGCCCAGAGGATCCCCATGGATTTGACCCGGATGCCCTCGATCCGGCAGAGCACGGCATGGCCGAACTCGTGGACAACCATCGTGACCAGGAGGCCGAACCAGACGGCAAATGTGAACGGGATAAAGTCGTTGACCCCCGGGATTGCCAGGACATTCTTCGGGTCGTTCGCCAGGGTCAGCGGGGGGCGCTGGACAACGATGTGCTGGATGGACACGATGAGCATGAGCGTCATCAGGACCGAGACGACCACGACCATGGCAACGCCGAGCGTACCGTACGCCCGGAGGAACGTGGCAAACGGGATGGCCCGGTCGAAGAACCCGACCCGGTCGGTCTTGATGGCCATGATCGGGCCGTAGAAGGTGATGTGCTCCTGCCAGAGTCTCTCGCGGTGGATATAGAAGGCGAGGAGCGCGTACGCTGACACCAGCAGGGCGATCAGGAGAATCCAGTTCATCAATTATAATGGCTTTTTTTAAAAGATAAAGGGTTAGCAAGGAGCAATCGCCGGCAGGAAGTTCAGGCAAAATCGCCCAGGCTCTTCTGGTTCTTCTTCGCGATGAGGGCACTGACCGTCTTCCAGCTCTTCCGGGCAATGGCGGGCGGAACACGGTGCTCGTCAATATATGCCGAGAGATAGCGGATCGTGACCGGGTCCGAGGGATATCCGCTGCCGATCTCGCCGTACTTCTTTGCAAGCGTCTTTATCGCCCGGTCACGGGTCACCTTCGCGATGATGCTTGCAGCCGAGACCAAGGGGAATTTCTCATCGGCATGGTGCTCCGAGACGATCTCGCAGGGATCCGTTAAGTGCCCCTTCACCATCTCGGCATACCGGAAGATGTTGACATCGCAGGCATCGACAAATGCACAGGCCGGCGCCAGCCGGGTTATCGCCTGGGCATGGGCACGGGCAACCGCAGCGTTCATGGTCATCTCGAGCCGGACCCGGTCGATCTCCTGCGCGTCGAGTTTCACCGTCGCGACTTTGCAGCGCCTGCGGATGAGGGGGTACAGCCGCTCGCGTTCCTTTTCGGAGAGGAGTTTGGAGTCCTTCAGGCCCAGATCGTCAAGGGCGTCCTCGGAGGGGACGGCTACCGCCGCAACCACCAGGGGGCCCAGCACCGAGCCCTTCCCCGCCTCGTCCACTCCGCAGATCACATAACAGGGTTGATACGCAAAATATTTCAATGCCAGTGATTGAATCCGTACAGATGTACCTGATAATCGTGGGGCTCGGCGGGATCGGCAAGAACCTCGCACGGCTGGGCGTGGAGCATGCCCATAACGTGGTCGTCATCGACCAGGAGGAGGCCCGGTGCAGCGAGGTGCTGGAGCACTACGATGTCCTTGCCGTGACCGGCAATGCCACGGACAAGACCACGCTTGAAGAGGCGGGTATCGAGCGGGCAGATGTGCTCATCGCGACAACAAGCGACGATTCCGTGAACCTGATGACCTGCTGGCTGGCAAAGAAGTTCCGCGTCCCGAACGTGGTCGCCATCGTCAACCAGCCCTCCCACTCGGACTTCTTCAAGGAAGTCGGGGTGCGGATCAGCGAGAACCCTGACGAGCTCGTGGCATCCCGCCTCTATTACTGGACGCAGAACCCCCAGCTCCAGCAGCTGGCATCCATCCCGGGCGGCACCATCTTCGAGATCGTTGCCGAAGCAGGGGCCCCGATCGTTGGCCACGAGATCCGCGAGCTCAAGGTGAAGGACTTCGTCTTCATCGCGATCCGGCGGGCACGCGGCGAACTGATCATCCCGAGCGGCAACGTGACCATCAATGCAGGGGATATCTTCACGGTCTTTACCAAAAAAGAGGGGGAGGAGGACTGCCTGCGGCTCCTCAACAAGCAGCTGAAAAAATCAGCGGAGTGAGGCGGCAAGCGCCCCAAGGTCAAGCATCAGCTTGGGATTGACCCGGATTATCTCTTTTATCAGGTTTAAGGTGGAGAACTCCTTGAGGTTGAGCTTGCTGACCGAGTGGATGATCTCGTTGAGCTTCTCATCGGACTGCTTGATCAGGTACTCCTTGATGTGGTAGTTGCGCTCGATGGATTTGCCCATCTTTGACGCACGCCATTCCTTGTCGTACCGCATGAGCGCCTTCTTCGAGAGATCTCCCTTGCCGATACAGTCGGCAGCCACTTCCGCAGCGAGCTTGCCGGTGTACATGGCATTGTAGATGCCGCCGCCGGTCAGGGGGTCGACGACCCGGGCTGCATCGCCGGCGATCAGGAGCCCGTCGGCAACCGAGCACTCGAGCGGGCGGCAGACCGAGACGCCCCCGGGGATGAACTCGATGGTCTTGCCGTTCGGGAAGGTCTTTTTGACGAACTTGTCCAGGTAGTCCTTGGCCCGGTGGCCGGCGCCGCTCTTCCTGCCCGAGATGCCGATCCCGACATTTGCCGAGCGTTTTCCCTTGGGGAAGATCCAGAGATAGCCTTCGGGAGCAACATCGTTGCCGAGGTAGAAGATGGTCGCGCCGGGGTCGATGTCGATGTCGGTCATCACGTACTGGACCGAACTCATGATCTCCCGGACCGGTACGGTGGTGTCGATCCCGCACCACTTCGAGAACTTGGACTCAACGCCGTCGGCCGCGATGACCACGTGGGCGCTGACATCGGTGACCTTGCCGCCGTACTCGACCTTCGCACCCCTGACCACGCCGTTCTCCAGGATAGGGGCACAGGCCCGGGACTTGACGGCAACGTCCGCCCCCGCCTCTGCTGCCTTCCAGACCAGCTCCCGGTCAAAGACCTTGCGGTCGAGGATATACCCGACCTTGTTGCCGGCCAGGGCGGACTCGAGTTTCATGAAAAACCCGTCCGGGGCAACGATGCCTGCGCCGGTCATCTCGGCAGAGATCCAGCGCGGGTCGGGCTCGATGAACTCCTGGAGGGCTTCCTTGCCGATCCCTTCCGCACACCGCACCGGTGCGCCGATGGCCGGCCGCTTCTCGACGATCAGTGCCGAGAGTCCTTTTTCGACAGCGGTCTTCGCCGCCAGTGCCCCGGCAGGGCCGCCGCCGACAACGAGGACGTCGTACTTATTTTTCATTGACAACCTCCAGGGCGCCAAGGGGGCAGACCTTTGCACAAACGCCGCAGCTCGTGCAGGTCGCATCAACCGAGAGGTACGCATCGATCAGTTCGAGCGCACCCTCGGGGCAGACCGAAACACAGCAGCCGCAGTATCCACAGATATCCCGGTGTATGGTGAGCATTGAGTGATCATGTTGATCGTTTCCTTCATTAAGTGTTACGCTGGACGGGTCCGGCTGCACCGGGATACACGATATCAGCGGGATCCCCCAAGCGAGAACGTCCCGTACTTCCCGCCCCCGCCCGGGTGCAGGACCACCGTTTCGCTGCGGAGGGCATCGATTGCGTCCCCAACAGCAGGGTTGATCTTCCGGATTTCGGCAACCGGGACGTCGATAAGGACAGCGATTTCGTTCCCGAACATCTCAATGAACTTCGCGTAGATCGCTTTGCACTTCTTCGTGTTCGGTGACGATGTGCCTTCCATGGTCTGGATGATCTGGGCGAGCGGGATAACCCGCAGGTATGGGGGCCGGGGCCGTGCAGCACTGCCATGGGCGAGCTCCTTAGCCCGGTCGGAAACCCCTTTCTTGATGATCCCGCCATCGGCCGGGCACCGCCACTGGTGGCGTATCGCGTCCTCAAGGGAATACTGGGCGTAGCACCGGGTGCAGGCGGTGCGGTTGTACTTCCCCTCCTCGGGGAAGAACCCGGCATTCATCTCGATGGCCTGCTCCCGGATCGCGGCAAGGACCGCCTTTGCCGTTGGTTCGCGGATACGGAGGCGGTTGAACTCCCGGCCGAGCTTGTCGGGATACGGGCTGTGGGCATCGGAGTTGGTCAGGAACGGGACATCATAGAGGTCGGGTATTGCCGCGCCATAGGAGCTGTCGGCCGAGAGCCCGAGCTCGAGGAAATCGATCTTCGCGCTCCCGTAACAGGCCGGCACGCTGTCGAAGTAGGCGTACATCGCGGTCCACGGTGTGAAGGCATGGGCGGGTCCGACCAGCGCCCCGACATCGTGGGCTGCACTCGCGATCTCCTCGCCGCTGAGGTAGACATGCGGTCTTCCCGCAGTGACGAAACTCTTGCACGTACCTTCGAGAATGTCGCGGAGCTGGCCAAACTGGGCCGGGTCTTCGGCAAGGATAACGTGGTGGACGCGGTTTTTGTCCTCGATCTCTCCCTGCGGGACGATGACGATCCCTGCCTCGTTCTCAAGGAACGGCCTCCAGCTCTCCAGCCAGTCCGGCTGGAGGGCATCGCCCGTGCCAAGCACCGAGATACCCTTGGTCACGCACCCCCTTATGAGCTGCTCCGGCTGCATGAACCGGGAGACCGCGATCGAGTATGGCGAGTGGATGTGGAGGTCGGCCGTGGCGATCATGGATATGTACGGATTGGTTGTTGCGGGATATAAGATCGGGGATTGGCCGTACGAGGGAGCCCGTTCATGCGAGTACGGGGAGAGCAGTGGATCCAAACGGTCAGATAATGCCTTATCCGCAACCTCCATATCCTCAAAGAGGCAAACCGCTGGACTGATGGAAGGTGGTGCAGGGATGAACCAGCAGGTTGTGAAATGGTGCGTTGACGTGGGCCTTGGGATCGTGTTCCTGTTCAGTGCCGTGACCGGCGTCCTGAAGTTTGCGGTCCTTCTCCAGGTACCGGTGATGTCGTCCGCAGTTCTCCCCATGGCGCTCGTGAGCGACATCCATGACCGGGCCGGGGTGTTCCTCGTGATCCTCGTCGCCATCCACCTTGCACTCAACCGGGGCTGGATCCTCGCCATGACCCGAAAAATCCTTGCAGGGGCAGCCGGCACCACATGAAGCCAACCCGGGAGTATGCCTGCACCAGCGGCGATTATTTTGAGAAGAAGCCCGAGGCAAGGTCCCCCGTGTTCGAATAGCCCCGCTGCTCCCAGTAGCCGCGGTAGGTGGGGTCATCGGTCAGTTCGATCTTCTCGATCCACTTGATCCACTTGTAGCCCCACTTCTCCTCCGCCACCAGCTGGAAGGGATACCCGCGTTCCGCCGGCAGGGTGAGGTTGTTCATCCGGTATGCCATGATGATGTCCCGGTCCATCAGGTACGTGAGCGGGAACGATGTGGTATACCCGTCGCGTGCGGTGAAGACCACGGTATTCGCCCGCGGATCCGGCCCGGCATGCCGGATGAGATCCCGCACCAGCACCCCCTCCCAGAGAATGGTGGCATCCCAGCCCTCGACACAGTGGAGGGTAACGACCTTGGTATAGTGCGGGTACGTATCCAGCACCTGGCGGTAGGTATAGACATCCGTTGTACTGGTGAGTCCGCTCACGGTAAGCCGGTAAGTTGTCTCATCGACCTGCTGGGGCCCCCTGATGGAGTTCTCCCGGAAGGCACCGATGGAGGAGAGGTCGGTGCCCTGGTAGGACCGGACCTCCACGGCACCGAGCGGGACAGTCCCGCTGCCCGTGCTGCCCGCGAAGAAAGCGGGCGGTCCTGCGACAATCACGGCCACCATGGCGAGGATTATCAGTCCCGCTGCAAGGAGGATGACACCGGATCTCATCATGCTGTACCTGATCGTGGGACCTCTTCAATTGTCGTACTGTACCAGTACCGCACCAGTACCGGGAACTGGAGGGATGGGCACGGAGGGGGCCCCGCTGCCTGCGGGGGGGAGGGGGAGTGCGATCGTGCCGGTCGCGGGGGGTCGGGCAGGGACACACGTAATTTCGCTGCGGTTTGTCCTGCGGTCCCGGGGCGGGTAAACCGGGACATTCACCCTGCATGAACGGGAGGAGCGGCAGCCCGGACTGCAACCGGATCGCGTTTGATCGGAAAAAATCGCGTACCCTGTGCGGGCCGGATCACGATTATCCCCTGCCCGACCCCCCTTTCCCGGTACGGAAAAAATACCACATTTTCCACTGGAAATTCCGACGGAATTTTGACCAGTTTCCTTCCAGAGGAAGCCAAGGGGGGTCGGGCAGGGGCAGCAGTGCAATCGCGTGCATGCCCCCACCCAAAATCTCATCAGCTCCCGCTCCAACAACACAATCCGGTGATTATGACTCAGGATGCGATGGTGCAGCCGGGCGATGTGGCAGGGAACTTCTCGATTAAGGACCAGAATGACAAGACGTTCGGACTTTTAGAGAACAGCGGAAAACGGGTGCTCCTCTCCTTCCACCCGCTCGCGTGGACAGAGTTCTGCGCTGCCCAGATGAAATCATTGGAAGAGAACCAGGAGCGGTTCCTGCAGCTCAACTGCGTGGCTGTCGGTATCAGCGTTGATTCCAAACCCTCCAAGAAGGAGTGGGCGAAGTCCCTTGGCATCACGAAGACCCGGCTCCTCTGCGACTTCTGGCCGCACGGCACGGTTGCGATGAAGTACGGGATCTTCCGGGACGAGAACGGCTTCTCCGAGCGGGCGAACATCATCGTTGACGAGAAGCAGCGGGTCGTCTTCGTGAAGGTGTACCCAATCCACTCGGTGCCGGATATCGGGGAGATCCTGGCATTTCTGGAGAAGTAAGGCCCCGGTCCGGATGCGGTACGATCACAGGAGCCGCATCATCATATTCGGTACAGGGGAAAAGCCGGCCTGTTCATAGACCTTCTGGCCGTCAGTGCTTGCAAAGAGGTACATCCGGTGGACACCCTGATCCCTGCAATACCCGGCCGCTGCATCCGTGATCCGGCGGGCAAACTGCCGGCGGCGGTATCCCTTCTCCGTATAGATGCTGTGGAGGATCGCGATCCGGCTCTCTGGATCGTGGGGCACCGGAACATACGGGAGGATGCTCACTGCCCCGCTCGCCGCAACGGCTCCCTTGACCTCCACTACCCATGCAACACAGGTACCGGTCGTGAATTCCCGTGCCAGCTTTTCCCGGTACTCCTTCCCGACCGCATCCCGTGCCGCGGGGTCGATCGCCTCCCCCTTCAGGTCCCATATCTCATCAAACATCAGCAGGTGGTGACGGACCAGGTGCGGGATATCCTTAGGCCCCGCAACCCGTACAGGGGGATTGCTGCCGTCAGACGGGAATGCCATGACAAAAGGTTTGTATGCATCGGGTAATACGTTTCCCGCGTCGGAATTCTGAAAAGGAGGGGGGAGGGAATACCAGACGGGTAACGGAGACCGGGTTCTTCACCCGATATAACTCAGTTCCTCGTCCTTCATCTTGCCTTCCTCGACCATGCTCTCGATGACCTTCTCCATCTCCGCAGCACGGTCGTTGAGGCCGGTGGGGTCGACCGGGACATCGATCAGTTTCGAGAGGACAGAAAGGACGTTTGCGGCCGCCATCGGGTCCACGATATACCCGCTCGTCTCGCCCATCAGGCAGGCAGCGTCGATGTTCCGCTGGGCCGCAAGGGCGAGCATCAGCCCCGCTGCGCCAACGATCCCGCCACCCGGTTCATCGCGCTGGAAACTGGCACCGGCCGCTTCCAGCTCTTCCCGGAGTTCGGGCCGGTTCACCGCACCGAGGACCCGGGGTTCGTTCACCAGGTGTCCTACCCCGAAACCCCCGAGGGTATACACCGTGCCGGCGTTCAGCTCCTCGGCAATCTCGCAGTAGCAGTCCGCGAGGATATAATGCCCTTCGCCCGAGGTGCTCTGGTGGTCGCCGACCAGAAAGACGAGGTCGCGGTTCACCGCACGGTGGAAGAAGAGCTCGTTGCGTGCAAGCCGCACCGTCCCGGTCTCGTCCAGGATGACCTGAGGGGGGAAGTAGATGGAGTTGATCTCGCCGATCTTCTCCGCTTTCAGGGCATGGATCATGTACTCGGCAACGAGCTTGCCAACCTGCCCGATGCCCGGGAGACCCTCGATGAAGACCGGGTTCCTGAGATCCCCTGCCTTAAAAGTGTCGAGGTACCGGACCGTGATGTCCTCAATCATGCCGGGCCAGCCTGCGGTATTTGCCGTACTTGTCTTCGGGAGAGAAACGGGCAGGATGGGCAACCGCAGTCGGCCTGCCGCATTCCGGACAGGTAGGAGAGAGCGTGTAGATATGATCAACCGGGCAGCACCGGATCCGGCCGCTCATTGGGCTTTCCCGGACTTGGGCTTCTTGACGAGCTTGCCCTCGCCGCCGGCCTTTTCGACAACCGCGATCGCAGCGCTGGCGGCCTTCTCGATGGCCTTCTCCGCCTTCTTGTAATCCGGGGCGATCACCTTGATGCGGTAGGTGGGTGCACCGAGGTAGAGGAGCTCGACCTCGACCCCGCCGGTCTTCTGCTCGGCTCCCGCCTTCTTGAGGGCGTTCCGGATGACCGTGATCCCGTCCGGTTCATTGCAGGTGAGGTGGAGGTGCCCCATCACTTCAACGCGGGGCACCTTGACGTTCTCGCCGGCAATCTTCTGCAGGGTCTCGGCCGTCTTCTTTGCAAACCCGAGTTTCTTGAGCACCGGCTCGGGATCAACGACGAGGTCTTCAAAGACCGGGTACAACGCCCCGTACTTCTTGTATACGACATCCTCGATCTCGGCAGCGGAAGTGCCCGTCTGCTCTGCAACAAAACCGAGCCACTTGCGGGCCTTGCTCTCGTTCTTCCATTCCCGGATCTTCTCGCGGCGCTGGTGCTCGTTGACGTCCTTTAAGGAAAGGTCGATGTGACCACGGCTCTTGTCGACGTTGAGGACCTTGCAGACGATCTTCTGGCCCTCGCGGATGTGGTCACGGATGTACTTGATCCAGCCGGTTGCAATCTCAGAGATGGGGATGAGCCCCTGCCTGCCCCTGTACTCATCAAGGGAGACGAACGCAACGAAGTCCTTGACGTTCTCTACCGTACAGACAACGAGCTCTGATTCCTGCGGCCACTCTCTGTCCTGCATGGCTGCTGTACCTTTACTGGAGTTCCTGGACGATCTCGGCCTTCAGGCTTGCCTTGCCACCGGTGGGGGTGGCAAGGTCGCGTCCGCAGACAACGCACTTGACAACAGTGCTCGCCTTCTCAAAGACGGTCTGCTCGTTCTCGCAGTCGGGGCATTTGACCTTGAGGAATTTGCTCCGGTTCTCGCGGATCTGGCTTACCATAGTTTATCTCACTCCGTCAGTTCGAATTTTGCAACACGGTAACCCTTGCGCAGGTGTGCCTTCTTGCAGGTCACGCAGCGGTACCGGACATTGATCTTCTTGGTCGGCTTGTCGCCACCGGGCACCTTGGAGAACTTCCCCATGTTCCCGATCTTTCCCCTGCGGGCTTTCTGGCGGTCGATCCAGTGGAGACCGGTCGTCTTGCCCTTCTTTACCTTCTCAACCTCGTGCTCCTGGTGGCTCCTGCAGAAGGGGCAGTAGGTTGTAAATTTTGCTGGCATCTTCATGAAATTTTCACCGATAATCCTGACTACGAATACCTATATCATTTGCAGAGATTGATATTTAAGACTATGTTGCGATCAATAAGAACCGCTGCATTCCGCTCGGGAAGTGTCACTATATCTCCTTTTAAGAGGCTATAATTCTTCCCATCAACGCCCATGAACGTGTCCATGTCCTGCAGCACCCTGACCAGCATGCAGGGATGCGTGATCGGCCCGGGGCTTTTTTGCGATGCAATCCGCGGAAGTTCCTGCACACTGCTGTCGTCACCGGCGGGCTCTGCAGCCATGGCTGCCGGCTCCCCCTCCCCCTCTTCGTCCCCGGCAAAGAGCGGCAGCGGGGCGTGCGGGACATGGGGATGGTTGTGCAGGAGAATATCGGAGCATTCCGCGATGCCGGCCGTGATATGATCGAACATCGCCTTCTCCGGCGGGATCATCCGTTTGACCTCATCCCGGTCATAGTAGTTGCCCTCGGCATGGAGCATCGTGAGGGCGAGGATCTTGCGTGAGCGGATCGCAAAGATGTCCGCAAGCGTCTCCCGGATTGCGAGCGTCTCGTCAATCAGCCCGCGTGCCTCTTCCGAGAATGGATCATCGATCTCGTACACCTTTTTGGTGATTGCCGCGAGCTCGGCGTGCCCTTTCTCAAAGATATCCGGGGCTACCCCGGTCAGCCGGCCTGTCTCGCGTTCGGAGAGGAGGATGCTGCGCAGGTCGTCGAGCTTCATGATCCATCACGTGATCTCTGCAATTCCGCGGGCGCAGAGGAATACCGCTACCGCTTCCGGTACTGTAGAGATGCCCTTTTGGAGCTCATAAGTGCTTCCGAGCATGGGCATGGCGAGGTTGAACCGGAGGTCCACCCGCACGTCGCGGGTACCGAAGACGACCGCATCCACAAGCGGGTCGAAGTCATCGAGATCGCGAAGCTCGAGCGGCTGCACCCGCATCCCGCTGCCCCCGTGGAGGGAGGTGGGCATCCGGATGAGGCGCTTGGTGTCGGTCGTAACCGGTTCGTCGGCAAGGGCTGCACGGGCGTTGAGGCGCTTTTTGAACTCGCCCTCCTGCTGGCCCAGGACCGTCGAGAGGACACGGTTCTTGAGGAGCATCCCGGTCGGGTGCTGCCGCACACTGCTGATGGTGCCGGCCAGATTCTTCATGAACGTGGCGGCGGACTCCTTCCCGATGCCCTCCATCGCGGCAAGGTGCGCAACCGCTTCTTCCGGGGGAAGACCGGCCAGCCATTCAAGGTACTCAAGGAGCGCGGCACGGTAGCGCTGCTTCCACGAAGCACCGAGCGGGACGCTGCCGGAGAGCATCGCGGCCGGGTCGATCCCGATCCCGCAGACGTAATCGATCAGTTCCCGCCGCTCGGAACTCCCCCAGCTGCGGAACGCAAGGTCCCTGACATGGACATGGTACCCGCGGCCGCCGGAGAAGACGAGCCCGAGCTGCTTTTTGTCCATGCCGAACTCGCCCGTGAGCATCTCGAGGAGCTTGATCGTCTCCTCCTTGACACGGGAGAGCATCTGGTCGTACGGCCCCCGCACGATATGGTCGGCATCGAGGTCGAAGATGAGGTCGGCCCCGGTCCACCCCTTCTCGGCCATGGTCCCGGCATCCGGTTTCTCGTAGTATGCCGTCGAGTAGTACGCGTGCTGCGGGATGAGGTTCTGGATATACCCGGCCATCTCGTCCCTGCCGGGAAACCCGATATGCCGCCGCATCCGGGTCTCGGCCCCCCCCGGGTTGAAGAGGATGAAACCCCATTCGCGCTGCTCAAGCGACGACGGGGCGACAAGCACGGTCTTCTTGTAATACTCGGTAAACCGCTGCCGGAGGAATTCAGCTGTTGCCGGGTTCATGGCACATCCCTGATCATATAGGGTCCACTTCGCTCATAACCAAGCTTGCGGTAATAAGGCCGGACACCGATCCCGCTCATGATGGCGAGGCGCCGGAACCCGCCGGTGCCCGCGATCTCCTCGGCACGGGCGATCAGGGCGCGCCCGTAGTTCCGGTGCTGCCACTCGGCCTCCTCGGCATCAAGACCAACGGGAACGAGACTGCCATATACGTGCAGTTCACGCAGGAGCGCTGCCCCATCAAGCTCCTGCCGGTATACCGATGACGGGAACCGGAGCCGGGCAAAGCCGATGAGGGAGTCATCGGCAACAGCCGAGATGAAATGCTCGGTTCCACCGCAGGCATCATATTCCAGGACCTGCACCTGCGACTCGGCAACGGAGGGGAGCCGGCCGATCTCCCGGCACCGGATGCACCTGCAGCGCTTCCCGAGGGCCTTCAGCCGGTTCTGGGCCAGCTGCCGGAAGTTGGAGTGTTTTGACCCGGCTACGATGAGTTTCGCCGGGATATCGCGCTGGATACGCTGGAGCCGCGTGTATTCGGGAATGAGCGACTTCCCGTACGCGACCAGGTCCACCAGTCCGTCCTCGTTGTACGGGGAGTACTGCCCCTTCTGCCAGAGGTCCTCGATCTCGGAGCCGGGGGTGACGAGTGTCGGGTAGATCTTGAGGAAGTCCGGCCTGAAGCGGGGATCCGCAAAGAGGGTCTCGAACATCCGCCGGTCAGACTCCATATCGGACCCGGGCATGTTGGGCATCATGTGAAACCCGACTTTGAGTCCTGCATCCCGCAGGAGCGTATTGGCTTCAACGGTGTCCGCAACCGTGCAGCCACGGCGGTTGAAGGCGAGGATGGCATCGTCCAGGTGCTGGACGCCCAGCTCAACCTTGGTCACGCCGTACCCGAGCATGCGGTCGATGTGCTCCCGCCGGCACCAGTCCGGGCGTGTCTCGAAGGTTATGGCAACGCAGCGTACCGGCGACTGTTCGTTGGCATCCTCAACGGCGCTGACCGGGAGGTGTTGTGGCGCCGGTGTCCCGCCGGGATAGCTGTTCATCGCCTCGATGCACCGGGAGACGAACTCCTCCTGGTACTCCACGGGACGGGCGGTCATCGTCCCACCCATGACGATGAGCTCGACCTTCTCCACCCGGTGGCCGAGGGTCTCGAACTGCGCGAGCCGTGCATGCACCTGCCGGAACGGGTCGAAGTCATGCTCCCGGGCCCGTTTTGCTGCCGGTTCCTCCCCGGTATAACTCTGGGGGGAGTGGAACGGGTGGTCCGGGCCGCCGGGACAGGGGAGACATTTGCCGTGGGGACAGGGGTATGGCGAAGTCATCACGGCAACCGGCGCAACACCGGAGAGGGTGCGCGATGGCTTGACGAGCAGGATCCGCCGGAGTACCTCGCGTTCCTCCGGGAGGGCGGCGGCAAGGATTGCAGAGTTCTTGGGGACTCTGGAGAGCCCGAACTTCCTGCAGAGATCGATCTTGAGCGCAACGATCGCCGCTTCGTCAGCCGGAGGCTCCCTGAGGATACGGGAGATGATCTCCCGGAACACCGATGCCTCGTCCATAAAAAAATGGTATTAATGCTCGGCTGCAACTTTCTGGGAAGCAGTCTCGGAAGAATAGTTCACCACAGGCATGGTGCGGTGGTGGATATGGGAGACGATCTCATCCCCGAGGGTGAGGAGCGCATCCTTGTGGGCTTTCTTATCTTTATGGATATGGACAGGAGAGATTTCAAGGGAACTGTACCGCTCTGTGCGGATTTCATCACTGGTTACACCTTCATAGTATTTCTTAATATGAATCATCAGCATGTGGAGATGGAGTAACTCTTCCTTTTGCACACTTTCACCTTCTCTAGAATGATCCTTTTTTGGTAGCACAGATATACCTTATTGGTGAGGTTTATATTGGGAATGATGCGGCACGTGGGATCCCTTGTTGCGCTCGCAATTGGCGACGCGTTGGGTGCGCCTTTGGAAGGATCTCGAAAACCTGAAGCGTGGCTTGCAGAATACCGTCCCGGTGGGCGCCATTTCCGGAAGAAGGGGGAATTCACCGACGATACCCTGCAGGCGTGTGCGGTCGCGGAATCGCTCGTTTTTTCCAATGGATTTTCCAAAAATGACCTTGTAATAAAATTATCTGAATCATATATAGTACGGCCTGAATGGTTTGGTCCCACCTCCGCATTGTTCTTTGATCTGGTGCGATCCGGGACCGTGCCGCACCGTGCCGCACAGACGGTACACCGCCGGAATCACGGGAGCCGGACCAATGGCAGCGTCATGCGGGGATTCCCCCTCGCACTCTTCTATCCCGCACCGGAGGTTTATGCCGTGAGTCTCCGGTGCTCGGCTGTCACCCACTTCGATCCGGTTGCCGGTCACTGCTCGGCGTTCCTCAACACGATGGCAAGCGACATGATACGGGGGGCATCCCGGCAGAGGGCATTCCGGCATGCCTGTTCGCTCTGCACAGAGCCGGAAGTGCATGCAATGCTTGGCAACTATGATCAGCACAGGCCCGAGCCTTCCTTAGATAGTGTGTTGTGCTCGCACGCTGCCCTGTACTCATTTATGAACGCAAAGTCACCGCAGCAGGCAATCCTTTCCGCAGTAAACCTGGGGGGCGATGCAGACACGGTCGGGGCATGCTGCGGGGCGCTTGCCGGTGCATACTGGGGGCTCTCTCCCTTGCCACAGCGCTGGAGGGACGGGCTGGAGGGGTACGACCGGCTGGTAGCGCTGGCGGAGCAGGTGTGGGAACTGCGGGCAGATCGTCATGGGTGATCTGCACCCCGCGTTCCCCGCGGGATACCGTGAACCCGGCACCTGCATCCAGTTCATCCTGATCGCACCGATCGCTCTCTTCGAGGCCCGGTACATCTGCCAGGTCTACGATGCGGCCGGCGTGTGAACAGAATCTTCCCATTTTTTCAAGACTGTCGGATACGATTATCCTATAGAATCAGGGCGTCTGCACAAACTGTCGCCATTCGTTCGAGAAACACCATCATGCTCCCGGAAAATACCTTTCTTCTGGTAATCTGTTTCATCACCTTCGTCTGCCTTCTCCTGTTCCTGCTGCCGGTATATTTCATCTGGTATCACCCGCGCTTTGATGATGATGACATCAGGAGGATAAACCGTATCGGAATGGTTATCCTCTGTCTTCCGGTCCTGGTGCTCGTTTTTATCCGGATGTATATCCACATCTGGGAAATATCCGGAAGCGTATTCCAGGGAATTGCATCGATTGGGATTGTCATCCTTACGACGGGAATCGTTGCAGCCTATTCCCGCCTTACGGGCATAAAAGCAGACATGGTTCTCGGCATGATCGCAGGGGTGATATTTTCTGGGATCTGGCTCTACACTACTGACATCAGGCTCGCCGCGGGCTCGGTTGTCATCGGGATTGTCGTCCTTATCCTGATCTTTATTTATACCCGGTACACCAGGAGGGAGGTCGATCTTTCCTCAAACCAGCTGATGAATTATTCCCTTGTCGGCCTTGCTGTCATCATGGCTTTGCTCGTGTCGTATTACACCGCACAGGGTGATGCCGGTACGTTTGTCGGGTTCTTCTCATTCTGCATGGTCTACCTGGGAGTAAGATATGCAGTGAGGAGGTTTGCAATAACACCAGACAGCAAACAGGAGGACGGATAGCCTCTGCGGGATACCTGTTGAATGAACGTTCCGGTCGGGAAAAAAGAGACGACTCACGCCGGCCGGATCTCGACCAGCTTCAGCGCCCGGCCCTTCTCGCAGATGTCCGGGGCATTGCCCAGAACCTCAGTGACAATGTACTTCTCACCGTCAAGGACCCCCTCGGGCCGGCAGAGGGCAAACGACTTGCAGTCTGCCTTGTTGCAGGAGAGTTCCACCTTGATCCGGGAATTGACGATCGCCATCTCGGGGCTGATGAGGGCAGATATCGGGGCTTCCATCACCTCGACTGCCGTTGCGCCGTTGAGGTGCACCGGGCATTCGTGATGGGTGGTGCGGACGGACACGATCCGGTACTTACGCCCCTTCTGGAGGTTGTTGCAGGCCTTCTTGACCTTGCAGATATCGCACTCGATCGCCTCCCCTTCGTAGATGAACTCGGTTCCCTGGCGGGCGAGCACCGTCCCGACCAGCGTGACCTTCGTCTTGGTATCCCCCATCGCTGCCTCACTCCCGGTAGAGCATGGCCACAAGGTTCTCTGCAGAATCCCTGGTCAGCCCCATATCAAATATGGTGAAGCGTTCCGGACGGATAGTCTTTGCCATCATGAGCGCCTCGACGGCGGTTGCATCGTCAATGCCCACATCCGAAGGGGTTGTCGGGGCGCCGATGGATCTCAGCGAGGCGCGAATCCCGCGCCAGTCCCCGCCGTGCAGGTACATTGAGATTATCGTGCCAATGCCGCAGCTCTCGCCATGCAGGGCTTTCCCGGGCGCAAGCCGGTCAAGGGCATGGGAGAACTTGTGCTCGCTCCCGCTCGCGGGCCGGGACGACCCGGCGATACTCATCGCCACACCGCTCGAGACGAGCGCCTTGATGACGAACCGGGCGGACTGCTCCTGGTGGGGCTTGATGATGGCCGCATTCTTCACCAGGATCTCCGCGGTCATCTTCGAGAGCGCGATGGCATACTCGCTCATCGCCTCGCCCCTGACCCGGTGTGCCAGCTCCCAGTCAAGGATCGCCGTGTAGTTCGAGATCACATCTGCACATCCCGCGGCAAGGAGCCGGTGGGGGGCTGCTGCGATCACACCGGTGTCGGCAACGATCGCTACGGGGGGCTGGGCCTCGAGCGAGGAATGCCCGCTCTCCATCGGTACCGAGGCACGGGCGGACGCGATGCCGTCATGCGATGCAGCAGTAGGCACCGAGATGAACGGGAGGTCGAGGTTGTAGGCAACGATCTTGGCGGTATCGATGACCCGCCCGCCCCCGACCCCGACGAGGAAGTCCGCACCCTTTGCAGCCTTCTCGGCAGCCCGGATGACCGGCATGCTGATCTCTCCCGCGGTGAACGGGGTAATGGCATGCTCTGCCCCCAGGATGGACTGCACGCGCTCGCCGGCCGTCTTCATGGTGCCCCTGCCCGAGATCAGGAGTGCGGAGGATCCCAGTTTCAGGTCAGCGCAGACGGAAGGGATCTGGGGATAGACATCGTGGCCGACAACCACATCCCGGGGCAGCTGCATCCATGAGGAGGTATCGATCCCTTTCTTCCTGAGTAATTTTATCCCATCTGCACTCATTCTAGATCATGAATGGTTATTGATTTCATATACAAATACTACATCGATCCCATCACGCAGGGGCAGGCGTACAATATTGTCGACACGCTCACCTACGCGGTCATCCTCGTTGCCGGCGTCTACCTGCTGTACCGGTGGCTCTCCACATCCACCTGGCTTTCCGATATCGGCATAAAAGTGGACCAGGCATTCATCCTTGCCACCATCCCGTATGTCATCCTGGGGGGTGTTGTGAGGGTTATCGAGGACACCGGCATGATAACAGGCAGCTGGAAGTTCCTCCTCATCACCCCGCTCATCTACTTCGTCCTCTTCTTCTTCACCATCGGGATGATGTTCCTTGCCCTCTTCCTCGTGAAGAAGGGGATGATTCAGAGTTTCATCGCATTTTATGGCGGGGCCGGGACCTTTGCCCTCATCGTCTGCTCCCTCATTCTCGCTGCATGGGGAATGAACCACCGCGGCATCGACCTCTTCATCCTCTGCATCATCCCGCTGATGGCACTCGCTGCCACTACGGCTGTCTGGCTCTTCATGCGGTATGTCCTGCAATGGGCATATGTCGCCGATCCGCTCTATATCACCCTCCTCTTCGGCCAGCTCCTGGACGCCAGTGCAACGAGTTATGGCATCGATCTCCACCCCTCGGTCCAGTACGTTGAGCAGCATGTCGTCGGATCGACACTCATCGACGCAACCGGAACCGCGTTTGTCATGTATCCGCTCAAGCTCGTCGTCCTCTTCCCGGCCATTTATGTCATGGAACTGTATCGTAAGGAAGCGAACCCCGCATTCTGGCACCTCGTCCTCCTGGCGATGATCGTGGTCGGGTTCGCACCGGGTATCCGCGACATGGTCCGGATGGTACTCTATGTTTGATTCGCCGCTCACCAACGCAATCGTTATCACGTTCCTCCTTTTTTTCACCACGCTGACCGTCGGGTGGATCGGATCGGCACAGAATGCACAGGTGGGCGAGGAACTCCTTGCACTCTTTGAGAAGGAGGTGGCCGGCAACATGGACGGGACCAACCCGTTCGACATGTTCCCCAAGCTCTTCGCAAACAACCTTGAAGCGTGCATCCTGCTCTTTTTCGGCGGTGCATCGTTTGGCATCCTCACCATCTTCATCATGAGCCTGAACGGGATCGTCATCGGTGCGATCATGCAGATCGTGAGCAAGGGTCACTCGGCGGTCTTTGTCGCAGCAGCGCTCGTGCCGCACGGGATATTCGAGATCCCGGCCTTCATCCTCTCGGGTGCCCTGGGCATCCTCCTTGCCCAGTCCCTCATCGCGGAATGGTACGGGACCGGGGATTCCGCCGTGGCTGCCCGTGCCTATGCCCGGCTCTTCATCGTCCTCGTCATCCCGCTCGTCCTCCTCGCTGCAGGGGTCGAGGCTTTTATTACGCCGGTTGTCATACATTTAGTAGCTTAGAAGGTTACCTGAATGGATGAGGACACTGGCGTTCTGCCCCCCAAATCAGATTTTTCCGGATGGTTCAACGACATTCTCTGGCGTGCCGAGATCATGGATGTCCGGTACCCGGTCAAAGGGCTCTATGTCTGGTACCCGTACGGGTTTGCGATCCGCAAGCATGTCTACAACCGGCTCCGCGATCTCCTCGACCGCGATCACCAGGAGACGCTCTTTCCCCTCCTGATCCCCGAACACGAGTTCATGAAGGAGGCCGAACACATCAAGGGATTCGAGGACGAGGTCTACTGGGTCACCCATGGCGGGACAACGCCCCTCGACGTCAAACTTGCCCTCAGGCCCACGAGCGAGACCGCCATATACCCGATGTACGCGCTCTGGCTCCGCTCCCATGCAGATCTGCCGATGAAGTATTACCAGATCGTCAACACCTTCCGGTGCGAGACCAAGCAGACCCGGCCGCTCATCCGCCTCCGCGAGATCACCTCCTTCATGGAGTCCCACACCGTCCATGCCACATGGGACGATGCCGAGGCGCAGTGCGAGTACGAACTGGGACTTACCAAAGAGTTCTACGACGGGCTCTGCATCCCCATAACCATCTCGAAACGGCCGGACTGGGACAAGTTCCCCGGAGCAGACTACACGATCGCGGTTGACGCGATCATGCCAAACGGCAAGACCCTCCAGATCGGTACCGTCCATCACCTGGGCACCCACTTTTCAAAAACCTTCGGGATCACCTACGAGGACAAGGACGGCGCCCAGCAGCTCGCCAACCAGACCTGCTACGGGATCTCCGAGCGCTCAATCGCCGCCCTCATCAGCATGCATGGCGATGACAAGGGACTCATCCTCCCGCCGGCAGCAGCCCCGGTCCAGGCGATCATCGTCCCGATCACCATCGGCAAGCGGCATGACGATGTCCTTGCCTCGGCACAGCAGCTCGAAGCAGAACTGAAAGCAGCCGGTTTCCGCGTGAAGATGGACACCCGCGACATGCGTCCCGGCGCAAAGTATTACTGGTGGGAGCTGCGGGGCGTCCCGCTCCGGCTCGAACTCGGTCCCCGCGATGTTGACGGAGGCAAGGTCATGGCCGTCAAGAGGTCGGGGGAAAAGGTCCTGCTTGACCGTGCGTCCATAACCGAAGGGGTCACCCGGACCCTTGGCGAGATCACGGCCGCAATCCGGGCGAAAGCTGACGAGCACACGAAGACTCACCTGGTCAGTGCGGAGTCGATGGATGCCCTCAATGCCGCACTCAACGACGGGAAAGTCGCTGTTGTCCACTGGTGCCGTGAGCGGGGCTGCGGCGATGCCATTGAGGAGAAGGCGAACTCAAGCATCCTCGGTACAGAGGTCCGGTCGCCTTATGTGTCCGATGGCGAGGGGAAGTGCATCGTCTGCGGCAAGCCGGGGAAGGCAACGCTGGTTGGAAGGACGTACTGACATTCCCTGCCACCCCTGCCCATTTTTCATTTTCAGAACTTCTCCGGGAACACGATCTCGAACCGCGCCCCGTTGCTTCCTTCCGCTTTCAGCGTCCCCCCCAGCTGGTGCACAAGTACATTGACCAGCTGCATCCCGAGACTTGATCTGCTGCGGCTCTCGAAGTCTGCCGGGAGACCAGCTCCATTGTCCTGCACGACCAGACGGAACATATGCTCTTCGGTATGGTGCAGGGAAAGCGAGAGCCGGCCCTCCGGGCGGCCGGCAAAGGCATACTTCAGCGAATTGGTGACCAGTTCGTTGACAATGAGCCCGCAGGGAATAGCCATGTCAAGGTTCATATTGACATCATCGATCTCAACGTTGACGTCAACCGCCGTTGCGAGCGGGTACGAGTTCATCAGGTCGGCGATCAGGCTCCGGATATATTCACCCGCGTTGATGACGCCGAGGTTCTTCGCCTGGTAGAGCTTCTCGTGGACGAGGGCCATGGTCCTGACCCGCCGCTGGCATTCATTCAGCTTCTCTACGGCAACCGGGTCATCGATATAATTGGTCTGCAGCTCAAGGAAACCCGATATCACCTGCATATTGTTCTTGACCCGGTGATGGACCTCCTTGATGATGACCTCCTTCTCCCGCAGCGACGCTTCCAGCCGCTCCTCGTACCGCTTCCGTTCCGTGATATCCAGGTGGATCCCGACCCACGACGTGATCTTCCCGCTGTTGTCGGTATGCGGGGCACCCCGGCTCAGCACGATGCAGGTCCGTTTGAGCTTGTCCACCACGCGGTACTCGTAGTCCCAGAAAGACCCGGTCTGGATGCACTGGTTCCAGTCGGCGAGCGTCCGGTCACGGTCTTCCCGCGGGAGGAGGTGCATCCAGCCCCGGCTCCGCACCTCATCAAGCGTTGTCCCGAGCAGGGAGAGGAACGTGTCGGAAAGGTACGTGAAGTGCCCTTTCTCATCGCATGCCCAGACACCGAACGGTACCATGTCGCCTACCATCATGTACCGCATCTCGCTCTCCCGGAGCGCGATCTCCGCCCTCCGGCGCCGGGTGATGTCCCGCAGGGTACTCAGTACAGCCGGCCGTCCCTCGTACTCGATAACCTTGCTGCTCACCTCAACGGGCAGCGGGACACCGGCTTTTGTCATGAGGAGCGATTCGAAGAGGATGTAGCCTTTGGACTGGAGCTCCGTGTTCTGTGCCGCACTCAGTCCGCCATCCGGGAGGAGGCCAAGGTCCTCAAGCCGGAGGGTACGGAGTTTGTCCGTGGAGTAGCCGGACTGCCGGGACGCGATCTGGTTCGCGTTGAGGATCGTCCCGTCGGGCTCATGGATGAAGATCATGTCCGTTGCACTGTCAAAGAGCATGTGGTACCGGAGTTCGGACTCGATGAGGTTGTCCTGGATCTTCTTCTTATCCGAAATATCGATGATCGAGCAGACCAGGCGGGATGTCCCTGCAGGGGAGACGGTCAGGAGCACGAATATTTTCGAGCCGTCTTTTTTCTGCAGGGCAACCTCTGCAGGATCGGTCCTGCCCTGGTCATGGAACTGCCGGAAGAAGGCGTCCATCTCTTTGGTATTGACCCAGACCCGGGAGAATCCGGTCCCCTCCAGTTCCTTCTGGGTATAGCCAAGGAGCGTGGCGGTCCGGGCATTCAGCCGGATGAAGTTTTTCGTCGCCATGGTTATCGTGAAGATACCGGCAAGGGAGTTGTCGAACATCTCCCGGAACTCGGTCTCCTGGCGGCTGGACTCTGCGAGCGATGAGATGACGACACCGATGGTGACAAAGATGTAGAACCAGGCGATACTGGATGCAAAGGACCGTATCTCGAACGGCATGAAGAAGAAGACCAGCCCGAGATAGATCCAGCCAAGGACGATGGTGAAATAGACGGCAAACCGGGGATGGGTCCGGGCGATGAGGATGATGGGCAGGATATAGAGATAGGGGAAGATCTCGATGATCCCGTGCTGCAGGGAGAAGAACGTAGCAAAAATGATCTCCAGCGTGAATACGGCGATGATATAGAGCCAGAAGAGTTTCCACCAGGATATGTCTTTCATAAAACCATCTCAGCCTGAGGCGGGATAGTTTCCGGCCCGGGCGACCGGCATAACCCGCAGTCCTCAGGTCATACTTACCGGTGGGATAATATAAAGGATACCGCGGGTTTCCAACAGTGTAAGGCATACCGGGAGGACCGGGGTCGCATACAGATCCGCCGGTCATGATCGAGGATCATCCATGGAGAGAAACCATCAGGCTCCGGTTTAACCTGAACGATATCAGGGATATTATTATTAGCCACCATACCACTACAAGATGTAAAGACGTTGTATGCTCTCGGGATGGCACTGATTTCCATGCAGGAGAAGAAGATCCTTATAGTTGAAGACGAGGGGGTTGTGGCACTCTCTCTCCAGGCTGTGCTGACGAAGATGGGATACTCGGTTGCTGGAATTGCTGTTACCGGTGCCGAGGCCATCAGCCTTGCAACCGCCCACCGGCCGGATGTCATCCTGATGGACATCCATATCAAGGGGGATATGGACGGCATCCAGACAACGGAGAAGATCAATGCCCTGATGGATGTCCCGGTCATCTTCCTGACCGCCTATGCCGATGATGAGACGGTAAAACGTGCAATCAAGACCGGCTCGTTCAGCTACCTCGTCAAGCCATACAATCCCCGCGAACTGTACTCGAACATCGAGCTTGCCATCTACCGCCGCCGTATGCGGGACCGGGCGGGATCGAACCGGGAGAACGTGGAGCTGCTCCTGACCAAGGCACCTGATGCGGGGATCATCCTGGACATGCAGAACGCGGTGGTCTTTGCCAACTCCGCGGCCGAAACACTCCTCGGGTGGACGCAGGAAGAACTGCGGGGTAAGAAGTTCTTCTCCCAGGTAAGCCCGACCGTCTCGACCGCAGCCGGACCGGTGGACGAGACCGTGAAGGGACTCCTCTCTCTCGAGGCACTCCATTACCTCCCTCCGCTTGCCAAGGTCACCACGAAGAGCGGACGGTTGCGGACGGTTGCAATAAAGACAGGCTTCATCCGCGAAGACGTGGGGGACAACCGTCACCTGCTCGTCCTGATGCAGGAGCACATATCCCCGCTCTGATGATTGTTCCCCTTGCCCCCGGATCGTTCCCGTAGTAGTAACCCGGAAGGGAGACCGGTGAACAGAGGGGTTTTTAATCGGCCGGGCGGGCCCGCGGGTGTTCGCTTCCGACGTACTGGTACTCGGAAACATCGCCGCTGCTGTCAAAGAATGCCCGGACCAGCCAGTGAAACTCCCGCGTGCTTCCGTCCGGCAGGATCACCGGAAGCATTATGGCACCGGACGGGTTGTCCGGGACAAGGGTTGTAAGATGTTTCTTCAGCCGCACCTGGTCCAGCTGGGGAAACGCGGGCATGAAGAGGTGCCCGACCGTCTCTTCTTCCCTGCGGCTGAAATATTGGAGGAACGCCGGGTTTGCGTACGTGCAGGTACGGTCGGGAGTACAGCGGAAGACCAGTTCCTCCATGTCGGCGGCAAGGGCATTGAACCGGGCCTCGCTCTCCGCGAGCGCCACCTCGGCATGCGTCCGGTCGGAGATGTCGATCATGACCCCGATGACCCCGGCGATTGAGCCGGCTGCATCGTTGAACGTGGCTTTCTTGAATATCACGTCCCGCAGCGAGTGGTCGGCGTGGGGGAACCGGGTCTGGTACACCTGGATCCCCCGGCGGCTCAATAACTGCTGGTCTTTTTCTCCGGAAAGGACTGCCATGTCTGAGGGGAAGATCCCGGCATCGGTCCTGCCGATCATATCCCGCTTCTGGAGGCCGGTGTAGGCGAGGAATGCGTTGTTACACCCGAGATACCTGCCGGCAGTGTCCTTGTAGTAAACCGGCGCCGGGATGGTATCGATGAGCTGCTGCAGGAACTCCACCTGCTGCTGCAGGGTGATCGTGCGTTCGGCGACACGGTTCTCCAGTTCCTCGTTGAGGGCCCGGAGGCGCTCTTCGCTCTCCCGGAGCCGGCAGTCCATGGCATATTTGTATGCCGCCATCTCGATAACGGACTCAAGCTCGCGTTCGTTGTAGGGTTTGATCAGGTACCCGTACGGCTGGGTCAGTTTTGCGCGGGCAAGCAGCTTGCTGTCTGCATATGCCGTGAGGTAGATGATCGGTACGGTGCAATTCCTGCGGATCTCTGCAGCTGCCTCAACCCCGTCCATGCGCCCGCCGAGATGGATATCCATCAGGACGAGCCCCGGCTTTGTCTCAAGGATACGGCTGACCGCTGCTTCCCCGGTAACCGCCGTGCCTGCAACGGTATGACCAAGCCCTTTGAGCGTCTCCCTCAGGTCATCCGCAACAATGGCTTCGTCCTCGACGATAAATACCGAGAGCGGAGGAGTTCCCTCTTCGGAATTCTCCGGCAGATCACTTCCTGCACCGCATGGTTCCTTCATCCTACTCAACCCACCCGTTCAGCACGATCCGCCCGACAAACGGATTATCGGACTGGTTACTCAGAATTCCCCGGATGCTGATGAATGAGCCGTCGAACCGCTCGAACTTCAGCTGGATGGGCTTTGCCATCCCGGGATGGATGAGGACTTCCGAGAAGACCTGTTTTGCCTGCTGGAACTCGGCAATGGTGACATGGTCGAAGAAGGAACGCCTGAGGCTCTCGGTTGCCGGGTAATCGAGGGCTTTCCTGAACGACGGGCTCTGCTGGGCGAAGGTGCCATCCGGGTTGAGCATGATGACGACCTCGCTTGCATCCTCGATCATGGTCCGGAGGTATTCTGCATTCTGTTTTGTCTGCTCTTCGGCCTGTTTCTTTGCCGTGATGTTCCGGACGCTGACTGCATATTTCTCCGCAAGGCCGCTCTTCCCGTACACGGGGTAGATGATGACATCATACCAGCTGTGGCCCAGCTGTTCCTCAAAACCGATACGCTTCTCGCCCTTGGGATCAAGGTGCCAGCAGACCATCCGGGGTGAGAGCACCTTGAGCCCGACCAGGTCGTAGGCGCTGGTCCCCTTCAGGTCGTCCGGCGATGACCCGGCAGCTTCAGCAAGTGTTTCGTTGACCACCAGAAACCGGCCATCGGCACTGATGAGGAAGAGGAAGTCCGTGGTCGCGTTCACCATCACCCGGGTCGTCTCCTCGCTCTCGATGAGCCTGCGTTCCATCCGGTGCTTGTAGAGCGCAATCTCAATTGCAGAATGAAGGGCCCGTTCATCATACGGCTTGATCAGGTACCCGAACGGCTGGGTTCCCTTTGCCCGTTCGAGCAGGTCCCGGTCAGCATATGCGGTCAGGTAGATCACGGGTATCCCGAACCGCGAATGGATCTGTCCCGCGGTATCGATACCGTCCATAGCCCCGGCAAGGTGGATATCCATGAGGACCAGATCGGGGCGGGCACGCTCAATGCTCTCGATCGCCGCCTCACCGGTCTTTGCCGAACCGGCTACCCGGTAGCCGAGCCCGAGCAGGGTCTCCCTGATGTCGCTTGCGACAATTGCCTCGTCCTCAACAACGAATATTGCAGGTTCCGCGCTCATTCCAACCGCTACCTGTATCCCATTGCTGCCCCGAGCAGGTTGGCGGTGATCCGCAATGCCTCGATCTCATCCAAAGAACGGGTCCGTTCCTGCAGATCGAAGAACCCGATGAAACCCCAGAATGCGTCCCGGACAAATACCGGAATTATCACACCGGAAGCTACACCAAGATGGCGGAGGAGCGGCCTCTCCTCGTCCGGAAAAGATCCCGGCGCTGCAACAACAACCTCGCCCCGGTTCAGCAGTCCCTCCCACCGGTGGAGGCCCATCGAGGCGTAAGAAAAGCCCTTCAGTTCCGGCTTAAAGAGCGCCGGGTGATAATCCGGGCTGCCCCATTCATAGATGAGACTGATGCCGGTTATACCAGACGGGGGGGTCTGCACCCGGAATATCGTGATCGCCCCGGCATCCAGCGCAAGCCCGATCGGTTCGAGAATGTCACGCATCGCATCTGCCGGAAACACCTCTTCCTCCGGGAGTGCAGCCGATTCGCTCCGGGAGATCCGCAGGAGCCATTCGACCGCCGAACTGACCGCAAAGAGGATGGAGTCGCGTTTCTTGATCTCACGTTCGATCGTGTGTTTGTAGAGTGCCATCTCGATGACCGAATGGAGCTCACGTTCATCGTATGGCTTGATGACATACCCGTACGGTTCGGTCACCTTTGCCCGGTCCAGCAGGATCTTGTCCGCGTAGGCAGTCAGGTAAATCACGGGAATATTATACAATACATGGACCTGTCCGGCGGTCTCGACCCCGTCCATCTTCCCGGCAAGGTGGATGTCCATGAGAACAAGATCGGGGCGTGTCTCTCGGATCTTCTCGAGCGCGATCTCGCCGGATTTGGCGATTCCTGCCACCCGGTAATCGAGACTGAGAAGGGTCTCCTTGATATCATTTGCAACGATCGCTTCGTCTTCAACAATGAACAGCGCCGGTTTCTCCATCATTCTCTCCCTTGGTAATGCTCCTTCATCAATGTTCCTTCCGGCATTCCCGGCCATGATGCCGGTCCGCTACCAGGATCATCCCCGGCCTTCCCTTGTGTCAGGGAGCCGGTCCGTGCTGTCCCGGTAGTGACGGACGAGGAACTGGCGGACCTTCTCCGACTCAACCCAGCCATGATCGAGGCGGTTGACGAGAGAATCGATGACACCTACCTGCTGGATGATCCGCTCCCGGTTCCCTTCACAGTCAAGCATAACGTATCCCATGATCGCCTGGAGCGGGTTGCGTATCTGGTCGTTGAGGATCTGGAACTGCTCCATGTTCTGTTCGATCCGGGTGATGCCCTCCGTTTTGAGGCGGCCCTCAAACTGCTTGTGATCAGTGATATCATGGTACTGGACAAGGATCCCGTACGGGAGGTCGCCTCCACTGCCAACCCGGATGACCGAGATCTCGAACCACTCGTCCCCGCACCGCTCCTCGAAACGCACGGGGCGGCCGGACTGCATGACCTGGTGTATCTGCGATTCCAGGCTGGTGAGACACCCGTGGCTGTCGAACCGGATGAGCGGTTTGTCCTGGAGCACGGGATACCCGCCCTCAAGACGGAGAGCCATGGCATCGTTGAGGGCAAGGATACGATTATCCGGGCTGATGAGCATCACCGCATCCGGGATTGCGTTGGCGAGTACCCGGATTGTCCGCTCGTTCTCCCGCTCCCGTTCCCCCATCCGGTGCTTGTAGAGCGCCATCTCGATGGATGAGTGCAGTTCCCGCTCATCGAATGGCTTGATGACATACCCGTAGGGCTCGGTGACTTTCGCCCGTTCAAGGCTCGCTTCATCGGCATGCGCGGTGAGATAGATGAGGGGGATGTTGTAGAGGGTATGGATCTTCTCTGCCGCCTCAATGCCATCGATCCCCCCGGCCAGGTGGATGTCCATGAGCACAAGATCCGGCCGGATCACGCCCAGTCTTTCCAGCGCGACCTCCCCGGACCGGGCGATGCCGGAGACGGCATATCCCAGGCTTTCAAGGGTCTGGCGTATGTCCTCTGCTTCGATCAATTCATCCTCGACGATAAAGACAGACGCCGGTGGCATTGCAGAGATCCATCCCCTGAATAAGACAATGAATACCTATGAAATAGTATAAAGGTTATTGACAAAGGACCCGTGTTCCGGGGAGTGGTGCCCCGTCCGGGGCGGGGATTGCCCTGGCTGCAGTGCAAAAGGTCCGCTTCAGGAGAGCCGCTCCCGTAAGACAAAGACCCGGCAAACATTGTGCCGGTCAAGGGCCACCGGTGTGCTCTTGAGGAGAGTCCGGATCGCGAGGCCGAACTTGCTCATCAGCGTAACATTCCCGCTCCAGACCCGTTTCTTGTCCACGAAGAATGCATTGGTGTCGAGGGCAAACGCGTCCGCCGGGTCCTTGAGGGCCCCGATGTGTTTGCCGGATACGTCCTCGATGCTGTACCCGAAGCGTTCATGGAACGTCCTGTTGACATAGAGGATGGCCCCCATCATGTCCGTTGCTATCACAAAGTCGTCCATGCTGTCGAGCATCGCGCTGAAGAGCAGCAGCGACTGCTTCTCGCTCTCCAGCTGTGTTGTCAGGCCGGCCAGGTCAAGCTCACGCTTTTTCACCTCAGTGATGTCGTAACTCTCAACAGCGCAGCGGGTGATCCGGTTGTTCTGGTCCAGAAGCGGGGTGATCGCGTGCGAGATCCATTTTCCCTGGTATTCCTCGACAAAACGGAACGGTGCCGGGTCGAAGAAGTGTGCCTGCACCGCCGCCCGGAGTTCGGGGGATATCATGCCGGACGATGCAAGGGTGTCAAGGGTCATGGCCGGCGGGGTGGTCCCGCCGGGCCCCCGGGCAGTCAGGGCATCGTTGCTCGCCAGCACCCGGGTGTCCCGGTCAAGGATGAAGACCGGCTCGCTGTTCAGGTTCAGGAGCGAACGGACAAGGGCTTCGTTGTCCCGTACCCGCTCGTCCGCGCGGAACTTGTAAAGGGCCATCTCGATGGTGGACTGGAGCCCGCGGTCATCGTAGGGTTTGATGAGGTACCCGTACGGCTCGGTCTTCTTTGCCCGTTCGAGGAGGGCATTATCTGCATATGCGGTCAGGAAGACAACGGGGATGTTCCAGGTGGCGTGCACCACTGCCGCGGTCTCGATCCCGTCCATTTTTCCAGCGATATGGATGTCCATCAGGACAAGATTCGGGCGTGACTCGGCGATCTTCTCGAGTGCAGATTCACCGCTCTTTGCCGTCCCGGCAACTGAGTACCCGAGCCCTCTGAGGGTCTCCCGGATATCGTCGGCAACGATCGCCTCGTCCTCGACAATGAATATGGAAGGGGACTCCATGATTATTCTCTTTTGTGAGCAATCAGAAATCCTGAAGGATACGGGATAAACCTTTGCATAATTCATCTTTCCCGGACCGGCCCGGTTGCCCGCCGGGGCAGCGGGAAGAGGGCGGAGAGCGCAGGCTTCTTCGTTCTTGCAGCAGCGGGCCGGGGGGGAATACGGGGATCAGGTATCCGAATAATCCTGTTTCCGGTGAACCATGATGGAGAAGGTTGTGCCCTCTCCCTCCTCCAGTTCGATACTGCCATCCAGCTGGTCCACGAGGTTGTTGATAAGCCGGAGCCCGAGGGATTCCGTGGTCTTCCAGTCAAGCCCCCGGGGCATCCCCACCCCGCTGTCATGGTAGATGAAACGAAGGATATCCGGTTCCTGTGCGGTACACTGGATCCGGATAGTCCCTTTTCTGCTGTCCGGGAATGCATGCTTGAGCGAGTTGGATATCAGCTCATTCATAATGAGCCCGATCGGGATGACGGTATCGATGTTGGCAACCAGGTCTTCCATCTCCACCGACATGGTGACCGGGAACTGGCGGGTATGATAGAACTGCGAGATCTGCCGTGTCAGGTAGTTGAGGTATTCCCGGAGGTTGATATCGGAAATGTTGTGTGACCGGTAAATACGCTCGTGCACCAGAGCCATGGCCCGGACCCGGCTCTGGCTGTCCTGGATCGACTCGAGGACTTTCTGGTCCGTGATGTACCGCGACTGGAGCTTCAGGAGGCTTGCTATGATCTGGAGGTTGTTCTTGACGCGGTGGTGGATCTCGCGGAGCAGGAGGACCTTCTCATCAAGCGATCGGGTGATTTCCTGTTCAGCATTCTTCCGTGCAGCGATCTCGCTGAGCAGCAGTTCGTTTGCCCGGCTCAGTTCCTCCGTCCGTTCCCGGACCCGTTTCTCGAGATCCTCGTTTGCCCGACGGATAGCTTCATCGGCTTTTTTAAGAGGAGTTATGTCGGTGAGCACGTTGATGCTTGCCGGTGCCCCCTCATACTGGATCAGCGCTCCGTGGACAAGGACCGAGTGGAACGTTCCGTCCCGGGCAGCGATCCGGATCTCGTACGGCTGCACATCCTCCCCCTTCATCCGCCGGAGCACCGCCTGCCGGGTGATCTCATGGGATTCCGGTGCAATGAGATCAAAGATCGGTTTTCCCAGGAGGGCTTTGGGATCATAGTTCATGGTGGCTGCCCCGGCCGGGTTGACATACAGCAAAAGGCCGTTCCGGTGGACGATGACATAATCCGGCAGCTGCTCGATGAGGGTCCGGTACCGCTCCTCGCTCTCCCGCAGCGCCTCCACGGCAAGGCGGCTGTCCGTGATGTCATGGATGATCGAGTAGAAGAGCGGTCGGCCCTGTACGCGGATCGGCCCCGAATACACTTCCACATACCGCCGCTCCCCGTCAGCACGGTAATGGACTGACTGGAAATGCTTGGCCTTCTCGTCCTTTGCCCGCACGAGATTGCGCACTACCCGGTTGCGCGGGAGACGGTTCAGGTCATAGATTCCCATCGATAGCAGCGTCTCGCGCGGGTACCCGTAATACCGCTCGGCCGCATCGTTGGCATCCACGATCCTGCCGGAGTCCGGGTCGATGAGGAGGGTGACCGAGTTGCTGTTCGAGAAGAGGGCGCTGTACCGTTCCTCGCTCTCCCGGAGGGCCTGCTCTGCACGCCGGCGATCGGATATGTCATGGATGATCGAATAGAAAAGCGGTCGGCCCTGTACGCGGATCGGCCCCGAATACACTTCCACGTACCTCCGCTCCCCATCCGCACGGTAGTGGACTGATGAGAAATGCTTGGCCTTCTCGTCCTTTGCCCGCACGAGATTGCGCACTACCCTCTCGCGCGGGAGCCGGTTCAGGTCGTAGATCCCCATCGACAGGAGCGTGTCGCGGGGATAGCCATAATACCGCACGGCCGCATCGTTGGCATCCACGATCCTCCCGGAGTCCGGGTCGATCAGGAGCGAGACCGAGTAATTGTTCGAGAAGAGGGCGCTGTACCGCTCCTCGCTCTCCTTCAGTTCGGCCTGGGCCTCGACAAGATCCGTGATGTCCTCGAGAGTCTCAACTGCACCGATCAGTACGCCGCTGGTGTCAGCAATTGGTGCGGCAATGAAGTGCAACCATCTCCCGGCAGTGCCCATCCGCGGGAAGTGGTCAGTCGCTTCATATGCCCCATCTGCCGTTTCGGAGCGCCGGAACTTTCCCCCGTACATCTCCGGGATCTTCGCTTCCGCCCCTTCGACCAGCAGGTCGCTCAGGCAGGGCCGTTCATGGTCGTAAAACGCCATCCAGTGCCGGTTCGTGCCAAGGACGTCCCGTGCACGGATTCCGGTGGACTTCTCCAGTGCCCGGTTCCATGAGATCACCCGGTGGCGGTTGTCGATCACAAACATCGGGATGGGGGACGCCCGGATGATGGCATCGAGCTGTGCCTCGCTCTTGGCAAACGCAAGCTCTACCACCTTACGGGGTGTGATATCTTTTATGAGCCCGTCATAGCCGGAGAGGTTCCCGGCAGTGTCTGCCTGCGGGACCAGCGTGTTGGATACCCACCGGACCTCGCCATCCTTACGGATGATGCGGTGCTCGACGGGCGGGGGGTGTTCCCCGGCGAGAAGTCGCCCGGCCTGACCGGTGACAACCGGGCGGTCTTCCGCTATCACCATGCGGAGCCAGAGGCCGGGATCATTCATGAAATCCGTTGGGGAATACCCGGTCACTGCTTCGCAGCCCGGCCCGTGAATGGTCCCGGCAGGAACCCCGTTCTCAACACGGACCGAGAAGACATAGTCCGTTACCGCTTCAAGGAGATGCCGGTACCGCTCCTCGCTCTGGCGCAGCGCTTCCTCGACATGTGCGGACTTCTGGTTACGGGCGGTTCCTGCCGGTACGGGCCCGGTGCCCTGACGGGTCATTCCTTTCCACCCCCGTATGGGGGTATGCTCGCGGCGATGGTAAAGACCGTCCCGTTCCGGGTATCAAGCGTGATTGAACCCCCGATTTGGTCGACAAGGCTGGTAACAAGCCGCATGCCGAGCGTCGGGCTGTTCTGCAGGTCAAAGTCGGGGGGGACCCCCACGCCATCGTCACCGATAACCAGGGTAATTTGTCCTTTTTCATCCGTTCCGCCACGGATCGCCAGCGTCCCTTTCCTTCCATCGGAGAACGCGTGCTTCAGGGCATTGGAGACCAGTTCATTCATGATGAGTCCCAGGGGTACAGCCGTATTGATGTCCACCATCATCCTGCGGAGTGTCACATCCAGGTTCACCCGCCGGGTATCGATGGTATAGAATGAGAAGAGCTGGGTTGCGAGGAAGCGGGTGTATTCGGCGAAGTCAATCTGCGAGAGGCTCTCGGAGCGGTAGAGCTTCTCGTGGACAAGCGACATTGCCCTCACCCGGTTCTGGGTCTCCGCCATCATCTGTTTGACGGAGGGATCCGTCGAGTTGCGCATCTGGAGGTTTGTCAGGCTGATGATGATCTGGAGGTTGTTCTTGACCCGGTGATGGATCTCCCGCAGCAGGATGACTTTCTCGTCCAGTGAGGCCTTGATAGCCGCTTCATCTGCCTTCTGTTTCGTGATGTCGTGGGCGGAAACGATGATCCGGTCCGGGATATTCCCGCTCCACCGGACCACGATGGCATGGACCGACAGGGGAGTACGGTGCCCGTCGGTATGCCGGATGCGGACAAAGTTCTCGATAGAACCGTCTCTCATGAGGCGGTCAAACGCGGTCTCAAGGGTGCCGTCATCCTCAAGGTAACCGAAGTACTTCTGGCCAAGGAGTTCTTCGCGGGCAATGCCGGTCAGCGTCTTACCGGCTGCATTGATGTCAAGGATGCGCCCCTCCATATCAAGGACTACCATAAGATCGGGGTTGGCCTCGATGACGGACCGGGTATATTCAAGCGCGGACTGGACTTCCTGTTCAGCGTATTTGCGCTGGATAATCTCTTCCTCCAGGGCCCGTGTCCGCTCCTTCACGATCTTCTCAAGATTCGCATTCAGTCGCGCCAGTTCGGCCTCCGTCTTCTTGATGCTGCTGATGTCCCGCATCGACTCGATTGCGCCGGTTACTGCCCCCATCTCGTCGACAAGCGGGGATGCGACGAGCGAGAGGGCGATCTCTCTTCCTGACTGCAGGGTCACCTTTGTCTCGGCTACGAGCGTGGACCCGTCGCGGCGGATATTAAGGTAGCCCATGCGGCCGGCGTCCTGATCGGGGTGCAGGACAAGGTCGATCACGATCGGGCGGCGTTTCCCGTACAGCCAGAGGCTGTATTCGTGGTCACCTCTTCCCAGGATGTCCTCAGCCGGGACACCGCTCAGCTGTTCCATAGCCCGGTTCCATGCAAGCACGATACCATTTTTATCGATAACGAATGTGGGGTCCGGCAGGAAACTGATGATATCGGCAAAGAGCTGGCGGGACTCCCGGGTCTGGCGTTCGCTCTCGACAAGTGCCCGGTCCGCCCGGTCTTTCTGGATGACCATGGATATCGCATGACTGAGCACATCGAGCAGGGCATCCATATCCGGGGGGATGGGGAATCTGGTGAAGAGGGCAAAAACCCCCAGAACATCGCCTGCCGGGGGCTTGAGCTGGTAGCCGGCGAACCCGACCAGCCCCAGATCGGCAGCCCAGGCGTGGTCATGGACCCGGGGGTCGTGCTGGACATCGTTGGTCAGGAATTTGCTCTCTTCACCGGATGCTATCCGGCCAATCTTGTAGGCGCCGAACGGGACCCGGCGGTGAGCTTTCCCGTCGAGGTGGGTGTACCGTCCCGAACTTGCCCGCAGGTGCAGGCACCGGTCCCGGTACCGGCATACATGCGGGCCTTCGGTCGCCGCCGCATGCATACACCCGGCATCGCACCGGTCTCCCTTGTCGATCAGCCAGATGCGGCAGAAATCGGCCCCGAATGTTTCTACAACACCGTCCGTAACAATTTTCAGTTTTTCGTCGAGGGGGGCCTGGGCGAGTACCCCGGTGAGAATCCTGTTAAGTCCCTCATGCCATCCCCGGACCTCCTCCCGTTCCTTCTCGGCCAGTTTGCGCTGGGTGATATCCCGCACGATACCGAGGACTTCGTCCTCGCTCATGGCAACCAGGCGCGCCTCGTACTGCCGCTGCCCGGCAGGGAGGAGGAGCCCGTACTCAAACACCTGGAGCTGCTTTGTGCCGAGCGCCTGTTCGATATAATGCAGTATCACCTCCGTTACTTCCCTGCTGAACCCGGAGTCCCGGACATTGGTGCCGATGATCTTCTCCGCGGGTACGGCAAGAACAGAGGGATCGGGAACCCGGAAGTCGCGGTACACACCGTCCCGCGAGATGATGAACATCATATCCGGGATTGCCGAAAGCAGCGTGGCGCTCCGGCGTTCGCTTGTGAAAAGGGCTTCCTGGGCCCGTTTCCGTTCGGTAATGTCGAGAACAACTCCCTCGTAATGGGTGATCTTCCCTGAAGCATCCCGCCGTATGTGGGTGTAATCATCCACCCAGAAGAGCGTCCCGTCCTTTGCGGAGATCCGGTATTCCTGTGAATAATCGTCGATGCCATGGGTGCTGTTGTATTCCACTTCGGATCCCACGCGCCCCAGGTCTTCCGGGTGGATGATGGCACTGTACAGGACACGCCCGGTGAGGAAGTCGTCCCGGGTGTACCCGAACTGGGAGATATTTTCACTCACCATGTCGACCGGCCAGTTCTCCTCCGCCCGCCACAGGAAGGAAACGGCCGGGCTGGTGTTGATGATTCGGAGCTGCTCTTCCTGGATCCGCAGGAGCTCCTGAATACGATCCCGGGCTACCTTCAAATCGGTAATGTCCTGGAACGTCCCGGTCAGTTTTGTTATGGTTCCATCTACCCGTTCAGCCCTGCCCATGGCCCGGGTCCAGAGGTGCCGTCCGGTGGCGCTGGTGAAGGGCAGGTCGAGATCATAGGGTTCCCCGGTCTCTGTGCACCGGTCGATCGCGGTAATAAGCTCCTGCCTTCCCGGCTCATCGAAATAAAGGATTGCCTTTCCTATGTCAATCGGCCCGCCCACGGGTAAATCGTGAATCCGGAATGTTTCCTCGGTCCAGCGAACCTTCTGCGAAGCAAGGTCGAGTTCCCACCCGCCGATATGCGCCAGCCGGCCGACCTCGTTGAGGAGGGCCTCGCTGGCTTTCAGGGCAGTTTCGGCATTCTTGCGCTCGGTGATGTCGTGGAAATACCAGACCCGCCCGAAGTAACGGTCATCCTCGCCAAGCATCGGGGCGGAATAGCGTTCGAGCGTGCGGCCGTCGGACAGCCGGATCTCCTCCCGGCTTTTCTCCCCGCGGTGTTCGTAGAGATACTGTACCCGGGCAAGGAAGCCCTCCGGGTCAGCCATCTTCCGGGTGGCAAAGGCAAGGACCCGTGAATCGTCGCGGGATGCGATTATGTCCGGCGGGATGCCCATGATCTCCACGAACCGGCGGTTGAACGAGAGGATTTGACCGGCTTCGTCAACAACCAGGATGCCGTCCGTCGAGGTCTCCTGCTGGGTCTCAAGCATGACATTGGAGCGCCGGAGGGCGTCCTCTTCCCTCTTGCGGCCGGTAATGTCAACCAGGAGAAGGAGGACCGCCGGATTGTTCTGGTAATGGACAGGGGCCGCTTTGACTATGACAGTCCTCCTCGTTTTGTCGCGTGCAACCAGTTCTATCTCATAGGACGATGTGTCACCCCCGATGCGGGCCTTTATCTTCTCCAGGATGCTGGCATGGTACTCTGCCGGAATATAGGACAGTAAATGGGTACCGATGACGGCCTCCGGGTCATACCCGAGAGCCCGGGCCGAGGCCGGGTTGACGAAAAGTATCCTCCCGTCCACGCCATACACACAGAGATATTCCGGGAGGTTCTCGACAAGGCCGCGGTTAAATGACTCACTCTCCCGCAATGCCGTTTCCATCTGTTTGCGTTCGGTGATGTCAAGGAACGCCCCGATGAGCCCGGCAACAGATCCGTCCTGGTTGTAATACGGCGCCTTGTAGAAGATCACATCATGGCGTGAGCCGTCGGCATACTGCACCTGGGTCTCGTACCGCTGCGGGGCAGGGTTTTCAAGCACCTTGCGGTCAGCGGCTGCATACCGGTCTGCCAGGTCTTTTGGGGAGATATCATACACGGTTTTTCCCATCAGCTGGTCCCGCGTAATCCCGATATACTGCTCAAATGGGGGGTTGCATCCCACATACCTGCCATCCCGGTCCTTGAAGAAGATGGGCATTGGCAGCGTGTCGATCATGGTCTCGAGGAACTGTGAACTTTCCCCGGCACGCCTTTCGGCTTCTTTCTGGGGGGTTACATCCCGGCCGATGGCGATATAGCCGGTGACCGTGCCGGCAGGATCCCGCATGCTGCGGGTGTTCCAGACAATCGTCCTGACAGCCCCGTTTTCGCACCGGATTACGGTCTCGACGTTCTCGAGATAGTTGTCCCGGTCGATGATCCGGGTGATCTCCGCAGTTACGTTCCTGCGGTATTCAGGATTCGGGTACAGCTGTTTCCAGATGGTCCTTTTACCTACCACATCGCTTTTTTTGTATCCGCTGATCGCCTCGGCCGCATCGTTCCAGACCAGGATCGTCCCGTCCGGGGCAAGGACCGAGATCCAGACCGTCGCGTTGGCGATAACGTTCTCCTGGAACTGCCGGTTCTTCTGCGCTGCCTCTTCTGCACCATGCAGGCGGTCTGAGAGCCATGCGATTACCGCCGCTATTCCGACAAAGACGAGGAACCGGTACAGCGCCCCGGAGATGACGTCGGGCTGGCCGGTTTCGTAAACCATGACAAGACCGAGATAGGCAAGGCCGAGCAGTACCGAGAGATACAATCCTCTCCACCGGTACCGGTACGCGAGGAGGACAATCGGGAAATAATACAGGTGCATGAAGATGATCGTGATGCCATGCGACAGGCACCAGACGGTCAGGAGGAGGACTGCTATCGAGAGAATGACGATGACGGCACGCCACCCCTGTTCGCTCACCCGTATCTCCTGCAGGTTCATACTATCCTCGTTTCCGTCAGACCTTCTCGTGCATGATCATCGTGAACTTTGTGCCGCCGCTCCCGTCGAGTTCAATCGTCCCGTTCATCTGGTCGACCAGCGTGGTGACAAGCCGGAGGCCCAGGGACGGGGTGTTCTGCCAGTCCAGGTCTGCGGGAAGGCCGATGCCGGTATCCCTGAAGACAACCGTGATGTCGGGGCCGGTCTTCCTCATTGATATCGAAATCTCTCCTTTCCTTCCTTCCGGGAAGGCATATTTCAGCGAGTTCGAGATGAGCTCATTGATGATGAGTCCAAGGGGAATGGCTGAATTGATATCCACGTTGACCTCCCGGATATCGAGCGAGAGCCGTATCCCACGGGTCTTTGCATCGTAAAACTGGAACAGGCCGTTGGCCAGGTACTTCACATAGTCCTCGAGACTGATATGGGAGATATCCTCTGCGCGGTAGAGCTTCTCGTGGACGAGCGCCATTGCCTTGACCCGGTTCTGGCTTTCCCTTATCGCGTTGAGGGTCTGTTCGTCTTTGATATACCGTGACTGGAGGTTTAAGAGACTGGCAATGATCTGGAGGTTGTTCTTGACCCGGTGGTGGATCTCCTTTAAGAGCAGGCTCTTCTCGTCCACCGATGCCCTGAGTTTCTGCTCGGCTTCAAGGCGCTGGGCATTCTCTTCCTCATGTGCCTCATTAGCCCGCGAGAGGGCTTCCGTCCGGTCCTTCACCCGCTGTTCGAGCACCGTGTTCAGGGACCGGATCTCGGACTCCATCAGCCGCCGGTTCGTGATGTCGATGTTGATACCGGTCATCCGTGCGGGTATACCATGTTCATCGAAACCGGCAATCTTGCCCCTCCCGAGTATCCAGAGCCAGTTCCCGTCCTTTGCAAGAACCCGGTACTCAATCTCGCACAGTGCCTGTTTCTGCTCAATCTGTCGTTTCAGGTCCGGCAGCACCTTCTCCCGGTCATCCGGGTGCATGAGCGAAGACCATCCCTCGTACGTTGCGGGAAACTCACCGGGTTCATACCCGAGCATCGTATAATAGGTGTCGCTGAAGACCGCATTTCCGGTCTTTAAGTCCCAGTCCCACGAAGCTATGTCAGCGCCTTCAAGGGCAAGACGGAGGCGTTCCTCGCTCTCATGGAGCGCCTCTTCTGCCTCCTTCCGCAGCTGGATCGGGCGCGTGGTGATGACAATCCCGTTAATCGCCGGGACATCGAGAAGGTTGGTCCCGATGGCATCGACCCAGAGATAGTCCCCGTCCGCCTTGCGGATGCGGAACTCAACCGGTGTTCCGGAGTTGGTCCGGTCGTACACCTGCCGGAGATCCGCGTGCACCCGCCCGATATCCTCAGGGTGGATGAGGTCCATCGGATCCCTGCCGATCATGTATCCCGGAGGATACCCGAGGATCCGCGCCGCCGATGGGGATTCGTAGATAGCAAGACCGTTCCCGTCCAGGATGCGGATAATATCCGAGGAGTTCTGAATAAGGGCACGGAACCGGGTCTCCCGCTCGAGCAGTTCGGCCTCCGTCTGTTTCCGGATAGTTATATCGCGGTTGCTCCCGCGCCTGCCAAGATATGTTCCATCAGCGGAGACAAGGGGGTGGCAGACATGGCCGATCCAGACCGTGTGCCCATCCTTCGTTATGATGCGGAACTCGATACTCTCTTCAGCATCGTCATCTTTGTGCCCGGCATCGTAATGGGAGAAAACCCTGAGTTGATCATCGGAATGGACGATTTTTTTGAGCAGATCCGGATCCTGTGAAAACTCTTCCGGTGTATATCCGGTGATCCGCTCGCATGAGGGTGAAATGTACTGGAACGTGCCGTCCGGCCGTATCCAGTACTCCCAGTCGAACGTGTAATCGGCAAAGATCCGGAATTTCTTCTCGCTCTCGACAAGGGCCTCCTCGGCTTTTTTGCCCGCAGTGATATCGATGACAATGCCGGTCAGCGTTGCCGGAGATCCGTCCGTGTGGCGCTTCGTGATGCCGCCAACGTCCCGGAACCACCGGTAGTTCCCGTCAGCCATGCGGATCCGGTAGTCGGCACGATAACGCGGGTCCTTCCCCCCGATATGGTCCCGCATGGCCTGCATGGCCGGCTCGTAATCGTCCGGGTGGAGGAGTGCGGTGAAATCGGAATAGTGCCGGAAGTTCTCGGGCGGGTACCCGAGCATCGTTGCTTTGCGGGGATCGAACCGCACTGTCCCGTCGGGCAGGTCCATCTCCCACCACGCCAGGTTGCCGATCTCCATGGCGGAGTTGAGCCGGGCCGCATACTGCTCGCGGTCACGCTCGGCTGCTTTCCGTTCGGTGATATCCTGGTTCGCTCCATATGTTCTGATGGTCCTGCCCTCTGCGTCCTTGACTACCGAGTACCGCACAATGATCGTCCGCACCGCCCCGTCCCGGCGGATGATCCGGTGCTCGATCAGGGCAACATAGTGCGGGTCATCGGTCTCGACAGCCTTCTGCGTCTCCATCGCCACCAGGTTTTGCTCATCCGCCGGGATGAACCGGTGTGCATACTCCGCGGCAGCCATGGTATACCCGCCTTCCCGCTCTGCAGTCGTAGCATACAGGGCATAGAAGCGGTCGTTGAAGGTGAAGGTGCCGGAGAGGACATCAAGCTCCCAGTACACGATGTGAGCAAGGTCCATGGCATCGTCCAGCTGGATCCGGCTCTTCTCGAGCGCCGCCTGTGCACGCTTGCGATCGGTGACGTCCCGGGCAATGCTGACGACCGAGATTACCTGGCCTTCCGGTGAGAACTCCGGGACAAGGCGGGATTCAAAGAACCTGTCCTCCCCCGCAGTAGAATAGACAAATTCCAGCGTATCCGGCCGGCCGGAGGCAAATACCTGATCCAGTTTTCCATCCCAGTAGGCCACGAGGTCTTCCGGCATGCCGATATCGCGGTTGGTTTTTCCATAATAGAACTCCGGGGAATGGCCGGTAACCTTCCCGATTGCAGCATTCAGGAAAATATGACGGTGATCCTGGTCGAACCGGGCGATGATATCCGGGACCGTTTCGGTAAGGGTCCGGTACCGCACCTCGCTCTGCCGCAGGGCCTCCTCTGCCTGCTTCCGCTTGGTTATATCCTCGTGAACCGCTATCCAGACCTGCCCGAACTGGGGGTGGACGAACGCGGAGACCGACGCCTGGCAATGAACCGTTGTACCGTCCTTCCTGATATTCTGGACTTCCCCGCTCCAGACGCCTTTTTCCACGAGCTGTGCCCGGATCGCTTCTGCAACATCTCCGGGGGTCCGTCCCTCAACCGGTGCATTGATGATTGCGATCTCCCTGCCGTCAAGTTCACCCGGGGCATAGCCGAACATGATGTTGAAGCGGGGATTCGTGTACACAATCGTGTTGTCACGGGCACGGACCATGCAGACTCCCTCGTACATCTGGTCCAGGATCTGGCCCTGTGCACGGAGCCGTTCTTCGGCCTGCTTCAGCGCGGAGATATCGATGCAGACCCCGCTCATCCGCACCGGCTTATCCTCCGGGGAATATACCGTGGTGCCCCCGGCCCCGATCCAGCGGATGGTGCCATCCGGCAGGACGATGCGGTACTCGTTCCAGAGATAGGTATGATCCTTCACGGACTGGTCGATCCGGGCCATTGCGGGTGTCCGGTCATCCGGGTGGAGCGCGGCAAGCCATGATTCGAATGTTGCAGGAGTGCCGGGCGGAATACCGAAGAGCTCATAGAACTCCGGCGACCATGTGAGCGTTCCGGTCGACATGTCCCAGTCCCAGGTCCCTGCTTTTGCTGCACGGAGCGCCATCCCCAGCCACTCGCGGGCTTCCGCTGCTGCCTCTTCCGCCTGCTTCTTATCGGTCACATCCTCGTAGATGGCAACGATCTCACCGGACGGGAGTTTGTACACGTAATTCTCGCGCCACCCTGCGATGCGGTCGTCCCGGTACTGCGTGACCGGGTGTGATTCCGCGATGCCGCTCCGGGACACACGCCGGAATACATCGAGGAGCCCGAACTCCTCAACACCGGGAAAGACCTCCCGGACATTCCTGCCGATAACATCTTCCCGGCGGACATGCTCGATCCTCTCCACGGCCCGGTTGATATCGCGGAAGACGAACTCATCACCATTCCCGGTGACTGCATAGACTGCAACGCCGGCTCCCATATTGTCGAAGAGTTCACGGAACCGGGTCTCGCTCCTGGCAAGGGCTGCCTGTGCCTCTTTCTGTCCGGAAATATCCTGGATGATCCCGAATACAGTCTGCGGGGATCCCTGTTCGTCCCGTGTCACCTCAATCTTCTGGAGAACGAAACGCTCCGTTCCGTCCGGCCGGACTATGCGGAACTCATATTCGGTACCGGTACCGGTCGCGAGAACATCTTTTACAACCCGGTCATTCCGTTCCCGGTCTTCGGGGTGGATAAGGGAGACGATATTCTCATAGGTGAGGGAAAATGTCCGGGATACACCAAAAATCCTGTACAACTCGTCGGACCACGCAAGTCTGTTCCCGACAGGGTCCCACTCCCAGCTCCCAATATGGCCGACAGCCTGTGCCCGTGAGAGGTTCTTTTCGCTCATCCGAAGGGCTGCCTCCACTCTCCTTTGTTCCGTGACATCCCGTGCAAAGATTGCGATACGCTCCACCGCAGTATGGTCCGGGTTGTAGATCGGGTACACCTCATTGTGGAAGAACCTGCCGGACCTTTCGTCATCAAAGACCGCGGAGGTGCCGGTTGTGAAGACCCCGGCAATGGCAATTCTGCGTGTCGCCGCGACATCCGGGGGGAGCAGATCGTACGCACACCGGCCGGTGATCTCTGCGGGGCTGCCCCCGAGCCTCCTGGCACCCTCCGTGTTGATCCCGAGGATTATCCCCTGCCGGTCCAGCAGTGCAATGGTATCATGGGGGGCGTTCAGGAGCGTCTCAAGGGTGGCCTCCCGATTCTGCAGGGTCTCTTCAGCCCGTTTCCGTTCGGTGATATCACGGGCTGCTCCGAGTGTGGCAAACTGTCCACGGTAGGAGATACATGAGACGGAAATCTCCAGAACCCGGATGATGCCATCTTTGCGGATAATACGCACTTCGTAGGTTTCCGCTGCCGTACATCCCCCGAACCTTTTTGCGATAATATCGCTGATAAACGGGCGGTCATCCGGGTGGACGATATCAAGAATATTCATGGACAGCAGTTCTTCTTCCGTATAGCCGGAGATCTCAGCTGCCCGGTGATTGACAAACAGGAAATGGGAGGACCCGTCATAAATATAGATTCCGTCGTGGACGTTCTCCGCAAGGTTCCGGTATTTTTCCTCGCTCTCCCGGAGATACTTCTCGTTCTGTTTCCGGTCGCTGATGTCCCGGATCACCTCGATTGCGCCGGCCATTTCGCCCCGGGCATCATAGAGCCGCGTGGCCGTGCCCCAGAGATAGGCACCCTTCCCCCCGTACAGGGACGGTATGAACGTCTCGGAGGTGATCCTGTCCCCATCCCGCCGGATAAATTCGTACTTCTTCTCGACCTCCGCGTCCTCCATCAGGCAGAGGTCGATCAGGATGGGGCGCCGTTCACCATAGAACGGGATACTGTACTCGTGATCGCCTTTCCCGATCATCTCCCCGGCGGGAACACCGGTCATCTCCTCGATGGCCCGGTTCCACGCGATGACCCTGCCACCCGTATCGATCGCAAAGACCGCATCGGGAAGGAAACCGATGATGTCGGCAACCCGTTTCTGCGCTTCCCGTGCAGCATCCTCCGCCAGCCTGCGGGTCCGGATATTCTCCCAGTCCCGGAGCGCCCGCCGGGCTATGTGGGGCAGTTCGCGGAACATGGTGGCTGACTTGACCACGTAGTCGATCGCCCCGGACTTCATGATCTCGACCGCGAGCTGCTCATCGCCATGGCTGGTCATGATGATGAGCGGGACGGTCACTATGCCGTCCCGGCGGGGCAGGATCTCAAGGCCCTTCCCCTCGGGAAGGACCCAGTCGGCGATGATCAGGTCAGCGGGATCCGCATCTAGGATATTCTTCGCTTCCCGGATCGAACCGGCAACCGAGACCCGCACCAGTTCCGGATCGTCCCTGAACGCCCGGAGGCAGAGCTCCTGGTGGGCTTTGTCGTCATCGAGGACGAGGATATGGGGGGTCTTTTTCTCCGGCAGCGGGTCCATGGTAAATCCCGGTTCTGTTTCGGCCGGCCCCGGGATTACTCCGGCAGCGGTTTTGCGTTCCAGCCCAGCCAGTAGAACCCGAGATCCTTCATCAGGCGGGTGAAGACCTTGAAGTCAAGGGGTTTCACTACGTAGCTGTTTGCATGGTAATCGTACGATTTCGCGATATCGCTCTCTGCATCGGAACTGGTCAGGATGACCACCGGGATACGGAGCAGCGTCGGGGTGGTCTTGATCGTTCTGAGCACCTCAAGCCCGTCGATCCGGGGGAGGCGGAGGTCGAGGAGGACAAAATTGGGGCGGGGATTTTTTACCGGGTCCGTATATGCCCCTCTCTGGAAAAGGTAATCGAGGGCCTGTTCGCCGTCCGAAACATGATGGATCCGGTTTGCTACCTGCTGGTCCCGCATCCCCCGGATGACCAGCTCGGCATGGGCGTCATTGTCCTCGACCAGGAGGATATGTAATGGTTCGCCGGTAAGTTCAGCCATAGGAATCTCTCTTTTATTTACCCGTTATTATTGCTATCGGTGCCGGTCTCTCCTGCAACCGGCAGCGTGAAGAAGAATGTCGTCCCCTTCCCCTCGCCTTCCGACTCCGCCCAGATCGTTCCGCCGTGCGCCTCGATGATCCGCTTTACGGTTGCAAGCCCGATCCCGGTGCCGGGGATATCGGGATAAAACCGCTCATATAAACCGAAGACCCGGGGCAGGTCGTCAGGCCGGATACCCATACCGTTGTCTCGTACAAAGAAGACGGTATCATGCTCGCCCTGCTGTATACCAATCCTGATCTCCGGGCTCTTCTGGTCTCCCATGAACTTAACCGCGTTGTCCAGGAGGTTGGTCATTACCTGGAGGAGGCGTTCCCGGTCACCCATGACGACCGGGAGATTGGGATCAACTGACAGCACGGTACCGGAACTGCCAATGACCCCGGACAGGAGATCTCCTGCCGCCTTCACGACATCCGCTAAGGGGACCGGCAGGGGTGTACTGACCGTCCTGCCAGAGCGCGAGAGGGTGAGCAGGGTGTTGATGAGCTCCTCCAGTTTTTGCGTGGATCCGTTGATGTGCTGGAGGTCCGTGACAGCTCTTGCGGTATTTCCCGAAGAGATGTCGTCATTAAGCAGGGAGAGGAATGCCCGGATCGCAATGAGCGGGCTCTTAAGATCGTGCGAGACCGTGTAGGTGAAACGGTCGAGCTCGGCATTCTTCCGCGCAAGCTCCGTGATGAGGCGTTCGCGGGTCGCCTCTTCCCTCTTCCGTTCCGTAATGTCGCGGAAGTTCCAGATGCGCCCGTAATTTCTGCCATCCCTCCCGCGGACCGGGTACGAACCCCGCTCAAGTACCGTCCCGTCGATAAGTTCAACGATATCCTCGCTGTTCTCATCCGGGTGATCATAGAGCCAGAGAACCTTCCTAACAAAACCCTCCGGGTCTTTTGTCATGTGCATGACATGCCGGACCTGCCGGGCATCGTCGGGGTCGGCTGCAACATCCCGGGGGATCTTCCAGAGCTCGATCGTCCGCTCGTTCTGGAGGATCTTTTTTCCGGCATTGTCCACGACAAGGATGCCGTCGCGGGCGGAGTGCAGCTGGGCTTCGAGAAGGGCAGTTTTTTCCAGGAGTGCAGTTTCAGCCTCCTTTCGCTCGGTGACATCCTCCATGTGGACCATGATGAGGTCCGGGGGGATGAATGCCGTTGTCGTGTGAATTACCCTCCCCGGCAGGAAATGCTCCGATACCAGTTCCCGTGAATCCACCTGATGGCTGGAGAAGCATTGCCTGACATTGGCGAGAGTCTCCGGGCGGGAGGCATACAGTTCGGATGCCATCTTCCCCAGGTACTTCCGTGACCGCCCTTCTGTGAGACGGTCCGCAGCCTCGTTGCAGTCGGCAAGGACAAAGTCATCTCCCTTCTGCTGCCAGATGAAGATGGCAAGCGGGTTGCTCCGGAACTGCTCGCGGAAGCGGGCATTGCTCTCCCGCAGCGCCTGCTCTGTCTGCCACCGTTTCGTGATATCCATGATATTGCCGTGGACCCGGATAACCTTCCCCCCGGAAAGGACGGGACTTCCCATGGTCCGCACCCGTATCTGCCGGCCGTCCGCCCGGACAAGGTCCGCCTCCAGGTCGTACGGAACGGCTTCTTCGCAGCAGCGCCGGAATGCTTCACGGATGAGCATGCTGCTTTCCAGCGGATAGAACTCAAGGTCATGGTCCACCCGGGATGGATCGAAGTCTTTCGTGACGCCGTGGATCCGGTACACTTCATCGGTCCAGGTTATGCTGCCTGAACGGATATCATACACCCACCCCCCAAGGTGAGAGACCTCCTGCGTTTCATTGAGAAGGGCAAGTGCTTTTTTGAGCTCCTCTTCAGCCGTCTGCCATGCCGTGATATCCGCGTTGTACCCTTCGAGCGCAAGCAGGGCCCCGTCCGTGCCAAAAACCCCCTGGCCGATCTCACCGACCCAGTGGATGCTGCCGTCACGGTGGACAAGCCGGTACCGCAACTGGTACGGGCGGCGTGCAGCAAGGCCCTTCTGCACCCCGTCCCAGACCTGCTGCCGGTCGTCCGGATGGATGAGGTCACCATACGCGATGCTCCGCTTCGTGACATACTCTTCCGGTGAATACCCGGTCAGCGGGATACACCCTTCGCTCACATATTCAAGCGTCCAGCCCGGATCGTTCCTGCACCGGTACACCATCCCCTGCAGGCTCGCGATGAGCGTTGTCAGCCGCCGGTTGCTCTCCTCGAGTGCTGCGGCAGCAGCTCTCTCGGACGTCACATCCTGGGCAATGGAACCGACCCTGAATCCTTTCGGGGTTTTTATTGGGAAGATCATCTGGCGTGTGGTGATCCGGGTCCCGTCGGGACGGATCGCCTCGACAATACGCGGTTCGGAATAGATGCTGATACCGGTCGAGAGCATATCCCGCATCGACTGCTCGATAGCAGCCCGGAGACGTTCGGTACGGTGCTCAGGTAATGCCATGCCATAGGTGACATCCCAGATGTACCGGCCGAGCGTCTCCTCCTTCCGGAGGCCGGTGATGCGTTCGGATGCAGGGTTCCACTCGATCACCTTCCCCTCCTCATCGATAATGACCACCGAATCGCCGGTTGCCTCGATGAATGAGCGGAGGCGGGACTCGCTCTCAGAGAGCGCCCGCTCCAGTTGCTTTCGTGCCGAGATGTCCCGGACCATTGCCTGGAGAAAGACCTGTCCCTTCAGGACAACACGGTTGAGCGCCACCTCGGCATCGAACAAGGTGCCGTCAGCACGGCAGTGCATCCAGTAAAATGTCTGCGGCGCACCCCCGAGGGCGGCCTGGATCTTCACCTTCGCACGCTCGTCGGACCGCATCCCGTTCGGCTGGATCTCCGGGGAGAAGTCAAGCGGCGAACGCCCGACAAAACGGTCACGGGTGCAGCGGTACAGCCGCAGCGCTGCCGGGTTGCAGTCAAGGAAGCTCGATTCATTCATGATAATGACCGCGTCGTCTGCCCGTTCAAAGAGGGTCCGGTACTTCTCCTCGCTCTCCAGAAGGGCTTCCTCCGTCCGCTTCTTATCGGTGATATCCCTCCCGCTGGCCCTTGTGCCAAGGAATTTGCCGTCCGCACCGAGGACCGGCTGCCATGAGGCTGCGATCCAGCGGATCGTGCCATTCCGGTGCAGGCACCGGAACTCGATGTTCTCCCCCCGGCTGCCACTGATCGCACTTCGGAAATGCTCCACTACAGCCGGCCGGTCCTCCGGTGCAACAAGGACGGGGATCAGGTCCGGCATGGCAAGGATCTCTTCAGGGGAATAGCCTGTGAACTCCTTCACTGCTGAATTCACCCAGAGACACCTTCCGTCAGGGCCGAACCATAACTCCCAGTCAACGGTATAATCGGCGATGGCCCGGAACTTCTCCTCACTTTCCCGCAGCGCTTTTTCTGCATCACTGCGTTCGACCAGGTACACGATGATGGCCGCGATCCCGATGAACATGATTACCCGGAGGACTGCACCTCCGACGGTCTCTGCATCGCCGGGAAGCAGGATCATGACCAGAGCAAGATAGAGAATGCTGAGCAGGACAGCGAGCCAGAACCCGGTTCTCCGGTAATGGTAGGCAAGGAGGACGATCGGCAGATAATAGAGGTGCATGAAGATGATCGTAATCCCCTGCAGCAGGCACCAGACCGTCACGAGCAGGACACTGCATGAAAGAACGAGGAGAACGGCCCTCCACATATTTTCCGTTACCATGAAGTCAGTCCGCATGGCCCGCGCTCTCCTTGACGCCGGCACCAGCCGGTCCCGGCAGAGTGAACAGGAACGTTGTCCCCTTCCCCTCGCCTTCCGACTCGGCCCAGATCTTCCCCCCGTGGACCTCGATGATGCGGCGGGCGATAGGGAGACCAATACCGGTCCCGTGTCTCGTTACGTCCAGCCGCTCGAAGAGGTTGAAGATCCGCTCCAGGTAGTGCGGATTGATCCCCATACCGTTGTCCTGCACGAAGAAGACCGGGTCCTTCCGCTCTCCCCTGAATCCGATCCGGATGACCGGCTGCTCCTGGTTCCCCATGAACTTGATTGCATTCTCGATGAGGTTCACGAGGACCTCGCGGATCCGTGCATGGTCGACAATGACTTCGGGCATCTCGCGGGCGATCTCAACTTTGACGTTCTTCTCGGCAAGCGGCGTGGCGAGGAGGTCCACGGCTTCCCTCGCCAGGGTTGAGAAGGGCAGGGTCTCTGCGGGATTTGCGATCTTCCCCACCCGGGACAGTTCCAGGAGATCCGCAAGGAGAGCCTGCATCGTCTCGGCTGCACTCATGATCCGCTGGATATCGTGCCTGAGCTGGACCGTAACCCCGGATCCTGCATCACTCTCGATCATACCCGCAAAACCCCTGATGGTGATGAGCGGGCTTTTCAGGTCATGCGAGACCGTGAAGGTGAACCGTTCGAGTTCGGCGTTCTTCTGCTCGAGTTCCTTGATCAGCATCTCGCGCTGCACCTCGTTCTGTTTGCGGTCGGTGATGTCCTGCCCCTGTGCAATTGTTGCGATGATGGTCCCTTGAGGATCCACGATGTTGGCCGAGTTCCAGAGCACGATCCGGACCTCCCGGGAAATATGCTGTATCGGGATCTCGACGATCTCCCACCGCTCGCCGGCAAGGGTCTGCCGGATCAGGTCGAGGGAGGTTCCCCTGCTGGATTCCGGGAAGAGGATGGAAAGGGGCTGGCCGAGAACTTCCTGTTCGCTCCTGCCGGTCAGGTTTTCGAAGGCATGGTTGAAGCGGGTGATCCGGAACGCCGGATCCCAGACAATGATCGGGGCGTTTGCGTATTCGATCAGGTTCCGGAGGTACTCGTTGGTCTCGCGGAGCCGCGCCTCGGCGTTCTTCTTTTCAGTGATATCATTGAAGGTAACGATCAGGTTGTCTGCCAGAAACATGGCATAGAGTTCACAGATCCGAACCGATCCATCATGGCAGGTGACGCGGTATTCCCCGGTGTTGACCGGCTGGCCGGACGCCCTTGCGGTTTCAAGGAACGGTTTCCACCGGTTGACCACGTCCTGCCGGTACGCCGGGTCCGGGTAGGCAAGCTCATACCATCCCGCTGCCGTGGGTGCGGTATGGCCGAACTTCTCCATCGCGCTGCGACTCCAGTACAGGATATTGTTGTCCTCGGTGTCAACGATTGCAACCGGGAACGGGGTTGAATTGAGAATATCCCGGAGTTTTTGCTCGCTTGCCCGGATCTTCTCTTCCGCCCGCTTGCGCTCCGTGATATCCAGGATCGTGGTCACCAGGTAGAGCGGGTTCCCTGCCGAATCCCTGAGCAGCGATGTGCTGACATCGGCCCAGACAATCCTGCCGGTCTTATGGATATAGCGTTTCTCCATCCGGTAATTTGCCTGTTCCCCGGCAAGGAGACACCGAATGCATTCCCGGCTTTCAGGAACATCCTCCGGATAGGTGATATCGGCCCAGTTCACCTGCTGGAGCTCCTCAGTGGAATAGCCGAGCATGTCGGCAAATGCCTGGTTGATCCGGAGGAGCCTGCCATCCGGTGCTGAGGTGAGGGATTTGCCGGCCGTGGAGCGGTCGAAGACACCCCGGAACCGCTCCTCGCTGGTCCTGAGGTCCTCGATCGCAGCTTTTTGGAGGGTAATGTCCTCGACCGTGTTGTCAAAGTAGACCGACCCGTCCTCCTCAACGTACCGCCTTGAGCTGATCCTCCCCCAGAATGGTCTCCCCTTCACGGTCCGGAACCGGATCTCCATTCCGGTAACCGATCCATTCCGTGTCAGTTCGTCGATGAACCTGATCCGGTCCCCGGGATCAGCATACAGGTTCTCGGGCGGTGTTTCAAGGAGCTCCTCAACCGACGATGCCCCGAAGATCCGGAGATCGGCCGGGTTCGCTGCAAGGATACGGGCATTCGGCCCGGGGGTCGAGCGGGAGATCCCGACACTCACGTTCTCGAAGAGCTCCCGGTAGCGCTTCTGCTCGGCAGCAAGCTTCACCCGGGTCTCTTTGAGCGATGAGAGATCGAGGACGAACGCCACCCCCTCGTACCGTTTCTCGTCCAGCATCGAGCCGGCAATCAGGACCGGCAGCCGGCTCCCGTTCTTCCGGAAGTACTCCTTCTCAAACGGCACTGCATTCCTGCCGGTGGTTTTCAGCTCCTGCACCGATCGTTCATCAAGATAGTGGAACTCCGGCGGGGTCATCGCACCCCAGTCGATCCTGCCGGCCATCAGATCCTCCCTTGAGTAGCCGGTCATGGCAAGGAACGTATCGTTCGCGTCCGTGATCTTCCCGTCCATGTTCCAGAAGATGACGCCGAAGAGACCGGAGTCGTAGAACCTGCGGAGCCGGTGTTCGCTGGCCTTGAGGGCCTGTTCGCTGCGGGCAAGTTCCTCATAATTTGCTTTGAGCTCCTCCTCGCTTGCCGTGATCTCCTCGTACGCTGCTTCAAGATCGGTGGTCTTCTGCCGGAGCGCCTCGTCCGCTTTACGCTTCCGGAGATGGCTCCAGACACCCTGCATCAGCAGCGTGAGGTTATTCACGTCCAGCAGCGTATAGTCCGAATCTTTGTTCGCAACTGCGCAGACCATCACGATCCGCTCTTCCTCAAAGATCGGGACAGAGACAAAACGGGTAACGGGGACATGCCCTTCGGGAAGCCCTTTCTTCCCCGGCAGGGGCGCAGGATAATCGTTCACGATGATCGGCTTGCGCTGCCGCACTGCCTCCGCCCAGATGCCGGCCTTTGCTATCGGGTAATGGATTGGGGACGCAGCAACGGAACAGTCCTGCATCACGGACTTCGACCATGCCGTGATATCGAAAACCGATTCATCCGGCGTCATCGTTCCGATGAACGCGAGGGGGCTGCTGGTCAGACGGCACGCGGCATCGAGGACGAAGTCGGCAAGTTCCTGCTCCGTGGCCTGCTCCATCCCGGCAAGGGTGAGGAGGGTCTCCAGCCGTTCCCGGTTCCGCTGCTCCTCTTCCCTGCGGGCTGATTCGGCAGTGTATAGGCCGCGGTAGTAATACTTCTGCCGGCGCTGCCAGAGGAGACCGGCAATGACCGCGGTCCCGGCAAGGGTTCCGACAACGAGAATGATGATGATGCCCGAGCGGGAGCGCCACCCGGCGTAGGCTTCCGCGGTATCGACCTTTGCCACCATGTACCACGGGGAATTCGGGACCGGTTCCAGGACCGATATGACCTCGACTCCGCGGTAATCCGTGCCAGTGAACGATCCGGTCGTGCCGAGTACTGCCTTCACGGCCGGGACATCGGTCTCGGTGAGCGGGATAGTCAGGTTGAGTGCTGTGTCAGGCTGGTGCCGCACTTTGTTGAGGAAAACCACGTGGTCGCCATCGCGCTCCACGAGCAGGGTCTCGGCGGTCGCGCTCGGAACCGGCCATGACTGGATATACGGATAGAAGAATTCATTGGGATCGATACTGAGGATCACGACGCCGACCGGCCGGGTCGTGTTCCCCTCCCGGATACGGAGCGGGGCGATGATGTCCTGGTGGATGTGATCGGACGCGGGCATCCGGTGGAAGTCCGTCAGGACGGCTTCTCCGCTTGCCAGCGATGCCGCGATCTCGTCCTTCACCAGGGGATTCAGTTCTTTCACGGCAGGATCAAGGCTGATCCGGACGTTCCCCTGCGGGTCCGCCAGCACGACGTTCTGGTACTGCGGCGACTCGTTCATCTCGACAAAGCGGCTGAGGACCTTCTGCCTGCTCTCCTCGTCCCCGTATGCCAGGTAATGACCGGCACCTTCCGTGAAGAACGCACCCGCCGAAATGACGCGGGCATCGTAGAGCCGGTCCTCCCGCCACTGGGCGATCTGGCCGGCCTTGAGCGTTGCGATGGTCGTCAGGTCGTTTGCCACCTGCTCCCGGATCTGCTGTTCCTGCGACTGGTAGAAGAGGGCGCCGGCAGCAAGGATGGTGGCGACGAGAAGGAAGAACGCGAGGATCGCGCTCCACGAGATCCCACCGGGGACCTCATCTGCGGGCAGCATAGGTTTCCCTTATTCAGGTCAATTAATAATACTTACGCTGGATGAAGAGGGGCCCGCATCTCCGGCAGGGACAGTACGTGCCACATTACGTGCCATTGACCCGTGGCAATCACCGGTCAGATCCCAACCAGTCTTTTTATACTCTTATGGGAAACACACTGGCATGGAGTTTTCCGTGCCGGAACAGTGGTCAGGGATCTGGGAGAGCATCCCGGCAGGGATTATCCTGGTCGATGCAGACACACACCAGATCCTTGCGGCAAACCCCGAGGCGCAGCGGATGACCGGGTATTCCGCGGAAGAGATGGCCGGCCACCTGTGCCATAAGTTTATCTGTCCTGCAGAACAGGGAAAATGCCCGATCAGCGATCTTGGCATCAAAGTCGACCGGGCCGAACGCCTTCTTCTTGCACGGGACGGGCGGAGAGTCCCGGTCCTCAAAACCGTCACGGAGATGGTTGTTGGCGGGAGACGGTGCCTTATCGAGACCTTTATCGATATCACACCGGTAAAGGATGCCGAGAATGCGCTTATCGCGTACGTCCGCGAGGCAACGCTGCGCATCCGCAACCCCGTGGAACTGGTGCGGGACAATATCAGCGAGATCCGCAAGGAGCTCTCCGGCCCGGGTGCCATCCCCGCCCATTCTGCCACGGCGCTTGCGATCCAGCAGAAGAACCTCAGCGATATTCTCCAGAACCTCCAGGAGCTGGAGCGGGCGATCGCGGAACGGAAGACCGATATCCCCAACGCCCTGCGGGATTACCTGAAACGGTAGGGGGTCCCTCATGGGAGAATTTTCCATACGGGAAGACGACAAACGGATCATCCTTGCCCTCTCGCCATCTAAGACCTACCGGGAAAATTCGCTGCGGATGATGAAGGAGATCCAGAAGAGGAACCTGCGCATCATCGTCATCTGTGTCAACCAGCCGGCAGCGTTTTTATCCGACACCTACCACCGCAATGGTATCGACACCGGCCGGATCTTCTTCATCGACGCGATCACCCGGTACGCCACGGGGAGTGCTGCGGAATGCCCCGAGAACTGCCGGTTCATCGCAAAGCCTAACGACCTGACGGCAATGGGCATAGCCGTGACGGAGGTGCTGAAGAAATATGAAACCGAGAGCACCGTCATCTTCCTTGACTCGGTCAATGCCATGCTCATCCATACCAGCTCGGCCGATCTCACGAAATTCATCCATTTCGTGATCAGCAAGCTCCGGATCATGAACATCGCCGGTGTCCTGCTCGCGGTCGAGAAGGGCCTTGACCCGGTGCTCCTCAGCCAGCTCACGACGTTTGCCGATGACCTTGTGGAGTTTCCGGAATAATCACAGGACATCCCCGACTTTTTATCCTTGCCCGGAGTCTGCACGGTCGTGATGAGAGACCAGGACGAAAACTGCCGGCATCCCCGGGCCGGATGGTTACGCGGTCATCCGATACGACCCTTTCGGCACGATGATCTCGAACCGTGCTCCTTTCCCGTACGTCCCCGTCTCCCGGATCTCCATATTGGTGATGCTGAGGATCTCCCGCGAGAGGAAGAGACCAAGACCGGTGTTCTTCCCGAACCCTTTGGTGAACAGGTGCACACGGTCCTCCGGCGCGATCCCGTTGCCATTGTCCTCCACCACGAGCGTAAGGCTCTGAGGGGTCTCATCGGATGAAATCTGGATCGAGGTGAGGCGATCGCCGCCATACCGGAGTGCATTGTCGATGAGGTTGTAGAAGATCTTCTCAAAGAGCGGGTCGGCAAGCACTTTCACCTCGTGCAGGTCGGACGTTACCCGCACATTCCGCATCGGGAGCTGGGTGGTTGCACGGAACACACAGCCCCCCACATCCTGCCAGACCGGTGCATTAACCCCGATGGTCTGGTAGTCGCGGGTAAAGGCAATGTGGCGCTCGATCGAGGACGAGATCTTCGCCATTTTCCGGATGTGCCCCGCAACATCCGGTGGAAGAGACGGCTCCTCCCTGCACAACTCGATATAGGCGTTCAGGGCCATGATCTGGTTCAGGATATCATGGCGGGTGATGCTTGCCATCAGGCCCAGTTTTTTATTGGCAAGGAAGAGCGCGTCCTGGGTAACTTTTCGTTCCGTGATGTCCACAACAAAGACGAGAATTCCCGTTACCGCTCCTTTCTCATCAAGGATCGGGACCTTGTCGGACTCCACCCAGATCGTTCCTCCGCGGGAACTGGTCATCTGCTCGATAATCCCCAGCTTCGGCTTGCCGGATTGGATCACGTCGAGATCGTCCCGGTAATACTGGTCGGCAAGGTCGGGGAAGAGATCCCGGGCATTCTTTCCGACAATCTCTTCAACCGGTCTCCCGAATGCAGCAGCCCCGGCCGGGTTCACCCGGACAAAGGTGTTCTTCGTATCCTTGTACCATATCATGGCCGGCGCATTGTCGATGATTATCTGGAGTTCCCGGCTTAATGAGCGCAATGCTTCCTCGTCCTGCTTGCGCCTTGTGATGTCATGGAGGATATGGATACTGCCAATGACCTGCCCGTCAGGGCCGGAGAGCGGGGAGACGGAGAGCTGGAAATCGCCCTGGAGGTTGTCTTCATGGATATCCATGGCATGGCTCTTCCCATCGAGGAGGAGCTGCGAGTGGGGACAGATTGCAAGAGGGGTTGTTGTGTGGTGGACCAGTTCGTAACAGTGCCGCCCCACGGCCTGTTCGGGCAGGAGCCCCACCGCCGCGGCCATGGACCGGTTGACCCGCCTGATCCGGTGGTGCTCATCAATGATGGCGATCAGGTCCGGTACAGCATCGAACGTCTTCTCCCATTCATCGCGTGCCCGGACAACCTCATCAAGGTACTTTTTGCGCTCCGTGATGTCGCGGATAATCGACACCACAATTTTTTTCCCCCCGATCTCAACCACGTGGGCATTGATCTCGACCGGGATGGTCCTGCCATCTTTGGTCCGCTGTTCTGTCTCGAAAACTGCTGTTCCGTACTGCCGCAGTTCCGTCCCGATCTGGTCGAGTGGACGGGAGTGAAATTCCGTGGTAAGTTCCAGCGGGTTCATCAGGAGCAACTCGTCCTTGCTGTACCCGAGCATGCGGCAGGTGACATCGTTCACGTCAACGAACGATCCCGGCAGACCACGATCGTCAATCTCGTGCAGGTGGATGGCATCATTGGCAGAGTTGAAGATCTCGCGGAATTTCTTCTCGCTTGCCTTGATCTCCTCGTTTGCCTTTGCAAGTTCCTCGGTCCGGGCCTTGACCCATCCGGCCAGCGTCTCGTATTCCTGCCGGAAATTCTGGTCAAGCCCAAACTTATGGAGCGCGATCTCGATCTCGGTGCTGAGGCTGCGCTCATCGTATGGCTTGATGAGGTACCCGTACGGCCGGGTCTCCTTGGCCCGGTCAACCAGTTCGGGATCCGCGTATGCAGTGACATAGATGATCGGGGCGCTGTGCCGCGAGAGAATTTTTTTTGCCGCATCGATCCCGTTCATCCCGGCACCGAGGTTGATGTCCATGAGGATCAGGTCGGGGACCTGCTCGTCCACCATCTCCACTGCCCGCTCGCCGCTCCCTGCGATCCCCGCGACCCGGTACCCGAGCGACTTGAGGGTCTCTTTGAGATCCATGGCCGCAATCTGCTCGTCTTCAACAATGAGGATGGATTTCTGATCCATTCGGTATCCCGTACGGAATGTACGACGGGGTACTACTTTGTTTTTGTCAGGGACCCGGGGCAGCCTGGCAGGGCTGAACGGTATTGGGACATTCTGAAATGAGACAAAAAAACCGGACCTCGTCTGCATTGCCGGCTCCCCAATACCGGCCGTAGGTACTTTATACGGGCACAGGATTACTACCGGATGGAGGAGAGCAAAAGGAGGCAGAAATGACCCCCGATTGCCCGATCCGGTACACTTTTTCGGCCGGAATCACGAAAAAATCTGTCGCGGGTTTCAGACAGAGGCGATTTCACGCTCCGATTTTCCGGAGACCTGCAGGCAGCCTGCCAAAAATCGGCCGGTATATACCGGTTTACGGTGGAAAAACCAGGCTCAGCCCTGAATCGGGACACATTTCTGGTGGCGAGCTACTATTGGGGGGTTTCAGGACGCAGGCCCCCGGTTACCGGTCTCCTGCAGCCAGGCCTTCCGTTTCCGTCGCTGGTGGACCCGCAGGAAAATATTATACGTGGCCGCACCAATCACCACTCCATGAAGTGCATTATCCGGGACGAGTGGACACGTCCGCCGGTGAAAATCGGGATCCTGGCACTCGTCACGTTCATAGTCGTCCTGCTGACGATATTCTGCCTTGTCAATAATACCCAGATCGTCTTCACCCATGTCTATTATATCCCCATCATCCTTGCTTCGTTCTGGTTTGCCCGTAAAGGAGTACTGTACGCGATAGCCCTGTCCCTGTTTTACCTGTGGGCGGTCCTCGCGTTCAGCAGCCCGGACCTCCACATGCTCCTTGCTGCAATTGCCCGGGCGCTCTTCTTTATCGGGATTGGCCTCGTCATTGCGATCCTCTCGATCGTGATCACCCGCCAGAATGCGGACATCGCTGATTCCGAGGCCCGGTACCGGGGGATCTGGGAGAGTATCCAGGCCGGCGTCATCCTTGTCGATGCCGATACGCACACGATCATTGCGGCAAATCCCGAGGCTGAACGATTGACCGGCTTTTCCGAGGTCGAGATGATCGGAAAGATATGCCACTCATTCATCTGTCCTGCTGAATCGGGGAAATGTCCCATCAGCGACCTGGGACAGTCGATCGACCATGCTGAGCGCGTTCTCCTGGCAAGAGGGGGCCGCCAGGTGAGGGTATACAAAACGGTCTCGGACGTGACAATCGGGGGCAGGCGCTGCTTCATCGAGAACTTTGTCGAGATCCAGAAACCCGGCGGGCCATAACACCACGCCCTTTTTTTTTCAACCACAAACCTGTTGATGTAGCCCCCCAACCGGTAGTACCGGGATGTGATGCATTGAAGACTCAGTCGCTTTACAGCGCCATGGTCGTTTTCATGGCAGTCATGGCACTCGGTGGTATCGTGCCTGCCGCCGCATCCGGAGATGAACCGGATTTCTCTGATGAAAGGCTGGCCCAGCAGATCGTGACCGGCAACGGGTTTGACCTGAACAGTACGGCCATGCGTCCCTATACCGGGACGCCAGACCCTGTCACGCTGAAAGTGGAGGTTGACCGGGATGTCCTTCCCGGCCCGCGGTACATGGCATTCGGGCCAAGCACGATCGGGATCTCGATGCCCCCACCCGTATTCGCACTCCTGATCACGATCACTGCTCTCATCATCGCAGCCCTGTTCATCCGGAAGATCGGGGAGACGGACCAGGGCAGGAGATAAAATCGGGTCCTGCAGGGATGAGGGCGGCCTGGCCGCGGGCTGCAGCCCGATCAGATCCCCGCGAGTGCCCGGTTCAGCACAATGACGGCAACAAGCCATGCGCCGAGCGCTGCACAGAGGCTGGGGACGAACGGGTAACGGCCCATCAGGTACCAGAGCAGGATGATGCAGACAAGCGACGGGAGTGCAAACCAGAACGCCGAGATCACCAGGTCCCGCGTCGTCTCCTGCCCGGATTCGGCATACGTGAAGAGGAAGGCAAGGGTTGTGGTGACCGGGGCTGCAGCAAGGATGCCGCCATACTTCGGGTCAACCTGCTGGGCAAGGAGCGTCACGCCGACGATGATCCCGCCACCGACCAGGAATTTGAGTGCCAGGTAACCAGTATCCATACGGGTACCATCCGGTTGTCCTGCCGCCATAATATATTTGCACGTGGCAGGCACCGGCCGGACCCGGGCCACCTCCTCTCTTTTTATAAGCGCGGGAAATAACTGTACAGGAATTCTTTATGAATGAGGAGATCCCGGATACCGAGAACGACGAGTTCACCACCCCCCACCTGCCGGAACGCTACCACCAGGCAGTGAAGGCAAAACGCCGGCGCCGGCTTGTGCAACGGGCGCTCCTTGCCGGTGCAGCCCTGCTTGTCGTTGGGGTCATCGTGTTCCTCCTCATGGGGATCCCCGGCAGCCTGAACCTCCCGGCCCTTCCCGCACCGTCGCCAGCCCCTGCAACGCCGGCCCCGGCTGCCACGGGGACACCGGGAACGGATCTGCCTGCACAGGGTTCCGCCGACTTTACCCGCGGGCCCGGTCTTGCCGCTCCGCTCCCCGCAGGACTCATCCCGCTTGACAGCGCTATTGTCTCGCTCCGATCTGACCTCCCGGCATCCGGGTTCACCATCACCGCCGCCGACCTCACGACTGCCGCCAACCGCTCGCTCTATGCGTTCACGGTCGTGCCAAAGGCCAGTGCCGGCGATTTGGGCTCCACCGTGTACATCGATGCATCAACCGGCAGCATCTGGTCACCGGGCGAGGAGGGTGCCCGGATCTCCCGCGTCGAGGCAAAGCAGCGTGCCCGGGTCGCGGTGCCCGGCATCAGCGCCGACCATGTCATCCTGTCGTATTCGGCACCACCGGGGGCTGCAAAGGTCTGGGACTACTCCCTCTTCGCCGCGGGATCATACCGTGCATCCGGCAGACTCGACGCCGAGACCGGGAAAGTGATCACCTTTGAGAAGGTGATCGCTGCCGATGGCAGGCCCGGGTCCCCGCCAGTGAATCCGGCAAAGGCGGAGGCAATCGCCACCCAGTACATCATCGACCAGAACAACGGCCAGCTCCCGCTCAACCTGAGCGTATCCCGGTACGATGCCCTCGACACCCCCTCCGGCCCGGTCGCGGGACGGTACACCCTCATGTACGAGCGGACATACCAGGACTTCCTTACCGATACTGACGGCTTCGTGGTTATTGTGGACGCCGTGACCGGCGACGTCTCCGGTTACACGCAGTCCTGGACAACTCCCGACCACGCGTTTGCCGGCTATCCGGAGGTGGATGTGGTGAAGCGGGAGGCGACCTTTGCGGTCATGCAGAAAGCAAAGGAGATGTATCCCGACTCCATCAACAGCCTCCAGGTCGTCTCCGCGAGCGTGCGGTGGAAGAACGATCTCCCGTACGGATCGGTCCCGCGGCCCGGCACGATCCCGCTGGGCTGGAAGGTTGTCTTCGATGACGATTTCATCCGCAGCAACACATCTGCACAGAAAGGCGTTGCCTGGGTTGATGTCCAGTCCGGCGAGTTCATCGCATTCGATTACCGGCACTGATATCCCCCCCTTTTTTGGGGAAAAAGCAGGTTTTCCCGCTGGCATTTCCCCGTTTTTGAGCGGCTGAACCGGGATTTCAGGTCACCGACCATCCATCCCTAAACCCGAAACCCGATCATCTCTCTTTTGCACCCCTGCCATCATACCAGAGCAGCCCCCGGGCGATCGGACCCCAAAAGGAACTTTTCATGGAAAATTACTCCCCTGTTTCGGACAATGAGAGAAACATTTAACCTCGCTCCTCCAACGATCATGCTGACCAGCATGCAACCCCGTGACAAAACCTCCCGGCAAAGAGACAAGAGCAGCCCCGGAAAAAATGATGGTGTCCGGAATACTCCGGACCAGTTTGACCGTGCCCGTGCAGAGAGCCAGTCGGATTATATCGTGGTGTGCGGCACAGATGGTGGGATCCTCTATGTCAACCCGTCGTTTGCGGGAGCTGCAGGCTATGCGGCAGCGGAGATGACCGGCACCCCGCTGCTCACGTACATTGCAGAGGATTTCCGAAAGACAATGGCGGCAAATATTAACGCACTGCTGCGTTCGAGCGATCCCCCGTTCTTCGAGACAACGCTTGTCGCACGGGACGGGCTGACCCGGTCGGTCATCGTGAAGGGGAGACCGGTCCGGTTCGGCGACATGCCCGCAGCCCTCGTCTTCTTCATCGACATCACCGAACGAAAGGCACTCGAAGACCTGCTCACTACCCGTGCAGACGAGCTCCAGCAGGTCTCATCTGCGTTCCGGCTGGCAAACCGGAAACTCTCCCTGCTGACATCCATCACCCGCCACGACATCAACAACCAGCTCACGGTCATGAAAGGTTACCTGGGGATGCTGGAGTCGATGCAGACCGATCCCCGGCTCGCGGGTTACAGCAGGGAAGCCCTCGCCGCCGCGGAACGGATCGCTGCCATGATCCGGTTCACCGGCGAATACGAGCAGGTCGGGATCACCGCACCGGTATGGCATGACTGCCGGGGCCTTGTCGATGCCGCGGCAGGGGAAGCCGCACGGGGGCAGGTTGTGCTGAACAACGATCTGCCGCCGGGCAGGGAGATCTATGCCGATCCGCTGGTGGTCAAAGTCATCTACAACCTCATCGACAATGCCGTGCGGCACGGGCACAGGACAACAACGATCCGGTTCTCCCTGCAGGAGCAGGACGGGGGCGTGACCATCTTCTGCCAGGACGATGGCGAGGGGGTGCCGGATGCAGACAAGGAGCGGATATTCGACCGGGGCTTCGGGAAGAACACCGGCCTCGGGCTGGCACTCTCGCGGGAGATTCTCGATATCACCGGCATCACGATTCAGGAGACCGGGACGGCCGGGACCGGAGCACGGTTCGCGATGGTGGTGCCGGCCGAATGCTGCAGGGTTGCGAACGCAGGCAGGGGCCGTGTATAAGGCACCCGTCCGGGGAGATTATCGCCGGCCAACGCCGTGAACCATGCCCGGAGTCCCTCCTAAGAATCTCAGCAAACCTCCTCCCGTGCGGATGTACAATATAATATAGTATATTATACTGTACGAAGTGGAAAAGGCCGGATCAGCACTATCTATATGGTGCCCTGCCCGGGACTTCTCCGACGGTGCCGACGGAGGGTACCCCCGCCATGACCACCCGGAAACATCGCTTATCGGTTTTTATTTCGCGACCAGATCCCGGTTTTGAAACTGAAATCGCGATCACGATCGCGCTTCGAAGAAACCAATGGTTTCTTCTCACGCTCCAGGTCACATGACCTGTCGCGATCGAAAACCGTTTCGGAAAAATCGCTCATCGTTTTTTATAGCGTAACCGGATCCCGTTTTTCATGGGAAAATCGATCTCCGATTTTCATGTGCAAATCGGATCGCGATCGAAAACCGGTCTCGAACCTGCAATCACCGGCGGAACATAAAACCGGATCCCGATTTTTATACAAAAATCGATCAGCGATTTTGATCGCAAAATCGATCGGCGTTTTTCATTTTGAGATCGGATCCCGGTTTTGAAATTGCGATCGCGATCAGGATCGCGATCAAAAAAATAACCGGAACAACCGCGATCCGATTTTGTTGCAGGACCGGATGATTCACAGCAGGACAAGTCCGAGCAGGAATGATGCCAGGTTCATCGCGAATGAACAGATCAGGGCGACCTTCGGACCGATTCCCAGCAGCCGGTTGAGGATGAACGCCTCGATGAGGAAGACCAGTGCCTCGCCTACCGGTACATAATACGCTGCATCGACAAACGGCGGCAGCACGAACCAGAGGTACGGGAGTGTGAGGGCGGTGCAGAGCATCGCGACACCGATAACCCGGATGAGCGGCAGGGGCGGCTCTTTGAATACGATCCGGAGGAGGGTGGTGAGCACCGTGATCTCGATAACCCAGGTCGTGACCAGGGCGAGCAGGAAGTAGGTCTCGTAGAGCATGTCAGCACTTTGCTCCGAAGAGGGAGAGGAGGGTGCAGTAGAGGGAGGCGACGGGGGATTGATTAGTGTGAGATGGCATGTTCGAAACTGGAAATAGTTCGGAGGTCTGATTATCCGAAGGAATCTCAAACGGAAATTCACAGACACGGGTGTGTAACAGATAGTACTCATCAGAAATATTCACAGGATGACCGTACAACTGAAAACACTTCTGTTCCTCGATAATTGCCTTGCTATAACATTGTTCATCTTCTTCCGGGGTTAAGTACCGTTTATTGAGTTTACAGGGAGCATAATTCATTAAAAACAGGTTAAAGCAATAATCGGCATTCCGGCTTGACAGAAAAAAATTATTATCTTCATTCTGCTGGGACCGGGTGGATGGATATGGTCCATAATAAGCACAAAATGAATCAAGGTTTGTTGTAAAATTTTTTATTGCAAATGATTTCTTCTGGTAGACACCCTCAATATCACACGACGAAAAATTCCTTCCTGAAACCTCCTCGCGATACCAAGTGTACGACAGTAGTTTATCGCAATTATTCTTGTGGAAACTTCTCCCACCGGGTGTACAATTTGTTGAATCAGAAAAGAGTAATGGGGGTTTTTTGGACTTCTCTGAATTATTATCAGTACTCATGAGACTGCCAGGATTATTTTGAGGAAAACCGTAGCAGTTTATTGTGAAGTTGATTGGCCCCTGAATGGGAACGTTCGTTTCCGTGAAAGTATAATTAAAATATGTTGTTGCAATTGGATTTGCATTCGCTGTTTGAATTACTATTACGACAGCCATGAGACACAATAACGTGTAACTACCGTTGCTCATTATTCACACTTCCCTCCAAAGAGTGAGACAATACTGCAGTAGGCTATCGCCACGGTGGAGGCAGGATGCGATGAAATAACTGGGGTTTCTTGTACGGGTTCCAATTTATGTGGAGAGGTGTCATACTGCGTGGGTGAGACGTAAGGAGTGACTGAAGGATATTTATTCAGCCGGGTCCAGTTCGGGGTTTCCACAGGTGTTTCGATAAAAGCGGGGATCGTAAACCGGGATTCACAATAACGGCTGGCCGTGGAATTCCAGCTCGTCATAATGAGGGAGGAAGGAGCGACAGGTAAAAGAAAATGCTCGCACGTCTCCTTTTCTTTCTCAAAGGGTGCGATGCATTGTCTATATATGTTGCGATCATCGTAGACGACCTCTTCATCTCCCACATATGCATATCCCCCCCTGCACTTCGACGATTCATTCATACTGCAGGCATAGGCAATGGTATACTGACGACATTTATCTTTAAGGGGTTTAATTCCGGCCATACAATCCGTGTATTCCGGTGAAATTTTGTAATAGGAATAATTGGACATCTCACCTTTCCGAATATCATACTGACGGAATGGATCAATACAGTACATGGCAGGGATATTCGAAAAATTCCTGATAATGAACAGTCTCCCTAATGTGCGTCCTTCCAGATCGCAGGTATCCGTATGAAATTTTACATAATGTGTCAGGTCATCATACGGGCATCCGTAGTAGCGACAGGTCCCGGAAAACGATAAGACCTTTTCCAACGAGTCATTTCCAGTTTTCGAACGCCATGATTGATCATTTTGTTGTGGAGATGAGAGATATCGATAGCAAGTGACTGTAAATGTAACTGACTGATTGTAGGGCAACCCATCCTTTTCAAAAAAAAATCTGGATACGGTTGGGTGGATAATCATATTCGCATAGGCAGGACATGACAGGAACAATACGAGTAATATAAGAGTGAGGAGATTCTGATACCCGCCCGGTTTCATACAGAGCGTAAAATTCTTTTCAATAAATAAGTTATGATTTAAATTTTAAAAAGGGGGATGGATCAGCACCGGCTGCAGATGTACTCTGTCGTAAGCGCCGTCCGCTTCATGTCGCCGCTGATCTGCTTCCTGCCGCCGGCAAGGAACCACTTCCCGCAGGTCTTGCACTTCTTCGGGCGGATCCGGTCGTGCCACAGCATCGGGATCTCGAGCGTGAAGGAGGTCTTATCCCATTCCGCGGGGGGCTTCTCCATGTTCTGCTCGTAGATGGAGACAAACTCCATGATCTGGTGGGGGGGGACGCCGAGGTCAACGAACTTCTTGAAGACGAAGTAGTTGAAGATGAGCCACGAGAGGTCCGAGCGGTCGAGGATCCCTTCGTACTCCCCGAACGCCTCGTCGAAGTCCTCGAGCGTGCAGCCGCACAGCGGGCATTTGCCGCCGACGAGCTCGTCAAGGAAGACCTCCTCCTGGCACCCGGGACAGGTGGTGTGAGGGGACTGCATGCGTGATGTCATGGTTGCTCCGGAATTTCTGGTATTGTGATGTTCTCGAATAATGATATGTGGTATTCAATCCGCGCTGGGTAAAACGGTTTGTGGTATTGGTATGGAAGGTAGATGATGCTTGTTTCTAGTATTGGACGGGGCGGCTGATAAGGGTATCACACCATACAATCTTCCCCGATAAAAGGGTTGTGGAAAAGAGAAAAACCCTAGTCCGCGGACGGCTCGGCCTGCTCCATGACGAGCGAGCCGAAGACCACCTTCTCGAGCACCTGGCTGACGTACTTGATGTGCATCGCCTTCTCAAGGTCCTCATTGCGGTGGATGTCCGCCCAGAGCTGGAGGCGCATGAGCGAGAACCGGAACCGGTCGAGCGAGTCGTCGTCCATGTTCATCGCCTCGCGGTAGATGGGCTCGAGCAGGTCTGGGAATGCAAGCGGGTTCTCGAGCGCCGCAATGACGCCCTTGTAAATCGGGAGGGGCTTCTCCTTGCCCGTGAGGATCCGCTCGTAGTTCATGGAGGTTATCCCTCAACGACCTTGATGAGCTCTTCCATGACTGCGTCCACGCTCTTCCACGTGGGGCTGTCGCCGCCGGCACGCCGGACAATGAACGGCCGGCCCTCGTCGCCTGCCTTGCGCATCTCGATGTCAAGGGGGATGGCGCCCAGGAACGGGACGTTGAGCTCCTCGGCAATCTTCCTGCCGCCGTCTTTCCCGAAGAGCTCGATCTGCTCGCCGCAGTGGGGGCAGACCAGGCCGCTCATGTTCTCAACGATACCGATGACAGGGAGGCCGAGCTTCTCGATGAACTTTGCCGACTTGCGGGCATCGAGCGTTGCAACGTCCTGCGGGGTGGTGACGATGACTGCGCCGCGGACATTGGGGGCGAGCTGCGCGAGGGTGAGGGCCTCGTCGCCAGTCCCTGGCGGAAGGTCGACGACGAGGTAGTCGAGCGGCCCCCAGTTAACCTCGGCAAGGAACTGGTTGATCGCTGCCATCTTCATCGGGCCGCGCCAGATGACCGGGGTGCTCGTGTCCGGGAGGAGGAATGCCATCGATATGACCGCCAGGTTGCCCGTGATGCGGACAGGCTCGATGCGCTGGTCGATGACGCCGAGCTTGTGCTCCTCGATCCCGAGCATCTTGGGCACGTTGGGCCCGTGCATGTCGAGATCGAGAAGGCCGACTTTCTTGCCCGATGCCGCAAGCGCGTACGCAAGGTTGACCGAGACCGTGGACTTCCCGACACCGCCCTTGCCGGAGAGTACCATGATGACATGCTTCACGTTGATCTCTGCCTTGGGCGGCAGGCCGGTCTTGTCCTTTGTCGCGGACGAGCAGGTGGATGCCGTTGCGCAGCTCGCACAGTTGTTGTCGCATCCCTCTCCTGCTGCTTTGTTGGTTTTCGGGGTATTCTTTGCCATAATTATCCTTGATGACGCTTGGTCGTGTACTCGTACCTGTTGGCAGCCGGAGACAATAAAGATGTGGAAACGACCTCCTAGGGCTGTTCCCGCCAGCAGATCGGATGGCTCCGGAAGCATTTTATAACAGGCTGCAGAGTATCACCTAACCGGAGATGACCGGCCATGGATGGCCTCACGATCAGCGTCGACTTTGCCGATTTCCCCCAGAAACATACCTGTGAAGGGGCGGATATTTCCCCGAGAATTACCATCGGGGGGCTCGATGCGAGCTCGCTTGCCGTCATGGTCTTCAACCCGTCGATGCGGACCGGCTTCTCCTATTGCGCCTGGCTCATCTGGGACATGCCGGCGATAGACGTCATCCCCGAAGGGATCCCGCAGGGCAAGAGCATCAAGGAGCCGATCTCGGCGCTGCAGGGGAAGAACGATGCCGGCGTGTACGGGTATACCGGGCCGTGCCCGCTCCCCGGTCAGACCTGCCGGTACCTGTTCCGGGTCTATGGTCTCGATGATTTCCTGGGCATTCCCCCGGGATCCGAGAAGGGTGTCCTGCAGGGAGCCCTGCACGACCACACAGTGCAATACGGTGAGACGGAGGCCTACGCAGCACGGAAGGTTGCGTAACCCGATCGATCGCCATTTCACACGAACGTGACATCCCTGACATCTACGCAACCCGGTTTTTCTCTGGCTGTAATTATCCATCAGGAATGTGGATACCCCTCCGAAAAAAAACCTGAACGCCCCGCGGGATCTCGGGACTGCGGCGTTATCCGAAACCCGGTATCAGCGCATGCACTGGAAGCATTTATACGCCGGAAGTTCACTCTCATGATAACCGGAGGTTTCTCATGGCTGAAATGAATGCATCCACAAAAAAGATCATTGCCATCATCCTGTCGCTCTGCATCGTCATGACCGTCATCGCTGCAACCGGGGTATTCTATGTCCCGGGATTCTCCGAAGCACTGGGCACGAACAAGCCCCGCGATCTCGGCGTGAAGGCGGACCCGGCGAAGTTCCAGGCCCTGCTGAGCCGCGAGAACGTGCAGCTGAACGGCAATCCCGCGGACTTTGACCTGACGGCAAATATCCGGTACGGCCAGGCCGTACCGATGGATGCGAGCGTGACGAGCGAGGAACTCACGTCCATGATGCAGGCAACCAACAATGCAAAAGGCCCGCTGAAGAATATGCAGGTGAAGCTCGGGAACAACAACGAGCTCGAGATGTCTGCCAATGCCGACCTCAATAAGTTCGGGTACCCGGTCAATGGTCCCGTGTACCTGAAAGGGAAACTTGAGAAATCGGGTACCGGATCCGTGAGGATGACCGTGACGGAAGGTGCCTTCGGCCTCGTCCCGGTCCCGGCGGATCTCCTGAAGCAGGGAGAGGACGGTCTCGAACAGGCAGTGAACCACCAGCTCTCAGGAATGCCCGGCCTCACCATCGATACACTCACAATCCAGAACGGCCAGCTGCACTATGCCGGGAATTTCCCGAAGAGTGCATCAGTATAATCCCTCTTTTTGTTCGGCACCATTATCTTGCCCTGCGTACAGACACTCCCGGGACGTATGAGAAAGACGAGGAAGAGCACCGGACCTGGCGCGGGTCTTGAATCCGCCATCGCCGCACTGACAGCAAAGCGCGAGAGTCTCCTCTCCCCCCTTGCCACCATCAGCGCCGATGCCGTCAGGAGGCACAACCGGACACCGGAGGACATCCGCACGCCATACTCCCGCGATGCCGACCGGATCATCCACAGCCGGGCCTATTCACGGTACATCGACAAGACGCAGGTCTTCTACCTGGTCGAGAACGACCACATCACCCACCGCGTCATCCATGTCCAGCTCGTCTCCAAGATCGCCCGTACGATCGGGAGGTGCCTCCGGCTCAACGAAGACCTCATCGAGGCGATCGCCCTCGGGCACGATATCGGGCATACCCCGTACGGCCACTTCGGCGAGACCTGCCTCTCGGAGCTCTGCCTGCAGCATAGGATCGGCCGGTTCTCCCACAATGTCCAGAGTGTCCGGTTCCTCGACACGATCGAGGAGTGTGACCTGACCATGCAGGTGCTGGACGGCATCCTCTGCCACAACGGGGAGGCGGACGATGTGAAGATCGCGCCGGAACCCTGCAGCGGGTGGGCGGCATTCAACCGGAAGATCCAGGACGCCACGGACGGCCGCGGGCCGGGCTCGCCCATGACGCTCGAGGGGTGCGTGGTGAAGTTTGCCGACACCATTGCCTATATCGGGCGGGACCTGCAGGACGCCCGGGAAGTCGGGCTGATCGGCGGGGATGAGACCATTCCCCGGGTCTGCCGGGAGGTGCTCGGGGAGGATAACCGGGAGATCATCAACACCCTCATCTTCGACCTCCTGGAGAACAGCGATACGGAAGATGCGGGTTTCATCGCGTACAGCCGTACCGTCGAGAAGGCCCTCATTGCCCTGCGCACGTTCTCGCGCCGGCACATCTACGACAATCCACAACTCTGCTCCGAGCGCGGGAAGATCCAAACCATGTACGCAACCCTCTTTTCCGCGTGCCTTGACGACATTGCTGAGGAACGGAACAATGCACGGATCTTTTCCGACTTCATCCGGTCCGGGCACGTGAGCAGGGAGTACCTCCGTTCCGCCACACCGGCAGAACTCACCCGGGACTATATCGCCGGGATGACCGACCGGTATTTCGAGCGGCGGTACGAGGAGTGTGTCATCCCGAGAAAGATTGAAGGAAAATTCCCGGCATGTTAAAATCAGGCAGATTCCTTATTCGTACTTGGTCTTTGGCCGGGTCCATCCGGTGAACCCGCAGTAGAAACAGCCGATGCCCTCGCAGTGCCGGCAGGGGGTTTTGGGGGATTTGACCAGGACTTTCCCGGTCCGGTTGCAGACCGAGCAGCCGAACCCCTCGCAGCTTGCACAGCAGGCTTCTTCCCAGACAATCTCATCCTCTGGCATGATACACCTCCATTATAGAACCGGTTTTACCCGCCATCATTCATCATCCTCGTCAAGATACCCCCGGAGCGCATCAAGGAGCTCGGCAGCGGACTGGAAACGGTTGGCCGGGTCCTTTTCAAGGCACCGGAGGATGATCTTCTCCACGGCCTCCGCATCCGGATTATACTCGGACGGCGGTATCGGGGCATCGCGGAGGATCGAGTTGCCCACTTCGACAATACTCTCCCCGCCGAAGGGGATCGAGCCGGTCACCAGCTCGTAGAAGACCACGCCGAGCTGGTACAGGTCCGTCCTCTCGCCGGTCCTGCCGAACTCTGAGGGCGAGACCTGCTCCGGTGCTGCATAGGAGAGGGAGAAACCGGCAACGCTCGACTTCTTGACATCGGCTGCCAGCACCTTGCTCATGCCCCAGTCGGTGATCTTCGGCACCATATCCCCGGTCAGGAGGATGTTGTGCGGCTTGATGTCGCGGTGGATGAACCCGTGCGTGTGGGCATAATGCAGCCCTTCAACCACACCGGTGATGATATGGACGGCCTTCCAGACCGGCAGGGGTTTTTCGAGCGCCTCGAGCGAATTTGGCACAAACTCCATCTCCACGTAGGGGACCGGCAGGATATTGACCGCCGTGACCTCTACGATGTTCTCGTGGCGCAGCGTCTCCCATGCCGCGATCTCGTTGAGGAAGCACTTACCGGTCACCTCGTCGAAACTGATCGGGATCTTGACTGCGACTTTGATGCCGTCACTCTTGCGCAGCGCCGAGAAGACCCAGGCGATTCCGCCCCTTCCGACGAACGTGATATTCGTGTACTTGTTCTCAAGTTCCCTCGGGAAGTAATTCTTCTGGTCCGTTACCGAGGGTTTCGGTGCCTCGTCAGGGTCGGTATCGGCAAGGACGGTCCGGAGCGATGGGACGGTGACGAGCGATCGCGTCTTCTCGACCGCGTTCCGGAGAGCAGACTTTGCCTTGGTCACGACATGCGGCCCATCGTCTGCAGGCACCGGGGGCTCATCTGCCCCGTCCTCCGGCAGGTTCCGGGCAGCCCGGCGCTTCAGCAGCAGTACAGCCCCGGCAATGAGGACAACGAGGAGGATTGCGGCTCCGCCAGCCACGAACAACGGGTACCCGAAGACGAGTGCCGGAGGAGCCTCCGGCGGATTTTCGGATGGCGGGGCAGGGACCGGTTCCTGGGTCTTTACCGGGGCCGGTTGCTGGGTCGTTTTCGCAGGTACGACAAACGTGGGCAGGATCCCCGGCTGTGGCTTGGTGGGATCATCGATCGAAGGGGTGACTTTGGTGTAGTAATCCTTCGGGTCCATGAGCGGGTACGAATCCACGATGTTCTGGTCGGATTCGTGGACCGCCTTCTTGTTCGCCCCGATGCTGATGACGTAAACCGAATCGCCTATCCCATCGCCGTTGGCATCCTTGCCCAGGTAATCGCTCCAGAAGTTCCCCATCCTGCTCTTCTGGTTCGTTCCCAGGTAGACATAGGTGTACGGGATTGATGAGTACCAAACCGAGGTCGGGCTCTTGGACACCACGTTCTGGGTGTTCTGGAAATTGTTCCGTGCAATCGTATTGGAGAGGGAATACTCGTCAAGGGTAATCCCGACCGTATTCTTCTCTACCACATTATTCTCGATCGTGTTCTCTCCCGATGCTTCGAGCGTCAGCCCGGCCTTGTTGTTACTGGAGATCACGTTGCCGGAGAGGGTGTTCTTCATGGAGGATGCAAGGAATATCCCCTGGGCATTTCCCCGCACCGTGTTCCCCCGCACGGTATTGTTGCCCGAACTCACCCGGATCCCGGTTGCCTGGTCATTTCCCTGGACTGAAAAACTGTCGAACGTGCATCCGTCGGCAAGGATGACCACGGCAGGATCCTTGTTGTTGGGGCTGATGACCGGGATCCCGCTGCCGGAATCCACACCGATGACCGTGAGCCGCTTGGTGATCCGGACATTCTCCATGTAGAAGCCGCTCCGGACGCGGATGGTATCGCCGGCAGACGACCAGTCTATCGCGTCCTGGATACTGACGAACTCCGCGCCGGTGGGTGCGACGATGCGCTCCGCTGCAGCCACCGGGGGGATGGCAGCGAGGCACACGAGAAGGAGAACAAGTGCCCCGGCGCAGAGAATGCAGCGGGTTCGTATCATGCAGATCGGTTCTTCCGGATCAGTACTATTGATGTGGCACTTAAAAAGATGATGAGGTTTCCGGTGGAATGCGGGGATCATTCCCCGGCAGGGAGTATCATAAGGAGCTTGATGCCGGAGACCCCCTTCGCAAGCTCAATGAGGTCCCCGTCATGCAGGAGTACCGGTGTACCTTTCTCGATCTTCCTGTTGTTCACCTGTGTTCCGCCCGTGCTCCCGCAGTCCTCGATGAACCAGCCCTCTTTCTTGTGGATAAACCGCCCGTGGGGGCGGGAGACGCGGGTGACCGCGGTATATCCCTCGGAGAAGACCACATCGCTCTCCGGATTGAAGGCGGCCCGGTTCTCCGGGTCCATGCGCCCGATACTGGCCGTGTTCTCCCGGAGGAGGAATACCCGGGTGTCGTCCGGACCCCCGAGAACGATCACCGCCGGCACGTTCCCGAGGACCTCTTTGGAGATGGTCCCCTTCACCTCGTCCAGCCGTTTCGAGATCTCGGTCCCGACAACGTTCACCCGCATGTTGGAAAAAAGGCTCAGGTTCCTGATAATCGCCTCGAGCCCGCCCGGGACAAGGGAGTACTGCCAGACCGGGTGGATCCCCTTCGAGGTCGGGGCACCGAGGCCCGCCTCTTTCTTGATCACGCCGATGCTGAGGAGCTTGTCCAGGTGCTTCTTGGTGTTCTCGTAACTGGTCTCGATCTCCTTGGAGATGGCCCGGGCATCGCGCGGTTTCTTCTCGAGGAACTTCAGGATGCGGAGCCTCGCGCTGCTCGAGAGGACATCGAGATATTCCGACAACTCTTCCAGCGAATCGGACTCTTCGTGGACTATCAGGGTGGGGGACTTATCATGGGGTTCCATAGGGTTCATCCAAGAGGGGAAATCGGGGTTCTCAAAAGCTCTTCCGTTACTGGAAGGTATGGCATGTCGGTTTATATTTCCTCCTCATTGGGTAACCCCGTAAGTTGATTCGTCTAACCCCGGAGTTCAAGCCTGCAACCGGGGTTATTTGGGGTATTTATCAGGGGGCTCGACTGACCATTGTATCAAGGTGATGCACGAGTATGAATCGGCGTGTCACCGACCCATGAAAAAACCACGTACCAGGGAGACACAGATGATGAACACCGGGAAGATCGTGATGGGCTTTTCGCTGGTCATGATCTCCATTGCCATGATGGTATCCCCGTCTGGAGCAACCGGGCCGGCTGATCCCAGCGATGTTGGAGGCGGGATTGCCTGGTCCATGGAGCCCGGGGACCTGGCTGACATGCACACCGGCCGGACGTCCTGTCCGCATCTGCGTGTCCCTTGTACCGATGCCACATACCCGTACGAACGTTGAACACACTGCGCATCCCCGATCCTTACCGCACAGGATGACGGGAGCTGTACTGCAATGACAACAAGACCCTCATCAGAAAGGGATCACACGTCCACTCTCACTCCAGAGACCGGAAGGGACTCCTCAACCCTCCCGGTATCATACATCATCAGCCACAATCAATACCTTTTTTAAAAAACGGGAATGAAAGGCAGGGCCTTTCAGTCACGGTTGATGAAAAACCGGGACTTTTTCATGCCAAAACGGGAATGAAAGGCAGGGCCTTTCAGTCACGGTTGATGAAAAAACCGGGACTTTTTCATGCCAAAACGGGAATGAAAGGCAGGGCCTTTCAGTCACGGTTGATGAAAAAGCCGGGACTTTTTCATGCCAAATCACCTGTCCGCCACCAGGATGAGAGAACGGGAAATTACCGTTTAAAAAAAGATTAGTTCCTGCGGCGCAGGGTGATGTATCCGGCACATGCCGCGCCGATACCGAGCGCTGCAAGGGAGACGACCGGGGATACCGGGGATTCGGGGGTCTCCGGCGGGGAGGGCGGGACCGTGCCAATGGGTTTTGCGGTTGTCGGCTTCGGGGTCGGGTTCGTTGTTGAAGGGGTCTCCACAACCGTTGCCGCGGTGGTCGCCGGGGTCACCTTCGCCGGGGTGGTAAGCCGGACGTTGTCGATATAGCCGATAGCATAGATACCCATCATGCCGTAATCCCCTTTGGAACCCAGGTAGATGCGGTTCATGCCGCGGAGCTCCTCGCCGGTATTGATGAAGTAACTCCAGACGTCCTTGCCGCTGGGCTTCTCGTTCACCTTCATGCTCAGGACCTTGCTGGTCGAATCGTAGTTGACGGTCACGTGATAGGTCTTGTTGATCTCATACTTGACCGTCGGACCGTCATACGCCAGCGGGCCGCTCGTCAGGGTGTCGCCCCTCTGGCTGTTCACTTCCATCAGCTTGTTGCCGGGTGTCACCAGGTGGAGCCACATGATCTTCCCGAACTTGGCGTTGGTGAACATCGTGAGGACATTGGGTCCCTTGGTCCCGTCCATCTCGACACCGGAGAAGCCAAGGCGGAAGGTTGCACCCTCATCGATCCGGTTCAGGATGACATCGTACTCGAGCTTGAAGGAGCCGCGGTCGTAATTGACCGGGATGTAGGCGTAGCTGCCGGTGCTCGGCTCGATGGCAAAGTGGTACATGCCGGCGTTCGCGTCCCAGTAATCCGTTGACGGGTTGTTGGTCACCCACTTGGGATCGGTCGAGAACGTTGTCTGGTAGATAACCGAGGCTGACTGGTCCTCCTCGGCCAGGACTCCCGGTACACATGCAAGGAGAAGGCATGCGGCAAGGAGGCATAGAAGCGCTGTCTGGGTCTTCATGAATTTCACCTTTTTTTTGGATATACGAACGAGCGATCATCCCCGTTGACGGGAGGATGGATGCCGCAGATATACAGGTTTCTTATGTACATTGTCCCGACGTGTTTAAAAATAGCGGCATCGGAGCAGCCAGAGCATGGGGCGGGGTCCCTACAACTGCTGCGCGTGCGGTTTCGCTGCCTGCCACCCCGGGTATCCGGTTCCTGCCGTACCGGTAGTGGTGTACCGGGCGGGAACCCGGTGCGCCGCGTGCGGGAGCACTAGATTTATCTGAAAATCCCTCTAATTAACAGAGCAGAAAACACGTGCGATAATAGTCTAGCGGTAGGACAGGAGCTTCCCAAGCTTCTAACCCGGGTTCGATCCCCGGTTATCGCATCCTCTCATGGAGACAGAACCTGAACGTTCAGCGATACGGATCATTGCGGAGAACCGCCGCGGTGTCCTGCGGGACATCGCCACCGTAGTCGCGGATCATGACGCCAACATCGTCATGATCAGCCAGGAGGTCTTCGACTCGGGACCGTATTGCGGTCTTGCCGAACTCTATTTTGAGTACGATTGCGAGGAGGTAAAGGATCACGACCTTCTCGTGAAGGATCTCGAGGAGATCCCGTCCGTCCGCGATGTGAAAGTCTACAAGCCCTTTGGCCATATCTTCGGGTCGCGTGTCATCATCATAGGCGGAGGGGCACAGGTTGCACAGGTTGCCCTCGGGGCGGTCAACGAAGCGGACCGGCACAATATCCGGGGGGAACGGATATCGGTCGATACCATCCCGCTCGTGGGGGAGCGTACCCTTGCCCTTGCCGTGGATGCTGTCGCCCGCCTGCCCCGTGCCACTATCCTCGTCCTTGCAGGGTCAATCATGGGCGGGGAGATCTCAAAAGCCGTGGATCGCGTACGGGATGCCGGTATCCCGGTCATCGCACTCAAGATGGCAGGCACGGTCCCGGAGCACGCCGATCTTGTCGTGACCGACCCCATCCAGGCCGGGGTATTTGCCGTCATGCATGTCAGCAGCAAGGCAGTCTTTGATATCAACCGGGTCCGCGGGCGTGAGTTCTAGGTATGGATATCATTGACAGGGCTGTCTCTGTCCTGATGCACGACGGGCTGGTCGTTTACCCGACCGAGACGCTGTACGGCCTTGGCGCCGATGCACTCTCCGATGAGGCAATCCAGAAAGTGTACGAGGCAAAGAAGCGCCCGCTCGCGATGCCCGTCTCTATTGCTGTCTGCGATCCCGACATGCTTGCGGCAGTGGCCCATGTCGAGCCCCGTATGGAGTCTTTCATCAGCACGTTCCTGCCCGGGCCGGTAACGGTTGTCCTCCGGGCCCGTTCCTGCATCCCGGAGATCCTGACCGGCGGGACCGGGATGATTGGCGTGCGGTGGCCATCGCATGAACTTGCCCTTAAACTTATCGAAAAGTTCGACGGCCCCATCACTGCAACGAGCGCAAACCTCCACGGGGCAAAAGACCCGGTGACCCCCGACCAGTGCACCATTCCGTACGAGCTGCTCATCGATGGCGGCAGGCTCCCCGGGACGCCCAGCACCGTTGTCGACCTGGAGGCAAAGACGATCATCCGTCCCGGTTCCGATATCGAGCGTGTCGGGAAGTTCCTCAAAGAGATGTGACGAGGGCACCGTTTATGCAACCGATACGTCTGCGCGATTTTATCGAGGATGCCGATGGCTGGCTGTACGCTGTCTCGAGCTATGACAATGACGACAAGATCGGCACCGTGCTCCGGTATGTGCCAGAGCCGGACGGGAAACGGGTTCACCCATCGGGGCGCAGGTATACCAAGTACGATTTCGATGAGGCCTACGCACTTGTCGCGAAGCACAAGCCCCAGTATGCCGGGCTCCTCCACCGGATCCCGCACGCGGACGTGAAGCGGGTGTACAAACCAGACCTGGAGATCGGGCGCATTGCCACAACCCATCCCCGCGTCAGGAAACTGGTCGACCTCTTCGATCTCCCTTTCGGCACTATCGGCTGCACCGGATCGCTCCTCTGCCAGCTGGACGATTCAACCTCTGATATTGACATGGTTGTGTACGGGAAGCACTGGTTCACTGCCCAGAGACTGGTGGAGCAGGGTATCCGCGAGGGGAAGATCGAGGGGCTCTCAGAGGATATGTGGCGGAAGGTGTACGAGAAGCGCAAGCCGGAGATCTCGTACGATGACTTCGTGCGGCACGAGAAGCGGAAGTTCAACCGCGGGCAGGTCGAAGGGACCTACTTCGATATCCTTTACACACGCTCGTACGATGAAATCCGGCACGCACCGACCGGGAAAGGCGAGGTTCTGGGAAAGGAGACCATCGAAGCAAAAGTGACCGATGCCTCGCTCGCGTTCGATAACCCGGCTGTTTACCATGTTGAGCACGAGACCGTGAGCCGGGTCCTCTCCTTCACCCACACCTACAGCGGGCAGGCACTTGCGGGCGAGACAATCGAGGCCTGCGGCGTTCTCGAAAGGCACGGATGTGAGCACTGGCTTATCGTCGGCACTACCCGCGAGGCGCGGGGCGAGTATATCGTGTCGAAGACGCTGCTCGGGCAGTAAAAAGGATTATTTTTTCTTGCGGATTGATGAGAATAAATGACAATAACCTACCACGAAAAATCATCCCGATATCTTTTCTGATGACTAATTCACTGACGTTCTCGGGGGCTCCGCTCGCGCTCGAAGAACTCTGACGAGTTCTTCTCATCCTTGCAATCCTGATTGCCCGCTCGGACTCTGCCCCCGCCACGGGGGCACCCCCGCAATATGATAACGACGTATTACCTGTCTTCATAAGTGAACTAGATTGATGAATTGAGAAGTAGGGTTATTGAAGCCGCCGCGGGGCGTCCTTCGGGGCGGCGGCCGTCTCTCGTTCTCGGGGGTATGGGGGCATCAGCCCCCATCGGAATTTGTATGAAATTCGACAAATCCGTAACCCTTGCTTTGGATAATTTAGCGGTTTTAATTAATCAAGCGCTTTCTTTCCGCAACTGCATTCTGTTTTCTCTTCTGCTCCCCCGCAGCCGCAGCCCTGATCCGGGGATTTTTTTGACGTAGTGCTGCAACACGACCCGTCGTCCCCGCCGCAGCTGCACTCCGTGTCCATGTCCTTGCCGCGGAGTGCTGCACCGATCATTGCCCATGCGCAGCCGACGCCACTCTGCACGCTGATTGCCTGGACCGGGCAGTTGAGAGCGCAGGCCCCGCACTCCATGCAGGATGCCGGCCGGGCGAGTTCCACGTGCTCCCTGCCTTCGGCAAAGACCGCGTGCGGGCAGACCTGCGTGCAACGCTTGCAGTTGATGCAGCGCGATGCGTCGTACGCGAGACTGGTTTCGGTATACGAGTCGAAGAATCCTGACGGATTCTTCTTCTCCTCAAGGTTCTGATGAACCTCTTCGGATTCAGACATCAGATCGCCCTCAGAAGCCTGCTCACGCCAAGTGCTATGCCGGCAAGCGACCCGAGCACGGCCATTGCGGCCATGACTTTTATGTACCGGAAAATTTCCTTTTTTACCCCGGTGCGCGAAGTGAAGGTCGTGCAGCCGGTGAAGTTGAGGGCCAGGTAGGCGACAACCGCGGGGATGATGAGCAGGGTTGCTGCTGCACCCGTAAGCTGTGCCCATGCGGGAAGTCCGGGTGTTGTACTGAATAGCCACGCGAACGGCAGCGCGACCACGACACCCAGAATGAGACCTTTAGTCGAGAAGTCCCGGGTCGGGATGATCGGGAGCAGTGCGGGGAAGAGCACCGTCCCGGCAACAACCGCAGCCACGGCGGCGAGTGCTGCGAACGGGCCGGCAAGGAACCAGAGGACCGCTGCTGCAATGACCATCGGCCACATAATGTGCGTAAATTCCACGGGCGTGAGGACGAGCCGGTCCCAGAGCGGGAACTCAACCTTCCGCATGGCCGGCGTTGCTTTGTGTGTCTTCAGGTACTCCGGCAGGTCGCGGGCCCGGACCGGGCCATACTCCACCATGAATTTCGACTGGCGCAGCACCTCCGGCCACGAGATCCCCGGGGCCCCAAGCTGAGGGACGATGATCTTCCGGTGGGTGACAACATCAGCAAGGCCGGTGACCTGAATTCTTTTTACCAGTTCATCCGTCCCGAACGTCCCTTTCCCGGCAGCACACCAGACATTGATCCCTTTTGTGTCAAGTACCAGGATCCATCCATCGAAACCATTGAGGGAAGAGCGGAGGGCATCGAAACTCAGCGTGTAATTTGCCGATGCAAATACCGGCGACTCAGCCGTCGGATTTCCAAGCTGGTACAGACCCGGGTCAACGCGGTGGTTCTCGCGTTTCCAGCCCATGCGGGCAAGGAAGTGGTCGAGGCGGTTGGCAAACGTGATCGTACTGTCGGTTGTCCGGATTTGCGATATTCCGCAACTACAGGAAGACTCCCCGGATGAAGCCTGGCAGGAACAAGATGATCCGACCGGTCCATTTTCATTCATAACCCGGACCTCCTGAAGGGGGATTACAGGAACAGGAGTCTTTTCCCGCGTACCACTTCTCTTTCAGCCACAGCGCCACGTTGACAAGCCCGATCAGGACCGGCACTTCAACGAGCGGCCCGATTACCGTCGCGAACGCTACCGGCGATGCGATGCCAAAGACGGCAATGGCAACCGCAATCGCGAGCTCGAAGTTATTGGATGCTGCCGTGAACGAGAGCGAGGCCGACTTCCCGTAATCGATCCCGAGCCGCCAGGACATCCAGAAACTCATAAAGAACATGATTACGAAGTAGACGAGCAGCGGGATCGCGACCCGGATCACATCAAACGGTACGTTGACGATATACTCTCCCTTGAGCGAGAACATCACGATGATCGTGAAGAGTAATGCGATGAGTGTAACGGGGGAAATTTTCGGTATGAACGACTGCTCGTACCATTCCTTTGACTTCACGCGGAGCAGGGCATAGCGCGTGATCATGCCGGCCAGGAACGGGATGCCGAGATAGATGAAGACACTGGTCGCGATCTGCAGGATCGTGATATTTACCTCGGACCCGGCACCGATTCCGAGGATCGGTGGCAGGAACGTAATGAAGAACCAGGCATAGACCGAGTAGAAGAAGACCTGGAAGAGCGAGTTGAGGCCGACGATCGTTGCACAATATTCAGCATCGCCGCCCGCGAGATCGTTCCAGACAATGACCATCGCGATGCACCGTGCAATCCCGACAAGGATCAGGCCGTACATGAAGAGCGGCTGGTCGCGGAGGAAGACCACCGCGAGGACGAACATCAGCACCGGCCCGACAAGCCAGTTCTGGACAATCGATAGCCCGAGCACCTTCGTGTCCCGGAAGACATTCCGGAGTTCCTCGTACCGCACCTTCGCGAGCGGGGGATACATCATCAGGATCAGGCCGATGGCGATCGGGATTGACGTTGTCCCGACCGACATGCCGGTGATCATGGCCGGGACGCCAGGAGAGAGATAGCCGATCGCGATGCCGGCTGCCATGGCAAGGAAGATCCAGAGGGTCAGGTAGCGGTCAAGGAAGGAGAGTTGCTTTGCGGTCGTCATGGTATCATCAGTCCTCATTAATCAGTATTTCAACGATCACCGCAGCATCGCGGACGAGCAGCGGGCATTTCATCATATAGAGTTCCCCGCCTCCATCACCGCCCGGACCACGGTCTCGATCTCATCGTACGCTACATCCCCCATCCCGTTCTTCACGATCCCGAGTCCGGTTGCTATGATGTGGACATCAACAGAGAGACCGGCCGCAGCGATTTTTTTTGAGGCACAGCAGTCCGTGCAGCCATCGAGTACGATAAGACGCCCGGCCCCGACGATATCCATCCGCAGGGTCTCGGCGGACTGCTTACAGTTCATACAGAGGAACATGCCGGGTTTCCTCTGCATCAGCAGCATGCCTGCCTGCGTGGTGAGTTTGCCGGTGTTCGAGATCCCGGAGCAGGTCACAAGAGCATATACCATGATATCCGGTTTTCAGCAGGTTCCGCCACACCCGCAGCCGCACCCGCTATCTTTTCCGCCATTCTTTTTGCCGGGCTTTGCAGCATCTTTTACCCTACCCTCGCCTTTCCAGCAGGCCGATACGATCTTCTCGACATCGTCCTGCGTGTAGTTCTTTGAAGGCCCTTTGACAATCCCAAGTTCGGTCATCACAAGGTGCTGCCCTGCTGCAACACCCTGTGCCCCGGCAATCTTCTTCGCGCAGAGCATAGGGCAGCCGTCAAGCACGAGAACTTCATCTACGGTTTTTGCATTCCTGACCAGTCCCTCTGAACCGATGGCAAGCAGCGCAACGCAGGCAATGCTCCCATATCCTTCTTCAGCCAGCTGGATCGCGGCAAGGTTGGTGATCTGCCCGACATTTGCCACCCCCGAGCAGGGGAATATGATCCGTTTCTCCTCGTTCTGTCCGCATGAACATGACGGTGCTTCTGGCATTTTTTCACTCCGTTAACAATGATTTGATCTCGTTCACGTCCGGCACCCGGCCCTCGGTCACGATCTCGCCATCGATGAGGAGCCCCGGGGTCATCATGATCCCGCTCGTGGCAATCGCATCGATGTCATCAACTTTCACTACCTCAGCAGTGATGCCGAGTTCCTTTACCGCAGCCTGCACATTGTCAAACAGCCGTTTGCACTTCGCACAGCCGGTCCCGAGTACTTCAATCCTGGTCATAACCCTTCATCCATTCTCTTCAGTTGCCTGCATTATCCTTCTGGCATGCTTTTCTGTACTCTTCCATGATCGCCCGGGTGTATGCCTCCGCAACCCCCGGGGGAATATAATTGTAGATCCGAATCTTCTTCATCAGCGCCTCGCTGACTGCCGGTTCATTTCCAGGTTTCTGTTCCCGCACCGCGGCGATGCTCTCATCGAGCATCGTGATACCGGTCATAATCCCGTTGACCGGGATCTGCCGGATGCGCCTCAGGGCATCGGCAGCGCAGCAGGGAACATACTCCTTGTCCATCCTTACCACCCTATGTTCCCGAAGACGAACCCGGCGAGAGTAGAGAAGACGATAACGAGACCCGCATAGACCAGCGTTTTCTTCCCTCCGATGATCCGGTAAATCACGAGCAGGCTCGGGAGGCTGATGCTCGGCCCCGTGAGGAGCAGGGCAAGGGCCGGGCCCTTTGCCATGGAACCCGTGAGGTACCCGAGCGTTGTCCCGATGACCGGTACTTCAAGCAGGGTAGGCATGTACAGGATTGCCCCGACAATCGCGGCAAGGAAATTTGCCTGGAGCGAGTTGTCGCCAAAGAACGGCCTGAATGTCTCCGGGGGGAGGAAGTATGCAAGTACGCCAAGCGCGAAGGTCCCGATGACAAGGATGGGGAAGATCTTTTTCGTAAGATCCCAGATCTCAAGACCCCAGTCCGTCACCTCTTCCCGCGTGAAGTAGTAGATCAGCAGGAACGCAACTGCCATCGAGAGGAAGTACACGATGAGGAGCCGGAGGAAGACATCGAGCGCCGAGGTCCCGACCAGGAGAATGGCAATCAGGAAGACAAAGAACGCCGGGATCACCCATTTTGGCCGGGTCTCCTCCTTTGCCATGACCGCCCGGCGGGCAGCGGCATGGGTCTTTATTGTCTCCTCATCGTGGGCGGGAAACAGTGCCATCATGATGAGCCCGATCACGATCGACAATACAATGGCGGCAACCGCACGTGCAATCCCGAGATCGATCCCGAGAACCTGCGCTGTGTAGACGATGGCAAGGATGTTGATGGCCGGGCCTGCATACAGGAACGTGATCGCCGGTCCCAGTCCGCTGCCTTTCTTGAGAATCCCCGCGAACATCGGGAGGATCGTGCAGCTGCAGACCGCAAGGACTGCTCCGGATACGGAAGCGATCCCGTACGAGACGGACTTATTCGTCTCAGGGCTGAAGTATTTCAGGATCGCGTCCTTTTTCACGAACGCGGAAATTGCCCCGGCAATAAAGAAGGCCGGCACAAGGCAGGTCACCACATGCTGCGAGAGGTAGTCAAGCAGGGTCGTCCAGCCGAGCAGCAGGGAACCGGTAACGGGATCGGCCATTCGTTCACCTCATACGAGCGGGGGTGAGAACGTTGCCAGCAGCAGCAGCCCGCCTGCCCCGGCATCGATGCGGTGAACCGTGTCGGCCGGCATGATACTCATGACACCCGGGGCATAGGGGATCTCTTTTCCGGCAAGCATACAGGTGCCGTCCCCCTCAAGGACATCATGGATCTCGACCTGGCCTGCGTGGGCGTGGTCACCAATGGAACAGCCGGATGCTATCCGGACATGGTGAAGGCTTACGCGCCCGCCGGTATCTTTGCCCTCAGCAAGGTGTTTTAAAGAAACGCCGGCAAACTTCGGGTGCGGGTTCCACGGGAGGTCCTCTGCTTTTCGCTGGTCTGTTTCAGCTATGATTGTTTCATGTCCCCGGAATGATGATGCCTGACTGTAGATCATGGTATCCCCAATTTCAAATTTTGTTGAATTAACATGCACAGGGCAAGATTATATATCTTTTCATTTCAGATTAATTTGAAATGAAGCGCGTGACCAGATCCTGCTGCAGCGAAAAAAAGAGCGGGGCTCCCACAACCGAAGAGATGGAGATCCCCCGGCAAATCCAGAAGGACCTCGATGAGATCGGGGGATTCGAAGCCCTCGCGGAGCGCATCCCGCCGGCACCCGGGCTTGAGGAACAGAGCCGGATCCATCACGCGCTCTCGGACCCGCTTCGTCTCACCATCCTTTATCTCATCAGGGACCAGCCGCTCTGTGTCTGCGTCATCAACCGGTTCACGCGCATTTCCGGCTCGAAATTATCCTACCATCTCAATATCCTCAAAGAGAGCGGCCTTGCTGACAGCGAGTATCACGGGAACTGGATCATCTACTCGGTCACGGAGAAAGGCCGTAAGTATCTCGGGTGACTGTTACCGTCCGGCACACCAGAATTTCCGCGTTCCCACACGCCCTCATTCGCTTCCGGCCCTGCTGCTATCGCCGCCGGTATCCGTCAAGTTGCCGGTGATCCGCGCCGCAAGCCCCTGCACCTTCCGGTTCTCAAAGACCACCTCCCCACGATATGTGATGATCAGGATGCGGTGGTACGGGATCTGCTTCTCCCCGGCAGGTGTCCGGACTTCCAGGTAATAAGCGTCAAGGGAAATATCCGTTCCTTCAGCAACAGAGCGGTCGTCCGGTGCCCCGCGATCGGTATACCAGACCCGGACCTGCCCCGGATCGTACCGGTCGTCATGCCAGTACTGCTGGAGGAGGCGGTGACTGGAGAGCATATGCTGCAGGCACCCCTCACCCGAAGACGAAGTATTCCAGTACAACAGCAATTGCAAAGATGGCAATGCCGGCGAGCGCGATGGGCAGCGTGTAGTTCTTCACCACCGTCCCGATATCATCACCGGTCGTCCGCTGGACCAGCCAGAAGTACGGGTCGGTCACGTACGAGACCATGCATGAGCCGGCGCTGATGAGCAGGACGAGCGTGACCGGGTGCATGGCACCAGTCACCGCAGACCCTGCCAGCACGTTTGCCGTGATGATTGCCGTGACAACCCGGGAGCCCTGCGCAGTCTCGATCACGGCTGCGAGGATGAACGGGACAAGGATGACCGGGATGACAGCCATCAGCTGGGTCAGGGCCCCATGGGCAAACCCGCTCTGCACGATAACATACCCGAGCGCTCCTGCCCCGCAGATATCAAAGATGATCAGGCCGGCATGCTTTGCACTCTTCGAAAGGCCGGCTGCACGTATCCCCGTGGGCGCAAGACCGATTGCGGTCACTGCCCCGACAAGCATGATGAAGTTGATGATCCCGACGTGAGACAGGCCCAAAAGGAGGAATGCAACGGGTATGGCCGCGAGAATCGCGATGAAGGGAGCCCAAGCCCTCCCGTGAAAACGGGCGGGGGGTCCGGAAACGGCGTGCTCACATGCCGGGGCGGCAGATCCGTCTGCTCCCGCTCCCATTGCTTCGGGCCGGGTGATGCGGAAGAAGAGGATCACGCCGGCAAGGATGGCAAGCGAGAGCGGTATGGCAATGGCATCGAACAGTACCGGGCTCGTTGTCTGTGCAAACCCGGAAACGAGCGGGATGGTGACCGGGGTCGGGTAGATGAGCGCGTACGAGATGATGCTGCCGGACGCGGCAAGGTAGAGGAGGACATTTCTTCTGGCCTTCTCCTTCTCAAGACACTCCAGGATCGGGGTGAGCATGATAAACGCGGTAACGCAGCAGGTGATCGGGACCGCAAGCAGGTAACCGGAGAACCCGGCCAGTGCCGGGGGATGAGTTACGACCCGCCGGAGATCGGCAACTATCTCTTCAGTCTGTTTCTGCTCCTGCAGCAGGATCGCGATCACGGCCCCGCACAGGATGATGATGCCAAACGCGGAGAAGACCTGCCCGACACCGGTTGCGATCCCGACAAGAGTCGCATCAAGGGTCATACCGGAGAGAAGCCCGAAGAGGATCGCTCCCCCGATGAGCGTGAAGAACGGGGAGATGCGGTACCAGAGGCTCACCGCGGTGATGAGGGCGATGGTGATGATGAACGCAACGGCGAGATCCATACGCTGAACAGTATTCAGGTACACGGGATGATAAAAGGCGTGGAGACGGTCCGGGGTTACCCGGGTGCCGGCCCGGAATTCTCTGCTCAGGGGATACACATAAAACTTATGGAGAACCATCTTTGTCTATCATCTTGGATGAGGCCCTGTACGCTAAACCGTCAGTGCTTCAGAGCATACAATGCGATGATATCCGCAGGGCTGCAGATGCGGTGCCCCTGCGGATCTCCGATATATCCAACCTCAGCGAGGGAACAGCATGTCACAACAACTCGGTGGACAACCCATCATTATTTTAAAGGAAGGAACTACCCAGAACCGGGGGCAGGAGGCCCAGAACAGCAACTTCGCAGCCGTCAAGGCAGTTGCAGCCGCGGTCAAATCCACGCTCGGTCCCAAGGGCATGGACAAGATGCTCATCGACGGGATCGGGGATATCACCGTCACCAACGATGGCGTCACCATCTTAAAGGAGATGGACATCGAGCACCCGGCAGCGAAGATGATCGTTGAGGTTGCCAAGACCCAGGACGACGAAGTCGGGGACGGGACAACCACCTCGGTGATCATCGCCGGCGACCTGATTCGGAATGCCGAGCACCTCATTGCCCAGAAGGTTCACCCGACGGTTATTGCCGAAGGGTACCAGATGGCTGCCACGAAGTCCATGGAGATCCTTGAAAAGATGGCCGTTACGGTCAAACCGACCGACACCGCCATGCTGAGCCGGATCGCGGAGACTGCCCTGACCGGCAAAAACTCCGAGGTCTCCAAGGATCACCTCTGCGCCATCATCGTGAAAGCCATCTCCTCAGTCATCGACGAGAACGGGAAGGCAGACCTTGCCCACATCAACGTGGAGAAGAAAGTCGGCGCATCGGTGGATGACTCCGAACTCGTCCAGGGTATGGCCATCGACAAGGAACGGGCGAACCCCGCCATGCCCAAGTCGGTGAAGAATCCCAAAATCCTTCTCCTGAACACCGCCATCGAGTTCCGCAAGACCGAGGTCAACGCAAAGATCAATATCTCCTCTGTCGGGCAGGCGCAGGCATTCCTCGCAGAAGAGGAGCACATGGTAAAGACCATGGTCGACAAGGTCATCAGGAGCGGTGCAACCGTTGTCTTCTGCCAGAAAGGCATCGACGATGTTGCCCAGCACTATCTCACGCAGGCAGAGATCCTTGCCGTCCGCAGGGTCAAGAAGAGCGACTGCGAGAACCTTGCCCGGGCAACCGGCGCAAACATTGTCAACAGCATCGATTCCATCACGAAGGAGGATCTCGGGACCGCTGGCCTTGTCGAAGAGCGCAAGGTGGCAAACGGGGAGATGATCTTCGTCTCGGGCTGCAAGAACCCCAAGGCAGTCTCGATCATCGTCCGCGGCGGAACGGAGCATGTTGTGGACGAGCTCGAGCGTGCCATCCACGATGCCCTGATGGTGGTCTCGGTCGTCATCGACGGGAAGAAGGTCGTTGCCGGGGGCGGTGCGCCGGAGACCGAACTCTCGCTCCGCCTCCGCGAGTACGCAGCAACGGTCGGCGGACGGCAGCAGCTTGCCATCGAGTCCTTTGCATCCGCGATGGAGGTCATCCCCCGCACCCTTGCCGAGAATGCCGGGCTCGACCCCATCAACGTGCTCGTCGACCTGAGGGCTGCCCACGAGGCAGGGAAGAAGACATACGGGATCAATGTCGATACCGGAAAACCTTCGGATATGCTCAAAGCCGGCGTTGTCGAGCCGCTCCGCGTCAAGACCCAGGCAGTCTCAAGTGCCTCCGAGGCCGCGGTCATGATCCTGCGCATCGATGACATCATCGCGGCACAGAAGACGGCTGGCGGCGGTCCCGGCGCCGGCATGCCCCCGGGCGGCATGGGCGGTATGCCCCCTGGCATGATGGGATAATCTCACCCATATCTCCCCCTTTTTTATCAGTTGTATGACCGGCTCTTCATCAGGGCGCGGACTGCTGACGGGCAGTGCCAGACCTCGACCCGGTCCTCGTACTGGTCGGGAAAGTATTCGGTATCCTGCACGAACCGGAACTTCTTCAGGATATGCTGCATGATGGGCCGGGGCATCACGACCCGCACATCGTATCCCCTGTCCAGCCATGAGCGGATCAGGTTCTGGGTGTTGCCCGCGTTCTTCCTCCGCGAGATGATGTAGTGCAGGTAGAGGCGGTCATTCCCGTCCTTCTCCAGCCAGCCGCTGAAGAGGTCTTCAGAGAAGCCCAGTGCATCCCCCTCGGGGGTCCCGGTCTCAATCCGTGTCGCATTCAAGGGATATCACGTCCATGGTGTTGCAATCCTTCCGGTTAAGAAAAGCCGTATATAATCGGGGAGGACGGGCAGGGTGAAAGTGATACGGGCAGGATTTTGTATCCGGTGAACTCATCTTCCGGCATGGCACCCAAGAGCCCGTTCAGGTCCGCGCTCATCGCCCCCTGCGGCATGGACTGCGCCATCTGCATGGCATACCTGCGGGAGAAGAACCGGTGCAATGGATGTTATGCACCGGATCGGAAGTGCAGCACCAACTGCACCATCTTTGCCTGCGAACACATCAGGCACCGGTATTACCATTCCTGCGGGAATTATCCCTGCAGGCAGTTGAAGAACCTGGACAGGCGGTACCGGACAAAGTACGGCATGAGCATGCTCGACAACCTCGAAGCAATCGGGAAGCACGGTATCCGTTCATTCCTGAAAAGCGAGCGGCAGCGCTGGACCTGCAACAACTGCGGCGGAACGATCAATGTGCACCGGTGGCGGTGCTCCGTGTGCGGGAACGAGCGCGAACGGCCCGGGCAGGAGTGACCGCCCGGCACCCGGCGCATTGTATCCCCCCACACTGCCCGGAGTGCCCCGGTTTTTTGGTGCCCGGATCAATCCCGTGCAAGGGGGGTATCCGGGTAACCCCCCCACCACTTTTTTTTTAAATCGTCCCACCCCCCCTGGCATGTGTGTGGGGGGGTATGCTGCCGACCCCCTCCCCCCTCCGGCCGGGGCATACCCCCCTTACCCGTTTTTGGGTAGCTGACCATTAGGCCCGTTCACGCCTTACGTTCCAGTGGAAGACGTGGGAAGGGAGGTGCGCAACTCTGTACATTACTCACATTTGAGGAGGGGGGTATCCGGGTGACCCCCCCTCCTCTTTTTTCAAAAACGATCCTACCCCCCCTGCCACAGGGTGGGGGGTATACCGCATACCCCCCTAGACATACCACCCATCTCCGGGACAGCACTTCGGATCCTTCAGTACCGGACTTCACGGGGAGAAGCGAGGTGCAGGGATACCCGACAACCGCAGGGACAAAACCGTCCAGATCACAGCAGCTCGGATAACCGCTTCCCGACGCTCCCCTCGCACCGCTCCTTAAACCTGCACCGGTTACAGGGCGCGTTGAGGGGCGGTTCCGGCAGCCGCCCTTCCCGGATGGATTGGTATTTATGGAGCGCTGCAATCACCTGCCGGCGGTCGCGGGGCTGGACGGCATGGAAGCGGACAACGCCGTCCGGGATATGTTCGATATTGCCACCAACAACCTCTTTGTTCGTCATTTCCTCAAGGCAGAGGGCGACTGCCGCGACCCGGAGCCGGTCAGCTGCATAGGTGCCCATCGGCATTGCACCGGAGGCGCGGATGATCGAGAAGGTCCCGTCGTCGGCGATACGGTCGATCATCCCGGCAAGCCCGTGCTTCTCCGAGAATACCCGGACATCCGTCTCCTTTGCCGGTCTCCATTCGCGCTTCCTGCAGGAGGCGATGCAGATGCCAAGGAACTCCTTCATGGCAGGATCTATCGCGGGACGCACCGATGTGATCTCGCTCCAGATGGCCGCTTCATCGAGCGCGGTGCCGAGGTGGTACGACACCTGCTTGCAGACCGCGTACCGGTCGGACTCCGTGACCGTATCGTTCTGCTCGTAGTAGAACCGGACCGGGCAGGCATGGATCCGCACCAGGTCGGAGATGGTCGCGTTCTTCTTCTCGTCAGCCAGAGTATCTCCCCGTTATTCTAGCGTGGGGGACGGGAGAGGTTATAGTTATTGCACCGGCCCCCGGCAAAGAAAAGACGATATAATCAATGAGGGGCAATACCTGTGCTATGACCGGCCAGGAAATTTCCGTCAATATCCCGCCAACGCTCGACCCGGTATACAGCAACATGATCCAGATCGCGTACAAGGACGATGAGTTCACGTTCATGTTCCTCCACCAGCTCCCGCAGGTGAACCAGGCAAGGGCAAAGGCTATCGTCTCGATCACGCCGTCCCATGCCAAGAACCTCCTTGCCGTGCTGAACAAGACCGTTGCAGATTACGAGTCCAAGTTCGGCACCATCGCACCCAAGGAGCAGCAGGGGCCGCAGAACGTCACCTCGCTCTCGGGATACTCTTAAAGGACACCCTCCCATATTTTTATTAGTGCCCATGACCGATATTATGGGGCAGAACGCCGCCGTGGCTTAGCGGTATAGCGGCTGATTCGTAATCAGCAGGTCGGGGGTTCAAGTCCCCCCGGCGGCTTTTTTCTTCTGGTTTCCCGCATGACAGCCGGGGCTGTCCGTTTACGGGGTATTGTCCCAAAATTGAGCTCCGCATTTACTCCGTCCTACACAATATTTTTATAAAATCAATCCATACTGCCGTAGCATGGATTCCGGGATCATACAGAATTCGATCACCTCGTTCATGATCATCTGTGTGATCATCGTTTTTGCGCTGGTCTTCATGCGGAGCCGGTGGTTCACCGAGGTGTACGAAGGCCGGACAAGACCGTCAACCGCGCTCCTGCTCATCCTCTTCTTCGGCATCCTCTCGGTCTTCGGGTCATCGACCGGGCTGCTCATCTACGGGGCGGCAGTGAACGTCAGGGACCTCGGGGCCATGGCAGCGGGACTGATCTGCGGGCCGTACATCGGGCTCGGCGCCGGGATCATCGGCGGGCTGTTCCGGTTCGCGCAGGGCGGGCCGTACATGTGGACCGGGTTGTCCGCCCCCATCCTGTCGGGGATCCTCGGGGGAATCCTCTACCTGGCAAACAAGCGCCGGTTCGTGCCGACCTGGGTGGCAGTGCTCTATATCGGGATGTCCGAGACCCTCATCTCCTGTTACACCCTGGTCCTCGTTACCAAGCCCGATCAGTTCTTCTCCGTGCTCATATCAGTCGCCTTACCGATGATCCTCTTCAATGCCATCGGCATGTTCATCTTTGCCTCCGTGGTGCACTACTCGCTCCAGGAGCGGAAGATCCAGGAGGAGAAACGGCTGCTGGAGCTGGAGGTCGAGTCCAAGCGGAACCTCTCGACCATCATCAATACCATCCCCTTTCCGGTCTATGTCCTTGATTGCGAACACCGGTTTGTCCTTGTCAATGATAGTCTCTGCCGGTTCATCGGGCGCCCGGAAGCAGAGATCCTCCATAAAACCCCCCGGGACTTTTTCAATGAAAAAGATGCAGACTTTCACTGGAAAATGACCGAGGACGTCTTCGTTCGGAAGACCATACGTTCGGACGAAGTCGCAATAACGTGCACCGATGGCCGGCCCTGCACCGTCAACTCAACCGCTGCGCTGTATACGGATGCAGCCGGCGTAGAATTCATGGTCGGCGTTATCCAGGACATCACCGAGCGCCAGAAGATGCAGGTTGCCCTTGAAGCGAGCGAGGCGTGGTATCGGACGCTCTTCGAGCACACGGGGGCGGCAACCGTCATCATCCGGAATGACGGGATCATCGACCAGGCCAACTCGGTCTTCAGCACCATGACGGGATACTCCCGGGAGGAGATCGAGGGGAAGGTAAACTTCCTGCAGCTCGTCTGCACTGACGATCTCGAACGGGTAAAGGAATACCATAATGAACGGCGGAGACGGCCCGGCCTGGCACCCGCGAGTTATGAGGTCCGCATTCGTGACCGGGCCGGTGCGATAAGGACGCTCCATGCCGTTGTGGCGCTGATCCCCGGGACGGATATGTCGATTGCCTCCTACATCGATATCAGCGAACAAAAGAAGACGCAGGAAGCCCTGACCCAGGTGAACCGCAAACTCAACCTCCTCTCGTCCATCACCCGCCACGACATCATCAACCAGATCCTGATCCTCAAGGGATTCCTTGCGCTCATCCACAAGAAGACCAGCGACCCGGTCCTCACCGATTATATCGAGCGCAGCGAGAAGGCAACCCGGAACATCGAACACCAGATCATCTTCACGCGGGACTACCAGGACATGGGCATCATTGCCCCGTCGTGGCAGAACGTGAAAAAGAGCATCATCAGTGCCAAGGGTGCCCTTGCCATGGGAACGGTAACTGTTGACACCGACCATGCCGGTCTCGAGGTCTTCGCCGACCCGCTCTTCGAGAAGGTCTTCTATAACCTGATCGACAATTCCCTCAAGTATGGCGGGGAGAACCTGCACACCATCCGGATCAGCTCCCATGAGACCGCCGAAGGGCTGACGATCATCTACGAGGATGACGGGGCAGGGATCTCCGCGCAGGACCGGGCTCATCTCTTTGAGCGCGGGTTCGGGAAACACTCCGGTTTCGGGCTCTTCCTCTCCCGCGAGATCCTCTCGATCACCGGCATTACCATAACCGAGACAGGAGAGGAGGGATCGGGCGCCCGCTTCACGATCCGGGTCCCGCGGGGGATGTACCGGTTCGTGGCCGGCCCGATCCTCTGACCGGGCAGCCGTTCAGGTACCTGCCTTCATGACAAGCCATTCCTGCTCGCCGGCCTTCCTGAACCGCACCAGGATATAGCGCCCCCGGAAACGCTCACCGGACAGGACAACCTCGATCCGGTCCCCGACCCAGGACAGAACCTCGTACGTGCCCTGGTCGGCAATCGTCACCTCTCCTGCCCCGTACCCCCCTTCCGGGATTGTGCCGGTAAAACCAAGGTAATCCAGGTCATGGTCATCGACTGCAATCGCCAGCCGCCGGTCCTTTGGCTGCACCGGAAGCCCCTTTGGCACCGCCCAGCTCTTCAGCACGCCTTCGTGTTCGAGCCGCAGGTCGAAGTGGTGGTGTCTGGCAGCATGGTCGTGGAGCACAAAACGCGGCAGGGCGGGACCATTCATCGGCCGGCCTCCCGTTTCGCATCCGTGACTGCCTGCAGCAGCGCGCTGGCCGCCTGCCGTATGCCAGGGGCGGACACGACTGCCGAGATGACCGCAATGCCATCGGCTCCCGCCCGGATAACCTCCGAAGCATTGGCGCGGGTGATGCCGCCGATGGCAAGGACCGGGACCCGGACGGCGGAGCGGATCTTCGCAAGCTCGGCAAGGCCGTGACCAGGCCCGGCATCGGTCTTGGATGCCGTAGTAAAGACCGGGCTGAGCACAACGTAATCCGCCCCGGCCGCCTCGGCCTTCCGGGCCTGTACTGCATCGCCTACCGAGACGCCGATGAGAAAACCCGGCGGGGCCAGCTGCCGGGCCGTGCCGGGGCTGAGATCCCCCTGCCCGAGATGGACGCCGTCTGCCCCGCAGGCGAGCGCCACATCCAGCCGGTCATTCACGATGAACAGTGCACCGGCATCCCGGGTGATCTTCCGGATATCCCTGCCAATCTTCACCAGTTCCCGGCTCCCGCGGGTCTTGTCCCGGAGCTGGATGACACCGGCCCCCCCGTCCACTGCCTGGCGGGCGATCTCTGCATGGGACCTGCCCCGCGAGAGGGTCTCATCGGTTATGACATAGAGGTCGAATGCCATATGCGGTTATCATGCCCGGTGGATCTTCGCTCTCCGGGAGAACTCGACCGGAGTAAGTGCTGCCATCTCGTCGAAGAACGCGGTCTTGAACGAGAAGGGGCCGGCTGCCCGTGCGGCTGCTTTCTCCCCGGCGATGCCCAGTGCGGCAAACGCGGCGGCGGTACTCCGGACGCGGTCGTCCGAGACCGCGGCAAAGGTGCCGGTCACCGACGCTGCCATGCAGCCGGTACCGGAGATGCTGCCCATGAGGGGGTGGCCGTTTCTCACCAGCAGGGTTTTTTTACCATCGGTCACGATATCCTCGGCACCGCTGACGGCAACCACAAAACCGGCGGATTTGGCAAAGTCCTTGGCGATAGCCACCGGATCACCGGCAAGGCCATGGGAATCCACGCCCCTGACCTTTCCCCCGGCACCTGCAAGTACGCCAATCTCGCCGGCGTTTCCCTTGAGGACCGTGATCTCGATGCTGTCCATCAGGCGCTCCACGGTCCCGGTGCGGAACCGGGTTGCGCCGGCCCCGACCGGGTCAAGGATGACCGGGATCTTCCGGTCGTTCGCCATCCTGCCGGCAAGGATCATGGACTTGACCTGGGCGGCATTGAGCGTCCCGATGTTGAGGACAAGGGCGCCTGCTGCCATCGCCATCTCCTCCACCTCCTCAGGAGCTTCGGCCATGACCGGGGCACCCCCGGCGCAGAGCGTGATGTTTGCGCAATCGTTAACCGTGACGTAATTGGTGATGTGGTGGACGAGCGGGCGCTTCTCCCGCACGGCAGAGAACAGGTCGACTAACTCTTTCTGTCGCATGGAAATACCTCGTATCCGGCGGTACCCGGGGGTTACCGGAATAGTACATCCATTATTTGACTGCTGGCTATTAAAGGCTGATAATTGGCAGGGGGCACATGGAGGGTCAGCGTGTCATATCGCCGACGGCTGCGAGGAAGAGGTCTGCTTCATCCGCGGTATTGTAGGGGCCGATACTTACCCGCGCAGTCCCTTCCGGAAGGCCGAGGCGCTGCATCAGGGGCATGCAGCAGTGATGGCCGGACCTGACCATGATATCGGCCATATCATCAAGACGCTGGGCTACCTCGTGCGGGTGGAACCCTTCCACCGTGAACGAGATGACGCCGACCCGCCGGGCCGGGTCTTCCGGTGCATAGACCCGGACACCCTGCATGCCGGCAAGGCCGCCGATGATGCGGCTGGTGAGGGCTTCCTCGTGGCGGCGGATGCGGTCCATCCCGATCTTCTGCAGATAATCGACCGCGACGCCAAGACCAATCCCCCCGGCAATGTTGCCCGTGCCGGCCTCGTACCGCGGGTACCCGTCTATCAGCGTATAGGAATCGCCGGTCACGGTCTCGACAGCCCCCCCGCCCAGGAGGAGCGGTTCAAGGTCCTGCTCCTTCATCCAGAGCACGCCGGTCCCGGTCGGCCCCATCATCTTGTGGCCCGAGAACGCGGCATAATCGCAGCCAAGGGAAGCGACATCGACCGGCATGTGCGGGACGGTCTGCGCCATGTCCACGAGGAGGCGGGCACCGTGCCGGTGGCAGATCTCCGCAACCTCCCGGACCGGGGTTATCACGCCAAGGACGTTCGAGCCGTGCGTCATGGCAACCAGCCGGGTCCGGCCGGTCACGGCCTGTTCGAGTGCCGCAAGGTCAAGGGAGTAATCCTCGTTGATCCCGATGACGTCCACGACAACTCCCTGGCGCCGGAGGTTATACCACGGCAGCAGGTTCGAGTGGTGCTCAAGGATGGTGGTCACGACATGGTCGCCTGCTTTGAAGGGGAGACCGTGCGCTACGAGGTTGATGGACTCGGTGGTGCTCTTGGTGAAGACCGTGACGCCGCCCTTTGCCCCGATGAACCCGGCAACCTTCTCATGGGCGTGCCAGTACCGCTGGGTCGCGATCTGGGTGAGGCGGTGGATCCCCCTCCCGACATTGGCCCGGTAGTTATGCTCGAACTCGGCAACGGCCCGGACAACCGGCTCGGGAGAGAGGCTCGTTGCTGCATTGTCGAGATAGATGATCCCGGAGAGGAGGGGGAAGTCCTTTCGCATCTCCTTCACATCATACCGTGTTTCCGTATCCGCGCTCATCGCTGGCTGTACCGTTGGGACTGCTCGGTTATCAAGCATGCCCTCCTCACCCTCCGCTGCCTGTACCTGGTCTGCACCCGGCCGGACCATGGGCTTGTGTGTTGCCCGCAGGGTGAAGTCCGGGTTCACCAAAACGCCCTTCGCTGCGCAGAGCTCCCGCATCTTGGGCGGCAGCGCCCGCCAGCGCCAGAGCCCCCACCCGCAGTACTCCGCGGGGTAGCCCTTCTTTTCCGCCCATCGCGTGACAAAATCGTCCCAGCGCTGTGCAAGGGCCGGGTGGGTCCGGCGGATCATCTCGTATTCGCTCTCGAGCATGGCCGGGCAGAGGTAGCAGCCGATCCGCTCGATACCCTGCTCGTACAGCGGGTTGAGCGGCACCTCCTGCCACCAGAGGTAAAGGAAGACCTCGAGCGCCCGCCAGTTCCGGATGGGGGAGACATTGAGCTGCAGCGGGTTATCGGGGTTCTGGCTCGTCTCGTCGAGGCCTGCCCGGTTCCAGGACTCGTACCAGCGGTTGCCCTGGATCGTGACGCAGGGGCCGGTCTTTGCAAGGTAGAGCTTGAGCGGGCGCAGTTTCTGGAACTTGCAGCACCACCGGTTGTCCTTGCCCGGCGGGCCGGCCTTCTCCACCGCCTGCCAGAAGTCCCCTGCCCCGGTAACCACCTCGACACCTTTGCTCCGGACAAACGCGAGCGTCTCGGGAAATTCCAGCTCCGTATCGATGAAGAACGCCTTCTCCACGCCGGCTTTCTTTGCCAGGTGGAGGACGGCAGTGCTGTCTTTCCCGCCCGAGAACGAGACATTGGCCGTCGGGCGGTCGTGCATATGGTGCTTGATCGCCCGGATGGCATTCCGTTCCAGGTTCTTCAGGTGGTACCGGTTCTTCGCAATGACCTCGTCCCAGCCGGGGTCCGGTGCCCTGCGGGGATGCACCGGGATGAGTTCCCGTACCCGAACCTTATTGTCACGGACCATGCCCGTACCGTATTTCCCCCGGTATTTCACGATGACCGTGCCGTCGGGGAACGGGGAAGACAGGGGTATCTTCTTGCCCCCGATCCTGCCCATCTCCTTCGTCACGCCGCCCCCTGCCTCCAGGTCGATGATCCCTTTTGTTGCATGGGGCACGATGAATGGCAGGGCTTCCGAAGTAATATCGAGCGAGAACTTCCGGCTCACCGGGTCGAACGTGAGCCATCCCAGCCGTTGCCCGTTCATGATCACCAGCTCGGCGCGATCCGTGCCCCCGCTCTTGTTGAGGAGGAGGACCTGCGGGACCGGCACGGGGCCGAACCGCCCGGTAAGGAGGTCTTTGATGAGCGCACGGTCGGCAGAGAGTGCCGGCCGGACATCGAAGGGCTGGAGCAGTTCGATCTTCTTCCCTTCGCTGCCGCACGCACAGCTCTTTGCGATGAGGGGGACGTTGCACTGGTCGCACCAGTAGAGGACCTTTTTCACCGGCGGTTCGCGGAACACACCGGAGTGATGGAACGCGCGAAAAGATAATGCACGCGATCATGACGGGCGTACCGGCGAGAAGATTATATACCGCGCTGTCAAACAACTCCGTAAGAGACAAACGCAATGGACCAAAAAAAGCCCGCACCCGAGTGCGAAAACCAGGGGGTTTTATGGAAGTCCCTGACCGCTCCCCACCCGGCCGGGCTCGCCCTTCTCATCATCCTTGGGATGGTTCTGGAATTCTATCTCCATTACCACCTCGGCATTGAGATCGTGTACACCCACTTCTTCTATCTCATCATTGTTGTTGCAGCGCTCTGGTACGGAGTCCGTGCCATAGGGGTGGCAGCATTCTTCGGGATCATCCATGTCAGTGTCACGTACCTGCTGACCTCAGCCATCCCACCCGACGCACTCGTCCGGGCCGGGATGTTCTGTGTTGTCGCGTTCGTGGTCGGAACCGTAGCCGAACATCTCCACTGTTACCACGATCTCCTGGTACGGCAGAACCGGGAGCTCACCCTGCTCAATACCGAGCTCAGAGAGGCGAACGCGAAACTGGAGACCTCCCGGACTGCCTATGAGACCGCCAACCGCAAACTGAACCTCCTCTCCTCGATCACCCGCCATGACATCCACAACCAGCTGACTGCCATCCTCGGGTACATCGGGCTTGCCAGCATGCGGGTCCGGGATCCCGAGATCCAGTCCCTCCTTCAGAAGGAGGAACTGGCAGCCGAGAACATCGTCCGCCAGATCGAGTTCACCAAAAATTACGAGAACCTCGGGGTCCATGCGCCCCTGTGGCAGGATGTTACCGCCATCATCGGGAATATCAAATCCGTCACCAGCCTTGGGGCGGTGACCATAGAAACCAGCCTTGACGGGCTTGAGGTCTATGCCGACCCGCTCTTCGAGAAGGTCTGCATCAACCTCATCGACAACTCCCTGCGCCACGGGGAGCGCGTCAGGAAGATCACCTTCTCCACCATCCCCTACGCCAACAACGCCATCGCCCTGGTGTACGAAGACGATGGTGTCGGCGTCCATGAAGAGGACAAGGAGCGGATATTCGAGAAGGGTTTTGGCAGACATACGGGTCTTGGCCTCTTTCTCGTCCGGGAGATCCTCGCGATCACCGGTATCACCATCAAGGAGCGCGGGGAGTACACGAAGGGTGTCCGCTTCGAGATCCTGATCCCGGAAGGGAAATACCGGTTTTCCCGGACAGAAGGGAGGTAACCCTGCACAAAAATCAGCGGGTTTATTGTCCCCAAGACCAACCAGTACCGGCATGAAGCATGCAAAGTCCGGAATCGGCAGGCCTGCACCTGCACGCAAGAGACGATCCTTCTTCTCCGTGCACCCGTCCCGGGCCGACTCGTTCACCGAATCGGTCATCCGGGAGATGACACGCCTCTCGCTCGCCCACAGGGCCATCAACCTTGCGCAGGGCTTCCCGGACTTTGCCTGCCCGCCGGAACTCAAAGCTGCTGCCTGTGCCGCCATCTCCGCTGACCACAACCAGTACGCCATTACCTGGGGATCCCAGGAACTCCGCACTGCGCTGGCAGAGCGGGTGATGGCGTTCAACCGCATGGAGTTCGACCCGGAGGGGGAGATCACGGTCACCTGCGGGTCGACCGAGGCGATGATGGCCTCCATGCTCGCCCTGATCCAGCCCGGGGACGAGGTGATCGTCCCCGAACCGTTCTACGAGAACTACGGGCCCGATGCACAGATCTCGGGCGCTGTCCCGCGGCATGTCCCGCTGAAGAAGGACTTCTCGATCGATGAGGAGGCGATGAAGAACGCCTTCACGAAGAAGACGCGGGCGGTCATCCTCAACACCCCCAACAACCCGACCGGGAAAATATTCACGCGCAGGGAACTTGCCGTTATTGCCGACCTCTGCATCGAGCACAACGCGGTCGCGATCACGGACGAGATCTACGAGCACATCGTGTATGACGGTAAGAAACATCTCTCCATCGGGTCTCTCGACGGGATGCACGACCGGACGATCACCATCGGTTCGTTCTCCAAGACCTACAGCGTCACCGGCTGGCGCGTGGGGTATGCCCTTGCCGACAAGGCTATCACCTCCCGGATCCGGAAGATCCACGACTTCCTGACGGTCGGTGCCCCGGCCCCGCTCCAGCAGGCATGCGTTGCTGCCCTCCGCCTGCCGGAATCCTATTACCGGGACCTTGCAGCCGAGTACGACCGGAAGCGGAAGATCCTGTATACCGGCCTCAGGAACGCCGGCTTTGCCTGCGAGCTTCCCGAGGGGGCGTATTACATCTTCACCGACATCTCGGGATTCGGCATGAGCGACATGGCGTTTGCACGGCACCTTGTGGAGAAGGCCGGGGTTGCCGCGGTACCTGGCAGCTCGTTCTACAGCAAAGGCGGGGAGACCCGGCTCCGGTTCACCTTCTCCAAAAAGGATGAGACGCTTGTTGAGGCATGCAGGAGACTTGAAGGCGTTGAACTGCCGGGGAAACGGTAGCTTTTACCGTGAGTGGACCTTTTTCGGGTTGATAACTTTTCCGGATTGATATCCTTTGAAGCGGGGATGGGGGCTGGTGCGCCCGTTCCATGGCAGTAAAAACCAAAAATTAATCCTGAATTTCTTCCAAACGATATCCCTGAGTACACCAGTGACGGAGTGAACAATGCCTTATTGCAGATATTGCGGGAGAGAGGTCGGTGCAGGGGAGCTGTTCTGCTCCGGCTGCGGAGCACCGCTCGATGAAAACGGCGGTGCGGTACAGCCACCATCCCGTGCACCCGCACAGCGCCCCCGTCCGGTACATGCCCCGGATCTGTTTGAGGAGGAGGAGATTACTCCCGTCCGGCCGCGGGGCAGACCTGCCCTGTCGCGGGGAGTGATCGTGGGGATCATCCTGGTGATCCTCGTCATCGCGGCAGGCGCCGTTGTCATCCTGTCCGGCTCACTCCAGCCGGCAGTAAAAAACGAGACTCGCGCAGCCACCACTCCCGAAGCGCCCGGTATCCCCCCGGTTGGCGGTTCGTGCACGGAAGGACTTGCACTGTGCAGCGGCAGCTGCGTTGATCTCAAAACCGATATGGACAACTGCGGTGCCTGCGGGTTCTCCGTTCCGTACGGAATGATCTGCCGGGACGGGCAGTTCACAGACCCGTCGGCAACCGCAACCACACCACCCACCCTTACCCTCCCCCCATCACCTTCGCTCACTGCGAGCATTACACCGACGCCGACCAAAGGACCATGCGAGGAAGGCCAGAACCTCTGCAGCGGGAAGTGCAAAAACCTCCTGGCGGACAACGACAACTGCGGCAAATGCGGGTGGGACTGCCCCAAAGGGCAGATCTGCCAGAGCGGCCAGTGCCTCCCGCCGGACCTCACTCCGGTGGTGACCGGGACGGTCCGCGTCAATGTCACGCAGGTGCTCTCATGCTCGGGCGGCGAGATCGCCTGCGGCGGCACCTGCGCGAACGTCTTCACGGACGAGAAGAACTGCGGTGTCTGCGGCCGCGCCTGCGGAGACCAGGAGGCCTGTGTCGATGCCCGGTGCGGGCCGGCCTGTACAACAAAGGGGACCATCCTGTGCGGGGAGACCTGCGTCAACCTGGATACGGACACGGAGAACTGCGGGGCCTGCGGGAAGGCCTGCCCGTCCGGCCTTGCCAATGCAAAGGGATCCCTCTGCTCGGCGGGAGAGTGCATCGTCTCCGGGTGCTCGCTCTATTACGGGGACTGCAACGAGAAGGTGGAGGACGGCTGCGAATCGGATCTCCGGTTCGATGACAACAACTGCGGGACATGCGGGGTGAAGTGCCCCTCGGGACAGCGCTGCTCCTTAAGCGTATGCAAATGAGCGTGCCCGAATAGAGTTCCGGGCACCCGGATGCCATCAAGGGGGAAAAGATGAGGCTTTTTACTCGAACTGCGCCACCGCATCCGGCAGGCAGGTGACAACGCCCCGAATCCCGCTGACCGTCAGGGTCATGAGGATCGCATCGACGACCTCCGCTTTCGTTGCCCCTGCAGCCTTTGCCATGGGAACATGGGCCTTCACGGCCATCTGGTCGCCCATCGAGGCTTTCATCGCAATATAGATCAGCTGTTTGGTCTTCTGGTCAATGCCTTTTGTCCCGACCAGGGACATGATGAGGCCGTTGAATGCCGCCGCAACTTCCGGCGCTTCTTCCTGGAATACTTCCATTGAGTTTTTCTGGACCATGATTTTCCTGTACCTGTTCCGTTCGGTGACTACAAAAGACAAAGGGTATGCGCGGAGCGATCCTGCGTTGGAGCGGCACCGGTGGCAACCTGTAACGCGGGGATGGAGGCAAAAAGTATATGGCATCATGAACCCTTGTGGAAAAATGGTGAGAGTACCATGGTAAAGCTCAGCGCAGAGATGAAAGAAGCGTTCTCGAAGATGAAGGTCTTCCCGGTCGCAACCGCTTCAAAAGACGGGACACCGAACGTTGTTCCGCTCGCGATGGTCAGCCTCCATGACGACGAGACCATCTGGATCACGGACAACTTCATGAACAAGAGCATGACCAACCTCCGGACCAACCCGAAGGTCGCGATCTACCTCTGGGGGCCGGAGATCAAGGGCTGTTACCAGATTAAGGGTGTGGCCGCGATCAAGAACAGCGGGCCGGAGTACGAGGAGATGAAAGCCGACATCAATAAGAAGCGGCCCGAGCTCCCCGCCCGGTCGCTGGTCTCGGTGAAGATCACCGAGGTCTTCGAGTGCAAGCCGGGGCCGACTGCCGGATCAAAACTCCTATGAATTAGGGACAGCAGGTATCCCCCTTTTTTACTCTGTTGAAACGTACATGAACGGGCGTTCACACACGAAGCATGAAAATCGGATGAATAATCTGAACACATCAGTCCTCGCCCGCATCCTTGCGCTCCTTATGGGGGCGGCAAGGCCCCAAACGTCGCGCAAAGGTCGGGCCGCGGACGCGATAACGCTTCAAGGGGTTTCAATGCGGAATCCACTGGATGGATGTGCGCTGTTGGGGGATTTCATAAAAAACCGAATGAAGGCCGCCGCGGGGCGCCATCGGGGCGGCGGCAGGAATCCCCAAGGGGGTATGGGGGTCTCAACCCCCATGATCAATTCTTCCGGAAAACCGTTTTTCATCGGAAAACCTATGGTGGCGAAGTGATGTCCCCCCTCTTGCGCCAATTTCTCCCCCGTGGGGGATGCAGAGGGTCGTCAGACACTCTGCAGGAGAATGCGGAGAGGACGGTAGTCCTTCCGCAGGAGAAGATCGCTATCTTCTCCTGAACGCTATCGCGTTCTTCGACCCGGGGCGCAGTGCGATGGGACGAGGTCGGTTATAGGTAATCCGACGTCATCGCAAGGCGGGGGTTGCAGCAAGCATGCGGGGGCAGAGTCCGAATGGGCCATCAGGACCGAGAGGACGAGATGAACTCATCAGAGTTCTTCGAGCGCCAGCGGAGCTCCCGAGAGCGTGAGTATTTTTCAATAATATCAACAGAACGCTTTTTTGTAAAAAAATGGTATTGCCCCGGATGCCTGTATTGCCATATGTACGGTGGAGGCCCGGGACATCTCAAGGAACGATGCGCCTGGATCAGAAACGGCCGGCTCGTCACCCACGTAATGGTCAGAATACAGTATGTGACTGCCTCGCACAATCCGGCTTACTCACGGAGTAGGTGATAACTCACCGTTGCCGAAAAAACTGGGAGAGAAATTTATTTCGCGCCGGGTTTTGACCCCGGTGCCGCGGTTACGATCTTCAAGGACTCGATGAGCGAAGGGAGAGTCTCGGCGGGGAAGCCCATGACCATCTCGCCGTCGGCAATGCCGGAGAACTTCCGGGACCCGTCGCAGCCCAGCGAGAAGTTGGCATGCCCGTTGAGGTAGGACTGGGCGCAGGTGTCGGCGCAGACCGACTGGATGCCGGCAAACTCCGCGCTGATGCGGCCCCCGGTCAAAAACAGGGTGGCCTGCGAGAGCTTGAGCATTGCCCACGGGTTTGCAATGATGAGGACGACCTGCGGGTCGAACGGGGTCTTCTCGAGCGGGGCATAGAGCGTGGCATGGGTGGACCCCGGCGTGAGGTGCGGGACCCGGTCGATGGTCCGCTTGCAGGACGCGGAGCTGTCGAACTTCCCGAGCCTGAAGTAGAACTCGCCGGTCTTTAACGTCTCGGTCAGCTCCCGCAGGCCGAGCGCCCACGCACCACCGTTGCACTCATGGTTCTCGGAAGTGGCGTAAAAGATCCTGCCCTCCCTCCGTGCCGCATCGACCATCGTGCAGTGCCGGACGGTTTTGTCAAACTTCGGCATCCCTTCAGGGATCTCCTCTTTTTTGGTTGCAAACCGGAATGCCACCGGTGAGCCGGAGAGTTTCAGGGCGGTCTTGAGAGTCTCTGCCGCTTCTGCATAGTTGATTGGGATCTTCAAATCTGCTGCCATAATCTGACCACCAGGAGCCTCATGTACAGCTCCACTGAATAGACCATGGGATGGATAGAACATAAAACCCGCGCACCGGGGTGCGGACACGCGGGCCGGGAGCGCCAAAGTGGCGATTCCATGGATATGTTTTTCTCGTGAAAATGAAAACATTGCAGCCGGCTTTTCTGCACAAAAACGTGCAGGAATCCGGTGAGATACTGATGTACTATGGATTACGGATCATACCTTGACGACGCCCTGGCCTACACCCGGCAGGGCATCATTGCAAACGTGAACCGGTGGGCAGCGCTCATCCTTGCCCTCATCTGCCTGGGCATCCCGCTGAATGGCTACGTGATGCGGATCTACCGGGGAGAGAATCCTGCACCCGAAGTTGACCGGTGGGGCACGCTCTTCATCGACGGGCTCAGACTGCTTGTCGTCGGCCTCATCTACGCGATACCGGTCATCATCATCTGGGCTTACATTTACGGGGGCATGCTCCTTGGCGTATTCACGGGGACAACCGATGCGGCACTCCTGGACACCTGGGAACCCGACATGGCCCTCACGGCGCTGTTGTACCTGGTTGAGATCATTGTCGGGTTCTTCGTCCCCGTTGCATCCATCCGGTTTGCGCGCTCGGGACGATTTGCCGAGGCGTTCAATTTCAGCGCGATCGTTGAGACAATCGGAAAGATCGGCTGGCTGGCGTACCTGGTCGCACTCATCATCATCACCCTCGTCATTGCAATCCCGGTTATCATCCTTGTTGTGGGATTCATCGTTATTATGGGGGTGGCGATGTATGCGATCAATACGGCGATCCTGCTGGTGTTCGGTCTTTTGGGAGCGTTTCTCCTCATCCTGCTCATCCTCTCCCCGCTCCTGACGGTGTTCCAGGCCCGGTACATGACCCGGGTGTACGACAGTGCGGAAACACCCGCATAATCCTTTTTTGTCAGGGAGGCGTGCGGGAGCGGGCTGCCCGGCCTTTCCGGACAGAAAGGCGGTATGCCCGGTTTCCACCGCTGTCAGAATATTGAAGACCCATCATTCCAGCAACCATTTTTATACGATTCCGCAATACCTAATCCACGGGAAGTCTGCCGATGGTCTTTACGCTCTTCACCGATATCCTCATCGTCTTCTCAATAGCACTCATCGTCGGCCTGGTATTCAACCGGCTCAAAGTCCCGCCGCTCGTGGCATTCATCCTCACCGGCATCATTGTCGGGCCATACGGGTTTTCGCTCATCCGGAGCGAGGCGCAGGTGGAAGCCCTTGCAGAGGTCGGCATCATCCTCCTGCTCTTCACCATCGGGCTCGAGTTCTCCTTCAAGGATCTCTGGAAGATCCGTCTCATCGCGATTGTCGGCGGGATCCTCCAGGTCGGGCTCTCGTTTGCGTTCTTCTGCGGCCTTGCCCTCCTCTTCGGGTACACCCTCGGGCTTGCGATCCTGATGGGCTTTTTGTTCTCGCTCTCCAGCACGGCGATCGTGCTCAAGATCCTCCACGAACGGGGGGAGATCGACTCCCCGCACGGGAGCATCGCTCTTGGCATCCTCATCTTCCAGGACCTTGCGGCCATCCCGATGATCATGGCCATCCCGTTCCTTGCCAGCACGTCCCTCTTCGCCATCGAACCCCTCCTCTCCGGTAAAGACCTGGTCTGGCTCATCTTCCAGGACATCGCGATCGTCATTACCCTGATCGTGAGCGCGAAATGGATCATCCCCCGCCTGCTCTACGAGATTGCCCGCACCAAGAACCAGGAGATGTTCCTCCTCTTTGTCATCCTCATCTGCTTCGGCGTTGCCTGGCTTGTCTCGATCACGGGCATCTCGCTTGCAATCGGCGCACTCCTCGCCGGGATCATCATCTCCGGATCGGAGTACAGCCACCAGGCGGTCAGCATCGTGCTGCCCTTCCGCGACATCTTCACCAGTTTCTTCTTCATCTCGGTGGGAATGCTGCTCAATATCCATTATGTTGCCGGCAACCTCTGGCTTGTCCTCTTCTTCATCCTGCTCGTGCTCGGCGCAAAAGCCGTTCTTGCTACGGCAGCGCCGCTCGCGCTCGGGTATCCCCTCCGCACCGCAGCCCTCACGGGTCTCGCTCTGGCACAGGTCGGGGAGTTCTCGTTCATCATCGCCCAGAGCGGCGTTGCGGCAGGAATCCTGCCGGTCAACATCTACCAGATGTTCCTTGCCATCGCACTCGTGACCATGGCAGCGACGCCGTTCGTCCTCTCCCTTGGCCACCCGTTCACCTCCCGCCTCTGCCGGGTGCCTGCCCTTGCCGTCATTGCCCAGGGCACCTGCGGGATCGATGACGGCAAACCCCATCCCGAGCGAAAAGACCACCTCGTCATCATCGGGTACGGCGTCACGGGCAGGAACCTTGCCCGGGCTGCACGGCACAGCCAGATCCCGCGCACCATCATCGAGCTGAACCCGGACCTGGTCACCGAGGCCCGGCTTGAGGGTGAACCGGTCATATTCGGGGATGCCACGAGCGAAGGCGTCCTCGGCCATGCCGGTATCCGTACCGCCCGCATCGCGGTCATTGCCATCAACGACCCGGTCGCGACCCGGAAGATCACCGCCCAGGTCCGCCGGCTCAACGAGGGGATCACGATCATGGTCCGCACGCGGTACGTGAACGAGATGGAGGCGCTCTACCTTGCCGGGGCGGACGAGGTCATTGCCGAGGAGTTCGAGACCTCGGTCGAGATCTTCACGGGCGTGCTCCACAAGTACTTCATCCCCCGCGACCAGATCGAGGCGTTCATCGCGGAGGTCCGGGCGGGCGGCTACCAGATGCTGCGGAGCAGGAGCGAGCCGGTCGGCGGCCTGCCGGACCTGATCCGGAACATCCCGGACATCACGATCAACGCGTTCACGATCGAGCCCGGCTCCCCGCTTGCCGGCAAGACGCTGGGCGAGTTCAACCTGCGCAAGCGCCACAACATAACGATCCTTGCACTCCATCGCGGGGACCGGACCATCACCGGTCTCAGCGGGGAGACGCGGCTTGAACCCCATGATGTGGCCATCGTGTACGGGACGCCGCAGTACATCGCGCTGGCGGCGCCGCTGTTCCACAACAACGTTGTGTAACAGGACAAATTTTTTTTCAATCGGTTTTCCACGACACTGAAGGCGGGTGTTCTTCAGGCACGGAAGATCGGGCACGGAAGAGCTGGTGCAGTTTTTTTATCGCGATAACGATCTCATTTTCCGGATCTCTCATGCAGCCATATCACGGGTTCATCTACCCTCTCCACGCGGAACGATCATGGCGTAATCCCCTGCAGCAGATACATTCCTGTCCCGGGAATCGCATCCTGTCGCACGTCGCAGAACCCCGCCCACGGGGAGGGGTCGGGCCGTAAATACCCCAAAATGAGGCACTAAGTCCCGAAAAAGAGGCACTAAGTACCCCAAAAACGGACATTATCACGCCGGAGAATTTGTGTCGTAAATAGCACTAATTGGCTGGCAGAACACGCCTTTTCCCATACCCCCCATGGCAGAAATGAACCGGAGGCCGCTATTGCCGTCACGCTCCGACGGAGAGCAGATTTTACCGCGTGCACACTGCAGCCGTCTCCCCGTACTGGACCACGTGGCCCTTCATCGCTGCGACCAGCTCGTGTTTGCCGGAGCCGGGAGGAAGGTCGAGCATTGTATCGAGCCCGTACACCCGGAACTGGTACCGGATCATCTGCCCGGGCGGAGGGCAGGGCCCGGTGTACCCGATGCTGCCGGTGTCCGTCATGCCCTGCACCGCCATGATCGGCGTGGTCACGGTGCCCCCGGGCGGGATGCCATCCGGGATCACGGGAACCGGGGGGAGGTTCCAGATGAGCCAGGGCGTGAACGAGCAGCAGGACTTCTCGAACGGGTTGAAGACCATTACCGCAACCGAGGCGCACGCGAGCCCTTTCAGGACAAGACGCGGGGAGCGGTTCCCCCCGTCACCGGTATGGGACGGCGGGAATTCGAGAAAATCGAGCGTGACAACGAGCGGGTCCATACTGGTAATCAGGAAGGAGCGGATATAAACGCCTTGTCATCCCAAAAAGGCACGCCCGGTCCCCACCGGATTCAGCTCCCCGGCTTCCCCGTCCCGTGCCCGTGCTCGCCCGAGACCCACCGCCCGCCGTCCTTCGTGAGCTCCTTCTTCCAGATTGGGACGCTCTTCTTGAGTTCGTCAATGATGTAACGCGAGCCGTCATACGCTGCGTGACGGTGGCTGGCGCTCACCACGATGACAACGATGTTCTCGCCAATGCGGAGCCGGCCGATCCGGTGGATGATATCAACATGCAGGAGCCGGTACTTCTCCGTCGCCTCCTTTGCGATCTTCTCCATCTCGTCGATGGCAACCTGCTCGTAGGCTTCCAGTTCCATCTCGGTGATATCATCGTCCCGAACGATGCCGTCGAAGACCACCAGGCAGCCGGACCCGGGCGACTTCGCAGCCTCGATCAGGGGCCCGATATCAACATCTTCCTTCTGGACCCTGATGACCATACTTATCCCCCTGCAACGGGCGGGAAGACCGCGATCTCATCGCCATCGGCGACCGCGACCGACCCGGCATCGGAAGTCTCCACGCGTTTTCCGTTCCGCATCAGGATCACAAACTCGCGAAACGTCCCGTTGTCATCGAAGATCGCATCGTATCCTTCCTTCTTCTTCTTCGCAATGTCCGACACGAGTGATGCAAACGTTGTACCGACCGCAGGCTCGGTAATGATATCTGTCCCGAGCAGTTCGCGGAACCGTGCAAAAAACCGTACTTTTACTCTCATCGCTTCTTCCCCGCTCTCTTCTCCACCCTTTTCTTCTCCGCCGCGCTCTTGTTCGCCTCTCTCTTCATAACCGCGTTCTTCTCCCCCGGGCTGCCGGCCCCGCATGCAGGGCAGGCCGGGTTCTTCTCGACCGCGATCTCCTCTGCCTTTGATACAAGTCCGTCCCAGATGAAGAGCCGGCCGGCAAGCGGCTCTCCCTGCTTTGTGAGGTACTTGATGACCTCGGTTGCCTGCACGGTCCCGATAACGCCCGTCGTGGCGCCTACGACCGGGAATACCTCTTTTGGCGGTGCCTTCGGGAAGATACACTCAAGGCAGGGCGTCCTGCCCGGGATGATCGTGGTCGCCTGCCCGTAAAACCCGCGGATTCCCCCGTGGAAGAACGGGATCTTCTGCTCAAGTGCTACCCGGTTGAGGAGATAGCGGATGGGATAATTGTCCATCGCGTCCACGATTCCGTCCGCCCGGCCCACGAGTTCGTGGACATTATCCGCGGTGATGGTCGTGTCAATGGCGTTGACAGTGATATCGGAGTTCAGCTCCTGCAGTTTTTCGATGGCGGAGACCGTCTTCTTCTTCCCCACATCGCGGTCGGTGTGGAGGATCTGCCGGTTGAGGTTCGACTGGTCCACCGAGTCCATGTCAACGATCGTGATCTCGCCGACACCGGCCACCGCGAGGTAGATTGAGACCGGGGACCCGAGCCCGCCGGCACCGGCAATGAAGATGTGCGACCTCTTCAGCCGTTCCTGCCCATCCTCGCCAAAGAGGAGGATCTGCCGCTTGTACCGTTCCCGTTCACGTTCCGAGAGCATTGTCCACCCGTCTGCCGCACGCTGTCCGGCTGCCCCGGGGACAGCCCGGGGTTTTCGTATGTTGTGGTTGTATTGGCAGGGATATATGTGCGATCATCGTATGGCCGCATTTCCGTATAGTTCCACGGTCTCCTGTCCGGCCTGACCGGAACCGGTACGATGCCGGTAGCCGATGCCTTCCCGCTGCTCCGTTCCGGCAGACACCTCATTGAGGGACCGGGTATCCCGCAAGGTATTTGGCGGGACAGGGCAAATCACGATTGTGATTCCGGGCGGGTATGCACCTGTTCGTGAATGCCGCAATGAATCGTGATACCATGGAAGCCCCGTGCCAGAACATTGTATGGAATGTCCTCCCGGCAATCCGCGCAGCGGTTGCTGTCGAACTTGTGCGGGGAGGCATCTCCCAGGCAGAGGCATCCCGCATGCTCGAGATGGCGCCATCAGCAGTCTCCCAGTATCTCTCCGGTAAACGCGGGTACCGGATCGAGTTTGAAGGAGCGGTAAAACAATCCATCCGGGTCCTGGCAGAAGATCTCCGGGCCCATCGGGACGTCGACCTGGTCGGGAGGACCTGCGACATCTGCCGCCAGCTCCGGGAAGAGGAGAACGGCTGCGCCGGTTCGCCCGGGACCCGGTGCGGACTATAACAACCATCCCGGCTCCTGCCGGCTGCAACTCCTGCCATGACCAGAAAACCAGGTGAACGGGTCCTTTGGGACATCATCAGGGGATATGACTCCCTTCTCGTCTCGTATTCCGGCGGGGTCGACAGTACGCTCCTTGCCGTGATTGCAGGGGACGTTCTGGGGACCAATAGCCGGGCGGTATTTCTCGACAGCCCGCTGGTCCCTCGGGCCGCGGTGAGCGATGCAAAAAAGACCGCAGGGGATTGCGGCATCATGCTCGATATCGTCAAAGCGCCCGTTCTTGTGCAGCCGGAATTTATCGCGAACAGAACGGACAGGTGTTATACCTGCAAAAAGATCCTGGCAGAGGTACTTCTGGATCATGCTTCTTCGCACGGTCTTGCCCGGGTTGCCGATGGCGCCAATATCTCTGACCTGGAGGAGCACCGCCCGGGCCTCACTGCATCAACAGAGGCTGGCATCGTCCACCCGTTCATTGAAGCGGGAATTGCCAAAAAGGATATCCGGAGGATCGCCCGTGACCTCAGTCTTCCGGTCTGGCAGAAGCCCTCTGCCGCATGTCTTGCATCGCGGATCCCCTACGGGGATACAATAACCGCACAAAAACTCCTTATGATTGAAAAGGCTGAAGCATTTCTGGCTTGCCGGGGCATCGGCCAGCTCCGTGTCCGCCTCCACGGCACGACAGCCCGCATCGAAGTGCATAAGGAGGATTGGGGAACAGTACTGGAGCAGCACGAGCAGATCGCAAAAAAATTCCGGTCACTCGGTTTCACCTACATCACGCTCGACCTTGAAGGATACCGGAGCGGGAGCATGGACGAGATACTCTGATGACCGCGTGGTGAGGTAAGGAGACATCATGTTCAGAAAACTTCCCTGTACAAAAGTCGATGGCGATCACGCGAAACGCGACCTCCACGAGGTCATCGAGGAGGTCCCCCTCGCCCTCTTCATCAACGGCCGGCACGCGATGACCGCGATGATGAGCCCGGTGCAGCTCGAGGACTTTGTGACCGGCTACCTCTATACCGAGCAGATCATCAAATCACCGGACGAGATTGAATCGATCAGGATTGACAAGAACCGGATGAGCGTGATAACGAAGAACCTCTTCAAAGTTCTCGGGCCCAAGAAGACGATCCTCTCCGGCTGCGGCGGGAGTACATCCTATATCGATACAGAGAAACTCCCGAAGATCGCGTCGGATTACGCAATTTCCGCCGACAACATCCGCGCTGCACTTAAAAGCGTCCTGAACTCCGAGCTCCATGTCACCACGGGCGGCATCCATATCGTTGCGCTGGTCGATGGCGAGAAGAAGCTGGCAGTCTCCGAGGATATCGGGCGGCATAATGCCCTCGACCGCGTCATCGGGTTTGCACTCCGGAACTCCATCGACCTGAAGCGGACCTGGGTGCTTGTCTCAGGGCGCATCTCGTCCGAGATGGTCAGGAAGTGCCTGATCGCCGAAATCCCGATTATCGTTTCGCGGGGCGCGACGACGACACTCGCGGTGGAGACTGCCGGCAAGACGAACCTGACCGTTGTCGGTTTTGCCCGGAGCACGAAGATGGTTATCTATACGCACCCGGAGCGGATTGGGGGATTCACCACCGGACCGCAATGAATTTTTAGGAAATATCAGGATCGGTTTTGATCTCAATCGATCTGAACGAGTGCCCCCCAATCCCCTCGAAGAACCTTTCAGATTCTTCTCGTGTTTCATCTCTGATGAGATCCAACACTCCCCACCAACTGCCACCACAGACAGGCAGTTGTTCGGGCGGGGGAGGACGTTAACAACATGAAAATTTTTTAAAAAGTCGGTTCTGATTTTCCGGTCATTGATGCCCCCGCGGGGCGAGTCGAAAAACCTTTCAGGTTTTCCTCCAGACTGCCCTGACCCCGGGTCACGGCATTCTCCCTTCGGGATCCGAGTGGTTCAGCAGAACCCCGAGGATGAGAAGAACCATCAGGTTCTTCGAACCAGTGGGGGCAGTGCTCTTATAGGGGGTATGGGGGCATCAGCCCCCATCTTTGCAAAAGAGATTTTTAGAGGAACACATTTTTTTCGCTGATTAATTTTTCGCCTATTTCTAGGAACGATGAGTTTACCTAGGAACGATGAATCATCCCCAGCCGCTTCTTCAGCTGGCAGAGCTGGCAGACCTCCCCGCTGCACGGGTCGCCGCACTGCCGGCACTCCCGCACCGGTTCCTCCTGGGGGGTGCCGGCGCACCACATCGCGATCTTCTCCCGGCTCTCCATGAGGTGCAGCATCGTGCCCGGGTGCTTTGATTCGAGTGTGGCGAGCATCCGCCGCACCTCGCCGCGGAGCGCATGCACCGCGTATGGGCACTCGGGAAGGTCCGCCCACGCCCCGTGCAGCATGAGATAGACCGCGATCTCCTTCTCGGATACGAACATCAGGGGTTTGATCCGGGGGATGAACATCCCCTGCGAGTCGCTGCCCGGGTCCCGCAGGAGCCGCGGGAGGTCGCCCCGGAGCACGTTCATGAAGACCGACTGCGCCTCGTCATCGAGGTTGTGTCCCGTTGCGAGTTTCGTTGCCCCTGCCCGCTCTGCTGCAACATTGAGCGCTTTCCGGCGGAGGATGCCGCAGACACTGCAGGCCTCGGTCTCCCGCCCTTCCAGGAACGCGTCAAGGGTGTCGCCGAAGAGATCCGGGAAGGAGACCGTGGTGTGGGGGAGCCCAAAGCGTTTCACCAGATCGTCAGCCGACCGCACGGTATCCTCACGGTAACCGTGGATGCCCTCATCGATGGTTACGGCCGAGAGCGGGACATCGCCAAGGGAGGGGAGGAGCCGGGCAAGGATCATCAGCAGCGCCGTGCTGTCCTTGCCGCCACTCAGCGCGATGGCAACATGGTCGCCCGGGACGATCAGGTTCCGGGAACGGATCGTGTCAAGGACCCGGGCCTCGATATCGCTGGTGAAGTGGTCCCGGCAGAGGTGCCGGCCGCGTACCCGGTCATGGAAGACCGCCGGTTCATTGCAGAGTGAACAGCGGGGTGTAGCCGAAGGAACCGTCCCCATGGTTCAGCCCCCATGGGCGATCCGGATGATCCGGATCTCGTCGTCGTTCGCGGCGATGGCATCCTCGGTAACAAGCGTACCGTTCCGTACAACCATGACTTCAACAGGGTCGAAACCGAGGTCCCGGAGGAGGGACTCGACCAGTGCCGGGCCGGATTCAAGCATGCGGACGGACTTGTCCGGCAGGATGATCTTCATGCGGTACCGGGTACTGGGGAGGGGGAGGGGATAAAGGAAGGGTTTGAAGGTTCGTACTGCCATAAGCACGCATGGATGGGATCTTGCCGGGACAGGAATACCGATATGAAATGCAGGATAATGCAAAAACAATTGTAAGATTATGAATAAATAGTGAATTTGAAAAAGAAATACATATAAACGGCCACGTATAATATTGCAAAACCAGAAGGACCGGCTCGCCAGAGTTGACAAACGGAGAGCCGGAACCTGCCCGAAGGCATGAGAAAATCAACTTCTTTTAACATGAAGTTTTTGCTCTTGCCACAGAGCGGATGCTGGCAAAAAATCCGGTGGCATACCCATGAACAGACAACAAATAGTCCTGATTGCTTTTGTTGCAATCATGTTTTTTATGGCAGGTATCCCTCCAGCCTGTGCTGCGGATACCGGTAATGATTCGGAACCGACAGACAGCCCGGTGACCGTCCCGGCGTTTTATGGCATGGATGCATTCTCCGTCCCATCTGAGAGCGGGAGCACCCCGGGACTAAAGACCCTGGCGGCTTCCCCCACAATGATGCAGTCCGCTGCATTCGGAAGTGCGGCAGTGTACGAACCCGATACATCCGGTCTCGACTGGCAGAATACAATCGGCGGCTCGTGGGGCGACGGTTTCTTTGATCTCCAGCCGGCAACTGACGGAAATTTTGTCGCGGCCGGAGCATCCGGATCATGGGATATAATTGATGAAAATACCGGCAAGCCGGTTCCTGGCTATGTCAACCAGCTCGAAGCATACATTGTCAAGATCGATCAGGCTGACGGGCATATCATCTGGCACAAATTGATCGGGGGCAACGGGTACGATGGAGCGATGAGCATCCGGCAGACTGCCGATGGCGGGTATATCTTTGCCGGGTCGAGTGATTCGACAGACGGTTCATTTGCAGGTCTCGGCCATGGCAACAAGGACGGGTGGGTCGTGAAGCTGAATCCCGATCGTTCGATTAAATGGCAGGTCATGCTGGGCGGCAGCCAGAATGAAGAGCTGATAAGTATCCGTGAGACCCCGGAACGGGACGGGTATATCGTTGCCGGGTATACCACATCCAATGACATCCCGGGTGCGGGTTCCTACAGCGGCAGTACTGACATGTACGTTGCGAAGCTGGGTCAGACGGGCAATATCATCTGGCAGAAAGTGATTGGCGGCGACAAGTACGATTTCGCGAGCAGTGCCATCCCGGCATCGGACGGGGGATATATCGTGGCGGGGTATTCGGAATCCCGGTTCATCGGATTCGCTGCAAATCACGGGTATACTGATATCGTGATGGTCAAACTTGATGACTCAGGTAATGTTGTCTGGTTGAAATTCCTTGGTGGAATACAGGGAGAGGCTACAGCGTTTGATAATGTTATTCAGCCAACTTCAGATGGCTACATCCTCATCGCGCAGTCCCTGTCATCAGCAAGTGATGATATAAAGGGTTACACTCATGGATCTGGTGATATCTGGGTTGTTAAAACAGATAATAATGGAAATATTATCTGGGAAAACCTTCTTGGGGGAACAGGCTATGATGACGGAACCGCTATCCGGCAGACTACTGACGGGAGTTTTATCCTTGTTGGCCGGACGCAGTCAGATAATAGTGGCGACGTTGGCCAGAATAACGGGGGATTCGACATATGGGCAGCCAAGCTGGATAGTCAAGGAAAACTGCTCTGGCAGGATGCACTCGGTGGAAGCGGAAATGAGCAGTGCACTGCCATCCAGCCGACTGCCGATGACGGGTTCATTCTGGCAGCCCTGACAAAATCAACGGCGAGCGGGAATATCGGCACAAACCATGGGTACGAGGATGCCTGGCTGGCGAAGCTCAAGCCGAGGCTGGTTGTGGATGTGAAGGATTCCAGCTCAAATAGTTGGGTTCCCGGTGTTACGGTATTCTTAAAAGAGGAAGGAATAGATACAGAACTGGCTCGTACTGCAAATATTAATGGCAGGGTTGTGTTTACCGGCTCTGGGACAGAAGGCCAAACAAGATTGGAAAACGGAAAAAAATTTACCATCAAATCTATAGCCGATTACTATTACCCCAGCCAGACGAAATCCATTCAGTTTACGAAAGATGGGCAATTAGAGCTATTATCGCAGCAGCCGCTCATTTCACCCACCAATAACTCGTTCTCGATAACCTGTATTGAGAATTACGATCATCTCTGCAATAACGAAGGGATCTGCTCAATTTCAGGAACATTTGACGAATGTAATAATATCGCATCGGGACTGGTGGAGGCAGGATATAAAATGAATTTTTATCATAAGGATGAAGAAGTAACGGAGAAGGACTTTGCAACCGATCCTTCCTATAACGGACATATGCTGACGGAGTCGGCGTTCCACTACCATTCGGGACATGGATCAGCAATCCCGGATGGAGAAGGTAATATCGTATCGTTAATTCAACTCAAAGGCTTTTTTCCAATCGATTATGTGACAGGAAATAATCAGGTGAATGAAAATCATGTCGAGGAGAAATGGGGTGGAAAATCCAAATGGGTTGCAATTCAATCATGTAATATTTTGAAAGATGAAAAGTGGGCAAAAGCATTAACAACATCGCATGGTATCCTTGGCTATTCAACACCCACTGGAGTGAATAGTTCATTCTCAAAAGTATTCCTTAGTTATGCCCTTGACAAGACCAGGAAAATGACGATTGTCTCCGCATATAAGCAAGCAACATTGGATACATGGTATGATGATAAAGTCACCGCCAAGGTTATCACCCGAACAAAAGACCAATATTATAAAGATCAATTTCCGGGAATCGGAGAAATGGCACCAGATGCAGGACTGAAAGATACTAATCCATTTATCAGACAATGGTTGTGCAGGAGTGGTGTTGAATGGTGAATGATCGACGAATTATCACGATTGCGGTGATTGTTATTGTCGGGGCCGGGTTACTGATCATTTCCGGTGCCCTGAAGACAAATCTTGTCCCTCTCCAATCTTTTCAGACACCCCATGGAAATGTGAATATCTGGGCCCCACTTCCGGACACTCCACAGAATGTCACAAAATATAGAGTTGTTCCGGGACTGAATGCGACGGAATATTTCTCCGTAGCTAATCTCGAACAGGAGCGGGCGAACGTAACCTCTGTTGAAGATGTTCCAAAAGTTATGCCCAAGGCACTGGAGAATTATGGGGGATTGCCTGAAGATGCTGTATTGGTTTTTGCTGAAACCGGTTATCTAGAACAACGAAATGTTGATACCGGCCAAACCGTTGCAAAATACCCGATATCAACCGATGTCCAATATGGTCGTAAAATCAATGGAATTCCGGTAACCGGTGAAGGCAGTTTTATCAAGGTAATTCTTGGCAACGATGGCGAGCTTCTCTATCTCAACAAAGTCTGGCGGAGTGTTGAACCTGCCGGCACGGAAAAAATAATTCCGGTATCCCAGGCTATCGATAAATTGTGTCGCGGCGAAATCCTCAATCCAAAGAAATGCTTCTGCGACATCAACGTTGACCGGATCTACATCGCTTACTGGGAAAAGGGGGCGGGTGTGCAGCAGGAGTATCTCGATCCAGTCTGGGTATTCTCGGGAACCACGTCATCTGGGGACGTGATCAATTACAAGGTTTATGCACGGGATGATGCAGGTTCCTCCGGCACTGCGCTTTCTGGTCTATCAGATATCCATACGGCACCGGATCCAGGATCCCTGTCTCTCCATCAACTGACACCAGGCAGTGTGAATGAGAATTCTTCGGCATTAGCCGGGAACCAGTCCTGATTACGAGGCGGATACCATGAGACATGTTTCATTCATACTCGTAGTACTGGTTGTCATCACCGGATCGTTTATTCCAGCCGTCTGGGGGATTTCTGGAGATTCAATGTATTCCTCCCTGATAGGAGAGGTGAATATTACCACAACCATCCCTGATTCCCCTGCTTTTTCATCAGCGTACCGGATAGTATCAGGTCCTGACGATACTGCCTATTTTTCTGTTAATGATTTGGAAAAAATCCGGGAAAATGTAACATCTGCAACGGATGCCCCTCAGGTTGCTGCCAGCATCCTGAACAATTACGGGGGGTTCCCACCCGATGCAGTTCTTACGCTCGCGGAAACTGAATACCTGATTGAGATGAACGGCACAACCAATGAAGAAGTAGCCCGGTATCCGGTCAGTATCAATGTCCAGTATGGCAGAAAGATCAATGATGTCCCAGTTATTGGCAAGGGTGCATATATCAACATCCTACTCGGTGATAACGGCGAGCTTCTCTATCTCAACAAAGTCTGGCGAACCGTAACACCCGCAGGTAATGTTTCTATCATCCCGGTTTCGGCTGCTATTGAGAAACTCCGGCACGGTGAAGTCCTGAACCCCAAGAGTTATCCGTATAACGTCAATATCACCAAGATTCGGCTGGGCTATTATGAAAAAGGACGCAACGAGTCGCAGGAATACCTCGAACCGGCATGGTTGTTCAAGGCAACAACCGAAACCGGTGAACCAATCCAGTATTACGTCTACGCCCGGCACTTCGCAAACTTCACCCCCTCATCGACCGGCATCACCACCTTCGAGACCGTACAGTTCACCGACACCTCCGAGACCACACCGGTAAAATGGCACTGGGACTTCGGGGACGGCACGAACTCAACCGAACAGAACCCGTCGCACATGTACCGCACAGCGGGCACCTTCACCGTCACGCTGAAAGCCTGGAACGATATCGGGAGCGATACGGAATCGCGGAACATCACCGTCACCTTCACCAAGCCGCTCAACGCAGACTTCAACGCAACCCCCACAACGGCATCGACAGGTGACACGATACGGTTTTACGACAACTCCGACACCTCGCCAAACAAATGGTACTGGGAGTTCGGGGACGGGACGACATCGACGCTCCGGAACCCTGCGCATGTGTACAATACGGGTGGGAACTATACCGTCAACCTGACCTCTTGGAACGCAAACGGCAGCGACAAACGTTCTGTTGAAAATTATATCTGGATCTATCCCGGCCCAAAACCCGTTGCCGATTTCACGACCAATTACTCGTACGATTATACCATAGCTCCCCTGGCTGTTGCATTCACGGACACCTCGACCGGCGATATTGCCAAATGGTACTGGGACTTTGGCGATGGCACGAACTCGACCGAGCAGAACCCGGTACACATCTATGATGTGGTTCCCGGAGAACTCTACGGGGATTATGCCTACGAGCTGACCGTGACGGATATCTATGGACGGACATCAACACCGGATGGGTGGGCGCGGGGGTTGCGGGTAATTAAGGAGATTCACCCGGAATTTACTGCCCGTCCGCTCACCGGACAGATTCCCCTGAATGTCAGCTTCACGGATCTCACGGAGGACTCCGACAAGGCATGGGGCATTGGCTGGGATTTCGGTGACGGGACGTATACCTATACCTGGGAACAACCGATCCCCAGGACCGTCTTCCATGAATACCAGACCGAAGGATCGTATAATGTAACCCTGATGTTTTACAGTCCGATCGAAGAAGTGTACGTGCACACGAAGGACATATACATTACCGTCGGGAATGCAACCGGATTACCGGTCACGGACTTCTCCGCCAACATAACGTACGGGAAATCTCCGCTTGCAGTCGCATTCACCGATACCTCGGAAGGGTACCCGTCCGGCTGGTCATGGACCTTTGGCGATGGCGGCAGCTCGTATGAGCAGAACCCGGTCCACACCTATACATCTGCCGGGACATATACCGTCTCACTGATCGCAACGAATACCTTAGGGTCCAATACCACGGAAAAAACCGATTACATAACCGTGATTCCCTCGAATGCCCCGGCAGCGGATTTCACCGCCAACACGACGCAAGGCAAATCCCCGCTGGCCGTGGTATTTACCGACAGTTCGATTAATGCACCGGTGAACTGGAACTGGGACTTTGGTGACGGCGAGACCTCTGTCGAACAGAACCCGGTCCATGTCTATGCCGTGCCCGGGCAATACACCGTCTCCCTGCAGGTAATGAACGATGACGGCAGCGACATGAAGATCCGGGAAGACTACATCACCGTTTTGATGGAATTGCCCGCCATGACCATCGTTCCCCCGGAGCCGGCTCTGCCTGCTGCGGATTTCACAGCAACACCGCGCTCCGGAGAAGTGCCGCTCGATGTCGTATTCAACGACACTTCCACCGGAATTCCTACGGGCCGGTCGTGGGACTTTGGTGACGGCGGTTCATCCAACGAACAGGATCCGGTCCATACCTATTCATCGGCCGGGACCTATTCAGTCTCGTTAACAGCAACGAACCCCTTTGGCAGCAATACCACAACAAAGACAGGATATATCGTCGTCTCCTCACCGGGTCTCCCACCGGTTGCGGACTTCACTGCCAACATCACGGGAGGAGCGTCCCCACTTACAGTAGCATTTACCGATACTTCGGCAAATTCACCGGTGAGCTGGAGATGGGACTTCGGCGACGGAACAACATCCCCGGAGCAGAACCCGGTTCACGAGTTCACTGCTGCCGGCACCTACACGATCTCGCTCACGGAAACTAATGCCGGCGGCAGCAATACGATGACAAAACCAGACTATATCACGGTCTCATCGCTCGCACCACCGGTCGCAAACTTCACCGGCACACCGCTCTGCGGCAAAGCCCCGCTCGCGGTCACCTTTACGGACTCATCAGCGGGTGAACCCGCAGGCTGGTCGTGGGACTTCGGCGACGGTACAAATTCGACTGACCGGAACCCGGTCCACACGTACACATCGGCAGGAAAATATACGGTAGCCCTGACCGCATCCAATGCCGGTGGCAGCAACACGACCACCCGGGCTGATTACGTCATGGTAACCGGCCAGGTGAAACCGCCGGTTGCTAGCTTTGCCGGTACACCGACCTCGGGATATCCGCCGCTCGCGGTTACCTTCTCGGACAAGTCATCCAATTCACCGGCAGGCTGGTCCTGGGACTTCGGTGACGGCGTTTCCTCAACGGACCGGAATCCCGTCCATACGTACGATACTCCCGGAAAATACACGGTCACCCTGACCGCATCCAATGCTGCCGGAAGCAGCATAAAAACGAGAACACAGTACATTACGGTCAAACCCGTTCCCGCTCCCGTTGCGAATTTCAGGGCCGACCCGACATACGGCTACTCCCCGGTGACCGTGACCTTCACGGATACCTCGACAAAGTCCCCGACAAGCTGGTTATGGGACTTCGGTGACGGCACCAGCTCGGACGAACAGAACCCTGTGCATGTCTATTCAACAGTCGGGAAATACAACGTGACCCTGATTGCATCCAATGCCGGAGGGAACAGCACGAAGACCAGGTCAAACTACATCACTGCCAAGGCAGTCCTGGCACCAGCAGCGAATTTCAAAGGCGCCCCGACCTCCGGGTATTCCCCGCTTACCGTCTCATTCACGGACACCTCCGACGGCTCGCCCACCGGCTGGTTCTGGGAGTTTGGCGATGGCACGAATGCAGCAGACCAGAACCCGGTCCATACGTTCACTTCCCCCGGCAAATACACGGTGAACCTCACGGTATCCGGCACGGGCGGTTCGACAACCAAAACCCGGACGAATTATATCACGGTCAAAGCCCCGACACCGGCACCGACTCCCGTGCCGCCCCACCCGGTACCGGTGGTCAATGCTTCTGTTGACCACTGCAAAGTCCGGATGGACTGGGATGTGATAACCGATTCCCGGTTGCAGGGCTACAAGGTCGTAATCTCGAAGAACAACCCGGCCCCGAAGTATCCTGATGACGGCTACCTGTTCTGGATCACCGACCGGAACCATAACTCCGCGGAGATACGGTCAACCGATCACTACAATGGCGGGGACTTCGGCGGCTACCTGCAGCCCGGCCAGAAGTATTACTTCAGCATCACGGCAGTTTATTCGGATACGAAGGTGGCAGGGAATGCCGTCGAACTGGTGTTCCCCTCATGTGGGACTGCCACACCCACAACATCCCCAACGCAGACGTGCACCCCAAAACCCACGGCAACCTGCACACAGAGGGCTCACGGATATTACACTACAGATTGTGATAATCGCAGTGCTTAGAACAGCAGGAAAAACACGCAGGGATTGTACTACCCCCACCCCACATTTTAATACCCCTCCCCGCTGAACCGGATACACAACTATGGTCACAGCAGCAGACCAACAGGCACTCATCAAGGAGATCCGCGAACTAAAAGCGGAGCGTAACGCCATCCTCCTCGTCCACAACTACCAGCCGGACGAGATCCAGGACATCGCCGACCTCACCGGCGACTCGCTCGAACTCTCGCGGGCTGCTGCCACGATGGAGGGCGACGTCATCGTCTTCTGCGGTGTGGACTTCATGGCCGAGACCGCCGCAATCCTGTCACCGGAAAAGACCGTGCTCTTGCCCGCGGGGGACGCGAACTGTCCGATGGCGGAGATGGTCGGGGTGGACGAGCTGCGGCGCGTGAAGAAGGAGCACCCGGCCGCAGCGGTGGTCTGTTACGTCAATTCTTCCGCGGAGATCAAGGCCGAGAGTGATTTCTGCTGTACCTCGTCCAATGCGGTGAAGGTCGTGAACGCGGTAGAGCAGGACGAGATCATCTTCGTGCCGGACAAGAACCTCGGGCGCTATGCCCAGCGGTTCACGAACAAGAAGATCCTCCCATGGGAAGGGTTCTGTTATGTCCACGACCGGATCACACCCGACCAGGTGAGACAGGCGCGGGAGGCTTACCCGGACGCCGTCCTGCTCGTCCACCCCGAGTGCCGGCCGGAAATTATTGACATGGCTGACCATGTCGCGAGCACGTCGGGCATCATCAAAGAGGTCTGCTCCTCGAAAGCATACGATTTCATCATCGGGACCGAGGTCGGCATCCTCCACCGGCTCGGAAAGGAGTGCCCGCAGAAGCACTGCTACCCCCTGGTGAGTGCCGCAATCTGCCACAACATGAAAAAGACCGATCTGACCAAAGTCCGGGACTCGCTTGCAACCCTCGCCCCGCGTATCACGGTACCAAAAGAGATCGCGGACCGCGCCCGCGGGGCAATCGAGCGGATGCTCGCGGTGAAATAGAGAAATGGATCTATAGAAAACCTATTTTGGTAGTGCGATGCCCCCCTCTTGCGCCACCAGTCCCCCGTTGGGGGACGGGGCGCAATGCGATAGGACGATGTCGGTAAAAGGTAATACGTCGTCATCGCAAGGCGGGGATTGCATCAGCGGCGGGGGCAGAGCGCCAACGGGGCCCCCGAGAGCGTCAAAAATTTTCAATGATTCCTACAGAGCTAAAAATTATTTTGTTTTCTCCCCTGCCTTCCGTTCTTCCTGCGCCTTCACCTGCGCCATGATCTTCTCGTAGGTCTCGGAGCCAACGCACTGCTTGGCATATTTGCACCACTGGACACACGAGAGGATATCGTTATACACCACGTACCCACACCTGCTGCACGTGACCGACACATCGTTTGAGAAGACCTCGACCTCCTCCCCGCACTGCGGGCACTTCTTGATCGCAAGGGTCGGGGTGCGCAGGTTGGCAGTCCCGGGGCAGTGGTCGAACAGCATAACCAGTAATCACCGTTCTCCTTTATGGAAGTACGGGCAGGCCGTCATGCATGCAGTGCAGGTCATGCGGATATCGACCCGGTTTACCACGAATGGGCCGGCCAGGTTCAGCACCGCTGTGACAAGCCGGGAACTCCAGCCCCCGCGAATCAGCCGGAATGCCAGACTGCGCAGGGGACGGGGGATGTAATCGGTAAAGGCGCGACAGGAGGCCAGGTCCACATCCCCGTCCCGGATCGCACCCGAAGGGCAGGCCGCGATGCACCGGCCGCAGTGCGTGCAGGCTGCCACCCCGGCTGGCGGGGGTGAGGGCGCGATCGCATGGTCGGTTATCACCGCCCCGAGCAGCAGGCGGTTGCCGTGCACGGGGCTGATGAGGAGCGTGTTATCGCCAATGGTCCCGAGACCCGCATCCGCAACGCAGTGCTTCAGCGAGAGCCGGCCGCGGATCTTTCCGTCCCCCGCCACCAGGGGCAGGGGCAGGATCGGTTCGGACACCCCACCTGCTGCCTGGAGCAGGTCCCGCAGCCCGAGGCCGGCCGATTCCAGCGCCAGGAGCAATTGCCGGTTTGCCGCTGCCTGCTCCTGTGGCGTGCCGGAGAAGGACAAATCCGGCATCCGCACCCCAAAGACGATGATCGTCCGGCAGGAGGGGAGGATGTCGCGGGGGTGCCGGCCTTCCGGTGCCCGTATCGCGGATACGCCGGCGATGCGGAATGTATCGATCTTCCGGTCCGCAAAGAACCGTGCAATGCCGGCAGGCGTGACGATATCCGGTTCGGTGCTGTCCATAGGTCACCAGATGTTGATCAGGTGAGCCCAAAAAGGGGCCGGATCACCCGCTCGTCATCGATAGCCGGGTTGTTGACCAGCTCTGCTACCGGGACCTTCTCCATGCCATCAGCCGGATACGGTGCCAGGATCCGCCTGAGATCGGGTCCTGTGAGCACCTCGTGCGAGAGCCAGCGGCCCTCGTCATCCTGCGCCAGGATGACCGGCATCCGGTCATGGACGGTTGCAAGCAGTTCGTTGGGACTGCAGGTGATGATCGTGTAGGTGCGGAGCATGGTCCCGTCCGGGCCTGTCCAGGTGTCGCAGAGCCCGGCGAACGCGAAGATCGGGCTCTCCCTTACCGTGAAATAGAACGGGACTTTCCGTCGTCCCTCCTTCTGCCATTCAAAGAAGCCGGACGCCGGCACAAGGCAGCGGGAGGATTTCAGGAGCGGGGAAAACATCGGCTTCTCGAGAAGCGTCTCGGCCCGCGCATTGATCGGGCGCTGTGCGGCCTTCAGGTCCCTGGTCCAGCGCGGGACAAGCCCCCAGCGCATGAGGGCGACCTCGTCCTTCTCCTTCCGGACAATCACCGGCATCTCGCTCGCGGGGCTGACGTTGAAATGCGAGCGGGCGCCGATCATCGGGTTGTGGACCCGGAAGCGGTTGCCGAGGTCATCGATGCAGATGAGGGAGTACCGGCCGCACATGGGGGATCACAGGGAATTATACCCTGCCGGCATATGAGGATGACGGGCGCGGGCCGAAACTGATTGGGCCCCGGTTCTCGTTCTGCACAGGCAAAGATGTATTATCGCCCCACACCAAGTATCCGGCAGCCAATGACCGATACCGCGCCCGTGCCTGCTGCGCCGAAACCTTCCGGGCAGTACCTGATGAATGAGGAGGAGACCGGACAGACCGATACGTTCCTCGCCGCCCGGCAGCTCCCGGAATGCCTCCAGGACGCCGTTGCCCGGTATATCGTCAAAAAGACGGGTAAGGATCTCGCCGACCCGGTGATGCTCGACCGGCTCAGGAAGGCGATCGTTGCGCAGAAGGACGATTACTGGAAACCGCAGATGCAGCGGTCGCTCCAGTACACGAAGGGCTATCGTGTGCTCGGGTACCTGGCATACCATTTCCCGGTCTACTTCATGGAATGGGAGCACCTGCTCCTGATGCTTGCCCGCGACGGGCTTTTGAAGAAGCGGATGACCGTCCTCGACATCGGTACAGGGCCGGGGGTTGTCCCGCTGGCTGTCGCCGATTTCTTCTCGCGCCTTGACGGGGCAACCGCGGATGTCTTCTCAGTCGAACGGTCTGAGGAGCACATCGAGGCGTTCCTGTACCTGCGGGATGCCTGCGTGCCGAAAGGGGGGAGGGTGAGCCTCAAGCCCCCTGTCCGGGCCGACATCACGGCCGGGATCCCGGCGAAGATTCCGGAGAAGATCGACCTTCTGGTCTTCTCCAATGTGCTCAACGAGACCGGGGGCGGCGATATCGGAAAGCGGGCCGGCCTGGTGATGCAGTATGCAGAACGCCTCGCGCCCGATGGATCGATCCTCATTGTCGAACCGGCCGAGGAGAACACCTCAACCCGGCTGCGCACCCTCTCCCTCATGCTCAGGAAGCGCGGGTTCACGATCCACAGCCCCTGCTCGTTTGTCTGGGGGACGAACTGCACGCCGGACCGGTGCTGGAGCTTCACTACGCAGCGGCCGATACGGCCGACACGGCTCATGGAGGTACTTGCAGCGGGGGACGAGCCGTTCCGGTACATCAATATCGATATCAAGTACAGCTACGTTGTCCTCCGCAGGGACGGGATGACCCGGCATGGCTATACCGTGCCACCGGGCTCCCGGGTGCTCCGCCTCTCGCTCATCCACCGCCACGTGGACAAGCGGATCAATATCATTGCCGCAAAGATGTCGGAGAACCTTGGCGACAAAAAGACGCTGGTCTTCCGCCTCTGCGACGGCTCCTCAGAGAAGCCGATCTATGCCGTTGTCCCGAAATTCCATGTCACACCGGAGAATGAGGCGATCGTATCGGCACCGTACGGGACGATCCTCGAGATCGCCGGGGTCCACGTCCGGTACAACCCGGAGCACGATGCCTATAACCTCCTCGTCAGCCGGAACACCGGGGTCACGATGCCCGTATCTGAAAATGAGGAGGACTAAAAACCCCCGTAGCAGAAACGGCGCACTATCGGGTTACTCCCATTATGTCAGGGTATACGCACCATTGAGTTGTGTATACTGGCCCGTTGATGACGAGTTATAGACCCGGACGTTCATCGGTCCCTTGACAACGGAAGTCGATACCGTGAACGTGGTGGTGATCTGCGTGGGCGTGATGGCCCCGGACGGGGCAATGTATACGCTTCCACCAGTGGTGCTGTTGTAGAGCCGCACCCGGGTGAACGCGTTGAAATCCGACCCCGTGACCGTGATCCCGACAGCGCTCCCCCGCGGGCCGGTGCCCGGGGAGATGCCGGTGATCGTCGGGGCTGCCGCGGCATAGACCGTAAACGTGTTGTTCCGGATCAGCATGAGCCCGTCCGGGTTGGTGATGGTCATATTATATGCACCGGTCTGCGCACCGGCCGGAATATCCCAGGTGCCGGTCATGGAGGTCCGGCTGGTCGCGGACAGTCCGCTGAGATAGGATGAACTTCCTCTCCAGAACCGGACCGTGGTGCCGGGCTGGAAGTAGTTCCCGGTCACGGTAATGGTGACGGTGTTCCCCTTCACCCCGCTCGTCGGGGTCCGGCTCGAATACGTGGGGGGCGGGCTTGCAACCGTTGTGCCGGAGGATGAGTAGGTCCCCGTCCTGCCATCCGGGTTCGTCACGCTGATATTGTACGTGGGCGGGCTCGCCGCGGCCCCGGCAAGGTCGAAGGTGCAGATCATGACCGTCGACGACGTCACGTTGCAGGAGGTGGACGCGATCTGGTTGCTGGTCCGGTTGAGCGCAGCGGTTGCACCGGTGACGAAGTTCGAGCCGGTGATCCGCTCGATCGCCGTCCACCCGCGGTATATCGTGGAATTGGACCGGCCCGTCACGGTCGGGGCGCTGCTGTACACGAAGAACGCGTTCGCCCGTGTCGTGTTCCCGATGTCCGTGTTGTTCATAATGAGGCTGTAATACCCGGTCGGTGCGGTGACGGGGATGACAACGCTGCCGGTCATGCTTGCCCGGTTCCTGACCGTGACCCCGGTCACGGGGATCTGCGTACTGCCCTGGACAAAGGTGAATTTTGTTGTTGGCTGGAAGTAGTTGCCCCGCAGGTTCGTGAGGACAACCGTCCTTCCCTGGTACCCGCTCGTGTTTGCACTGCCCGAATAAGTAGGCGCCGGGCTGGAGAGCGTGGTTGCACGCGATGACCCTGATGTGCCCGTCTTTCCATCGGGATTGGTGACACTGATGTTGTAGGTGGCCGGGCTCGCCTTGGCCTCCAGCAGGTTGTAGGTGCAGAACATCTGTGTTGAAGACCGCACCACGCACGATGTCGCGGGGATCTTGTTGCTCGTCCGGTTCAGGGTGGACGTTGCGCCGGCAAGGAAGTTCGAGCCGGAGATGAGCTCGTACGCCAGCCAGCCGCGGTAGATGGTGCCATTCGACCGTCCCGTGACGACCGGGGGCGGCCCGGTCAGGGGGGCCGGAACGCACGACCAGTTGTACATGGTGATGATGATATGCGCTGACTCATCGACCAGCCGCACACGGAGCGGGCAGTCGGTGATGCTCTGGGCCTGCTTTGCAACCGTCTCCGCGTCGGTTGTCACACAGTACGCGTTCCGGGATTTGTTGTAAAAGACATACAGCGTGTCTCCCGGCTTTACGGTGTTAAGACCCGATACCGGGCGGGCCCTGGTGGAGTTGGTCCGGTTGTCGATATAGATGCCGAGCTCGTACATGCCGCCGGCAGACGAACCAAGGTACAGGTTGTCACCGGCCCGGTGGAAGACGGTGAAGACATTGATCTTATCCAGGGTCTTGTTCGCGACATCGGTGGTGACAAGGGCGGTCTTCTGCTGGAGGTGCAGGTCGCCAAAGAAGATCGCCGCAACAACAAGGGAGAGGATGACAACGAGAGAGAGGACCACGATGACAGAAACGGTCTCGGAAACGGCCTTCTCGCACGGCATAACGATGGTAAGTAAATACTCGCCGTAAGGGGTATATATGAATTATTGTTACGTTCTCCGGTTTTCCGCTATTATTTTTGTTTTATTCAAAAAGGCGGAGATATCAGCCGGAAATCCTCACCCTGCTCCGTTTTTTCGTCACGGCACGTGGAACACGTTCGAGACCGGGTTGTACGTTGTCGAGGGGGAGATGGCATACTCCAGCCGTGCGACCGCCTGCCCGGTGTTCTCGAACATCTTCACGACAAGGTGGTGGTATCCTGCGGTCAGGTGCGTGGAACGGGTGACTGCCGTGGAACCGTGCAGCCCGCCGTTGTCGATCAGCTGCACGTCATCCACCCAGAGATAGGAGCCGTCGTCAGAGGTCAGGCGGAATGAGTAATCCGCCTCGGCCGGCACCAGCAGGTACCCGTCCCAGGTGACGCTGAAGTCCTCCTGCCTCCCGACTATGTCCGTCGGCCAGGTCGAACCGGACTGGTCAGTGAACATGATCTGGGACTCCGTCCGCGTCCCGGCAAGCGTGGTCCAGGTCTGCCCCTGGTAATAGGAAGCCGTAAAGCCCGGGGCCAGCGCCCCGAGGGTGACATAGCCGGCTTTTGTTGCCGTGTTGCTGCCGAAGGCATTGGTGCTCGTGAGCGTCACGGTGTAACTCCCGGCCGAATTGTAGGTGTGCGAGGGGTTCTGGAGCGCCGATGTCCCGCCATCGCCAAAGGTCCAGGCCCATGCCGTTGCATCGGTCGAGGCATCGGTGAACTGGACCGTGACGGGGGCCGTCCCGACACGGGGCGTACCAGTGAAGTCTGCGGTGGGGGCGGCACTCGGGATGTGCCAGATGGTCCCGGCCGGGGAATAGCTGAGGTCCGCAACCGCGGTGCCGGTATTCTCGTACATCTTCACAACGATGTGGTGGTATCCCGCGGTGAGCCGGGTTGTGGCGGAATATGCCCGCGATCCGTGCAGCCCGCCATTGTCGATCAGCTGTACCTCGTCCACCCAGAGGTAGGAACCGTCATCGGACGTGAGCGTGAAGCTGTAGTCGGCTTCCGCCGGCACCAGCAGGTACCCGTCCCAGGTGACGCTGAAGTCCTCCTGCCTCCCGACCATGCTCACCGGCCAGGTCGAGCTCTGGTCGGTGAAGTGGATGGACGCATCGATCCGGCTGCCGGCGAGGGTGCTCCATGTCTGCCCCTGGTAGTACGAGGCAAGGAACCCGGGCGAGAACGAACCGACCGAGATGTACGCATCCTTGGTCACGGATGCCGACCCGAATGCATTCGAGGTTGTCAGGGTCACGGGATACGTGCCGGATCCGGCGTACGTGTGCGTCGGGTTCTTCACGGCAGAGCTCGTACCGTCGCCGAAGTTCCAGGCCCATGCCGTTGCATCGATCGAGGCGTCGGTGAACTTCACCGTGAGCGGGGCCGGGCCGGCGCGGGGTGTGCCGGTGAAATCGGCAGAGGGGGCGGTGCTCGGGATGTGCCAGAGGTTCGTCACGAGCGCAGGAGAGGCCATGGCCGCAGTCTGGTACTCGAGGTATACAACGGCCTGCCCGGTATTTTCGAACATCCAGACCGTGATGGGATAATAGCCCGGGGTGAGGTGTTTGGTCGCGCTCCGCGACTGGAACGAGTGGAGCCCGCCGTTGTTGATGAAGCCGGAGGTGCCGGCCAGGTCCAGGGTCGATCCGTCGTCCGAGGAGAGGATGAATGTGTAGTCGGCCTCGGTGTCGATCCGGATCAGCCCGTCGAACTTCACCGAGAAGCTGTCCGTCTTCCCCAGGTACGCGTTCGGCCAGTTGCTGACATCGGACGCCCGGCCGCTGGCCGCATCGGCAAAGTGCACCCGGCTCACGATATTGCTCCTCACGCTGGTGGTCCAGGCCTGGTCGCTGTAGTAGGTGGCGATGAGGCCGGGGCTGTAGGGGGATGCTGATGCGGCAGCGCCACTGCCCCCGACATAGACCGGCACCGAGTTGATGACGGTCGTGATGTCCTCGTCGATGGTCTTGACGGTCCAGGTCCCCCCTTCGAGATCGACCAGGGGGCCGAGCGTGGCGGTCCTGCTGATCCGGTCGTCGATGCTGTCCGTGACAAAGTATCCCCGGTTGTCCCGGTAGAAGAAGACCGAGTCGCCGGACTGCCAGGCGCGGTCCGCGATATAGGGATACGGCCGGGCCACATGCACCGTGCCGGACGGTGAGACCAGGGTGAACGAGACCAGAGGGTACTCCCCGGATTCGGTTGCGTTCAGGGATGCAGTGTCCCCGCTCTGGTGGAAGAGGCGGATGGCATACGCGCCGGCGCCGGTATCGAGGTCATCGGCGGACTCTGCGATATTGAGGTTCTTCTTTAAGAGGTTCTCGTACCCGAAGAAGAAGCCCCAGGTTATCGCTGCCATGATCACGACAAGGCAGATGATCAGGGTGATCGAGACTGCCTCGGAGAGCGCACGTTCGTACTGCATGCGGGTAGTGAAACATTTGCTCCCGGCACTATAAATACCCCTGAGGGACTGCCGGCGGGCATTCATATTTATAGGAACGAGCAAAACTAACTGGTAACCTATGGTTGACGTGGAGCTCGGCAGCGACGAGAAACTGATCCGGAAGATCGAGCGGATCATCATCAGCGGGGTCCGCCATGAGGTCTTCCTCACGGACAAACGCCTCATCATCGCCGAGTCCGAATCCGGGAAGATCCGCCGCGACGCGGAATACCCGCAGGTGCTGGTCGCGATCCTGGGCACGAACCGGCTCCGCGAGCCGGAGATCTCCGTGACGTTCACAATCCCCGGTGGCGAGACTGTGACCGACGACCTGGTCTTCGTCCACCTGCCGGGCGGCCAGAACATCAATGCCGCGGACCGGTGCATGGAGATCCTCCGCGGGCACGGGGTCGGGACACAGGCCACTGCCAGCCGGTCCGACATGACCTCCCCCACCCGGATCACGATGGGGGATGCCGGACCGTCTGGTAAAGGTATGGCGGCAGCCCGGCAGGTCACGCCGGACTACTCCCCCATCGGCACCCCCTACTCCCGCAAACAGGTGCAGCCGGAGGAGAAGGAGTCAAAGATGCCCTCCGCCATGACCATCGGGGCTGCGGTCCTCGCCGTCATTGTGGTGATTGCGGTTTTGGCGATGGCGGGGCAGGTGCTGGGGCCGAAGACGGTTGATGTCGGTCCCCCGCAGCCGGAGATGCCACCACCCGTTGGCACGACCCCGATTGTGATTACCCCCATTCCCCCGGTCACGGCCGCTGCCCCGGAACCGGTTGTAACAACTCTTCCAGTACCGCAATCCACGGAGCCTGCAATACCGCAGGTGATCACCATCCCGGAGAACGGTGTCTGGCTCCACATCACGTCGCCCTCTGCCTACATCGGGGATATCAAAGCCGGTGGCTGGACAAGCACCATCAACACTACGGGAACATACCTCATCCAGATAGCGGCAGAGAACACGCTGATAGAGGGATCGGTGGAGAAGACAGACGGAGGGGGCAACCCGATGGAAGTGAAGATCTACAATGGTGGCGAGCCGGTCTTCACTGCTTCAACGACAAAGCCGTTTGGTACCATCGAGATCCGGCAGGAGATAGGGACAGCCATCATGAAAAACCCGGTCGCCACACCTGCCCCTGCGCAGGTAGTCGCTGCCGCTCCAACACCGGATCCTTCTGTCGCCCTTAAACCGGTCCCTGCAAACGGGACATATGTCCGGGTCACCTATAACGGGCCGTTCTCCGGATCAATCACGGCAAACGGGCAGTCGCGGCTTGTCAGCGGGTCCGGCGATCAGTTCTTCCAGTTCTCCCTGGGCGGGGGCGGGCAGATTGACGGGTTCATGGAGAAGCCGGACGGCTCTGACAGGCCCCTTGTCGTTCAGGTGTACCGGGACGGCAGCCTTGTCACATCAGCAGGCACGACAAAGCCAACGGGAGTCGTTGAGTTCCACACCGTGGTGTGAACACCGGCACTGAAACGATCCTGCCGGGGATCCCGGGTGGAACAGGGTACTGGCCTTTTTTAGTGTGCCTTATAAAAAGTTCAGGCATTACCAACGGAGACGCAGTTCGCCCGGGACGACGAACTGCTTCCCACTGGATTTGAGACCTTCAGCGTCACCGTGTACGTGCCAGGCACCGTGTAGGTATGCGACGGGTTCTGGAGCGACGAAATGCCGCCATCACCAAAGTCCCATAACCACGATGTCGGGTAATACGTGGAGGTATCGGTAAACTGCACAGCAAGGGGAGCTTTCCCGGATACCGGTTTTGCGGTGAAAGACGCTGTCGGGGTGATCATGTTCGCGACAATGTAACTGTTCCGCGTTACGGTGCTGCTGCCACCGGCATTGGCTGATGTCAGGGTGACGGAATGGGCACCTGGGGTCGTATAGGTATGCACCGGGTCCTTCTTATCGGATGTGCTCCCGTCGCCAAAGTCCCAGAGCCATGATGTCGGGGTGTTATTCGAATTGTCCGTGAATGAAACGGCAAGCGGGATCGTCCCTGAGATCGGGGAGCCGGTGAACCGGGCATAGGGCGGCGGGACGGTAACGGTGATATAGCCGTCCTGCGTCATCATGTCACTTCCCCCGGCATTGGAGGCGGTCAGCCGGACTGAATAGGTGCCGGGTTCAGTATACGCATGGGCAGGGTTCTGCAGCGTCGAATTTCCGCCATCGCCAAACTCCCAGAACCATGCGGTGGGCGTGTTTGCTGAAGTGTCGGAGAACCTGACAACAACTCCCGCTGACCCGGTTGTCGGAGCAGCAGTGAAACCAGTGACCGGCGGCTTTACCGATCCGGTGGAAATATACCCGGCCCGCGTCACCGTGCTGCTACCACCGGCATTGGATGCGGTGAACGTAACAGAAAATACCCCGGATCCTTCGTAGGTGTGGGTGGGATTCTGTTCCATGGAAGTCATCCCGTCGCCAAACTCCCAGAGCCACGATGTCGGCTTGTTGAGCGAAGTATCCGTGAACCGGACAACGAGACCCTGGTCCCCGGTAGTCGGAGTTGCCGTAAACCCGGCTGACGGCGGCGTGACCGTGTTTGCTGATATATACCCGGTCTTTGTGACGGTGTTACTCCCCGCAGCATTCTTTGCCGTGAGCCTGACAGTATAATTGCCGGCGTTCTGGTACAGGTGGACCGGGTTCTGCAGGGTGCTGCCGGTCATGTTACTGTCGCCAAAGTCCCAGAGCCATGCGGTGGGATTCCCGGAGGAGTGATCCGTGAACCGGACCGTAAGGGACCGGACGCCATGGACCGGTGAGCCGGTAAAATTGGCAACCGGGACTGCGGTTGCCGCGGTTATCTCATACGAATCCGCTCCACCATCATAACGGGTATTGACGATGTTATCGAGCGTGAGATTTCCCTGGTACGGCCGGATATTAATAAGCTGGATTCTGTCGGTACTCGATATACCGGGAATAATCGCAACACCGTCAGCATCCAGCCGGGTCCACGCGGGTGTTGCTGGCGTGTCGAGGACGAGGGTTGAGACAAGATTGTCGTACCCGTTAACCGATATGCTGTCAACCGTGGCCGAACCCTTGTCCTCCCCATTGATGAACAGGTGCACATCGTCGAACGCAAAGGTACTGATCCAGGTATGCGTTGTCACGATCTTCCCCCGCGTATCCATTCCAATGACAAGCCGGACAACGTCGCCGCCGTTAAGATTGTACACCGTCCCGCCATGAGTAATTGACTGGATGGTACCCCCGCTGACACGGAACTGGATACTCCCGCCAGTGAGAAGGTCGGATGGTTTATCTGCATATTCAAGGATATGGACTGGAGCAGCGCCTGCATCCTGAAGGGGTGGGGCGGCAGTCGTTTCCGGCTGCGGGAAGGGCTCGGGCGCGGGTGCAAGCGGAATGGGTGCAGGGATACCACCAGCTCCCCCGGAGGTCACAGGACCCGGCTGGAGGATAAGAGCAACGACCGCGATTATTACAACCACTGCTCCTGCGACAGCAACGGCCATGCGTGGGGAGATCTTTGGCAACGGGGTTTTTTTATTATCGGATTCCGGTGACATAGTTACGGCTCAGGAAATGACGAGGGGAACAGTTCTTCAGGCTCTATCACTGTGTAGAGCGTCAGGGTAAAAAGAAATATCGGAGTATGGCCGGGGACTAGGAGTACCGGATGATGACAATACCCTGGTAGCCGTTGCCGCCATCGCCGTTGCTGCCGCCGCCGCCACCGCCGCCACCGTAATAACTCGCATCGGCTCCATCATTGTTGCCGACAGCACCGGCTCCGCCTCCACCGGTTCCTCCGCTGCCGGCAGTGCCGGAGTAGCCGCCGCCGCCACCGCCACCGGCATAGGTGGTCAGGACATCGGTTATGGACGATGTTGTTCCTGTCCCGCCATCACCTGCCTGACCGGAGGCAGCATCCCCACCGACCGCACCGGCTCCGCCTCCACCGCCACCAAGAACGCGCCAGTTACTGCTTTGCCAGTATTCATAACCATCACCGCCATCGTTACCCTGGTCGGGGTTGGCATTCTCCTGACCCGGACTCCCGTCAGCAGCTCCGCCACCGGATCCTCCATCCCTTCCGCCTCCGGTCCCGTCATAACTGCCACCGCCGCCACCGCTGTTTGCCCGGATTGTTGTTCCCCCTCTTCGGATCTGGGAGTTAGCTCCGTTTGAACCTCGTCCGTTATTGCCCCCGTCCCCTCCGTCACCAACAGTGACAGTCCATGTATGGCCAGGTGTAACGCCCATGGATCCGGTACGGAACCCTCCGGCACCCCCACCGCCACCATAGCTCCCGCCGCCACCGCCACCGGCAATGATGAGGTACTGGGCCGTGGTCACATTGTCAGGAACGGTCCAGGAACCGGATGATGTGAATGGCAGGATCGTGTAATATGAGTACATGTCGGCAAGGGTTGCAGGGGATGTCCCGCTCGGGGTCGTGACCGTGACATGGACGATGCCAATCCCGACCGGGCTTGTTGCGGTTATCTGTGTCGGACCGTTTACCGTAAACGATGCGGCATTGGTGCCAAACATGACAACTGTTGCTCCATTGAAGTTCGTACCGGTAATCGTCACCGAGGTACCACCTTCGACAGGGCCATGGGTCGGTGAGATCGCCGTCACCGTGGGCGGGGCCTGGTAGGTGAACTGGTCTGCAGATGATGTCGCAGATGTGCCAACTGCATTGGTGACCGTGACATGGATGGTCCCGACTGCATGGACCGGGCTGTTGGCCGTGATCCAGGTCGCGCTCTTGAAGGTGACGTTGGTCGCAGGGGTGCCTCCGAATGCCACGGTGGACGTTGCAGTGAAGTTTGTTCCGATAATCGAGACAACCGTGCCGCCTGAAGCCGGGCCGACAGCAGGCGTCACGGAGGTGACTGTCGGGGCCGCCAGGCTGACAACGATATTCTGCGCAGGAGAGGTGGAGCTGCCTCCGGTATTCGTTGCAGTCAGGGAGACCGGGTAAGTTCCCTGGGCAGTATACAGATGCGTGGGGTTCTGCAGGGTGTTTCCGGTCGTGTTCCCGTCGCCAAAGTTCCACAACCAGGATGTCGGCGTTCCGGTTGAGGTGTCGGTAAACGAGACCGTCATCGGGACGTACCCGCTTACCGGGGTTGCAGTGAATGAAGCCACCGGGGCCGGTGTATATTCGATATGACAGACATCGCTCACGTAATGGTAGACCGATGTATTCGAGGGGTGGAATTCAAGGTAGGCGAGCGCCCGCTGGGTGTACTCATAGTACCTGATGACGATATGGTGCCAGCCGGGCGTGAGTGTGGTCGAGCCGGTCTTGACGAACTCGGCATGCAGACCTCCGTTGTCAATGAGGAGGTTATCATCGACATACAGGTACGACCCGTCATCCGAAGTGAGCCGGAAGGTATAGGTATCCGACGTATTCACCCGCATATACCCGTCCCAGATGACACTAAAGTATTCCTCTGATGGCAGGAACCCGCTCCCGACCGGCCAGTCGGTTTCATCCGAATAATCGGTGGGGTACCATCCATCGGCAAATGCTATACGGGCATCGGTCCGGGTCTTCCCCGGGTCGGTCCAGGTGCTGTTGGCGTAATAGGTCCCGGCAAGACCGGCAATACAGGACGATTCGGACCCCACCGTGATGTAATTGATCTTGGTCTTGGTATCGTACCCGTACGTGTTCGCTGCCGTGAGCGAGACAGTGTACTGCCCGGGATTTGTATAGATGTGAACAGGGTTCTGCTCATACGAGTGGCTGGAATTGTCACCGAAGTCCCAGTTCCATGTCGTTGCTCCATAGGAGTAATCGGTGAACTGGACCGTGTGCGGGGCGGTACCGGAGAGCGGCGACCCGACAAAATCCACCGGCGGGATATCGAGCGCCGTGTAATTGTAATTTGAGATAATCCGCTGGGTTAAGGTTGTTGCATTTCTGTAATCCACCCGGATCTGCGAGGTCCCGGTATTGTCCCACATCTTTATGGAAATCGGATAGTATCCCGCAGTCAGGGCAACCGGCGAAGAGGCGACCTCGGAGTTACAGGTGGCGCCTGCAGTGGCGGTGACAGGATTGCCCCACCGGTCAATGATTTTTACACTGTTCAGCTCAAGAGAATACCCATCGCATCCCCGCATATAGAACCTATATGTCCCCGCCGCATCGATCTTGAGGAACCCGTCATAGCTGATTGAGAAGTTATTGACCTGCGTGATGTAATCGTTCGGCCAGTCGTTGACATCGGACCCGTACCCTGCCAGTACACCCTCTGCGTCGGCAAAGTTGATCCGGCTGTGGACCCGTGTTGCTGTCGGCCAGGACAACTGCCGGTCTTTATGGTACGTGCCGATTATTCCCGGCAGGTATGCGGGGGTAAACGATGCGGCAATCGTATGGTCCTTGATGACATTCGTGAATGTGTAACTGGTCGGGACCGGGACAACGGGCGTCCCGTTCACCAGAACAGACTGGATCATGTAGCTTGCGTCCGGATTTGCATTGAAGGTCTGGCTTCCCCCGTCGGGGACAGTCACGATGCCACTGGGGACGAGTGTACCCCCTGCCGAATACGATGCAGTGATGGTGTGTGTTATCCCGCTGCCGGATAAGGGCTTGAATGTGACAAGTATGGTATGATCCGTGTGTATTGCAGAGAGTGTATAGGTGTGCACGGTAGGGGTCACATCAGTAACGCTCTGGGCAACCCCGTTGTCCGTGAGTACATCGATTTCATAGGTGCTCGAATTCGTTATCGTGAATGTTACCGAGGCTCCATCCGTTGCATAATACGAGCCGGACGGGCTGATGCTCCCGCCAATCCCTGCAGCTGCGTTGATGGTGTGGTATACTCCCTCAGGCCGGACCGTAGTCAGGTTGCCAAGCAGGAGCTGGGCGATGAGGGCAGAGCGGGTTCCCCTCATGGGTGAGTCGCTGTAGACGACATCGACCTTGACCGGGACCGGGTCGGTGTCGGGGACCGTAAACTGGATCGTCTCCCCGGTCATCCAGATATTGTCATTCCCGAAGCCCTCGAATGTCCGGAGGGTGCCATCGACATAGATCTGGAGCCGGTCTGTGTACAGGGGATCGCCTCCCGCATGGTTGATCTTGATTACCCGGGTCTCATTGGTGATCTGCATGTTGACTGCCGGGCTCTTCTCGGGTGGCGGATTGGAGAACCAGGTGACGGCAAAAACCGCGATGACAACGACAAAGAGGGCTATGAGCATCAGGACGCCCACCATCTCCGCTGCACCCCGGTCGTTCCTGTGGTTACCCATCACCACTCTCTCCCCTCTGTCCAGACTTGCTGAAGGATTATTGTCAGATACAATGATTTAACGATCGTATAATTATATGAAATGATCCAAAGCGCCAGCACCGAGGGTACTGGAAATAACAGAAAATCCGGGGATTATTTAAGAAAAGCCCGGTATCAGCGCGATTGCCGGCATCCAGCACAATGCCAGAATTCTAAAGGAGAGGGACCGGGCCTGCCCGGCGATTATCACGCAACTGTGGCCCTGCCGAAGAAATAGGTACTCTTTGTACGGTTGTCATACTGGAGGACAAAGATGCCGGTCGCGGTTGGTCCAATGGTATTGATAGTTGGTGCCGGAAAACTCGTCCAGTTGGTAACCTGGCTTGAGAATTCCTGGGAGCGATCATACGAGGGGTACCTGTTGACAGATAGTTGCGTATAATACGACGTTGTATCGGAATTCGGGGCAAGAACAAGAGTTGATTCCATATTTTTATATCCGGTTACCCACGTATGGTTCAGAATAACATTAGAATATGTCAGTGCGGGATCGGTATCAGGAATCTGCCCGCTCCGGTTGGTAATGGAGATGGATGTTACTTTGTCTGCACTGAACTCCAGAATCTGGTCTCCTATACACATAACGCGGATGTTTGGTGATAATGTGACATCTGCATACGGTGTGATAACAACATTATTCCCGATATTCAACTGGATCAGTGTCGGGGTTGTCGAATCTGCTGCATAAAACACCATGGTAGAATTTTTGTCTGTTGTCACGTTGAACCTGATACTTCCCGATGCAATCCGTGTCCCGCTGACCCGGTAATAATTCAGGGAATTATTGGTTACATTCTGGATCAGGTTCGATTGTGAAACCGACGGCGGATACGTTGTCCCGACACGGATATCCGGGCTGAACGTCCTTACCGGAGAGAGATTGGACGAAGTCCCGGATTTAAGGACGACTGTCCCGGTACCAGTACCGTTATAGGTCACCGCGACTTTATGGCTGCCCGGGTCGACACTGACGATAAGGTTTGTCCCGGGGGTCCATAAATTGGAGTTATCGGAGATCCGGATATCATTATCAGGGATGACCAAGTTGTCAACAAGGACGGAGAACGTCCCCTTTGTCAGCGTATCACCCCCATTATGATACAGATATAACAAAGCCTTATCCGAATCAGCGGGATCGGGCATCGTCCCGGTCATGAAATTCACGTTGGGGATCTTGGACGGAGCGGTCTGCGAGAAGAAGAGCATGGCAACGATGGCGACTCCCAGCACGACGAGGGATATCATCAGGACTGCCCCGATGATCTCCGATACGCCGGCCGATGGATCAACCCGCCGTGACGTGGCTGTTCTTCTCGTCATGCTCTCACTCGTGGGGATCATGAATAATCCGATGCTATGCTGTTCAGGGACACATCATATTCCACCGGCTGTACCATCATCACGACATCGGAAGATGTTTCCGCAACCGTCGGGCCGATGATCTTCATGGAGGCGTGGTAGGGATAGACCTCCATGGAGCTCAGGTACGGGACATACGAGTTGGCATCGCTGATCCCGCCGATCCTGCGGGAGCTGTTGAACACCTCAAGCCACGTCTTGGCCGTAGTGTAATTACTGACGGTCACGCAGACATTCACCCAGGCATTCTGCATCTGTTTTGGCTGATCAAGGGCTTTCATCCGGCTGTCAACCCGGACAGGCCCGTTCCCGCCCATGCTTGCAACACCATTCAGCTTGATCGGGACAACCGTGACAGAATGGGTGAAGTCTGAATTATTCACAAACGTGATCGGGGGGGAGACGCGGCAGATTGACCCATTCTCCTGGTACAGGAACACCCCGCCGCTCTGGTAATAGTAGTACTGCTGGATCCAGTAGTAATTCTGCGACTGGTATTCGAGGACGGTCATGTTGTATCTCTGGCTCCACCAGCCGTTGGGACCATCGGTTGAAACATTTATTATATCCCGGTTATCCTTGACCGCAAGGGTTGCGGAGGATGCAACAGGGTCCATCATGGGCAGGAACAAGCCGGTTGCCTGTGTGTTGCCCCCGCCGGTGCCAAGGTTAATTGACGTAGAGAGGAGCGCCCCGTTCTGGCTGTACGATGCACCGTACGGGCTGTTGACCCAGACGGAATCGAGGCTGATCTTGTAATCCGTGAACCGGTCCTTCACCTCGTTCATCTGGGTAATCTCCGCCTCCCGACCATGGATTGGCACCACATACATCATCCACAGTGCCATGGCAGCAACTACGACTCCAAGGAGCAGGACAAACCCGACAACCTCCGAGAGTGCATACTCCCTGTTCTTCCCACCAGCACCGGCTCTCATGATCTAATAACTCGTGTGTTCCCGAACTTATATAGATATTAGTCGGAGCAGCAGCATGACCAGGGCCCGGCACAGGAGTGTCACAAACGTGTCGCAGGAGTATCGCGGATTATGGCTGAGGGAGGGACGGGGCGTGCCGGAGGGGGTCGGGCAGGGACACGTTCCCGCGATCGTGCCGGCATCCATGCAAACGGTGGCGCCAGATGGCAGGAAACGGGGGGATGGCATGTCCGGTCTCGCGGATGCTCTGCGCCGGCCTTTTGGAAAAACGGGCAGGGAAATGCCCCGGAATTTTACACCAGCCAGCCCGGGCGAATCTTCCTTTGAGCCGTTTTCTCCAAAAATTTTTTGAATCGCACCGGAAAAAACACGATTGTCCCCTGCCCGACCCCCTTTTCTGCAACCGTGAAAAACAACATAATTTCCTGTGGAACTCACGACTGAAATTGTCTTGATTTCCCTCCACTGGCAGCCAAGGGGGGTCGGGCAGGGGCAGAATGGTTCGCAGAACCATGATGCTTGAGAAAAACTCTTCAGAGTTTTTCGAGTGCAGTCCATCAATCGCGGCAACAGGTGCGATTAAAAAAAAAAATCGCTCGCGTACGGATCTCAGCAGGTCCGCAAAACCGCATCCGATGCGGGCGGCTCAGGCACCCATTGCACCACCGCTCCGCTCCTTACGGCCCTGCACCCACTGGAAGTATTTTACCCCCGGCACACCAATAAAAGGGATATCTTTTCCCCAACCAGGGACTCACCGACCATGACACTTGCGAAAGGCTGCGTACTCTGCCACCAGGGCGCCAAGATGGTCCTCTTTGTTACGGGACGCTGCCACCGCAGCTGCTGGTACTGCCCCCTCTCCTCGGAGCGCAAGGGGACCGACACGGTATACGCAAACGAGGTCCCGGTCGACATCCCTGCCCAGATCATCGAGGTCGCGGAAAGTATGAGCGCCCTCGGCACCGGCGTCACCGGCGGCGAACCCCTGCTCGTCCTGGACAAGGTAACGGAGTACTGCCGGATACTCAAGGAGCACTTCGGGAAGGAACACCAGATACACATCTACACGGCAAAGGCCCCGACCACCGAAGACCTTGCCGCCATGCAGGGGCTCGTGGACGAGATCCGGCTCCACCCGCCCCGCGAGTGCTGGGACCATATCCTCGACACGGCCTACCTCAAGTCCGCGCAGCGGGCAAAAGCGATGGGCTTCGACATCGGCTTTGAGGTGCCGGCCCTCCCCGGTCTCGAACTCCTCATCCCCGCCCTGCCGTTCCTCGATTTCCTCAACATCAACGAGCTTGAATGGGGCGAGACCAATGCGTACCAGATGCGGGAGCGGGGGTATGACCTTGCCGACCCGCTCCATAATGCCATTGAGGGCGCGAAAGGCTGGGCGGAAGAACTCTGTAAGCATGAGAAGGTCCACTGGTGCTCCTCGGGGTTCAAGGACTCCGTCCAGCTCCGCGAACGATTGAAGCGGATCGCCAACAATACCGCCCGCCCGTTCGACGAGATCACGGACGACGGCACGGTCGTGTATGGCGTGCTCGAACCGGCCGCAGGGACCGCAGACGCCACCACAACGTTCGTCAGGGATCGGTTCGAAACGGACAGCTACGCGATCTTCGAAGACCGGATCGAGATGGCATGGTGGCTCCTCGAAGAACATGCCGGTGAGCTCGCGGGGAAGAAGTACGTGATCGAACGCTACCCGAACAACGGGATGGTCGTGGAGGTGACGCCCCTGTGATGCGCAGTATCATCGACCCGCTCTATGAACGGTACCTGAAGTTTCAGTGCAGGCGCGTGCCCAACCATATCGCGATCATCCAGGACGGCAACCGCCGGTATGCCCGGCTCCTGGGCGCCGAGACGGCAAAAGGGCACCGGGCCGGCGCGGACAAGACCGAGGAGATGCTCGACTGGGCGCACGAGCTGGGCATCCGGCACATCACGCTCTACTCATTCTCGACCGAGAACTTCAACCGGAAGCCGGAGGAGGTGGAGGAGCTCTTCACGCTCTTTAAGGAGAAGTTCGTCTCCATGCTCACGGACGAGCGGGTGAAGAAGTACCGGATCCGCGTCCAGATGGTGGGCGACCGGTCCCTCCTCCCGCCCGACCTGCTCAAGACCATTGACGACGCGGAGGAATATACGAAGAACTTCACCGGGTTCTACCTCTACGTTGCCCTCGCCTACGGGGGCAGGAACGAGATCGTCAGCGCTGCCCGGGACATCCTCAAAAGCGTTGACGAGGGGACGATCGACCCTGACGCCATCGACGTCCGCATGGTCGAGCAGCACCTCCACGGGCACCGGGGGATCCCCCCGGTGGACCTGATCATCAGGACCGGCAACGAGTGCCGGACCTCGAACTTCCTGCCCTGGCTGGCGAGCGGCCACGAGTCGGCGGTGTACTTCTGCTCGCCCTACTGGCCGCTCTTCCGGAAGATCGACCTGCTGCGGGCGATCCGCACCTACGACCAGCGGCTCTCTTCGGGGCACTGACCGGTCCGGGATACCAGAACTGCGGCGGCATCTGCAGCATACTCTCTCCGTCCCAGCCCGCAGGACCGGATCGGGAACTATATTTCCCAATACGGACAGATCCGGGATCGATAGACCATGCCGGGCAAAAAGGAGATGCAGCCAGCATTCCGCCAGACCACGGTCCTCGTGAGGGCGGATATTTTCGACAAGGCCCGCGAACAGGGTATCGATATCAGCAACAGCTGCAACCAGGCGCTTGCGGAGATCCTTGGTATCGATTACCGTCAGCAGCGGCTGGACGATGTGCCGGTCCCCGCACCGGTGATCATTGCAAAGGACGGCGGCCTGCCGGCGCCGGCTGCGGCCGGGACACCGAAAGCCCGGCCGGCCATCCGCCCGCCGGTCATCAATGCCGACGACCCGGCAGCCGCAGGCGTTATTGCGCGGAGCCGGAGAGCGGCCGGCAGGAAACCGGCTCCTGAACCTGAAGGCAAGCACGCCGAACCAGCGGAGAGACCTCATGAGGTGCCGGTGAAACCTGTCCCGGCACCCGTGAAGAGAAGCCCGGAACAGGAGCAAAAACCCGCCCCGGAGCCGGCCCTGAAACCGGAGACGGCGCAGACCAGACCGGCAGCCCCGAAGAAACCGCTGGCGAAGAAGGCGGCAAAAGCAGATCCGGTGAAGAAGTTCATCGCGGCAAAGGTCCAGCGCGACGATACAGCGGATGCCACCATCCCGAAGGAGGAGTTGTACAACCTCTTTACCCGCTGGTGCCGGGAGCAGAAGGCGGGGACGATCCCCGATGCCCGGGCGTTTGCCGTAGCCCTCAAGACCCGGTTCGCGTTCAAGGAGAAGGCGGTTGCCGGCACGCCGTGCTGGATGCATGTGCGGGTGAAGTAAGGAAGGGTATAGGGTGGCGGTCCGGAAAAATGGGTGATTGGCCGTACTCCGGTCGGGACATAGAAAGGAGATTCGATCTTAAGGGAGTTGGGGATCGTAATAGAAATCAGGATTTAAAAATCTCACCAGTTTTTAATTGAAACGAGGAATAATCCAGCAATCAGTCCGGTTATGCTCATGTAATTTTCAAATCCCGATGATTGGGGAGTTGGTGAAGTAGAATTTATTACTGGAGGAGGAAGTTGACCCGCAAATAACGTATAAGTACGATTTATCGACTTATAGTCCCCAAGAATATCGACTACTGTAACAGTCACATTACGAGATCCCTCATGCCAAGGGTCTGAACAAAGGTACTGGTTGCCTCTAACATAGTTACAGGAACTCTGATTTTTTCCATTGGAAATTATAACTTCATTAATCGCAAAAAATGAAGTAATTTCCACATTTATTGAAGCCGGAGATCCGATAACATCTCCATAAATTACACCTCCCTCCTCTGGAAAGGTAATTTTTAATGTAATATTTTGAGAATCCTCAGCACTTACCATTGCTCCAAATGCCAGCATTGCAAAAATCACAAGCAATAGATGAGTACGGGTATTTGTCATCAAGTTCTCATACAGAAGCACTGTCCCCCCTACTTCCCAAATCTCCTCATCCGGCTCTGGTAGTCCCGCAGGATCCGCAAAAAGTCCACCTCGCGGAAGAACTCCCAGTTCACGTCCGAGAAGAAGAGCTCGGAATAGACTGACTGCCAGATGAGGAAATCGGTGAGGTGGTCACCGCCGCTCTTGATCACCACGTCCGGGGCATAGCGGAACGTCAGGTGCGAGTCGAGCATCTTCTCGTCAACCGCCTCAGCGGGGACATGCTCCTTTGCCATCTGCCGGATGCACTCCGTGATCTCCTCGCGGCCGCTCTTCCCGATCGCAACCACGACATCCATGCCGGAACCTGATACCTCCACCTTCTCGCCCATGTGGAGGTGCAGCCGGGCAATGGTCGCGATCTTCCGGATCTCGGGCAGGCACCGGCCCATCTCCTCCGGGTGCTGTGTCGAGATATGGAACGTGAGCCCCCGGATGCCGGTTGCACCATGGTTCTTCTGGGCAACCGCGGCAGAGATCGCACGGGACCACTGGGTAACATGATAGAGCCGGTCGGGGGCATTCGCCATATCCCGCCCGCTGATCATGAAGCATACCTGACCGGGCAGATCGGTGATCTGCCGCCCGGTCAGCCGTGCAAGGATCCAGGAGATCATCTCTCCCCAGTATTGCCTTCGCATAGATAAAAGTGCTTCAGGTAACCGGATCTCACCCGGTTACATGACGAGGCTGAGCACCCGGAAGGCGACAGCCCCGAGCGCGATCGCGAGCCCTGCCTCAAGCAGCGTGATCCCGATCGCCTTCCTCCAGCCAAACTCGTGCGCGAGCGCCGCAATCGTAGACACGCAGGGCACGTAGAGCATGGTCACGAGCGCAAAGACGATGAGCTGGACCGGCGTCATGACTGTCGAGAAGACGGTGGTGCCGGTGATTGCGGCAAGGGCAAGGAGGGTCATCTCCTTCCGGATGATCCCGAAGACGAAGACGATGCCCGTGGTGACCGGGAGACCGAGGAGGAAGACGGTGATGGGGGCAAGAGCCGCGTTGACCGGGGCCAGGTACCCGAGCGCATAGAGCGCAGTGATGACGATGCTCCCCAGCACATAGGACGGCAGGACGATCCAGAAGAGCGACTTCGTCCGCTGCCAGGTCTGGGTCGCCACCGTGCGGAGGTGCGGGACGTGATAGTCGGGCATCTCCATGATCATGCCCACCGACTCGCCCGGCAGGACACGGAACGCGATCCGCCCCAGGATGACAATGAGGACAAAATCAAGGACATACAGGGCAAGGGCCCACCAGATGTTGACAAACGCTGCCACAACCCCGAGGATGACGATGGTCCGGGCCGAGCAGGGGATGAGCGTGACCAGGAACGCCGCAAGGAACTTCTGCTTGGGCGACTCGATGATCCGGCACGAGAGGCAGGCGGGGACGGTGCAGCCGAACCCGAGCACGAGCGGGATGATCGCCTTGCCGTGCAGGCCCATCTTGTGCATGCCGCGGTCGAGCATCAGGGAGAACCGGGTGAGGAAACCCGAGTCCTCGATGAGCGCGAGGAAGAGGTAGAACGGGATGACGTACGGGATGATCAGGGTGAGCGCCGCGACAAGGCCGGTCCATGCACCGTTGAAGATGATATCCGACAGCGATCCGTCGATGAGCGGCTCAACGGGGGCTATGTACGAGAGCCAGCCAAGGAGGACCTCGGAGACCGAAGCCCCGATCACAAATGTCCAGACCAAAAGGCCCCCGATCGTCAGGACCAGGAGGAGGTATCCGATGACCGGGTGGAGGGCGATCCGGTCGATCCGGTCCGTGAGGGTGAGCTCGGATCCCTCGGACGGGTGGATGCTGACGACCTCTTCCACGATCTTCTCCGCGGCATGGTAGCGCTCGGCGCTGATGACGGTGCCGGGACTCTCCCCGTGGATCTTCTCGAGCTCGGCCCCAAGGGCCGCTGCAAGCGCGGCAGCCTCTGGAGCATGGGTTCTGCAATCCCAGACCGTGTCCGGGTCACCTTCGAGCAGCTTGATGGCCGTCCACCGGGCCGGGTAACCGTTCAGGACCGGGGGGACCTTCTCCATGATCCTGCGGATCCGGTCCTCTACCTCCCGGCCGTATTCGATGGCATGTGGCCGCGGGGAGTGCCTGACGGAGTCAAGGATGGCATCAGAAAGCTCGGCGATACCTTTTCCCTGGATTGCCACGGTCGGGACCACGGGAATCCCCAGGAGCGCCGAGAGTTTCCTCATATCAATGCTGATCCCTTTCTGTGCCGCAAGGTCCACCTGGTTGACCGCAAGGACCATCGGGGTATCGAGTTCACAGAGCTGGAGCGTAAAAAAGAGGTTGCGTTCAAGGGCGGATGCATCGACCACGTTCACGACAAGGTCGGGGTGATCGTGCGCAATGAACTCGCGGGAGACCTGCTCCTCGGTCGAGAGGGCAGAGATGGAGTAGATGCCGGGCAGGTCGATGACACGGATACGCCGGCCACGGTACTGGAGGATGCCTTCCGCCCGCTCGACCGTCTTGCCCGGCCAGTTGCCGATCTCCTGGTCAACACCGGTCAGCTGGTTGAAGGTCGCGCTCTTGCCCACGTTCGCGTTGCCGGCAAGGGCAACCACATACTCATCCTTCGAGGGGCCGTGGCGCCGTCCGTGCGGGCTGTGGCCGCCATCTCCGTGCCTCCCGTGCATTATGCCTTCCCCAGACAGGGCGTCACGAAAATATGGTCGGCGATGGCATGGTCGATGGCAAGCTTTGTCCTGCGGACGCCGATCTCGACCGGGCCCAGGAGGGGGGCCTTTCGGACGAGCTTGATCTCGGTGTGCAGGGTGAGGCCCAGGTCGGTGAGGCGCTGGACGACACCGGAGTCGCCGCGGATGAACGCAATGACCGCCCGTTCGCCGGGCTGCAGGGATGTGACAGGAAGGATCGGGTCATGCCTGACCGGGAACGCGGCGGCGAGGCCCGGCTTGTCGATACATTCGGCACAGCTGCCGATCTCCCGGTCACAGGCCTCGATGAGGCTCCCGTGCGGGCACCGGGCCGGGGCATTGAGCATCTTGCAGAGGGCGCATTCTGTCTCGTCCGAGAGCGTATGCTCCATCTTACAGGCCTCCCCGTGAATGTTCTCCTCTTTGATATGGAGGACATCATGGAGGAAGACTTCGAGCAACCGGTGCCGGCGCTTGACCTTCCGGGCCATCTCCCTGCCGGTCCCGGTCAGGGTTGCGCCTTTATAGGGCAGGTAATCGATGAGGCCTTTGTCCGCGAGGGTCTGGAGGGCTTCGGTGACGCTTGCCGGGGCTACCTTCATGCACTTCGCGATGGCAGAGGTCTTGGCAATGCCGTCCTTCTCTTCAATATCGAGAATGCTCTCCAGGTATTCTTCCAGCTGCTCTGAAGCCATTACCTACTATTTAGGACACCCTAAATAATAAGATTTTGGCTTCCCTAAAAATTTTTTGCCGGTACAGCGTGGCGGATTCTGGTTGCCGGTTTTCCAAACAGGCTGTAATTTTTGGTTATTTTATCCAACACGGGATAGTTCTCCGTATCGGGAGACGGAGGGATTATATGCAATCTGGGGAAATAATCAAACGATAGATGTATCTCTATAAGAGCGGTATCGCCCAGATCGATGACGTGAGCGGCGGGCTTGAAGCGGGAACCAATATCCTGATCCTTGCTCCCCCGATGAGCTACGCCGAGCAGCTGGCCTATGCGCTCACAAAGCCCCTGCCGGGAGAGTACTCCATCGTCCTCTCCACCAACGAGCGGGCATCCGAGGTCATCGATTTCTTCAAGGTGGCCGGCGCAGACAAACGGTTCACGGGTGTCATTGATGCAATCACCAAGAGCTCGACACCGGGAATCGCCGATACCCAGCGCCTGATGTTCGTCTCGAGCCCGACCGACCTGACCGGGATCGGGATCAAGTTCTCCAACATGATCGAGACCATATTCGAGGGCGACTTCTCCGAAGGGGAGCCCGGCCTCTTCCCGCCCCCCATCCGGTTCTGCGTCAACTCCATCTCGACACTCCTGATGTACCGGCGCCTGGAGGTCCTCTACCAGTTCCTCCACGTCCTCACCGCGAAACTCAAGAAGACCGAAGGGGTCGGGATCTACCTCCTGAACAGCGAATCGTTTGACGAGAAGACGCTGTCGCTGATCAAGCAGCTGATGAACTGCGTCATCGAGGTGAAGGTGGAGTCGAATGTCAGCTCCCTCCGCATCCAGGGCATCCGGGGCGTTACCGGCGAGTGGCTGAAGTTTTCGGTCACCAAGGGCCAGGTGGTGATCCTGCCATGATATCGACCGGTGTCAGCGGGCTTGACGAGATGCTCGGGAACGGCATTCCCCGGGGAAGAAAGGTCCTGTACAGCCTCGAACCCGGGGTTGACGGCCAGCTCTTCATGATCTCGAGCCTCTCCTGCGCCCTGGCGAAGGGGCATTCCTGCCTCGTGATACTCCCGAACACCACCGTGGATGCATTCCACAGCGATGCCGTCTCAAAATGCGGGGCAAAACTCGACACGAAACTCAAAAATGTCGCATTTCTCGACTCCGTTGACCGGGAGCGCATCCAGAAGAGCGCAAAGACGACGGCCGCCCAGAAGCGGGAATGGCAGGCCCGCGTCCAGAAGATCTGCAGGGAGCGGGAGGTCGATACCATCTTTGCCTACTTCGATCTCCTCTACGAAGACTTCGGGCTCGAGGGCGCACTCGATATCCTCGCCACCGCGCAACACGAGCGGAACGCAACCCTGATCCTCGAACACCTGAACCTCGAGGGGCCGCCGCTGCTCAGCCGGTTCATCCAGGAGCAGGAATTTGATCTCGTCATTGCAATCCGGTCATCCTCCCGCCCGATCCCGCATTTCAACTACTTCACCATTCTCCACTGCAGCTGGTCCTCCCTGCCGTCCCGCTCGGTCCCGTTTGTCATCTCCGGGAACCAGATCGTCCCCTATGTCCCCAAGATCGTGGTCACGGGGCCGGCGCATTCCGGAAAATCAACGTTTGTCGCCAATGCGTCCGATGAGGGCAGGTCGGTCGACCGCGCCGGGCCTGACGGGGATCCCACCACCGTTGCACTCGATTATGGCTGGCTCCGGTGGAAGGACTTCGAGATCACCCTGTACGGGACTCCCGGCCATGCCCGGTTCGATCCGCTCATCCCGCCGGCGCTGAACCACGCAATGGGCGTTGTCCTCGTCATCGATGCCACCAAGCCGGACACGCTGCCGAGGGCACAGAGCCTCATCGAGTTGATCACGAAAAAGAAGATCCCGTATGTCATCGCCGCAAACCGTCGTGACCTGCCCGGTGTCATGACCCCCGGCGAGATCCGTGCCCAGCTCCAGATACCTGCAAAGATCCCGGTCTACCCGATCTCGGCAAAAGTGCGGCAGGACGTCCACCGCGTCCTTGAATCGCTGGTCGATTACATCACCCAGTACCCGGTCTGATGGCGGGAACCGGAAGAATCCCCGTTTCGGGAGTGCGATGATCCCATGCTGACCTTTGTTGGCCTTGGCCTGTTTGACAAGGAAGATATCTCCGTCAAAGGGCTGGAAGCGATACGGAGAGCCGACCGCGTGTACCTGGAGTGCTACACTTCACGGCTCATGGGAACCTCGATACCGGAACTGGAGCAGTTTTACCACAAGCCGGTAAAACCGCTCTTCCGCGAGGATGTAGAACAGCACCCGGACGAACTCCTCCGGGAGGCGGAGACCATGGATGTTGTCTTCCTCTGTGCCGGCGATCCGATGGTCTCGACCACCCATGCCGATCTCCGGATCCGTGCTGCGGAACGGGGCGTGGGAACGGCGATCATCCATGCTGCATCCATATCGAGCGCGGTCTGCGGGCTCTCGGGTCTCCAGAATTACCGGTTCGGCAAGTCCTGCTCGCTGCCGTTCCCCCAGAAGAACTGGTTCCCGACCACCCCGCTTGACGTGATCCGGGCAAACCTTGCTGCCCGGCTCCATACCCTGGTCTTCCTTGATATCCAGAATGACCGGTTCATGACCGTGCCGGAAGCCGTAGCGCTCCTCGAGAAGATGACCGGCGACGGAAAGGGGGGGATCCCGGTCTATGTCGGCATTGCCCGGGCAGGGTCGCGGGACCCGGTGGTAATCGCCGGCCCTGCAGACAGACTGGTGAATGCCGATTTCGGCCCGCCGCTCCATATCCTGATCGTCCCGGCGGAGCTCCATGACATGGAGCGCGAATACCTGGTGAGGTTTGCGGGATTATGAACCTTGGCGAGGTCCAGCTCCTCCTCTCCGCGGCACTGGACACGACACGGGCCGGCCCGCTGCCCGGCTCACTCCTTGGGCGGGCTGCGGAGTCGGAACTCGGTATGGCCCGTGCATACCTCAGCGATGGGAAGACCTTCGCCTCATCCGGCGATGTGGTCAACACCCTTGCGAGTTTTTACTATGCATTTGGCTGGCTCCATTTCGGCGGGGCGTATGGCACGCTCATCACCGGCATGAAGACACCCCCCTGCCCGTTCATCGCACCGCTCGAATGCCTGCCGGCGCATGCCCGGTCCCGGCTCGTCGAGAAGACCGGCCGGTACGACCGGCTGCTTGCAACAGCGTTCACCTCGGTGGTCCCTTCACCGGACCCGGCCGTGCCGGCCCATGCGTTTGCGTCCCGGGTGATCGGGATCGCAGAGGTGCATTCCGTTCGCGGGAGATGGCTGCTCGATCAGGGGCGGTACGAGGATGCACTGGCAACCTTCAGTTACGGCCACGGGTGGATCGATGCCGGCGTGAGCGCCGGGCTCTTCCGCATCACAGCCGAGCGGGACCTCTTCACCGTGTAGGGAACCGGTTGAATGATAAAACGGTTATACTATGACCGGTAACCTGAATGGTTAATCAATACATTGGTCTGGGGGAACTATGGACAAATCACAGGCCCGGTGGCTCTATATATCCGTGGGGTTCTCTATCCTTGTCCTCGTCATCATCCTCGCCCTCACCATCAACGAGAACACGCTCACGTACCTCAACGAGATCAACCCCTTCTTCCTCATCCTTGCCTTCCTGACCCACCTCCTCACCATGTGCTTCTGGGCCTGGCGTGTCCAGAAGATGACCGGGTCGCTCGGGTACCGGATCGGGTTCTTCTACTCCTTAAACCTGGTCTTTGCCAACCTGCTTGCCGCTGCCATCACCCCGGCACAGGCCGGCGGGGAGCCGGTGCGGATCCACGAGCTCTACAAGGCGGACGTTCCCCTTGGCGATGCAACGGCCATCGTCATCATGGAGCGTGTCCTTGACGGGATCGCCCTTGCAGCCCTTGCCGCGTTCTCGATGATCGTCCTCACCGACCAGTGGAAGAGCCTCGGGGCAGTCTCGGAGGCAATGGTCTTCGTGACCTGGATCTTCGTTGTCGGCTGCCTCTTCCTCTTCTACCTTGCCGTCCGCCGGCCGGACCTGGTAAAACGGGTGGTCCACCGGTGCACATACTGGCTCACAAGGACATGGGAGAGCAAGCGGGTTGAGGACCTGGTCTGCCGTGCCGACAAGGAGATCGACAACTTCCAGACCGCCACGATCCGGTTCGTCCATACCGCAAAAGGCGGACTTGCCTGGGGCATGCTCTTTACCATGCTCTACTGGGTCTCGGAGATCGTGACCGCATCGCTCATCCTTGTCGGGCTCGGCCAGCCGCCCCTCATCCTCGAGTCCTTTGTCATCCAGCTCATCCTCGCCATCCTGATGATGATGCCCCTCACCCCGGGCAGTTCCGGCATCGCGGAAGTGGGCGCCACGTCCATGTATGCCCTCTTCATCCCTGCCTCGATTGTCGGCATCTTCGTGGTCATCTGGCGGATCGTCCTCTATTACTTCAATATCGCCCTTGGCATCCTCTCGAGCATCATCATCGTGAGAAGGGAAGCCCGCCGCTGCCAGGAAGAGCAGCCCTGAAAATACCACCTGAATGCTTATCAACAGGGACAGCAATCATAGTGCACGGGTATGACGCAGGTCAGGTGCGAAGTCAGGGGGGTATACGTCGCCATCAGCGATGCTGCCACCGTCCCGCTGGTAGTACTCACAGACGGAAGCGACCGTGTCCTGCCGATCTTCATCGGGATCTGGGAGGCAGTCTCGATCAACAGTGCAATGGCACACGAGCTGCTCCCCCGTCCCTTCACCCACGACCTCTTCATCGACCTGTGCGAGAAATGCAATGTCACGCTCCGCTCCCTGCAGGTCGACAGTATCGATAACGGCGTCTATTATGCCCAGCTCGTCCTCGCGAGCAGCGGTCATGACGAATACCTCGACTGCCGCCCGAGCGACGGCATCGCGATCGCCCTGCGGGGAAATGTCCCGATCTTTGTAGAAGACAGCGTGCTCATCTCCGCAGGACAGAAGAGCGAGGACCTGCCCCAGGTCGTTGACCTGGCCACCTTCCTCCAGAAGTGAGCGGACTACTTCCTGCGGTTTTCAAGCTCCCGGGCCACATCGGCGAGTTCCACACCGGCAGCCCGGAGGGCGACGAGCAGGTGGAAGAGGAGATCTGCGGTCTCTTCGACCGTCCGCTGGTTATTGCCATTCTTCACGGCAAGGATGAACTCCGTTGCCTCTTCACCGACTTTCTCGAGAACCTTGTCGATCCCCTTGGGATCGGTCAGGAGCTTGTTCGTGTAGGAGGACTCCTGGGGGTTCTCTGCCCGGTCGCAGATGACCGACCATATCTCGGCGATGATCTGCGGGTCAACCTGCTTCTTCATGCTGCCTCCGCGGCGAGGAGGACCTCGCCAACCTCGATGCCATAGAACCGACGGCAGAGGAGCCGGGCCTTCTCGATATTGCAACCGGCCTTGCCGATCGCGATGCCGAGATCATTGCGCTGCCGGACAAAGACGTTCACCGGCGCATTCTCCTGCCCGTGTTCGACCCCGGTCACCTCAGCAGGTTTGAAGATGTTGGTGATGAACGAGTCGGGGGTCTCGGCAAACTCGACCATCTCGATCCGTTTGCCAAGGACGCCCGAGAGGCGCCTGATGTTCTCCCCTTTCTTGCCGATGGCAAGGCCCATGTCACCGGGCCGGATCACATAGATCACCCGGTCGAAACGGTCGTCGATGACGCAGTCAAGGGCCGTTGCTTTGGTCAGGATCCGCAGCTCCTCGATATACCGCCGTTCCTTGAACCCGATATTGCGCTCCATGATAAAATCAGTCCTATCGTATACGCAGGTTGATGATATTCGAAATTTTGTATCGAACGGGGACGATGATCCGGCAGCCCCGGCTACATGCGTGGATGATTAGTGAAATGATCACGCTGTAATTTTAAAAAAGTTGTGAAAAGAGATCGGGGATTACCGGATAGTGTACGCAATGGATACGCTCGCCGTCACCGTGATGTCCCCCGGCTGGATGGGGGTCGGGGCAGCGGATTTGAGGGAGGTCTCACCGGCATACTGGTAGTTCTGGAAGTACACGGGCGAGTATCCTGTATCGATCTGGGCGTTCCTGACACCGGTAATGGCGCTCCCCATGGCTGCGGCAACGGTATCGGCATCGGCGCGGGCATAGTCCACGGCTTCCTTCAGCGCCTGGGTACGGAGCACGCGCTGCTGTTGTTCGGAGAGCATGAACTGGATCGAGTCAGCCTGGTTGATGCCGTTTGCGACCGCGATGTCAATGACCTCCCCGGTCCGGGAGACGTCATGAAGTGTGACCGTGAGGGTGTTCGTGACCCGGTAGGTCTTGATCTTGGGGGTGAGGATCCCGGTGGACTCCTCATATACCGGCCAGATGTTGTAGCCGGTCGTCCTCAGGGCATCGCGGGGGATGCCGGATCCGGTCAGGGCATCGATCACCTTGTTCATCTTCTGGGCATTGTCGGCCTGCGCAGCCCTGAGATCGGTGCTCTCGGTCTGGACAGAGAACGAGATCTGGGCCCGGTCCGGGGTGCCGATGACTTTACCGGTCCCGGCACTCTGGATGACCTTGTCGGTATCGGTGCTGTCGGCCGCCGCGGATACGGTGCCGACTGCTGCCACGACCAGGATGAGGAGGATGGCAGCCATACGGAAGAGTTTCGATATCATGGTGTTCGAATCAGCTTGAACTGAAATCGGGTTAAAGATTGCTTTGACTTCGAAAATGTTCGCACTTATGTGCGCACATTTTCTCGACTCATCAGTTCGCTTCGCGAACAGATTCGTCTGCGAACATAGTCGCAGTGATACGACTATTTCGCGAGGCAGCCATCAGGATGCCTCAGCGAAATCCGAAGAGGTTCATCAGAACCTCGAGGACGAGAAGAATCCGCCAGGATTCTTCGAACATCGTCGCAGCAATGCAACTGTCTCGCGATCCCGGGCGACCGAACGCATCACCCGCATTCCCCTATTTAGCCGTTCCCTGCACCACTGATAAGGTACATTATGGTGCACCACCTATAGTACGGACGATCAGAGCATGACAGCAACAATCGTAGAGAAGATATTCTCGCGGAAGTGTGGCAGCGATGTGACCGCAGGCGAAGTGGTCATGGCACCCCTTGACGGGGCGATGATCCACGACATCACCGGCCCGCTTGCCATCCAGAAGTTCTACGAGATGGGCGGAACGAAGGTGTTTGACCCGAAGCGTGTCATCATGCTCTTCGACCACCAGATCCCGGCTGATTCCATCGAGGCCGCAAGCAACCATGTGTACATGAGAAAGTTTGCGGCAGAGCAGGACATCTTCAATTACGATATCAACGAGGGTGTCTGCCACCAGGTGACCATCGAGAAGGGCCGGGCGGCACCCGGCGAGATCGTTGTCGGTGCTGACTCCCACACCTGCATGTATGGCGCGGCCGGCGCCTTTGCGACCGGGATCGGCTCCACCGATATGGGATTCGCCCTGAAATTCGGCGCACTCTACTTCAAAGTCCCCGAGACTATCCGCGCAGAGGTCTCCGGAAAGTTTGCGGACCGTGTCGGGGCAAAGGACCTCATCCTCGCCATCGCCCATGATATCGGGGCGGACGGCGCTACGTACAAGGCGATCGAGTTCGCCGGAAAGACCGTGCGGAAGATGGACATGGCGGGCAGAATGACCCTCTGTAACATGGCTATCGAGATGGGGGGGAAGGCAGGGATCGTTGCTCCCGACAAGGTGACCTGGGAGTACATGAAAGGGCGGCGGAAGATGAAACCGTTCGATCTTGAGAGCGACGCGGATGCAAAAGTTTCCGAAAAACGGGAGTACAATGTCTCCGATCTCGAACCACAGGTCGCAGTACCCCACAACGTGGATACCGGTGTCCCGGTCAGCAGGGTTGCAGGAACCCGCATCGACCAGGTCTTCATCGGCTCATGTACCAACGGTCGCTTCGAGGACCTTGCCGAGGCAGCCGAGGTCCTCGGCAAGAAGAAGTTCAGCCCGAAGATCCGGGTCATCATCATCCCGGCGTCCCGGGACGAATACCTCAAGACCCTGAAGGCGGGGCTGGTCGAGAAGTTCGTCAGGGCAGGTGCCCTCGTCGAGGCGCCGTGCTGCGGCCCCTGCATGGGCGGGGCGTTCGGCCTGATCGCGCCCGGCGAGGTCTCGCTCTCCACCTCGAACCGGAACTTCAAGGGCCGGCAGGGCAGCACGGAAGGCAACGTCTACCTCTGCTCCCCGGCAACGGCAGCAGCAAGCGCAATCACGGGCGAGATCACCGACCCGCGGGAGGTCTGACCATGGCAGCAAAAAAGACGGTACCGGTTAAGAAGGTCGTTGCTCCAGAAGGTCCGGTGGCAAAGGATGCACGGGCATGGAAGTTCGGCGACGATATCGATACTGACGCAATCATACCGGGCAGGTTTTTGACCATCAACAACCCGGACGAGCTCGCGAAGCACGCATTCGAGGGGACCCGGGACGAATATGCAAAGAAGGTGAAGCAGGGGGACGTGATTGTCGGCGGGCGCAACTTCGGGTGCGGGTCCTCCCGCGAGCACGCCCCGCTCGCCCTCATCGGGGGCGGCGTGAAGGTTGTTGTCGCGCGATCGTTTGCCCGGATCTTCTTCCGGAACTCCATCAACGTCGGCGTACTGCCCGTTGTATGCCCCGATGCAGACAAGATCGCCGATGGTGCGAAGATCACCCTGAATACCAGGGAGGGCACCCTCGTGGCGGACGGGAAGAAGTATCCGATCGAGCCGGTTCCTGCATTCATGCAGGGCATCATCGATGCCGGCGGGCTCGTGGAATATGCAAAGACCATCAGGGAGATACCAGCATGTACAAGATAGCGGCAATTGGCGGAGACGGCATCGGGCCGGAGATCGTAGCAGAGGGGAAGAAGGTCCTGGAAGCAGCGGGTGAGAAGTACAACTTCGATATCCAGTGGACGGACTTTGACATCGGGGCGGACCGCTACCTTGCAACGAAGAAGCTCCTGACAGAAGATGACCTCAAGGAACTCAAAAAGTTCAGGGCAATCTACTTCGGCTCAATCGGGGACGACCGGGTAAAACCCGGTATCCTTGAGAAGGGCATCCTCCTCGCGCTCCGGTTCCACTTCGACCAGTATGTCAACCTGCGGCCGATCAAGCTCCTCAACGGTGTGGAGACCCCGCTTGCCGGCAAGGGCCCGAAGGACATCGACTTCGTTGTCGTCCGGGAGAACACCGAGGACTTCTATGTCGGCATCGGGTCGCGGTTTAAGAAACACCAGCAAATCGAGCTCGACGTTGTCCGCGACATCTACTCGGTGAAGTTCGGCCTGGACGTAACGAGCGATGCTGATGAGATCGCATACCAGATTGGTGTCATCACCAGGGAAGGCGCAAAGCGGGTCCAGACCTATGCCTTCGACCTTGCGATGCAGCGGAAGAAGAAACTGACCTCGGTTGACAAGGCAAATGTCCTCTCCGATGTGTACGGTCTCTGGCGGGACGTCTTCAACGAGACGGCAAAGAAATATCCGGATGTCACCACCGAGTTCAACTTCGTGGATGCCATCACGATGTGGTTTGTCAAGAACCCGGAATGGTTCGATGTCGTTGTCACGCCGAACATGTTCGGCGACATCATCACCGATCTCGGCGCCATGATCCAGGGCGGGCTCGGCCTTGCACCCGGTGGCAACATCAACCCGAAAGGGACCTCGATGTTCGAGCCGATCCACGGCTCAGCACCCAAATACAAGGGACTCGGCGTTGCAAACCCGATCGCCACCATCTGGGCAGGCGCCCTCCTGCTCGATCACCTCGGCGAGCACAAAGCATCCGATGCGATTGTCAAGGCCATCGAGAAGAGCATCAAGGACGGTGTTGTGACAAAGGACCTCGGGGGGAAGAAGGTCAGCACCGCAAAAGCCGGGTCGTATATCGCCGACTGTGTAAAGAAAGGAAAATAATCCCTTTTTTTGACAACCTCTTTATTACTCATTGAACCGGATACCATTTTTGCAGGTACTGGTTCCATGGTCAGCGCACTCGTGATCGAAGGTGGCATTATCGGATTGTTCGTGATCCTTGACGGATTGTATATTGTTGCGTTCCCACCGGTCAACGATGAGCCGCAGGGGTATGCGATCATTGCAATCGGGATATTCATCCTCCTTGCGACCGTTCACCTGTCCCGGAAACAGACGGCAGATACAACCACTTCGCAGGTCTGAACAGGGATAAAAAAACAGGGTCCGGGCCCGGTTATGGGGGATCGCAAAAAATCAGACCGACTCTTCTTCAGCTCCCTCATCCCGCCCGAAGATCGACCGGATCGCTTTTAAGGGAGAGCGTGATGAGGTTTTCGGCTCTTTTGGCCGCACACCCTTAAAAAGGATCTCGGCTTCCTCGGCCCCTTCATCGACATGCATCTTCTCGGTGATGTCGATAAGGGAGCCGACGATGGCCACCGTTTTGTCGTTCTTCACGACCGGGATCTCGTTGACCTCGATCCAGATCCTGTTCCCGTCCTCCGCTTCCATCTCCAGCCGGTACGGGGGCTCACGCTTGCCGGTAGCAATGGCTCGCAGGGTCCGTTCAAGGCCGGCTGCATTCGCCGCGTTGTCGGTGAGATAATCAGTCCAGACTTTCCTTTTCCCGCCCGCTGCGCACTTGAGCAGGGCGCGGATCCGGGGGCTGACATACGTTGACCGGTGGTCGGGAGTGTGGGCATAATACATCTGCGGTCCGCTCTCGATGAGGAGCATCAGGTCGTCGTCCCGTCTCCGGGCGGATTTCTGGTCGTTCTTCTGCCGGGTGATATCGCGCCCGGTGGCAACCAGCGCACCAGGAGTGCCTGCACCATCCAGCACCGACCGGATCGACCAGCTGATGCATCGCAGCCCTTTTGAAGAGGAGAGCCATTGCTCAACAATGCAGGTATACGGCGGCCGGAAGAGCCGGATCATCTGGGTTGCGATGACATCCGAGTACCGTTCGGAAGTCACCGGCATAAAGACGCTGCCGGACAGTTCTTCTTTTGTCTTCCCCAGCAGTTCGCAATAGGCCTGGTTGGTGAAAAGAAGCCGGCCTTCAAGACTGATCCTGACGATGAGATCCTGCTGCTGTTCCACAAGTTCGCGGTAGTCAGCTTCCGTGGTTATAATCCCACATCCCTGCGCTGGTCTTTCGCCAGTTCTTCCGGATAAAAGGGGAGGGTTGTTCTCCACACAAGAATCATCTGCTGCATAACTATTAATGGTACACGATTCGGTCCTGCTCCACCACGAAGCTCTCCCGGGCCCGGTTGAAAAAAAGTTTCTTATACGGTCGCACTGATGGTCTGCTGCCCCTCAACAGCCCGGCGGAATTTCTGGGACGGGGACTCGGGGATCCTGACAACCACTGCCATACGTTCCTTCCCGTACATGACCGCACGGAGCGTGGCGAGGGAGAGGGTAAAACTACCTACCCCGAACATGTCGATATTCAGGGCCTTTTTTGATGCGGATACCTGGGCAAGGCCGGCGGTTGCGCCAAGATAGTATTCCCAGTTCCTTGTCAGTTCCTCGACCTGGATCATACCCTGGCCTGAGACGGCACGGACCAGGTCTGCCCTGCGGACAGCGTAGCGGGATCCAAGAATATGAAGCTCGAGAACTTCATTGAGAACACCGTCACTGTCAATCGCCTGGCACCTTGTCCGCTGGAGATATCCTGCTTTTTCCATCATACACGACCACCTTCTGTCGTATACTGGCGTCAGCTCCGGGGGTATATAACGGGTCAGCGTGTGCAGGGTGAAAGTAAAAAAGAGGATTATTCCATGGCAGATTTCCGTCGTTTGTCCATACAGGTATTCAGGACACTTTCCATGAACGAGAGGACCCCGTTGATACCGGCGAGCGGGCGGGGGGCGAGACGGATCTCCCCGCGGAGCGGGGGTGTGAAGCCGATGAACGACCGGTCGCCACAGACCGCCCGCTCGAACGATGACCCCAGCACGAGATCGGGATCGCTTCTGGCAATCAGATCGTTTACTGCATCAATCCCACCGGCATACTCTGCAGGGTGCCGGGTCTCCCCATGGTTGCGCAGGCCGATACCGCAGATCTCCGCATCAAGATACTTCTCAAGAGTTGCGGCGGCAAACTCAGCATACGCTGCTCCGGCAAAGACCGCGACTGCCGGAGGGTCGAACCTCCGCAGGAATTTATCACTGACACGGACAACGGACTCCTCCTGCCGTTCGATCTCGGCAATGACCCGGTCGCATGCCGCATCAGGGAAGACATCGGCGATCCGGGCGAAGGAGGACCGGAGTGCATCGAAGCCGAGGGTTGTGCCGAGATCTTCACCGATACCGCAGGGAAAATCCCCGTTTGTCCCGAGCGTAAACGGGGCTGCACGGGATACCCGGGGGAGGTCATCATCACAAAATACCGTTCCCGCCGGCACATCAGCAAGACGGAGGAGGCGGCAGATTTCCTGGACATTTCCCCGCGAGAAGGGGTCGAGGAGGCATGCGCCGCCGATATTCACGCCACGGGCTTTTGGATCAACCGCCGGACCAAGGAGCGAGAGTGCTTTTGCGTAGCCGGTTTCAGCATCACCGGAGAACCCGGGGGCATCAACGAGGATGACATCGTGATCTGCGAGCATGGACTTCACGTCCTCTCCCATGATTGCCGGCACGCAGGTCGTAATCACCGCTATCCGGTCCCCCCGGTGCCCGAGGTCCGCGATCACCTCCAGCAGGCGGTCTTCAGAGCCGAATATCACCTCATTCTGGAGGATAAAGGTCCCGTGGAGGGGGGCATGGAGGAGCGTCGCCGGGTAATAGTAACACCCGCTGGAACCGTGTATCACCACCGAGATCCCCGAAAAGCCGGCAAGGCAGGCTGCAGCGCCGGTCATGGCACAGGGCCAGAGCGGGTTGTCGCATTCAGGCATGGAGCGACCGCCTCCAGCGGTGGAGAAGCCGGCGGACCCCGCCGGTCCCGACCACCGGCTGGACCGGGAGATGCGGCGCCTCCGCATCACTGGTTATTTGGATATGGAGGGCGGTGGCTGTCTCATACGCGGCTCCCGCGGATTCGGGATCGGTCACCAGACCGCTGAAAAATCCCTCCGATTCCCCGATGTCGGCAAAATCGGCGAGGACCTCGGCCTGGAGTGCACGCTCGATCTCGAGGGCCCTGCTTCCGTCTATGCCGCACGCTGTCGCAACCGTGCCGATGAAATCGAGCGTACCGGAGAGGCCTGCGGGAAACGCAGGGATGTACGGGGTCCCAAACCGGTCCTTCAGGTACTCACCCACCGGCAGGAGAGAGCGGTCGCGAAGGATGTTGAGCCGCGCACTCCCGAGGGTCTCAATGTCGTCAAAACCGATATCATGCACAAACCGCAGGCCGGCCGTCAGCCCGAGATGGGACAGGAGCCTCGTTACCTCTGCATAGTTCTCATCGACCTCGTACTCGAGGTTCTTTTCACCGACCAGGTTTACCGTGCTGCCTGCAACCGACGGCCGGGCCTGCCGGGAGAGGGCCATCAGGGCCTTGTTCACCCCGTCCTGGAAGGTTCCCCCGAGAAAACCGGCCGTAGGGATATGGAGGACGGGGACCGGGTACCCCCGGTTACAGACCGCATCGACATCATCGCCTATCGTATCGACAACGCAGGTCGAGAGGACGAATATAGCGGAGATATCGCGCTCCGAGACCGCCTGCAGGGTCCGGAACAGGGCCTCCTCTCCGCCAAAAACGATATCGCTCTCCGTAAGCGAGGATGAGACGAGATCCGGTACGGCAACGCGCCCGTTGTCGAGGCTGGTTGCATGAAAGAGGGAGAAGTTATGGTGGGCACACCCCTTCGGCCCGTGGATGACCGTAACGGCGTCCCGTACCTGGGTTGTCACCGAGAGCGCCCCGGTCAGGGTACAGCCGCCGGCCCTAGATGAATGAGTAGGCGAGGGTTTCAAGTTCATCGATCTCGAGGGGGGTGGGGATCGTCAGCCGGGTATTCTCCATTACCCTTTTTGCAAGCGAGCGGTAGCGGGCAGCCTGCGGGGATGCCGGATCGTATTCGATGACCGTCTTCCGGTTCAGCTCGGCCAGCTGGACCACCCGGTCGCGGGGGATATACTCGATGAGGGAACTGTTCACCCGGAGGGCAAACTCCCCCACCAGTTCCTCTTCCTTTGGCTGCCCCTTGGCATTGCAGATCACCCCGGCGAGACGGCATTTGCCCGTTGACCGGGACGCCAGCCGTTTTATCGCCTTGCAGATGTTGTTTGCCGCATACAGGGACATGAGCTCGCCCGACGTAACAAGGTAGATCTCCTGCGCATAGCCCTCCCGCATCGGCATCGCAAACCCGCCGCAGACAACATCGCCCAGCACATCGTACACGATTACGTCCCCGTTCAGGGCGCCGAACTTCTCCAGCAGCTGGAACGTGGCGATGATCCCCCGGCCGGCACAGCCGACACCCGGCTCCGGTCCGCCCGCTTCAACGCACCTGACGCCGTTATACCCCCGGAACTCGACATCCGCGAGGGTCACGCCGGTATCGCCCCGCTCCCGCACCAGGTCCATGACCGTCGGGATAAAACGCCCGTGCATGAGCATGCGGGTGCTGTCCCGTTTCGGGTCGCACCCGATCTGGAGGATGTCGAGGTTCCTCTCGGAAAGGGCTGCGGAGAGGTTGGCGGAGGTGGTGGATTTCCCGATGCCGCCTTTCCCGTACAGGGCGATCTGCTTCATTGCCATACTATAGGGCCCGGGTTTATATGAGATTTCCTGATGTTAAGGAAAGTACAGTTGTGTAAAGCAGGCCAATTCCCGGATCACTCCTCTCCCTTGAAGACCGCCATGACCAGCATGATGACCGGGATTACCTCAAGCCTGCCGATCCACATCGTGACAATGAAGATCCACTTGGACGTGACCGGCATGTCCGGGCTCACGTACCCGCTGTTGATCCCGCAGGTGGCAAACGCGGACACCGTGGTGAAGAGGATCTCGCTGATGCTGAAGGTTGTCAGGTGGAACTGGAGGATGGCGAGGCTGGCAACGGAGACCGTCATCACCGAGAGGATGATGACGAGGATATTCTTTGCCGTCTCAAGTTCGGCCGTTGCCTTGGGGATGATGCGCCCTTCGATCCTGAACGGGATGAGGACTTTTCCGCTGATATAGAGGCGCTGGAACCACCAGAGAAGGGCATGGAATGCAAACGCCACCCGGTTGAGCTTGATCCCCCCGGCCGCACTCCCGGCTGCCCCGCCGATCAGCGTGATGAGGGCAAGGAAGAGGAGGGTCACGTCGGCCCAGGTATTGAGGCTGGCAACCTGGTATCCGGTTGTTGTCAGGGCTGACGTTGCCATGAAGATGCCGGTGCGGAGGGCAGGGATGAGCCCCAGGTTGTTGAAGAAGATCAGGTCATAGGTCAGTACAAGGGTACCAGCGGCAAGGATGAGGAAGAAGAGCTTGATCTGTTCGTCGCCAAAGAGGCTCCATTTCCGGTTCTCGAGGACAAGATAGTACAGCTTGAACGGGAGCGCCCCGGCGATCATGATCGGTATGAGCAGGAGTTCCAGCGCAGTGCTGTGATAGAAGAGGACCCCCTCGGTATGAAGCGTGAATCCTCCGGTGGAGATCGTGGTGAGGGCCAGGTTGACCGATTCCCAGAGCGAAAGGCCGGTGAAGAGGATCAGGCCGACCGCGACAAAGGTGAGGAGGGCATAGATCTTCCAGAGTGCCCGACCGGTACTCATAACGGTCGGCATGAACGGTTCATCGCGGCTCTCGGTCCGGAAGATACGGGAGCGGGATAACCCGGTGCTGCTGCCAAGGGCGATGGCGAACGCGATGATGCCAATCCCCCCTACCCACTGCATGAAGGAGCGCCAGAAGAGGAGCGTGTGGGGTGTCGTCTCAAGGGACGCTATCATGGTGAACGCCGTCCCGGTCCATCCCGCCATACCCTCGAACACCCCGTCGGAGAAACTCATGTGCAGCCCGAGCATGAACGGGATACCGCTGATCATGGCGCAGGTGATCCAGAAGAGGGCAACCGAGCAGAATGCGGTTGAGAGCCGCACACCGCGGTCATGCCGGGGGAGGGCACGGAAGAGCATCCCGGAGAGGAACAGGACCAGCGGCACGGCAGCCATCGGGAGAAGCATTGCCCATTCCCGGTACAGGAGGGCCACAAGGAGCGGTACACACGTGACCGGGGCAACAACGACAAAGAGGTCTCCCACATCCGAAACGATGGTGGAGAGGTACCGCAGGCGCTGCATCACTTAGGGGTTGTGAGCGCTGTTTAATTAGTATTTACCTAAAAAAGAGGAGAAACGGTCAGGCCTTGTTGGTCCAGAGACCATGGACATTGCAGTAGATACGGGCCTTGGCGTTTACATCGCTGATACAGAACTCGGCCTCGGGTTTCTCGCCGGGTTTGAATCCTTTGATGAAGATGTTCTCCCCGCTCTTCACTTCCACCCATTCGATGTAGTGCTTCTCTTCCATCGGGTGGGGGATGGACCCGATCTTCACGATAATCCCCTTTGCAGACTTCTCGACCACCGGCACATGTTTCTCCTTTCCGGCATCGGCAGTCTTCTCCGCAAGCAGGGTCATGTTCTGGCCACAGCAGACAAGGGTCCCGCCAGAGGCGTGGACGACCTTGACGATGTTCCCGCACACATCACATTTGTAGACTTCAAACATTTTTGTCATACGGTAACCTCCTGGTCCTTACACGATGGTAAGCTCCTTATGCTTCTTCAGGATTTCGTCTGCCAGCCGGTCGAGCCCCTTCATGGCAGCCTCGTCGGGCTGCCCTTTGGCAAGCACGGGCTCCAGCACCTCAACCCTGACATGGTCGAGCATCTTCACGATGGTCTCGGCACTCTTCCCGCCCCACCCGTACGACCCGATGACCGAGGCATACCGGGCCTTGGGCCTCAGCGCGTTGGCAAGGTACGTTGCATACACGACCTGGGGGTGGGGCCCGAAGAGCACGGTCGGCGTCCCCATGACCACGGTCGCAGGGTCTACGAGGGCCATGGCAAGTTCGCCGATGTCCGTCCGGGTCAGGTTGAACGGTTTGACGACAATCCCCCGCGCGATCAGGGCCGCAACGAAATAATCCACCATCTTCTGGGTGCTGCCATGCATTGAGACATAAGGCAGGACTACCTCGTTCTTCACCGCGTCCGAGACCCAGTCGCTGTATGCATCGAGGATGAAGGACGGGTTCCGGTGGATCGGGCCGTGGCTCGGTGCGATTATCTTCGGCTCAAGGTCGCGAACCTTGCCGATATATCCTTTTATGCTGCCCCGGAACGGCATCATGATCTCGGCATAATAGCGTTTGGCCGATCGGATCGTATTCGCATCCTCTGCAGCGAAGAGCTCGCTCGACGCGGCATGGAACCCGAAGAGATCGCAGGGGAAGAGGATCCGGTCCTCCACCAGGAACGTAATCTGGGTCTCGGGCCAGTGCGTCCACGGCGTGAGATGGAACCGGAGGGTCCGGTCGCCAAGGGAGAGGGTATCGCCGTCCTTCACGATATGGAAGACATCTGCCGGCACGTGCAGAAGGTCGATGAGCATGTCCCGGCACTTCTCGTTGGTGACGACCCGGGCATTGGGGAAGAACTCCAGGATCATCGGGAGCGATCCCGAATGGTCCTGTTCGGCATGGTTTATCACAACATAATCGATCTGCCGGACCTCCATCTTCACCAGGTTCTCGACCAGTTCGAACTCTTTGGTCGGGTCGACCGTATCGATGAGGGCGGTCTTCTCGCTGCCTTTGACCAGGTACGCGTTATAGGTCGTGCCATCCGGCAGGGGGATCAGCTCGTCGAAAATCCGCCGGTCAAAGTCGAGTGCGCCGACCCAGAAGACACCCGGGGTTATCTCGCGGGACACCATGAAATCCACCTCACTCCGGGTTGAATTTGTTCTTCTCGGCAAAGCAGACAGGACAGGACCAGTCGGCCGGGAGATCGGCAAACGCGATACCGGCCTTAAGGTTCTGGAGCGGTTCGCCTTTCTCCGGGTTATACCGGTGACCGCAGATACTACAGACGTAAATTTCCATTCCCATAAAAAACCTCACGTACAATCGTTACGATACAACAGAATAGCGCCATCAGCCCAATAATCGTTTCGATAGTGCCAGCAGGGTATCAGGCCGGACCACGGGGCACTCCCGATGGGGGGAGAAGATGATCGAGCGATTCCCTGCCGGCAAGGTAATGGTTCACGAAAAAGGAGAACGAGGCGTTCTTCCGGATCGCGGTCTCAATGGAGAAGGACTTGAGGATCTCGAACATGAAATCGATCCGGGAATCGAACCGCGGGGGGATCAGGGTGTTGAAATCCTCCTTCGTGATCTGGTCGGTTGACGGGAGGTTACGGACGCCCAGTTCCTGGGCGGTGTCGGCAGATATCCCGGCAAGGTACCAGCTCTCGATCTCCCTGATCACCACAACGATATGCCTGCCGTCGATGTCGCTGAAGCGGTAGTACAGGATCTGTTTCTTGTCCCGCACGGAGCGCTCCTGGTCGATATCGGCAACAAAGATATAATCGTTGTTCATCAGGACAACGCTCCGGAGGAACTTGTTGACCTTCTCCCGCTTGATGCACGCATAGGGGATGATCTCAACCGAGTGATACGAGGGGGCAAGGAGCGGCTTGATGAGCCGGCCGAAGAACCGGATATCATCCTCGCCTTCCACCATGATGAAGAGCCGTTTCTTCATGATCAGAGTCCCAGCAGGTTCTGGACGTACAGCTCCTCGATACCGATCTCGTTCTCGAGGAATGTCCTGACCTCCTCCTTGTCGCCGGGCCGGGAGATGATCGAATATCCCTCGCTGTCGCGGGAGATGAGCAGGATGTCGTCAAGCGATGCATACTTGACAACCTCGGTACTGTGGGTCGTCACCATCACCTGCTTCTTCTCCGAAGCCTCCTTCATCATCGCCATCAGGCGGGAGACGAGGAACGGATGGATATGGCTGACCGGTTCTTCGATGATGATGAACGGTTTATCCTCGAAATACAGGGCGATGATCATGGCAAAGATGGCGATGGTGCCATCCGAGAGCGACGATGCCGGCAGCTCGTAACTCTTCACGTACCGCTCGCGGAGTGTCAGGATGAAGGATACATCCATGAATTTCTTGACCGTGAAGTCCTCGACAAACGGCAGGACATCGCGCAGCAGATTGGCAAACTTCCGCTTCCGGGCGGGATCATCGCCGATGTTCTTGATCACCAGCGCAAGGTTGCTGCCGTCCTCCTCCAGCTCGCGCTTTCCGGTGATGACCGATCCCTTCTTGGGGAGCTTGGGATCGATATCATACACCGCGATCCGGTCAAAGAACTTCTCGCTGTGGGGCAGCGGATACCCATAGACGCTCTCCAGGAGGAGGGAATTTTCAGGAAGCCGTCTGCCGCGGAAGAAGAGGGGGATGATACTGTCCTCCGTAAGACTGCAGCCCTCCGGGATATCGGTTGTATAGCGGATCTCCCCGTGTTCGTTCGCCACCGTGATCGATCCTTTCCCGATCCGGGTCTTCCCGGTTACCACAGATCCTTCCCGGGTACACGAGGACACCTCGCACCCGATCACCAGGATATCACGCACGATGGTAAAACCGTCGCCGTTCCCGTCAAACCGCAGGGCAAACTCATACGATGACTCGCACGGGCGAAGACCAAGGACCATGTTCCCGCCGGTCCCCGGGTCAACGACCTCCATCCCGCTCCCGGGTTCATAGGTCACCCGGACAACAAGATCGCGTGCCGTACCGATCTTGGCATTCCTCAGGTACTCGGCACCTCCCTGCATTGCAATGGCATTGACGATGCCGTGGCGTGCAATATCCCGCAAAAACTTGAAGATACCAATGAAATTCGACTTCCCGGCCGCGTTCGATCCGATCACGACATTGAACCCGGTCAGATCGATATCGATCTCCGAGAAACTCTTGAAGTTCTCCACATGGATGCGGCGGATGGGCATGGCAACTCCTTCATCTCATCGTCGCCGTGCAAGAAAAAGAAGGTATTGGTAGGTGGCGTCCACTCATCAGAAGAGGACGTAACTCATCTCGTTCATTGACATAATGAAATAATTCAGGATGGTGGCAAAGCTCACCCACAGGAAGTAGGGGATGAGAACAGCACCGGCGGCAACGGAGAATCTTGATACCTGGACGATCGTGCACAGGATGAGGAACCAGAGCCCGATGATCGTCATCAGCCCGAAGAAGGTCGAATGGAGGCCGAAGAAAACGTACGACCACGCAATATTGAAGACCAGCTGGGCGATGAAGAAGGTCAGTCCCAGGAAGACCTCCTTCTTCTTGATGCCGGCCTGGAAGATCATGTAGAGCGACAACCCCATCAGGCAGTAAAGCACGAGCCAGACCGGCCCGAAGACCCACGAAGGGGGCGTAAAGTCCGGTTTCTGGAGGTGATCATACCATGCCGGAATGGACGGTGTGGAATAGAGCGACCCGATGTATGCCGCACTCAGGCAGATGCCCATGGCGAGCAGGAACAGGATTATCTTCCCAAGGGTTTTCTTTACCATAAATATTGATCGTACAATTGTATACACGATCGGGAATAATAGATTATCGGATGGTTGCGGTTCAGGATATCGGCATACGCAATAAAACGGGCTGTTTGAGCGGATATCTCTCAGTTCAGCCGGCTTTACTGCACCATGACCGGCTGCGGTATCAGGGGCCCGCTATACTCCACAGTAATAAAAAGGGGGGCCCGATCATTTTCCTTTCCGGTAAAAACGCAGGGAGTCCAGCCACGAGAACACCCCCCGGGGCTCGCTTCGGGGAAATACGCCCTCGGCCACGGACTTGACCTCCTCAACCGAATAGAAAGCATTCGGGTGGAACTCCTTGATGATCCCGACCACATGGGGGAGATCCTGCCGCTTGATGATGGTATTGACGAGTTTGACCCGGCCGGTCGCCCCCTCGCCATCAACGCTGGTGACCCCGTAGTTATGGGACCGGAGGAACTGGACAAGGGATCCCGGATCGTCCCGGGTGATGATATGGACGCTGACAAGGCCGATGGAGATCTTCTCTTCAATGAGCATCCCGATATACGTGCCCGCGGCAAACCCGGTCCCGTACGCAACGTACGAGACAATATTGGTCAGGTTGTTCATCACCTGGCCGATGGCGAGGAGCCAGATGATGACTTCAAAGAATCCGATGACCGGGGCGAGGTACCTGACCCCCTTGGAGATGAAGATGACCCGGATCGTCCCGAGGGTGACATCGCAGATCCGTGCACAGAAGATCAGGATCGGCAGCACGACATAGGCAAAGAAATCCGGCGACCCCGTGAAGTCCAGCATTAGTACGTGTGTTCCCGATTCCGGGGTTAATAGTTTGTGGTAACCACCGGCAAATTTGCGGCAGAAATCCGTTCCCGGATACCGGTAAAAAAAGGTACGGGAATATCCCGTATCAGGATCCTGTAGAGGTTGCGTTGGAGATCGTCACTTTCCGCGTCCAGGTCCCCGTCTGGGATCCCTCGATGTTGAGAACCTTGACGTCCCAGTCGCCGGCCTTGACCGCGGACTGCCGCTCGAGGTTCAGATCGAGATCGCAGGTGATCTTGGTGCCGCCGCTCGAACTCGGGGATGTGCAGGGGATGGTCGAGCCGCCCTTGAGAAGATTGACCGTCACACCCTCCTTGAAGTTCTGCCCGTAGATGACGAGCTGGGTCGTGTCATTGATATACAGGGCAGTTGGTGTCACGCTGGTGATGATCGGTCCCGCCTCCCCGACGGTGAATGCTGCCTGGAGGGTCCCGGACTGGCCATCGGGATTGACCACGATCACGTTGTACCTGCCGGCTTCCCGGTTATAGAGATTGAACGTGCAGTCAATCCGCGTCGATGTCACGATAACACCGGTGCCGGTCACCGGCATGCTGCCCGGCTGGAGGAGCCGGGGGGTTGCGTCCTGCTGGAAGTTGGTGCCGGTGATGACGACCGACAGGGTGGCATCCTTGATGGCCGAGGACGGGGTGATAGCGATTACCGTGGGAGAGTTACCGGACAGCGTTGTCGGTACGGGCGTCACAGCAGCCAGGGTGACGACCGGGACCGCTGACAGGGTGACCCGGGCAACTTTTGCCTTGTAGACTTTCTCCACCATCGCCCGGTCGCTCCATTCTGTCCGCTGGTCGATGAAATGACCCCATGACCCGTCGGCGTTCTTGTAGATCCAGGCCCGCTCATATTCGTCCTTGGCGGGATTGTACGCCTTGATGACATAGAGCATGGTCTCCCCACCGGAGTCCGTTTTCGCGATGATGTCACCGGGCGAATACCGTGCACCCGCAGCGGTTGTCGGTACCGGCGTTGAAACGGCGGTATCCGATGATTCTTCCGAACAGCCCGCAAATAACACGGCAATAATGAGGAAAAGGCAGAAAATTATCCCAAACCGGAATTGACTGTTCATAAGTGTATTTTTTCGCCTTCTGGCGTATAAGATTTGCCCCGGGATCCTGAGATCATCGCACCGGTGGACAACAGGAGCGTACCCTAGGTGTCCCTTACCACCACAACCGTCTCGTACTTCCGCAGGAGCCAGGCATGGATGAGGACCAGCGAGGCTGCAGCAAGAGCAGCGGCTGCCGCAACCGAGGGGAATGCAGGGGAAAGCGCTGCGGGATCGGTCATACCGGTTGTGAGACTGACAAGGCCGGTAGTAACCAGGACAGACGTGGCATACACGTCCCGCACGGCAAAGAAGAAGAGCGCGGCGATTCCCCCGATCATGATGGGGACCGCAGCACCCGCGGAGGACGTGCTGACAGGAAGAGAGACGAATGTTGTCAATGCAAAGAGAATTGCCGTGATGACCACACCGGTTGAGATCGATACCAGCGCCCCCCCGGCCCTGACCAGTGCCTGGAGGTGCGTCCCGGCAAGCACCCAGCAGATCATGACGGATGCAATGCCGGTGGGGAGGTACAGGAGAACGATACCAGCGAGTGGCAGAAGACCGGTGCCGGGAACGGCAGCGTGAAGGTACAGAAAGCATGCTGCAGCAGTCAGGGCAAGGAAGAGGCCGGCCCGCCGCGGTGACCGGAACCCGATCTGGTGCATGGTCACGGCACGGGAGCCAAACGACCGCCGGATTACCAGGACCGGGAGGATCATCCCGGTCAGGATGCACCCGATGAGGGTGTAGGAGAGGACAGCTGCCGGCTCCGGGAACAAAAATACCCTGCTCCTTCCTGCAAGGAGAACCATCTCGATCATCCAGACAAGGGAGACCAGGAACGGGATACCAAGGAGCTGCAGGGCCTTCCGGCTCCCGTCTGTCGGGGAGATATCCGGTATCGGGTCGTTTCTCTCACGGTCTGTCATAGTATCCCGGGATATCCATACATTCACTGCTTATGGGAGATACAGGTTCCTTTCTTTTTGGTAAAAAGGGATTATACCCGGGTTTTCAGGAAATCCAGGACCGCCGCGGCACGCTGGCCGGGTGAGCGCGGATTATTGGCTGAACCCGGGCTGAAGACCGGGGCATCCTTCTCGTAAAAGACACCGAGGGCGATCTTTGCATCACCGGAATAATCCCATTCGCGGATCCGGTCGCAGGCCTGCGAAAAGTCCGCCCGGTCGTGGCCGGCAAGATCGTAGATCCGCTGGCTGTAATAGTCGGTGGCCGGGAAGAACGATGCACAGATCTGGAGGACATCGAGGAACGCAAATCCCCGGTGGGCAATCCCTGCCCGTATCATCGCCTCGAGCTGGGGCATCTTCCGGGTATACCCCCGCGCAATGAAGGTTGCACCGGCGGCAAGCATCAGCTCGAGCGGGTTGAAGGGAGATTCAGGGGTACCGGATGGCGTTGATCTGCCCCGGAACCCGAGGGGAGAGGTCGGGGTGTACTGGCCGGTGGTCAGCCCGTAGACCCGGTTGTCGTGGACGATGACCGTGATATCGAGATTCCGCTTGGCGGCAAAGACCAGGTGGTCCAGACCTTCGGCATAACAGTCCCCGTCGCCGCAGCAGCAGATCACCGTGAGATCGGGATTTGCCAGCTTGATCCCGGTTGCAACGGGGATTGTCCTGCCATGCAGCGCATAGAAGCTGCTGATATTGAGATAATCGGCGATCTTCGCGTGGCACCCGATGCCCGAGACGAGGACGATATCATCCAAAGACGTTCCCTCTTTCTCCCTTAGGGCAAGGATATTCTTGAGAGTATGCTGGATCGTGAAGTTCCCGCACCCCGGGCACCACGTGTTCTTTGCACCGGTTATCAGCTCGCGTCCGGTCATCGGAGCACCTCCGTGATTCTTCCGACAAGTTCGTCCGGGACGAACGGCCTCCCGTCATATTTCAGGATCCGGTCGCTGACCGCGATGCCGTTTGCCGCGGCAAGGTCTGCGAACTGCCCCGTCTGGTTCTCCTCTACGGCAATGACGCGGTTCACCCCGCCCAACGCCGCCCTCAGCGCATCGCCAGGGAACGGCCAGAGGACAACGGGCCGGACAACCCGGAGCCCGAGGGCTTCCCCCGCAAGGGTGCAGGCACCGGCCGGAGAGCCCCACACGAGCAGGGCAGTGCTGCTGTCCCGTGAGCCGGATACCCGTACCTGCTCGTACCGCGCCAGCTCCCTGCGCAGGCTCTCCTCCTTTGCCGTCCGTTTCCCTGCCATTCCGAGTACGGTACCTGCCTCCTCGGTCGTAATGCCATCTTCGTCATGGGCATAACTGTTCACCTTCACGACCGCTCCCTTCGTCCCCACAGCAGCCAGGGGAGATACCCCGCCGGGCGTGATTGCATAGCGACGATACTCCCCGTCCCCGTCCCATCCGGAAATTGCACCCGGCAGACCGGGATCGCCGGGGAAGGGCATGCTGTAGGTCCCTTCCGAGAGGGTCTTGTCGGCAAGGATGAACGCCGGGACCTGGCAGCGCCATGCAAGGTCCATAGCCCGTGCAGACCATACAACCGCCTCCTCCGCATTGCCCGGCGCAACAATGAAGCGCGGGAACTCCCCCTGCCCTGCATGGATCACGAACCGCAGGTCTGCCTGGCCGGTATAGGTGGGCAGGCCGGTCGAGGGGCCGGTCCGCTGGGACATGACGATAACAACGGGCACCTCTGCCATTCCCGCAAGGGAGAGCCCCTCGGTCATCAGACAGAACCCGCCACCGGATGTGCCGACCGCTGCCTTCTTTCCGGCCGCGGCAAAACCCAGGGCCATGAGGATCACCGCGATCTCGTTCTCGGGATGGAGAACGGTGATGCCGAACCGGTCCTTCTCCGCGGCAAGGAAATGGAGGACTCCCGATGAGGGAGTCATCGGGTAGGAGACGTACGCGTCAAGACCCCCCTGCACCAGCCCGAGCCCGATCGCCTCGTTGCCGGTCACCAAAGGACGCGGGGGATTGTTCCCCTGCGGGATCGCCTTCACGGTTTTGAGGAGGTCATATGCACGGCGGGCGACCCGGAGGTTTGTATCAGCCGCCTTCGGGATGTGGGAGCGGAACACCCCCTCGACAACGTCCCACCCGATCCCGGCAGCCTTTGCAAACCCGCCGATGAGCGCGGAGTTGCCCATGATCTCCGGCGCCTGGAGCTCCTGCAGGATTGTCTTCACCGGCACGCCCTGCCCTGCCGATCGCACCAGGTCGGCATTGAAGATGATCGCAGCCGGGTCCTGCTGCCTGCCGGCATGCTGATCGACCGTTGCCTGGTCGAGAGCCAGGAGAAAACCGGTATCCAGGGCATGGGTCCCCGGGCTCTCCGGCCGGTCTGTTCCCCGGATGATGGCATAGTTATGTCCGCCCCGGATAAGCGAGGGATAATCGAAGTACAGGTACAGCGAGTACCCCAGATGATTGATGAGCTGGGCGATGATTGCCCCGGCACTGTTGATCCCGTCCCCGGCCTTGCCCCCGATGATCACAGAAATGTCGTTCATGATCCGTTCCCCGGTATGTCTGATAACAGCACAGGGGGAAAAAAAGCTTGGCATTCCCGCAGGTCCGTGTTTGGGAATACCTGCTGGTGGTAGGGCTGGCAGGGAATGGGTGCCGCCGGGGATGCGGAACCGGCACCTTCATATGATCAGGAACCAACCAACACACTACACAGAGTAAAAACCCCGGTGAACCGGGATAATTCACGAGAATTTCTGATAACAACAACGAAGAAAAAAAAGGAGGTGAGTTATGCAGGCAAACGGCTTAGGATCGGAGAAGAAAGCCTATTATCTCCACACCACGAGCGGCATGGACATGGACGGCCTTATCAAGGCCATCCGGCACACCAACCTGGGGATCCGGTGGCGGGCAGCCCTTGCCCTTGGGGACATCGGCGAGCCGGCGGTCAAACCCCTCATCCGTGCACTCCGGGAGGACGACCAGGATGTCCGGTGGCTCGCGGGGCTCGCACTCGGGAGGATCGGCGAGGCAGCAATCCCGCAGCTGATCCGGGCGATGGCAGAAGAGGACCAGGATGTGCGGTGGCACGCAACCCGGGTCCTTGCCGAGATCGGCGAACCGGCCATCCAGCCCCTGGTTGCTGCCCTCAGGAACGAGGACAGCGATGTCCAGTGGCGGAGTGCGTTCGCCCTCTCGCTCATCGGGGAGAAGGCGGTCGAACCGCTCATCCTGTCCTTAAAGGACCAGATCTGGTGGGTGCGGGTCAGGGCTATCTGGGCACTCGGGGAGATCCGCGACACGCGGGCGGTAGAGCCCCTCATCCAGTCGGTGAACGACCAGGACTGGTATGTGCGCTGGACTGCCGCCGACGCACTGGGCAAGATCGGTGACAAGCGGGCGGTGATGTGCCTCGGGAAGGCACTCAAGGAATCGGACTCGTTTGTCCAGGTCCCCTCGATCTGGGCGCTCGGGAAGATCGGCAGCGGGGCACCGGTCGATACGCTCATCCAGTCCCTGAAGAACTCGGACTGGTACGTGCGCTGGGGTGCTGCCGATGCCCTCGGGAATATCGGCGACAAGCGGGCACTGCCGTCCCTGGAGGCGCTCCTGAGCGACAAGGACGATTATGTCCGGCATGCGGCAACCGAGGCAATCGCCAAGATCAAAAGCAAGAACGGGGATTCGGGCGAATAATTTTTCTATTTTTTTATCAGTTCTTCGAGGATAGATTTCATATCATTGATTTTGTAAGGTTTGGAGAGCTTTCCTGCAAAGCCGAACCCGGCAAAGTCCTGCACCGCCGGGTCGTTGGCAAAACCGCTCGACACAACCGCTTTGACATTGGGGTCCAGCTCCTTCAGCTTCGCGATCGTCTCCTTTCCGCCCATGCCGTCCGGCACGGACAGGTCGAGGATAACGACATCGAACGGCGATCCGGCAGCTTTCTCTTTTAAGTAGAGAGAGATCGCCTCTGCACCATCGCGGGCGAACTGCACCTCGTACCCGAGGAACTGGAGCACTTCGAGCGTCACGTCAATGATGATCTGCTCGTCGTCCATGAGGAGGACTTTTCCCTTGCTGGCAGGACCGGCGTTCATGTGGTTCAGTAGTAATTCTTGCCGCATGGGTTAAAAAAGGCTAGCCTGCGATGCGAGGGGAGGGGGAGATGAGAGACCGTGATCGGGGCTGCGAGTGTTCTCGTTGCGGTCTTTACGTTGGTTTTCTGGATGAAGTCTGCCATGTTGGTTTCCTCTTGTTTGGGTTGTTCCGGGAGAGTTGCGCAATTCTCCCGAGCCGGTGTGGGAACACTGTTCCTGCTCCGGGTCATCAGGCCCTTTGACATAACAGCATGGAACGCACTTGTTCATGGCCTTCGCTGAAAAAATTATGAAAAGTGAAAACGGAGAATTTTGGTGAGCATTGGGGGCGATTAGGGCGCGGGGAGTGGCCGGAAGATTTTGTATCACTCGGTATCCTAGAAAATCAAATCATAACCGATATCCTTACGACCTGTAAGAAAACATAATCATTATTCTCAAAATATACGGCAGGCCATGACCGGAGAGAACGAGCGGGTAACCCGGAAAAAACGGATCGATCCATTACTGAAAGCGGCCGGTTGGCAAATCATACCTTGGCATCAGGGTATCGACATTTCCCGTCTCGATAAATACGCGATCGAAGAATTCAGCACCGAAAACGGCCCGGCCGATTATGCTCTTGTTGTTGAAGGAAAAATCCTCGCAGTTATCGAAGCGAAGAAGATCTCGCTCGGTCCTCAGAATGTCCTGACACAGGCCGAACGATATGCCGCTGGTATCTCCGGCAGCCCGTTCAATTTTTCCGGCTTCCGGGTCCCATTGATTTATTCGACGAACGGCGAGATCATCTGGTTCCACGATCTCCGGAATCCCTTGAACCGTTCGCGGCAGATTGCCAGATTCCATACGCCCGGAGCTCTTGCCATGCGCCTGAAGGAACGGTTCGAGTCAGCATGCCAGGAACTTGCAGAATGGGAGAATGCCCATCCGATGCTCCGGCCGTACCAGAAGGAGGCGAATGATGCAATTGAGCAGGCCATCCGTGATCGCCGTCGTCAGATGCTCGTGGCGATGGCGACCGGAACCGGCAAGACCTATACAATGGTCAACGAGGTCTTCCGGCTGATGAAATCCGGTGTGGCGAAGCGCATCCTCTTTCTCGTGGATCGCCGGGCGCTTGCTGCGCAGGCGGTCAAGGCGTTCGCCTCGTTCGAGGCCCGGCCCGGCCTGAAGTTCGACAAGGCCTACGAGGTGTACAGCCAGCGGTTCTTCCGCGAGGATTTCGGGGAGGATGAGAAGTTCGATCCCAAGGTGATGCCGTCTTCCTACCTGCTGGATCCGAAACCTGGCGAGGCATTTGTTTATGTCTGTACGATCCAGCGGATGACGATCAACCTGTTCGGGAGGAACGCAGTCTTCGGCTCCGATGAGGAATCGATCGATGAGGATGCCGAACAGATGGATATCCCGATCCATGCGTTCGATCTCATTATCGCGGATGAATGCCACCGCGGCTATACAGCAGCCGAGCAGTCAGTCTGGAGGAGGACGCTCGATCATTTCGATGCGATCAAAATCGGTCTGACGGCAACGCCTGCGGCGCATACAATGGCATACTTCCGGGAGATTGTTTACCGGTACGAGTACACCCGTGCCGTGAGCGAGGGATTCCTGGTGGATTACGATGCCGTTGCGCTGGAATCCGATGTGCGGATGAACGGGATCTTTCTCTCCGAAGGGGAGCAGGTCGGGATCATCGATGCCCGGACCGGAGCACAGTCGTTTGACAATCTTGAAGATGAGCGGCAGTTCGACACGACCGATGTCGAGCGGAAGATCACGTCGCCGGACTCCAACCGGAAGATTCTCTCAGAAATCCGGAAGTATGCGGAGGAGCACGAGAAGCAGTTCGGCCGGTTCCCCAAGACCCTGATCTTTGCCGTGAACGATCTTCCACACACCTCCCATGCAGATCAGCTAGTGGATCTGGCGCGGGACATCTTCGGAAAAGGGGATTCGTTTGTGGAAAAGATCACCGGCAAGGTGGACCGGCCCCTCCAGCACATCCGGCAGTTCCGGAACCGGCCGCTGCCTTCGGTTGTCGTTACCGTGGATCTCCTCTCGACTGGTGTCGATATCCCAGACCTGGAGTTCATTGTCTTCCTCCGTCCGGTAAAATCGCGTATCCTTTTCGAGCAGATGCTGGGCCGGGGGACCCGGAAGGGAGAGCACTTCCCGGACAAGTCCCATTTCGTTGTCTTCGACTGCTTCGGCGGGACGCTGCTCGAATATTTCCGGCAGGCGACCGGCATCACCGCGGAGCCACCGGAGAAGGAGAGCCGGTCCATCGTCCAGGTGATTAAGGATGTCTGGGATAATCGGGACCGGCAGTACAATACCGGCGTACTCGTGAAACGGTTGCAGCGGATCGACAAGGAGATGAGCGGTGAGGCCCGGGACCGGTTCGCTGCGTACGTTCCGCAGGGGGATCTGAAACGGTATGCTGCGTTGCTTCCGGAGCGGCTCCGGCAGGATTTCACCGGGACGATGACGTTGCTGCGGAACCCGGAGTTCCAGGACCTGCTGCTTCATTATCCCCGGCCAGAACGGGCGATGCTGGTTGCGTACGAAAACGTGGATACCGTTAGTTCCCGGTATATCTTCCGGGACTCGGCAGGCAACGAATACAAACCCGAGGATTATCTTCTCAAGTTCTCTGCGTTCGTCCGTGAGAATCCGGAACATATCGAGGCGATCCGGATCCTTCTGGACCGTCCGAAAGACTGGGGGACGGATGCCATCCACGAGCTGAAGAAGAAACTCGCAGCAACTCGGTACCATTTCACGGTCGACAATCTCCAGCGGGCCCACAAGCTTCGGTACAACAAGGAGCTAGCGGATATCATCTCGATGGTGAAGCATGCAGCCCGTGATGAGGAGCCGCTCTTCACCGCAGAGGAACGGATCCACCGGGTCTTCGACCGGATGGCGCTCTCGGTGTCCGTAACACCGGAGCAGCAGCAGTGGCTGGACAAAATCCGCGAACATTTAATCGCGAACCTCTCAATCAGTAAGGACGATTTCGATCTCATCCCTCTCTTTGCGAACGAGGGCGGATGGGGAAAGGCGAACCGGGTCTTCAATAACGGGCTTACTGCCCTGATACAGCAGTGGAATGCGGAGATTGCAGCATGAGCGATATTGTCGGGAAACTCTGGGGATTCTGTCACACGCTCCGGCACGACGGGATCGATTACGGGGATTACATCGAGCAGATCACGTACCTTCTTTTCATCAAGATGGCGGACGAGCGGGGCGTTGCGCTGCCGAAGGGATGCGACTGGAAGACGCTCGTCTCGAAGTCAGGTACAGACCTGACGGATCACTATGTGGATGTGCTCCGGACGCTCGGGAAGGAGCCGGGCCTTCTTGGCGATATTTTTGCCGGCGCCATATCCCGGTTCACGAACCCGGTGAACCTGAAGAAGCTGATCGGCCTCATCGATGAGACCGAGTGGACCGAGCTGAACATCGATGTGAAAGGCGAGGCGTTCGAAGGTCTTCTCGAAAAGGCGGCGAGCGAGGGGAAGAAGGGAGCCGGGCAGTACTTCACCCCGCGGATCCTGATCCAGTCCATTGTCCGGTGCATGCAGCCCGATCCCCGGAAGAAGGCCGACCTGACGATCTGCGACCCGGCCTGCGGTACCGGCGGGTTCCTGGTCTGCTCCTACGAATGGCTGCTGGAGCAGACAAAAGGCGGGGCGCTCGAACGCGATGTTGCGCTCCGCGTGAAGAAGAACACCTATTTCGGGCAGGAACTCGTGGCCCGCCCGCGCCGTCTTGCGCTGATGAACCTCTATCTCCACAATGTCGAGCCGTCAATAAAGTTCGGCGACTCCATCTACGAGAACCCGGACAGCCGGCGCTTCGATGTCGTGCTGACCAATCCCCCGTTCGGTACCAAGGGTGCGAACCAGGCACCGGACCGCGACGACTTCATGGTCTCGACCTCCAACAAGCAGCTCAACTTCATCCAGCACGTGATGACGATCCTTAAGAAAGGAGGCCGGGCTGCGGTCGTGGTGCCGGACAATGTCCTCTTCGCCGACCAGGCCGGTGAGGTGTTCAAGGACCTCACCGAGCAGTGCAACCTCCACACCATCCTCCGTCTGCCGAATGGTACGTTTACCCCGTACTCGCCCGGTACGAAGACGAACGTGATCTTCTTCACCAAGGGCTACCCGACCGAGACGATCTGGGTATATGACGACCGGACCAATGTCCCGCACATCACGAAGAAGGACCGGCCGCTCACCCCCGAATACTTCGCGGAGTTCGAGAAGGTGTACGGTGCTGACCCGAACGGCGGCGCAAAGCGGAACCCGGCGGACTCGAAGGAGGATCGCTGGCGTTCGTTCCATATCAGCGAAGTCAAGGAGCGGAACTACAAGATCGATTCCCTCAAGTGGCTCCGGGACGAGTCGCTCGACGATGCGGATTCTCTGCCGGAGCCGGAGGAACTTGCGACCGAAGCGATCGAGCACCTCCGGGCGGCGGTGGACGAGCTGCAGCAGGTTGTGGTGCTGCTGGAGAACGGGGATTCTGCAAACGGCGAAGGGAAGAAATGAGTAAGAAGGAGGCAGAACCGATGCCGGAAGCGGAGACGCCGGATTCGGGGGTACTGCCGGAAGGGTGGGATTATCTAAAAATTGGTAATTTTGGATTTGTTACAAAATTGGCGGGTTTTGAATTTACAAAATTCTTTAATTATCAAGACGAAGGCGAAGTGAGAGTTGTAAGAATTCTCAATATTGGTTTTGGTAACTTCATTCCTGAAAATTTTAAATTTATTGACCGATTGACTTCATCCAATCTTTCAAGATCTCAGCTTTCTCATGGAGATATTCTCATTTCATATGTTGGATCTATTGGAAAAGCGGCAATATTGCCAAATGATGGATATCTATATCATCTAGGCCCAAATGTCGCAAAAATTGTTGTCAATTCAATGATCTGTGATTCTAGATATTTACTAAATTACATTCTTTCCCCAGAAGGTCAGGAACAGCTCAATACAACATCTAAAGCAGTCACTCAAAGTTCCTTATCGATGAAACAAATTAGATCGGTGATCGTTCCCCTTCCACCTCTCCCCGAGCAGCAGCGCATCGTTGCCCGCATCGAAGGGCTCCTTGCGCATGTGAACGAAGCACGCGGGCGGCTGCAGAAGGTGCCGGTGATCATGAAGCAATTCCGGCAGGGGGTGCTGGCGGCGGCGTGTTCGGGGAGGCTGACGGAGGGGTGGAGGGAAGAGAATCCAAACATTCCTTCAGCCTTTGATGATATTACAGAACTATGTAGTAGTCGAAAACAAAAGCCAAAAAAGCATTTTGAGAAATCTCCGACTTCATTACCAAAAGAAATTGATGTTGATAATGTTGATATCCCGGATAGTTGGTGTTTAGCAAATGTTGGATTTCTCGGATTTGTAACCAAACTTGCAGGATTTGAATATACAAAATATTTTCACCTATCCGACTCAGGTGATATTCCCGTTGTCAGAGCCCAAAATGTTCAAATGGGCAAATTCGTAAATTCAAATATTAAATTCATTCCTTTGGAGACCTCAAACATTCTTGAAAGATCTCAACTTAATGGAAATGAAATTTTAATTGTGTATGTCGGAGCTGGTGTAGGAAATGTTTGTCTAGCCCCATCAGAGGGACGATGGCATTTGAGTTCAAATGTCGGAAAAATCGAACTTGATTGGATGGTAAACAAATATCTTCTATTCTACTTGCAATCTGAATTTGGTCTCAATAAAATTCTTTCAGTCAGTAAAGCAACAGCTCAACCAAGTCTTTCCATGGGGGCCATTCGAGATACTGTAGTTTATGTCCCACCCCTTGCCGAGCAGCACGAGATCGTTCGCCGTGTCGATGCCCTCTTCGCCCGTGCAGAAGCCGTGGAGCGTGAGGCTGCGGCGGCCACGAAGCGTGCGGAAACGCTGACGCAGGCAGTGCTGGGGAAGGCGTTCAGAGGGGAACTGGTGACGACCGGGGAAGGCTGAAGGGTAGAGATGAAAATTTGGAAAAAATCCGCCGTCCAACACATCGATTCTGATGAATGTGACATACCGGACGGTTGGTCAAAAGTCAATTTTTTCGATTTTTGTGTTTTACAACGAGGCTATGATTTACCTATCGCAAAAAGTGTTGAGGGGCCATTTCCTATCGTTACATCTGCAGGAATTGTCGCTTACCATAATGAATGTAAAGTAGAAGGACCTGGTGTTTGTACTGGAAGAAGCGGCTCAATCGGAAATGTGTATTATATTGAGAAAGATTTCTGGCCGCATAACACATCTCTCTATGTAAAGGATTTCAAGGGAAATTATCCAAAATTCGTTTACTATTTTCTAAGATTTTTCGATCCCTCACAATATAGTGCGAGTACAGCTGTTCCAACGATGAATCGTAATAATTTACGAGAGATAGATGTTATCGTTCCACCTCTCCCCGAGCAGGAGCGCATCGTTGCCCGCATCGAGGCGCTCCTTGCGCATGTGAACGAAGCTCGGGGGCAGCTGCAGCGGGTGCCGGAGATGATGAAGCAGTTCCGGCAGGGAGTGCTGGCGGAGGCGTGTTCCGGGAGGCTGACGGAGGGGTGGAGAGAACAACATTCCGATGAAAAACCGGTTCAATTACCAAAAACCTCGAATAAAAAAGAGACTGAAAAATTTTTAGAGAATTTACATATCCTAAACGAGTTGGATTTCCCCCAACTTCCAGATAATTGGGTGTGGAGTAACGGACTAGAGATTTTTCCTGTTATTACGAGTGGATCGCGTGGTTGGGCCAAATATTACTCAGAAAAAGGTCCGTCATTCATTAGAATCGGGAATTTAACTCGCGATTCTATATCGTTAGATTTGAAAGAAATTCAAAAAGTCAATCCTCCTGATACTGCGGAAAGAAAAAGAATTCGTGTTGAAAAAAATGACATCCTGATATCCATTACCGCTGATATTGGAAGCATCGGTTATGTTTCGACAGATATCGGTGAGGCATATATCAATCAACATATTGCGTTGTGTCGGCCGGTAAATCAAATCAATGCAAATTTTATTGCATTGTATTTGTTGAACAAAGAAGGTGGAAAAAAACAATTATTGGAGTTACAGCGCGGTGCTACAAAAATTGGTCTAGGTCTTGATGATATTAGAGCAGTTCAAATCCCCCTCCCGCCCCTTACCGAGCAGCACGAGATCGTCCACCGTGTCGATGCCCTCTTCGCCCGTGCGGATATCGTGGAGCGGGAGGCTGCGGCGGCCACGAAGCGGGCGGAGGCGCTAACGCAGGCGGTGCTGGCGAAGGCGTTCAGTGGAAAGTTATAGAGGGATCTCAGATGAAAACAAACCAATTTAAAATTTCTGATGACGAGATTAAAAAAGTCGTATTTCTGAAGGAACGATATCGTACGGTTTTTTATCCCGATCAACTTACTAAAAAAGACCTCCAAGATTTGAAAAAAATTCCAACGAATGACTGTACTTATTCAACAAAGGAATTGTTTACATCAATTTTATTAAAATATAGCAAACTATACGGAAAAAATTTTGAAGGCCCTCTTAACCAGCTAAAACTCTTCGAAGAACGTAATACAGAAGCAAACCACAGGGATCATATTTGTCATCTGTTCCGGGTTTGGGGAATCGGACAAATTCTCTATAAAAACGGTTTTTCAGAATTTATCCCGAAATTCAAGGTAGACGAGACTGAAGAGGAACACGAAGCAAATTTTGATTTTATTTGGTGTCTGGCAACATTGTATCATGATGTTGGCTATGCGACATATTCGAAAGCAAAAGGAGAAAAACACGGAGATATTGGTGCAAAAATATTATTAGACTGTCTGAATGAATTCACAAGAATTACTGGTCAGGCTTGGACATCTCATGCAACACTTGCAGTTAATGCCATCCGACATCATGATGATGAAGACCAGATAGATATGAAGAAAGATCCATGGTCGACATTGTTGATTATTGGTGATGAACTTCAGGAATTCGGGCGTAATATCCAGGTCCCGGGAAAAATTGTTCGGGCTGAAATTCACGAAATGGAGATTTTCTTGGATCTGACTACGATCCCCCCAGAAATGCATGTTAATATGCAGTATCCGAGAAATCAACCGACCAGCAGAAATGACATTGACGCTGAGACATCAGAAAAGATGAAAAAACTGAATGAGCTTTTTGAAAAGCGTATTCATAATCTCACAATTCAGGTCGATTGTCTTATAGTATGATATCTGTCATTAAGTTTCGTCCGCCGTGTCGATGCCCTTTTCGCCCGTGCGGATGCGGTTGAGCGTGAGGCTGCGGCGGCCACAAAGCGGGCGGTGCTGGCGAAGGCGTTTTCTGGCAGGTTATGACGAAAAGGAAAACAACATCAAATAGATTTAAAACCTTGCTATTTTAATTTTAAAAATAGATCCTTATGCTAGAACCCCCTTCAAAAACATATGATAGGCTTATTCATCAACCACATGAAACCAGGGGATTGTCCGGAATATCTATCAATTTTGAAATGGGGGTATGGCGAGCTGATCAATTTTCGAGATTCGTATTTAGATATTTACCAGAATTTGCTCTTCCATATTCCGAACGAATAAAAATAAATGATCAAACATCTGTGGAATATCTTCAAAAAGCTGCAGAATTAGTTTATTCAACAAAAAAATTTGAAAATCGTGGAGAATTTGGTGAGTTAATCCTTCATGCATTAATCCGTGAATTGTTCAATTCTAATCCTGCAATAAGCAAAATCTACTATAAAGATAGTCATAATTCGACTGTAAAAGGTTTTGATGCGGTCCATATCGTTGAAGACGGGGACTCTTTTGAGTTATGGCTCGGAGAGGCAAAGTTTCATGAAAATATCAATGCCGCCATCGGATCGGTTGTCGGGGAATTGAAAAAACATTCAGAGGCTCAATATCTTCGGCGGGAATTCGCATTAATCACCAATAAAATTGATCCCTCTTGGGAGCATGCAGAAAAATTAAAATTATTACTCAATCCCGATGTTTCGTTGGACCAAATATTTGATCGATTGTGTATTCCAGTTCTCTTGACATACGAATCTGAAATTGTTCAAAATTATAACGACCTAAAAAAAGAATACGAGGCGCAATTACGAACAGAACTTTTGAGTCATTATTCTAAATTTTGCCAATCGGATTTGCCCAAAACATTAAAAATCCACTTGATTTTGCTTCCGTTGAAAGATAAAAAAGAATTAGTTCAAAGATTGCAAGGTAGGTTAGTAGCATGGCAAGATATTTAGAATTAGAAGAAATTCGACAAGAATTAATTCAGAAACCTATCGAAGATATTGATATTTTCTCGATTTTAAAAAAAATTGCGGTTTTAATAAATAATCCTCAATCTGAAGAGGATTCGCGAAAAATTCATGAAATTGTATTACGATTATTAGAGCAAAGGGAGAAACTAACAAATTTCGAACCGCTCCTTAATGGATTAGTTAAGGAACTTGGTTTATATCCATATTTAGAAGAAGAAAATTTGGATTTGTTTGATAGAATTGCATATGAATATCACAGACCTCAAGCGCTATCCGATGTTGTCTTTCATCGGATTCAGAGCGAAGCATATAAAGAATTATTATCGGGAAATAATGTTATCCTCAGTGCTCCGACAAGTTTTGGAAAAAGTCTTATCATCGATGCTATTATAGCCCTTAAAAAATTTAAGAAAATTGTAGTTGTTGTCCCTACAATTGCGTTGCTTGATGAAACCCGAAGAAGACTGTATAAATCGTTTAAAACCGACTACAAAATAATAACTAATGGCAGTCAGGAACCGGGAGAATCCACTATTTATATTCTGACTCCGGAGCGGGTTTTAGAATTTCTTGATGAAACCGATGTTGATTTTTTCGTTATCGACGAATTTTATAAGATCAACCCCTCGATGGAAGATAGTCGAAGCGTTGAATTAAACCAAGCCTTCTATAAGTTGTTAAAAACTCAAGCTCAATTTTTTATGTTAGGTCCGAATATTCAAAGCGTATCGGGTATTCCTGATAACATTCAGTTTGTTTTCATTAAAACTGATTATAAAACAGTAATTTCCCAGTATATATCCATCAAAACGGTCGGAAAGCAAATAGATGCCTTGATGGAATTAGTTAAAACATTGGACGCACCAACTTTAATTTATTGCAGTTCTCCTGCACGGGTAAATACAGTTGCATTAGAGATGATTAAAAATGATTTTTTTCAAAAAAATGATTATTTAATTGATGCAACTACCTGGATGAAAAATAATTATCATGAAGATTGGTTACTGCCGATTGCTCTTGAACGAAAAATTGGCATTCATCACGGAAAAATCCCCCGGTCATTAGCCCAATTTTGTGTTCGGGCATTTAACGAGGGAAAAATAAAGTTTTTAATTTGTACCTCTACTTTGATCGAAGGTGTAAACACAAAAGCAAAAAATGTGATAATTTATGACAATACTTTAGCTGACAAGGATTTTGATTTTTTTACTTTCAATAATATTGCTGGTCGTTCTGGCAGGATGTTTCAACATTTTATTGGGAATGTCTATTTATTTCATGAGCCTCCGGAGTCATTATTGCCATCCGTAGATTTTCCCCTTTTTTCGCAATTTGATGGAACTGCCGAACGTTTACTCATACAAATGGAAGAAAATGATTTAACCGAGACGTCAAAAATTCAGATGCAAAAATACCGAGATCAAACAATTTTAGCTTATGATACATTAAAAGCCAATTCTTCTATCGATCCAGATATGCAACTCGATTTAGCGAAAAAGATCATAGAAAATAAAGATGAATATTACGAAAAGCTGTGTTGGACGAAAGTGCCGACATGGGACCAATTGAAATTAACCTCAATCTTAATCTGGGATCATCTCGTGAAAGCCGATCGTGAAGTATCCGGTGTTAGTTCGGGTAAGCAACTCGCATATAAAATAAACAAATTGTATCAGACAAAAGACATTCAACGAATGATATTCGAAGAGATAAACACGTTAAATGATGATGAGAAATCGTTGTCAAAAGTAAATAAAAAAATCGAGAATGTTTTGGATTTCGTAAGACTCTGGGCAACGTTTAAATTCCCTCAATTATTGATGGTTGTAAATTCAATTCAGACAGAAATCTATCAAAAAAACAAAATGAAACCCGGCGATTATTCAAGATTTGCCGCAATGACTCAAAATTTATTTATTGATCCAAATCTGATCGAATTAGATGAATATGGTGTTCCCACTCAAGTTTCACAAAAACTCCATTATTACTTATCATCGGCGAAAAATTTTGACGATGTGTTAATGAAAATGAAAGAAATAAATCTTGAAAATACAGATTTAGATAATTTTGAAAAAGACTTAATTCGGGATACACTTCAGTATATTTAACAAAAAAACACAAAAATTTTTAACGAAATTGCATTACTTCCTAAATATGCACAATCTCCAGTCCCGACACTCTCTCCTTCAGGTACTCCGCAAACAACCGGCGGTGACACTGCTCAGGAGTCGGCTCGCTACACAATAGGCAGCCATTCTCCAGAAGCCGCTTGTCGATCTTGTCGATAAGATTGCGCTTTTCGAGCATCTGCCGGTAACTCGTCTCGTACTCGGGCCAGGAGATCTCGTTTTTCTGCCATTTCTTAAGTAATGCTTCTTCAGGCGCAGCCTGGATCAGATAGTGATAACCAATATTGCCGGTCTTCTCAAGGAAATACGCAAGGTCATTACCCTTGGTGAATCCCGCAAGCTGGGAATGGTTGTTCAGCCGGATGTCAATGATAGTCTTGACGTTGTTTTTTATCAGCAGCCCAAAGAATGTCTTCGCATCCTTTTTCGTAAATCCGATTGTGTAGAGTTTCATCGCAGATCTCTCATCAGAATAAAGTCTTCTGCACTGGTTTTTTCAAGCGCTTATCAACGGATGAATCCGATGGCGACAGAATATCGATTGTCAGTGAAGAATGAGAAACCTCGTTCACCAACGGAATATCCTGAATATCGTTTGGCTTGTCGGGAAGGGAATTGGGCTTTGGCAGAATATCAATTTCCGATAACGGTGGATTCACCCTTTCATTAGTAAAAGGAAGATCCTTGATCTCCTCATCGTTCTTTTCCGGAGGATTGAATGACGGCACATGGACTGGATAATCCGCAACGCCATTCTCATCAACAGACTGATGATAGTCTTTGATTTTGTATGCTATGTTTTTATTCAGCTTTTCGTACATTGAATCAACAAAATTCACCGGCTCATCAGTGATATTGATCTGACGGTTATCGATGGTCGTTTTAATCAATTCCTTCTCAAGATCTTCATTTGACTGAAGTTTAATGTCCGGGCGGATATGCAAGACCTTAATTCCCTTTGCCTGGAGTACCCTCGAGATTAGGGCAAAGCGGTGGCATCTCTCAGGCTCCTTCTCGGCACACATCAGAGCGATTTTTTTCCCGCTGGAAATGATGGACAACACATCGCTGATGCCCTCCTGGAATTTTTCAGTATTCTGGACTTTCTGGTAGTTGACGGTGCCATCCGGATAAAGCAGATTGGGATTTGTATACCGGCCACCGATTTTATCTCCCATGAATAGGTAGCAGATTTGGTTTTTTATCAGGGTTTTTTCCAAATTTTCGCGGTTGAAAATGAAATTATATTTGCTATAGGGAGAACTTCGTACGTCAATGATTGTATCAATTCCAGTCCTTTGTAAAAAGTAGAGGAATAACTCGATAGGGTAATCTCCGTAACCGATCGTGAAACATTTTTTCTGCACTATATCCTGTTTCATGGTGAAAATTACCTCAATTGATATGTCGGGATAATTCCTACGACAAGCCGGTAGTGATACACTGAATTACCAATTGGAAATCCTTCCCCCACCCCAATTGTTATATAACAATCTTCGATAATTTTTCCATCCTCGTTCTTTGATTGACCAACTGAATTTTCATATGCTTTATCGGTAATTGCTAGATTGTATGTCCTTGATTCATAATCAAATTTTAATCGATTCTGAGGATTTCCCTTGGATGATATTGTATGAATAATCTCTGTCTTATTAGTGGCATGGTTTAACCGAATAAAATTAAGTGAAGATTTCAAAGGATTGACCTTGATTGCCTCAGCGGAATAATGATCTGAATAATGATCATCTCTTCCAATGAACAGTTCCGCGGGATCATCAATAAGTCCGGAAACATTCTGAGAGAGAAAATGGGAAAGCACAGTCCAAGGTTTTCCATCGATAAAAATATTTTCGGGTTGACAATAATCCCCGCACCGATCGCCAAAACCAATCCTCACGCAATCTAATAATTGTGGCCCCGACCGTGCTACATTAAGTGCTTGGAAATCTTCTCCGGAGAAAGCGGATTGATCTAATCTTGGTTTCCCGCGCCCCAGAATATTTATCGGTCGAATCCATTCTCCGGATGAAATATCCTTCCCGGCAATGCAGTGACCATCATGCCTGCGGGAATTTGCCAAAATGATAATATTTCTGTGCACCATGTAATCCTCCCACTCTCACAACGCCCCGTTGGAATATTTTTAATGTCTGATTAATTCCGTGAATAATAAAGCAAATGCCTGTGGGGTGAAACTGAATTCTGTGACACCTTCACACCGCACGGCCAGAGGATAAGGTGCAATAATCCAATCATTGTCTAAGCCATACATCTGAGGTCAGAAGCCTGGCAAAGGAATGTATCGCTGTTCGAAAGATCACGAGATCATTCATCTGGATTGGGACTCATTGTTAAAATCAAAAAATCAGTTATGGAAAAAATAGCATCTGCTAAATGTTCTGTAGCAATTTCACTTCTCACTTCTTTTCTGTGAGGCTATAGGATCATACCCTTCGGCCCCCACTCCCCCACATCGAAGAACCCACCAGGATCTTCTCCAGCCTCATTTCTGGTGAAATTCGGCATTTCCAGAACCCAGCCCCTGATCCGTAACCTCTGCCATAACTGCACTATACTGGCCGGTTATTCTCAGCGCAAACCGGCGTAATCCATCAATCCGGGCCAGTACAGAGATTTTCCCAACAACTCATCCAAAAAAGGGCCGAAACAGGCCGGTCAGACCGGTCCGGCCATACCCAATCGGAGCCCTTTACGGGCCCGGATTGGATATTTTGCTCCAAAAGGGGGATGAGCCCCCCTGAGTTCAAAATACGCACTTCACCATTTCCCTCCGTCGGAGGAGGTGTCCCCGCCCCGGCACCCGGCCGGACTCCCCTCATGACTTACGTTCTCCCTTCCGCCAGGGTCCGGTTCACCTTCGTCCGCCACCGGGCCGGTGAACCCCGTGAACGGGATCCCATCGCCCCGGATCTCGACGATCCGGTCATCGAAAATCCGGAAGTACTGCCAGGTCCCCCACGGCGCTAGGAGCCAGAGCTCGCGGGCGATGACACGGGTCAGCGGGATGCCCCGGAGCATCCGGACATCGGCCGGGAATTCTGCGGCAAGATCCTCCGGGCGCAGGACATGCGAACGCGAGCGCCGGACCCGGACAAAGACCGTGAGGTTCATGCAGAATATGATGAACCCGAGCCGGGCCCGCTGGAACAGGTCGCGGTCCATCACGGTCCCGCGCCCGGCAGCATGATCGATTGCCTGCCGGATCGCCTCGTGCGGCAACGGCCCGCGGATCATGCAAAGCACCTCCGGCGCCGGGTCGCGGCCGGCTTTTCCCCGGCCGCGGATTCCGCATCGGGATTCGTTGCTGCATCCTCCTCTGATAATTCTTTCGGTACCGGCTTGGTCCGGACCGTTACGTTGAAGTGGTGCAAGTGGGTCCGCTTTACGCTGATCCGGTGAAGCGCGTTCCCCCACTCCCGCACTTTGTGTGCGATTGCCAGCGGGAGCAGGTAGAGCGGGATCTCGGTTGCGATCCTCAAACGGTGCTCTTTCACGCTGGCCTCCTTCGGGCATTGATCACCAGCATCCGCTGGTTGAAGCGGAATATACTGCGTGCCACCTTCTCCGGAAACGTTTCCCGCAGGTCTTTGAGGAAACTGCGAAGGGATCGCCATTTTATCGGCGGGTATTCCCGGACGATCATCCGCGCACCTCCGGTTCCGCGGGTGACGTTCTGACCCGCCCGGCCATCCGCTTCTCAAGCTCATCGACCCGCTGTTCCAGTTCTGCAAGATGCAAACGCAGGGTATCCTCGATCCGGTTCTGGCGCTCAATGATGGAGTCGATGAACTCCCGGAGTACGGCCCCGAACCGAGCTACTGTTTCCCCATCACCGGAATCTTTGAGATCCTGCAGGAGCTGCTTGCGGAATTTCCTGGCATCCTCCCGGGTGCGTACCCTGCCGTGCAGTTCCGTTTTCCGGAATACTTTCCTTGACACCGTATTCTTCACATTCCTCCGTGCCCATTCCAGTTCTTCATTCTCAACCGGCGCAGTAGCACCGGCCGGCTCATTGTGCGATACGTCACGGGAAGCACCGGCAGTACCGGAGCCGCCCGCATCCGGGATCGCTGAGGATCCCGGCGCTGAATTCTCGTGGTTGTGGTTGTTCATCGGATTCGTCAGATAGATTGTTCCTCTCGCGTTACCGGCAGGAGCAGATCGATCCGCTCCGCTCGTTCGTATGCAACCGTGCCGGGGAATGGGGCGATGGCGTCCGCTCGTGAGTTATCCGTTCAGGAGCGTTCGCTGCCGCGTTCCCTGGCAACGGTTAGCGATGTAGGAGATCGCGGGGTTGTGTACCCGCGGTCCCGGCAAATGCCGGGAGAATCCCACAGATGCCCGCGACAACACTGCCCCGCGATGGCGTATGCAGCAGCCGGATCTCTTGATCCCGGGCCTGCTGCGGTATCCCGATCACGCTGATGGTATACCCCGCCATCGTGCAGAGCAGCACAACCCAGAGTACGATGACGGCCGCCAGCCTTTCTGTCATCTGACAGGTCATCGGACCTGGAAGAGGAGAAGAACATTGTTCTTCGACTCTCTGGAGCGGATGGCCGAGGGCCACGAGTCTCATCGTCACGGGGTTGCAGAGTTCACGGAACATTGTGATTAAGCAACTGGTGAAATTTATTATTAAATATTTTGTGGCTTTTTGTGGTTGCAGATTTTATTTTACATAAAAAATGCGGTGATCGCGCAGGACCGCGGCAGATCGAGGCAACGGATGCTTCCATCGATAAGCTTGTGTACGAGCTGTACAGCCTGACGGAAGAAGAGATTGCGATTGTGGAAGGGAACACCTGATCCCCTCTCACGCCTCCGCCACGCCCGCCCTCTCCCGGATATACTTCAGGATCCGGTCGCGGTTGCCCGGGAAGCTGGAGAACTGCTTCTCGCAGACATCCGAGAACTTGGCAAGGGTATTCCGGTTGATCTCCTCCTGGTTCTCGAAGATCCCGATCGAGTGGAACTTCATCCCTGGCAGCGTAACCGTCCGGCTCTCTTTTTTTCAGATCATACCGGCCCCCCGGTACCGGTAACGAATGCGGGCATGGTGGGGGATCCCTATAAAACCTGAAAATTTTACAATAATTTACAGAACCTTTTTGTTCTCCCGCACCAATCAATCTGTAAATACCTGAAAATTTTACAATAATTTTCAGATTTTTGTAGGTTATCATAGCTCGGGTGCAGGATGAAAAAGCCACAAAAGCCGCCGGATATGGCCGGAAGTTTCACGGCCGAATACAACGAGTTCGTCAGTCGTTTTTATCATGGGGGGGAAGAGGGGAAACGGATCGGCGGGCTGATCCGGAAATACAATGAGCAGGAGTACATCCACTGGGACGATCTCCGGCGCAAGAAAATTCCTTATGATCCGAAAATATTCTGGTACGCGATCCGGACGATCCGGAGCACCAAGTACCGGGAGATCCGGATCGGTGACGAGAAGTTCTGCTTTTACATGCCGGAGACCTTCCACAAGCAGCTCCACCAGATCGACAAGGCATCGCCTGCATTCTTCGACCGGCTCTTCGTGGATATGCCAAGCGAGACGAACCGGAAACAGTATCTCATCAACTCCTTAATGGAGGAGGCCATCGCATCCAGCCAGCTTGAAGGGGCGGCAACGACCCGGCCCGAGGCCAAGAAGATCCTTCGGGAGGGCAGGAAGCCGAAGAACACTTCGGAGCGGATGATTGTCAACAACTACCGCACAATCTCGCGCCTCAAGGAGATCAGGGACAAACCACTCTCCCGCGAACTTCTGCTTGAGATTCATCGGGAGATCACCAGCGGAACGCTCGACACCGGGAGCGATGAGACCGAGTTCCGGAACTGCGATGATATCGTTGTCCGGAGCAAAGCGGATCCGACTGAGATCTATCATCACCCGCCCACTTGTGCACAGTTCCCTTCAATGATCGACGACCTCATCGCGTTCGCCAACGAGGATGATGAGTTCATCCACCCGATCGTCAAGGCGATCATCCTTCATTTCCTGATCGGGTACATCCACCCGTTCAATGACGGCAACGGGAGGACTGCCCGGGCGATCTTCTACTGGTTTGCCCTCAAGCACCATTACGACCTGCTTGAGTACATCTCGGTCTCCCGGATCTTCGTCCATGCCCCGGTCCAGTACACCCGGGCATACCAGCTGACCGAGACCGACAGCAATGACATGACCTACTTCATCGACTTCAATATCCATATCATCGGAAGGGCCCTTGAAGACCTGAAGCAGTACCTCATCAAGAAGAAAGAGGAGGAAGCCGCATCGCTCCAGCTCGTTGACCAGATCCCCGATCTCTCCTTCCGGCAGGCAGAGATCCTCCGGGACTTCATCCGGCACCCGACCCGGTATTACACCATCAGCGAGATCGCCGGGAAATACAAGGTATCCCTGCCGACAGCACGGGCGGATCTCATCCTCCTTGAGAGAAAGGAGAAGCTCAAGAAATACCAGGACGGGAAACGCCAGGTTTTCATGTACCGGAAGGAGGCGCGGCGATGACCCCCACCCTACTTCCTCATCCCCCGCAGCCGGGCGGCTTCCGCCGCATCCTCCACCCGTAACAAAAACGTGCCGTGGCAGGGCTTGGTGTAGGGGAAGATAACAAAATCGCCGTCAAGCCCGATGGCGATTGGCGGCAGGCCGATGATATGGACATCGAAGACCTTGAAGCCGGGCTGGACATCGATGGACTCCCTGAAATGTGCCCGGATGTAGTCGCGGGACTCCCTGAACGTCGCGCCCCGCAGGACGATCTCGTAATTCATTGACTCTACGCAGCCCATGGGTGAACCTCGTCAAGCGCTTTCTTCAGGGGCAGGGGACCGTGGACAGCCTTTGCCGCGATAACAACGCAGGGGAACTCGATCTTCTTCACCTGCTCATCGTAGTGCTCGCCATAGACAATGGCATGGAGCTTCGCCTTCGAGATCGCCCCCATGGTTGCCGCATAGCTCACCCCGGCATCGTTGTGGATGAAGACAAAGCAGAGGTCGAAGTCGCGCTTCCCGTCGGATATCAGCGCAACGGCCCGGTCAAGGTCCATCACCTCGCCCAGGTAGTGCCGGTCCGGGTCGGCAACGACCAGGAGCGTGTTCGCCGCCTTGTTCCCGGCAACCACGGGGGTGATCCCGGCCTTCTTGAGCCGGTTGATCAGGTACAGCGCGATACTGGTCTGTACCGGTACCTGCGGGCAGCCCAGTACAAGGACCGCCGTCTTCCCGGTTGGTGTTGCATCGCCGTCCACGTCAGTTCACGTCCGTCCCCGGATAATATCTACATCCCATTGTCCGGTTTTTGTAAAATACCCTTGCATGCCAGATACACGGGACACTCAGGGCACCCGTAATCCGGCCACCCGTTCCGGGTGCGTGTAGATGGTGAACCGGTCGCCCCGGGAGAAGCCGATGAGCGTGATGCCGGCAGCCTCCGCAACAGCAATCCCCTTGTCGGTCGAGGCGGCCCGGGAGACGATGATCGGGATCCCGGCATGGGCGGACTTTTTCACCATCCCTTCGGGCTGCCGCCCGGTGCAGCCGATAACACAGCGGGAGAGGTCGATCCCGTTCAGCACCGCAAACCCGACCAGCTTGTCAACCGTGTTGTGCCTCCCCACGTCGCTGCTCTTGGCGAGCAGCTTCCCGCCGCTCCAGAGGACCGAGCAGTGCACCCCGCCGGTCTTTCTCCAGAGTTCGGTCTCGATACTCCCCGTTATCGCACGTATCTCTTCAGGATTGATCCGGATATCGGAGGATACAACGGGAAGCTCCGAAAGGAAACTGGTCCCGCCGGCCGAGCCGGTCTCCTTCTTCTTCCACCGCAGGTCACACCCGGTATCCGACCAGACACGGATCCGGTCGCCATCAACCTGCACCTTGTCGATGCAGCGCACGATCCCCTCGCCCACCAGGAACCCGGCACCCAGTTCCCGGAGCTGGTCGCGGCTTGCCACCATCCGCGTGACCGGCTCGTCGTTGAGCAGGAGCTCGAACCGGTCCTCGACAACAACGGCATCTTCGGTCTCTTCCGCAACCCCGGCAGAGACCCTGATGGTCCGGCAGGTATGGATCATGGCCCCTGGGTCTGCTCGTAGACCCATTCCATATAGGGGGCGTGACCCGCGATGACCGGCAGGACGATGATCTCCGGCACCTCGTACGGATGGATCGCCTTGAGCGCCCGGATCACCCGGGCCACAAAGCATTTGCGGGTCTTGATGATGAGCAGGTGCTCCCGGTCATCGCACTGCTCGCCTCTCCACCAGTACAGGGACCGGACCGGCAGGATATTCACGCAGGCAACCAGGTGCTTGTCAAGGAGCTGCCCCGCGAGATCTTTCGACCGGGTTGTCGGCACGGTTGAATAGATGACGCAGATCTCCTGACGGTCCCCCGCTTCCTTCTTATCCATACCTGTGGTTATGCTGCTCCCTGTTCATAAGCATATACCTATGACCCTGCATACCGGGCAGGAGAGTTAACTTCTATAGACGCCAGCGCTAAGAGGTAGTACCTATGTACGCGAACAGGATCAGCAGTCTTCCGCCGTACCTTTTTGCACGGATTGACGAGATGAAAGCAGAGCAGCGCAAAAAAGGAGCAGACTTAATCGACCTTGGTGTCGGGGACCCCGATCTGGCAACCCCGCCCCACATCGTCGAGGCGCTCATCGCTGCGGTCAAGGATTCAACGAACCACCATTACCCGGACTATATCGGTATGATGGCCTACCGCGAGGCAGTCGCGGGCTGGTACAAGACGCGGTTCGGGGTCCCGCTCGACCCGGCAAAGGAGGTCGTTGCCCTGATGGGATCCAAGGACGGCATCGCCCACATCGGGGAAGCCTTCGTGAACCCGGGCGACTATGTCCTCGCCCCGAGCCCCGGCTACCCGGTGTATCGCACGGGCACGCTCTTTGCCGAGGGGCGCGTCCACGACATGCCGCTCCTTGCAAAGAACGGGTTCCTGCCGGTGCTTGCCGACATACCAAAGGACGTTGCTAAGAAAGCAAAAATCCTGTACATCAACTACCCCAACAATCCCACGGCCGCAGTTGCGCCGGAGGGATTCTACCGGGAAGTCGTGGACTTTGCGCAGGAGAACGATATTGTCGTGGTCTCCGACAACGCGTACTCGGAGGTCTCGTTTGACGGGTACAAGGCGCCCTCATTCCTCCAGACCAAGGGCGCCATGGAAGTCGGTATCGAGATGCACTCGCTCTCCAAGACCTACAATATGACCGGCTGGCGCATCGGGATGGCGGTCGGCAACGCTGATATCCTCGCCGGCCTCGGACGGGTCAAGACCAACGTTGACTCCGGGGTCTTTGACGCGGTACAGCATGCCGCCATCACCGCCCTCACCGGCCCGCAGGACTGCGTACAGGAAGCCTGCGCAATCTACCAGGAGCGCCGCGACGTGCTGGTAAACGGTCTCCGGAGCCTGGGCTTCGATGTCCCGCTCCCGAAGGCAACGTTCTATGTCTGGGTCCCGGCGAACGACTGCATGGCGTTTGCCGGCCGGCTCCTGACCGAGGCCGGGATTGTTGCAACCCCCGGCGTCGGGTTCGGTGCAAGCGGCGAGGGATACGTGCGGTTCGCTATCACGCGCCCGGTTGCCCGGATCAACGAGGCAATCGAGCGGATGCGGAAGATGAACCTGTGATATCCTCCCCCGTTTCAGCACCGGGAATGGACGTCTGCAGAGCTGCAGGCAGGACTGCACCCTCCTGCCGGTAGCCGGAGAGGACCGTGCTCTTCCATTACGCGCTGGTCGATGACCTCATTACAAAAGAGGAGTTCGAGCGGCGGGTAGAGAAGAAGATCGACGAGTGCGGGGACCTGGTCGACGAACCGACCGCCGCGATGATGGTGGTCGGGGAACTGGGCAGGGAGCACGTGAAGATCAAGGGGCTTTTGGCAAAGTCCAGCCTCTTCTCCTTTTTCGGGAAGATCCTTGACAAGACCGAGCCAAAGGAGTTCGACCGTGCCGATGGCGAGAAAGGATGGGTGGCCACGCTCCTGCTCGGCGACGAGACCGGGACGACCCGCGTGGTTCTCTGGGACGAGAAGGCGGGTGCGGTCCTTGATACGACCATCGGGGATGTCCTCGAAGTCATCGGGCGGCACCCGCCCCAGCGCAGCCAGGAGATCTATGCCCTCGCCCTCCGGAAAGCCAGCTGCGAGATCACCTGCACGGTACCGGCAGCCGGCGGGCTCTCGACCGAACCGGTGGCCCTTGACGCGGTACTGCTTGCGGTCGACCCCCCGCGGACATTCACCAAGCGGGACGGGAGCACCGGTGAGATGGCGGAGGCGGTGATCGGGGATCGCGAAGGCACTGCACGCCTGGTGGCATGGGTACCGGAGCTCCTTGCCGGCCTTATGCCGGGGACGGGCGTCCATATCATCAATGCAAAGCCCACGGGGCGTGGCGAGGGCAGGAACTACAGCATTGACGAGAAGAGCACGGTGACCGTCACCACGCAGGAGATCACCATACCCGTTACCCCGCTCGAATCGGTTGGAGACAGTGGTATCTACTCGGTCAGGGGGATGGTCCGGAATACCCGGGAGCCCCGTTCATTCACCGCACGGAGCGGCGGGACATCCTGGGTGCGCAATATCGTCATCGGCGATGCAACCGGCGAACTGAGACTGGTCCTGTGGGGGGACCATGCCCTGGTCCCGGTGGAGACCGGGACCGTTGTCGAGGCATATCATGCGACCGCGAAGCCGGGAAAGTATGGCGGGATCGAGCTTGGCGTGGGAAGGGGAAGCGTCCTGCGGGTACCTGCTGCAGAGGCATCCCCTATATCGTTCACCGGCACCATCATCCAGGGGCCGGGCTGCCTCTTCATCGACAATGGCAGGGAACGGTACATCATCGGGGGAGAGTTTGAACCCGGGACCGACGTTCGGGTAACCGGCACGGTCTCCGGCAGCAGGATACTTGCGGATTCGGCGGAGACCATCGCGATCAGCCGCGAGGAGGTCCTCGACGAGATCCGCCGGTTCCGGAAGAGCCTGGCGCACTAGCTTTCACTTTCACCCCGCCCGCGCTGGGGGGTATATACGCTAGTCTTTTACATCTTGTTGTGCCATAGGAGTGTAATAAGAAATGGCCCAAGGACCACTTGAAATTGAAGATTTACCGGGCGTCGGCCCGAGCACCGCAGACAAGCTCCGGGAAGCCGGTTACCTCTCGGTCGAGAGCATTGCAACCGCAGCACCGGCAGAGCTCTCGGAGGTCTCGGAGATCTCCGAATCGACTGCAAAGAAGATCATCAAGGCAGCCCGGGAGATCGCTGATGTCGGCGGGTTCAAGACCGGTAAAGACATCTTCGAAGCCCGCAAGGATGTCAAAAAACTCTCATTCCGCGTCCCGGAGCTGGATGCCCTTCTGGGCGGCGGGCTCGAGACCCAGGCCATCACCGAGATGTACGGCGAGTTCGGTTCCGGTAAGAGCCAGATCGTCCACCAGATGGCGGTCAATGTCCAGCTCCCGGTGGAACAGGGCGGGCTTGACGGCAGCGCCATCTACATCGACACCGAGAACACCTTCCGCCCCGAGCGTATCGAGCAGATGGTCAACGGCCTCGGGATCGATGATGTCCCGGACGTCCAGGAGTTTTTGAACAATATCCATATCGCCCGGGCGCACACGTCCGATCACCAGATGCTCCTCATCGACAACTCCCGCGAGCTGGCAACCGAGCTCAAGGAGAGCGACAAGCCGGTCAAGCTCTTCATCATCGACTCCCTGACCGCTCACTTCCGGGCCGAGTATGCCGGCCGGGGCACCCTCGCAGCCCGCCAGCAGAAGCTGAACCGGCACATGCACGAGCTCTTCAAGCTCATCGACGAGCACAATGCCGTCGGCCTCGTCACCAACCAGGTCATGTCGAACCCGGCGGTCTTCTTCGGGGACCCGACCAAGCCCATCGGGGGCAACATTGTCGGGCATACCGCCACGTTCCGGCTCTACCTGAGAAAGAGCAAGGGGGGCAAACGTATTGCCCGCCTCGTGGACAGCCCCAACCTGCCCGAGGGCGAAGCGCCGTTCATGGTCGAAGAGGCTGGTCTCAAATCGTGCTAAAAGCACTCCTCACGGATATCGACGGGACCATCACCGGTCCCGATCGGAGGCTGCACACCGGTTCCATCGAATGGATCCGGTCCCTTGCCGACCGGGGAATCCGCGTGGTGCTGGCAAGCGGCAATTCCCCCTGTTTTATGGATGCCCTCTGCCGGATGATCGGCACGGACGGCACGTTCATTGCCGAGAACGGGGGGACATTCCGCATCGGGTTTGCCGGGGACCTTGTGGTCAGAGGTGACCTGGAGCGGGTTAAAACCGCTCTTACAGTGGTCCGGGAGCACTTCCGGCAGCAGGGGACCGAACTCGAACTGTTCAGCGAGAATTACCGCTATGCCGACCGGGCATTTGCCCGGACCGTGCCGGTCGATGAGGTGCGGGCCACCCTCGCCGGCCACCCGGTCGAGGTGCTCGACACCGGGTATGCCATCCACCTCCAGACGCCGGGCATTACCAAAGGCTCTGCCCTTGCCGATCTTGCCCCCCGCATGGGGCTTGAACCTGCCGACTTCCTTGCTATCGGCGACTCCTGCAATGACATCCAGATGCTGGCCCTTGCCGGCTGCGGGGTTGCCGTACAGAATGCGCACCCGGACCTCAAGGCAGTGGCACGCTCTATTACGAAAAAAGAGTATGGCGATGGGTTTGTTGAAGCAATGGAGAGATATTTCTAACTTATTTCCGCGCAAGATAGCGGTCAACCACGATATAGTCCTTGATGTCCTTGACTGCCTCAAAGGAGATCCTGAGGATCTTGTCGTCTTCCATATCGTAATTGGACGTGTCAAAGGTCGCGTCGGGGTGGATGAGCATCTCCTGGACCTGGCCGGAGTCGAAGTCACAGCGGATGTTCTTTAACGTCCCGATGAGCTTGCCGTCATTGCTCATGATCTTCTTTCGGGAGAGGCTGCGGGCAAATACACGAGTCATAAAAAAATTGACGATGTATAAATATTTAAATTGTTCTAAAATGGACGAAAAATCTGGATTTTTTTGCAGAATTAAAAGTGTAAGAACGTTATTTGAACATTTCAGCAGCCATTCTGATGTCGGTTCCCCGCAGGGTCTTCCTGCCGGCGTGATCTGACATCTTCTTGGCTTCCCGGGCAAGGAATGTCCCGTGTTCTTCCATCAGTTCGGCAAGGGTCTCGGTGGCATCGGCACTGACCCGTTCAGCGCCTGCCTTCTTGATGATCCGTTCAACCGCGGCCTGGGATAATTCTGTCATGAAAACCACACTCTACCCATACCTTTCAACGAGGTCAGGTAAAAACATTCGTTTATCAGAGTGAGGGGAAGACCTTGATGACGTCCGACTGGGTCAGGATCCCGACCGGCCTGCCATTCTCGACAACGATGAGACGCCCGATCTCCAGTTCCTTGAACCGGGTTATGACCTCGAAGAGCTTCACGCCGGACTCGATCTCCTCCACCTCGTCGGTCATCACTTCCGAGACCGGTGTCGAGAGAGGGAGCTTGTTCTCGATTGCCGAGGCGATATCGCTCATGGTGATGATCCCCTGGAGGACGTTGTCCTCGATCACCGGAGCGCCGTGGATGTGCCGGTGGTTGAAGAGGAGGAGGGCGTCTTTGAGGGTATCGAGGCTGCGCAGGCTGAGCAGGGGCGTTGTCATGTAGTTCCGGATCGGCTGCTTGGGAAGCGAGATCATCTCGGAGGTGGCGATGAGGAGGGACTGTTTCGACTCGTCCTTGCCAAAGACCTCCCCCCGGATGAGGAGCTTGTTGACCGGGGTAGGTCCGATGGTAATCTTGTCGCCGATCTCGAAGAGCTTCGCGCTGCCGCCAAGCCGGATGACGGCATGGCAGATATCCGGGTGGCAGAGGGTGGTAAAATCAATCTCCCGGACATTTACTCCCTGGAACACCTCGCCGTTCCTGCTGATCGGGACATCGGACTCGTCACCAGCCGTGTTCAGGTTCAGTTCTTTGTACGCGAGGGCGGTGGGGATATATCCGCCCTTGGGACCCGGAACGCCATCAACAAGGCCGATCGCCTTGAGCGCCTGCATCTGGTTGCGGACGGTCCCTGCATTCCGCTGGATCTTGTCTGCTATCTCCTCACCCTTGATGGAGTGCGAGTGCTGGTGATAGAGGGTGATGAGGGTGATGAGGATATCGCGCTGGATAAGGGACAGGTCCATAACGATAATCCGTATGACCGTCCATGAATATATAGGTTGGAGATTCGTGGAATTCGAGAAGATGCCGACAGTGCCGACGGCGGATGAGATCCTTGACCGGAGCTTCCGGCGGGCGGCAAAGAAGATGGCGGAGAAGAGCAACAAGGAGCGCGCCAACACGGAGTTTGTCCGTGCCGTGGGCGCGGCAATCCATGACCGGATGGTGTATATCATCCGGGGATTCCCGGAGTTCGAGAAACTTCCGCCGTTTTACCGGGAGATGGCCGACATCCTCTTCAGTCTGGACCGGATCCGGCAGTCGCTGGGTGCCGTTGGCTGGGCAGCGAAGCACACCAAGATGGTGGGGAACCAGCTCGTGCTGCAGGCCCGGAAGACCGAGGACAACGCGGTCATCCGCAAGCGGGCGGTAGCCCGGCTTGCCTCCATGGTCCACCAGGTGGACAAGGATCTCCGGTTCCTCAACGATGTGAGGAACGGCCTCCGGCAGCTCCCCCACATTGAGGAGACGTTCACGGTCGTCATCGCGGGATATCCCAACGTGGGCAAGTCTTCGTTCATCCGTCGCGTCTCCTCCGCGGAGCCGGAAGTCGCCTCGTACCCGTTCACGACAAAGGGCATCATCGTGGGCCACCGCATTACCGGCCGGGAGAAGGTCCAGCTCGTTGACACACCGGGCATCCTCGACCGTCCCGCCGAGGAGCGCAACGCCATCGAGAAGCAGGCCCTCTCGGCGATGATGAACGTGGCAAGCGCCATCCTCTTCATCCTCGACCCGTCCGAGCACTGCGGGTATCCCATGGAGGTCCAGCTCCGGCTTCTCGATGAGGTGAAGGGGATGGTGCAGGTGCCGGTCGTTGTCGTCGCAAACAAGTCCGATCTCACCACCGCTGAGGGCTGGCCCGCAATGTCCACGCAGTCGGGCGAGGGGGTGGACGATGTCCTTGCCCTCATCCTCTCCCGGAAGCCGAAGCGGACCGAAGAGCAGCGGATCATCGATATCCGGGCACCCATCGTCCATGCCGAGGAGGCACCGGAGATCGACCCCATGACCGGCCGGGTGAAGCGGAAGCGTATCCGCCGGCCCCGGAAGCCGCGGACGAAGGGGGATTGAACGCCCCGAGGCAGGCATTCATCTCTTAAAATTTTTTGCCCGTTTTTTGGGGATTGGTTGTTTCTTCTTTGGAGAGATCATCAGCCTGCTTCGACGCTCCCGGGGCTTCGCTTGACCACCGCAGGTTTTCCAGAGCGTTTTTTTCCGGTGTCATAACCTCCCCAATCCTTCCTCTATGACAGTCCCTGGGGATGATGAAAGAACCGGAAAAGGTTTATCACGTATCGTGGCAAGAGTGCATTGAGTCCCCCCAAAGAATGAGATGACCGATGTATTCCATTCTCTATGTTGACGACGAACCCGGCCTCCTCGATATTTGCAAGCTGTTTCTTGAGTCCGGGGGGCAATTCCGCGTAGACACGGTCACGTCGGCAGAAGAAGCAATCCGGCTCACCGGTTCGAACGATTACGATGCCATTATCTCAGATTACCAGATGCCGGAGATGGACGGGATCGAGTTTTTGAAAGCGGTGCGGGGGCGTGGTGATACGACACCGTTCATCCTTTTTACCGGACGCGGGCGCGAAGAAGTTGTTATCGACGCCATCAATAACGGGGCTGATTTCTACCTCCAGAAAGGGGGCGATGTCACTGCACAGTTTGCAGAACTGGCCCACAAGATCCGCCAGGCCGTGAACCGGAAACGGACCGAGGAGGCCCTGGTTGACAGCGAGAAGAGGTTCCGCGAGCTTGCCGACCTGCTCCCCCAGGGGATCTACGAGGCTGATATCGATGGCAGGATAACGTATGTCAATTACCATGCCCTGGAGATGTTCGGGTATACTGAGGAAGACTTCAAAAACGGGCTCAATACCATGGCCATGATAGCTCCTGGCGACCGGCCGAAGGCCATCCATGCTTTCCGTATGATGGCTGACGAGGGAGCAGTTCCCCGTTCAAGCGCCGAATATCTCGCACAGCGAAAGGACGGCAGCACCTTTGATGTCGCCATTTTTTCCTCCCCGGTCATTAGGAACAACAGGATCGCGGGGGTACGCGGCATCCTCATGAATATCACGGAGCAGAAAAGAACAGACGATGAACTCCGGGCTGCACATGAGCAGCTCCTGGCATCTGATGAGGAACTCCGGGCGCAGTTCAATGAGCTTGTACAGGGAGAGCAGCGGATTCGCGAGAGTGAGTCACGGCTCCGTTCATTCATTGAGACGACACAGGAATCGGTCACCCTTGTTGATGAAGAGGGTAAAGTCATTGAGTGGAACGCAGCAACGGAACGGATCACCGGCCTGCAAAAAGAAGAAGTTCTCGGTACGTACCTGTGGGACCTCACCTTCCGGATGCTTCCCCCGGAACAGCGCACGGAAGAGCGCCGTGCATTGATCGAGCAGCGGATCCGCACTTCCCTGAAGACAGGTATTCCGGTCTTTGGTGAACCCCGGGTCATCGAGTCGGAGGGGCCTGGCGGCAGCCGGATCTATACCCGGCAGACAATCTTTCCGATCAGGACCGGCAAAGGGTTCGGGATCGGTTCGATCTCACAGGATATAACGAGAGAGAGACTGGCAGAACTTGCCCTCATGGAGAGCGAGAAGAAGTATCACGACCTGGCCGATCTTCTCCCGCAGATGGTCTTCGAGCTGGACCTGGAGTTCCGGGTGATATGGGCAAACCAGCACGCGCTTGCCACGATTGGGCTTACCCCGCAGGATATCGAAGCGGGAATCAATGCCCGATCCTTCATCGTTCCCGCCGACCTTAAAATTGCAGAAGACGATATAAAAAAAATCCTGGGAGGCATGTCACTGGGGGCCCGGGAATTCACGGCAGTCCGGAAGGACAATAGTACATTTCCGGTCCTCATGTATGCTGCTCCCGTGTACCGGAACAACGAACTCTGCGGGTTCCGCGGGGTTGCGGTGGATATCACCGAACGGAAAACGATGGAGGATGCGCTCAAAAAGAGCGAAGAGAAGTTCCGTGGCATGGCGGAGCGGTCCTCCGATCTTATCCTTGTGCTCAATAAGGAGATGAGTCCTGTCTTTGTCTCCCCGTCTGTGCAGCCGCTGCTCGGGTTTGCGCCGGATGAACTGGTCGGGAAGATGCCGGAATTTGCCCTGGCAACGATCTTTTCCGGGACCGGGCCGGCACTGGAGAATGCGGTGAAGGCTACCATGAGCGGCCTGCCGGTTGACAATGTCGAGTTGCAGCTTACGCGCAAGGACAAGAGCCCGGTGATCGTGAGCCTCTCGGCGGTGCCGGTCCTGCGGGAAGGTCGCGTGGCGGGGGCCCAGGTGTCGATGCGGGATATCACCGAGCAGGTCGCCACGCAGTCTGCCCTCCAGGCGGTTATCGGGAGTATGGTCGGGACGACCGGGATCACCTCGCTCCAGCAGATCGTGGAGACGGTCAGTTCCTGGCTGGATGTTGACTGCGTCATGATAGGCGAGATCCAACCCGATCATGACACGGTAAAAGTCCTTGCCATGGTCCTTGACGGGAAGCAGGTCAATGATTTCATCTATCATCTCAAGGGAACGCCCTGCGAGAATGTCACGGAGAAAGGATTCTGCCATTACCCGGAGAATTCAGTCCGGCTCTTCCCGTATGCAAAGGACATTACCGACCTGAATATCCAGGGGTATGCCGGTACGCCCCTGCGGAACTCGCGGGGGAAGGTTGTCGGGATCCTCTGTGTTCTCTCCCGTATGCCGTTGCGGCTGTCCCCGTCCGTGAAGATGATCCTGGACACGATCGCGACAAAAGCCGGCGCGGAGATCGAGCGTTCCCAGATCGAGCGGGAACTGCAGAAGAGCGAGGAGAAGTTCCGCTCCTTTGTGGAGAATGCAAACGAGATCATCTTCTCCCTGACACCGGACGGGATCTTCACCTACGTCTCCCCCAACTGGACGGAATGGCTGGGTCACGATCCCGGTGAGGTGATCGGGAAACCTGCTGCAGACTTTATTCATCCCGATGATTTCCCCCATAACCGTGAAGTCTTCCTCACAACACTTACGAAGGGGAAACGGATGAGCGGGGCAGAATTCCGGGTCCGGCACAAAGACGGTTCATGGCGGTGGAACTCCCAAAGCATCTCCCCGATTCGCAATGCCGAAGGCACGATCATGGGGATCCAGGGGATCAGCCACGATATCACTGACCGCAAACTGGCGGAGGCTGAATTACAGAAGAGCCGGTATCTCCTCTCGGAAGCCCTGGATATGGCACGTATGGCAAAATGGGAGGCGGATCCATTGACCGGCGTCTTCACGTTCAACGACCAGTTCTATGCCCTGTATGGCACCACGGCCGAACGCGAAGGGGGGTACCAGATGGCGGCTGAAGTCTACGCACGGGAGTTCACCCACCCGGATGACCGGCATATGGTTGCCGAAGAGATTGTAAAGGCCCTTTCCACACCGGATCCCGGGTATTTCTCCATCCGTGAGCACCGGATCATCCGCAGGGACGGTGAGGTCCGCTGGATAACCGTGCGTATCAGGGTTGAGAAGGATGCACAGGGCCGGACCATCAGGACCCATGGCGCGAACCAGGACATCACCGACCGGAAGAGGATGGAGGAGGCGCTTGCCCGGAGCGAAGAGAAGTATCGTATCCTGGCAGAAGAATCACCCGATCAGATCTTCATCAACAGCAGGGACGGCAGGATCCTGTATGCCAATACCGCTGCCCTGAAGGCATTCCATGGCTCATATGACCAGGTTGTCGGAAAATCAAGAAAAAACCTCTTCCCACCTCATATCAATAAGAAATTTGAAGAAAAGACCCGGATCGTATTTGACCGGGGAGAACCCGTCCACGCCGAGGATGAAATTCAGGTAGGGGATGAAAAACTGTGGATAGATACAAGCCTCGTTCCGCTGAAAGACCCGTCAGGCACGGTCACTTCGATCCTTGGCATAGCGCGTGATATCACCCGGCGCAAACAGATGGAAGAGGCGATCCGGAAGGCAAATAAGAAGCTCAACCTGCTCTCCAGTATCACCCGGCACGATATCAGTAACCAGCTCCTGGCGCTGAATGGTTTTCTCTCATTGTTACAGAAGGAAGTTGACGGTACATCCTCTGAAAAATATTTTTCCCGCATCACGCAGGCAAGCAGCAATATCGCTGAGATGATCCTGTTTACCAAAGAGTATGAGAAGATAGGCACCGGGGACCCGGTCTGGCAGGACCTGACAACCGCAATTGCTCTGGCGGGAAAAGATATCATCCCCGGACAGTTCACCCTGAAAACCGATCTTCCCGCTGCAATGGAAGTATATGCCGATCCGATGCTGGAGAGGGTCTTTTTCAATCTCCTTGACAACGCGGTCCGGCACGGTGAGCACGTGACGCAGGTCCACGTATCGTCCCGCAGGGAGGGGGGGAACCTGGTTATTGTCTGGGAGGATGACGGGGTCGGCATCGCTGCTGAACATAAGGAGCGGATCTTTGAACGGGATTTCGGGAAGAACACGGGGCTCGGGATGTTCCTTGTCCGGGAGATCCTCTCCCTTACGGGCATCTCGATCGTGGAGAACGGGGAGGCCGGCAAAGGCGCCCGGTTCGAGATCACGGTCCCGGCGGGTTCATGGCGGATTGTTGGGACATGAGAAGAATCCCGTGGGATCCCCAGCCCATAAATAACAATGCAGTCCTGATGTCCTCATGTCCCGTTCCTGATAACAATCCCGACAACCTGCTGCGCTGGTGCCGGGCCCGGGATCACCGCGACACAGATCCCATGCAGGTGAATCAAAGTCCGATCGATCCGGATCAAATTTGTAAGCAGGGTCATGATCGCGATGAAATTTTTTTATTCAAAATCTGATTGAAATTTTTCAGGCAAGGTCTGCTTAAAAATTTTTCATCAAAGTCTGCATAAAAAAAAATTCATCAGAGTCTGCTCATTTTTTTTCAAGCAAGGTTCGATCGATCCGGATCAAAATTTGAGGCAGGGTCATGATCGCGATTGAAAATTTTGGGGCAGGGTCTGGTTGAAAGGAAGGGTCCGCTCACACCCACCCGACCGCTGCCCAGCCAACAAGGAACCCGAGGATCGTCCCGCCATTGATCGGGGGGAGGCCGGCCTGGGGCTTGCCGGACATCACGAAATACAGGAGCAGGACGAGCCCGAGAACCGAGCCGATGATCGCCCCGAGCGCCGGGAGGCGGATGAGCCCGCCGAGCAGCATGCTCTTGGTGAAGACATTTGCCGACACGACCAGGATCGCCGGCATGATCAGGTCGCCCATGCCGATGATGAAAGCAGCCCGCTCGCCCTTCCCCTCTCCCTCGTTCTCACCACTGATCTTCCCGATGCCCTCCTTGATGAACGAATAATCCCGCCGTTTGGGGATGACGAAGAGGATCGGGGTCTTGAGGTCGACAACGCCCTCGGCAAGGGTGATCATGTGCTTGGTCTTGTACACCGAGATTGCGTCATAGACCGCGAGGATGATGAGCAGGACGACGACCGGGACAACCTCCAGCGAGACACCGAAGATCGAGGCGACCCCTGCCCCGATCAGGACACCGAGCGCGTCGATGACATACCATTCCGGAAATTTATAGAGCAGGAGCGTGGAGAGGGCTGCGACGACCAGCACGATGATCGTTGCCGCATCCGTTGCGCCCATGCCCGCGTACACGAGCGCTGCATAGATGTACGCGAACGTGAAGAAGATCGAGATCCCGATGACTGCTGCGATGACCTTCTTTAAGTTGAATTTGATGAGAATGAGCAGGAAGATCGTGAACCCGAGGAGGATGGCGATGAAGATGAGGGGGTTCTCCATCGATGACGGGTCCTCGAAGGCGGTGATTCCCGAGGCCTGGACCGGCAGCGAGAGCAGCACCGCGCCGGCCTCGACCGCGAGCAGGAGGAGGGGCATTGCAAGGAGCGGGATGAGGTTCTTGGTCTCCACGATATAGTCTCCAATAATTCAGGTAAATTAATTAGTGCGCTCTCAATATCTAAAAGCATGGAGCTCCGCGAATACTGGATCGATATCCTCCTCACCGTTGTCATGGTCGTCTCGACCGTCTTTCTCATCCTCCGCTTCTGGCAGGACCTTGCCATTGCCATCGCTGCTGCGCTGATGATGCTCTCCATCGGCGGCCTCTTCCTCTCCCTCCAGATCAAGATGCGCCACCTGGAGCAGAGCGTGATCATAAGGGAACGGATGCTGCGCACCAACCTCGAGGAGATCTCGAGCCGGATGGTGACCAAGTACGACCTTGCCATCTCCCACCTTGACGAACTGGTTGCCGAACTCTCCAAACGTGCCTACAAATAAGGCAAACGATAACCGGTAGGGTACCATGGGCGTTGCATTACGGGACATCATCGCGGACTACAAGACACCCGTCACCTGGGATGAGCTGCCAGGGATTGCAGCTATCGACGCAAACAATGCGCTGTACCAGTTCCTGACCATCATCCGGCAGCCGGACGGCACCCCGCTGATGGACCACAACGGGCGTGTCACCTCGCACCTCTCCGGTATCCTGTTCCGGATGTCAAGCTTCATGGAGAAGGGGATCAAGCCCGTCTTCGTCTTCGACGGCAAACCGACCGCCCTCAAGCAGGCAACCATTGCCGAACGCCGGAAGCTCCGCGACGAGGCGGGCGAGAAGTGGAAGGCAGCGCTCGAACGCGGGGACGAGGAGGAGGCGTACAAGCAGGCCCGTTCCGCGACCCGGGTCGACGACACCATCATCGCCACCGCAAAAGAACTGCTCGGCCTCATGGGCATTCCGGTCGTGCAGGCTCCGGGCGAAGGCGAGGCGCAGGCCTCGTACATGGTGGCACAGGGCAGTGCCCGCTACGTGGTCTCGCAGGACTATGACACGCTCCTCTTTGGTGCACCCGCCCTGGTCCGGAACCTGACCGTCTCGGGCAAGCGGAAGATCCGGGGCCGGCAGATCACCGTGAGCCCGGAGCGGATCATCCTTGCCGATACCCTTGCCGGCATGAAGCTGACCCGCGAGCAGCTCATCCAGATCGGGATCCTCGTGGGCACCGACTTCAACCCGGGCGTCGAGGGCGTGGGGGCAAAGACCGCATACAAGATCGTGACAAAAGGGGAGTTTGCACAAAAACTCAACGAGAAGCAGCCGGACTTTGACCCGGCACCGGTCATGGATTTCTTCCTCAGCCCGCCCGTTACCGACGACTATTCCGTTGCGGCCGGCCACATGGACCCCGAAGGCATCCGCAGGATGCTCTGCGACGGGTATGATTTTGCAGAAGAGCGGGTGAACAAGACCCTCGAGGCGTTCACCGCCAAGGCCGGCCAGAAGACGCTCGAGAGCTGGTTCTGAGCAGAACGGGTAGGCAGGGACATCGGGAAGCCCGCTGGCACCCGGAAGCCTGATAAATTATGGGCATTGTAGAAACAGACATGAACATGCATCTACACCCGAACGATGAAAATCGCATAACAGGTGAAAATTATGAGGGCTCCCCGCCTCAGGGCCCCTCGCGGGGCACGGCGGGGCAATTCCCTTTCCAAAAAACCGGAAATTGAGAGCCGCCGCGGGCGAGTCGAAGAATCTCCGATGAGATTCTTCTCCAGACTGCCCTGACCCGAAAGTCACGGCAGTCTCCCTTCGGGGACGACCAAAGGGAGTGGAGAAGATTTTCCAGTGAAAATCTTCGATTTTGGCGGCCACTATCATTTCGGGGGTATGGGGGCATCAGCCCCCATCTTTATTACATCGGGTTTTTACAGAGCGGACTATGATACGAAGCAGCAGAAAAAACTCATGAAAATACAAGGGTTTTTCATACCCGCTCAATTACAACTTCTCCTCGAAACGTTTCCGGTCCGTGATATCGACATGGATCCCGACCCAGGACGTGATCTTCCCGGTCTGGTCGCGGTGGGGCGCACCGCGGCTGAGCACGACAACGGTCTTTCCGGTCCGGTCCACGATGCGGTACTCGCAGCTCCAGAACGATCCGGACCGGATGCACCGCTGCCAGTCGGCGATGATCCGGTCATAATCCTCCGGCGGGAGGAGGTGCATCCACCCGTTCTTCTTACACTCAGCAAGCGTGGTTCCCAGGAGCGCAAGGAACGAGTCCGACAGGTACGTGAACCTGCCGGATGCGTCGCAGGCCCAGACCCCGTAGGGGATGAGATCCCCGATGATGCGGTACCGGGTCCCGAGCTCGATGAGGGCTGCCTGCGCACGCCGCCGCTCGCTGATGTCCCGGATCGTGCTGAGTATCGCAGGGCGTTTGTTGAACTCGATGGTCTTGCAGTTGATCTCGACCGGTCGCGGGGTGCCGTTCTTTGTCATCAGCATCGACTCAAAGAGGTGGCTGCCCCGCGAGACGAGCTCGGCATCGCCCCGGGCGGGTAGGCCCCCGGGAGGGACAAGCCCCAGGTCCTCGAGACGGAGTTCAGCGAGCTTCTTGACCGGGTAGCCGGAGAGTTCGGCCGCGGTGTCGTTGGCATGCAGGATGGTCCCGTCCCGGTCATGGATCAGGATGGCATCGGTGGCCCGGTCAAAGAGGGTATGGTACCGCAGTTCCGACTCGATGAGGCTGTCCCGGATCTCCTTCTTCTCGCTGATATCGATGATCGAGAAGACCATGCGGGACGGCCCGATGGGGGACGCGGTCAGGAGCACCCACACCGTAAGCCCGTCCTTTCGCCGGAACGCCACCTCGGCAGGCAGGGGGCAGGCATCAGCAGGGGACCGCTTCAGGAACGCGTCCGCCTCCGCCCCGTCCCGCCAGACAGCAGAGATATTCTTTCCCTCGAGCTCGCCCGGGGCGTAACCGAGGAGCGAGGCGGTCCTCCCGTTGAGCTGCAGGAACGTCCCGGTACCGGAATCGATGGTGAAGATCCCGGCGAGCGAGTTGTCGAACATCTCCCGGAACTTCTTGTCCTGCTGGCCCGACTCGGTCACCGAGGCTATGACCACGCCGATGGTGACAAAGATGTAGAACCAGGCAACGCTTGCAGCAAAGGCACGGATCTCAAACGGCATGAAGAAGTAGACCAGCGCCAGGTAGATCCACCCGAGGATGAGCGTAAAGTAGACCGCAAACCGGGGGTAATTCCGTGCAAGGAGAATGATGGGGAGGATATAGAGGTACGGGAAGATCTCGATGATCCCCTGCTGGAGAGAGAAGAACGATGCAAGGATCACCTCAAGGGTGAAAACGACGATGATATACAACCAGAAGAGCTTCTGCCACGAGATATCCTTCATGAATGCACACAGACCTGCCGGCGGACCTGATCTCCTGTTCCGGGCACCATCCCCGGATCCGCTTTTTCGGCCCCACCGGCCAGCAAGTGATACTTACGGGTTTACTCATATAAAAAAACTGATATTTGTCTTTGCTATGAGCGGTACTCGCGAACAATTGCCGGGAATCGGCACTGGAGAAATTCTCCTTCCAAAAAATTGCTGCCCCCCCTTGCGCCATCCCTGACTCGAAGAACCCAAAGGGTTCTTCTCGTGTCTCGCCTCTGATGAGACTCGACACCCCCGCGGGGGTGCCGAGGGTTCATTGACCCTCGGCAGGAGAAGAATTGCATAGCAATTCTTCGACTCGGGGGCGCATGTGATGCCTCGGTATTACCCGTACAGGACATTTTAATTGAGGTTTTTGTAAAACGAAATTAAGGCCGCCGCGGGGCATCGAATCCCGGAGGGATGAGATGGGAGAAGAATCCGAAAGGATTCTGCGACTCGCCCCGGCGGGGACAGCCGAAGGCTGTGGAGAAGATTTCCGTCAGGAAATCTTCGACTTCGGCGGCTAGCATCTTCATGGGGGTATGGGGGCATCAGCCCCCATCATAGTAAATAGGATTTCAACAAAGCAGGAAAACGAACAATCCCAAGCACAGAAACGCAAACCGGTTCCCTGCAGAACCGGGGAGAAATCATCACCTATAAAGCCCGCGAGCATCTACCTACTATCCAGGAACGCCAGCCATGCAGCTCAAATCCTGCAAGAAGACCTACAACAACGAGACCCAGCGGGCAGTCCCGCTCGATACAACCCTTGCCCGGATCGAGCCCCTGGTCCCGGTTGCCGGGATCACCCGGGTCGCGGATATCACGAGCCTTGACCGGATCGGCATCCCGGTCTTCTCCTGCATCCGGCCGACCGCCATGGACGGGGCGATCACCGTCTATAACGGCAAGGGGGCAACCGTCGAGGAGTCCCGGATCTCCGCGATCATGGAGGGCATCGAGCGCTACTCGTCCGAGATGCATAACCGCAGGATGCACATCGCCCCCTTTCCGGAGATGCAGGCACACGGCAATGTCATCGACCCCGAAGACCTGATCGCTGCAGAAGGTTTCGACCCGTCCCGGCTCATGCCCTGGACGGAAGGATGGGACATCGTGAACAACGAGGAGGTCATCGTCCCCGCCCATGCCGTCTTCCACCCGCTGCCGCCGAACTACCGGGGGCCGTTCCGGACCAATACCAACGGCCTGGCATCCGGTAACACCTTCGAGGAGGCGGTCTTTCATGCCCTCTCGGAGGTGATCGAGCGGGACGCCTGGTCGCTGGTCGAGGCCTGCCGGGACACCGGCCCGTGCGTCACGGGCATGACCGATCCGGCCATCGTCGATATGCAGGAGAAGTTTTCAGCAGCGCAGGTCGAGGTGCGGGTCCGCGACATCACGAGCGATGTGGGCATCCCCACCATGGCAGCGGTTGCCGACGACGTGCTCCTGAAAGACCCGATGCTCCTCACCATCGGGATCGGGACGCACACGAGCGCACGCATCGCGGTGATGCGTGCCCTCACCGAGGTCGCCCAGAGCCGGCTCACCCAGATCCACGGGGCACGAGAGGATACCACGCTCGCCGAGCTCCGCAAGAAGATGGGCTACGAGCGGGCAAAACGGATCAACGGGTACTGGTTCCGGGACAACGGGACGGTCGATTTCAGCCGGATCCAATCGTCCGACACGGACGATTTTTTAAAGGACATCGAAAACATCATCGGGGCCCTTAAAAAACAGGGCATGGACCGGGTCATCGTCGTCGACCTTACGCGGGAGGAGATCGGGGTGCCGGTCGTGCGGGTGATCGTGCCGGGGCTCGAAGCCTTTGCCATGGACCCCGAGCGGCGGGGGGAGCGGGTAAAGAATGCAGCGGATCATCGTCTTTCTCGGGCCGAGCCTTGAGCGGGAGGCAGCGGAAGCGATCCTTCCCGCCACGTACCGCTCCCCGGCCAAACGGGGCGACCTGCTGCGGGCAGCCGAAGACGGCGCAGAGGTTATCGGGCTCATCGACGGGGTCTTCCACCAGGAGTCCGCAGTAGCCCACCGGGAGATCCTTGCCGCGATCCGGAACGGGGTGACGGTTGTCGGCGCTTCCAGCATGGGGGCGCTCCGTGCCGCGGAGATGGACACCCTGGGCATGACCGGCATCGGAGAGATCTACCGGATGTACAAGAGCGGCGAACTGGTCTCCGACGACGAGGTCGCCCTGGTCTTCGACCCCGAGACCGGCCTCTCCCTCTCCGAGCCCCTCATCAATATCCGTTTCACGCTCCGAAAGGCCGAACAGCAGGGCATCCTCTCGCAGCAGGATCACGCGGCACTCCTTGCCGCCGCACAGTCGGTCTTCTACCCGCAGCGGACCTACGGGCGGATAACCGTTGCTGCGGGCGACCGGCTCCCCCCGGGAGTGGCGGAGCGGTTCCTTGCCTTTGTGAAGCTCCATGCCGTTGACCGCAAGCGGGAGGACGCGGTCCTGGCGCTTGAGTACATCAGGAGCCGGCAAAAGGGCGCGGGCAGCACATAATTTTAAGTCCACTCCACGCAAAGGCACACGTATCATGCAGCAGGTTCCGTTCCTGCAGGCTTTCGGCGGTCATGTCAACGCATCAGGATACACTCCTGCCGACTTCGTCCGCTTCTGGGTCATCGCATCCATCACCGTCTCGATACTGGGTATCACGTATATCTCGATGGAGCGGGGCTACGGGACGATCGTGCCGCAGCTCTTCTACTTCCCCATCCTGTATGCCACTTACTTTTACCCCCGGCACGGCATCTGGGTTGCCGGGGGTTGCGCCTGCGCATATCTGGTTGTCGCCGCAACCGCCATCACGCCCGACCCGTTCCTGGTGAGCGGCGTCATCTTCCAGGCGCTCCTCTTCATTGCCATCGCGGCAGTATCCGCGTACGTGGTCCGCCGGCAGGGGAATCGCCGGTTCGTAATCCTCGAGGATGAACCGGGTGTTGCCGAGGCCCTGATCCGCGGGGGCGAGACCGACCATACCGAGTTCAAGCTCTGCACGCTGTGGAGTGCCGACCTCACCAAAGATGACATCGGCGCAAGCGACTCCCCCGAGGTCCGGAAATTCCGGAACAATGCCTCGAAGTTCATCATTGCCCGGGCCATAGCCGGCTTCCTGAACACCGACGGGGGAGACCTCCTGATCGGCATTGAGGAGGCCCGGATCGAGAACAGCATCCGTATCGCGGGCCTCGAGAGCGATTACCATAAGATGCACGAGGCGGACCGGAGCCCGGACGGGTACCGCCGCATGATCATCGACTCCGTGGTGCGGAAGTACCTTCCGGAAATCGCCGATACCGCAAGCCGGTTCCTCCACATCTCGTTCCCGATGGTCTCCGGTAAAACGATCTGCCGGATCCACATCCAGCCTGCAGAGAGGCCGGTCTTTGTCAGCACCGGCAGCGAGGAGATCTTCTTCATCCGCACCGATGCATCGACCCGGCCGATAACCGGCAGGAGCCTGACCGATTATACGCTGATGCGGTTCCGGGAGGGGTGAGAAGCGGTATCCGAGAAGGTAATTATCATCAATTATTGGATTGACGGGTGTGTGTGAAATTGAGAGATGAGCAAGATGGGGGCTGATGCCCCCATACCCCCGGTGCGATTCACGCCGCCGTTTCGAAGAACCTGATGGTTCTTCTCAATTTCGTGGTTCTGATGAACCACTCAATCCCCGACGGGGCGAGTCGAAGTTATCACTTCTCCACAGCCTTCGGCTGTCCCCGCGGCGGCCTCAGGGAGCCTAACGCACACACTTGAAGATCGCGGTGAAACTTGAAAACTGCCCTGATAGGGCTGCCCACTGCAGAGTGTAATACCTGCCCGCTCTTCCAGGCTCTTGCGCCCGAAGGGCGGGGCTCGCATCGAGCGAGCGGGGGGCTGGCAGTGCGCCCCCCCCGAGCGAGGAAGGGGAGTTCCCCGAGGAACTCCCCTGCGGTGCGGTTCTGGACCGCCCTTCTTAAAAAATAGAGAACCATGGGGAATTTACTCCATGCCCCTGCGAATTCAACGATAATAGTTCTCAAAAAAGAAATTAATCACTCCACCTTCGCCCAGACGTACGCAAACCGCTGGAACGCGGTGAAGTGGCCGAAGATGCCAAAGAGGATGAGCATCCAGCCGATCCAGTCAAGGCCGTACCAGGTCATCGGGACGAACAGTTCGATGATGCCCACGACCATGATCATGACGAGCCGGTCCGCCCGGCCCAGCACCCCGCCGTAATACCGCCCGACACCCACTGCCTGCGCCTGAGTACCGAGATAGGACGACATCAGGACACCGGTCAGGGCGAAGACGCCGATCTGCCACGGGACCATCCCCCCGGCAAAGAGCCCGCAGATGATGAAGATGTCCGCGTACCGGTCAACGGCATGGTCGAGGAAGTCGCCGCGTTTGCTCTGGATCTTCATCTCCCGTGCAACCGCCCCGTCCATGGCATCGCAGAACGCGTTGAGGGCAACGGCAATAACTCCCCAGAGAAGCAGGTTCTGCCAGAAGAGGAGACCTGCCGCTGCCGATGCAAGGAGGGCAGCGATCGTGAAAAAGTTCGGCGTGAGCCGGCACCGGATTGCAACAGCAACGAGCGGGTCGAAGAAGACCTTGACATGGGAGCGGTACTGGTCGAGCGTCATTTACGTCACCTCAAGGAACTCTGACCAGTCGATATGGCCGTAATCGGCGGCGATCTCTCCTTTGAAGAATGCCTGGATCCGGTCTGCACAGGATACGGCGTCCCGGCCGGTCGTGTCCAGTTCGAGGATCTGGCCGGCCCCGAAGGACTCCACGACCTCGACCAGGCAGACATCGAGGGCTTCTGCCTCGGCATTCTCCGCGATCTTCGCCTTGCGGTACTTCCGTGCCGCGAGCCTCTTTTTCAGTTCGTCCGGCCTGCACCGGAGCACGACAATCCGGTCGCAGGGGAGGTAATGGGCGAGGTGCCCCTCGACAAACCCGTTGACCGGAACAAAATCCGCTGCCCACCGGTCAACATCCACGATCTGGGCGTCACGCTCCTCGTCATCACCGGTCACGTACGGGCCGATGGTCGTGGTCAGGTGGATGACGGTATACCCGCGGCGGGCAAGCTCGTCCCCGATCATCGACTTCCCTGTACCCGGCGTCCCGGTGATCCCGCACATCATACCGAATTGATCCCCGCAATGAACAGCTCGTTCTCCCAGTCCTCGCCAACGTTGGCGCGGATGTAGTGATCTTCAAGGCCGGTGAAGCTCCGGCAGGACCGGACAACCACGCCTTTGCGCGCCAGCTCCTCCACCATCTCGTCGCTCGTGTGGGGGGCTACGTCCACCATCACAAAGTTTGCATCGGAGGGCATGACCGGGTATCGGATCTCATCCATGAAACGCTTCCTCCACCGCCGGACATGGGCGATATACCGCGTGGCATGGTCATTGTCCGAGAGGGCTGCTGCCGCTGCTGCCATCGAGACGGAGTTGACCGTGAAGGGGGTGCCGGCCCGGGCATACCATGGCGGGAGCCAGCGGGGGGTGAACGCGTACCCGACCCGCAGCCCGGCCAGGGAGTAGACCTTCGACATGGTCCTGCCCAGGACCAGGTTCTCGTGCTTCTTCATGAGAGGGATGTAATCGATGTCGGCAAACTCGATGTAGGCATTGTCCAGGAAGAGGAGCCCGTCAATCGATTCGAGGATCTCCTCTACATCAGCGGTACCGGTCGCGTTCCCGGTCGGGTTGTTGGGTGAGCAGAGGATGGTTATCTTGGCGTCCTTTGCCTCGCGGATGAGCTTTTTGGTATCCACCGAGAAGTCCTTCTCCCGCAGGACCGTGACAGTTTCCGCCCCCTGTCCCATGGCGGCAAGGCCATAAAAAGAGAAGGTGGGCGTCGAGATGACCACCTTCTCGCCCGGCTCCACGAGTGCCCGCATGATCGTCTCGATGACCCCGTCCATCCCGACACCCGTCACGAAGTGCTCGTGGGGATAGTGGGCGCGGAGGGCTGCCATCAGCACGTTCACCTTCTCATCCGGGTACCGGTTGACCGTGCGGAGGGCCTCTTCTGCGGCGTTCAGCGCACGCGGGGAGAGCGGCTCCGGGTTCTCGTTGCTTGCAAGGCGGGCGATGCGCGTAATGCCGTACTCGCGGGCAATATCCTCCGCTTTCCGGGCAAACGCATACCCGCTCTTCTTCTTGTAGCAGGATCTAACCAAGCGTTCCATTGAGAACCTTCACTGCTGTATCGATCTCGGCATTGGATATGGTCAGCGGGGGGACAAGACGCAGGTTCCCGTCACCGGCACAGTTGACAAGCACACCCTGTTCTGCACACTTCTTCTGTATCTCCGGGCACTTCTCCCCGATGGTGATCCCGATCATCAGCCCGCGGACACGGGCATTGTGCTTGGCGAGCCCGGCTTTGAACCGCTCGCCTTTTGCGGGGATACCGGGGAGTTCCTTTTCAATGACATTCAGGGTTGCAAGCGCGGTTGCGCACGCCAGCGGTCCGCCGGCGAAGGTGCTGCCATGCTCGCTCTTGGTGAACTCGAGGCCCTCGCGGGCGACCAGGGCACCCATGGGAAACCCGCTCGCGATCCCTTTTGCAAGGGTGATGATATCCGGTTTTACCTTCGTGTGCTGGATCCCAAACCATTTCCCGGTACGCCCGAGGCCGGTCTGGACCTCGTCAACGATCATGAGGGCCCCGGTCTTGTCGCAGATCTCGCGGATGCCTTCAAAGAAGCTGTCCGGCGGGATGATGACACCGGCCTCTCCCTGGATCGGCTCCACGAACACCCCTGCGGTATCCTGGTCAACAACTTTTTTCAGGCCCTCGAGGTCGCCATATTCGACAAAGGTCACCGGGATGCCGAGGGGCTCGAAGGGATCGCGGATCGCGGGTTTGTGCGTCAGGGCAAGGGACCCTACGGTACGGCCGTGGAACCCGTGGGTGAATGCAACGAATTTCTTCCTGCCGGTCCGGACGCGGGCAAGCTTGAGCGCCCCGTCGTTTGCTTCTGCTCCCGAATTGGAGAAGAACGCCTTATGCAGGCCGGAGACTTCGACAAGTTTTTTGGCAACCTCGCCCTGGTGGGGGATATAGTAGAGGTTCGAGCAGTGGATGAGCTGGTGTGCCTGGTCGCAGAGCGCTTTCACCACATCCGGGTGGCAGTGGCCGGTGCTGCAGACCGCGATCCCTGCAACGCAGTCGATATACTCCTTCCCTGCCCCGTCCCAGACCTTCGATCCCTGGCCTTTCACGATGGCCATGTCGCGTGCAAAGGCAGGCATGTAATAGCGTTCATCCAGCGTCTTCATCTGATTGGTGATATCCATGGTTTTTCCTTTGAGGTGTACAGTAACCCATGTCGGGTGTTTTTATGCTTATTCGTACTCGATCGTTGCCGGCGGTTTGGCCGTGATATCGTAGACAACCCTCGCAACACTCGGGATGTCGGCGGTTATCCTCGACCCGATCTTTACCAGGTGGTCGAAGGGGATGTTGACCGGCTCTGCGGTCATGGCATCCCGGGAGTGGACCGCTCTCACGGCAACGATCCACCCGTGGATCCGGTTGTCGCCCTTGACACCGGTGCCAAGGCCGAGAAGCGCGGCAAAGCACTGCCACGGCTGGTATCTTTCCACCAGCTCGTCCTCAACGATCCAGTTCGCCTCGCGGACGATGGCAAGTTTCTCTTTTGTCACCTCGCCCAGGATCCTTACCGAGAGGCCGGGGCCCGGGAACGGCATCCGGTGCTGGATCTCCGGGGGTAGCCCGAGCGCCCCGGCCACCGCACGCACCTCGTCCTTGTACAGGTCGCGCAGGGGTTCGATGACTTTTTTGAACTCCATGTGGAGCGGCATGCCACCCACGTTATGGTGGCTCTTGATCCCGCCGTGGCTCTCGATGATGTCCGGGTAGATGGTCCCCTGCAGGAGGCAGGTTGCCCCGGTCTTCTTCGCCTCCCGCTCGAAGACGCGGATGAAGCGTTCCCCGACCGCCTTGCGTTTCGCCTCGGGATCGACGATGCCTTTGAGCGAACCCACGAACTCGTCCTCGGCGTGCACGATATCGAGGCTGATGTCAGAGAAGATCTGCTGGATCCGCCCCGTCTCCCCCTTGCGCATCAGGCCGGTGTCGATGTAGATGGGGAGCAGGTTGTCCCCGATAGCCCGTGCGGCGAGGGCTGCGCAGACCGAACTGTCCACCCCGCCGGACAAGGCCATGACAACCTTCCCGTTGCCTGCCTGTGCCTGTATCTCCCCGACTGCCTTTTCAATGAACTGTTGTGTATTGACCATGATATGCTCCAATCGCGTGATCATCCCGCTTACTTTGTCCTTTTGTTCGCCCTGCATGCCTCGACAAAACCCAGATACGGCGGCGACGGTCTCGTCGGCCTTGACTTGAACTCCGGGTGGAACTGGGTGGCAAAGAAGAACGGGTGGCCCGGAAGCTCGAGGCATTCCATCCGGTTCCGGTTTGTTGCCGAGAATACCAGCCCTGCCTTCTCCAGTGTTTCGATATACTGCGGGTTCACCTCGTACCGGTGCCGGTGGCGCTCCACGACCTGCTTCTCGCCGTAGAGTTTATGGGCGAGGGTTCCTTCACGGAGGTCGGCGGTATAGTTGCCAAGGCGCATGGTGCCGCCAAGCTGGTTCACGTTCTCCTGCTCGGGAAGGATCGCGATGACATGCGTCCCCTCGCCAAACTCCTCGCTCGTGGCATCCTCAATTCCTGCCTTGTGCCGGGCATACTCAACGGTAGCCAGCTGGAACCCGAGGCAGAGGCCGAGGAACGGGACGTTATTCTCGCGGGCGAACCGGATCGCTTCGATCTTGCCCTCGATCCCCCGCTTGCCGAACCCGCCAGGGATGAGGATCCCGTCGTAGTCCTTCAGCGAGCACCGCTCGTACCGCTCGGCATCGAGCCACGCAATCTTGACCTCAGTGGAGAGGGCACGGCCGGCATGCTTGAGGGACTCCTTGATGCTGATATACACGTCCTCGATCCCGTACTTGCTGACGATGGCCACCGTGACCCGGTTGGTATACTCCTTGTTGACGATGCGGTACCAGGAGGTGTCCGCATCCTTCTTGTCAAGGCCGAGGTGGGCTGAGAGGACATCCGCGATACCCTCCTTTTCCATCTCCATCGGGACCGCATAGGTGTCGGGGGCGGTCGCCGCCGAGATGACCGCGCTCTGCGGGAGGTCGCAGAAGGCCGAGATCTTCCGTTTCGTGCCTGCACCGATCGGGTTCTCGCTGCGGCCCACGATGATGTCCGCGTGGAGACCGAGTTCCCGCAGCGCCTTGACCGAGTGCTGGGTGGGCTTGGTCTTCATGTCGCCCATCGTGTCAGCCGGGATGAGCGTCACGTGGATGAGCACATAGTCGTGCGGCGGGAGCTCGCCCCGCATCTGGCGGATCGCCTCCAGGAACGGCATGCTCTCGATGTCGCCCACCGTCCCGCCGACTTCGACCAGGCAGATATCCGCCTTCGTCCCGTCCGGGAACTCCTCCTCGGCAGCCTGCCGGATGCAGGTCTTGATCTGGTCGGTGATGTGGGGGATGATCTGCACCGTCTCGCCCAGGAAGTCGCCCCGGCGCTCCTTCTCGATGACCGTCCGGTAGACCTTGCCGGTCGTGATATTGTGGGATGCGGTCAGTTCGATGTCCAGGAACCGTTCGTAGTTCCCGAGGTCAAGGTCGACCTCGCTGCCGTCCTTTAAGACAAAGACCTCGCCGTGCTGCGCCGGGTTCATCGTGCCGGCATCGATGTTCAGGTAGGGGTCGATCTTGACCGCGGTGACCCGGTAGCCCCGGTTCTTCAGGATCCGGCCGACCGATGCCGCCGTGATCCCCTTTCCCAGTCCGCTCATGACACCGCCGGTGATTATGATGTACTTCAATCAGATCTCCCCAGTTGCAGTACAGTTGGATTACAATCCCTATTAGTGTTATCTTCACCGGGGATCACCAAAGGAGACCAGGGGATTTGCAGGCTGGCGCCGGCTGGTGCAGGCCGGATATCCCCTCACCCGGCAGAAAGTTCATGAGCCCCCAATGACCACATGTATGCCATGAAAATCAGGCAGGTTGTCACCATCCTGGCAATCCTCGTTATGGCTGCCGTCTGCATTCAGCCCGTTGCAGCGGATACTGTCGAGGATGCAGCAACGAACTACTACAACATCGCACAGCAGTACATTGCCAAGGGCCAGTACGAGCGGGCCGTCGAGTACTTCGACATGGCGCTCGCGTCCAACACGACCCTTCTTGGCATGGGCGACGGCCTGATGTATACCTACAAGGACAAGAGTGCAGCGCTCACCGACCTTGGCAGGTATGACGAGGCCATCACCACGGCGGAGGCCGGTATCGCCAGATTCCCGAAATCGGCAGGAATGTGGAACAACAAGGGTTACGCGTACTACAAAATGGGTAAGTTTGGCGAAGCAGCGGATGCCTACGGAAAGGCAGTCCAGATCGATCCGACGTACCTGAAGGGCTGGATCAACCGGGGCGACGCCTCGATGAAAGCCGGCCGGGCTGGCGATGCAGTCACCGCGTACACGAAGGCGCTTGAACTCGATCCGGGCAATACCGATGCCACGGCAGGGCTTGCCGAGGCAAAGAAGACCGCGGACACGTTCAACCTCATCATTGCCGCCATCCTTATCGCTGCGGCAGTCCTCGTCATCTGGTACGTGAAGTTCCGCAGTCCCGGTGATGCGGGTGCATCGCAACCTGCCGCAGAGCAGAAGAAAGGAAAGAAGAAAGAATAACCTTTTTTACACTTTTTCCGCTGTTATCGCAAACGATGCGGTAGTCCGTGCAAGGACCGTCTTCTCCGCATCATCCATCCGGACGATGCACTCCATGAACGCCACGCGCCGGCCTTTCCGGATGATCTCCGCTTCGGCAACGATCCTGCCTTCCCGCACTCCCCGGATGAAACTCGTGGACTCGGAGATCGTCGCGATCCCCTCTCCGGGAGCAAGCCGGGTGTACAGCGCAAGGGCCATCGCCTCGTCCGCGATCGCCGCGAGCATGCCGCCCTGCAGCCACCCGACACCGTTGGCCATATCCGGCCGGACGGTCATTCTCAGGGATGCCCTGCCCTCCCCAAAACCGGCAACATCGATCCCCATCAGGCAGAAGAACGGGTTGGCATCCCGTCCTTTCGCCCGGATATTGTCAAGATAACTCATAACTCTCGTATCAAAGGTTGCGGGCGGGGCAGGATAATAGTTACCTGCCGGTACCCTCTTCGTTCACCGTTTCACCGCACGGGTGCCGGAACGCACAAAGCCCATCTTAATATTCCTCAAAAATGCACCATCTTCTCATGCAGGACAAGGAGACAAAAGAGATGCTCGCCGACTTAATCTGGCTGAACGCCGTGATCGCGACCGAGCTCATCCAGATCACCGAGAACACATCGCAGATTCTCAGGAAGAGTCCCCCGCCCGAGAGCTGCATAACGGAGCACAACGACCTGCGCAGGACCGCCCTTGCCATGGCCGAGAAGTACCGGCCCGGCACGATGCTTGGCCGGCACATCACCAAACACCAGTAACGTTATGGGGGAATCCGGCGAACCGGTTATAACAGTTCCTGATCCGCACCAGCGGGCGGTGCCGCCGCCCGGATCCAATTCCCGTTCCGCAGCCATGACGACAACCGATCCACAAAGAAGCCTGGTCATCCCCGCATACAATGAAGAGCACCGGATCACCCATTTCCTCGATTCCATCACCGGTTTCGATGGCGAACTGATCGTGGTCTGCGACGGCACCGACCATACTGCCGATACCGTCGAGGTAATTGCATCCCGCCGCCCCGGCCTCCGGATCCGCTGCCTCCGGTTCGACCACCGGCTCGGGAAAGGGGGCGGTGTCATCGCGGGGCTGAAAGCGGCACGGGCACCGCTGGTCGGGTATGTCGATGCCGACGGTTCCACCGCAATGGACGAGATGTTGCGCCTCTTCTCCCGGCTCCCCGATGCCGACGGGGCAATCGGTTCGCGGTGGGTCGAGGGCTCGACACTGACGGTCAGACAGGGCGTGCTCAGGCAGGTCGAGAGCCGGTTGTTCAACCTGCTGATCCGGCTCCTCTTCGGCCTTGACTTCCATGACACCCAGTGCGGGGCAAAGGTATTCACGAGGGAGGCAGTCGCCGCGGTCCTGCCGCACATGACCGCCACCGGGTTCGAGTTCGACGTGGAACTGCTCTGGCGGATGCGAACGGCAGGGTTCCGGATCGATGAAGTCCCGATCGAGTGGCAGAACAAGGGTGACTCCCGGGTGAAGAAGCGGGACATGCTCCGGATGCTCCGGGGCCTGCTTGCGGTCAGGTTTTCAGGAACGGCATGATACCGGCAACGCACGAGGACCAGAAGAAGGAGGCCTTCCGGCTCTTTGAGGACGGGAGGTATACCGAGTCCCTGCGCTTCTGCCAGGCTGCCCTTCTCCGGGAGAAAGACCCGGCGATCGAGGTGCTTGCGGCAACGAACCTCTTCCTGGCGGGCCGGCTCGAGGACGCCGAGGTCTCGTTCCGGGACCTTGCCCGGACAATGCCGGACTCCTCCTATGTCCACAGCTATCTCGCAAAGGTGCTCGAAGCCCGCGGGGACGAACGTGCCATCGCAGAGTATGCGGCCGCCGTCCACCTCGACCCGACCAACCAGGACGCACTGCGGAGTTATGCTGCGTACCTGCTCGGCCATAACGACTACCGCGGCTCGCTGCGGGTGCTGCGGCACCTGGTCCGGCTCGGGAGAAACCCTGATGATATCAGGAACCTGATGCGGGCCCTGATCGAGGTCGGGGACGCAGACGAGGCGCTTGCCACGCACCGGCTCATGGGAGAACATGCCGGCATCTCGCCCGAATATATCGATGCGCTCACCCATACCCGGGACTACCGGGCAGCGGCCGAAGCCGCCCATGCGGTCTGGAGCCGGACGAAGGACCCGGCCGTGCTCCGTCGCTATCTCGACGCCCTCGCCCGGTACGACACCCCTGCATCCCTTGAGGCATACGCGTCCCGGACGAGCGAAATCCCCGACACCGGGATCCTCTTTGACTATGCTCTCCTCCAGCGGGCTGGCGGCGACCTGCAGGGGGCGCTCACGACAACGCGGTCGCTCATCGCGCTCACGGGCGATCCCCTTCACCGGCTTGCCGAATGCGACATCCTTGCTGAGAGCGGGAAGACCGATGAAGCCCTTGCCGCATACGAGCGCCTGGTCCGGGATGAACTGGCATCGAAGGACGACCTCTCACGGCTCCGGCTCATCATCGCCCGGTACCGCCAGTTCATCAGGACCATTCCCGACTCCGGCACGGCCGAAAAGCGGTTCCTCGGCCTTGTGTCGGGGGATGTCAATGTCGCCAGCCTTCTCGAGACTGCACGGTTCTACGATGAGCGGGGCGACCTGACCGGGGCGCGGGCATGGTATTACCGGGCGTACCGGGCGGATTACCTGACCGGCGGTCTCGAGTACGCCCGGTTCCTCGTCCTGCATGACGAGGACCGGGAATGCGAGAAGGTGATGCTCTACATCCTTGCCAATGTCAAAAAGACCCAGGACCTTGTCCGCGTAGCCGCGGTGGTGGTCGACCGTGCGGGCAGGATGCACCGGCTCCGTCGCCTGATGGACCAGCTGATCGGGCGGCTCGGGGAACGCCGCCCCGCTCTTGGTTCCGACGGGCTCGAACTGCTGGCGATGGCTTATTTCCTTGTCGCAACCAATGCACTGGATGACGGGGACTTTATGGCGTGCAAGTACCTCTGCTTTGCCGGGATCGATATCCTGCCCTTCCCGCCAAAAGCCCTCCGGCTCGAGGACTTCCTCCAGCTGGTCCGGGCCTCCAAGGCACGGGCGGTCGCGGACCGCCCGGTGATCCTGGAACGACCGGCCAGGAAAACCCGCAGGGCCGAGAAAGGGGCTGCGGTTCCCGAAGCGGCACCGGCCGGGCTGCCCGGCCTCACTGAGCAGGAGCAGAAGATCGTCGCGTTCCTGCGATCGCACCGGACCGCGACCGAGATGGACCTGCGCAAGGTCCTTGCAACCCGGCGGGTCGTCGGGATCATCAATATCCTGATCCGGAAGATGGAAGAACAGGGGATATCGCTCATCGGCAAGAAAGGCATGGGTGAAGAGGGGGAGATTTATGAATATACCGGAACCTGAACGGATGGACAAACAGCAGCATCTGAGCATCAACATCATCAACGCCCTCCGGCGCGGTACGGTACCGGCCGGCGGACTCGAGCGGATCGCCGTCGGGCTCGATGTGGAGGAAGAGGTGATCGCAAAACAGCTCGACTATGTTGCGCAGGGAGGCGGCGACACCAAGTTCATCCGGGGAGAGTACGGCAGCGGCAAGACCTTCCTCGTTGCCCGTTCGCTTGAGATCGCCCGGAGCAAGGGATTTGTCACCTCCCATATCGTCATCTCCCCGGCAACGCCCCTCCATAAAATCCGCAGCATCTACCAGCAGGTCTGTGCCGGCCTGCGGACCCGCGAGGATGAGCATGCCCTCAAGGCAGTGGTCGACAACTGGCTCTTTGCCATCGAGGAACGTCTCCTCTCGGTCAGCAGCAACACCCTTGCGGATGCCGGGCTCGAAGAGGCAACGGCAAAGGAGATCGAGGCCGCCCTTTCGGGCATCTCCGAGATGAACACGGCGCTCGCAGCAGCGCTGCGCACCTATTACCGGGCAAACAATGCCGGCGACTTCGCCCTTGCGCAGGCAGCCCTCGGGTGGGTCGCGGCCGAGCCCAACATCGGCAGGGACTTCAAGCAGAAAGCCGGGATCCGGGGGGATATCGATGACTCGGTCGCGTTCCTCTTCCTCCGCGGCCTGGTCTCCATCATTCATGGTGCCGGCTACAGCGGCCTTGCCATCGCGATTGACGAGATGGAGACCACGCAGGGGCTCCAGCGCAACCAGCGCGACAAGGCGTACCAGACGCTCGTCCAGATCATCGACGCCCTCGACCGGGGCGAGATGCCGCGCTGTTACTTCCTCTTCACGGGAACACCGGCCCTGTTCGATGGTTCCCGGGGCATCCGCTCGGTGCCGCCGCTCTACGACCGGATCAGTGTTGTCCAGGATAATGAGTTCCGCAACCCCCGCCAGCCCCAGATCGTGCTCTCCCGGTTCGACACGGCCAAGCTCGAGCAGGTGGCACTCCGGGTCATGGATGTCTATGCACAGGCCTACCGGGAGCCGGACCGGGAACGGATCTCCCACCGGTACATCCGTGCCATGATCCGGAAGATCACGACGCGCTTTGGCGGAAGGGTCGATATCATTCCGCGGATCTTCCTTAAGGAGTTCGTTGATGTGCTCGACAAGTGCGAGCTGTACGAGGATTTCAACCCGTGGGACGGGTACGAGTTCGATGCTGAACACCTCAAGGGGGATCTCAAAAAAGAGGAAGAGGCTGTGATGGTGGTGAAGTTCTGATCCGTGATCACAACGCAGGCATTAAAGACCAACAGGGACAACCGGGAATTATGCGATGGCCGGTGCTCCTCTCCCTCCTGCTGCTCGCCTGCAGTATATGCTCTCCCGGAGCCGCCGCACCGGACGCCCCTACCGGGCCGGGCCTCACAATCCGGGCAACCCCGTCCGATGCGCATGTCGGCGATACCATCTACCTGAACGGGACCGTGACGGGTATCAATACCATCGCCGTTTACCTGTACGTGACCGGGGAAGACCTTGATCCGCGGGGTGTGTCGCTCGAGAACCTCAACATAGCTGCCGGCCGGGGGCTCTTCACCACGGCACCGGTCTTTATGCGGAATGGGACCTGGGTGTATGTCTGGGACACCTCGGTCATTCTCGGGAACCTGAAACCCGGTACTTATTCAGTCCATGTCGTGGGATCGCCAAACGATCGCCTCCGATCCATCCCGCAGGAGACTGCGGTTGCAGAGATCCGGTTCGCACCTGCACAAGACATGGAAGTGGAGACGCCGGTCTCAGGGATCGTGCCGGTTGCAGCGCTGCTGCTGGTCATGGCTGCGTACTGCTGCAGGCGCAGGAAAGAATAGGCAGGGATTGCTTAAGGTTCCGGCAGGACCTCGATCCTTGCTGCCAGGATAGCGGCGTAGGTCTTCCGCTTCTCCCACAGCGGCCAGATCTCATCGAGCAGGACCGTGATGGGCGCCCATACCACCGCCCACCCCAGGATGGTGAAGCCGTCGGCTGCCATCGTGACCGGAAGCGTCTCGCCGAAGTGCATGACAATGGACCGGCTGAGGAACGTGCAGGCAGTAAGGACGAGAAGCGCCAGCACGAGATATCTCCTGCCAAACCGGGTCCACTGGCGGTACTGGCGGTCAAGGGCAGTGCAGCAGGAACGGTAATGGGCCTCTACAATCCCGGGGATGGTGCGGATATCTTCACGGGACTCCTCTCCCCGCGGGACCCGGAAGATGAGGTGGAACCGGGTATTTTTCGGGAAATCCTGGACCGTTGCCGTGAGATACTCCTCGACAGCCGGGTGCAGCCCGCGGGGATTCCATGGCACGGGCGAATAGTCTGAAACAACCTGGTCCGCCCGCTCGAGCCGGATTTCAATAACAACGTTTCCGTCCACAACCGGGTAATGCGGTTGTGGTTTTTGTCCTGCTGCTGTCACGATCTCTCCTGCTGAATTTGTTTTTATTGGTGTGCGGGAGGGTTAAAGCCGCTGATTGCGTATTGAGACAAATCCAGAAAATCTGGTTGACCAGCAGACAACCGGATCTGGTCATTTTCGGGTTTTGTTCCTCACTTGGGTATTCAGCGTGAAAAAAGAAGGAGGGGGCCGGGCGGGATCAGAGTTCCCGCCTGACCCTGACCGACTGCGCATGGGCGTGCAGGCCCTCGGCCGTTGCGATGGTTTCAACGATATCGCCGATCGCCTCGAGGCCGTCCCGGTCGATCATCTCGACCGATGCGGTCTTGCAGAAGTGGTTGACATCGAGCCCCGAGTACATCTTCGAGTACCCGGCGGTCGGGAGGCAGTGGTTGGTGCCGACCGCATAATCGCCGCAGGCAACCGCGGAGTACCTGCCGACAAAGATCGCGCCGGCATTCCTGACTTTGGTGACAACCGAGAGCGGGTCAGCGACCTGGATCGAGAGGTGTTCAGGGGCGACAACGTCGGACGCGGCACAGGCCTCGGCAATGTCGGCAACGACCGTGTAGCCGGAGTTTTTGAGCGCCTCGACAATGATCTCCTTCCGCGGGGCTTCAGCAACCATCTTCTCGATCTCCTTCCCGACCTTTGCGGGGAGGGCCTTGTCCGTGGTGATGAGGATGCAGGCCGCGTTCGGGTCGTGCTCGGCCTGGGCAAGGACATCGGCAGCAACAATGCGGGGGTTTGCAGTGCTGTCGGCGATGATCCCGATCTCGCTCGGGCCTGCCGGGAAGTCGATCTCGGCATGCTCGCGGAGCATCATCTTGGCAAGCGTGACATAGATGTTGCCCGGCCCGACGATCTTCTGCACCGGCCGGATGGACTCGGTCCCGAGCGCCATAGCGGCGACCGCCTGGGCACCGCCGGCCTGGTAGATCTCGGTCACGCCGGCGATGTCAAGGGCCACGAGGGTGAGCGGCTTGATCGGGGGCGGGGAGCATGCACAGACCTCCTTCACACCGGCAACCCATGCGGGCACCGCACACATCAGGGCTGACGAGGGGTATGCCGCCCTGCCGCCGGGGACATAGATACCCACGCGGTTGAGGGCAGTGGTCTTCATCCCGAGCACAATGCCCGGCTCCAGCTCCTGCAGCCAGAGATCGCGGGGCTTCTGGAGCTCGTGGAACCGCTCGATCCGGGCATGCGCCTCGATCAGCGCCTCGACTACCTGCGCATCGACCTCATCATATGCCGCCTCCCGCTGGTCATCGGACACTGCAATCTCATCCAGCTCGCAATACTTCTTTGCAAGGTCACGGAGTGCAGCGTCCCCCTCGTTCTGTACCCTCCCGATAATCTCGGTGACGGTAGTGCGTGCATCCTCGAGGCTCGTCTTCCGGGCCGCAAGCCATGCATCGATCTCAACTGCCTTCCACATAGTGCCAATAGCTTCGCCATGAGAGATTGTTAAGGTTTCTAGTAACGAGTCCTTGCATCAGCAAGGGCGAGTTCGAGAAGATACATCAGCATCTTCGAGCACCGAAGAATTGAGCGTAGCGAAATTCGAGATCGAGAAGAACCGAAGGTTCTTCGAGTGGTGAGATGTTCATCAGAACATCGACCTTCGAAGAATCGAACGCAACGAGATTCAGGGCTAAAAGAACCTTAAGCCGGAAAACCCACCAAAACTGACATTCACAACAACCTCGGTTCGCGTAAGGCGCCCCCTCTCCGGCTCCTTCATGACGGGGGTTTTTTAGTCACCGCGATCAACAGGTATACCCGATTATGGAACCCCACGCATCCGACAAACTGAAGAACATCGAGGAACAGCCCATTTACGAGCGGCTGTTTGAATCGGCCCTCTGGAGCTCCCGGCTCATCGTCATTCTGGCGGTCATCTTCGGGACGATCAGCGCGATGATCCTCTTCATCTCAGGCTCGGTCGAGATCGTCTCCAGTATCGCCCACGCGGTCTCCCTTGCCCATGCCGAGGTGGATTATACCACCCTGCTCACCGGGATCATCGGCGGCGTCGACCTCTACCTCATCGGCATGGTCCTCCTGATCTTCAGCTTCGGGGTGTATGAGCTCTCGATCTCGAAGATCGATATTGCACGGAGCTCGGAATCCTACCACACGCTGCTCGAGATCTCGAGCCTGGACGACCTCAAGAACAAGATCATCAAGGTCATCATCATGGTCCTGATCGTCAGTTTCTTCCAGCGAGCCCTCTCGATGAAGTTCTCCGGCTCGACTGACATGCTCTTTATGGCAGTATCGATTGCCGTCATCTGTATTGGGGTTTACTATCTCCAGAAGCTGAAGATATAATCAGCGGAAACACCACATTTTCCTGTGCAGAGATGCTTCCGGTGCATACAACCGCTTCTGGTTTAAAACGTTTAATAGTCCGATCGGGACGGATATATGACCGATTCCAGTGGAAATAAGGGGGTATAAAAGGATGATCAATTTGCCGGATTGGCAGAATTATTCCAAAGAACCGGTATTTTTATAAAAAACGCGATTTTTCAACCGGAATGCAGCAGGGAATTTCCGGTGTTCCGGCATCCATAAGGGATATTGCCATTCAGCGCAAACGGGAGAGTAAGAGCAGGTGATTTTTATCGGCAGCCCGTATCTCAGCCCAGACGAATCGATAATCCTCTCGGCACACGATCTCATCATCAACACCGTTCCTTCCGAGGCCATCCTCACCAGCCAGCGCCTGATGCTGGTAGACCGGTCCCACCCCCGGCTCCTCCCCCAGGACATCCCCTTTCTGGCAATCGAGACCGTGACCATCGGCGACAATTCCGACAACGACCCGGTCCTCTCCCTCTCGGTGGCAACACCCGATGGTACCCGGCAGCCGATCGGCATGACATTCCCGAAAGGTCCCCGGGCAAACCGGGTCGGCGAACGGGACGCATGGGCGGCACGGATTCGGGAGCTGAGTGTTGCTGCCCAGCGGGAGGGGGGCGTTGAAGCGACCGAACTCATCCCGCCATGGATCCCCGGAGCTATCCCAGAGGCCACTTCGGTGAAACCCGATGAGGAGATCGTTCCGGCCGGCACCCGGTTCCGGGGCCCGTCCATCTCCGAGCGCAGGAGCAAGGCTGCAGGGGCTTCGGCGAAGCGGAAGATCGCGATCGCGGCAGTCATCCTCCTCATCATCGCCGCTGTTGTCGTGGCAGTCATGTTCTATGCACCACCTTTCACCGGTACGCCCTCAGCACCGGCAACCCCTGCACCCACTCCGGTTCCCACCCCGCAACCGACACCTGCCGCAACACCGGTCCCGACCCCATCCCAGGAGCCGGCACCAGTACAGACAACGGAAGCCGTTATACCTGCGACAACCACGCCCGCAGAGATCGTCCCGCAGGCGGGCGTCTGGGTGCACGTGAACTATGACGGGGAGTTCTCGGGTTCCGCAGGAGCGCCGGGCCGCTTCCGCCAGATATCAGGCTCCGGCGACCAGTATTACCAGATACCGGCAAAGGACGAGATTGTCAGTGCCACCATCACCAAGCTGGACAACTCGGGCAACCCGCTGACCGTTGAGTTCTACAGCGATGGCGTGCTCGTCAAATCCGCAACCATCACCCGCCCGAAGGGGACGCTGGAACTTGCAGCGAACCTGAAGACTGCAGCAGGTACCCCGTAACATTTTTTTCACCGCAACACCGCGAACCTAAAAAGCATATCTTGCTTGACAGCAAAAGGTACCGGAGAACCGATTGGGGACCGCCATGGCAACACCGTACCTCGAGACCGGGGAGTCCATTGTCCTGACCACCGACAGGCTCAGCGTTGATGGCGAAGCATACGATGCACTTCTCACGAGCCGCCGCCTGATTCTCGTCAGCAGCACCAGCCAGAAGATCGAGCCCCGCGTCACCCCGCTTGCCCGGGTCGAGACGGTCCGGAGCGGGAGGGCTGCAACCGGCGAACCGGTCATTGTCCTTGCACTTGCCGACACACCGGACGGGAAGGCCGAGAGCCAGGTCCTCGTCTTCCTGCAGCAGCCTCTCGAGAACCGGCGTGACGATCGCGACCGCTGGGTGAGAAAAATCATGGAGCTCTCGGTCTTCTGCCAGGAGAAGGCGCCTGCAGGGGAAGAATCTGCTGCCGAAAGAACGCCCGGCATGCACCCGACAGTCCGTCGCTGGGTGGCCCCGGAGATCGTAAGGCCCCGGTCTGAGATCGTCCAGCCCCGCACCATCGTCCCGGAGCTGGTGATAACTCCCGAGGAACTCCCTGCTGCAGAGCCGCGGCCTGAAAAGGAAGAAGCGTACCGGCCCCCGGAAGCGGGCATCCATCACGAGTACCTGGCACGGGCAACGCAGGCTGCAGTAGAGTCGATCACCCGGACAGAAGAATCGGCAACCCCAGAACCGGCGGCAGAGGAGCCGCCCTCCATGCCCCTTCCCGCATCACCGGATCCCCTGACCGCCGCTATCCTGACGGCAACAAAAGCCATGATCGCAGAGAAGGCCCGGGAGGAACTTGCCCTCCCCCCGCGCCCGATAACGGTCCGGACAACCTCGAGCCTGCCGGATGTCCCGGCTCCGCAGGATGCGACAGAGACGATTCCATCACCCCGGGATGAGATGCCGGGTGCAGCGGTCCCGCCAGAACCTGAAGAGGAGATACCGGTTATTGTCCGGAGTTCGACCCTGCCGGAGGCAGTCCCCCCGGAAAGCCCGGCTCCTGCCCCGCAACCGGAAGAGCCGGAGCCCCCCGCGCCGGTCGTGCCGGAAAAGACCGTTCACGATCTCCCGCCGGCAGCCACGCCCGTTGTGCCGGTCCCGCCTCCCCCGGCCCGGCCGAGCCCGGGGACCCCGTCACTCCTTGTGCCGGCTGCAATCATCGCCATACTCATCATCGTGCTCTCGGTCTTTGTTGCGATGAGCGGGACACTGCCCGCAACAACCGTCCTGCCAGCCCCCGTCCCGACCGTCCCGGTTGTGACACCGGCCGCAACCACCGCACCCCCGGTGGTCCAGCCGGCCCCGCAGGAGGGGGTCTGGGTGCGGATATCCTCGGATGAGACCTACAGCGGGAAGGCGGGCAATCCCGGATTCCTCCAGGACATCGGTGGCACCGGGGAGCGCCTGCTCAGGGTCCATGACAGCAGCGACCTGGTGAAGGTCTCCGTCACCAAACTTGGGAACAGCGGGAGCGTGCTTTCCGTCACGATCATAAGGGACGGGAAGACGGTCCTGTCCCGGTCAACCACCGCGCCTGGGGGATCGGTCGAGATCCTCATCGATCCGGCAACGGGCGCCCCCCCGGGAATGGGATCCCCCGTGCCGACTGCTGTGGAAACCCGGCCCGGCCAGATCGATTACCTCTGAAAAACGGGAATACAATAGCGGAAACGGCAGTACCTTCTTTTTACCACAAAATAACCGTGACCGTGCTGCCCTGCTCGATCCCCTCGGCCCCGGCAGGGATGCAGACAAGCCCGTGGCTCCGGACCAGGGTGTTCAGGAGCCCGGACTTGCCGAACAGCGGCGTTGCAATGCCATTCTCGACCTTCACGCGCACGTACTCCTCCCGCCCCCGCTGTGAGGGGATATTGGTCGAGAGTACCGCCTTCTCCGTTTGGAGGCGGGGTTCGCTGATCCCGAGCATCCGGTCCAGGAGCGGGCGGACGATGGCGATGAGGACGACAAAAGCCGAAGCAGGGTGACCGGGAAGGCCGAAGACCGGTTTTGTGGCAACCCGCCCGATGATGGTCGGTTTGCCCGGGGCGATGGCTACACCGTGGACCAGCACTTCGCCACGCTGCGCAATGGTGCCGGCAGTCATGTCCCGGTCATCCTTGGAGCTGCCGCCGGAGAGGACGACAACATCGCACTCAGCACACGCCGTGCGCAGGGCTGCATCAAAAGCCTCCCGCTCGTCGCGGATGATCCCGTACATCTTCGGGATGCACCCGTAGTCCGCGAGCCATGCCGCGAGCATCGGGGCATTGGCATCCCGGACCTGCCCGGGGCCGGGCACCTGCGTCATCGGGACGAGCTCGTTGCCGGTCGAGATGATCCCGACCACCGGCATCTTCGCTACCGGGACCGCGGCACACCCGCACGCGGCAAGCACGCCGGCATCCTGCGGGGTCAGGCGCCTGCCTGCGTGAAAGACCGTTTCGCCTTTCCGGAAGTCCTCGTCAGCCCGGATGATGTTCTCGCCATGGGCAACCGATCGTCTCACGAGAACCGTATCGGCTGCCTCCTCCGTGTACTCGACCATGACCGCGGCGTCGGCACCGGCCGGGAGCACTCCTCCCGTCGGGATATAGGCACATTCGCCCGGACCAAGGGAGAACGGGGAGTCCTGCCGTCCCATGGCGATCCTCCGGACGCAGCGCAGGAGCGCCGGGGCTGAATCCCCGGCACCGGCAGTATCGGCCGACCTGACCGCAAACCCGTCCACAACCGAACGGTCGAACCCGGGAATATCCGAATCGGCGGTTACCTCCCGGGCAAGGACCCGGCCGGCTGCCTGGAACGGGGGGACGGACTCCGGCACCGGATCCGGTGCGAGTGAGACCGCCCGGGACACGGCCTCCGTAACCGGAATGACGGTGAGGAACCTGCTCATTTGAAGCAGCCCAGCTGGCAGCTGCGGATCTTGATCTTGTTCTTCGTCAGGTACTCCCCGAGCACCAGCCGGGAGACCTTTGCCTTCTCGGCGATGGCGAATGCCTGCGGGCAGGTGATCTTGTCGGTAATGCCAGCCTCTTCGAGGGCTTTTTTGATGGTTGCGTCAGTCATGGTAATCCATATCTTCTTTACATGCTTCCTAGGTATACCTGTTGTGGAACCTGCATCCAGTCCTCCCCGGAAAAACGATCACCCGGTACGCTTTTCCCTGCCGGCGTACAGGACAGGATTAGGACTGGTGCCCGCCCGGCAGGCGACCATGGGATTCTCATGACAACGAAAAGGCTCGATATCACCGGCCCGGTCAGTGCGTACTGCCTCCTCACCGTCAGGAGGAAAGCAAAGGCTTTATTGCCGTCCGATGAATTGATCATTACCTGCGATTCCCCGGCCATTGCGACGACACAGATCCCCCGTATCGCGAGAGATGAGGGGCTGATCGCACACCTGCAACGGGTCTCTCCGGTCCTCTGGGAGGTGACCCTCAGGAGAGGAGATGCACACGGGGATCATCACGGACCGGACCCATGAACATGAATTTTTTTCTCTTCAGCAGCACCGTGCCCGCCGAGCGGCTCTCCTGGATCGAAGAGTCGCTCAAGTTCTTCTTTGTCCAGCTCTTCCCCGAGACCCTGACCCACCAGAAGACCACGGGGAGCCCGGTCTTTGTCTTCTTCCTGACCGGCGATGCACTCTACAGCCTCACCGATCCCGAGACGCTGCCACTCTGGAACGTCATCCTCTCGTTCCCCCCGGTCCGTATCATCTGCGACCGGCATGAGCTCGACCTGCGGGGGATCAGCACCGTCCCGCTGAAGATGCGGTTCCCCGACCAGCTGGTCGACACCAATACCGCCGGATCGGGCGGGAGACAGGATTTCTGGAGAGACCTTGCCGCAGAGACCCGGCAGACCAAATCACCGCTGCCCGGCACCGCGGGATGGCTGCAGACCGCATCGCCGTACATGAACCGTTCTGCCTGGTACGCGATCCGGTTCCTCTCGGCTGCAACTGATGAACGTCTCAGTACCGAACTGTATGCCTACCTTGACGGGATCCACATGGGGCACCACGGCCAGAACCCCCCCGAAGGAGAGAATGTCGGCCGGGGGCTGGCAGCACAGAACGGACACGCGGTCTCCGCGGGACTCACCTTCACTGCGCTCGGGTGCAACCGGTCAGCAGCAGCCCGGGGCTACAGCACGTGGGACGATGGGAAAGGTCAGGTGATCTCGACCTGCACGGAGCGGGTCTTCAGGATCCGCGACATCTCCCGGCTCGCGGGCAGTTTCCGGGGTGCACACCCGATCCTTTCTGCTGACAGTGGCGCCTTCAGCATCCTCAGGCAGGATACCGGGAATTCCTATGACCGGGCCGAGAAGGCGAGCACCGCCCCGCCGGTCACCCTGCTCGTCACCCACTCCCCCTACTCAACCGGTTTTGCCGCCGGGGCTGTTGAACTCGCTGTTGCCTGCGCTCATGCCGGGATCCTGACCCGGGTCATATTCGTAGAGGACGGGGTATGGGCTCTGGCCGGGAACCACCGTATACCGGACAAAGCCGAGACCTGCAGCATCCCCCGGCTCATCAATGCGGTTGCCGGGAACACCAACCTGCATTTCTTCGCGTTCACCCCTTCGTTCCAGAAGCGGGGGATCCAGAAAGACAAGTCGCTTGCCGCAGTCCTCGATATCGGGTACCCGGGACTTGGCAAGATCCTCTTCTTCCCGCCGGGCAATGTCCACGCGGAACACCAGCGGGTCTGGGTCTTTTAAATAAAAATCCGGGGGCAGGTAGGGACCCCTTCACCAGAAAAGGTACCGGCAGGAGGGCCGGCGTTCACGTTGCGATCAGGATCCCCGGCGATTCAGGGATATTCTCGGGCCGGGGCTTCTCCGCTGCCAGGTAAGCAACGTTCTCCATCTGGGAGAATTTCCCGTCGGGCCCCGTCTTCAGCCCGTAATACTGGAGCCAGAACGCCCTGGCACGTGCAATCATCATATCCGTTGTCATGAGAATTTCACCACAGGAATCTGCTGTTCACTCCACGCATTCCGGATTCGCCCGGGGTACCGGCCCTCACCTGCGGGTGCGACCATCCACGGTCCTGCCCCCACGGGGGACGTGCGTCATGCCGGCTGCCGTCCGGATAACCGGAAGTGTCTGAAGGGATTTGGTTTTTGGGGGATTCTGGTACGATCTTCCCTTCAGGTTCTCCGGCCCGCATTCTGGACAGATCCATCATACGGGGCGTGCACCTGCCCGCACTCACTGCAATAACAGGGCTCGCTCGGCGTTCCTTCCACAAACCGCCTGCAGCGGCAGTGATAAACGATCTCTTTTACATTGACTGATGACATGGTTCTGCTCTCCTTTTTCCGGTATCTTTCGCCCGGTCGCCCGCGACCGGACATTCCGCACACACGAACCGTTTCAGGTTTTGGTGCTGCACATACCCATTTTCTCTAATACTATTTAAATTTTTAGTGCTTTGATAACCAGCGTCACTAATCAGAGTTAGTAACTAGTGCTGATTTATATAGCTGGCACCACCATACGTACACAGGGATGTGAGCGGGATGGCGAGAGAACCTGAAGAGGAAACTATCCGGGAGCTGCTCCGCAGGCACCCGAAAGGACTCACCATCGAAGAAGTCTCGAAAAAACTCGCGCTCAGCCGGACAACCGCAGCAAAATACCTCAATGCCTTTGTCCTGACCGGACAGGCAGACATGCGGACGCTCGGGTCCGCCAAACTCTTCAGCCTCACCCAGCGCGTCCCGCTCACGAACCTTTTGAGCCTCTCATCGGACATGATCCTGATCCTGGATGACGACCTCTTCATCCAGCAGGCCAACGAGGCATTCCTTGGTTACTTCTCCCAGGAGAAGGAGGCCATCAGGGGTACGCAGCTCCCCCATTCCCCGCTCGTCCCCCATTTCCTGCCGGCGATGATGGCAGCAGTCGGGCGGGCCCTCGAGGGCGAGGGGAGCGCACAGGAAGTCCGGTTCGATCTCATTGCTGACAACCGGTTCTTCCGGATGAAATGCATCCCCCTCACCTTCGAGAACGGGTCGCGGGCGGCCGGTGTCATCTTCGAGGACATCACCGAGATGAAGGACTACCAGCGCCACCTCGAGGAGGAGGTCCGGGAGCGGACGGATGAACTGCTCCGGGCTGCCGAGCTCCTCCGGGAGAGCCAGCGGACCCTTGCCACCCTGATGGGGAACCTCCCGGGCATGGCATACCGGTACCGGAACGAGCCGGGCCAGCCGCTCGAGTTTGTCAGCGAGGGCTGCCTTGAACTGACCGGTTACGAGCCCGGGGAACTGATCGGCAGCACCACGCACTCCTTCACCAGCCTGATCCACCCGGATGACCTCCAGGGAATCCGGGATAAGACCGATGAAGCGATCCGGGAGCGGCGCACGTTCCAGCATATTTACCGGATCCAATGCCGGGACGGATCCGTCAAGTGGGTCTGGGAACAGGGCCTTGGGATCTTCACCGCTGGCGGGGAGCTTGTCGCCATTGAGGGCTTCATCACGGATGTCACGGACCGGAAGAATGCTGAAGAGATCATCCGGAAAGCCAACAAGCAGGCAGCGCTCCTCACCGGCATCACCCGGCACGACATCATCAACCAGATCAACACCCTCAATGCCGAGATAGAGATCCGGATGATGGAGAAACCGAACGGCAGCGAGGAAGAGTTCATCCGGAAGGTCAGGGCATTCACCGGAACGATCCTCCGGCAGATCATCTTCACCCGCGATTACCAGAACGTGGGTGCAGAACCCCCGCGGTGGATACCGGTCCGGCAGAAGATCGACGAGATCCTGCAGACCTTTGAACGCGACGGTATCGCGATCTCCGTTGAGACCGGGGAGCTCGAGATCTATGCCGACCCGCTCATCGAGAAGGTTTTTTTTAACCTCATCGACAACTCGAAACGGCATGGCGGGCACGTCAGCCGGATCCGGTTCTCGTGCATCCATGACGGTCCCGATCTCTGCCTTGTGTACGAGGACGACGGGACCGGCATTCCCGATGAGGAGAAGGAACTCATCTTCGAGCGGGGGTTCGGGAAGAATACCGGCTACGGGCTCTTCCTGATCCGCGAGATCCTCTCCATCACCGGCTTCTCTGTCCGGGAGACCGGGACACCAGGGAAGGGAGCCCGGTTCGTGATCCGGGTCCCGGCCCGGTCATTCCGGTTTGTTTAACCGGGAACGAAGATGCCCCGGGTCATCGCTCATCCTCGCACAGGCAGACGATACCGGTATATGATAGTGCGGAAATGATCAGCCATGCTTATACCTGACGAATCCTTTTGCACAGATGGCGTCAGACACATCCCCTGGTGCACACCACCACCCGCGGAGTACCCATGAGCCCATCATCCCGGAACCTTGCCGCAATCCTCCTCGTCATCATCGTAGCAGGGGCAGTTGCATGTACCTGGACGGCGGTCGGGGAGGACCGGCACATGCGGGAGCAGCTGCTGAAGCAGGCCCGGATCGCGGCCGTGGGGATCCCGGTGGACCATGTTACTGCACTCTCGGGATCGGAAGCTGACCTCCTCCTGCCGGAATACCAGGCACTGAAAGCGCACCTCGCTGACCTGCCGGTTGCGGACCCGGATGTGCGGTTCGCCTACCTTTTCGGCAGGCGGGATTCCGGGACCCTCTTCTTTTATGCCGACTCCGAGCCGGCGGACTCCCCGGATTATTCCCCGCCCGGCCAGGATTACCCGGAAGTAACGGAGGGACTGACGCGGGCATTTACCGAAGGGATACCGGTCACCGAGGGTCCCGACACCGACCGGTGGGGGACCTGGGTGAGCAGCGAGGTCCCGCTTGCGGATCCGGCAACCGGGAAGACGGTGGCAGTCTTCGGGATCGATGTTGATGCCCGGTACTGGTACTGGCAGATCCTCATGGCATGCATCACTCCCCTGGCAGCGACAATCCTGGTCCTCGTGCTCGTGCTGTTCATCTTCTCGGTCCAGCGCCGCATGAACCTCGAGCGGGAGAAGGATCGCCTCTTTATCCGTACCCAGCAGGCCCTTGCCGGGATGGCGCGGCTCCCGGCCGGGGATACCGGCGAACTCTTCCGCAGGATCGCAGAGCTCGATGCCCGGACAATCGGTGCCGACCGGGTGAGCATCTGGATGTTCAATAGCGATCACTCCGCGATCACCTGCCTTGAATGTTACACACCTTCTCCCGAAGAAACTGCAAGCGGCATGCAACTTGCCCGCGCCAATTACCCCCGCTATTTCCAGGCGCTCGATGAGGACCGGATCATTGCTGCGGATTATGCCATGACCGATGAGCGGACAAGGGAGTTTGCCCGCTCGTACCTCATGCCGCTGGGCATCGTCTCAATGCTCGATGTCCCCATCCGGCGTGGCGGTCAGACGGTCGGGATCATCTGCCATGAGTACAAGGGATCGGAGAAGACCTGGGACCCCCTCGAGCAGGACTTTGCAGCCTCCGCGGCCGATCTCGTTGCTTCAGCGCTTGAGCGGGGGGACCGGATTGCGGCGGAAGAAGCCCTGGCCGAGAGCGAGCGGCGGTATCGCGGGGTGGTCGATGACCAGACCGAACTGATCATGCGGTTTTTGCCTGACCGGACGCTCGTGTTCGTCAACGCTGCCTACTGCCGGTTCTTCGATGTTACGGAAAAGAGCATTCTCAGGACCCTGCTCCCGGCCAGCCTTCTTGGCGATGACCGCAGCCGGTTCGACACCCTTCTTGGAACGATCACTCCCGAATCGCCGGTCGGATCCATAACGATCCGGATCCAGACCAATGGTGAATCCCGGCGCTGGCTGAGCTGGGTAATCCGGGGGATATTCTCCGATTCGGGATCGGTTGCCGAGTACCAGGCTGTCGGGAGGGATGTCACCTGGCAGAAGCAGATGGAGGACTCTCTGGCCCAGACCAACCGGAAACTGAACCTGCTCTCGAGCATCACCCGTCACGATGTCCTCAACCAGATCATCATCCTCAAGGGATTCCTCCAGCTGGGGAGGAGAGCCCGGGGTGATCCGAAGAAGTTCGAGGGATATATGGAGAAGACAACCCGGGCTTTGGCAACGATCGAGGCCCAGATTACCTTCACCCAGGTATTCCAGGACATGGGGTCGATCGCCCCGTCATGGCAGGATGTAACCCTCTGCATTATCCGGGCAAAGGGTGCCCTGCCAATGGCAGACATCCGTGCCGAACTGCACCGGCCAGGCCTTGAGATCTTTGCCGATCCGCTCCTTGAGAAGGTCTTCTTCAATCTCTTCGACAACGCCCTCCGGTACGGCGGGGAGAAGATGACCAGGATCCGGGTAACCTCCGCCGAGAGACCGGAGGGGCTGGTCATCACCTGCGAGGATGACGGTGTGGGTATCAGCACGGAGGACAAGGCCTGCCTCTTCCGGCAGGGTTTCGGGAAACACACGGGGTTTGGCCTCTTCCTCTCCCGCGAGATTCTCAACGTGTCCGGCATCACCATCATCGAGAACGGGGTGCCGGGTGCGGGTGCACGGTTTGAGATCACTGTGCCTGCCGGGAGTTACCGGTTCAACGGGCACACTACCGGGAGATGAGAGAGGGGATCTGGTTCTCCACCAGGACCGGGGCCCGCCACCACAATCCATAACATGCACCGGATAAAACACACTGGTATGAACCATTCTCTCCTGATTGTCGGTCTTGTCATCGCTCTCATCCTGGCTTCCGGCTGCACCCAGTCCTGGCCTGCAGCGGTCCCTGTTCCGTATACCACTGCCCCGGTGCCGGCCCTGACGCAGGCTGCCCCATCCGGTGCACCGGAGACTACCGCACCAGCGGCAGCAGCTGCGAGCGTACCGGTCCAGACCGTCACGGTCATCCACTACATCGAAGAGGAGAAGGCGTGGCAGGACACGGCCCTGCATATCGCACTGAAGGCCCCGGCCAGCTGGAAGCTGACGACCCGGCAGCTCGACCTGCCGGAGGGCTCGCAGGGGCTTGAGTACCAGACCGACCTGGTGGCAGGTGGAAAATTTTACATCCGTACCTTCCCGATCTCCCGCAACCAGGACCAGGACTACCGGAACCAGTTCCGGAAATGGATACCGGCTCCTGCCGAGTCAACGGTGACGTACAACAACATCGTCTATGACCGGTTTGAATCAGCGAATAAGGGGGAGACCCGGGTGGGATACGTTGCCCGCAAGAGCAGTGCCAACGATCTCGGGTTCTCGAGCGTCATCTTCTTCATTGCCGATGACGCGAAGGTGTTCGAGAAGGAGGATTACGATAAGGTCGCACAGTCGCTCTCGTACCTGACCAAAGAGACCGCGAAGACGGCATCGGGCGCAGAGATCCCGCGGGTGCGCTAAAAAGGTGCTTGCGGGACTATCCTTTTTTCATACCGGTCCCCTGTTCGGGGTCCTCCTGGCACGGATAACCACCGGTGCAGTCAGTGACACTATCCTTATCGGTTCACGCGGCAAACGTCCGGGTGACCGACCATGTTCACCCGCCACACGGATACCGGCTACCGGGAGTCGCTGCCCGGCATCACGCAGAAGACCCTTGCCCACGGCAAGCATATGCTCATGACCGAGTTCCGGCTCGGGCAGGGCTCGGCACTCCCGCTGCATACCCACCCGCACGAGCAGACCGGCTACCTCGTCTCGGGGGAGATGACGCTCCGGATCGGGGAGGAGGAGACCATCATCCACCCGGGGGACAGCTGGAACATCCCGGGCAATGTCCCGCACGCTGCAGAGATCCACCGCGACTCGGTGGCAGTCGAGGTCTTCTATCCCGTACGTGAGGAGTACCTTAACGGGTAGATGAACGGGGAAAGGGAAAACTCAGTTGTTCCGCAGGGCACCGTCCGGAACATTCACGATAACATCCACGAGCCGGTCTCCGTCGTAAACGGGGACCAGCTCCCCGTCATCGATCATCTTCTGGATGACCTGATGCATCACTTCGCGTAACTCCTCATCACCGGTCGCCACGATCACACACACCCCTGATCGATACATTACTGTTACAGGGGGTGAGCAAATACTTTGTTATCGGAAGCTGACCAAGGGGCGGTGCCTGTTCGTACAGGACCGGAACGAGTCCCCGGACACGATTACAGGAACCGGTCGTCCGATCGTGTCGACGCAACCCGGTGGCAGCAGGACTCAAACCAGCCGGCCTTTTCACCCGGGTAGCAGTCGAACGCCGGGACGTACGGTTTGATGTCGAGGAGTGGGGTGCCGTCCAGGATGTCGACATCCTCTATCGTCAGCGTGCAGGCCTCAGCCGAGACGAGCCGGACAACCGATAGCCCAATCGCGTTCGGCCGCTTGGGTGACCGGGTCGCGAAGATCCCGTGCGGGACGGTGTCGAGGAACGGGACGACCTCGAGGGCGTGCCCGTTTGATTTATGGAGGGCGTAGATGAGGATGAGCCGGCTGAAACCATCAATGTCCTTCAGCCCTTCCCGGTATTTTTCATCAAGAACAATGGTCCCCCGCACGCCCTGTGCCCCTGCCGGCTGGACGGGCATGCCGGCAAGCTCTGCCCAGGGGGAGCGGATGGTGCCGATGGGGGTGAAGGTGGTCGGGATAGTGGGTTTCTGGCTGGTGTGCATGAGTATAAGGAACTCCTGTTCAGGATACGGTTAAAGGACCCTGTGGTGATCAGTACTCGGTGCCGGCCTCATTTCTTTTTTGTGAAAGAGACCCAGTACCCGCTGTCATCTTCGATGAGATCATATTCCCGGATCCCGGCAGCGGCCAGGGCTGCCCGGACGATATGCGGGCTGCAGTTCCGGTACCAACCCTGCCGTTTCTCTTCCCATGCCGGGTCGCGCTCGCGCATCTTTGCCGAGATCTCATCGCGGAGGCGTGCATTGCCAAAACCGCCCCCGATATACGCGGTCCCCTCCGGTCTCAGCACCCGCATGCATTCAGAAAATCCTTTCGACAGGTTCCCCCAGAAGAAGAAGGACCCCCTGCTCACAACCAGGTCCATGGATGCTTCATCGTACGGGATCTCCATGACATCGCCCAGGACCGCATAGACCCGCTGGTCGAGCCGGTACCGGGCAATGTTCTGCATGGCGATCCGGTTCATCGGGCGGGCATTGTCCATTGCATAGACGGTGAGGTCGGAGAGCGTGGCAATGGCGATGGCAAGGTGGCCCGGGCCGCTCCCCACATCCAGGCAGGACCCGTGATCGATGCCCGTCTTCTCCAGGATCTGGTTCGCGATGACCGGGTAGATCGGGAAGAAGACGGTCTGGGCAATCTCATTGAACTCCGCTGCCGTCTTTGCCGTGTGTTTCGGGTGTTTCTTCCTGCAGGGCACTTCTGGTCAGCCCCCTCGTGACACAGGTGCCGGCGTCCCGGGGCCGCTGCCGGGGGGCGGATCGTTCCTCTCCCCGCCGGATCCTCCATGGGCCGGGCCGGCCAGCGCAAACGAACGGTTGGTGGCAACCGCATGGTAGGGCACGCCATAAAACTTCCGGTAGAAGAGGTCTGCTTCCTCATCCAGGGAGAAATCGAAGAGTTCGGGATGGAGCGTGTTCGCGATGACCATGAGGCCGAGGATCCACCGCGGGCTCCCGAAGTCCCACGACGGGTGCATGGTATAGACCCGCCCGTCCTTCACTGCCGGGACATCAAGCGCATGGTTCGTGCAGTAGCGCAGGGTGTCTGCAACGGTCGATGTCAGGAAGCCCGAAGTGAAGATGACATCCGGGGAAAGGGCGAGGAACTCCTCCCGCGGGATCGTCACCCCCGGTTTTCCCTCCCTTTGGATGGCACGGTTCACGTAGGTGCCGCCACCTGCCTCGACCAGTTTACCTTCGAACCGCCCCGGGTTCAGGGCAAAGAGCGGATGCCCCATCGCGTAATAGACGCGGGGGCGGGACTCCGCCGCTGCCACGCGCTCCTTCACGTACCTGAGCCGCCCGCTGATGAAGTCGCAGAGATCGGCCCCTGCCGCTTCCGTCCCGGTCTTTTCTGCCAGCTCCATGACAAAACCCAGGTACGCATCGATGTTGTTCACCCGGTCATGCAGGTCTTTTTTCAAAAAACCGGTCCCGAGCGCCTCGCCCCAGATACGCGAGAGGACTGCCGGGTCATCTGCCCCCAGGCATGCAAGGATCGCCCATATCATCTCAAGGCCCCGGGTGATCCGGTAGCCGCCCATCATGCCCGGTTCCGAAAAACTATTCCCGGCGCAGTCCCCCCGGACCGGCAGGGCATGCCCGCAGGTGCAGACCTTCTTTGGGACCCCGACGATATGGGCGCCCATCGGCCCGTAGAAGTCGCGACTGATACAGGGCGTCCCGCAGGACGGGCAGACCGTGTCCAGGTACCGGGTCCCCGGCGAGTTCAAGAGGTAGACCCACGGGAGGATCCCCCGGAGCAGGTCGCACAGGCGCTCGCTCTCGTAGATTGTCGGCTCGTCCGGCAGGAACGCGTCGCCAAACGGAACAAACCGCATCACCTGCAGCGGGATATCCGGCGAGATGGCGGAGATGCGCCGGGCGGCTGCAAGCACTTCCTCGTCTCCCCCGTGGCGGTACACGCAGGAGACCTCAAGATGCACCCCGGCCCGGAAGAGCCGTTCGATGGTCCGGAAGACCGCGCCGGCATTTTGTGCGCCACAGGCCCGGTAACATTCATCACCGGCACCCTTGAGGCCGATGTTGGCAAAATCGATGGCCCGACCCAGGATCTCTGCCGACTCTTCTGTCAGGTAGCCGTTAGTCGAGCACCCGACGAGCAGCCCCTGGTGTTTCGCCGCTTCTGCCAGCCTGCAGAACGTGGGGAATGAGACGATGGGATCGTTCAGGGCAAAGGATACACCGATGCAATCCTCTGCCAGCGCCCTCCTGATGACCTCTTCGGTCCCTATCGCCGACCCGGACCGAGCGAGGGACTCGGCATGCTGTACGAGGATCTCCGAGACGCAGCCGCCGCAGCGGAAATTGCAGCCCGCGGTGCAGACCTGCAAAAATTTTGTGTCCGGGTAAAAATGGAGCATCGGCTGGGTCTCAATGGCAACCGGGAAGGCTGCAAGGAACGTGCCGGGGAAGCGTTCCACGACACCGGTACTGCCACAGGTGTACATCCCGCACCGGCCGGTCCCCCCCTGCGGGATGGTGCACCCGATCGCGCAGACGGGACAGCGCATGCCGTTCATTTCCGCATCACGACCCAGAACCCACTGTCGTCCCGGCGTATCTCCGCATCGGTAATACACGCTTCATTGAGGGCCTGCCGGATCTCCGCATCTTTCGTCCGGCCCATGTTTTGCATCATCATCTCTTCCCACGAGGGATCCGACTCTCGCATCGTTGCAATGATGGCGGCTTTCAGTTCCGGGCTGCCAAACCCCCCGCCGACAAAACTCCTGCCACCGGGCTTCAGGACCCGGTAGATCTCACGGAAGGCTTTCGCCGGAGACTCCCAGAAGAAGATGGAGCCCCTGCTCATGACCAGGTCGGCCGAGCAGTCCGCGTACGGGAGAGCATGCACGTCACCCTGCACCGTCCGTATCCGCCCGCTCATTCCGGCGTTTTGGATGTTCTTTCTGGCACATGCCAGCATCTCCGTCGAGGTGTCCAGTGCGTCTATCCTGAACCCGGAGACTGCGGCAAGGGCGAGGGCCAGGTGGCCCGGGCCGCACCCGGCATCAATACAGAACCCGCGGTCGAACCCGCAGCAGGCAACGGCCTGCCGGGCGATCACGGGATAAACTGGGAGGAAGATGGTCCGGGCAATCTCGTTGAACTCCGCTGCGGACCTCTCAGCCCGATGCCCCTTTTTCACGATCTGAATTCCCATATGGATCCCGCGGTATCACCGGAGCGACGGATCGAGCAGGCTGTTCACTTCCTCGTCCGTGAGATCGTAGTGGTAGAACTTCATGTAGAACTCTTTCGTGAGAGCCGGCATGTCAAGGTCGCTGAACCGGTCCGGGTACAGGACCTTTGCCGTCCACGGGATGCCGATGATCCGGTTGACGCCGGGCGGGCGGTCGAACCAGGTGAAGGGTGACTGCGGCACGAGATACACGCGGTGGTTCTTCACGGCAGGGATGGGCTGCCAGAGCGAGTCATTGTAGATGGACTTGAAAAAGCCCGTATCCCCGGCGATGATGACCTCTGGGTTCCATTTCGTGACCTGCTCCATCGAGACCGGCGTCATGCCCATGCCGGGCGTGATCGCACAATCAGCGACATTGACTCCCCCGGCAAGTTCGATCAGCTCCGCGTGCATGGAACCCTGCGGGTCGGTCTGGAGTCCCTTCGGGCCCTCGGCATAGTAGACCCGGACTTTACTCCCCTGCGGGATATCGGCAACTCCCGCTTTCACTTTCGAGAGCACCCGGTTGTAATATTCCGACAGGGACGCTGCCTGTGTCTCTGCACCCAGCAGGTCGCCGAGGAACCGGATCGAGTTGTCGTACTGGGTAGCGTTCCGGGCATCAAGGACACCGACATTCGGGATTATGCCAAACTTTTTCTGGCGTTCCTCGACCGTTGCCCGGAAATCCCCCACGCCCACATCGCCGTCAAGGATGATGTCGGGATTCATTGAAACGAATGTTTCAAAATTTCCTGTCTGTTTGCCAAACCATCCGCCGATATTCGGGAGGGCCCGGTATTGCGCCGGCATGTACACGTTCCCGTTCTGTTTGTTGGGATCGAAGTTGACGCCGATGAGTTTGTCCGGCGCCAGCACGTACACCGCGATCGTTGTCGGCGGCGCCGTGCTGAGCACGCGGTTGACCGGCTGCGGGACAGTAATACTCCGGCCCAGCATGTCCGTGAGGGTCTTCGTTGACTTCTGTTCCGGAGTAACACCGGGCTGTGCGGATGATGTGCAGCCGGCGATCAGTGCTGCGGAAAGGAGGAGGACGATACTGATCGCCGCGAAAAGGACTGTGATCTTTCTGGTCATGTGACACCTGCAGGTGCGCCTTCGGATATGCCGTGATGAGGAAGGAATTGGCCCCAAGAGCAGGGATCGTCCAGGCGTTGCACTATCCACAACGACCCGGATGAAAATAAACATTTTTGTTTGATTTTTGTACAAAATCAATTATTTATAATTAACAACGAGCAGCGATGCTAGACCCGGGGGGTTGGCGGATACCGTTGTCAGGGAAGGGGAGGTTACGCGGACTGACATTCCGGCCGCTCCGGGTTCCGGCACCGGCACTGCCCGGACTTGTGGGGTACGCAGATATGCCGGGCAGCGTCGCGGCTGTATGTGATTGAGACATCCACCCCGTACGTCTCCCGCAGGTTCTCCTCCGTGATGACCTCCTCGGCAAGGCCGTATGCCATGAACGAGCCGTGCTGCATGATGGCGACATTGTCGGAGGAGAGGAACGCATGGTCCGGGAAATGGGAGCTCATGATGACCGAGAGCCCGTCTCGGGCGAGCCGGTCAATAATCCCGAGCACCCGGATCTGGTTGCCGAAGTCCAGGTGCGATGTGGGCTCGTCAAGGAGGAGGACCTCCGGTTCCTGTGCCAGCGCCCGGGCGATCATGGCAAGCTGGTACTCCCCGCCGCTGATCTCGTTCACCGGCTTGCCAGCAATCTTCCCGATTCCGACAATCTCGATCACCGCATCGGCAACCTCGTAATCGGCTTTCGCCGGGGTGGCAAAGAGCCCGAGGTGGGGGGCGCGACCCATCAGCACGAACTCCCGGACCGGGAACGGGAAGGTGATTTCGTGGGCCTGCGGCACGTACCCGATCACCCGCGCCACGTCGCGGTAGGGGAGGGAGCCAATGTCCCTCCCGTGCAGCCGGATCGAACCTGCGCAGAGCGGGTAGAGGCTGGCAAGGCACCGGATCAGCGTGGATTTGCCAATCCCGTTGGGGCCGAGGATGCAGAGCACCTCCTCGGTATCAAGAGAGAACGAGACATTGGCAAAGACCATCCGGGCCGGGTTGTACCGGAACCCTGCCTCCCTGACATCGAGGATCATATCCATCCCACCGATTTCCGGGAGAGGAGGTATGCAAAGAACGGCGCCCCGACGATGGCGGTGAGGATCCCGAGCGGGATCTCCGCGCTCGTGAGCATCCGGGAAAGGTCATCGATCACCAGCATGTAGCACGCCCCGAGGAGCAGGCAGACCGGCAAAAGGCGCGTGTAGTCAGGGCCGACGAGCATCCGGGAGAGGTGCGGGACAACAAGGCCGACCCAGCCGATGATCCCGGCAATGCAGACCGCGGACGCGGTGATCAGGGTCGAGCAGAGGATGATGACCTGCCCCATCCGTTTCGTGTCGATGCCGAGTGCCCGGGCCTCATCGTCGCCAACTGCAAGGAGGTTGATCCGCCAGCGGATGAGGAGGAGCACAGCAGTGGCGATGAGGAAGAGGGGGGCGACCATCACGATGTCGGAGTACCGGACAGCGGCGAGGCTCCCCATCAGCCAGAAGGTGATGGCCGGCAGTTTCTCGTACGGGTCTGCAACGTACTTGGTGAGCGAGATGAGCGCCGTGAAGAACGCGGAGACGATGATGCCGGAGAGCACGAGGATGAGGGTCGGGGTTGTCCGGTAAAACCGGCTGAGCAGGTACGTGACCGTGACCGCGAGGATCCCAAAGCCGAATGCCGAGACCTGGATCATCGCCATGTTCCACGACAGGAGGATCGCAAGGGCTGCACCGAAGCCGGCGCCCGATGCCACCCCGAGGATGTCCGGGGAGACGAGCGGGTTCTTGAAGAGACCCTGGTATGCTGCACCGGCAACGGAAAGCCCGGCGCCGACCAACACTGCTGCAATCACGCGGGGGAGCCGGATCTGGTAGATCACGTTCTCCTCTGCCGCCGTCCAGTCCGGGGAAATATGGACGATATGTTCCGGCATGAGGTTGACGACCGGGGCGGCAAGAAGCCGGACAACATGGTACGGGTCAACATCGTACCGCCCGATGAAGAGCGAGGCGATGAAGAGGCAGGGGAGGAGGCAGTACACGAGCGCCATCGCAACTGCACGGACAGGACGGGTCCTGATTTCGGATGCCGCGGTGCCGGTGATGGTGACGGTTTTGGTGCTTCCCTGTATTGCCCCGGTCATGATACTCCCTTACGCAGAGGTGGTAACCCGAACGTCAGCATGAAGCAGCATCATGGACGTGCAGGCAAGGAGGGTCGCGACACTTACCGGCCACATCAGGTTCTCCGGGCAGATGCCGGTGCCGAAGAGGAGGACCACAAGGGCGATTGCACCGGCAGTCATGAGATGGAACCTGCGGATCCGCAGGTCTTCCCGGTTGCAGGGCCGGATGCTGCCGGCAATCCGGCAGCTCTCGTCAAACGGGTACATGATACAGAGCCCTTTCATGGTGCAGACATCCTCAAGGAAATGGAAGACCAGCCCGATGAGGATCCCCGCCGAGAGGATGCGCAGGATATGCACTGCCAGACCCGGGGGGCCAAGCGCAATGGCAAGGACATTGAGCAGGGTGATGACCACGGCGAGGTACAGGAGTCCGGGGACCGAGTGGGTGAGCCGCTTGTCGTCCGCCTCCGGCCGGAAGCCGAGGAACAATGCACAAAGCGTGATGTACACCTGCAGCAGGGTCTTTTTGAAGACCTGGACAAGGGGCCAGACAACGGACAGCAGGGAGAGGTCCTTTGGTCTCTTCATCTGGATATCCGGGATGACCGCACCAATGCCGGTCCCGATGACGAGGACCGCCAGCATGAACGGGTTATCCAGCACAAACGGAAGGTACATGAGGAGCGTACTGCCGCAGGCGAGACTGATGTGATGCCGGGTTATCATGATCGCTTTCCCAGGTTTTCCCGTATTACCAGATGATGAGGACCATTGCGGTGCCACTGACCGCAAGGATTCCCGCGACAAGAACTACCATACCTTTCACCGTGTCGCTCATGGGTGTATGAGTCCCGCAGGATCAGGCAGGGACGCCCTCCTTGTGCGGGTAACGGGCCGCATTCTTCTTCTTCGACAGCCAGGTCAGCTTCCCGCCAGTGAAACCAAACGATGTCATCGTCAGAACCCGGATCTCACGGGGGAGACCGGATACATCCGCACCCTGCGGCACAAGGAGGAAGAGCCCTTTGAACCCGGTCCTTTCGCGGGGAATGGACTCAAGCGCCGCGATCTGCTCCGCTGATGGTTCATTGTCAAGGGAGACCGAGAGGCAGGCGGACTGGTATTGGAAACCGGCATTCCGCGAGACATGGTAGGCGGGACAAGAATTCCCGTTGAGAGCGATCTCCTCCCAGCGCCAGCCATCACATTCGGGAAAGAGTGCATGGAGGTCCCGGTGCGCAAACGTCTGCATGATATCGTGTGCCGAACCCATAGTATATCACCATCTGGTTTGTTGCTCACCTATTAAAGTTATGCTAAAATAATTAATTTTTAACAAAATAAACATAAATTAATTAACAATGAGATCCCCACAGGTATTACCCAACCAATTTTCAGAGAGACAGGAATGACCACACGTACAGAAGGCACATGGCGGGAGCAGTGGCGGCAGCTGAAACTGGCGCACTGTTCCATTCCCAATTACGGGACATCGAAGCAGTTCTGGGAGAACAAAAAGAATGTCCAGACCGTGTACATGAAAGGACGGGAGAAGAACAAGCACCAGACCGAAGCACGGCTCGCGGCGATGGCGATCCCGGACGGTTCACGGGTCCTTGACATCAGCGCCGGGCCGGGCACGTTCGCCATACCGCTGGCGGCCCGGGGATGCTCCGTAACAGTGGTCGAGCCATCACCCGTTATGCGGGATGCGCTGGCAGAGCGGATCGCACGCGAGAACATCGCCGGCATCACCGTCATGCCGAAACGCTGGGAGGACGTGACCACCGGGGATCTCGGGGAGCCGTACGATGTTGTCATCGCGTCCTACTCCCTCACGATGATGGATATCGGCGAGGCGGTCGAGCGGATGCATGCCTGCTGCCGGGGAACCGTCCACCTCTTCTGGTTCCTCACAACACCGGCATGGGCCAGAGTGAACAGGGATCTCTGGCCGCTGCTGCACGGGGGCGGGTTTCCCGGGGAACCGACCGCCGACTGGCTCTGGCAGGTGCTTGTCGAGATGGGCATCTACGCGAACCTTGCGGTTGAGTCCAAGTCCCCCGCATCGCAGTTTGCCACGTTCGATGAAGCGGCCGCAGAGTTCATGCAGCGGCTGAACTGCACGACGCCGGCCCACGAGGAGACCGTGCGGAATTACCTCCACGCAGCCCTGCGGCGCAATGGCGACGGCTTCACTCTGGGGGATGAGACGCTCGGGGCCCATATCTGGTGGGAGACAACCGGCCGGAAGAGACACTAACGAAACTCAGGCGATTACACCAACAAGAGGAAAACAACGGAGGAAGACCCCATGAGCGACTATGATATCCTTTTTGAAAAAGCAAAGAAATTCCACGGTCATGTATGCGCCGGCATTGTGCTGGGAACACGGCTGACGATGGCAGGACTCCGGGAGCTGGGGATGAATCCCCATGAACCGCAGAGGAACCTGATCGTGTACATGGAGATCGACCGGTGCGGTACCGATGCCGTCCAGGCGATCACGGGCTGCTCGCTCGGCCACCGCTCGATGAAGTTCCGGGACTATGGCAGGTTCGCGGCAACCTTTGTCGACCTTGAGACAAGAAAGGCGGTCCGGGTTGCAGTGAACGAGAAGAACCGGGCAGCGCACGACCAGCTCCCGCAGGCGGAGATGCTGAAAGCCCTTGCAACTGCTCCTGAAGACGAGATCCTGAAGATCGAGCGGGTCACGGTCGATATCCCGGACGACGATATCCCGGGGTTTCCCAAGGGGAAGGCCGTGTGCAGCATCTGCGGCGAGCGGGTGATGGACAACCGGCACAGCATGGTGAACGGAAAGCCGGTCTGCCGGGCCTGCCGGGACGGCGCATATTATACGGTGCTGCAGCCGTAACGTATCTCCATCCATGCCCGATCCCTTCGACAACCCCGTCGCCCCGTACCCCGGCTGGCAGCGGCAGCTCTACCGGCTCCCCCGCCCGGTGACCCGGGACGACATCCTTGCGTTCCTCGGGAACGAGGAGTGCATTGTCCGCGAGACGGACGGCGGGAAGCGGGTGGTCATCCAGAAGTACGGCGTTGCCGAGATCAACCTCCGCATCGGCGTCAGCGCTGCCGAGGTCTGGTTTGCGCCGGACACGGGCGGGTACCCGGCCGAGTACGTGGACGCACTGCTGGGGACGCGGTTCTGAACCGTGTGCCCGGAACCCGCCCGGCCATGGGGTGACCCCCCCTCCACTTTTTTTCAGAATCGTTCCTACCCCCCTGCCATGGTGGCGGGGGGGTCGGCCGGGGACCCCCTCCCCCCTTGTGCCCGTACGACCCCCCCCACTCAATTTCGGGTAGCAGGCCGGTTCCAGGGTTTACGCCGGAAAGTCCACTGGAAGCACAGGGCCGGCGCGTGGGAAAACAGGTGCCTTACTCAATTCCGGGGAGGGGGGTCACCCGGGGACCCCCCCACCCACTTTGGAAAAAACCGGTTGGACCCCCCTGGCGATGGGGAGGGGGGGTTGGCGCACGATCACTTTCACATCGCGTTCACAATTAATCTATAATATCCGCAAAATATATGAAAGACAGAACAAGTACTCTATAAACTGAACAGGAAAACGGGTGCAGAACATGACAATCCAGTTGACCGATGGGGAAATCCGGTCATTGATTAATGAAATAAAAAACCTTCCCGAGGATTTCTCCTCCCGGATCAAGCTCAGGCCCAAGCGGGGACATAAAGAATACGAGTACCGGATTGTCGGGGCGCAAGGTCATGCCTTCCTCCTGAAGTTCCGCCAGAATGAGAGGAATGCGCTTGATTTCTCCGTTATCCTCCTGTATGTTCCGGAAGAGTCGAACCAGCCCTTCCGTCTCCGCAGGTGCAATGGAAAAAGTCATGAACATACCAATAAAATCGAGGGGAATTCCTTCTATGATTTCCATATCCATACCGCAACGGAACGATACCAGCAAATGGGACTTCATGAAGATGCATATGCGGAACCAACCGACCGGTATGCAAATTTCACCGGTGCGACCGAGTGCATACTGAAAGACTGTGGGTTTACCCTCTCCACCAGGAATAAGAGCCTGACCCAGTGGGGGATGAACTGATGCCGGCAGAAGCAGCGATAACCAAAGCATTCAGGCAGACGGTGTGCGAACAGGTCCGCATCGAAGCCGAGGGCACGAACCGTTTCCGCGTCTTTACCCCCTTCATGTTCAATGACGGCGATCACCTGTCAATTGTCCTGAAAAAGGAGAAAACCCAGTGGGTGCTTTCCGATGAAGGACATACCCTGATGCATCTCACCTATGATCTGGACGAGAAGGATCTCCGCGGTGGCGGGAGGCAGAAGATCATCGCCAACACCCTTTCGGCATATTCCGTTGAGGAAGAGGGAGGGGAGCTGCTCATTATGATCCGGGATAGCCGGTATGGCGATGCGCTTTACAGCTTTATCCAGGCACTCCTCCGGATCTCGGATGTTTCATACCTGTCACGGGAGAGCGTGCGGACAACGTTCTTTGAGGACGTGAAGAGTTTCCTTGCCGAGCATATCCCGGAAAAGAAGGTAACAATGAACTGGTCGGAACCGACCCACGATCCCGATGGGAATTACCCGGTGGATTTTGTCATTTCAGGAAAAACCGGCCCGATCTTCATCTTTGCCATGTCGAACAACGACCGGGTCAAGGAGGCGATGATCAACCTCCTGACCTTCGAGAAGTGGGGCCTGAAGTTCAAATCGATCGGCATCTTCGAGAACCAGGAGGAGATCAACCGCAAGACCCTTGCCAAGTTCTCGGATGTGTGCGGGAAGCAGTTCTCCAGTTTCCCGGTGAACCGCGACCGTATCCTGAAATATATTCAGGAGACGGCGGGGATGGCGGAAGCGTGAGGTCTTCTCACGCTTTCCCTTCTACTATTTTGATCTCCTCTTCGGTCAGCCCGTACAGCTCGTACACCAGCGCATCGATCGCCGCATCCGTTGCCTCGATCTGCCGCTGGAGCAGCGTCTTCTCGTGATCTACACGGGCGTCCTGAACTTTCTTGTTGAGGTCGAGCATCTGCGTGACGAGAGCAACCATGCGGTCGTGCCGGACCTTGTCAGCGGGGTCGGAGAAGTTAATAGTGCGGATGGGGATTCGCCCTAAGTACTTGAAAATGAGTTGATATCCATTTTGGATTTGAGTACAATAATTCGATATCAATTTCCACCCTAATTTTGAATTGAATATTCCAAGTAAATAGAGATCATTTGTTGGAATAATCCAAACCGCATTATTTGGATAAAATGCTCCTTCCCTATCAAAAGTGAATGCAGGTTTCACTTGAAAGACAAGATATACGATTTTCGGTTTCTCAAATTCGTTGTAATAATCAATTGAGTCTTGAATTTCATACCAAGAGTAATTCCCGGGTTTTCTTCCGGCCCATTCTCCTTCCCATTTTTCAGGTTTCGGCATTAATCGATTTTTAAATTGTTTCAAGTACTTTTCTATTGCTGGATACTCTTTGATGTTAATACCCCTTTTTGTAAAAATTACATATTTTCCTGAAGGAAGCTCTTGATATCGCTGAACATCTCGTCCGGCAATATAGGGTTTAATAATCTCCGAACTTTTTTGATCTTCTTTAATAATCCTATCTCTTGTGTCTTGATCTATTACAAAAGCCTCATTATAACCCGTTACAATTCCTCGATAGATTGTACCGTCAACATACTTTTCAAGGGACGACCCTATAGCTTGAACTTTCTTGAGCAATTTTTCTGTGCCTTCATTGCCAAGCGTCCATCCCTCATCAGACAATGATTTCGGATCAATAGGATGCCAATTCGATATTACATATTCATCCAGACTGGGGAAGTCGAGCGCGTTGACTTTCGATGCACAGAACTCCCGAACCGGCTTATCATTCGATACGCGGATAATGCATGGATACGTTGTCGCAGTTTTAAAAACCGGCAAATCCCCAAAATCCACAATCTCCTCGATCTGTTTTGTTAGCAGATATCTTCTCAATGGCTTGCCATAATTTGCCCGCATCCATTTGTTTGCAACGATAAATGAGAACAATCCTTTCAGCCGAAGAAGCGAGATCCCTTTCTCAAAAAAATACGTGTAGAGATCAGCTGTCCCCTGATACACCGCATAATGTGTCTCGAAATATTTCTTCTGCTCCTTCAGCCCCTCCTGCCTTACATACGGCGGGTTCCCGATCACCGCATCGAACCCGCCAGCCTTCATCACATCGGAAAACTCCCGGTCCCAGTCGAAGGGATTGATCCGCTTCACTTCCTCCATCGGCATATCCGGTGTGACAATATCCATCCCGATTAAGGAGTTCCCGCACTTGATGTTCTCGTGCAGGGAGGGGAGGGCACGCTCGGCAAAGAGCTTCATCTGCTTCTCGATGTTCTCCTCGTTCTCCTCTTCGAGCACCTTGAGGAGGAGGGAGAGCTTGGTCACCTCGACGGCCTGCGTGTCGATGTCCACACCGAAGATGTTGTTGAGGAGGATACGCTTCTTCTCGGCCGTGGTCAGGCGCCAGTCGCTCCGCGTCCGGGTGGCATCGCCGCTCGTCCCGGCCTTGTACACCGGCAGCTCGACCTGTGCAAGGTGCTTCTTCCCCCGTGGTGTCTGTTCGGGCAGGAGTGCCAGGACCGCAGGATCGGTCACGGACTTCTTGTCGATATATACCGGGACAAGGTTCTCGATGTACCAGTCCCGGTGTTTGTCGAGAAGGAACTGGTACGCCCCGATCAGGAATGAGCCTGAGCCGCAGGCGGGATCCAGGATCCGGAGTTTCGACCAGTCCCGGGGGGTTTTGCCTTCCAGCAGTTCCCCGACCGTGTGCTTCACGATGTATTCCACGATGTACTGCGGCGTGTAAAAGACCCCGCCGGCCTTCTTAACCTCCGGCTTGTACTCCACCTTTGCCTGGTGGCCCTCCGTGAGCCGGATCACCTTGCCGAGGAACTGCTCGTACACGTGCCCGAGGATCGCCGGGGGGATGACCGAGAAGAGATATGGCGTCTCAGGATAGTAGAGCCGCTTGATGATCCCCTTCAGCACCTTGTCGTCCACGCTCACCGAGAGCGAAAGCGTATCGGGCATCTCGTCCCGGTCCTGCTCCTTCTCGAAATGGAAGAGGCCGGAGTTGTACTTCGCGTCCGCGTGCCGGAAGAGCTCGCAGAGCCGGGCATAGACATGCTCACCTTCCAGCAGTTTGTGGAGCGTGGTGTACTCCTCGATCCCGCGATCCTCGCAGATCCGGAGGAAGAGGAGCCGGTCGATGGTCCGCTGAACGACCGTGTTCAGTTCTTCAACAGAGAGTTTCTCATTGCGCAGGGCGATGTTCTTTGCCAGCGCGTCCCGCCACGACTCGATCTCGGTCAGGATATCGTCGTCAACCGTTGCAGTCCCTTTCTTACCCTTTGTCGAGGCAGCATACTTGTCAAAGGATCCTTTCAGGATGGCATCCTGCGAAAAGACAGAAACGAGATACTCCCACTTCTCCGGGAGTTCCTTATACGTAAAAAACTCAATCCGGCCCTTTGCAGCATTATCCCCGTTTGCCGGTTTTATCGTACAGTCATAGATTGCCCACTCCTCGAAGTTGGTCAGGATGGAGAGTGGCAGCTTCGCGTTCCATGCGTACCAGCGCAACTGGAGCGCCGCATCCGCGTCATCCTTGATCTTCACCGATGGCTTCTTGGTCTCGACAATAAACTTCCGCACGCCCCCGATTCGGAAGGTATAATCGAAGAAGTACGTTGTCCCGCGGATCCGGACCGGCTCCTCGTGCATCACCTCGCGGTAGGCTTCCGAATGTCCCTTGTCGTTATTGACATCCCATCCAAGGATACGAAAGAACGGATCGGTGAAGTCCTGGCGGAGCTGGGCTTCGTTGTAATCGCTTCCTTTGGTATTGAGGTATGCTGCGCGGTGGAACGAGTACCGTTCAACAAGGGGCTGGATCGGGAGGGGTGCTGCCATTACCAGTGTGTCGTGCTTATCCCCGTTAAATATATTGAATTATTATTCCGCGGGAAACCCCCCGACCAATTAGCATATATACTATTATATCCTCCGCTGTACATTCACATGAGCAGTATTCAAACTGTTAAAATATTTCGGGCCCGCAAAGCCGGGTACACACAAATCCCCGGGGCGGATCGTGCCGTCGGGCACATCCTCCTCGCGGAGCTGCTCATCGTGATGTTCGGACTGTTGGTGGATGTGCGGTTCGAAGGCCAGAAACGCACGACTGCCGGCCCGGGGGATACCGTGGAGCGCCCCCGTACCGTTGGTATCATGCCGCTCCCTGCAAAAAGCGGGATGCCTGTTGCACACACAGGCCTCCCGTAATCGTGCAGCCACGGCCTCATCTGTGATCGTATCACTCATGAGGCAACCGGCTCACGGAATGGCAGAAACGGGCTGACATACTCTCAGACCTTGAATTACCAGAGCGGAGCGGATGCTCCGCAAAAGCCCAAAACAACAACAATCCAGCGATACCATGACCGAGAAGATCTCAGGAACCAGGACAGCTGACCGCGGCAGCACCCGGTCAGCCACAACCAAAGGAACGGATGCGAACACTGCACCCGGCGCAGGAACGAGCCGGGATAGTGCAAAGACCGGGCCGGTAACCAGGACGGCACCGGAGATGGAGGCCGCGGATGCAATGGTGGTCCTCCATGAGCTGGGGGACGAAGGGACGCCGGGGGATGTGGACGAGTATCTCCGCAACCGCGGGGTAGTCCACAGCGCCATGCGGCTCCTAGAAGAGTGGAAGTTCATGCCCGCCCGGATCACCAGCTCGAAGGTGCCCGTGGATATCATCGCGCTCCGCCGGGACATGGCCCTCCTCATCCAGGTCATCTCATCCAAGAAGCCGATACCGGATGCAAAGACACTTGTCCGGCACTATGCCAAGAAGATCGATGCCCTCCGCAGGATGGGGACGACCGCACAGTTCCGGAAAGTCCTCATGGCCTACTCGAAGCTCTGCGGCTGGAAATACTACGATGTCCTGCCAGGCGGTCTGATACCCGCATGGGACCTGCCGGCAGTGGCGGAAGCCTGAATCTCCCCTCTTTTTTGCCCGGCACCATTTCCGCATCGACCGCGTGCCCGGATTCGCCGTTCCGTTCCGCAAATTGCCTCTTTTGACACCCCGGGATTTATCCGTTATATCCATGAGTTCCATGGTGTTTGTCAAACGGCCCGATGACCCGGTGCGGCCCGGAGGGTTGCACCGGCCCCGGGAGGAGGGCGCTCTCCTCCCGGAGAGAACGGCGGGTCCCTGCAGGAACCGGGGGAGGCGGGGCCGAACCCGGCTGCAGGATCCCGCCGCAGGGAGTCCAAAGGACCCGTACAACAAGGAGATGAAACAGAAATGGCAGACTTTACCGAGAACTCAGCCGTGAAGAGCGCTGTCCGGAAGCTCGCATTACCGATTGCGGACATCACAGCGTTCAACACGATCGTACAGCAGGTGATCACCAGCAACCCGTGGGGCTGCATATCCTACATGAGCGGGGGCACAAACCACCCGCCCGTGGAGAAGACCAAGGAGTCGTACACCGCACGGTTCCTGTACCAGAACATCGACGCAAAGACCATCGGCAGGTCGTCCGAGAGTTACAACTCGATCACCGGCTACAACGACGGCATCGCAGCAGTCCTTGCCAATGCCGCCAACACCGCAGCCCACGGGGGATCCCCCGTCCACGCCATGGATGCCGACAACTTCACGGCAACCCTGAAATGCCACGACCCGAACGGGGAACTGTTCTACGTGAACTTCTCCCGCCAGCAGGTGACCATCTCGTCCTATACGGATGACGCCATCCGCACAAAGGTCGAGACGTGGGCCGACGGGGTTTCAGCCCTGGCGTGACGGAGGAACACTCCCTATTTTTTTGAGAAGACCGGAGTCCATCATGGAAACCGAGACCCTCACCATCATCCTCGGCACGGTCCTCCCGCTCTACCCGATCCTGCTCGTCATCCACCAGCGGATCGGGATGTATGACGAGATCGTCGAGGAGTTCAAGGAACTGAGAGATGAACACGAACGAATGAAGGAGGCATATCATGGAACGTGAAACAACCCCGGTCGCGACCGTGACCGGGCTCTACCGCGGGACCTTTGGCGGCCTTGAGCCGCTGACGAAAGACACCCCGCTGACACCGGACGAAGTCCGGCGCAACCCCATCTTCTACGAGCTGGAACTGGACCCGGATCTGGAAGATGCAGACCTGATCATCGATCTCGTTTACGACAACCTGACGCCCCTGAACCTGCAGGACCTGGAGCGGGGCACCGACATCCCTCGGGGCATGCGGTTCTGGCCGGACTGGTTCGAGATCCCGCATTACCGCGAGATGCGGGGCGCTGACGGCCGGCGCGTGTACCCCCGCTCGCCGGGCATCCACACGGTCCGGATCCGGACCGCCAAGCGGAAGATCGGCCAGCGGGGCCTTGCCCGGGACTTCGGGCCGGCCAACCGGGGCTACACGAGCCCGGTGTTTGAGTTTGTCATCGCGGCGGGAGAGGCAGATGAGTAAGGGAGATGGTCCGTCAGGACCTGAACCTGGAGAAGAACGCAATTCTCCGGACATCCCCCCGCTCAGGGCATTCTGCTGGGGGGTGCTGTACACCCTGGGGCTGTTCGAACCGGGGGACCTGGCCGGTGAAGAACGGCTGGACTGCGGGCAGGAGAAGGCATGGTTCGGCTTCGGCGAGGTCGTCATGGCCGGCATCCTCGCCCTCACCATCACGGTACCGGCAGCGATCTGGTTTGCTGCCCGGGCAGGCCCGGCCGCAGCGGTCACCGGCGCTGCTGTCCTCTTCCTCCCGCTCTTTGTCTTCCTGCCCAGGCTAATCCGGCGGGCAATGGATACCGACACCGATGCGGTCCTTGCACTGTTCGGGAAGAACGAGCAGATCAGAAACGTGTTCTGGGCCCTGTTTACCGTACTCGCCGGCCTCGTGCTCGCCCAGGTAGTTGACCCGGAGATTGCCCGGCAGATTGTCGGGATACTCTTGGGAACCGGGGGATGACCCCGCCTTTTTTTACTCCTGGCCTGTCTGGACCGGCCGGCGCCCGGCCGGAATATGATTTTTAGAAATCGCGGTATGCCTGTTTCCTGTGTTCGATCTCAAGAACATGAATAATCAGGAGGTCATCATGGATTGAGAGCAGTGCACGGACATCCCTCCTGACACGGAATGAATACACCGGATGATCCGGGTTTGACGCCTTCATTTTTTTGATGAACCGGTACGGGTCTTCCCGTATCTGGTGAATCGCACTGACAACTTTCCCCGCAACCTCCCGGGGTAATTTTTCCAGATCCCGGTCTGCCCGATGGGTGTACTTCACTCTGTACGGGCTCATTCAGCACCGTATTTCTTCAGGATTTCCTCTTCAGGGATCAGGTTTCCTGCTTTGATATCATTGAGACCCTCTTCCAGACCCCGGATAGCATCAGCACTGAGCGGCTCATCGTCAACAGCAAGATTCACCAGGCGTTCAATAACGTCATTGTACGATTCTTTCGGGTGACGTTTCAGGGTGTTCAGCTGGGTTTTGAGATCTTCACGGATGTAAATGGAACTAGCAGCCTGCATAGTAAGACCTATAGGTGACCATAGGTATTAAATCAGATCCTTTGGGATAACCCTCGGCAAAGGTACGGGGAGTACCATCCCCTGCCGGGTTACATGCACTCCCCGGCCCGTCTTCCCGGTTCGCCGGTGTCCCGCACTTGTGCGTCCGGCCTGCGCCCGGCCCCGGAGGTGCTTTTCACAAATGACTGCCCGGTCGCGGAGTGGCAGGGCTGTGCATACGTCCACCGGAACCGGATGGTGAGATGACGGGTGCGGTGCCCCGCATTCCCTTTTTTTAAAAGAGAGAGAGATTAATCGACCCCGACCATCACTTCGGAGGCCTTGACAACTGCGTAGACCTTCGACCCCTCCTTCAGCTTCATCGATTCTGCTGAGGTGGTAGTGATGGAAGAGACCATCTCGTGGCCGCCGCCAATGGAGATCACGACTTCGGTGCTCACGGGCCCCTTCCTGATGGACTTGACGGTGCCCGGAATCTGGTTGCGTGCACTAATCTTCATAGGTATCACCGGATGAAAATGCCCCGCCCACCTTTTTAATGTTCAGGAATAAAAAGGGGACGGCGTTCCCATCAGGGAACGTTACCTTGTGTGGTGTGATAGACGCGATATGTCTGGTGTGTGCATGTGTCCTCTGGCGCGTACTCCGAGGGACGATACCTATGTTGGACCCGGTTCATTATAATGTTTTTCATTTAACATTTTACTTTTGTTAAATAGTAATTATTAACAAATTGCGGTAAACCGCCGGTAACAGGGCAGATATCATTTCGCGTTCCAGCGCTCCGCAGGATAGCGACATCGATCATCTTCGGTATGTCAATTATTTTTAATTTACTTTCTGATTAATTAAACAAAATTCTTAAATTATCCTGCCAATTGGTAGAGGACAGGATTTGTTATCAATGAGTATAAAGACCACCAGATTCATCCTCATCGGCATCGTCACGGGACTCCTCCTCATCTCGGCACTCTTTGCCGGGTGCACCGGGACTTCATCGCAGCCCCCGGCAACACCGGCCCAGCCCGCTGCGCCGGTCTCAACCGCGGCAGCCGCTGAACCTGCAGCACCCGCACCGGCAGAGATAACGGCCCCGGCACCCGCTGCCACAACCGCGACCGCACCGGCTGCAGCCACCACACCCAGGCCGGAGTACCAGTACTCCGAAGGCAACGTTATCGCCTACACCGCCGCATCCCTCAAGGGCGCCTCGCCGGCCCTTGCCGCAGGATATGCAAAAATGTACCCCGGCCATTCCGTTGTCTTCAACCTTGACGGCACGCAGGCGTTAAAGACACAGGTCGAGAACGGGGCGTATTCCGATGTCTTCATCTCGGCAAGCAACACCTACACAAACGACCTGAAGAAGGGCGGGTACTTTGTTGACGGCACCGTCAAGACGCTGGCAACCAACTATGTCATCGTCATCCTGCCCGCGTCCAACCCCGCGAAGATCACGGATCTCTCTGACCTGGCAAAGCCCGGCGTGAAGATCGCCCGTGCCGCAAAGACCGTCCCGGTAGGGACCGCAACCAACAGCGCCATTGCGAACCTGGCAAAGTCCACGTACGGGAATGACTGGAGCACCGGAGTCGACACCAACACGGTCACGTACGAGACCTCCGAACCGGGCGTTGCCACGAAGGTCGCGCTCGGCGAGGTCGATGCAGGCTTTGTGTACGAGTCAACCTCCACCGCGGCAAAACCGGGGACGTATACGTCCATCAGCATCCCGAAGAAGGACAACTACCTCCAGACTTACACCATCGGCGTCCTGAAGGGATCGCAGAGCAAGGGCGCTGCAGCGGACTTCGAGACCTTCATGCTCTCCAGTGCAGGCCAGGAGATCCTCAGGGAATACGGCTTCCGGGCAGCATAGACCACCGGACTTTATTTTCCTTACCACCCATTCTTTTTGAGTACCCTGGTTTACCAGGGGCCTGATGAACATACCCGCGTTCACAACTGCGGGCAACAGTCCTGACCGGAAATGACCGACTCTCCGCTGACGAAATTCCTGGCGCGAGCCCTTGCCGGCACCGGGGCGGCAGTACTCATCCTTGCCGTCACGCTCTACCTTGTCCTGCCGATCCTTGCCCTCTTCTTCCGCACGACACCGGAGCTCTTCTTCTCCTCGCTCGGGGACCCGGAGGTTATCAGCGCCCTCACCCTGAGCCTGACCACCTCGGTCATCTCCCTTTTGATCGTCATCCTGGCCGGCACCCCGTTTGCGTACGTCCACTGCCGGAACCAGTACCCGGGCAAGGTGATCGTTGACACGATCATCGACCTCCCGCTCGTGCTGCCCCCGGCCGTTGCCGGCATGGCACTGCTCGTCCTGTACGGCAGGGCCGGGCTCATCGGCAAATACGCAAACATGTTCGGCTTCTCCATCGCGTTCACCACGCTCGCGGTCATCATGGCCCAGATCTTCGTTGCCTCGCCCTTCTATCTCCGGCAGGCAAAGTCCCTCTTCGACCAGCTCGACCCGGCCTACGAGCAGACCGCCCGCACACTCGGGGCATCCCGGGCACGCGTCTTTGCAACGGTTGTTGTCCCGCTCACGGCAGGAGGGCTCGTCTCCGGCGCGGTCATGACCTTTGGCCGGGCGCTCGGGGAGTTCGGCGCAACCATCATGTTTGCCGGCAACCTCCCCGGCGTCACGCAGACCATGCCGCTCGCCGTGTACGTGAACCTTGCCGGCGACTTCAACATCGGCCTCACCATCTCCATCCTGCTCGTCCTTATCTCGTTTGCGATCATGCTTGCGGTCCGGTACTTCGCCAAGACGGAGGTGCCGCATGCTTGATGCAACCTTCACGAGAAAGCTCCGTGACTTTGAGCTCGACCTCTCGCTGCACGTGGACGACGGCAGCGTCCTGGTCCTGATGGGGGACAATGGCGCGGGGAAGTCCACCACGCTCAGTCTCATCGCCGGGCTCATCCGGCCGGATACCGGGTCGATCCGGTTCAACGGCAGGACGTTGTTCGATGCAGCGGGGGGGATCGATGTCCCGGTCGAACAGCGCCATGTCGGGTACCTCTTCCAGCGCTCAGCGGTCTTCCCGCACATGACGGTTGCCGAGAACATCGCGTTCGGGCTGCATGCCCGGCACTGCGATCCCGCGTTCACGGAGGCCCAGGTCTCGCGGTGGATCGACCGGATGAATATCCGCCAGATCGCCGGGGTGAAAGCATCGGGGCTCTCGGGCGGGCAGAAGCAGCGGGTCGCCCTTGCCCGGGCACTCGCGACCGGGCCGTCGCTCCTCATGCTGGACGAACCCTTCTCGGGGCTCGACACGGAGAGCCGCAGGTCCGTGCGGGAGATCGTGCGGGAGTGCGTGGCCGACCTGAAGATACCCTGCATCATGGTGACGCACCGGATCACTGACGCCCGGGCAAGCGGCGACCGGCTCTGCCACATTGTCCGCGGGAGGATCGTGTGGGAAGGCAGGACCGCCGACCTGCCGGATGGAGGGGAGCCGGCCGGCATTCCTGCCCCTCGTAACGAGACCATTCCATGATTGTAAAAAAGACCAGGAGCCTCTGCCCCGTCTGCAACCGCGTCCTCGATGCGGACATAGTCGAAGAGGACGGGAAGATCTGGCTCGAGCGGGACTGTCCCGAACACGGGAAATTCCGGCACCTTGCCTGGTCCGATGCTCAGCTCTGGCACTGGTTCGACCAGTACGATGCCCATGATACCACGTTGGAAGAGGAGGCGGAGCGCCCGCCTGAGGCCGGCTGCCCGCAGTCCTGCGGCCTCTGCCAGAACCACCAGTCGCAGACGCTGCTCGCGAACATCGATCTCACCAACCGCTGCAACCTCAACTGCGACTTCTGTTTTGCGAATGCCCGGGCATGCGGGTTTGTGTACGAGCCCGCGTTCGACGAGGTTGTTGCCATGCTCCGGATGCTGCGGGAGCGAGAGCCCGTGCCGGTGCCGGCCGTCCAGTTCTCGGGAGGCGAACCCACGCTGCGGGACGACCTCGTGGAGCTCGTCCGGACTGCACGCGAACTGGGCTTTGTCCAGGTCCAGATAGCAACCAACGGCATCCGGTTTGCCAAGGACCCGGAACTTGCCCGCCGCCTCTGCGATGCCGGGCTCGGCACCGTGTACCTCCACTTCGACGGGATATCCCGGGCAACCAACCCGTGCCTGAAGACGCACCGGCAGGCGATCCGGAACCTGGCAAAGGCAGGGCATTTCGTGGTGCTCGTCCCGACCATCATCAACGGGAAGAACGACCACGAGATCGGCGGCATCATCCGGTTTGCCGCAGAGAACAATGCCGTTGTCCGCGGCATCAACTTTCAGCCGGTCGCATTCACCGGCGCTGCCGGCAACGACGACATCGTGAAGGCCCGGGTCACCATCCCCGATGTGCTGGAGAAGATCGAGCAGCAGACCGGCAGCACGATCCGCCGGGACGACTTCTACCCGGTTCCCTGCGTGCTCCCGTTCTCGGACCTTGCCGAGGCATACACCGGCCGGCCGCAGGTACGGTTCACGGCGCACCAGCACTGCGGGGCGGCAACGTACGTCTTCGTCCAGCCGGACGGCAGCATCGTCCCGGTGAACCGGATGGTGGACGTGGACGTCCTCTTTGAGTCGGTGGAGCGGATGGCAGAGACGCTGAAAAAAGGCGGCACCATCAACAAGTACGCGGCACTCTTAGAGGGCGTGCTGGGGATGCACGACTCGGTCCGGCGCGGCGAGAAGGGGAACATCACGGAGTTCTGGAAGCTGATGGGCAAGGTGCTCGTCATGCAGGACTTTGCAGCCCTCAGCGAGTTCCACCGGAACGCGCTCTTCATCGGCACGATGCACTTCATGGACCGGTACAACTACGATCTTGAGCGCGTCAGCCGGTGCTGCATCCATTACGCAACCCCGGACGGTCGCCTCATCCCGTTCTGCACGTACAACAGCGGCCCGGTGTACCGGGAAGCGGTCTGGAGGAAGTATGCCCGTAAGGATGCCCGGTGAGCGGGGGGCGCGGGGCGGTTCTTCGCATCATCCGTGAGCACCGGGAACCCGGTCCCTGCAGCGGGAACAGCCGGAGACAATACTGACCTGGATTTTTTACCCGGGCTCGCGTTCCGATCTTTTTCTTGGGGGGTCTGCAGGAACACCCCGCACCCTCGTGCACATGATGACCTTTCCAAAGATGTATCTAGAAAAAAAAGAAGAAACTGAAGGGATCATGGCAGAGAAACAGAAGTGCGAACGCTGCGGGAAGGCGGCCATCGGGCTCCAGTCACTGGAGGGCGGTTTTGAATATGTCTGCGAGGACCATGCCGACAGCGCCCTGAAATCCATGAAGCCCGGCGAGAAGAAAGTCTTTGGCGTCTGCGTATTCGAGCGGTACGGCTGATCCCCCGGTGAAGAATCCCAGGATACAGGATCCCGATGGCAGAAAAACACAAATGCGAATGCTGCGAGAAGGATGCGATTGGTCTCCAGTCATTCGGGTACGTGGTCACCTATGTCTGCGAAGACCATGCCGACAGTTCCCTCCTCGCACTCAAACCCGGCGAGAAGCTGGCGTATGAATACTGCTATCTCGAACGGTTCGATACTGCTGGCAGCTGAATACGCTTTTAAATCTGTTCAAACGATCTGAACGAGTACGGTTCGTGCCCGTTTCACCAGATCAAAAAAAGATCCTGGGGGATTACCAGGCTTCGGGGAATGCCATATTGGTGTAGATGTCCTCAAGGCGTGCCTTGTGGCTCCGCTCCATGTTGGCAAGCTGGGTGAAGAGGAGCTGGGTCTCGACATCTGACGAGAGGTTTGCAAGCTGGGTGTACATCTGCATGGCTTCCAGTTCCTTCTTGATGGCAATGACAATGCCCTCAAGGGGTTTCAGGTCAGGGGTAAGCGCCGGCGAGGGGAGTTCGTTGCCGACCTTGAAATCGTGACCCGGGGCAAATTTCATCTTGCTGGTATCCCGGGTCAGGAATCCCTGGAGGAACTCGCGGTGCTTCTTCTCCTCGCCTGCAAGTTCGTCAAAGAGTGACTTCAGTGCCTTGTCCTTTACCTTGTCAGCAACGCTGCGGTAAAAAGTGTAGGCTTCGACCTCCCGGTCGATAGCCGTTGCAATGATCTTTTTTGCATCCTCGGCTTTCATGTTCATACCTCCTGGTTACTTCTTTGGCACCGGGTTGAAGACATTGAGATAGATCATGTCGCTGCCGGTGTTGTGGAGCCGTGCACGCTCCTCCTTCTCCTCGACATAGGCCATGAGCGGGAGTTCCATGCTGACACCCGGCGTGTGGCCGAACATCTTCTCGAGCTCGACCTGCTGGGCGTGCATGAACAGCGCGTTGGGGATCTCCGCCGGGCAGAGTTCCTGGCACTGGCCGCAGTTCACGCAGGAGTCCGCAATATGGGCGAACCGGATGAGGTGGAACATGAAGTTCGGCGGGAGCTCCCCGGGCGTGACATAGGCCGGATTCTTGGTCGTGCAATCGACACAGTAGCAGATCGGGCAGGCTTCGATACAGGAATAGCACTTGATGCAGCGGGAGGTCTCGGTCATGATCTTCTTTAACCGGTCCTTGCCCTCGCCGAGTGCCTCGAAGTCGTGCTTGCGCCACTTGTCGCCGAGCTTGAGCATTGCTCCCTCGACCTTCCCGCGGATCTCGAGGCCCTTGGGGTTGGCTGCCTCGGTGGCGAGGAGCCCCTTCTTGACTGCCCCGTCAACGAGTGCTGCGCCCTTCTCGGAGCAGACCTCGACAAAGGTCGCCTTGCCGGCCTTCTCGCCAATGACACCCCAGTTGCCGCAGGCAAGGTCAGCCTGGCGGGGGATCTTCATCTTGCAGCGGCGGCAGTTGGACCTGCGGCCAAAGCCGTGCTCCTCGAGCTCGTCAACCGAGATGCCCTTGTGTCCGCCTTCGTACTCGATGATGAACTGGCCCTTGTCGATCTCTTCCTTGTGGACCTTGTCCGGGTCAACACCGTATTTCTCGGTGATCATCTTCCGGGCAAGGACCGGACTGACCGACCCGCCGCAGTTGACACCGATCATGATGATGTTGTCAAGGTTGATCTGCTTGCGCTTGGCAAGCTCGTAGAACGCCATCGCGTCGCAGCCCTTGACCGTGACACCGATCTTCATGCCGGCGGCGCCGTCCATGTACTTCTTGATGAGTTTGGGCAGAAGCAGGGTACCGCAGTGGAGCGAGCCTGCCGTGTTTGCGAGTTCCTTTGAGTCCTTGACAAGTACGGGCTTTGCATCGTACAGGTCGGTCCCCTTGGTGATGACGAGGACTGCGTCGACCATTTTCGACTCAAGCGCATACTTCCAGAGCGCGGTGACTGCACCGCCGAGTTCTGCCTTCTTCTTGATCTCTGCGTCGTTGGTCCACGCGTAGAGCATATCGCCTTTCTTTGCCATGATCAGGCCTCCGTAATCTTCTCGATCTTACAGGCACAGGCCTTAAATTCAGGGATCTTTGCAACGGGGTCGAGTGCGTTGATGGTGAGGATGTTTGCCGCGCATTCAATGAAGTGGAACGGGATGAAGACAACCCCCTTCTTGATGGTCTTGGTGACGCGGGCACCGAGTCTGATCTCGCCGCGCCGGGAGATCGCCTTTACCATCTCCTTATCCTTGATGCCCAGCGCTTTCGCGTCCTCGGGATTCATTTCGACCCAGCCGGTCGGCTCCTCGCGCTCCAGGCTCGGGGAGCGGCGTGTCATGGAGCCGGTATGCCAGTGCCAGATGCAGCGGCCGGTGGTGAGCAGGAGCGGGTAATCCTTGTCCGGGACCTCAGCCTGGGCCTTCCACTCGATCGGGGTGAAGATCCCAAGACCGTCCGGGTGGGTGAACTTCTCCTTGTGCAGGATGGGGGTGCCGGGGTGATCCTTCGTGGGGCAGGGCCAGTGGAGTGCCTCGGGCTTCTCGAGGCGCTGGTAGTCCATACCGCCGTAGGAGGGGGTGACCTTCGAGATCTCGGTGAAGATCTCCTCAGGGCTCTTGAACGAGAACTGCTTCTCGAATCCCATGGCTTTTCCCAGTTCGCAGATGATCTGCCAGTCGGGCTTTGCCTCGCCGGGCGGGTCCTGGGCCTTGCGCCACTTCTGGACACGGCGTTCGGTGGAGGTCTGGGTGCCGTCCTTCTCGGCAAAGCATGCAGCGGGGAGGACAACATCGGCGAGCTGGGCGGTCTCGGTCAGGAAGATATCCTGCACGACAATGAACTCGGCGTTCTTTAAGCCTTTCTCCACGTGGTGAAGGTCGGGGTCGGAGAGCATCGGGTTCTCACCCATAATGTACACGCACTTGACCTTGCCGGGCTCGTCAGCGAGAGCGTTGATGAGCGTTGTAACCGTCAGGCCGACCTTGCCCTCGGCAATCTGGCAGCCCCAGGCATCTTCCATCTTCTTCTTCATCTCGGGCACGAGCACGGACTGGTATCCCGAGTAAACGTTGGCGAGGGCTCCCATATCGCAGGCGCCCTGCACGTTGTTCTGGCCACGGAGTGCGCAGATGCCCGTACCGGGCCGGCCGAGGTTGCCGGTCAGCATCTGGAGGTTTGCAACCGACTTGACGTTATCGACACCGGTGGTGTGCTGGGTGATACCCATCGAGTACAGGACCGCACACTGGCCGGCCTTGCCGAACCATTCTGCCGCCTTGAGGATGTCTGCTGCGGGGATGCCGGTGATCTTCGAGACGTTCTCCGGGCTGTAGGCATCCTTCATTACGACTTCCTTGACCTTCTCGAAGTCCTTGGTCCTCTTGGCGATGAACTCCTTGTTCTCCCAGCCGTTCTTGAGAATTATCTGCATGAAACAGTTGAGGAGGGCGACATCGGTTCCGGAGTAGAACTGTAAGAACAGGTCAGCAATCTTCCCGGTCGGCGTGAGACGCGGGTCAGCGTAGATGATCTTGGCGCCGTTCATCTTGGCCTGCATTATGCGGCGGCCGATGAGGGGGTGCTGCTCGAAGGTGTTGGTACCGATCACCAGCAGGCACTTGGATTCGGCAATATCAGCAATGGACTGGGTCATGGCACCGGATCCAAACGCTCCGGCAAGGCCGACAACCGTTGACGCATGGCAGAGCCGGGCGCAGTGGTCGATGTTGGGGGTCTTGAGGACTGCACGGGCAAACTTCTGCATCAGGTAGTTCTCTTCATTCGAGACACGGGCTGAGGCAAGGCAGGCACTCTGCTCGCCCTGGTACTTCTTGAACTTCTCGGCAATGAGCTTGTAAGCCTCGTCCCAGCTGGCTTCAACAAATTTGCCATCCTTCTTGATGAGGGGCTTGGTCAGCCGCTCCGGGTTGTTGACAAATTCCCAGGAGTAATTCCCCTTCGGGCAGAGTTTGCCTTCATTGACCGGATTGCGCTGCCACGGCTGGACGCCGACAACCTTGTCGTCCTTGACAACAAGGTTAAATCCGCACCCGGTCCCGCAATACGGACAGGTTGTTGGTACGTACTTGAAATCCATGTATCACACCTCGTGACAAAAAGTGGTCTGGCAGAACGATATTTAAGCATATTGAAAAAAAAAGAAAAAACGATGAATAACAGTGGGTATGGCAGAATTTTTGGTTGTTGTGAGTAAAATGTATTTACCAATAATTGCATGGAGTCAATTTTCCCTGGTTAATACCAAAACAGCAGGATCGCTGGGAGCGCGCACGACATGAAACCGCCTTATGTACTCCCCATCGTCGCCGATATTGTCAGGAGCGGGATATCAGCAGTTGAGGGCATCACGTTTACCGGGCACTCGGTCTGTCCCGTATGCGGCGGTGACCTGACCGGCTATGATACCAAACGAAAGCAGTTCGCACACCTGATCACCAAAAACGGCCTGGAGACGATGTATGTTGATATCAGGCGGTTCAGATGCCGCACCTGCCGGCAGATCTGTTATGCCGATGAACCATTCTATCCGGATACCCGTATCGGATCCGTGATCATCGATCTCTGTATCGCATTTTCCATGACAATGCCGGTGTACCGGGTTCCGGCCTACCTTGCTGCCATGGGTATCCACGTGGACCGCTCCAGCTGCCGCCTCTATGTCCGGCATATCAGTGGATGTTACGTGCGGACCAACACCCGTTATATCGACGAGAATGGCACATCCGGTATTCACCTGCCGCTCTCTGTCCTCACCCTCTCCTCGCTCGCGATCACGCATCCCGAAGGCAGTGGCCTCAGCGAATCGGAGGTGATTTCTGCCTGCGGATCTCCCTCTGCGCCACGGAAAGCGAAAAATTTCCCCTTGCCGCTGAAACGCTGGGTCAACCGGGACAACTTGTGGTAGTACAATACAGGGGGTCTGCCAGCCATCGCGTTGAGCCATGGACCACCACTCCATTAACCATGGAAATCAGACATAGCCCGGGCATTCTTACTGCCGCTCGTCCGGCATGACATGGATGGCAGTTGCCTTAATCCCGGCAATGACCTGCGATCCCACGGCAAGACCAAGCTCGGTGCAGGAACGCCGGGTTATCAGCGATGTGAGGGAAAAGCCGCAATCCACCATTACCCGGACAAACGGGCCGTACGGGATCATCCGCGTGATAGTTCCGGGCACCTGGTTACGGATACTGGATTTTATCGGCAGATCAGTGGCCGGCGAAAGTGTCACTTCTTCAGGCCGGATGCAGACCGCTGCCTTCCTCCCAACGGGAAGGTCGGTCATCGCCTCAAAGCAGACGTTCCCGAACTGGATCAGTGCATGGCCGTCCTGGTTCTCCCTCACCGTGCCTCCCCCCACGGGATCGATCCCGACAAAACGGGCGATCTCCCGCCCCTTCGGCTGGTAGAAGATCTCCCCTGCCGTGCCGGTCTGCACGAGCCTCCCTCCCATGATGACCCCAATCCGGTCAGCAAGCCGCTGCCCCTGGATCATGTCGTGCGTGGACATGACGACCGTAGTATGGAACGTCCTGCGGATCCGCACAACCAGGTCCTCGATCAGTTCCAGGGAGACTGGGTCGAGGTTCGCTGTCGGCTCGTCAAGCAGCAGCACTTCCGGTTCCGTCACCATGGCCCGGGCAATGGCAACCCGCTGCATCTCGCCGCCGGAGAGGGTGACGGCCCTCCGGTCCTCAAAACCCTGGAGGCCGACCAGTTCGAGCGCAGCCTTCACCTTCGGGAGGATGACCGAACGATCCAAACCCCGGAATCTGAGGCCGAACGCCACGTTGTTCGCGACCGTGGTGTTGAGTACCGCCGGCTTCTGGAAGACCATCCCCATCCGCCGGCGGATTGCGAGCCTTCCGGCCTCGTTCGTCGCCGTGTCCTGCCCGTCGAAGATGATGGTACCCGATGCCGGGAATTCGAGGAGGTCGATAAGCCGGATGAGCGTGGTCTTCCCGCTCCCGCTCGGCCCGATGAACGTGAAGAACTCACCCTTTTTGATCTCCAGGGTGATATCGTGCAGCGTCCCGACGCCGCCAAACGACATGGAGAGGTGGTCGATTCGGATCATCCGCTCGGCCCTCCGGCTATCCGCTGCGTATCGCGGGAGAGCCCGTACGTGATGAGGTTGAGGGCAAGAACAACGAAGAGCGCAACCGTGAGGAGGATGATCCCAAGGGCGATCGAGAAGCCGAAGTTCCCCATGCCGGTCTCGAGCGTGATGGCTGTGGTAAGGACGCGGGTCTCCCCGCGGATGTTGCCGCCGATCATCATCGCGACACCGACCTCCGCGATCGCCCGGCCGAACCCGAGGACAACCGCGCTCAGAATGGCAAACCGGGCCTCTTTCACGATCTCGACGATCTTCTGCCAGCCGGTTGCCCCGAGGGCTACCAGCGTATCGCTGATCCCCTTGTCAATGCCGGCAAGAGCCGAGAGGACCAGCCCGGTCATGATGGGGATGATGAGCACGGTCTGGCCAAGGATCATCCCCTGTGGTGTGAAGAGGAGCGAGAGGAATCCCAGGGGGCCGCTCTTCGAGATGAGCAGGTAAATGACAAGGCCGACTACGACCGTCGGGACCGAATACAGCGTCTGGATGACGATGACCAGCGCACCCTTGCCGGAAAAATTCTTAAAGTGAATGAATCCCCCAAGCGGGATGGCGATGAGCGCAGCGATGATCGTTGCGGTCAGGGAGATATACAGCGAGAGGGCGGCGATCTGCATGACCTCGGGGTCCATCGTCACAATCAGGTGGACTGCCTGCACGATGCCATCAGTAATATCGCTCATGGGAATTCACACCGGAACCTTCTTGGGATGCGATGAAGTGCCTGCTAAAAGGTTAATTCCTATGATTACCTTTACCTTATTTTAATTATGGTTAATGATCCCGCCAGGCCGGTTCTGACGGGATTCCGGTTGCAGAACACCCAATTCCCTGCCTGATGCCCGTGTCCGAGAACGCCCTGCCCCCCCTGCGGTTCAGCATCTCCGAGATCTCCGGCTCCCTGGGTGATTTCGGGACCATCATCCCGCTCATCCTTGCCGTTGCCCTGGTCTCCGATGTGAACATCCGGTATGTCCTGCTCTTCTTCGGGATATGGTTCATCCTCACCGGCCTCTGGTACCGCCTCCCCATCCCGCTCGAACCCATGAAGGCGGTGGCGGTCATCGTCATCGCCGGGTCGATCGGCAGCGCTGAGATCGCGGCTGCCGGGCTCATCCTCGGGGTCATCTTCCTGGTCCTCGGGTACGGCCGGTTCTTCGGGATCATCGAGACCTGGGTCCCGCAGAGCGTGGTGCGGGGCATCCAGCTCGGGCTCGCCCTGCTCCTCTTCAAATCGTCCTGGGACTTTGTTGCCAGGGATCCTGTCTTCTTCCTGATCGGGATTGCGATCATCGGCACCTTCTACCTCCTGGCTAAATTCCGGTCGATCCCCGATCTCTCCGCTATCGCGGTCATTGCCGTGGGGCTCATCGCGGGGATTGCCATTTCCGGCATACCCCCGCTCAGCTTCATCCCCGCACCGCAGCTGGTCATTCCGGCTCCCACTGACTTCTCAAACGGGTTTGCAACGCTCGTCCTCCCGCAGGTTGTCCTGACGATCACCAACGCAATCCTTGCAACATCCCTCCTGACCAAAGACCTCTTCTCAATGGATGTTCCGCCAAAGCGGTTCTCGACAACCATCGGGCTCATGAATCTCACTTCGGTACCGTTCGGGGGGTTCCCAATGTGCCATGGGGCCGGCGGGCTTGCCGGGCAGTACCGGTACGGGGCCCGGACGGGCGGCTCAAACATCTGCGCCGGCATCATCTTCATAGTCCTCGCACTTTTCTTTACTTCGCCACAGGTCCTCTCCATCATCACCGTGGGGGTGCTCGGGGCACTCCTGGTCTTTGTGGGGATCGAGATGGGCAGGCACAGCATTAAAACAGATTCCGTGGTCGTGACTGCTGCCATCGCCATCCTCGCCCTGGTCCTTTCAATGACCATTGCGTTCATCATCGGGATGGTCCTTGCATACGGAATCGGCTGGTGGAAGAGACGGTCCGAGGCGGAACCTGGAACCTGAGAAGATCTCTTTAGGATTTTCAAGTCATCGAATCCCCAAGGATGAGGTGCGAAAAGAACCGGAAACTCTGTGCGTCAGGGCCGGCACAAGAGGGGACAATAGTTTCCTGAATTATGCTCTCAACAGAGCAAAAAAAAGACTGAAGATTATCCTTACTTCTTTGCGGGTAAGGGGTTGAAGACGTTCTGGTAGATCATGTCACTGCCGGTGTTGTGGAGGCGTAACCGCTCCTCCTTCTCCTCGACATATGCCATGAGCGGGAGCTCCATGTCCTGGCCCGGCTTGTGGCCGAACATCTTCTCGAGTTCAACCTGCTGGGAGTGCATGATGAGTGCATTGGGGATCTCGGCTGCACAGATCTCCTCGCACTGGCCGCAGTTCACGCAGGAGTCTGCAATGTGCGAGTACCGGATCAGGTGGAACATGAAGTTGACCGGGAGTTCACCGGGCGGGACATAGGTCGGGTTCTTGGTCGTGCAATCGACACAGTAGCAGATCGGGCAGACATCAATACACTGGTAGCACTTGATGCAGCGGGAGGTCTCGGCCATGATCTTCTTGAGCCGGTCCTTGCCCTCGCCAAGTGCCTCGAAGTCGTGTTTGCGCCACTTGTCGGCGAGCTTGAACATCGCGCCCTCGATCTTTGCGCGGATCTCAAGACCCTTGGGGTTGGCTGCCTCGGTGGCAAGGATGCCCTTCTTGGTTGCACCGTCAACGAGTGCTGCGCCCTTCTCGGAGCAGACCTCGACAAAGGTTGCCTTGCCGGCCTTGGGGCCGATAACTCCCCAGTTCCCGCAGGCAAGATCTGCCTGGCGGGGGATCTTCATCTTGCAGCGGCGGCAGTTGCTGCGGCGGCCAAAGCCTGCCTCTTCGAGCTCGTCAACGGAGATGCCCTTGTGGCCTCCCTCGTACTCGATGATGAACTGGCCCTTGTCGATCTCTTCCTTGTGGACCTTCTCGGGGTCAACGTCGTACTTCTCACGGATCATCTTGCGTGCAAGCACGGGGCTCACGGAACCACCGCAGTTGACACCGATCATGATGACGTTGTCGAGGTTGATCTGCTTGCGCTTGGCAAGTTCGTAGAATCCCATGGCGTCGCAGCCCTTTACCGTGACACCGATCTTCATGTCATTTGCGCCGTCAAGGTACTTCTTGACGAGCTTGGCCATGAGCAGGGTACCGCAGTGGAGCGACCCGGCGGTCTTGGCAATGTCCTTGGGATCGGTGATGAGGACCGGAACGGCATCGTACAGGTCAACACCCTTGGTGACGGCAAGGACTGCGTCAACCATCTTGGACTCGAGTGCATACTTCCAGAGCGCAGAGACTGCGCCACCGAGCTCGGCCTTCTTCTGGATCTCTGCATCATTGGTCCATGCATAGATCATGTCGCCTTTCTTGGTCATGTTCAGGCCTCCTTGATCTTCTCAACCTTGACAGCACAGTGCTTGAGCTCGGGCATCTTGGAGAGCGGGTCGAGCGCGGTGTTGGTCAGGTTGTTTGCGCCGTTGGCAAAGTGCATGGGCATGTACAGCACTTTCGGGCCGACATCGTCGGTTACCCGTGCAATCGCGATGGATTCGCCACGGCGGCTGGTGACCTTGACCTTCTCGTACGGCTTGATGCCGAGTTCCTTGGCGTCCTGCGTGTTCATCTGCATGTAGTTCTCCGGCACATCGTTGTGGAGGGTCGGGCTCTTGGCGGTCTGGGTCCTGGTGTGGTAGTGGAAGATGATACGGCCGGTCATCAGGGTGAACGGGTACTCTGCATCGGCAACTTCTGCCGGGGGTTTGTACTCGAGGCCGAACATCGTGCCCTTGCCATCAGCTGCGGAGAACTTGCCGATGTGGAGGATTGGAGTTCCCGGGTGGTCGATGGCCGGGCAGGGCCAGTGGACCGACTCGGGCTTCTCCATCTTCTCGTACGTGCAGCCGAACTGGCCGGGGGTGACGGAGCGCATGTCGTCCCAGACATCCTTGGCGGTCTTCCAGTCAAAGCCCTTGAGGCCCATCTTCCGGGCGAGCATGCCGATGATATCCCAGTCGTACTTGGACTCGCCGGGGCCGTCAACTGCCTTCCGGACACGGTTGACACGGCGCTCACCGCTGGTGAACGTCCCGTCCTTCTCGGCAAAGCAGGTACCGGGCAGGACAACATCCGCGTATTCACAGCTCTCGGTCCAGTAGATGTCCTGGATGACGCAGAAGTCGAGCTTTTCAAGGGATCTCTTGACATGGTTCGAGTCCGGGTAGGAGACAACCGGGTTCAGCCCGAGGATGTACAGCGCTTTGATTGGGTCGCCGCACTGGGTGATCTGCTCGGTGAGGGTGACGCCATACCAGTCCGGCAGGGAGCCTTCCTTCATGCCCCATGCCTTCTCCATCTTGGCACGGTTTTCGGGGACAGCGACTGCCTGGTAGCCGGAGAAGACATTCGGGTATGCACCCATGTCGCAGGCGCCCTGCACGTTGTTCTGGCCGCGGAGCGGGTTGACACCGACACCGGGGCGGCCGACATTGCCGGTCAGGAGGGCGAGGTTGCCCATCGAACGGACATTGTCGGTACCGGTGGTCAGCTCGGTGATGCCGAGGCAGTAGATGATGACCGCATTCTTTGCGTTTGCGTACTTGCGGGCAAAGTCCTGGACAACATCCTGCGGGACGCCGTGGATCTTGGTTGCGTCCGCATACTTCTCGACCGTCTTTTTCAGGTCGTCGAAGCCTTTCGTGCGTTCCTTGATGTACTCCTTGTCCTCAAGGCCTTCCTTGATGATGTAGTACATCATGTTGTTGGCGAGCGCAATGTGGGTCGAGGGGTTGAACCGGATATACTTGTCAGCCAGCCGTGCAGTCGGGCTGTACCGCGGGTCAACGACAACGATTGGGATTCCCTTCTTCTTGGCCTGCATGACACGGCGACCGGCCAGCGGGTGTGCCTCAACAGCGTTGCTGCCCCACATGACGATGAGGTCGGAATTCAGGACGTCCTCGAACGGGTTGGTGGCTGCACCGGAACCGAACGAGAGCGAGAGCCCGGCAACGGAGGGGCCGTGGCAGATACGGGCGCAGTTGTCAACATTATTGGTCTGGAATGCAACACGGGCCCATTTCTGGAGCGCGTAGCAGTCCTCGTTCACGGTACGGCACGATGTGTGGAAGCCGAGAGCCTTGGGGCCGCCGGCCTTGTGGATTTCCGTGAACTTCTTCACGATCAGGTCAATGGCTTCGTCCCACGAGGCTTCTTCGAACTTGTCGCCCTTCTTGATGAGGGGCTTGGTCAGCCGGCCGGGTTTCTGGACGGTCTCCCAGCAGGTCGCGCCCTTGGGGCAGAGCTTGCCTTCGTTGATCGGGGACCGCTTGTACGGTTCGACACCAACGAGCGTGTTGCCCTTGGATACGAGGTTCAGGCCGCAGCCAACCCCGCAGTAGGGACATGTCGTCGGAGTGTATTTCAGAGTACTATTTGGATCAATCATTCACTATCACCAAATTTTCAGGCAGACTTCCGCCCCGCAAAAGTGGCGGGAATACCTGTTTCACACCTCGTTTGAATATGATAATCCGCAAAAATTGTTAACCAATTTTGCTTGATTAATGATCTCAGTAAAATCCATATTTATACGTTCTGAAAATTTCTCAGAAATTGATGATTATTAGTGGGTGAAAAGGACTCCAACAGGTGAAAAACAGGATACATTGTCATTTTCCCTGGGATACCACCAGATCCGCGCAGCCAGAAGGGGATTATCTGGGGGTTTAGGTCAGGGCATTGCCGGTTCACGGCACCAATCCACCAGCCACATGCCCAATGACCGGCTCCTCCCGGTGACCAGAAAAACGGGATCAGAACGGATCGATAAAAAAAGAACGGCTTGCCGGGAATTCCCGAAGGGATTCCTCCTGTACTTTACGCAACCGTTTATGATATTCCCTGAGATGAGAGTCCTGGTGCAGGACAAAAAGATTAATTGGAGTAGGCTGACTTCCCGAGCTTTGGCTCGAAGAACTTGTCTGCCTCTGTCCGGATAGCGTGGCTGAAGAGCGCCAGCGGGATCTCCGATGGGCAGCACTCTTCACACTGACCGCAGTTGATGCAGGAGTCGGAGATGTGTGCAAACCGGCGCAGGTGGAACATCGGGTCGGCCGGGATGAAACCATGGCGGACCATCATGTCGGGCTGCTTGAACTTGTCAGCACGGGTGACACAGACCGGGCAGTGCTCGATGCACGCGCCACACTTCATGCAGCGGCCGGTCTCCTTTGCAATGGTCTCCCAAAGGACCGGTGCCAGCGCTTCGAAGTCGTGCTTGCGCCACTTGTCGCCGAGCTTGAGCATTGCACTTTCAACCTTTCCGCGGATCTCGACACCCTTGGGATTAGCTGCTTCCGTGGTAAGTTTTTTGGCCTTGACAGCACCATCGAGAAGCTTCGCACCCTTGTCGGAGCAGACCTCGACAAACGTGGCCTTGCCGGCCTTGTCGCCGATGACACCCCAGTTCCCGCAGGCAAGATCGGCCTGGCGGGGGATCTTCACCTTGCAGCGGCGGCAGTTGCTGCGCCGCCCATAGCCGGCCTCTTCGAGCTCATCCATGGAGATGCCCTTGTGGCCTCCTTCGAACTCGATGATGAACTGGCCCTTGTCGATCTCTTCCTTGGTCACGGTGTCAGGGTTGACGCCGAACTTCTCCTTGATCATCATCCGTGCGGCAACCGGGCTGACCGATCCACCACAGTTGACACCGATCATGACAATGTTGTCGAGGTTGACCAGTTTGCGCTGTGCAAGCTCGAGGAGACCCATCATGTCACAGCCCTTGACAACCAGACCCAGCTTTTTGCCGGACATCTTGGGTGCGTACTCCATCACCAGTTTGGAGAGGAGGACGGTCCCGCAGTGGAGCGAGCCGGCGCACGCGTCGAGCGACTTGGGGTCGGTAACAAGGACCGGGATCGCATCGTACAGGTCAACGCCCCGTGTTACGGCAAGGACGGCATCGACCGTCTTGCTCTCGAGTGCATACTTCAGAAGCTCGGTGACTGCGCCACCGCATTCCGCCTTCTTCGCAAGGGCGGCATCATTCGTCCATGCATAGAGCATATCGCCTTTCTTCGCCATTTACTTCGCCCCCGCAATCTTCTCGATCTTGATAGCACAGTGCTTGAGCTCCGGCATCTTGGAGAGCGGATCGAGTGCCGTGTTGGTCAGCGTGTTCGCACCCTTGTGGAAGTGCATGGCCATGTATGTAACGCCGGGTGCAACCTCATCGGATATACGGGCGAGCGTCTCGATTGTTCCACGGCGGCTTGATACCTTGATCTTCTCATTCTCCTTGATGCCCAGTTTCTTCGCATCGATCGTATTGATCTGGATGTAGGACGCGGGAACTTCGTAGTGCAGCTGTGCTGCACGGCCGGTCTGGGTCCTGGTGTGGTAGTGGAAGATAACACGACCAGTCATCATGGTGAACGGGTACTCTGCATCAGCGACTTCAGCCGGCGGGCGGTACTCGAGGCCGAACATGGTGCCTTTTCCATCCGCTGCGGAGAACTTGCCGATGTGGAGGATCGGGGTTCCGGGGTGGTCGATTGCCGGGCAGGGCCAGTGAACCGACTCGGGCTTCTCCATCTTCTCGTAGGTGCAGCCGAACTGGCCGGGGGTAACGGAGCGCATGTCGTCCCAGACATCCTGGGCGGTCTTCCAGTCAAAGCCCTTGAGGCCAAGCTTCTTCGCTACCATACCGATGATCTCCCAGTCGTACTTGGACTCGCCGGGGCCATTGACTGCCTTCCTCACACGGTTCACACGTCGCTCACCGCTGGTGAACGTGCCATCCTTCTCGGCAAAGCAGGTGCCGGGCAGGACAACATCCGCATACTCGCAGCTCTCGGTCCAGAAGATGTCTTGGATGACGAGGAAGTCGAGTTTCTCGAACGACTTCATGACATGGTTCGAGTCGGGATAGGAGACCACGGGGTTGAGACCGAGGACATACATCGCTTTGACTACATCGCCGCAGTCATTGATCTGCTCGGTCAGGGTTGAGCCGTACCAGTCAGGCAGGGAGCCGGCTTTCATGCCCCATGCCTTCTCCATCTTTGCACGGTTCTCGGGGACGGCAACAGCCTGGTAGCCGGAATAGACGTTCGGGTATGCACCCATGTCGCAGGCGCCCTGCACGTTGTTCTGGCCACGGAGCGGGTTGACACCGACACCGGGGCGGCCGACGTTGCCGGTCAGGAGGGCGAGGTTGCCCATCGAACGGACGTTGTCAGTACCGGTGGTCAATTCGGTGATGCCGAGGCAGTAGATGATGACCGCGTTCTTTGCCTTCGCATACTGGCGGGCCAGCGACTTGACGGTCTCGAGCGGGACGCCATGGATCTCCTCGCAGTCGGCATACTTCTCGACCGTCTTCTTGAGGTCTTCGAATCCTTTCGTGCGCTCGTTGATGAATGCCGTGTTCTGGAGACCTTCCTTGATGATCCAGTACATCATGGAGTTCGCGAGCGCAATATGGGTCGACGGGGTGAACCGGATCCATTCATCGGCAAGCCGTGCCGTTGCGCTGAACCGCGGGTCAACAACAATGACCTTGATTCCTTTCTTCTTGGCCTGCATGACGCGGCGCCCGGCGAGCGGGTGGGCTTCTACTGCGTTGGAGCCCCACATGATGATCAGGTCGGAGTTCAGGACATCCTCGAATGGGTTGGTTGCTGCACCGGACCCGAAGGAGAGCGAGAGGCCGGCAACGGACGGGCCATGGCAGATACGCGCACAGTTATCGACGTTGTTGGTCTGGAATCCCACGCGCGCTAGTTTTTGCAGGGCATAGCAGTCTTCGTTCACGGTACGGCAGGAGGTCTGGAACCCGAGCGCCTTGGGGCCGTGTTTGTCGGAGATTTCCTTGAACTTTTTTGCGATCAGGTCGATCGCCTCGTCCCAGGTGGCGTCCACGAACTTGCCATTCTTCTTGATCCGCGGCTTGGTCAGCCGGTCCGGGCTCTGGACGTGTTCCCAGCAGGTCATACCCTTGGGGCAGAGCTTGCCCTCGTTTATCGGGGACCGCTTGTACGGTTCGACACCAACAAGCTTTCCATCGTTGACCACAAGGTTCAGGCCGCAGCCGACCCCGCAGTACGGACAGGTTGTCGGTACATACTTTACAGTACTGTTGATTTCACTCATCGTCTATCACCATAACTTCGCAAACGTCCCGCTGCCAAAAAGGGGCAGAAACGATCGCGTACACACCTCTGATGATGGGCAAAATTTGTTAACCAATTTTGCTTGATTATCGATCTCGGTAAACACCATATTTATGTATTCTGAAAATCCTTTATTTTTGTTGATTATCTGGGGGTAGATCCGCCATTCTTACGCTCTTTCAGGAAACCAAGGCTAAAAAAAATGTTTTCACCCACATTCCCTTTACTCCGTGGCAGGCAGGGGGAGCGTCATGAGGCTCCGGCCCATGCACCCAATGGTTATCGAAGTTGTCCAGGCCGCCCTCCAGGTATGTGACAGGACCGAATTTTTTGCTCGGGGCGTTTGTCATTCCTGCGGGGGGGCTCTTTCCGGGTATGATACCCGGACGAAACGGTTTGCCCTGGTCAGCGACGACAACGGCGACCACCCGGTCGAGGTGATCCTCCACCGGGCATACTGCCGGGAGTGCGGGAAGATCTGGATGCCGGAGGAGCCGTTTTATGCCGGGACCCGGATCGGGTCCCCGGTCGTGGACCTGTGCCAGACGCTGGCAATGTCGCTGTACAGCGGCCATGTCGCGGAGGTGCTCGACCGGATGGGCGTGAAAGTCGACCGGTGGAGTGTGCGCTCCTACAGTCACCTGCCGATCGCCCCTCCCCCGACCGTTGCGGTATTCGGGATGAATATCCCCGTCTCAATCGTTGCCCTCTCATCACTGAACGGTGACGGGGGAAAGAACGGCCCCGTCACCGGGGACGATATCCTGGATGCCTGCAACCATCCGTCACAAAACCGGCCATATCTCTGATTGGTCAGGGATGCATAAGGAGACTGAACATGCAATTCATAAGATGTTTAACACATCGGAAACCAACCAGTAACCATGGAAGCAGCGTATAAGGAAGAGAGCCCGGAGGCACTCAGGGCGAGCATGACGCGGGGGGGTGTCCCGCCCCGCCTGCAGGAGGAGATCCTTGCCCTGGCCGAATTCCACACCTACCCGGCGCCCGGCGTCCTCATTGGTGCGTTCATGGTGGACTGGTGCCTTGAACTGCTGGGGACAGACAAGAGCAAAAAACTCTACGGGGTCTGCGAGACCCCCAAGTGCCTGCCCGATGCGCTGCAGGTGATGGCCCACATCACCATTGGCAACAACCGGCTCAGAATCCTGCCAATAGGAAAGTTTGCGGTCACCATGAATTTCCCCTCCGAAGGGACAACAGCGGATGCGTTCCGGGTCTGGGTTGACAAGGATAAACTGAAACAGTACCCGACCATTGATATCTGGTATGCCAACAGCCCGGCATTTGACAAGAAGACCATGAAAGGCAGGCTCTTTGACGAGATCTTCAGTGCGGGCAGGAAGATCCTCTCCTTTGAAAAAGTCCGGGTCACCGTGAAACAAAAGAAGAAGTGGAAGTCCGTCACCTGCCCCTGCTGCGGGGAGAGCGTCCCCGATTACCTCATTGAAGGGGACCGGTGCGGTGCCTGTGGATCAATGAAATATTACGAAACGATCTGAACCGGTAACCGGTTACATCATCCTTTTTGGAGGACCTCAAACTCAATCCCAAGAGCCGGTAAGAGCACGCGTTGAGGTACACCACGATACGCGCACCCGCGCATGAAAAAAAGGTGCCGGCCTCTATCAGGCGGCAGATTTTGGTTGTTCGTCTTTTCTCACAGGTTTCTTGACCCACGCGAGTTCCTTACCCTCAAATGCAAACGAGCGCATGGGATAAACGGGGAGCCCGGCTGGAACAGCGGCCGTGCCGGCGTTCGCCGGGACCATAACCGCAAAAGAGTTCCTGTTCAGGGTTCCATCCATTGTCTTCTCAGGGACCATGAGTTCCCCACACGCTTCGGGAGTTACATCCTTTGAGAAGGTAACCAGGATCTTTGCACATTCCCGGTGCCCGTTGTTGCGGCGTTCAAGAACCACGATCCGGTCATACCCGGCACCGGTCCTGCGCTCTGACATACTCCATCCGTCATAACTGGAGTAGATTGCCCTGATCTCTTTTGCCACGAAATCGTGCATGATATCTGAACTGATTCCCATACCGATCGCATTATGTTTAACAAACGGGTAAATAAAACAGGTTGGTTAATTATGTTATATTTACTAACCATGGAAAGAAATCATGGATTTTACCGTGTTCTCCCATGACCAGGGGAAATTGTTGGTTGTTCAGTAAAAAAGTCAACAATAAACACTAAACAAAATGGTTTAAGTCAAACAAGATCAATGATGATGTGCCCAAAAAGGGCAGGTCAGTTTTCCGGAACCAAAACAGTCCGGCATCATGCCACGATGTACAATCTGACCGATTCCTCATACAACGGGCCCGGCCGCCAGTCGTCGTATCACACCTTTGCGGCCGCTCCCAAAAATGAGATGGCAGGCTAATCTGCCCGGATTATGGTGCCGATTTTTTCCCCGTTGATCGCTTTTTCGATATTGCCGCGCTTGTGGCAGTTGATGATCCGCACCTCGCGGATGTTGACGGCATCCTGGAGGAGCTCAACGACCATTGGTTCAAGTACCAGGTCCTCGAGATCCATCTGTATCAGTTCCTTCGCCGTAATATCCCGGATTAATTCAGCATCGGGATTTTTCATGGGATCTTCTGTATAAAGTCCATCCACGTTCTTACCGATGATGCAGTTTTTTGCCCCGAGGACTTCTGCCATAAGGAACGCTCCGGTATCCGTGCGGTGCGGGGGTATTACCTCTTTCCTTGCCGGGTGTTCATAGAGCCCGTAGGGTGGAGTCCCGTGCGTGACCGGAAGAATACCAAGTTTGAGGAGCATCGGCAGCTCGAGGAGATCGCCGGTATGGATCCGTGTCCCCCCATATTGTGAGAGGAGGATTGAGACCATGATCGCGTTCTGTTCCGATATTTTTGCCGAGAGTTCTGCAAGAACTCCGGTGGGCATACCGAGATCAATACCTACATCCATGATATGGCGTACCCTCCCGCCACCCCCGGTGACAACAAGAAGTTTGTGCTTTTTTGATAATTTGCCAATTTCCTCACACAGCGGGTGCATGACGTCCCGGCCATAATCAATTACCCCGTGACCTCCGATTTTAATGATATTGATATCCGGTGCCATCCGGATCTGCGGGGAGGGTTTCCTCCTGCCTTTCATCATACCTTTCCGGACAAGGGTCTCACCCTGCAGTCCGCTTGTGAGTTCAAAACGTTTCTTCATGTCGTATCAGCCAGATAGCCAATTATCATGGAAAGTATTAAGTCCTTGTAAACCAGTTGGTATATCAGAGCCATAACTCCTGCAGTGCACGAATCAGGGCGGTGCAGGATCCGGTATGGCCGGGAGGAAAAGACCATGAAGATCTATGTGCGTGAACGCCAGAAAGTCGGCGAGGGTGTTGAGTCACCCAAGTACCGCGTTATTGCCGTAACCGGTGGCCAGGTCCAGATCCAGGCAACCCATTTCCGGAAGTTTGAGATCGAGCAGATCGCAAAGGATGTCGGTGCGGAAGTTGTGTTCATGAAGCCGGTGGCTGATGACCACAAGAAGAAACAGCACTAATTTTTTCTCTGACTGGGGTAATTTAGGACCGGAGGATGCTAAGAGCCCGGTAGAATCCTGTATCCTGTGCTGGCATTGTTCCGGCACGACCCGGGTGATCGGGATCTAATAGTGCAAAAGATGCATCATGAACGAGTTCAATAATTCCGGTGGATCGGTCCATGGCAGAGATTTCCGCTGACTCTCTCTTTGATGCCGCAGTCCGGATCCTGTTGCTTGAGCGATCCATTGTTATTACCTTTGAGGCCGGGAATACCATCAGGATCAAACTTCCCATTACCCGACGCGTTGCGGAGTTCCTTGGCATTCCCCATTACCTTGTCCTCCGCTCGTTTGCCCTGCTGGAACAAGAAGAGTTTGTGATAAAAGCCGAACGGGCAGGGATCGTGACAACGAGAAGCGGCAGCCGAAGGATGATCCGCGTCATGCAGGAGCGATACCGGAAAGAGGTCGAAGTGATCCTTGGGGTGCAGGTTTTTGAAGAACTTGCCAGAAGAACTGGTTCGCCATAATACGGTTCCCGTATTCCAGGAAGGGCCGGTACCTGCAATTTTTTCAGGAAGTATTTTCAGCCCGCAGAAAACCCGCCCCGCTCATGGAAAAACGTGGAGGTTACTGCCCGGGCGTTCTGTTGCACTGACCGGTACCAGGTATCGCTGATCCATCTCTCTTGACGGATAGCATCGTTGATCCGTTGCGTTCATGAATGAGACCGGCTTTTTGTTGATACCAGTATTTCACTTTTTTTTCACGATTACTATCGCGAAAAACAGTTATCAGGTACGCTGACGATTACAGAAAATTAACCAGCAAATCTATTGTACAAGCGACAAAGCGACAAAAATTCTTCCCCTTCTCGTTGGATCATCATTTTGATCAGGTAAGGGTCGTTTGAAATTTCATTATGAAAATTTTTTAGTTTTTTATCGATAATGCTCAACTCAACCGGAAATTGAGTTCACAAAGCAAAATTTTCATTGCTTAGATCCGAAGTCTTTGACTTCATGCGGGTTTTTTAGCAGGGGTCGGGCAGGGGCAGGCCGGTTTATGTGGGTCGCGGTGATAAAAAAAATTCCGGGAAATTTTTTTCGCATCACTTCTGCTTTCAGCCGCGAATGCTGCAATACTACGCCGCATTGCTGCCTGCGTTACCAGCAGATGTGACGTCCAAAACCATGACCGGATCCCGGGTTTTTTCTTTGCCGGGTGCAGAGTACAGGAAAAAAATCCATGATGTCCCCTGCCCGACCCCCCTTTTCAGAACAGTAAAAAATACCATTATTTCCTGTGGAAATTCCGACGGATTTTTCTAAAATTTTTCTCCACGGGAAGCCGAGGGGGGTCGGGCAGGGGACATGATCGAATCGACCGGACGATCGCGATTGAAAATTTTTTTAGAGAACTATTGAGGATGTGGGAACTTTGCGATCTCAACGTTGCTCCCAATGATCCGGTCGCTGCAACCGTACGGGCCTGCGCCGGGGTGAGCACCCGCTCCCGGGCATTGACACCGAACGGTACATCGCTGGCGTAGTATCGCAGGTCCGTACAATAGCACGACCAGGATCGCTCCCGTCCACAAACCAGTCGAGCATCATGGTACTGACCTGGTCCATGAGAATTGCCTTTGGATCGCTGCATGTTTTAAGCAGATGGAGGGCCGCACAGCGGTTATGCGAGGGACAGGAGATATCCGGGCAGTCTGTATCATCAGGCGCGATATAGAGTACCATTGTCAGCGTTATCTCCACAAATGCACTCGTACCAGATTGTCCAGCAGTATTCGTTATCTCTCCTTATCAGGATATATTGTCGGGGGATGGTGACTCAACCTGTTCATTTTTCCGGGATACGGGTAATGAAAACTGTCATTAGGTTGCCAGTACTACGTAGTTATGCGAAATTTTCATGGCTGCCCTTTCCATTGACGTCCTGTTCGATGCTGCTATCCGAATCCAGCTCCTGGAACGATCGATCACCATCGCGTTTGCCGACAACACCATACGGATGAAGTTCCCGACAACGCGGAGGCTCGCGGAGTTCCTCGATGTCCCGCATTACTACGTGCTGCCCTATTTTGCCATGATGGAAGAGGAAGAACTCGTCACCCGGGCTGAGCGGGTGGGCATCCTGACAACCGCAAAGGGAAGCCGGAAAATGATCGGTATCATGCAGGAAAAATACCGTCGTGAAGTTGGTGAGATCCTTGATGACAAGGTCTTTTCTGAACTCCTGAAAAAGTGCTAAAAATATTCACCCTTATCGATTAATTTCTCTATTGACAATAATGTAAAATCAACTGTTTTTGATAAAGAGCATTTGATTATCAATTGGTAATCATATCATTTAAACCCAGAAGGAAAAGAAACATTCAAAAGTATTCATACCTATCAGTTTACCCGGTATAACTATGAAAAAAGGTGTGTATGTAGGATTCATATCCATTGCATTTGTTCTGCTGCTCCTCACAGCCTGTTTTGCAGGATGTACGAGCCAGACAACGACTCCTCCGGCAACTGCTGCAGTAACCGCTGGATCAACGGCTGTATCAACCGATGTTGCAACACCGGCTGCAGCAACCGGTGAGAAAATCAAGGTCAGGGTCTTCCTTGCCGGGAGTCTGACCGGGCCTTTTGAGAAGATCAAAGCCAAGTTCGAGGATAAGTACCCGAATACTGAAGTACTGCTCGAACCCGGCGGAAGCGTTGACATTATCAAGAAAGTGACCGATACGGATAAACCGGCAGATGTCGTCGCCTCAGCTGATTACGCACTCATTCCCCAGTACATGGTACCCAATGATGCAGACTGGTACCTCACGTTTGCCAAGAACTCAATGGTCCTCACCTATGCGGACAAGAGCAAGTATGCCAGTGAGATAAACTCAGACAACTGGTATAAGATCCTTGCACGCAAAGATGTCCGTTGGGCATTCAGCGACCCGAACGCAGATCCCTGCGGGTACCGGACACCTATGGTGATCAAGCTTGCCGAGGGCAAGTATGGCGACAACACCATCTTCAAGACCCTTGTCGAGGACCACAGCAAGATTACCGCGACAAAGACCGGTAATGTATGGACGCTTGATGCAACCAATCCCTCTCCGGACGGGACCTCGCTGACCATCCGTCCAAAGAGTGTTGAACTCGTCCAGATGGTCCAGGCCGGCGGTATCGATTATGCATGGGAATACCACAGTGTAGCAGTCCAGAATGACCTGAAATTTGTCGAGCTCCCCGAGGAGATCGACCTGTCCGCGGTCAAGTTCGCTGACAATTACAAGACCGTGCAGACGAAAGCCGTCAAAGGTAACGGGACAACCAGCTATGTTGGATCCCCGATTGTCTATGGAGTGACCGTTCCCAAGATTGCTGAACACCCCGACATGGGACTTGCATTTGTCGAGATGCTGATTGGTCCTGATGGCCAGGCAATCCTCACCGCTGACGGACAACCCCCGATTGTCCCGGCCGATGGGTTTGGCGCGGTGCCCGCATCGCTTGCTCCCCTGGTGAACAAGCAACCCTAACCTGTCCTTTTTTCTCTGCACGGTAAATGGACTGAAGATAACGCCCTTCGGATATGCTGGTGTGGCATATTAGCAGGTTACTTCTGGTATCATGTGTGAGACCCCAGGACAAATCATGGAGAACCTATGAAAGATACCCCAGGAAAGCGTCGCTGGATCAAGATGCGGGGAAGTGCCGACCAGCTCGACTGGTGCCTTATCGGCTTCTCCCTCATCGGGGGCATGCTGGTGCTCCTTCCCCTCCTTGCCCTCCTCAACATAACCATCGGGCAGCTCGCAGATATCCCGTTCCTGATAAGCATTGCAACCCAGAAACAGGTTATCGACTCAATCCTTCTGACGTTCGGAGCCGGCCTTGTGGCGGTGATAATCCTGGTTATCTTCGGGACGCCCCTCTCCTATGTTCTCGCCCGTACCCAGTCGCGTTTCAACCAGGTTGTTGAAAGCCTCATTGACCTCCCTCTTGTCCTTCCCCACACGGTGGCCGGCCTGATGGTCTATATCCTCTTCATGCAGCGTGGCCTGATCGGTGCCCCGTTAAAAGAGATGGGAATTGTTTTTGAAGACGCGTTCTTAGGCATCGTTGTCGCCATGCTCTTTGTTGCCATGCCCTTCTACGTGAACACGGTCCGGGAAGGTTTCCAGAAAGTTCCTCTACACATGGAGAATGTCGCCCGCACGCTGGGAGCGACCCGGCTCCAGGCATTCTGTTTTATTGTCCTGCCCAGTTCCATCCGGCATATCTTCAACGGGTGCATCCTTGCATGGGGGCGTGCCATCAGCGAGTTTGCTGCCGTGATCATGATCGCTTATTATCCCATGATCATCTCCACGCTGATCTATTACCGGTTTACCACCAGCGGGATTAAGGAGAGCAGCGCTGTGGCATTTGTGATGATCGTTGCATGTTTTGCAGTCTTCCTCATACTCAGGTCGCTTACACGGTACCTGGGGAGGTATGATGATCGAGTTTGACCGGGTGTCAATAGCGCTGGGGGATTTCCTGCTCGATGAGGTCTCCCTCTCCATACAAAAAGGGGATTATTACTTCATCATGGGTCCATCGGGTGCCGGGAAGACCATCATTCTCGAAGCAATTTCCGGCCTTCTCGTACCGGACAGCGGGCGGATCCTGCAGGACGGGAAGGATGTGAGGGGGATTCCTCCTGAAAAACGCAGAATTGGACTTGTGTACCAGGATTATTCCCTCTTCCCGCATATGACCGTTGAGAAGAATATCGCGTTCGGGATGAAGATGCGCCGCCTGCCGGCACTCGAGATTGGACACCAGGTGAACACGCTGATGAAGCAGTTCGAGATTACTCATCTCGCATGCCGTGCACCTCTTACCCTGAGTGGGGGTGAGCAGCAACGTGTTGCAATCGCACGTGCTCTTGCAATCGATCCGGAACTGCTGTTACTCGATGAACCGCTCTCTGCGCTCGATCCAATTACCCGGGATCGTTTCATTGAAGAACTCCGCTCGATCCACCGGGACCAGGGACTGACCATCGTCCACGTCACCCATGACCGTCGCGATGCGACAAGCCTTGGCACTCGGATGGCCATGATCATTGACGGACGGCTTGCACAGGAGGACCGGGTCGATACGATCTTCGCTTCACCGTGTTCTGAACGGGTTGCCCGTTTCATCGGGTTTGAGAACATTTTGAAAGGGACGGTTATATCCTGCGAAGACGGGCTCTGTATGGTCGATATCGGGAAAAACCGGGTTGCCGTGATGGCCGGGGCAAAACCAGCAAGCCGTATCGCGCTTTGTATCAGGGCTGATGACATTACGGTGCTGAAGCATGACGGGAACAAGACCAGTGCGCGGAATAATTTCGATGGTACGATTATCCAGAAAACCATCTCTGGCTCACTGGCACTTCTTTCCATCGATATCGGAGTTGAAATTACCGCAGTTGTCACAACAAAATCTGTTGAGGAACTGGCGTTTGATACCGGCACACCCGTCTGCGTATCGTTCAAGGCAACTGCCGTTCATGTATTGCCCCCGCAGGTACCTGAAACCCGGAATCTTACTACCTGACCGTCTTTTCCAAACCTCTGATTACCAATTGGTAAACCTTTTTCTTGGCAGGAACGGAAAAGAAACATTGATGAGCGTTCCTACCTACCCTTTACCCGGTATATTATGAAAAAAGGTGTGTATATTGGATTTATTTCCCTGGCATTTGTACTGCTGCTCCTTATGTCCTGTTTTGCAGGATGCACGAGCCAGACCCCCGCTGCCCAGCCAACGGCAGCCGCTACCGCAGCACCGACCGCTGCACCAGCAGCCGCAGCTGAACAGCAGACGCTCGTGATCGCAACGACCACGAGCCTGTACGACACCGGCCTTCTCGATTACCTCCAGCCGATCTTCGAGAAGCAGAACAATGTCAAGCTGAAGATCACCTCGCAGGGAACCGGTAAGGCCATCGAGCTTGCCAAGAACGGCGATGCCGATGTCCTGCTTGTCCACTCCCCCAGCCAGGAACTGGCATTCATGAAAGACGGTTTTGGTGTGAACCGCCGCTCGTTTGCCTCCAACTCATTCATCATTATCGGCCCCGCGAATGACCCGGCGGGTATCAAGGGCATGACCCCCGAGGCAGCAGTCAGCGCCATCTATCTCAAGGGCATGAACAAGACCTCCGGCATTGCATTCATCTCCCGCGGCGACGGCTCGGGCACCCACTCCGCAGAGAAGGCGATCTGGAAGAATGCAGGGTATAACTATACCAACCAGATCCAGAAGTCCGGCACCTGGTATGTCGAGGCCGGCAAGGGAATGGGCGAGACCCTCCAGATGGGGAACGAGAAGGGCGCATATGTCCTGACCGATGAGGGAACCTACCTGGCCTATAAGAAAGATCTTGCACTGACCCCCATCATCAGCTCAGGTGCCAGCCTCCTGAATATCTACAGCGTCATGACGGTTTACAACACCAAGCAGCCGGTCGAGAAGATCGAACTTGCCAACAAGTTTGTCAACTTCCTCATCGACCCGGCCACCCAGACCGAGATCGGCAAGTTCGGTGTTGAGAAGTACGGCAAGGCCCTCTTCATCCCGATGAGCGAGAAGGTCCCGGAGGCAAAGGCAGGGTATGTCGGCGACTACACGTCACCGGCAACCGATCTCAAGCCGGCCCCTGCTGCAGCCCCGACGGCAACCGCTGCCCAGAAGTAACAACATACCTCCCTTTTTTTAAGACCCGAAGAGCCAGCCATCCCTGCCCGTGACAGGTAGCCTCGTCTCCATCCACCACCCGGTCAGCCCGGCAGGTTCCCCGGAGAGATTGCGGTAAGCGTGTTAGAATGATCAAGACGGCGGACGGTGCCGGTGAGTGTTGTTTTATATCCTCCGCTCTTCACCAGCAATGCCCGGTACTCTTCCGACCGGATGATATCGATGAGTGTCCGGATCCGCAGGTCCCCCAGCAGTTCGTGGCGAAGAGCCAGCTCGTAATCCTCGCTCGCAACAGGAGTGAAATGCAGGCCGCTGGCGCTGGCAATGCTTGACGTGCACATCCCGGCATCGGCAAACCCGTTCCGGATCGCGACGGCAACTGCCGGGGGTCCATGGACTTCCTGCAGGTACCCGTTCACCTGGCCCGGGTCAATCCCTTCTGCGGCAAGCAGGCTGTCAAGGACGGTTCTCGAAGGAGTATCCTTTCCGGTGTTGATAAAGCGGGTGCCCGTAAGGTCGTGGATGGACAGCCCTTCACGGGAAGCGATCCCCAGTTCCACCGAGGCGATATGGATGAATGCAAGCTCACCCGCTGCGGGGTATTGAATAAGGGGCTGGTATTGTGTGAGCAGGGATTGCGAGGGGAGCACGAGAGGGGCGGCGTGGCAGGTGTTCCCGGCAAGCGCCAGGATTCCGGAGATATTCCCCGGATTGGTGGCATGGAGGAACAATCCCTTATCGTGAGCAAGGGATGCCAGCTCCTCCAGTGCCGGGTCGATGGATCCCGTCAGGAAGATAGTCCGCTCAATGCTGCCGGGATCCGTAGTAAGGGTCACCGTCAGTTCGGTACCTGCCTCGTACCCTTCAACCGGGGCGGGTATATGGGTATACCCATTGGCTTTGACCATGGCCATCTGGGCAAAAGCCCCCTTGCCGTGAGGGGTCCCGATCACACTGGTCCCGATCCTGCCGACAAAGATGGGGACGAATTCATCGAAACCCGGATCGGACGTGAGCGGCTGTGCCAGTTTCGCAGTGATCGCGTACTGGGGCGGGGGGGTGAATCCCCATGATTCGAGCAGGGGCACGGCAAACTCGCGCAGGACCGTCTGGGCCGCCAGCGGGTATCCGGGCAGGCCAAGGACGGGTTTCCCGTTCACCTTCCCGAGCATTACGGGTTTTCCCGGTTTCACGGCAACACCGTGGAAGAGAAGGTCCCCAAGCGAGCGGATGACGCTCTCGGTGAAGTCCCGGGTCCCGGCAGAGGAGCCCGCTGATATGAGGACAAGATCATTTTCCAGAACCGCCTGGCGGAGGGATTCCCGTATGAGATCCGGGTCATCAGCAACTATCGGATATCGTGTGCACGTTGCACCCATCTGGGAGAGGAAGACCTGTGCCATGACGGTGTTGCTCTCGACTACCTGCCCCGGTCCCGGACGAACACCGAGCGGGACAAGTTCACTCCCGGTGGGAATGATCCCCACGTTCACGGCATAGACACTGATGGCGGTGATCCCGTACGTGACCAGTGCACCGATATCGAAGGGACGGATGAGATGCCCCCGGGGCAGGATAAGTTTGTTCTCTTTGATATCCTCCCCGGCCGGGCGCACATGCTGCCAGGGGATGGCGGAGCGGCGAACCTGGTACTTGTCGCCATTCTCCCAGACATCCTCGATCATGACAACGGCATCGAACTCCGGGGGCACGATATTGCCGGTATTGACGCGGGCAAAATGCCCGATGGTGACCGGGTTCCGGTCGCCTGCACCGATCGTATCGCGGCTCCGTACGGCGATCCCGTCCATAGCGGAAATATTGACCTCGGGCACCGAGTATTTTGCAAAGACCGGCTCTGCTACAACGCGCCCGACAGCCTGTACAACCGGCACCCGCTCGGTCCGCTCAGGCACCGGGAACGAGGAGGTCAGGAGCGTGAGCGCTTCGTCAAGAGCGCGGAGCTCAAGATAACGCTTTACCAGGATACGACCTCCGGGAATGTAAGGAACTCGTCATTTGTTGTCCGTTCTCTGCACCATGAAGTATTGAATAATACATAAACTCAAAGGGTTCAGGAAACTGAAAATAGTTTATAATTCTTGGTGTCAATAAACGATTCGTTTCTTGTTTTCCACGGGCGAGACGCGCAGGCTCGTTGTCTCACCCGATAGTAACGTTCCGTTCCATTTTCCCTACTGCGGCAAGGTATACCGGGTGCTGGGTTTCGGGATCGAGCGCGGCAAGGTTTGTCATGAGTTCGTCATGGAACATATCGGTAGGGAATACATCGTAGCCGAGGTTTGCCGCGGCCATGATCAGGTTCTGGCAGGAATGCCCGGCCTCAATGAAGATGCTCCGGTACCCCCGGTTACCAAGAGCCCAGACCGAGCGATATGGGATTCCAACCCAGAGGAAGGTGACCGCAGCCCGGGTCATGATCTTAAAGTTCATGCTTGCGGTGCTCATCTCCAAGATGAGACCCGAGTCGAGACGCTCAGCAACAATGCTGTGACTTTTCGGGAGATAGCGGTACAAACCGGTCTCAAGGCTTTCGACATCGCTCGCAACAAAGTAGATCTCAAGTGGGTACCGGGAACCGCTTGAGGGGACATTGCGGAGTTGGATCGTCTCGGCGACGGTCTTTTGGAACCCCTGCATGCACCAGAGCAGGTATGAAAGGTCCTTCATGCTGATTGTCGAACGCGAGAAGAAGCCTGCCAGCTCCCACCTGTTGATCGCCTCCCGGATCGGGAAGTCAGGAACCTTTAACTTCTTCACACGCGGCAGTTTGATCTTTTCCTGTCCGGGTTTAAGCGGCAGTTCGTGCGGGGGCTCCGGCTTCCGGAGAACGAGATCGACGGTAGAGTAGTCCGGGTACCGGGTCCCTTCGATGAAATTCTTACCGATATTTTTCATCATATCACCTTCAATAGATCCGGGTTGAGAACTGAATGGGATGCTTCGAAGAATCCCGGAGGATTTTTCTTCTTTTTGACGCTGATGAGCCCGTCAGAGAATAAAAAAAGCCGGGCTGGTCTTTGCCCGGCCGGGTGAATTTGGATGATGGATTCGGAGTTATGCCTCTGCCTTCAGGTAGAGGTTGGCATAAACGATCTCACCCTTGCTCTTCGGGTGCCGCTCGCCAAGGTCACCGATGTAGTGGTCGAATGTTGCCCTGGTACCATCAACTTCCTTCTCGACCGTGCCGACTTTCTGGTAGCCGGGCATCATGAACTTGATCTTCCCGAGCACGTACATGTCCCCCTTGACCATCTGGCCGCCAACGCGGCCTTCTACATCGCCCTTGATAATGACCGTGCCACCCTCGGCATGGGTAGAGACATGGATGAACGCGTCCTTCTCGATGATGATCGTTCCGCCGAGCATGAAGGTCCCGATATCGTTGCCGGCACTTCCTTTAATCCGGATCGTGCCGCCCTTCATGCCCCGCCAGTCACCGCGGTACGCGCAGCCGACATGGTTCTTTGCATCGCCATCGCAGATGAGCTCGCCCCCTTCCATCTGGATCCCGCAGAATGAATCCATATTGCCTTTGATATAGACCTTTCCGCCTTTCATCCAGCCGCCGACATACATATCGGCATTGCCGTTGACGGTCACGGTGCCTGCAGTCATCCTGGCGCCGATGTACTTGACGCGGGAGCAGTCGCCGTTGATCACGATCTCTGTGTCAGCAGCGGTATCACCGGCATTCCCGGAGACTTCAAAAAAGTCCCCGAGTTTCATAAGGATCTTGCCTTCGTGGCCGGGAAGCTGTGCGATCTGGGCTGCGGTCTTTCCTGCAAATGCATCGGGCGTGATACTGTAGCCCTCGAAGATCAGTTCGGGGGTCTTGATGGGTTTTAAGGTAACGGTTGCCATGGTTGCACCTCAGGCCTCCACGTCAACATCGATGACGAACGGGTGCGGGGCAAGGTAGTCCCGGACCGGGTAGTTGCGGATGTCCATCGTGTAGGTGCCTTTCGTGAATGCCTGGGTAACATCGCGGGTGACCTGCGGGTTCTCGGGCATCTTCGCATTGACCCAGACGGTCTTCTTGTGACCGTTGCTGACAACCTCGCCGTCCTTCACCACGACCTCGCCGGACTTGACGAAGCAGGCCGCCCGCTGGAACGCCGCCTCGATCTTCTCGGGATCCCTGGGCATGTCCTTGAAGTTGAGGTCGTAGACCGCAACGTCGGCAAGCATGCCGGGGGCGAGTCCTCCGTAGTAGGCGCCGAGGCCCAAGCACTTGGCTGGCCCGGCCCGGGTCATCTGGGCGATCTCGAAGAGCGAGAGTTCGCGCTTGATGTTCTGGAGGGTGATTGCGTCGAGGACCTTGTCCTTGTGCCTGAACGAATCGAGCATGGCGTCGCGGGCCTTTTTGGACATCAGCCACTTGATGACGCGGGGGTACCGGGTGAACGGACCGGCGTTCGGGTGGTCGGTGGTGATGAAGGTGCGGTCCATGTCCTTTGCATAGAGTGCAAGTTCGAGGCCGATTGCCCACTGGATATCACAGACCTTGATGTTCGGGTCGTATACATACGGCACAATACCTGCCGCGGTCTCAAGTTCGACATCGACATTGGTCCACTTGAGGTGGTTGAGGCTGTGGAGGTGGTGCTCGAACGGGCCGTCAGCAGTCATCGTGGTGGTCTCGTCCAGCGTCACGCACCCGAGATCGATGGTGATGTTCTTTTGCTTGTTGACATAGTCCATGACCTCCTTTGCCTTTGAGCAGAAGGTCCCCCAGCCATCCCCGCCATAGGAGTGGAACTGGAGGTGGGTGGAGTGCATGACCTGTTCGCGGCCGAACTTGTTCTTCGCCTTGATGCCTTCGGCAAGTTTGAGCGAATCGAGGGTGATCTGGAAGTTGCCCGGGTTGCCGAGATCGTTCTGGTGGACATGCATCGAGTGGGGGAGGCCGAGATACTCGTTGGCCTTCATCAGGCCGGTCATGATCTCGGCAGGTGTGACCTCGAAATACGGGACCGGGTCGTTGAGGCCTAAGCAGTTGAGTCCCCATGCCCATGCAGCAGTGCCACCGGGGTTGACGACCTTGACACCAAAGCCTTTCGTGGTCTTGAGGAGCCATGCGATATACGCTGCCGTGTTCTCGACCTCGCCTTTCTGGATGTAATCCATGACAAACCAGTTGTTGCCGAAGACCGGCAGCGCCGCTTCATCGATGATCGGGGTGTCGTGGATCTCTTCGTGCGTGTGCGGGGCAAGCAGCGGGGGCATCGCTGCCTCCATGACAAACGCATAGCCCATGCGGGCGTACTCGTAGCCGGTCTTGAAGGTGCTCGGGATGGAGAAGCCGGATTCCATGCGATACCCGTTCTCCTGCGCCATGTTGCTGCGGCAGGTGCCTGCACGGAGCTTGTCCTCGGGGCGCATCAGGCGGCCGGCATTGACCTTGGGGCCGGCCACGTGGGCGTGGACATCCACCCCGCCGGCCATGACGACCTTGCCTTTCGCATCAATGACCTTGGCAGAGGAGCTGACCTTCTCGACAATCTTTCCATCCTTGATGGCAACATCGCCGACATCGCCATTGATCTTGCGGGTCGGGTCAACGATAAACCCGCCTTTGATAATGAGTTCTCCGGATGCCATCTTCAGCTCACCGCCGGGTTCTCGGGATACTTCCGGTCTGCCTTGGCTGCAAGCCAGACCGGCTTCGTGTTCGTCAGTTCGCACATGCGCTCGTAGACCATGTCGAAGAGCTCCTCGTCGCTCGGGACGCCGGGCAGGCCCTTGATGACGGCCCGGAACTGGATCGGGACGTTGTCCATACGATAGACAACGCCCGGCTCGTCCACGCCCGCAATGCGGACGGGGATGTGCAGGTCGGCAATCTCGCTTGCCATACAGAAGTTCGGATCGATGGCAATGAACGGGTGCTTCTTTAAGTGCTGGACAGCCTGGATCGGGAAGTGCGCTCCCGCGTCCGTGCCGACATTGACAAAGCAGTCCACTTCGTCGCGCATCGCAAGGTCGACCGAGCTCGTCTCGCCCGGGTTCATGTGGGCGTGCGAGCCCTTGGTGAGGTCGATGCAGTAGGGGAACCCGAACTGCCAGGACCAGACCTGGCCGGGGCCGGCGATGTTGTAGTGGCCCCGCATTGCCATGATCGAGCACTTGGTGTGGGTGTTAAGGTCGCGGGTCAGGCTGATGGCCGCGTCGATGTTGTGGTTGCGCCCGTCGGTGTGCGTGCAGCCCATGCCGAAGAAGATCATGCAGAACTTGGCGTTCTTCATGATCTCCGCTGCTTCCTTGATCTTCTCGCGGGGAATCCCGGCTACCTTCTCAGGGATGTCGAATCCCCTGAGCACGGTGCGGAACGCGTCGAAGAGCTCGTAGTCATGACTCTGGTCGAGCATCAGGTGATGGTCGGCGAGCTTTGCGGTATCGGTCTCACGGGGGTCGATGCACAGGACCGTCCGCTGCATCTGGCCTTTCTGGGTAAAGTAACCGCGGGGGAAGATCGAGTACCGGGAGGTGTGGCGGGGGTGGGCGTGCATCGGGTTGCAGCCCCAGAAGACCACGACATCGGCACGGTTCTTGGCCTCGCCCAGGGTGCAGCTCGGGTACCCGTTGTCGAAGATTGCCAGGAACGAGGGCCCGTGGCAGATGGTCGCGCAGTTGTCGAGCACCGCACCGGCCTTCTCGGCAATGCGGGCGACTGCGCTCATGCCCTCGCAGTTGGTGGATCCGAATCCGTAGATGAGGGGCTTTTTCGCCTTGAGCATGGTCTTTGCCATCCAGTCGACCGCCTCAGGGTAGGTGATCTCCTTCATGGAGCCATCGGGCTGGCGCATCCGCGGGAGTTTCGGGCGGGTTGGGTCGTTTGCATGGAAGAACAGGTTCGTCCCGATGATGCAAGCATTGTGCACTTCGAGGATCTTGGTCTCGTCGTCGGAGACGAGCACTTCAATGTCGTCGCAGGACGACCCGCAGTACGGGCAGCCTACGCCTTTGATCAGTTTCGGCATACTTATTGACCTCCTTTCCAGAGCCCGACAGCGCCCTGCACGAGCTCAAGGGCAGTTTTTATTCTCTCGCCCGGCGCGGGCTCGATGGTGACCGGAAAGCCGCTGTACTGCGGTGTGCCGGTCGACTGGGTGCGGGGCGGGACCACCTGGTTTGCCCAGACGCCCTGCCGGATGTGGGCAAGGCCCGGTGGAACGTACTGGGTGGGCATGATCGCCTTGACAATTACGGTGCCGCACTCGCTGGTAACGAGGACATTGGTGTTCTTCCAGATGCCGGCCTTCTTCATGTCGTCCGGGTGCATCTCGCAGATAGAGCAGGCCTCGAAGTAATCGGGGTTTGTCTTACCCTTCTCCATGGCAGCGCCTTCTTCGATGGAGCGCTGGGTGATCATGTTCAGCTGAATTTTCGGCATTGAATTTCCTCCTCCATTCAGACAAACACGCCAGCCTCGCCTTTGCCGGAGAGGGTGATCACACCGTACGGGCAGGCCCCGACACAGACGCCGCATCCGGCGCAGAGTTCCATATTCACATCCATGCTGATGGACCTGCCATCTTTGACATGGTAGATCTTCTCTTTGGTTACAGGGTCGAGCGTGTAGAGCTCAAGCGCATTCACCGGGCAGGAGACCACACAGTTCCCGCACCCGGTGCAGCGGTTCATGTTTACATGTACTGAAAACGCCATGCACATCACACTTTGAAAGTTAATTGTGTTTTTTAGGCAGCGATCTGTTGTTTACTAAAAATAATAAACATTTTGATCTGATGATCAAAGTTTATTGAATTTGTTAACCACATCCGTATGAAAAACCACAAACTCCGAGTGAGCACCAAAGATGAGCGGAAGACCCTGCCAGAAAATCAAGGAGCGGTGGCGCGGGATCATATAAAGCGCTGAGAGTATTCATGCCGTCAATTCAGACCCCACCAGCCAGTTAACAGTATGTGAATGAATCCCAAGATTATTTAATAAATTATTTTTACTCCAGGACAAGATAATGTAATGGTGTTTACTGATGAACCTGAATAACATCGATACTGCCCAGTGCGTTGCCTACAAGAAAGAGATCCAGGCAGACCCGCAGGAAGCAAAATTCACCGCAAAGATCGAGGGCAACTGGCTCTTTGAGGATGGCGGGCCCCAGTTCCGCTCGACCGTAAAAGTAAAGGACGGCACCTATACCATGGAAGCAAGCCACCCCAACTTTGCCGGCCCCGGGTGCCGCCCCGGCCCGATGGCATTCGGCCTCTTCTGGTTCGCTGCCTGCGTCTCGAGCACGTTCATGACCGAGGCGTCCATGCGGAACTTAAAATTCACATCCATGAAGACCCGGGTCGAAGGGGATCTTGATTATACAAACCAGTTTGATCTCGGCCCGAACCCGCTGATCTCAGAATACCGGGTGTACTTCGATGTCACTGGTGAAGTCACCGATGAGCAGGTACAGGACCTCAAGGACTTTGCCCTTGCCAAATGCATGGGAATGTTCACGATAAAGCATGCGATTCCGCTGAAGGCAGAGGCCCGCCTTCTTAAATAATATGCATCCAACATTTTTCCTACGATGATGGAGAAAAAAACCGCTGAACCTGCCGCCATCCGTTCCGCGGCAGAAGAGTACGTCCGTTCCGGGCAGTTATACTGCCCCGAAGCGATCGTAAAGGCGATCAATGACGGGTTTCACACAGGTTTTCCGGACTCCATAATCCGGCTTGCATCCGGCTTCTCCTATGGTATGGGGGGAGCAGGCTGTTCCTGTGCAGCAGTCACGGGCGGTGTGATGGCAATCGGGATGTTCTTTGGCAGGAAAGAGCCCGGTGATCCGGGTGTTGACCGGTGCCTTGGTCTCTGCCGCGAACTCCACACCGTCTTCTCGGGCAGGCACGGGTTTGTCTGCTGCCGGTCCCTGACTCATGGTATGAAACTCAACTCTCCTGAGCAGCGGGAGCAGTGCATCACATTCACCGGTGAAGTGGCAGAAGAGGCCACCAGAATCATCCTGCGGGAAATCAACCGGGATACCGCACCATTCCAATAGGGTAAAACGGATCCTTCAAAACAGTTGTATCCACGATCCCGCATCTCCTGTTTTCAGTTTCAAGGCTTCGAGCAGGTGGTTCGCCTCTTCAGGAGTCAGATTCCATGCAATCATCTCGCCGTCGTCCAGCGCGACGCCGCCTTTAATGGACAGTCCCAGCCCGCATTCAATGCAGAGATCGTCCTTTTCCAGAAGATGCGGGAGCTGGCCGGGAAAATCCTGGCCGTACATCAGGGAACGCAGCGGTCGCGAGGTATGGGAATAATACAGGAAGTCCCCTTCCAAACCCTCAACTGAGAAGAATACATACCGGCGGTCGTGCCGGAAAAATGACGGGTGAATAATCCTGATGCGGATGGTGTCACCGATCATGAAACCTCCCTGATGCTCTTCTTTTTGAGGCTCACCCGGTACCGGTTCGTATCTACGTTCCGGATCCTGACATCATAGCCGGATCGGGAGAAAGGCACATCGATGGTATCCCGCTGGTCGCGGCGGACAATACACTCAACAGCCGAATCCTCCGGAGCCTTTTTCAGCAGGATCTTGAGCCGGATCATCAGGTTCGTGCACGTGAGTTCGGTGAAGTCCGGAATGTCGCGGGTGTCGTCGGTCATAACAGATCGTCAGAAGAAGAATATCCGCTCATGGTTTGCTGCAACACCGTTCGGGGAGTAGAAGAGGAGATTGCCCAGTTCCTGGATTCCGATGTCAAAGACGCCGTTCATCTTCGGATTTTTCGCAATTCCCCGTTTCTGCAGGGAGGGAGTGAAACTAAAGAACTGGAGGTTGTCGCTCCCGGCAATGGCGTCGATCACTTCCTGGATGTTGAATGCGGGGGAAGGTCGCTCAAGGATATGCATTCCCGACAACGCATAGACACCATCCTCGATGAAGATGACCCGGGTAGGGATGCCCTGGTACGCTGCCGCGATGGCAAACGAGAGCCCGCCGAATGCAATTTCCGTGCCATAGGGGGGGTGCGTAAGGAAGATCGTCAGGGGCGGGGCACGCTCCTTGTCGAGAACAGAGAATGTCGCCTGCATCCCCTCCTTCCTGAGCTGGATCGATGCGCAGTTCCCGGAAAGAACGATGTGGTTGCGACGGAACTGGTCAATGGTCTCAGTGAGGTTGCGGATCCTGAACGGTTTGATGGCACAGGTGGAGATGATGATGCCCTGCCCGTCATCCCAGGTGCTGTACCCGCGGGCTGCAGCGCACCGGGCACAGGCAAGCATCTGGCACTGAAGACCCCGCTTTGCCGCATTTTCTGCAAGGTCGATGAGACCTTCCCCGATATTTTCAAACTCGGATGGCTTTTGGCCGAGATGCCCGACATGGACCGCATCGAGATAGCAGTACAGGTCAACCGAGGCATGGGCTTCCAGTACGGCGTGGAGGCATTCGAGCATGGCACATGCTGATTGGTGCATATACGGCGAGGTCAGGTGCAGGTAGCCGACCAGGCTGGGCACGGGCTGCTCGTGCTGCCGGGCGAGTTTCACAACATCCTTCCAGAACGAAGGCTGGCCGTTGAGCGCGAGGCTGTTGTGGATAATCACCTGGTCCGGGTTCTTCATCCGGAGCCGTTCAGCGGAGATCCCGCGGAGGGCAAGCTCCTGGCTGTCGCAGACCACCCTGACCGAAGGCATCGAGAGGATGACCTCCCAGATGTGGAGGGTTTCCGGGGTCTGGAGGCTGTACAGGGAATCCCCGGTGAGAAAGATGGTGAAAGCTGCTTCCCGGTCCTTTGTTGAATGCAGGAGGTTCTCCGGGTGGAGCTTGACAAAGAAGAACTTGAGGCACTGCTCGATCCAGTTCAGGCGCTCGGGGCTGATGGTCTCGGTAAAGAGGAAAAAATGGGAGCTCATGCCGGTTTCCTTCGTATACGTTTGAAAGATGAGATGATAAATCTGGTATGTTACTCGCGAAAGATTACTTTTTCAGCCGCAGATCCCATAAACCGGACCCGGTCTTCTTCGATGATACGCTCATCCCGTTATCGTGGGCAAATTGCGGAATCGTGGCGGTTGCCGCCGGAGGGTGATCGCAGGTAACGATAAGTTCGTCACCTTTCACCAGGCCTGCGGCCGCTTTCTGGACCGCAAGGAGGCAGTACGGACATACTTTTCCGGTAATATCAAGATTCTTTGTTACCATGTTCTTCACCAGTCCCCTTTACGCTCCCATTCCCAGGGATTTCAGGATCGCTACAGCCCAATCGGATACCCAGAGCGTGAAAATAACCGATCCGATACACATTCCAATGACGAAACAGAGCGATTTGACGTTCCCTTCGGCAGTCATGACCAGCTGGCGGAGCGGGCAGCCGCCGAGAAGGACACCGATCAGCCCGAGAGCAATTCCCCCGACAAGCGCCAGGATAATGTACGCGGTGACCGTCAGCCCTGCCGGCGCGCCGGGAACGGGCGCGAGCCCCTTGCCCATCAGCCAGAAGAACCCTTCAAATGCAGCGGGGAAGAGGATCTTGAAGATCATGTACCCGATGAATCCCCCGGCAATAAGGGCAAGGAACCCGGAGAGGAGCCGGGTGTGCCGGAACATGATGAAGTCGCGGAACCCTCCGATCGAGCAGAACCCGCTCCGCTGGCCAAGCCAGCCGATGAGGAGGCCTAGGACGAGCGTCACGATGGGGACGGCGATGATCGCAGCGTCCTTGGATAACAATCCTGCAAGTGCCATGATTATGCCTCACGCTCCGCCAGGGCTGTGGCTATTTTTATACCAATCACAACACCGATGACGATCGCGATGACACCGATCAGTGCAACAACGTCACCATACCCGATCCGGAGCCCCATGCGGTACGGGCAGCCGCCCATGAAGAGGGCGAAGATCAAAAAGAAGATCCCTCCCAGCAGGTACCACGCATACGAGACAGCGCTGCCGGCCTTGGTCCTGTACTCCTCATAATATCGTGCAGAGACAAAAGCTCCTACGAGGACACCGATGATGGTGAGGACCGGCAGGATCGCGTTCTGGGAGATCGGTGCCGCGGCAAGTTTCATACCGGTCAGATCGTTCACACCGATGTTCACGAGATCCCGGGTGTGGCAGGCAACACAGAAACCGTACGCTTCCGGCCCTCCCGCACTGATCAGTAACAGCTGTACGAGTGCAGCAAGAATACCGATGACCAGCCCGACATAGAGCGGGTTCCGTGCAAGGGTATCCACATATGAGGATTTTTCTTCTGCCTTGGTTTCGGCCATATTCATACATCTGAAAAGGGTGGTAAATAAACTTAATGAAACATTTTTTAAAGTTAATTAAAAATTATTACTACATTTGATTATTTTTTGTCAACCACCTAACAGGCGCGCGAAAGACTGCCGTATCAAGGAGACCAATACTAAAAAAGAGGGGCCGGGTTATTCAGCTGCAATCTCTTCCATCTTCTCGCGGACTTCGTCAATATGCATGACCTGGTCGAAGGCAGGACCGGTCAGGCAGTATCCCTGCTTATCAAAAGCATAGACCGGGAACTTGAGAAGATCATCAGGAACCGGCTGGGCCGTGAGTTTCTTGAAGTTGATCAGGTCGCGGACATTGAGGCCGATCCGATCGCAGAGATCCCGGAGCTCCTTTATCCAGCGTTTCAGGTCCCGGACATCTGAGCCATCCCATTTAAAGATCTGGTAGATCTTCATGTAGGTATCCCGTTCGAGAATGATATGAGTTGATGTCTTATCGGATTTTAAATAAAAGTCAAGGAACGTGCGCACATCCTTGATCTGCTGGGCGTTCTCGTATGAGATCGCCCGCAATTCCTTGATGAGCTCCTTCATCGATCCGGGATCCTGGGTTGAGCTGATGGTCCCGATCTGCTTTGACAGGTCCTTGAGACTCTCCTCCGCATCCTTCAGCTCGCTTATCATATCCTCGAATTTCTGGTTGAGCTCCACCCCGAAAAAGGCCTCCATATACTCAGACGACTTCGGCATATCTACAATATAGGTAAACAGATCGTATAATCGTTAGCACATTAACAACATCTATCCGTTAACAAGCCCCATGATTTACACTATGCGACGCCAGCGCAGACCGATTAACCAGGACCTGTTTACCCGCGGCGGGATCATCACCGAACGCGATCCGGATTATTGTATTGTCCGGCTACGGATGCCCGCCGGCATGCTGAGCCCCGAACAGTTGCAGGGGGTTGGCGGGATTGCTAAAAAGTACGGGGTTGAGAAAGTCCACCTCACCACCCGCCAGACCCTGGAACTCCCGCATGTCGATCCCTCACGGCTCGAAGAACTCCTTGCAGAACTGGAGACCAACGGAACGCCGCTCGGTGCGGAGCGCCAGGAGGTCGTGAACATCACGTCATGCCTGGGCACCCGTAACTGCAAGTTCGGGATTATCGACAGTGTCGGTCTCGCTGAAGAGATCGACAAACGATTCTTCGGAAAAGACCTGCCAGTGAAGGTCAGGATCGCCATCTCATCCTGCCCGAACGGCTGCGAGAGTGAGCGCCTCAATGAAATAGGTATAACCGGTATCCAGCGGCCGATCCGGGACCCGGGCCTCTGCACCGGCTGCGGTACCTGTACACATTATTGCCGGGAGAAAGCGATTGAGGTCGTCGACGGGATTGTTGTCCTCCATCCCGGCAAGTGCATGGAGTGCGGGTTCTGTATCCTCCCCTGCCCCTTCCACATCATTCAGGGGGCTCCCCCGGAGTATCGCATCACGGTCGGAGGCCACCGCGGCAGGCATCCAAAAATCGGACGCCACTTAATCGATGTGAAGACTCCTGAAGAGGTAATCAAGGTCATTGACAAGGTTATCTACTGGATCTACCGTCAGGCCTCGATGGACTCGATGCTTCCCGAGCAGCTGGACGATCTCGGGTTCGATGAGTTCAAAAAGACAATCGTGAAAATGATCGAGGGCTAACTCCCCTGCACCACATTTTTTTTACTCCCCCCATTATCAGGGAAAGTTTTTTCGTCTCCCATGCTTTATTCCCGCATCAGGCACAAGCAGTGCCGGGAGAAGTAACATGAACATGGTATGGGACAGGTATGTATCCCACGGCATCCGCGAGCTGGGATACGATGTCGGGACGCACACGATGGCTGTGGTATTTCCAGGTCATGTAGTAAAATACCATGCGCCAGTACCGTATGACATGTATGCAGCGATCTTCCACGCCCGTTTCCCTGAGCGGCTCTACAAACAGACGGTTGAGGGACATATCCCCACGGTCAGCGCTGCGTAAGTATCTGTCATAGCACGGGTTTACACTCAGTGCAGGGGCATCTTACTTCAGATTCCGCATCATCGGAGAGGATAATCAAAACCCCTATGATGAGAAGAGACTCGAAGAATCTCTACTCGATTCTCGCTCCGCTCAAATCCTCTTACCTTGCGAATCTCGAAGAAATTCTGTTGAATTTCTTCTCCTTCTCGATTCTCGCTCCGCTCAAATCCTCTTACCTTGCGAATCTCGAAGAAATTCTGTTGAATTTCTTCTCCTTCTCGATTCTCGCTCCGCTCAAATCCTCTTACCTTGCGAATCTCGAAGAAATTCTG